>Ga0209061_1000011_pt1 | contig 764452 bp, 875 predicted proteins | sample Coa_R1_10_FD_187157 | JGI IMG/M metagenome (GOLD analysis project Ga0209061, IMG submission 187157) | Surface soil microbial communities from Centralia Pennsylvania, which are recovering from an underground coalmine fire - Coalmine... | ecosystem: Environmental > Terrestrial > Soil >... | reverse complement strand
GAGTACAACGAATGCTAAAGCTGCAGCGACGATTACAAACGCAATCATTACTATTGCAGACTCTATACCGATGACTCCTCGACGAGTTCTTCTACTTCGTCTTGAAACAGAGTTCATTGTTGTTGATTACAGGTGGTGTGGATATTATGCACAAGTCTGTCTGATCCGAACAAACTGTGACTGGGGTATATCTGGGGACCCCTATCTATGCCTGTATTGGGGGTGCCTTGAAAGATAGGCCAATAAGGGGGATCTGTCAGGGAGCCACCTTGCGCCTTGGGTCTTGCAGCCTTGTATGTTTGATTGATACACACGTTATTCTATAATGTAGAAAGGGCTCTAAAAATCAGCAAAAATGTCCCATGCCCAAAATATTGGCAGACTAATCTACTTTCCAGAGGTTGCGATATGAGCAACACCATGCTGAATCAGGATGGGCTTAAACAAGAGGGCAACAAGTCCAAGAACGAAGGATTTACACTAGAACGGGTTGCGGAGCTGGCAGAAATCTTGGCTGCTAGGGTAGAGTCAGCCATAGGTGAGATAGAAAGACTCAATGGTCAGACCCAGATGATTGCAATTAATGCAAGGATAGAGGCAAGCAGGGCAGGAATGGCGGGAAAGGCATTCTCCGTTGTTGCAGAGCAGATGAACGACTTGTCGGGAAAAATTGGAGTGGTAAGTAAAAAGATGAGACATGAAAGTCGGGACTCTATCGACGAGCTTGGTAATCTTATCAAGACTCAGGCGACAAATGTCCGGGGTACGAGGCTTTCAGACATTGCCTTGACTAACATAGACCTGATAGACCGGAGCCTCTATGAAAGATCATGCGATGTGCGTTGGTGGGCTATAGACGGTAGTATTGTTAATGCCCTTACCTCGCAAGCACCCGAGGCACGCGAAATGGCCTCAAGGAGGCTTGGAATCATACTAAACTCGTACACGGTCTACTTTGATCTTGTGCTATGTGATCTTGATGGCAATATCATAGCAAACGGCAGACAGGACTTGTACAGGTCTGTGGGAATGAACGCTAAAAACAATCTTTGGTTTGAAAGCGCGATGAAGACTTCGAGTGGTAAAGAATTTGGTTTCCAGACTGTTAGCAAATGTCCGCTTGTTAACAACGAACACACCCTTGTTTTTTCATGTACTATCCGTAAAGATGGTGATCAGAACGGCTCGATTATTGGAGTGTTGGGAGCCATCTTTCGTTGGGAAGATCTCGCTCAAAAAATAGTCAAAGGAATACCGATTTCTGACGAGGAAAGGAACCGAACCAGGGTCTGCATTGTTGACAATAGCGGTTTACTTCTTGCAGATTCTCAAGACCATGTCTTAGGGGAAAGAGTGGAATTCCTGGCGAAAAACGACCTTTTCTCGCAGATAAAGGGATTCACAATAACCCAATACAAGGGGGATGATTGTTGCATCGCACATGCCTTTTCCCAGGGATACGAAACATATTCATCCAAATGGCATTCTTTGATAATTCAGAGACTTGAGCGGTGAGTAATCCGGGTTCCAAAAAGGCCATGCTATAAACCCGAATCTCCAAAAAGGCACTCCATATGCAGTAGATCGGCCAGATTCCTTTAATCCATGCAAGCCAAAAAATCATTTATGGTGACTTCGTCAGGCGATCGTCCCTTTGATGCCATCTGGGAGGCCCTTGGAATGCAGGCTCCTGAGCCACTAGGGGAGGATGACGGGTACAGGTGGGGGCTCTCGCACTTGGAGTATGTGAAGAAAGAGCTTTCAAAACTCGAGGAAAGGGCAATTGCCAGGAGGGATTCGAGCCTTTTGCATAGCATAGTTAATTCCAAGCTTAGGGCAAGCGAGGCAGAGCAGGAACTACGCCAAAAACTGGGAAACCTCCAGAAATAACCGATTCACGCCAAGAATCAGACGGGTGATCCGGGAATTTTTTGAGGATGACGCTGTTTGTATGATCACTTTAAACACACGTGAACATATTATCAGTACAGAAAATAAAATAACGGTACAAAAATGGATTTTGGAAGAATCTTCAGGATAGGTCTAAAGACAAAAATCAACGCGATGGTAAATGTCGCGTCTGCAATTTCTATAGCCACGGTTTCAGTTTCTAGCTACATGGCGGGAGGTCATGGTGGGACAGATGATGCAACACGCTATGTCATGACTGGGATTGTAATGCAGGCTGTCGTTGGTGTACCTGCCTACTTTGTTGCCCGCTCTATTGCTCAACCAATACTTAGAATGGCCCAGACTGCCGAAAAAGTCGGACATGGGGATCTCACAGGGGAATTGATTGAATCAAAATCAAACGACGAGCTCGGTAAACTAACGCGCTCTTTTAACAACATGGTTGTAAACTTGAGGAACTTGGTAATTCAATTACGCGACAGTTCATCATTGGTGGCATCTAACTCCGAACAGGTAGCCTCGTCGACTGAGCAAATGAACTCATCTGTCCAGCAGATTTCATCCACAATCCAACAAATTTCAAAAGGCTCCCAAACCCAGGCCCACGAGCTGGAGGCCACAAGCAAGGTAGTTACAAAATTAACAAAGGACATGAAAAGCTTGGCCACGAAGGCAAGAGCAACTGCAGACCTCACAAGGGAGGTGGGTCTGATATCAGAATCCGGATCAAAGTCAGCCGCAGAGGCCGATTTCAGGATGTCAAAAATAATCAGCGTAACAAACGACTCCGCAAGAAAAATTAAGGAGTTGGCGGAAAGGAGTGGGGAAATTACTGCGGTTCTTGAAGTCATACGAAAAATTGCAGATCAAACCAACCTTCTAGCTCTTAATGCGGCGATAGAGGCTGCCCGCGCAGGAGAGGCAGGGAGGGGATTCGCAGTGGTTGCCGACGAGGTAAAGAGACTTGCAGAAGGTTCTGCCAAATCTTCGGAGGAGATTGACGGTCTCATAAGGCAAATCCAGGATGATGCGCAGGCCACAGTACAGAGCATAGAGGGGGGGAGCAAGGAGGTTCTTGAAGGAAGGATTGTCATAGACAAGGCCCTGAAGGCACTGAATGATATCGCAAGCAAGGTGAAGGAAGTTTCCTTAAACGTGACAGATGTTGCAAGCACCTCCCAGGCGCAGGTAAGCGAGATTGAACATCTTTCAAAAGCAGCATCGGAAATTGCCGCCGTTTCAGAACAGAACGCGTCAGCAACGGAGGAAGCATCTGCTGCAACAGAGGAACAGACGGCAGGAACTCAGGAGATAGCGGCATCAGTTCAGAAAATGGCTTCAATGGCAGGAGATCTGTCAAAGATAGCATCGGAATTCAAAATACCTGAGGAGTCCCAGCACCAAGCCACAAGAAAAGGGGAATTGGTGGCATAATGAGCGAGACCATTGTAGAAGGCCACCTTCAGGTAGTTGTTTTCAGCCTAGTGGATAGAAAAAACAATAAGAAGGAAGATTACGGCGTGTCGATAGAACAGGTAAGGGAAATCCGCCCCATTGACTCAATCACCAAAGTACCAAACGTGAAGAGTTACGTCAAGGGAGTGATGAACCTGCGGGGAATGATAATCCCTGTAATTGATGTAAAACTAAAGCTCGGATTTGTGGGTGCAGACTCGGGACCAAAGTCTAGAATTCTGGTGGCAGATGTTGGAGGAAAGCTTACGGGGCTATTAATTGACGAGGTAGACCAGGTAATGCGCATCCCGTTGAAGGAGGTAGAAACAAACCTTTCTGGGGGCTTGGAATCGCTAGATTACATCAGGGGAATTGCAAAGACATCGGGGAAACTTATTGTGCTTTTGGATATTGTAAAGTTCCTTGAGGCAGAATCCATGACGGAATCGAGAGGAAAATAGCATGTCCACAACCGCCTCTGCCAAGATCTTGATTGTAGATGACGCATCGTTCATGAGGGTTGTCCTAAAGGACATACTGGTATCGCATGGCCTAGTCTCCCAAGTCTTTGAGGCAGGTGACGGGGTCGCAGCAGTTGAGTCATACAAGCAGGCAAAACCAGACATCGTGACAATGGACATAAACATGCCCAAGGCAGATGGGATACAGGCGCTCAAAGCAATAATGCAACTGAATCCTAAGGCCAAAGTCGTAATGGTCACTTCTGTTGAACAAAAACACATCGTTCAAGATGCCATGAGGGCTGGTGCGCGAGACTACGTGGTGAAGCCTTTTGACAGATCAAACGTGGCCATGGTAATAAGTAAGGTAATCAGGGCGAGATAATCATGATGATGGCATCTGAAAAAAATCAGATCAACGTCATGATAGTAAATGATTCTCCTTACATGATTGAACTCATTCGCGATATGCTATCACTCCAAAGCAACATGAAGGTGATCGAGACTGCAAGGGATGGATGCGAGGCGCTTCGAAAGATCAGGCATGTTAACCCAGACGTAATTCTTCTTGATCTTGAAATGCCGAATATGGACGGACTAACATTTATCGAGAACGTCATGAAGGAAAAAGTTGTCAACATCATAGTAGTCAGCAATTATAGCAAATCAGGCACCAAGATGATACTCGACTCGTTAGAACTCGGCGCAGTCGACTTTGTCGCGATCCCGCAGGATGATCCAGATTTGCTGAAAAATCTCAGAGACACGTTAGTGGCAAAGGTGGAGGCGGTTTCAAGGTCCAACCCAAGTATCCTTGTCCCAAAAGCAATTTCCAGGCTCAGGCCGAAAATCCAAAAAAATCCTTCCTCAGAAACAAGGGCCAAAAAGGTAGTTGTGATAGGGGCGTCAACTGGAGCCCCGAGAATAATAACCAACATACTGCGTGAAATTCCTCCTGACATACCAGCGGGGTTCTTGATTGTCCAACACATGTCAAAGGAATTCATCACCTCCTTTGCAGAAAGGCTCGACGACGTGTCAAACATCAGGGTCAGACAGGCAAAGGAGAACGACATGGTCGAGGAAGGGCTGGCACTTCTTGCGCCGGGAGACATGCACATGGAAGTTTCCCAGGATGGCATGGTGCGGCTTAACCAGAGTCCGAAAAGATTCGGGGTACGCCCTGCTGTGAATGTGACCATGGTGTCAGCATCAGAAGCTTTTGGTGCCAATACCGTGGGGGTGCTTCTGTCCGGAATGGGGCAAGATGGGGCGTTCGGAATGAAAATGATTAAAAAAAGACACGGTGCAACCATGGCGCAGGATGAGTCGTCATCTGTGGTTTTTGGGATGGCAAAGGCTGCCAACGAGTTACATGCCGTTGATAAGTTAGTGGACGCTGGAAGCCTTGCAACGGAGATTACAAAGGTGGTAGGACGGGATGTCTGAAAACAGCAAATACCGAGAGATGTTCGTCCAAGAGGCACTTGAACACGTTGAAAACCTCAACCGCCACCTCCTACAATACGAGGAGGAGCCAAGTGTACGGGATCATATAGACATACTGTTTAGGTCAGCCCATACATTGAAGGGAATGGCTGCCACCATGCAGTATGATCAAATCAGGGACATCTGCAAGGCAATTGAGGAGATTTTTGACGGTTTCAGGAATGGCGAGATGACAATCTCGTCAGAACTTGGGAACGTTCTTCTCCTTGGGATAGATCACCTTAGGAACCTGGTGCCAGATGAGGCAAAGCGGGTTGATTTGGAGGAGTTTTTAAATTATTTAAAAAACCCCGGAGAATTCAGGGCCGCGCCGGCGGAGCCTGGAGCCCAACCAGAAAATAAGACCGCATCTCCTACTGTGAGGGTAAAAATGCAGGATCTTGACTCGGTTGTCAACTTGGTAGGGGAAATGATGATATCAAAAATGCAGCTTGATCAAGTCATCCAGGGGTCCAACTTGGAAGAGGGCAGAGAAATTCTCATGAACCTAGGGAGGCTGATAACAGATTTACAATACCAAACAATGAAAATTCGGCTCGTCCCAATCGAACACATATTTAACATGTTCTCAAGAATGGTGAGGGATGTTTCACATTCCCTTGGAAAGGAGGTGAATCTTGAGATTCAAGGCTCCGATATAGAACTCGACAGAACTGTCCTTGACGCCATAAGCGATCCGCTCCTCCACATGCTGAGAAATGCCATTGATCATGGGTTGGAAACGCCAACTGAAAGAGTCGAATGCGGCAAGCCTGAAATGGCAACAATCCTTCTCAAGGCAAACAGGGTTGGAGATAGGGTGGAAATCCAAGTTGTTGATGATGGAAGAGGGATAGACCTTGATGCGATAAAGAGGAAGGCTCTTGAGAGAAAACTGATCTCTGAGGATGAAATAAACCGGATGTCAGAGGAGGAGATAGTCAACCTCATCGGGACCCCTGGACTTTCCACGGCAAAGGAGGTAACGGACATTTCCGGACGTGGCGTGGGAATGGATGTCGTACTGACCCAGGTAAAAAATGTCGGGGGGCAGGTCAAAATCTCGACTAAAAAGGGTGAGGGGACAAGTATAGTTCTCACAATCCCTATGAGCCTTGCCATAATAGGGGGACTGCTAGTGAACATCTCTGATCAAAAATTTGTGCTGCCATTATCGAGCATTTCAACCACAATAACCGCAAACGCCGATGAAATCAAGTCAGTCCACGGCAGGGAGGTAATTTCGTTAAGGGGAGAGGTGATCCCCATCGTCAGGGCAGCACGAATCCTAGGGTTTGATGAGCCCGCAGACGGTAGGTCCTTATCTCAAGTTAACATAGTCGTGGTGGAAAAGGAGGGCAAATCTTACGGACTTGTAGTTGATTCTCTTGAGAAGGAGCAAGAGGTTGTTATCAAACGGATGGAGGGCATGCCAAATTCAAATTCATCGTTCTCAGATGCTACAATTCTACCCGATGGCAAAGTGGCGTTGATTCTCGAACCTTCTTTGTTGGTGTCGGTGGAAAGATGACATCTATCTTGAACCCGTCAGAACTTTGCTCCCTTGAGGGGGTGCTGGATTCATACATTGCTCAGAAGACCGCCATGGCTCTCTCTTCACTCCTTGGTGAAGATGTATCGCACAGCCTGAAGGCAACCCACGTGGAGCCTGAAAAATCCAACGGCCTTAGGGAATTTGCAGAAGAATTGGTCGTCTGCTCCGTTTTCCTCCATGGCGGCGGAGACGTGAGATTGGGTATCCTGTATTCGATTCAGGAATGTGATGCAAAAAAAATAGCTGCCAAATTGATGTGCCTGGACAAGGTCGATAGTCTGGATGACATAGGCAAGTCCGCAATATCCGAAGTTGGAAATATAATGTCGGGTTCGTTTTTCAACGCCTTATCTAACCATACAGGCCTCAAAGTAGACTTGTCAACGCCTGATTTTGCAATGACATCCGTGGGAACTCTAATGGAACCCCACGCCTCTGAATTCCTGTGTCCCATCAGCGACATCGTAACCGAGGTGGAACTGATTGGAGACAGTAGCGGCGTCCGAGTTCATATGTTGATAATCCAAGACAACGACAATGCGCGGAAACTACTCAACGCCAAGGCATGATAGGTTGGACTGCAATGACAGTGATGAAAAATGAATTGAAATGGATGGCGTCCACAGTGTTTCAAGTGGTGTCGCGAGTTTGAACGGTACATCTTCTAACGAGGACGTCCTGAATCTTTTTGGTAGTGTGTTTGAAAGCTATGGCTTTGATATGGGGAGATACAAGGCATCCTTCATAAAAAGACGGTTAGATCGGAGAATGGGAATTTTAAACATTGTAAATTATGAGGAATATGCAGGATTTGTAAAGAAAGACAAGAGGGAATTTGATGAATTCTTCACATCGCTATCGATTAATGTGACAAACTTTTTTAGGGATTATTCGGTGTATGATTGTTTCAAAACCTGCGTCATACCAAAGATATTGGAAGGCTTGGAAAAGTCTGAAAAAATCAAGGTGTGGAGTGCGGGGTGTGCGTCAGGAGAGGAACCCTACTCCATCGCAGTCATGTTTTTGCAGGCGATGGAAAAACTAGGGAAATTTGTGGTCGAGGTTACTGCGAACGATATCAACAAGGCTGCTGTCGAATATGCAAAAAATGGTACATATCCAGCAGGTGCCGTGGAAAAACTGCCAAGGGATACCATCAGCAAGTATTTCGAAGTTCTTGATACGGGGGATGATTTGCACTATACGGTAAAGCCTGAGATAAAGGAATTTGTTTCCTTTAGGACATCAGATATTCTGTCAAATGACGCAAAGCGAATGGATGCCGTGTTCTGTAGAAATGTCCTGATTTATTATGAACGAGAGGCACAAGAACTAATCATAAACAAATTCTACAACTCTCTCAAGAATTCCGGGTTTCTTGTTCTCGGCATGGATGAGACAATGCTAGGAAGGAGATGCGAAAAGTTGTTTCTGCCAGTGATGCCCCGAGAGAGGATTTACCAAAAAGTTTCACCTGCGACTGGCCTGTCCAACAAAACCTGATGCCACGTACTCGCGGACTGCTGCCATGTGTGATCGAATATCACAAACACTGCAATATTACTGGCTTTGACAAACACATTAGTGGAATCTGAATGGCGCGTACAGTTTACAAGTCTACGGAACTGGAAATTAGGAACTCTGGGGTAAATCCTAAGACATGTGATTCATTGGATGGTTTGAAGTCTCAATGTGGGGAAAGATGTGGGTGTGATGCCTCACTCCCATCTTGTTGGCGATAGGCTTGACGGCTGGAAATTTACTCCAAGTGGGAAATATTATGGAACAATATGTCTGCGCGAAAACAATTCCGATGCTTTACAATCTCATGGGAGAACCTTTTTCATATTCTGTTAAAAATATGGATCCTGCAAATGCTGAACCCTTCAGACATTCTGTGCATGAGGTGGAAAATACGGGTGTGGTTTCTGCCGCATATGTTCGTTGTCAGGGGGATTTTCATTTTGGTTTCCTATGGCATGTTCAAGAAAAAGATCTCAGGCTGCTGGCAAAAAAGATGCTTGGTCGTTATCATATTGGCGCAATTGAAAACCTAGAGATTTCATCCGTCTCGGAATTTGGTAATATTCTCACTGCATCAATTGTCAATGCAGTCTGTAATGAGAGGTACTGCAGGCTTATCTCAACGGTCCCCGGGTTTGCTGTGGAATCCTTGAGGGCACTTCTAGGGGAAGTTATTTCTGATTTCGAAACAGGATCCGCCGATTTCTCGGCATTTGCAGCGGAGTTCCATGGAACACTATCCGGCATAAAATTGGGAATGCTCTTGGTTGAGAATCCTCCGAGGGAAAATTAGCTCATCTGCCGGAGGAATTTTTTCATGACTGACATGGTTGAGGTAAAAATGGGCGGGATGGAAATATCAAGCGGTGAAGTTGGGGAGATGAAAACCTTTGTGGGATCATGTGTGGCTCTTTGTCTTTTTGATCCCGTGTCAAAGATTGCAGCGATGGCACACATAATGCTGCCAAAAAAAGCCGGGGAAAAATCCGTATGTGAGCCGTCGGAATGTGGAAAGTATGCGGATAAAGCCTTTGAAATAATGCTTCAAAAGATGACTGCCTTGGGGGCAAACAAAGATAGGATACTGGCAAAGATTGTAGGCGGTGCGGCAATTTTCTCACACGAGTCGGAAAATGGGATATTTAACATTGGGGCGAGGAACATAGCCGCGATAAAACAAATCCTGGAAGAGCACCATATTGTTATCGCTTCTGAGGACATAGGGGAAAATTTCGGAAGATGGGTAAAATTCAATCTCGTGTCGGGAGAGATCACTGTTACATCTGCCCTGAAAAAAACAGAAACAACCATCTAGATCTGCCCTTAAAAAATTCAGTAAGGCCTCCTGAAATTAGGTTCTATATGTATGGTATTGGGTCAAATTATGAGATAAACAAATAACCTACCAAGGGCAAATGTTTGCGGGAATGATAGGCATTGGTGGTAAGGCTAGCTGACCTAAGGGACAGGCTTGTCGTATTTGCCGTAGTCACGGGGATCTTTCTGCCAGTAAGGTTGCTTTTTTACACCTATGTTTCATCCCATTGGATTGGTAGTCTGGGGCTTGTTTCCTCGATGATGCTTCTAATCACCCTCCTTGCCCACAAAGGCAAACTGGGGTTCTTCGGAAGGATCTTTGTCGAACAGATGACCAAGTCAATGCGGGGCAGGTCTGGGGTTATAGCGATAGGTCTTTCTGTGGTATTGATTACATATTTGGGCAGTACTCTTGTTTGGATAGATCGTGGAGACACGGTTTATTCTGGCGAGAAGCAGGTTGTTGCCCAGCTTATCTTTTCTGGCTCGAGCCCAAACGCGTCTCAAATGAGGTATATGGGACAGGTCCTCCAGTCTCATCCGAGTGAATTTATTCCGGGCCTTTCGCGTTTCGACCAGGTGATTTCCATGACATATGCAATCCTTAACGACATGATGGGGGGATGGCTTGTAAACCTCGATACGATACTTCTTGTGGAGCAGTTTGAAATCCTCGGCCTTGTAATTTTCTACCGAAAGGTGGTGGGCCATTATCTGCTTGTGCCTTCAACCGCGGGATGACCAGAACCGCAATCTACACTTACACTTGTCATGATCCACTGAAATCTGGGTGGAGCCCAGGACGTTTTCTGCCACTCACGTCGAGGTAGCCATATAAAATTCTCCAAAATAAGCAATCCTTGTTGTAAAAGTATCACTTGTTCGTTCGTTTCGTACAACCATAAAAGTTAATGTGCCTTTTATTGATAATAAGTGGGATGACCCAGCAGTCGGAAGAAACCGACAAGAACAAGTCACTACTAGAAGATCTCAGTACCCTCACGGGACGTGCATTCAAAGAACTTGATGCGACAAAGACCGAACTTCTGGAAAAAGAAAAACTGCTCAACCAACTTGCCTCTGAATCCATGGAAAAGATCAAGGATCTGTCAAAAATAAACCACGACTTGCAGGACAAGGTTGGATTCCTTCTGGATCTTAGCGCGTCGCTCAACAAAAAAAATGATGAACTTGCCAAGTCCAACAAAGATCTTGAAACCCAGAAACTCCACTACAACAAAATGACGGTCGAGCTTAAGGAAAAGTTAGACAGGGTGATTACCAAGGAAAAAGAAATCTCGATGCAACGGGACTTTCTTGCAAAACAGGTGGATGAAAAAACCCAGGATTTGATAAAAAATGCAAAGTTCACCGTAATAGGAGAGCTGGCTGCCAGGCTTGCCCATGACCTGCGAAATCCGCTTTCCATTGTGAAAAATACGATGGATATCATGCGCGTCAAACCTACCATGAAGGTGGAGGAGCGGCTTCAACACTTTACCAGGTTTGATAGAGCCGTTCAACGCATGGCACACCAGATTGACGATGTGCTGAACTTTGTCAAGAGGTCTGAACTGACTCTTCATGCCACATCGGTCCTTGCAACACTGGACAGCGCCATAGTGGGCGTAATGATTCCTCAGGGCGTTACAATTAGCAAACCCTCGGTAGACGTTCAGATAAACTGCGATTCAAGGAAACTGGAGGCGGTATTTTCAAATCTCATCATAAACGCGATACAGGCTATGGAGGAAAATGGCGAGATCATAATCCGGATTACAGACCTTGGACCCAGTATTCAGCTGGAGTTTGAGGACTCGGGACCGGGAATACCGCCAGAAGTCCTACCAAAAATATTTGATCCGCTCTTTACCACAAAACAGACTGGCACGGGGCTGGGCTTGTCAATATGCAAGAGCATTGTGGAGCAACACGGGGGCACTATAACCGCTAGATCTCATCCCACGGTATTCGTCATGAGACTGCCGAAAAACATTTCTCAAAAGTATGAGATTCCGTCAATTTATACTTCATGAGGAGCCGCCTCCAGACGATGACACTCCGCGTAATTTGCTCTGCCGCATTATGTGAATGACTCTTCCATCGTCCAGGGTGTACTGAACCGATATTATTCGATCAAGTGGCAGTTGCTTCGAAATGTCACCAATGCTTTCATGGGGTGCCCTTGATTCATTCTTGGTTTCTAAAACCTCGGGTTCGGAAAGGGTCTGATCAAATAAAAACTTGGCCACTGCTAATTTTATGACAGTATTTGTTGAACAGTTCTTGGTGCGCGATAGGTTCTCGATGCTGGATATCATGGCCTCTGGCATTTTCAGGCTTAAAATCTTGTCCATGTATCACCTTAAACGAGCTTAAGACATAAAAGATACGGAATTTCTATGCCCAAAGTCATTCCAAAATGGAATCTAGTCACTGGGCTCTCTTTATGATGCAGGTGCCCTCGATTTTCTTTACGAGAAAATCCAACGAGAATGGCTTTTGGATTATCTCAACTGAATCTCTGAGGATTGTAGAGGCGTCGTCAAGCACGCCTGCACCAAAGGCTGATGCAAATATGATCTTTTGATTGGGCCTCAACTCTAGAATTTCTTTTGCTACGAGCACTCCATTTTTCTTCGGCATAACAAAATCAAGCAGTACCACGTCAAATGGGGTGGACCTCAGGGGACAACCTTGTAGGGCTTTCCTGTAGGCCGCAACGCATTCTTCGCCGTCGCGCGCAATCGTTACATGGTGCTGGTTTTTCTCAAATATTTTCTTGTACTGCAGGGCTGCAAATTCGTTATCTTCACCTGAAAGTATCGTAAGACCCATGAACTTTTCTATGCAATATGGCTAGATTAACGCTAGTCTGTTCGGGCCAGACAAACACCTATCTCAATTGGGCATCACGAGGCAAATTGCGTTCCAGTTGCAGGGGTATGGAGAACGAAATGCTGGCTCCCCCGTCGCTGTTATTCCAAGCATGTATGTCGCCTCCATGAGAGTCTGTAATCCCCTTGCAGATGTACAGTCCAAGCCCACTCCCGTCTGAGTTCTCACTCCTCTGATTTTTTGTGACAAACTTGTTAAACATGATTGGGAGTATATCCGGGTGGATTCCAGGACCAGTATCCGATATCGAAACTACGGCACGATCATCGTTCTTTGAAGAAGTAATGGTTATTCTTCCCTTGGTAGTGAACTTCATGGCATTATTGAGTATATTTCTAATGACTTGAGCTATGCGTACCTTGTCCGCATCTACTTCGATGACTCCAGAGAGATCCGCCTCTAATACGACGCCCTGGGGGATGTTTGTCCTTGCGCCCTCCAAAAGTTCTGTTATTAGGTAGTTCAAGTCGAACCTTTCAGGGAATATCCTAAATCTGTTGCCATCTATTCTGCCAATGTCCAGCATCTTGTTTGCAACCTCCTCTATTTGTCGGGCCTGTTTGGCAATCCCGGCCAAGGCCTCCTCCTTGTCCATGTCCCCGCATTTTGCAAGTTCGACAAAACCATAGATTGGGTTAAGGGGGCTCTTTAGCTCATGTGATGCCTCGCTGATAAACTCGTCCTTCATGACATTCAAGCTGTGAAGCTTTTCATTGGCCCTCTGGAGAGATCTTGTCTTGTCCACCACCTCGCGTATCAGATCTTTGCTTATCTGGTTGACAAAATATCCTGATGCCAACGAGATGATTCCTGCAGATACAATGATGATTATCTCAAGGGTCAAGAACCTTTGTTTTTCGTCACTTACTGCATTTTCCGCATGTGTGTAAGATGAATCTACGCCAGCGAGTAATGCTGCCTGCTTTTCATCAATGGATGTTTGCTTGGCTCTTAGGTCACTTATTATGGAGGTGATTTTTTCCCCGTTTCCTTGGTTTTGGGTCGAAAACAGGCTTGAAGCAGACTGGTCATATTCGGAGTCGAGTTTTTCTAGGTCGCTTAGTTGAGCAAGTACGGAAGCTGGGTCAGGATTGAGGATGTCTTGAGTGTAGGTGTATGACCCAATATTTGCAATCTCTCTTGCGTGGTTTATCTCGTCAGATAGCTGTCCATCATATAGGTAGAATGACCCTGCTACCACCTGTAATCCGGATATGTTCTTAACCTCTAGGAACCTTACTGCGCTGTTCATGGCGTCTTCTTTACTTTTCTGCAGGCTTGCCATCTGGAGGGCAGACTTTTCTAGCGGGAGGGTAAAACCCATAACAGCCTTCACTTGGTTGTCCATTGACGACATGGCATAGATACTGAATGCAATGGTAACACCCAGCATCAATACAATTATTCCCACCGAGGCTCCTATTCTGAAACCTGTGGATGCCTTTTGAAGATTCATTTCAAAGTCCCCGAATTCACGCCATTACGTTGATCTGCTTGGGCCTACTGGTACTGACGTACCTGAATATCCGTCCCAATCCTTAAACCCCTTCCTTGCTTGTTCTCTCCAAGTGTAAAGCGACCAGCCCTCTATTTGTACTACCAGAGCTTTGAGCGTGAACGGTTTGTTCATTACCTCGACCTCTTCCTTAAGGGACCTCAATTTTTTTATCACCTCGTTTCCAAATCCTGTAATGAAGATAATCCTCTGTCTGATGTTGATCTTCTGGATCTCTCTTGCAACATCTATCCCATCCATTCCAGGCATTTGTTGATCTAAAATTATCACATCAAAAATCGAAGAATTTCCACCACCTTCTGTTTTCAGTGAATCGGAATAGGTCTGGAGGCATTCGATTCCGTCCCTTGCCGTGACTACCACATGGCCGCGATTTTCAAGGGCGACCTTGTAGGTCTCGGAAAGATCTGGGTTGTCCTCTGAAACTAGAATCCTGAGTGCCATGATGCCCTACTGAATCCTGTAAGAAATATTTCCATATAGTATGTTGTTTGTCTGGAACAAACACAATCTTCGCAAGGGATAATGATGGGCTCTGTACTTCCTAGTTTGCAATTTTCCTAAAACTTCTTTCAGCCTTTGTTCCCTTAAGACGTATTTCATCCCTCAGGATGTCTCCGTATCTTGAATCTGTCATTACCATAGATTCTAGCGTCTTAAGTGATTCTTCGCTGTCTTTCTCCTTTAAAATGGTGCATGATCTGTAAAAAATCGCGTTTGTATTCGAGGGGTTTTGCAGGAGGGCCATGTCAAAATACCCTATGGCTTCAGAATGTCTTCCCAATGAGGAAAGCAACCTTCCCTTCTGGCAAAGTATGTTGCCATAGTCTTGGTTAATGCTAATTATCCTATCGTAGCACTCCAGCGCCTCCTCAAACATGCCAAGTGATTCCAAGGCGAATCCCTTGTTATATAATGCCTGGAGGTGTACCGGGTCTATTTCCAACACCCGGTTGAAGCACTCTATGGCCTCCTTCCGCCTTATCATTTCTGATAATATTAATCCTTTATTGTAGAGGGCTAGGATATGTTCAGAATCGACTGAAAGAACCATATCGAAGGCTGCGATGGCAGAGTCTCCTAGCCCTATCTTCGACAAGATTACTCCCTTGTGGAAGAGTGAAGGAAGGTGATCTGGTCGCATCCTCAGTACTGATTCATAACATGACAGAGATTCGTCAAAACGTTCCAGCCTTTCGCAAGCTAGTCCCTTGTTGTAAAGTGACTGATAGTGGGATGGGTTTATGCGAAGGACTCTCTCAAAACATAAAACAGCTGTTTCTGGCGAGGACTCGGAAACCAACAATCCCTTGTTATACCATGAGAGAATGTGATTCATGTTCCTCTCTAGTGCGCTTTCAAAACATCGCACTGCCTCCTCATTTCGTGAGATCTTTGCAAGGAAGCAACCCTTGCGGAAAAGGACCATGGTGTTACTCCCCCCTCTCTGAATTGCGGCATTATACGAGTAGATTGCATCGTCTATCAGTCCCAACTCTTCCTTTATTTGTGCTTGACACAATACGGGCTTGGGATTGGATGGAAGTGATTTTATTATGTCCTCGAGTCCTTCCAGCGCGTCCTCCAATTTCCCGATGCTGTAAAAGTAGTTACAAAGTCCAAACTTGGTAACTGTTGGTAGTTTGCATAATTTTGATGGGTGTACCCCGCAGGGTGACAGTTTTTTGTAAAGTTCTATCATGGAATCCATCTTTTCTCGCTTTTCCTCTACGGGCGGGGCCTTTACCAAATCAAAATCAGTCAGTAATGACATCTCATCAAGCAGTTGTCTTATTATTCCTGACACTAGTGATGATTGTATGCGTGTTTTTTCAGCCTGGGTGTATGTCATTTTTGGCTCCTTTTCGAGGGAAACTGCACGCCTTGCATGCCCGCTCGACGAAGTCTTATGCTCACAATTGTTTAAAAACGGTAGATTGTGCGTTTCAAGTAAGCTCCAAAAATGCAACCACGGCCTTCTTCCGGTTTGTTGCCTATTCGTTTATCTTGCAGTTTGTAAGTGGGATGGAAAAGTTTTCAAAAAACTTTCCAAGATCGCCTTGCTTGATGGCGCAGGTGACATATAGGAGATTCAGGCTAGAATTGGTCTCGTTACTTGGGGTACCAGTCTGGTTCGCATACTTGGCTATTGAAGAGGTGAGGTTCTCCAGATCCCCTTTTGTAAAGGAGAGATTCGCATTAACGCTCAAAGTCGAATTTTCATATACAGCATTTTGCAGCTCCTGCTGGGTCATGTCAAGGGTGGAATTCCGGCCCATGAGTTTCATGAGTTCGTCGGGCATTATTGCAAGAGTCGTATTTTGACCCAGCAGGTCTTGAATTTCTTGAGGGGTTATTTCTAAAGTTGCATTTCCGTAGGGTGACTGGCCAGTACTCGTTGCATTAGCTTGTAGACCCATCATATCTTGTAACTCCTTCGAGGATAGCGAAAGTGAGGCGTTTTGACCCAGGAGATCTTGCAATTCCTGCGGACTCACTTCGAGTGTGGAATTTTTTCCAATTAGCTGCTGCAGCTCGGCCGGGGTGATCCTAATGTTCGTTCCGTTCAAGCCCGGGAGGCTTGGCGCGGCCAATTTGTATGGCGTTGTGGAGGAATTGGTCTCGTTGGAAAGTTGGATTGAAACAACATTGTTTGAGAAAAGGCTTGATACGTACAGCTTGTTCGTAAGGGTGTTTATGGCTATGTTTCGCGCTGAAGTGCCAGAATTGATTTCATGTATCACGCTATTTGAATTTCCGTCTATCTCAAATATCGTTCCAGTCTGCTCATTGGCCTCGTAAATCCTGTTGGTTATAGGGTTTACCGCCACTGACGATGAGCCGCTGACCGTGGGTATGCTGGAGACCACTGTGTTTGTTGTGCCGCTGACTACCATGAGCAAGGCGTCATTCCAACAGGTAACGTAAATCTGGTTTGTAATGGGGTTTGTGACAACCTCCCACGGTCCTCCGTCAATGGGAATTGTCGCATCCACGGAATTTGTGTTACCGTTGATTATGGTTAGCGAGTTTGAAAGGCTGTTGGGGACATAGATCTTGTTGGTAAAAGGATTTACTGCTATATCCCACGGACCGTTTCCCACCGGTATCGTAGCCACGATGGAGTTGTCTGAGCCATTTATTACCGAAACTGAGTTTGAAATGAGGTTTGTAACATAGATTAGGTTAGTAGATGGATTAACGGCAACTCCCCAAGGGTTGCTCTGCACATGGATGCTCGTCAAGACCCTGTTTGTGTGTAGGTCTATCACGGATACTTCGTTTGAAAATCTATTTGTCACATACGCAAGGTCAGTAAGCGGATTTGTCGCAATGTGGGATGGGCCTGAACCAATTAGGAACCTGTTCTGTCCAAGCGGGATGTTCTCTAATACCTTGTCTGCTGATCCATCAATTACGGTTACAAAACCAAAGACGTAACTGGTTACGTAAACCCTGTTATCCGAGGGGTTGACGGCAATTCCGCTGCTTCCCCAGCCGACGTTTATGTTGGTCATGTATGCCATGGCGCCTTGGCTGAAAATGATGCAGACTATGGTCACAACTAGCATTATGGCATACAGGCCTTTCATACAACTAGAGACGGATTCAGCGTAAATAACTGGGTTGGATAATTTTTTGAAAAAACAATGCCGTTCTGGTCTTTGCATAAAAAAGAAGGACTGGGAACGCATATGTTGGGAATGATAGAATGTTCCCAGTTCTTGATTCTTAAAGGGAGTTTCTATAGATTAACGGTTGTTTGTGCAGAACGTACAAACGGCGGCAAATAAGATATAATATCCCTGATATCTTATAGAGGGAATGGATGTCTTAATCGCCGAAGACGAGCAGGATTTGCTTGATCAATACAAGATGGCACTCGAGGAGAACGGCCACAAGGTGACCACCTGTATAAATGGGCAGCTGTGTCTCCAGGTTTACCAATCCGAGGCGGGGGGACATGGGGAGGAATCTGAAACTCGGTTTGGCGCCGTAGTTTTGGACTATCAGATGCCACAGAAGAATGGCATAGAAACAGCCCGCGAAATTCTTTCAATCAACCCGCATCAAAGGATTATTTTTGCCTCTGGTTACATCCAGGAAACCTTCCTTGACTCTATAAAGCAGCTCGGACAGGTTACGGAGATAATGAAAAAGCCCTTCTCCCTGCAAGCCCTTGTTGACACAATAGAGGATAGGGAGATTTATTCTGAGCTTGAAAAATTAAACGTGGATGTCACCGCTATAAAGGAACTAAACCCATCACATGCGCAAATAAAGGCTTACTTTGACGTCCTTTGCAAGCTGCAGAAAGGGCGCACTTTCTAGAGGAAATCGTAACCAATCTCTTAGGTCAAATCTCACTGGGCGCCGCAGTTTTCATTAATTGCGTTTCCGTCATAAAGGGACTTTATTGCGCTAATGTCGCATTTCGAGATAAAGGGATACTCTGTCTGAATCACGGCATGCATAAGATCCTGCGAGTCATTGGAATGTGGAAGACCCAAGGCGTGACCAAACTCGTGCCTCACTATAGTTGCAAGCTGGCTGTCTGAAAGCTTATTTGCATCATAAATCGTGATGAAAGACTTTAGTATTTGGGAGTCGTCAACAACGGACCTAGTGTATCCTGAATATCCGTCGGGATCCTCCAGGTGAGAAAGCGTGATAACTATCTGGCCGGGGCCGTTGGTGGACTCTACTATGTCAAACTGGTTTGGGACATAGTATTTTGTATCATTTATGTTTGCAAGAGCTCCCTTCCAACCTTTGAAATACTCAGACTTGGCGTCAGGCGGTGACTTACCAAGTAGGGAGTTGTCTACGTATACTGGCTCGGTGGAAAGTATGGCCTCCTTTATCATGTTGATTTTTTCCTGGCTTAGATTGTCGGGGTTTACGATACTCACGGTAAGAGGCATCCCTTTTGCAATGTTCCAGTACTTGTAGGCTGGCCCTGACTCGCCTTGGAGGTTTTCTATGAGGTACCTAGTCTTGAAATGGCCTTGTATTTCCGAACCATCCGACCCGAAATGGGTTGTGACTCCATAGAAAAGCAGGACAGCCAGGATGGGAAGGACTACCAGTTCCGCCTTGAGTATTGTCTTTGCACTCATCCTCTGAATCTTCTTTTTGATAGCGATAATCTCATGCGAAATTTTGTTCTGTTTTTTTATGAGCTCGCTTATTTCCTCTTTTGGAAGCCCATCTTCGATATGTTCACCTAATTCTGAATGGATCTCCAGCAACTGGAGCTGCTCCGTAGTCTTACTTAATTCGCGCGTAAGCGATTGGAGCTGCAATCTTAGCTGCTTTATAGATCTCTCATTGTCTGTCGTCTGTTTTGACTGCATTGTATCAAACCCCCTCCTCTTTTGCCATAAGATCACCTAAGTGCGAAAACCAAATCCCATGGCGTAAGAACATTTCTTGATGTCATGACAAAGGTGTGCTTCATCCCTAGCATGATCTTACACATTTCTGGAATAGTGGTATTCTCAGAAATTATCTTGCCGTTCCTTAGGTTTAGGGTGATGGCCTTCATGTCGAAGAAGTTTTCTATATTTTCAAGGTAGTTAAGCTGCAGAATCTTTTCAAATATTATGTGCGGGTTTACAAACTGGGGGGTGTTTTCAAGGATCATTATCTCGGTGCCATCCCTGACCATTTTCGTAACAATGGTCCCTATCGTGTCATCCCTCCCAAAAGTTGGGATTGACCTAGTGGGCATGTCGGAGACCTTCATGTGGGTGGCACATAGAATTGCAACTTCAAGCAGCCTTCTTGCAGATATGGTAGAATAATTGCCATCATCATTTTTTACAAGCGCAAAATCCCTCTGAATTTGTTGCATTTTTTTGAGAAGGTCGCTTACTTTTGTCTTTGGGGAAGCTATGTAGAGTTGCCTGTTCATGACGTCCTCCACGCCGGAACTGAAAAAGAAGGATCTGGTGGGGTTTTTTGAAAATGCCTTCAAAACTTCGCGGCCGCCGAGCATCCCAACCGGGGCATCGCCCTCCATTACGACCAAGTTGTTCGTGAATGTCTGGAGGAACCTCGAAAGCATTGATGTCGCCACCCACATCCGCTCCTTCAAACCGATGCTAGCCATGGATGAGTACACCAAGAGGTGGGGCAGTATTTGCTCAATTGTGCAATCCCTCAGGAAAAGATCCGCTTTGTTGTCAGATGACGAAAAAAGGAAATGCCGCCTGGAGGTGTCTCTGCCTCCGTTTCTCTGGAGCCTGCTCTTGATGCTCATGACAAAGCCTGTCTTCATTTTAGAGTTCGACCCTGTAAAATTCTGGTACCTTGAAAAGTCCCGCATCAGTCATGTTTTTCGTTATCTCTTACAAATGATAATTTTTCGTATGTTCACATTGAACAGACGTGCGTATGATTTTATTGTACTAACAAAGACTCGCAATCCCTACATTATGGATTCATATCGGGTTTGGTCAGATCTTCGGAGCCGGGGAAGGTTGTCCTTTCCTAAACATCCGAATGTTTTTCTTTTTCATCAAGAAACCCCCCGCCGCTATCGAACCTACAACTGCGATCGGCAATGGATCGATGCCATTAATCCTAAATGATTTCATCCCTGATGGGAGGCCTGATGAAGTGGTGGAATTTGTGGCATTTCCCTGAAATCCCGTAGAATTTATCTGGATGGTATCCCTTAGTGTGAGCGGGTTAAAGCCAAAACCCGAGATGGTTGGCTTTATTGTGACCATGCCATCATCTCTGGGTATCAGGGAAACAACTGCTATGCCATCCTTGTTGGTCGTCTTGTCGGCACTTTGTATTGTTGCTCCGAGAACCTTCCAGTCGATCGACATGTTGGAAAGGGGTTGGCCATACCTTTCAACCGTCAATGTTGCAAGAAAGGTTTCTTTTGGCAGTACTGAGGTGGATGAGTTTATCGTTGCCGTAGGTACGAGGCTTTCTACAGTTATGGGAAAAGTGGTAAGCGGGAGATTGTCGCCAAGTACGGATATGGTGGCAGTGCCCGCAGATTTTGGAATTGCGTCAAAAGCGGTATAATATGTCCCCTGGGACATTTTTATTTTTGCAGGCATCTCAATTACCGAATCATTGCTGGACACCAGCCTTATGGTGGTATCCTTCTCAAGGTATGAAGGGTTTGAGCCGGAGCCGAATATTTGAATTCCCATGAGGTTGCTGTAGTCTGATAGGAGGATTTGGGGATGATCGAGGTCTACACTGGAGGGGTAGGAACTTGCCGAACTCAGCATGATGCTAGCGGGATAGTTTCCTGCCACAATGTTGAGAGTAGCGGTGCCATCCTTTGTGGATTTGGTATCAAACAAATCTATCGAGTCTCCACGCGATATTTTTCCGGAATTTACCAGAAAGTAATCGTTGGGGAGTATGGTAGGCGTGGAGTCTCCCGGAAAATATGCTGCTTTTCCTGAAGGATCTTCCATGTATAATGCCAGCGGAATTTCGGACTGGCTGAGTATTCTTGGAACGAGCGTGTCAGCTACCAATTTGAGCGAGTTTACTGAGGTCCCGTTTATGTTTGCTGTAATGGTCGTATCGTTATACGTGTCCACGTGTAGTGACAGAGGTTGGGGAGGTGGGGTATTGCCAACTTTGCCAAAAACAGGGGCTACTCCAACCCCCCTGCTCATGTTTACCTTGTCGATTGAGAGGTAGCTTGGGTCGGAGGAATCCACCTCGATTTGGAGATTCTCGTTTGAAATGATTGGGTTTCCATTAGGATCCGCAAGATGCATGATTCCGACAAGCTCCTTGTTTCCTGTTGCAAGGATGGGCAAAATGTCGAGTTTTGCCGACTTGTCGTCCAGAAGTTGGGCTGTCACGGTCTGAAGCTGTATCAGTGCTCCCGTCGAGTTGACATTTGAAACAGTATATCCGTTTGGCGCAGATAGTCTGATGTTGAAGGTTCCATTTAGACCTGCGTTGACCTCGACGGTGGAATATCCGATATAGTCGCCCTTCTTGATGATTATGGGGCTAGATGATCCGAATAGCTGCTCCTGGGGGCTTGTGTTCACGAGTCCTGTATTTGTCGAGTTTGTTATTGAGATGGTGATTGGGATGTCGGTGTTTGCCTCAACGGCATTGCCAGAGCTGTCCTTGAGCAATGCCACGACATATGCTATCGAGGAGGCAAAGTCGTTGATTTTCAACGGGTATACGTATGCCTGGATGGTAGGCGTGGTAGATGCTGCTACAGTTATCGTGGCGCTTGCGGAGGTAATTGACGGGGCGGATGCAAGTATGCTGGCGGATCCTGGTTGGTTGACCTCAAATTCGCCTATCGCATAATACTGGCCGTTCTTGATGACAATTGATGACGAGCCAAGGGATACTACCTTGGTGTCTGTGGAAACGACGGTAATTGGAATATCGGCCTTTGCAAGGACGGGCAAGTCATTGACATTTGCAATCTCGATTGAAAAATACCCATTTCTGGGCCCGCTTGTGGAAAATGAGGATGGCAGTGCCTTTACCATGAGTCTTGCGGGTGAAGCCCTGTCGCCATAAACCGTTACAGGGAACTCCATTGGGGAAAACCCGGGTGCTGCAAGGACTATGTTCGCAGTACCCGGGTTGCTCGACCTGATTTTTATGTGAGTGACAAACCCTGTGTCATTTACTGCTTGTCCCTCAACCTGCAATATTGATGAGTTTGTGGAGGAAATCCCCAAGTTTTCAATTTTTTCTGGCAGAACATGCTTCATATGAAGTGCGCTTACCTCCAAAATCCCATCCGAGTTTTCGATCATTTTGTTTGGTATCAACCTGACCCCGAAGTTTTTGGTGTCATCGCCATACGCCGTTGCTACCGTCAGTGTAGACAAAAGAATTACCATTATCAATAACCGTCTCAATACGCGATTTGATAAATGAAAATATCTTATAAGATCATGTGTGCATTTTTCGAACGAATTTACAATCCGGAAAGGAGGGTTTAGGATGAAATCTTTTCCCTATGCTGACTGGTAGGCCACCGCTAGTGGCTTTGATTTCTTCCAGAGGTGTGAACACAGGCTGAAGATGTTGTTGACAATTTCTACCGAGTTGGTGTGCACAATCGAGTCTGTGTCGTCATTTAGATCCATGGATCCTTTCATGGAACCAGACATGATTATCTGCCTGTCCTTTTCCCCTACGATTCGACCCTTTGAAGGAAGCTTGCCGAGCCTGACCTCGCTTGCCCCCAGTCTGTTTACAAGCTGTACTGCCTGCTTGTTTTCAACCTCCGTTATTATCCTTACCTCGCCTCCTTTCTTTATGCAATCTTTGATTTTCTCTGGAATGGCAGTGTGATACATGCGCATTATGTCCTCGACCGTTGTGACGACATATACCACATCGTTAGATTCTGTTATCATCTTCCCTATCCTGGAGTAAATGTTTGAGCGTCCTTGGATTATTGAAAACGAGGAAACCTCGCTGGTCTGGGCGGGCCGCTTGAGTTCATCAAGACTCGTGACCAGTTGCTTTGAAAGTTTTTCCATTGTAGTGATCTCATCTTGCTTTTTCTGGATGATGTTTTTCAGTGCTTCTTGTGGGTCAACGGCCTTGCAAATCGTCGGATTTGAAAGTGTTGTATTAATCATTCCAAAATTTCTAAGTTTGTTGAGTGCCCTGTACGTCTTGCCCCTATCCACATCCAGTTTTGCCGACAAGCTTCCAACCGTGACCTCGCCCGTCCTTAGCAGTCCAAGGTAAATTTTTGCGTCATCTCCCTCTAGGCCAAAATACCTGAGTGCTGACACGAGTTCTTCTTCGGTGGTCATGCTTTTCTCCCCCCGCACCCATCATCATTATCGGTTACGGTACAGGTACCGGAATTTTGTTTGGAATGGACGCATGCAAGAAAATCAGGTACAACCGCGGCTAGATTAGAAGCGAATTTTGGACTCATACCACCCCTCGGAGATCCATTTTCACCCTTTTGAGTATATAAGAAGTTCGATACATTGGCTCCAATGTACGGTCTATTTCTTTTGACATGGGGTAATTTGTGCTGCAGGTTGTGATTTGCTGTTGGTTCCATCTCATCAGGTATCAGATCCAAGGGGGATATGAGAAGATGTTTGTACAAAACAAACAAACGTTACAATCGCATTTGCATGCAAAAACATGCAAAAATGGGATACATTTGCCATTTTTTGGAACCATTTTCATCGTACCATAACGACATCCCTTTGCGGGTAAATCAGGGACACCAAGTATTGGTTCAGGGACAGAAATCGGTAAAACCATTCTGTGTTTATCTGTAAAATACATACAGCTACTAATAGTTCTGGCAACACCATAAAAAGAACAGTTGGAGGGAATTCAATTCATCACAGATCCATTCCTTCCCTCCAATTCGTTTTTTTCCGGGAAGAAAAAGGCTAGGCATTGGAATTGCCAGTGCATGGCAAAATTGGTACATGAAATACTTGGGAATTTTTCCATGGTTGGCTGCAAGTCCATGAAACAGTTCGTTTTTTACGGAAAGCATACTTTGTGCAGGACAGGAAAGTACGAGGCACTCCCTTCAAGGGCTTGCAATAAACCTGACATGGCACTTGATTCAAACAATTCGGGCATATCGGCAAATAATTTTGAGAACCCAATTTATTGGGGTCATGTTGGGTTATTGGCATGATGATTGAAGGCACGGCAACCGACCTGCGACTCATCCTTTCACTTTCCATGCTAGGGCTTGCCACCTACTGGGATCTGAAAACGAGGGAGATAAGCGACTTTCTGTGGATTGCCTTTGGAGGCGCATCCGCGGTTCTCATTCTGTTCAGTCCCGATATGGGCAGCACCCTGGTGTCAGTAGGGATATCATTGATAGTTGCACCGGTAGTTCTGTTAATTTGGAGATTTGGCCTCTTTGGAGGTGCCGATGCCTTTGGACTGATAGTCTTGGCCGCGCTAGCTCCGGAGTTTACTTTTTTGCCAGGTGTGGTAACTCCGTTTACCACCCTGACCAATTCCGCCATACTTTCAGTTGCCCCAATTGTTATCAATTTTTCGAGGAATGCCATATCTCTTGCAAGGGGGCAGGACCTGTTCCGTGGCCTTGAAAACGAGAGCAAGCGAAAAAAAATTACGGCTCTTTTTGTGGGCTACCGTGCCAAGCACCCAAGATTCAGTTTTTCAATCGAAAGGTCGGAGGGGAATGCAAAGAAATTTGATTTTTCTTTAAAGAATGCAGAGGATGCAGAGTTCTGCACCGCCCCTGACACTTGGGTAACGCCGGGCCTTCCGTACATGATCTACATTACATCCGGTTTTGTCCTCCAGCTGGTTTATGGCGACATTATCTTTCACTTCGTAAAGATATCGCACTAGGGACGCCCATCGTGGGGCCAATAATTTGAAAGTTTATTACCAATTCGGAATTAGGAATTTCATGGCCCTCAAGGCAGCGATCATAATGTCAGTGATCTCAATAATCATGTTGGCAGTATACGGAGCAGACGTGATAGCGGCGGGCCCTAACTCCGATCAGTCTGGAAAGACGGGGTTTCTGGCGATGGACGCGTCCACAAGGGGCTCGGTATTTGGAATCATACCATCGGCGATGCTCATTGCGTCGTACTTTATCACTAGGAAGGAGCCTTCAAAACCACTTGGCGTACTCATGATAGTTGGGGGAGCCATGATAATTGTGGGCACCGGCGTCATATTAGCAATACAGGGGAGCCAGTCAATGGATTCAAGGGCAGTCCGTGAATTCGGGGCGGTCTTAGGTATAGGGGTGGTAATCGCAGTTCTTGGTGGCATCAAGATAAAAAAATCAATGAAGACCGTAGTGTGACCATTCTTTTATAGAACAAAATCTTCATACCATGGCACTTTCATGTCAAATCATGGAAACCTGCAGCAAATGCGGGAAAGAGTCAACAAAAACCTATGACTGCGAGCATACGAACGAAGAGGAATACTGCGTCGAGTGCTACACCGAGCTTCATTACTACCTGACTGAGAAACCGCGGGAAGACATCAGAAAAACGGAACCGATTGGATAAGTATCGGGCCTCGAAAAAATCATACAAGTTAAATTTTTAGACCACGAGGTGTAGCCATAGATCCAAAGGCGTTCGTTGCCCATAGTTGTTGTTTCCAAATCTTTTAATTCCAATCCACGCGGTGTTCGTAATGTGAAAGTAGTAATTCTTTCCGGCGGCATGGGGAAGAGGCTGAGGCCTCTGACTGACTATCTGCCGAAACCGTTGCTTCCAATTTGCGGCATCCCAATAATAGAATGGCAGATAAAATATTTCAAGAAGTTCGGGGTGGATGAGTTCATAATTTGCGCTGGATACCGAGGAGCCCAGATAATCGACTTTCTGGAATCCAAGGATCTCGGAGCCAAGATTAGTTTCTCTTTAGAAAAATCACCGCTTGGAACTGGCGGGGCAATTAAAAATGCCAGCAGACATATCGGTAAAGAGGACTTTTTTGTGATCAACGGTGACGTGATAACCAACTTGGATCTGAACAGGCTGAAAGGAAACCCAAACTCCATTGCAGTCATCCCGTTGAGGACAAACTTTGGGGTCGTACACATCGAAGGCAACAAGGTAAGGAAATTCGAGGAAAAGCCTGAACTTGTGAATTACTGGATGAACGCAGGCATATATTACCTGAAAAACTCCGTGCTCAAGTTGCTTCCGAAAACTGGAAACATAGAAAATACCGCATTTCCAAAACTTGCAACGGCTGGAAACCTCCTTGCTGTCAAATTTGAAAGAGTCTTCTGGCAGTCCGTAGATTCTCATAAGGACATTGACGAGTCTACTAGGCAGATGCAATCCATAAAATATGAAGACTTTCTTCTAAGATGGTGATTGGTTTGAGGCTAGGCTTTAGTCTCGGGTCTCTTCTGTCGGTGGACGAGATACTGGACTGCGCGAAAGTTTTGAAGCAGTACAGCCCAGATTCCATATGGGTTCCGGAAACGTGGGGGATGGAATGTGGCACGATGCTCGCGGCAGTCTCTCAGATTGCACGAGAACCCAAGATAGGCTCGTCCATCATAAACATCTATTCTAGAACTCCATCCCTCATAGCCATGAGTGCTGCCACACTTGACCTCCTCTCGCATGGGCGTCTAATACTCGGGCTTGGGACAAGCAGCAAGGCAATCGTTGAGGAATGGCATGGCCTTGAATTCATGGAGCCGCTTCAAAGGATGCGGGAATGCGTCGAGATCATCCGGAGGATCCTTGCTGGAAACAAGGTAAACTACGACGGTAAAATCTTCAAGATTAGGAATTTTGGGCTTCTCATCAAGCCGCTAAGGATGTCGGTCCCAATCTACTTGGCCGCAGTAAATGAAAAGATGGTAGATCTGGCCTGGGAGATGGGAGACGGGGTAATCTTCTACCTCAGGCCAAGGAATGAGCTGCAAAAAACTATTACTAGAATGCATAACAGGAAGAGGATAGACGTGGCATGCCAGATTATTACCTGTGTTTCTGACGATTTGGAAAAAGCTCTTACAAGGGCAAAAAAGACCATATCCTTCTACGTTGCGGTAGGTAAGACATACAGAGACTTTTTGTCCATGAACGGGTTCAGGAAGGAAACTGAGGCGATTTTTTCCGAATACGGAAGATCAGGCCTTGGGGGGATACATGATCTAGTGCCAGATTCCATGGTGGAATCGCTTGCACTTTGCGGTACTCCGGCGGAAATTCCTGCAAAACTCAAGCGTTTTTCCGAGGCCGGTATAGACCTCCCAATTATTCAGTTCAACCCGATAGGCGACGTGGCAGGATCATTCAGGACGCTCGCGGCTTCCTTGAAGGGGGAGATTTGATTGAGGAGGGTCGGGATTGTTTCCGCAGGGCAGACCAAGTTCACCAAGGACGACTCTTCCATCGAGTCGCTTCTAGTCTCCTCGGTAAAACCCCTTTTTGATGAATCAAAAGACCTGTCTCAAAAAGACATCGATGTAGTACTGACCTCCACAAACTCAAACCAGAAATATCTTGCAAATATCGTTTCGGAGTTGTCAGGGATATCGCCGAGGATAGCACATTCGGTGGAAAGCCTTTGCAATTCAGGGACAAATTGCATAGTGTCCGCATTTTCATACATCGCCTCGGGGCTTGCAGACGTCGCACTCGTCGTTGGGGCTGAGAAAACTGACAGTCCGGGGCTTGTTTTGGACTGGGACGTATCAAGGGGGCAATACAAGCATCCAATTTACTGGTCCTCACTCTTTACTAGCTCCCACATGAGAAAATACGGTACTACGCTTGAAGACTTGGCCTATGTTTCTGCAAAAAACCACGTGAATGGTAGGGCGAACCCGTTTTCTTATTTTGATAGGTCATACTCTTTTGAGGACGTGATGGCCTCGAAAAAACTCACCGATAACGTAAGGCTGCTTGACTGCTCAATGCCATGCAACGGGTCCGCCTCCATCCTTCTTGCCTCGGAGGACGTTGCGAACAAATTCAAGGAAAAGCCTGTGTGGATTACGGGCATAGGACAAAAGTCTATTTCTGCCGGATTTACAAAGAATTCCGACCTATCTTCCATGCAAAGCACCTCTATCGCGGCCTCAGATGCCTTTTCGATGGCAAGATGCTCGCCGAGGGAGATCGACGTTGCTGAGGTGCATGATGCCTTTAGCATATGCGAGATTATGGCCCTTGAAGATCTCGGGCTAGCCGAGCGCGGGCGCGGCGCGAAGATTGTAAGGGACCTTTATGAGACCGGGAGCAGGAAAGTTAATCCGCGCGGTGGGCTCATTGGTACAGGGCATCCACTCGGGGCAACTGGGATTGCACAGACAATAGAGGCATACAGGCAAATCTGCGGGGAATCTGGCAAGAGGCAGATTGATGGTGCGAGGACTGCACTAGTGCACAACATGTCTGCAGCGGCTACATCCTCAACCGTCATGGTATTAAGGTCATGAATAGATTCGAAAAGGAGCTAAAAGAAGGCAATTTTGTTTGCGGCGAGTGCCCAAATTGTAAAAACATCGTGTGGCCCCCGAGTGAATACTGTAGTGCATGCCTTGGCGGAGTTATTTGGCGCGGGGCATCCCGCAGTGGAACCTTGATTGAGTATTCTCGCAAGAACGGAGAATGGTTTGGGATGGCGGAATTTGAGGGAAAAATAAGGATACTTGGGACCATAATGTCCGACAATGAACCAAGAGTTGGGCAAAAACTGCGTCTTGAAAAATGCGGTTATGATGAAGGCGAGAGGTTTCTATTTAACGTCGTTGGGAACTGAGTTTTTCAACCCGCGCATTACGGGAATCTGAGCGTGGCCTTCTCTAACTCCAAGATGGGGATGTAAAGTGACATGCTGTCGCTGCCAATCTTTTCCACAAAGGCAAAATCCCCCGTCAGTCGCTTCAACTCGATGAATTTTTTCGATGGCTTGTCCTTTACCTCTAGATAATGGACAACTGTGCCACCGATTGCACCAGTTTGGATGAAAATTATGTTTTGGCCATTGTGCGTTATATGGTAGATCAGGGGAATCGCACCAAGCATCGACTGGGAGGAATACAGGATTACCTTGAGAAGGTCTTCGTATCCACTGTATTTGAGATATGTAACCGAATCAGCCGAAGACATGTTGGAAATACCAAGTCCATGTCATATTAATCCTGAGGTCTTTTTCTATTTAAGTAACGGCAAGGCCTCACCTGAATCAATGAAAATAGCCAACTTGGTGTTATCAGAATTACCATCAACTCTATTACCTTAGCGGCTTTTCGATAATCATTGGCAGTACAGGTTGAACGCGATTCAAGAGGAATAGGAAGACATGTTGCCACAAGCAGAAAAAAAACCAGGGCTGAAAACCAAAGGATTGCAAGGACTAGGAGGCAGCGGGGCTACAACTGGGAGGATACCCTCGTCAAGAGATTCAATTCTGTGGATGGGTGGAAGGCCTTCCGACTTGGCTCGCCAAGCGTGGGGTTGCCTGACATACTTGCAGTTAGCACGAAAGAAAACACCATTTATACAATAGAGGCCAAGTCTGGGACCAGCACCACCCTACAGGTACCATATGACCAGATTCAAAGGTGTCTGAAATGGATTCACACTTTTGAATTATACGACAGGAGGAAAATGGTAATTGCCTTCAAATTCCTGTCGAAAAAAAGGATTGGAAAGGGGATGTACGAGCAGAGGGAGCTTAGGGAATATTACAAGATTTGGGATGAGGCCCACCCAGTAACCAACTTCGTATGCACTTATGACGGTGCGACATATTCCATATCTGACGGCCAGAGGAAGACGCTACAACTTGGAGACTGCCAAATGCCATTCAAAACAAGGACTGGATCGGGCCGTTTGCCTGCTGCGCAATCACATGATTCATCAGCCAATATCCAATAACTTCTTTAATGGCTTGGTGTCATTATATGAGAGATGAGTTTTGAAGATTTTGTAGATGAGCGAAGTCTGGTAAGCCACGATGCATTGGGCACGAAAGAAATAAAGCTAAAACTCCTGGAGGTTCAGGATGATACGTCAGACCACGTTTGGAGGTTCGGTGTAAGAGTCAAGGTGAAAAAAGTTTTGGTGACAATCAAACACATCAGGACGCAGCAGGTGGAGGAGGGGGAATTCGACCTGCAAGAGATTGAAAAGGAAATGAAGGAAAAAAGGCACTACAGTTCCACAAACCGCTGGGTCCAAACAACAGACATCAAGAACGGGTACATCCTAAGTACGAGACATGCATCACTTCTCGGTGACGCAGTTGCGCTTGACTACATAGTCATCTGAGCAAATGCCGCAGGAATGAGTCCGTTGCGGGAGAAACCCAAGCAACAGGGATCGAATTCTTCTGAAGAGTACCATCAAAGAGGACAATGTTCAGCCTCTGCTGCCTCTTGTTGTTCTGGAGCAAGAGTCTGCACATCCTGGGCTTTCCCTTGATAGAAATCTTCAGCCCGGCATTGCTCAAATAGATTCCAAGTTCCTCCTTGTAATCTGACCCTTTTTTCGGGTGGGTGAAAGGGATTGTTGCTTTCATGGCCTTATCTGTAGGTCCGCTGGTCAGAATCATGTTCTTTGACCTTACAACCACGCCGGTTGCCTTTGTGATGAACTTGGTTTGACCCTGCTGGCTAAATGCATCAAAAACTCCCTTCGATACCCGGACCTTTCTCCTTTCAGGCTCTATAGGCCTGCACATCCCAAAATACCTGTTGCGGTGATATATGAGGGGTTTTTTGTCTTCATCATGTCTTATCGAGTAAACTCTCCCGATTACCATCTCATGGTCTCCCGTTCTCTGTATCTTATGCACCAGGCATTCTGCATTGACAACACATCCCTTGATCATTGGCAGGCCAGACCTTGTCCGATACGTGGTAAAAAGGCTGTCAAGTCCCAATTTATCGACTTCCTTCCTTGAGAAACCCCCTGCTATGCTGACAAGGGTTGCCTGTTCTTCCGAGGCAACATTCACGCCAAAACATCTTGACCGCTTTATATTTTCAAGTGTGCTGGAGCCATCATGTATGAACACCGCAATTAGCATTGGCTCGTATGAAACCTGCATTGTCCATTCGGCCGCCATCACATCACTCCCTGCAGGACCCGTGGATGTAATAAGACTCAGCCCTGTTGCAAAGAATCGCTGGGCCTGCTTCATGGCTTTATTTTGCATACCGCCAGTTTCAATCGTCAAAATATTAGTTTAGCTGAAATTCCATACACCTGAAATCCCTCTGATTCCGCTTTAATGATTCCAAAGCCCAGCCGGTATCCAAAGTCCCACTGCTTGCGTAGAACAAACCAAGGGGTTAAAAGTGGTAATCGGGGCAGTGAATTTTGAAAAAGGCGCCCTGAATCATGGTAAGAAAGACAAAAAAGAAGACGCGGAAGATAGATTTCGAAAAGGAACGCCGACAAGACAAAAACACAATCATTGCCATAGGGGCAATCGCGGCGGTGGTTGCTGTATTGGTCGTAGTTTCGTACAGTTTGAACCACGCAACCAATGGGTCTGACAAGGCTTCGATAATTGACGGCGTTGGATGCGAGAAGGTGCAATCTGATGGGTTTCATTCCTCGGCACACTTGGATCTTTTCGTCGGAGGGCGTCCCTATGAAGTGCCCTCGGAAATCGGGGTGATTAACGGCACCTGTCGTTATTGGCTAAATACGCAAGACGAATCGGGTATCCTCCACCTCGATGCGCCGCAAAGTAACCAGTTCACCCTTGGTCAGTTTTACGATATTTGGAAGGCTACAAGCAGCCCGCCTCCCCCCGGGACACCGGAAATTTACATCAACGGCAAGAGAGAATCCAACGGGATTAACGAAACAGCGATTGGCCCTGGCGATGAGATTGCCGTCATCTACGGGTATAAGCCATCGATCATACCTTCGTCGTATCACTTTTCCTAGTCTGATACATCGGATCAATTTCTTACAGAAAACTTTATGAAAGTAGGATGAAGAGTCCATGCATGATAAGTCAGGAGATTACATTAAATGGCAAAAAATACAGGTTAACACTGACTGATCAGCTCCTTTCCGATGTGAGGAGGCTCAAGGCCCTTTATAATGCGGCCTACGAGGATCCGGAAAGTTTTGAGGAGGTAAGTTCGGCAATATCTGATGCCATAAACCAAATCGCGGGGGCCGTAGAACCTGCAGTCTCGGATAGTGACCTAGATGCCTTGATACAGGCCGTGATGAAGGCGGTAGATGAGAAGAGCAAAGAAACGGAGGAGGCCAAGGCACGGCATGCGGAGGAAAGGGCAAGGGCCGAGAAGGGTAAGACGGTAACGAAACAAAAGAAACCAAAAAAATAATGCGAGAGGCTGGCGCGGGTGGGAAAATAACCCTCATATGGGTCAAAACCAGTAGATATTCAGTAAAACATGCAAACCCATTGCGAATGCGGAATATGCGGTCACGTGTCTGAAAAGGATTGCATTCTAAAAGAGTGCAAATGTTGCATGAACTTTCACATGCGCTCAGGCCCGAAAAGATAGTTACTTGATTTTTGGTTTTTGAATCAATCCGAAAATTGCAATGCCTGCTCCCGATGCCTCAAATGCAATGGCCACAACCTGAAGGTTTGAAAGCAACCCGCAGCCAAGAGAAAAGTCCTCTGAAGTATAGGTGGAAACTATCCCCGCCATGGAGTTGCAGTTTTCTATACCCGGAATCACTGCGTAATGAAGGGTTGCTGCAATTATCGCCATTCCCACCCCATAGGAAATCGTGCTTATTTTCACCCTGATTGATGTATTTCGGGTGCATTTATCTTCATGTCGATTTTTCCGAGGTTTGGCCGGGTTTGTGTACCTCATGTCGTGGTGTTGAAAAATCGCGTTCTGTAACTTTAAATAAGTACCCTCTAAAATTTTCATAATGAGGTCCGAAGCGTTCCAGAGATGCATCGATCCAATCTGCGGCCTTGAGTATCCAATAACAGACATCAGAATCGAGTGCGAACGCGGTCACCTGTTGGACATAAAATACCGGAATTCCCCACCATCCTCGCTGAAGGAGGTATTCTACCAACGAAGGAACCATGCAAACAACATCTTCAACGAAAGTGGGGTGTGGCGCTTCAGGGAGCTTCTGAACTTTTGTCAAATAGACACGGAAAACATCGACGAGTGTTCCAAACATCTTGTCTCGCTGGACGGTGCGGAAGGCAGGCTTTCAAAGCCTTACCACATGTCCAAAGTTTCAGATTATGTTGGAGTCCAGAACATGAGGCTCCAGCCAGAGGGATACAACCCAAGTGGCTCCTTCAAGGACAACGGAATGACTACAGCTGTTACACATGCCAAACTTGTCAACATAAAAAAGATAATCTGCGCATCAACAGGGAATACATCAGCTTCGGCAGCCATGTATGCGGCAAACGAGAATATGGAATGCGATGTTTACATTCCTGCTGGCGAGGTTGCCCCGGGAAAACTCAGTCAGGCTTTCCAATTTGGGGCTCAAGTGATTGAGATAAGGGGGAATTTTGATGATGCTCTTACAACCTCGCTCAAAAACGCTGGAAAGGGAGGTGGTTATACCGTCAATTCCGTGAACCCGTTTAGGATAGAAGGGCAGAAAACGATTGTTTACAGGGCATTAGAGTCCCTTGACTGGCAGGCACCAGACTGGATAGTGTATCCTGGGGGTGCGCTGGGAAACACCTCAAGCTGCGGGAAAAGCCTCATGGAACTGTATGAATGGGGGTGGATCAAAAAGATACCTCGCATAGCAGTGATAAATTCGGAAGGTGCAAACACACTCTACAACCTTTACAACGGCAAATTCGAGGGAAAAGAGCTCCGCTGGAACAAGGGAAAACCCGACACGGACCTGATAAAAGAATACTACAATTTCATGGATACTAAGGGAATTAGACCAAAGACAAAGGCGACTGCCATCCAGATTGCCAAACCTGCCAACATACTAAAAGGACTACGGGCGCTGGAGTTCACAAACGGGGTGGTGACCCAGGTTTCAGACGGCGAGATGCTTGACGGAATGGCACTTGTGGGGCTAAACGGATTTGACTGCGAGATGGCATCAGGGGCGGTCCCTGCAGGCATCAAAAAGCTTGTTGGCGAAGGAGTTGTCAAAAAGGACGACACCGTCATAGGGATTCTGACTGGCAGGCAAAAGGACTCCAGCATTCCGGTAGATTATCACAAGGACTCGAAAAACAAATTCGCCAACCCGCCTAGGACCTAGTCGTGTTCTGGCTCTGGAATTACAATTACCCTTGCGAGCATCATTTCATTTTTTACGGCAGTTGCAATGGTCTTTGTCGTTTTACTTGTGTCGCCAAGCCTTGAGTCGTTTGGAAATAGTACGTGGATCTCGGCATTGAATTCCTTGCCCACGGGCCTTAAGAACACCTCCTTGGTCCGGATTTTGAATCTGGAAAGAATGAAGTCTTTGATATTGTCTGTCATCTGCGGGTTGTCCACTGCGTCTACCAGTATGAGAGTAGATTCCCTGATGGCGGTATAAGCCATCAGGAATATGTAGACTGCAATAATCATTCCTCCGACAGCGTCCATGAACTTTAGGCTGCTATATGTACCGACAAGAACACTTGCAAAACCTACAAGGGACGCAGTACCGTCCTTAATCGAGTTTTTGGCGTCAAGTTTCAACGAGATGAGGTTTGATTCAATCGCGACCTTTCGTATAGAAAAGGCCCGGTGCAGCGATATCCCGCCAGCGGATAGGAGGGTAATCATGGTAATCTCAGGATAGCGGATTGTTGTGGGATGAAGCAACACTCCAACGGCATGATATGTTATCAGGACCCCAAGTACTACGATTATTAGCGCGGCCGTAAAGGCTGCCAAAACCTCGACTTTTCTGTAGCCGAAGGGAAAGAGGTTGCTCTTTGGTTTTCGAATCATGCTTATGCCAAACCATACAATGAAGGAAATCATAGAGTCGGCAAGTGAGTCTACACCATCGGCAGTCAAGCTGGTGCTTCCTGTAAATAGGGTCACGATAAGCTCTGCCACACCGATGGCGGCAAGCGTGATTATTGATGTTCTCGAAGCAAGCTGAGCCTTCGTTAAGACGTCAAAACGGGTCGTCTCTTTAGTTTTCTCTGTAGAAACCAAATTGTAACCTAATCTAAGATGAATTGCATTTCGTTCTTTTTAAACAATTTGTCCTTAATGCCTCTTAAAGTGTTCTTCAAGCAATCGTTTCTTCTCCCCCATGTGAAACAGCTCCTCGGTATGCTTGAATGCTTCATCCCTTGGTCTCTTGAACAGCATTGCCTGCATGAGAAGGTGGTTTTCTGGTACTACGATGCCGGTCTGGTCGTCTGAATACGTGAGTTTTACCACATCGTCCTGTACCTCGGTAAGGTCTGCGTGTATGTGGATCATATTCGTATCTTTAAAGTTGAAATGAATGGATTCCGCATAATCCCGGATATCCTTAGTTCCTTTTACACCGTAAAGCGTCGCAACACCGTATTCGTTTTTGTAAAGATCTGTAATTTCTGAAACACTCGGGGCAGGACCATCAAACCTTATGTCCATCAAGTGTACGTGCATCTGTCTTGTTGGTACCTTGAACACCCTTATGAAGAGTGGTGTGTCAGCACCCATGTAGCTTTTCACATCTTCGTCATGGTGGGGCTTGGCGGTCCACTCGATCGAGTCCTTGACAGGCGTCTTGGAATCGTCAAGGTCTGCCCACCTCCTGAGCAGCGTGGCATCCAATCGCTTTATCCTCTTTCCGTACTTTTCCTTTAAAGGCTGGATTATCCTGCCCATTCCAGTAACATTACAACTTCCCTGCATTGTGAATTGCCTTTCAAAAGCCTTTTCGTAATTTACGCGCGAGTTGAATATTAGCTGTGCGACAGATTTTTCGCCGGTTATCTTTTCACCTCCTTGGAATATGGCCCGAGCATTTGATGGCTCGTAAATCTTCTTCTTGTTTTCATACCCCAGGCCACCAGGTGAGGCGTCGATTACAAGGTCGCAACTCGGTATGATTTCCTCTATGCTTCCTGCTATGCGATAATTCTTGAAACTGTCAATCTTGTTCTTCGGTACAAAGACTTTGAACCCCCGAGAGATGGCATCTGCGACCTTTTCATCAGGCGAATATTTGCCGACGCCTGCGACCTCTATGTCCTTGTCGTCAGCGATAAACTGGGCTATCCTACTTCCTATCGATCCGTAACCGTTCACAAAAACCCGTTTCACAATTTTGCAAAAGCATCTCCCTCTTATTTAGATAACCCACCCGGGGCAAACCCGATAAGGACTAAATAGTCTCGGTCCTCAAAGTTCACCGTGAAGATCCACTTGCCCTCGGCTGGCATAGGAGCAGGAATAGCATTAGCCGCCGTGGTGGCATTGGTTTTGGTTTCAGGACAGGGTTTATTGATAAAATCCCCGGTAACACAGACGGCTACCCAGAACGATCAAAGTGCTGGCCAGAAGGTGAGCTTGGACCTCCTAACAGGCAACTCATCACCCGTGTTGGGATCCGAAAATGCGCCCATAACAATGATAGAATTTGGCGACTACCAGTGCTTTTATTGCAATAATTTTTTTCACAATACCGAGTCTGATATCGTAAAGAACTATATCGATACAGGGAAGGTGAAGATGTACTTTAAGGATTTCACAATAATTGGCCAAGATTCAGTCACCGCCGCCAATGCGGCACATTGCGCCCAAGAGCAGGGAAAATTCTGGCAGTATCATGACGTCTTGTATACTAACTGGTCAGGGGAGAACACCGGATGGGCAACATCTACGAACCTTGTCCAGTTTGCAAAGCAGGTAGGGTTAAACATGGATCAATTCAACCAGTGCTTCCAGCAAACAAAATACAATTCGGTCATTCGTGGCAGCGTATCTGACGCCAATACGCTCGGCCTAACAGGCACGCCAGACTTTTTCATAATAGGGCCTGACAATTCAGTCACAAAGGTAGTAGGCGCACAGCCATACTCGGTTTTTGACGAGATTTTTAAGTCAAAGATGCAATCTTGACATTTTTTAACTGGTTTGAAGGCAAAGTGAATAAAAACTATCGATAAAAGGGATCTATTTTGACCCTCCAAATGCTTATATTTGTTATAACGAAATTTTAGCTGTTGGCTGCAGGTATAGACGACATAGCCATCTACGTTCCAAGATTATTTGTCGATGCACGAGATTTCGCAAAAGCCCGTGGCATGGATCCAGATAAACTTCAACGTGGACTGGGCGTATCTAAAATGGCTATGGTGGATACTAATCAAGATCCCGCGTGTATGGCTGCCAACGCGTGCTTGAGGATAATGGAAAGAAACAAGATCGCGCCAAAAGATATCGGAAGGCTTTATGTGGCCACCGAGTCCTCACTTGACGAATCAAAGGCGATGAATTCCTATGTGGTCGGAATGCTCGAACAGGTTTACGGTGACGATTCTTTTGAACACTGCGGCGGGATAGAGTGCAAGTTTGCATGCGTTAGTGGATCTTATGCTTTGTATGACAATTCAAACTGGATAAGAGCTGGGGAGGCAGAAGGGAAAAATGCCATTGTAGTAGTTTCAGACATTGCCAAATACGACCTTGGATCAAGCGGTGAATATACGCAGGGTGCAGGTGCGGTGGCGATGCTTCTCAACGACAACCCCAGAATAATGACCTTTGATCCAAAGGTGACATCAACATCAATCAAGAACGAATATGATTTTTACCGGCCATTTGGAAAGGAGACCCCCATCGTTAACGGTCAATACTCGAACCTTCTCTACATGATCCAGGTAAAGAAAGCCCTCATGGCATACAAGGATAAAGCCATTGCAACCGGACTCATCAAACTCAAGGAAGGGGAAACCATACTGGACTATATCGATTTTATCAACATGCATTTGCCGTATAGCAACATGGGCAAAAAGGCCCTGGCCTACCTCCTAAGACACGAGTGGAGAGGCATGCCATACTGGAAGAAGATAATAGAAAAGATGGGCATGGAAGAACCGGCACCTAAGGATCCGAGGGGTACAATTGAGTCAGTCCTTGCAGATGAGGAGTTCATGGCAAAGGATCATGAGTTTACAAAGAGGTTTAGCCAAACTGACGAGTTCCAGGAGGCATATGATTCCAAACTGGCAAGCTCACTGATAGCATCCAGAATAGTAGGAAACCTGTATACCGCCTCGCTTTACATGGGCTTTAGAAGCTGCCTAGAATTCGAATTCCAAAAGGGCACGGATCTTGAAGGCAAGAGGTTCGGGTTTGGTTCCTACGGGAGCGGCAGCAGCGCAATGGTCTTCAGCGGAGTCATCATGCCGACTTACAAGGAAATCGTCAAAAACATGAACCTAGAGTCAGAGATTGGCAACAGGATAAAGATTTCACTTGAGGAATACGAGGAGATTCACGAAAACAAGCGCGGACTCAACGATAACCTCCTTGACAGCAAGAAGGAATTTGTGCTGGTGGGCGTGGAGAACAGGCCGGAGATGCGTGGCCAGCGCAAGTATGTCTTCAAAGAATAGACCCGCACGATCACTGGAAATAAGCAAAAAAGATATTAATTCACTGGACTTTATGGAAGATATGAAAGATCGTTCAATGCCAGTCTGTTTTACTGCAGAACAATATGGCAAAATTGAGCAGATTGCAAAACAAAGAGGTATGCTCAACCCAAGCCAGCTTATCGAAGAGGCTTTAGGCGAGTTCTAAAAGGCAAATTAGCCTTTATTTTTCATTTCATGATGCATCAACTTTTTTAACGGATCTTTCCCAAACCATTTCATGGGACTCTTTGGGAAAAAGCATGGTGCTTGTTCCATATGCAAGAAGGAAATTACCCACAGGCACAAGCCGAAGCAGGAGTGGCAGGTGGAGGGGCCCCTCTGCGGGGACTGTTATGTGAGCCAGATGCAAAGGTTCTACGATCAGAGCCTCAAGCAGAGGTGCGTAACCTGTAACGTGGAAAAGGACGTGCCAGACATGTGGGAACCGAGGTACCAGTGGGATATGAAGGGCCTTCTCTGCAAGGAATGTTTTGACAGGAAGGACGCCGAGTTCAAGAACACGAAGGATTTCTGCAAGATCTGCGGCAAGAAGCTCGGAATGATACGATACAACCCAAAGAGCAAATGGGCCCTGGAGGGGCAACTCTGCAGGGAATGCTGGGACTCCAACAAGGCAAAGATGGGATAGCCATGGGCCTATTCAAAAAACACGAATGTGGCAAATGCGGCAGAAAATTTAGGCAGGAGGAAGAGCTGATGCACCACCATCTGATTGCCCACGGTGATAGAACCTATGACTGCAAGAAATGTAACCTTTATTTCTCAAGCATGGAGGAAATGAGAACCCACCTCCAGCGCGAGCATCAATACCGCGGAAAATCAGATTCTTAGAAAGCCTTTACCGTTTTTACTACTGGGGGGCGTACTTTTGTAAAGACCCTAAACCCGCATATGCATTTTATCTCTGGAAGCCGGGTAAGTTCGGATTGGCTCACCTTGGTGCCGCACCTCATGCACGAGTAATATACGCTAAAACTGGCTTGCTTTTCTTCTTGTTGTTGCGTTTCTTCCACTGGTTCTTCTACTGGTTCAGACATGTTTTATCACGAGTTCATCTGTAATTTAAGTATACCAAGGCTACTTGAGGGTAAGCTCTATGTAGACATCGTTGGGTATTTTGATTCTCATCAGTTGTCGGATTGCCCTGTCATCTGCGCTGAGGTCTATTACCCTTCGGTGAATCCTCATCTCCCATTTTTCATAGGTGTTGGTTCCTTGCCCGCATGGTGACTTGCGTGTGACCACGTTTAGTTTTTTTACGGGAAGCGGGGTCGGACCTTTGACTTTGACGCCAGTTTTTTCCCCGATTCCTTTTATTTCACTGCAGACCCCGTCCAGCCTTTGGAGACTTGTACTCGTTAATTTTATCCGGGCTGTCTGGGTCATTTAGATCTCTATTTTGTGAATTTCTCAGTGATCTCTTTTACAATTCCTGCGGCGATTGTTGCTCCCATGTCTCTGAGCGCAAACCTGCCAAGCTCTGGAAAGTCTTGGAAGGTTTCAATCGGCAGTGGCCTCACTGGCTTGATTCTTACAATTGCAGAATCGCCAGCCTTCAAGAACTTTGGATCCTTTTCCTCGACTGCGCCTGATTGCGGGTTTATTTTTGCTTCAAAGGCAACTATTGTAGCTGCAACTTGAGCCGTGTGTGCATGCATTACCGGCGTATAACCGGGTGCAATTGCTGTCGGGTGGTGAATGACTATGATCTGTGCTCTGAACTCTTTTGCAACGTTTGGAGGACTGTCTGGACTTCCAATTACATCTCCTCTCTTGATGTCCTTCTTTTCAATTCCTCTCAGGTTGAAACCGATGTTGTCTCCTGGCTCTGCAGATTCCATCTGGGTGTGGTGAGTCTCTATGCTCTTGATTTCACCTGTGGCACCAGACGGCATTACTACAATCTTCATGTTTGGCTTTGCAACCCCTGTCTCTACACGGCCTACTGGCACGGTTCCTACACCTGTGATTGTATAAACGTCTTGTACTGGAATTCTCAGTGGCTTGTTTGTCGGCTTGTCTGGAAGCTTGAATTCGTCAAATGCCTCGAAGAGTGTCTTGCCGGTCCACCATGGCATGTTTGCGGATTTCTTTACTAGGTTGTCTCCCTTCCACCCTGAAACTGGAATTATTGGTACTGTCTCTAGCTTGTATCCTACTGACTTTAGCAGTTTCTCTGCCTTTTCCTTAGCTACCTTGTATGCCTGCTCGGAATAGTTGCTGTCGTCCATCTTGTTTATTGCAACGACCAGTTGGCCTACTCCCAAGGTCCTGAGAAGGAAGGCATGCTCTCTTGCCTGTCCGCCTGGTGCTATGGCTGTATCGGTCTCACCTTCCTTTGCAGAAAGGACCAGAACGGCACAATCTGCCTCGGATGCTCCGGTGATCATGTTTTTGATAAAGTCCCTGTGTCCTGGGGCGTCTATCAAGGTGAAGAAATACTTCGGTGATTCAAACTTTTGAAATGCCAAGTCAATTGTGATACCTCTCTCTCTTTCGTCCTTTATGTTGTCCATTACCCATGCGTATTTGAAAGTGTCACCCTTGCCAGTCTTCTCGGATTCGGCGGCATGGGCGGCAATTGTCCTTTCATCTACCAGGCCCAAGTCCATGAGGAAGTGGCCCATTGTAGTGGACTTTCCGTTGTCGATGTGCCCGACAACGATCATGTTTAAGTGTGGTTTTTTGCTTGCAGCGCTCATACCGAACCCTTGAAGACTTGGGCTTTATTACCATTTCGATTTTTTGAAATTGTTTTTGGCAATTTTTCAAGAATTTGTGGTTTGGTCTTTTGCGGAGCAGATTTTTCACATACTATAAATCGAGGAATTTGTGTGTAAAATCACAATGAAAATCACCGTAACCGTGATCAAGGCTGACGTAGGCGGAATTGGTGGACATACAAGACCAAGCGATGGCCTGCTAAATGCTGTTAAGAATATCGTAAGATCCCAGATGATACGAAATGGAAAAGGACTCTTGATTGATTCCTATGTAGGATACTGCGGAGACGACATACATATCGTCATGACACACACGCGAGGAACCGACAACAGGGAGGTTCACCAGCTTGCATGGAAGGCTTTCGAATCTGCAACAAGGGTCGCCAAGAATGAGGGACTCTACGGGGCAGGACAAGACCTTCTAAAGGACTCGTTCTCAGGAAATGTCAAGGGCATGGGGCCGGGTGTCGCCGAGATGACTTTTGAGGAAAGGCCAAACGAGGCTTTTACAATCTATGCTGCGGACAAGACGGAGCCTGGAGCTTTCAACTACCCGTTTTACAGGATGTTTGTCGATACGCTGAGCAACACAGGGCTCATAGTAAACCAGAACCTTGCAAGCGGAGTCAAGATCAATGTGATGGATGTCGAAAAGGGCAAGATTGCACAGCTTGTGATGTGGCAGGACAAGCCCACACTTGAGGCTGCACTCATGTACCCTGGAAGGTATGTCGTTTCAAGCGTTTACACCAGAGACAACCAGCCGATCCTCTCAGCCTCGACTGACAGGCTGCACAACATTGCAGGCAAGTATGTAGGCAAGGACGACCCGATTTGCATCATTAGGACCCAGAAGGACTTTCCGGCGACCGAGGAAGTAGGATCTGCCTTTAGCAACCCGCACCTCGTGGCAGGAAACACTCGAGGAAGCCACCACATGCCACTGATGCCAGTGAGGATAAACTCGGCTGCAAGCATCAACTACGCGGTGCCAATAGTCTCAGCACTTGTCTTCAGCATGCACAACGGCAAGCTCGTGGGTCCGGTGGACGGATTTGATACTGCCGACTGGGACCATGTAAGGCAGATTGCAGTAAAGAGAGCAATCGCAATTAGGAGCCAGGGATTTGTCCATCCTGCAACGCTTGTACCTGAGGAACTAGAGTATGCCGAGGGATACAGGGCAAGGATGAACGTGTTGTGGAGCAAGATGAGGCCGATACCCGAGTCCAAGGGTCATCCCTCTCAGTCGCAGAAGCAGCAAAAGTCCCAGAAGCCTCAAGGTAACAGGCCACAGCAGGGTGCAAGGCCACAGCAGGGTAACAGACCACAGCAGGGAATGAGACCTCAACAAGGTAACAGACCTCAGCAGGGAATGAGACCTCAACAAGGTAACAGACCTCAGCAGGGAATGAGACCTCAACAAGGTAACAGACCTCAGCAGGGAATGAGACCTCAACAAGGTAACAGACCTCAGCAGGGTGCAAGACCACAAATGTCTGCGACAAAAACTGCTCCCAAACCCCAAGCCGGTCAACCAAAGCCGCAGAAGAAAGTGAAAAAGGCCAGTCCGGTAAAACCTGCGGCACCAAAGCCTGAAGAGAAGAAATCTCCAACTGTAGAAAACAAGTAGAGTTTTTTCCTACTACAATTTTATTATAGAAAACTTTGTTATTGGGTGTTGGTAAAACGACTCCAGATTCTCGTCATCGGAAACAACGAGAACGGCTTTACTCCTGAACTTGAGAAGATAGCGTATGAGACGGGTAGAGAGATTGCAAAATCTGGGGCGGTCCTCATCACAGGCGGCCTCGGCGGGGTAATGAAGGCTGCCTGCCATGGCGCAAAAGATGCAGAAGGCATGGTAATCGGAATCATCCCACAAAATGATCCGTCTTTTGCCAACGAATACTGCGATATTGTCATACCCTCTGGCATCGGGCTTGCGCGCGATTTTCTGACCGCCCTTTCAGGCGACGGGGTCATAATTATCGGTGGAGGGGCAGGGACTCTTTCTGAGGCATGTGCGGCATACATGCACAAAAGACCCATGGTAGCAATCCGTAACACTGGAGGCATCGCAGACAGGTATGCAGGCCAATATCTGGACCATAGGCAGCAGGTCAAAGTTGAGGGGGCGTCATCCCCAAGCGAGGCCGTAAAAATTATTCTTGAGAAGATCAGTTTGAGGTAGAAACTAGGTACGGGTCTGGCTCGTAAAATGCACCGTAAGTTTTGGCAAGAGATTCCAACTCTCTCACGATATTTTTCAACCCAAATTCCTTTGCCGTGTCAAAGATTGGCTTTTTAAGCCCCATGCCAAGCCTTAACGCCTTTTCGATTTCCGGGACGTCGCTAACTTGGTTTGTGATGAGCCAAGCCGCATTGTTGAGCATCGTACCTAACAATTGAATTGGGTTGAATTTTTTTGCGAGATCCTCGGTGAGGTTTATCCGCTCGTACTTTTCCCCCGAGTAGTCATAAAAACCGCTGCCTGTTTTTTGGCCGTATTTTTTCTCATCAAACAACTTTTGGATGAGCGGGTGCGGGTTGATTACCCTCTTGTCCCTTGAATGCATCTCCACCGTGGCCTTGTGAATGACATCAAGTCCGGTAAAGTCGGCAAGCTCGAAGATGCCCATTGGGAAGTTCAGGCCGAATTTCACCGCCGAATCGATTTCTAGCATGGAGGATTTTGTCCTGTCCATTGCCCATGCTGCCTCGTGGACTAGCGGGATGAAGACCCGGTTCACTATAAAGCCAACAACGTCCTTCTTTAGCAAAACTGGTTCCTTTGAGACCGATTTGACAAAACTGAGGGTCTGGTCTACAAGATCCTGACTAGTTTTCTTGCCCGGTATGACCTCTACAAGCTTCATCAGTTGCGGCGGGTTGAAGAAATGGATTCCGATGAATCTTTCAGGCCTGCTTGTAATACTTGCAATCTCTGTAATTGGTAGCGTACTCGTGTTCGACGCGTAAACTGTCTTGCTGTCTGCCACGCTGTCTACCTCAGAGTAGACCTTCTTCTTGAGGTCCATTATCTCAGGTACTGCCTCTATCATCAGGTCACAATCCTTCATGGCATCCTTGAGGTCCACTATCGGCCTTATTCTAGAGTATATTTCCTGAGCCTCTCCCTCGGAGATTTTTTGCTTTGATACTAGTTTGTCAAGGCTCCACTTGATCTTCTCCATTGCCTTGTCGAGGAACGACTGTTCCACGTCCCGCAGTACCACATTGTATCCCGACATCGCAGAAACTTGGGCAATTCCATGTCCCATGATTCCAGATCCTAGAACGGTTATGTTTTTTATCGCCATGTTAAAATTTTGTAAGTTTATCCCTTTGTAAGTTATTCGGTCGGCGTCAAAGGGTATCGATTATTGGTTTCAGGGCAGGAGGTAGATCCGGAAGCTCCCCTATGTGGCTCATGTTGTTCTGAAGTATGTCAGGACCAATTCGCCTTACTTGCTGCGTTGCAATCAGGGTGGCGATCCCCCGGTCGATATCCTTCTGTTCCAAAACCGTCTTGAGCTTCTCCACCAGAATGTTCTCATTCTCGTATTTGCTGATGGCATGCTGGAGAAGTATAAGCTTGTCCGAGGCCGAGATGTTCTCCATGAAGAGGCTCAATGCCACCTTGATAAAAAATGTTTTTAATAAAAGATCAGTATGTCGGGATTGGGTTACCCATATTCTTAAAACCTAGCAGCAGATGAACACTAGTAGATTTTGGATATTGAGAAGTTCACTGATGATGTATATACCGTGGCCGAGAAACTGACACAAAACAAAACACCCGAAATGAAATCAAGGATAAATTTCGTACGCGAGAGGCTCATTGAACTTTACCAGAAGAACCTTGTCAAGATAAACCACTCCGTCCTTGAGATGATCTGCGCGTCAAACCTGATTACGCAGGGTTATGCCGTAGACATTGAAAAGCACCTTTCTGACATTCTTGTCTGCGATGTCTTTGCTACAAAAGGTGACGGGACATTCATCATGGAGATAGAGACTGGCTTTACCCCGCCGGACCATGCCCTTGACACAATTGACTATTACGTTGCAAGGATTGCAAGCAAGATTGCAAGGTATAGCCAGTTCTGCTCCAAGTTTGCCCTTGCGACTCCGGTGGTAGGCATACTGCCAATACCAAAGATATTTCTCAAGCCCCCAAGCAAGAGGACAAAGGAGGAGGTGGCCAAGCTGAAGGAACTCTGCGATAGGTTTTACAAGAACCCGCCAATCGAACAAGACGACATCCTAAACGCGAGACTTCATTCCGTATACCTCATAAACATCGACAAGTGTTTTGCCAAGCAGATGGATCCCTATGGATACCTAGAGTTGATTGAAAAACTGCAGGAAGCAAGCGGGTTAGACCTTTGAGCCGAGTTCTGAAATAGTGGCCGTTTTCCGGTATTCAAAGACTTGTGTGAGCCTTCTTGACGCAAGCGGCTCAAATGCCCTTCCGAGCGGGCCGAACGGGAGCTCAAAGTCTATCTGATCCTCCACCTCGGTCACTTGGTTGCCGAGCCTTACAAACCTGTGAAGGTGTTTCCACGACTTGAATATCCCTCCGGTCATCTCGTCGATGTACTCGTAAGGTTTCATGTGTGTTATCTTGGAGCGCCATCTTGATCTTCCAACTATGGTTGCTTCAAACTCGCACTCTGCACCTTCCCTTATCGCACTACCGTCTGAACTAAGAATTGTGAGGCTCATACTAGGAGGGGTTATTTTTCCTAGATGACCAATATCGGTATAGAATTTCCACACACTTTCAAGGTCCGCGTCAACTGTGAAGGAATGGCTAAACCTGCGGATTTTTTTCTCACCCCGAGCCCGTTTCGAGGCTTGCCCTCCGTCGCTTGACCATGCACTTCTGCATTTCCTCCTTGCTGTGCAACTTTATTGATTTGCCGCACATGGGACATGTCGGGTCCGGCGCTATAGGCTTGCGCTCAAATTTCAATAAGATATGGTTGATTCGGCAAAATATATTCTACGGGAGGCTAGGCATGTCTTTGAAGCGCAGTTTCAAGCTGGAGAATCGACCTCAGGACCAGCCCGGAAAGTCCAAGGTGCGAGGTCAAAAATGCCGAGGCATCTTCAAGGGAATGCTCCCCCCTGAAACCCTCGTCATATGTGGTTTCAATAGAGCCCTTGTCGGTCTCGACATACACCGTGATTAGCGAATATGGACCAAGTTTTGGATCCCTGTTCTGGAGATACAGGTTGAGCGAAATATGTTTGACAGTATATCCCCTTTCCGTGAAATTTCCTGAAGACATCAATACTATGATCTTGTCGGGGGTCCTGTCTACCCGCTGTGGCTCGACGACGTCCACTATCTTCATTGCTAAGAATACTGGAATCTTTCTAAATAATCTTACTATAAACGTGTCCGGCTTTATGAAGAATTTTTTACATTAAACCAAGATTATGGATTACGCCATGCGTGGTGGGCAATCCAGAGCATCGGTATTGGTTACTCGCTATCCACGCTGCCACCCTGACCATAGATTACCGGCATGGTCACGGTGCTTGTTACGTTTTCCACATTTCTGACCTTTGCGATTGATGCGTCAACGTTTGCAGGATCCTTTGCCTCGATCTTGGCAAAGACATCATATTTTCCCATTACGCCGTTTACTTCCGCAATGTTTGGCAGGGCCTTTATCTTTGCAATCACGTCCTTTTCGCTTCCGGGCATGCATGTAGCCAAGATGTATGCAATCACAGTGTGATGGACGGGAGATGTTGTTAAATAATCTATCTAGACCCCGGAATTCCCAGGCGTCGCGAAGATATGATGACTGCAGATATCCCGGCTGATAGTGCAAAAGCCGCCAGAGGTCCAAACTCTGGAATCACCGATGTTCCCATCAAGGTTAGGGAATATGTTCCCTTGTTTATTGGGCAGTCAAGCACCCGCTCGCCGTCCGCCTCGCTCTGGGCGCAATCCATCAAAATACCGTTTTCTTTTACCACTAGGTGTCCGTATGTGGAGTCAATCACGTGCTTTGGTATGTGGTATTCCTCTGGAATTGATTCATTTTGAATCATCGAGGTGTCAAGCGGGATTGTAATCGAGTTTTCCGGGGTTGAAACCTGCGCGGTCCCATACTTTATCATGTTTGCAAACGTGCCGGTGGACCTTATCACGCCGTCCATGACAGGTATCAGCACCACCTGGCCCGGGGTAACGTGGAACTGGATTTGCGCGGTCATCCCCCCCTGTCTTATGTTGACTGTATAGTTGCCGTCCGTTGCATCGCCGCCAAGGACGAAATTGTGCGAAAATAGGCCGCTTGCGAGCGGAACCTGTCCTACCGCATATACATTACCGATTGGATTTCTTACTATTATTGTGACCGGGTTGTCGTCTGTTGGTTGTTGGACAGAGCCTGAGATTACAACCCTGTCCCCGGGTTGGTAATACTGCTTGTCGGTACTTGCCGCTAACCCATGATCCTCCTGTGCGTGAGATACCCCGATTGAAAAAATGGTAAGAACTGTCAAGACGATCCCTACTAGTGCACGCATTTGAAATTTTTGTTATGCCAGAGTATTTAACTGTAGATTTGTGTTGAAAGTTCTTCCGGTTGCCTTGGCAGGCCACTCGACCCTTTCCTAACTAGAATGGTTCTTGTCTTTGATCAATCTTGAGGGTTATCCCTCACCAGGATTTTCCAGTGGCGAAAATCGAATCTAATGCGAATTTTGGCGCCTCGAAGATTTCGTCGGTCTTTTCAGCCTCAATAGCCCTCGCAGGAGTTGCCATGCATCATTCTGTCCATCTTTCCGCTGCTCGTGATGCCTTTGACAATGCACATTCCGAAGCTTAGGGCTGGAGTACCATTTGGAATGCCGCCAAGTTATGCGCGGATTTTTGTCTTCTGCCGTCAAACCCTTTATCCTATTAATTGCTTGTTCCTGTTTCTAGATGTATGCGTCAAGGCCGGTTTTTTGAGGCATCTCTTGCTCTTTTAGAATCTTTGACATTTTCTCCCCCATCTTTTTTGCGGCGGTTACCTTCCTCCTGCCAATCCAGTAGTATGTCTCGTCGGTCGTGTCCTTGGCAATCAGCACTATCAACTTTCCAAAGTCCTTCCTGCCCGTCCTGCCCTTTCTCTGGACATAGCGGATAGAGCTCGGGACGTTGTCGAAAAAGATGACGGTGTTTACCTCGGAAATGTCAAGGCCTTCCTCTCCCACCCGTGTTGCAATGAGTGCCTTGTATTCGCCATCCCTGAATTTCTGCACGGTTTCTATCTGCTTCTTTTGCTTCAGTCCAGTCTCCCCGGCCTTCCCTATGAGGAACCCTGCCGGAATGTTCATCTCTCCAAGCTTCTGGTGTATGACATCCACTGAATCCCTATAGCTTGTAAATATCAGGACTTTGCCTGGCAGGCCGTTTATTATTTCCCCGAGCTTGGTCAGCTTGGAGTGTTCTATGCCCTTCTGCTGGGCCTCGGTAGCGAGGCGTACTGCAGTAACAAAGTTTTGATCGTTTTCAAACAGATCCTTTATCCCCACCCCTTTCTTCTCCCTGGTTCTCTCACAAAACCTGAGGAAGGAGGTGATGCCGTGTGACTCAAGTACGTTAAGTGCATGGATCAGCCTAATCGCAGTAAAGAGCGGCTTTGCGGCCCTCCTGTTCTGGCGAAGGACGAATTCCCTTGCCCGCAAGAGTTCGGAAAGCGACCTGGATGCGGAGAGGCTCAGCCCTAGCCTCTTGAGGTCGGCATACTGGGATTCTATGGAGAATTTTATGTATGACTGGATCTGTTTCATTTCCGGCGGGAGATCTACAGTCATCCACTGAGTCTCAGTTTCTTGAACGTATGGTTTGACGTCTGGGCTTTCCTCTGTCCTTTGGGCAATTGATGAAATCCTGAGGGTCTTAAGTATGTCAGATGCTTTTTCTCTTTCGCTTGGGAGTGTTGCAGTCATACCCATGACCCTGACACATGTGGTCGCCAGTCGCTCTGCAATTCCTGAATATGCATAGTCGCCCACCGTCCTGTGCGCTTCATCAAAAATGACAAGGACAAACTGTGATGGGTCCGCAAGCTGGCGGTCAAGGTCGTTTTTTACTATCTCTGGGGTCGCACACACCACGCTGTTTATCCACAACTTTTTGCGCTTACCTAGGGGGTCTTCGCCGGTAATGAGGGAGATGTCGTCAACAAGCAGGTTCGATTTGAGAAACTCATAATGCTGGTGGGCAAGGACACGTGTAGGGGCAAGGAATAGCACTCCGCCCGTCCTCCTCGAAAGGAACTCTGCGATTACCTGCAAGGCCACAGTGGTCTTGCCAAGGCCCGTTGGTAGGACAACGAGGCAGTTGCTGTCAATGGCCTGTTTTGCTAGGTTTGCCTGATATTCACGAAACTCTATTGATGTTTTCCTGATAAGTGGATGTTCCACATGCCTTGTGCTCAAGCAACTTCAGCTCCCTTTGGCAAAATAAAACCGTTCTTCCATGCAGATAGCTACACTAAGCTTAGGAATTTGCATACGGATCCTTTGTAGATCTTATATTAGACCGAGTTGACAGTTCATCTGTGAAGAGGGAATTCGAGCGTCCTACTTGGGACGAGTACTTTATGCTTCAAGCTGAGCTTGCTAAATTGCGTTCAAACTGTATTACTAGACAGGTAGGTGCAGTAATCGTACGAGACCACCGACAGATCGCCACGGGGTACAACGGCACCCCTCCCGGCGTGAGGAACTGTTACGAAGGAGGCTGTAAAAGGTGCCAACTTCGGGTAGAGGGAAAGGTGGCATCAGGCGAGGCACTTGACAGGTGCATATGCAACCATGCGGAGGCAAATGCCATCATGCACTGTGCTATCCTAGGCGTTGGATCAGGAACAAAGGACACCACGCTTTACACAACCTTCGTAACTTGTCTTGAGTGTAGCAAAATGGCCATTACCACAGGAGTAAGGAGGATAGTCTGCCTTGACTCTTATCCTGAGACGGATTACGACCTCCTTCAGGAAGCGGGGGTGGAGGTTGTGAAACTTGACAGGGAGAGGATAAAGTATTGGATAAAGGCTTTGCTTGAAGAACCTGCTTCAAGCCTCATACCCAAGTGAGATAAAGATGCAGCACACCAAGGCCGTCGAAGAAGTAACCACTACCATGTCTCCCGCTCTCCTAGTCTCTGCCACGTACGACGGTCAGAAGAAGGTGGCAGTGCTAAAGTTCTACGAGCCAGTCTCGCAGAAAGTCCTTCTCTGGTCAGACAACACTGGACACAAGCCATACTGCTATTCTAGGCTCATGCCGGAAGAAATTTCGTTTCTTTCAGAACGCAAGGACGTCATCAAGCTGGAGAAGACACAGAAGCAGGACCTGCTAAAGGACAGGACTGTCGACATGACAAAGATAATAGTATCTGATCCCCTTGCCATCGGCGGAACCCAGACAGACAAGAGCATAAGAAACACCATGGAAACATGGGAGTCCGACATCAAGTATTATGAGAACTACCTATATGACAACGGCCTGATTGTGGGAAGTTATTACACCATAGAGGGAGGAAAATTAAAGGAATTTTCATACGAGATTCCAGACGAGGTTCAGATAGCCCTCAAGGGGCTGCTTTACGACAAGGTTACAAGCATAGGCATAATCGACCAGAAGGGGTTCCAAGACCACATAACCCAATGGGCAAACCTGCTCAACCAGCCCATCCCGAAAATCCGCAGGGTGAGTTTTGACATCGAGGTTGAATCAGAGACCGGGCGCATCCCGGATCCAAAGATTGCTGACAGGAAGGTTACCGCCGTAGGGTTTTGCGGGAGTGATGGCCTAAAAGAGGTCTTCGTGCTCAAGAGGGCTGCAATAAAGGAGGGGGCAAGCGAGATTCCTTCCGACGTCAAGGTCACGTTCTTTGACGAGGACAAGGAGGCAGACATGATTCGGAGGTCGTTTGACATTATTACTGGATATCCCTTTGTAATAACCTTCAACGGCGATGACTTTGACATGCCGTACATGTACAACAGGGCAGAGCGCCTCGGTATTGAATTGAAGGACATACCGCTGATAATGATGAGGGACTCGGCGACCCTGAAGCAGGGCGTACACATCGACCTTTACAGGGCGTTTTCAAACCGCTCATTCCAAATTTACGCATTCAGCCACAAGTACAATGATTTTTCACTCAACAGCATAGCCGAGGGCCTCATTGACGAGTCCAAGATAGAGTATGACGGGGACCTAAACGACCTTTCGATGTACGAGCTGGCAAACTACTGCTTCAATGACGCCAGAATAACTGAGAAGCTCACGAGTTTTAACAACGACCTGCTGATGAACCTCCTTGTGGTAATCACAAGGATTGGCAGGATGCCGATAGATGACATCTCAAGGATGGGCGTCTCGCAGTGGATACGCAGCCTCTTCTATTATGAGCACAGGAGGCACAACTTTTTGATTCCAAGGAGGGAGGAGCTTGAGCAAAAGTCGGTTGCCGCGTCAACCGAGGCGGTAATAAAGGACAAGAAGTACCGGGGGGGTCTTGTTGTCGAGCCAAAGGAGGGCATACACTTCAACGTTTTTGTGATGGACTTTGCGAGCCTGTATCCAAGCATAATCAAGGTAAGAAACCTCTCATATGAGACCGTCAGGTGTACCCACGACGAGTGCCGGAAGAACTTGATTCCCGAGACCACCCACTGGGTTTGTAAGAAGAGGGACGGCCTTACCGCCATTCTGATAGGATCACTGCGGGACCTGAGGGTCAACTACTACAAAAGCCTCTCAAAGAACCCGACCCTTAGCGAGGACCAAAAGCAGCTTTACACCGTGGTAAGCCAAGCGCTCAAGGTCATCCTGAATGCTAGCTACGGAGTCATGGGGGCTGAGATTTTCCCGCTCTACTGCCTTCCGGTAGCAGAGGCCACCACTGCCTTTGGCAGATTCACAATAATTGAAACCATAGAAAAGTGCAAGTCCATAGGAATTGAAGTTCTTTATTCTGACACGGATAGCTTGTTCCTCAAGGGACCAACAAAAGACCAGATACAAAAGATAGTTTCATGGGCAAAGGGCGAGTTTGGCGTAGACCTTGACCTTGACAAGGAGTACCGCTATGTAGTTTTCAGCACTAGGAAGAAGAACTACCTCGGCGTTCAAAAGGACGGCAAAGTTGATGTCAAAGGACTCACAGGAAAAAAGTCCCACACGCCTCCATTCATCAGGAACCTTTTCTACGAGATTTTGGGAATTCTTTCAAATGTCCAATCCGAGGGAGATTTTGCTCAATCAAAGCAGAAAATAGGCGAGATGATTTCCCAGTACGCTAAGCGTCTCAAGGCAAGACAGATCCCACTCAACGAGCTTGCATTCAACGTAATGATAAGCAAGGCGCCGTCGGAATATGTCAAGACGGTACCACAGCACATTCGGGCAGCCAAGCTCCTCGAGTCCACCCGCGAGATAAAAAAAGGCGACATCATATCATATGTCAAGATAATCAACAAGCCCGGGGTAAAGCCAGTCGAGATGGCAAGGTCTGACGAGATTGACTCTACAAAATACATGGAGTTTATGGAGAGCACCTTTGACCAGATACTGTCTTCCATGGACCTTGATTTTGCCACCCTGATTGGCGCCCCCAAGCAGATGGGGCTTGACCAGTTCTTTTGGAACTAGGAAATGGACTGCCCGCGCTGCGGCTCGCCGATGGAAATTGTCCATGATGCAGGAACCGGCGGCGGGCAGAAGAAATACCGATGCCTTTGCTGTAATTATAGCACTGCGTAGGACGCCCTACATCTTGCCGAACTCGTCTTCGTCAGAATATGCCCGCTCGGCATGTTCCTCGATGTCAAGCCCTGCCTCCTCAACCTTTGGCGAAACGCGTATGCCTATAAGCACGTCTAGGACTTTGAGTATGGCAAATGTCCCAAAGAAGCCCATCACCCCTGCCACTCCGACCCCTATGGACTGCACTAGTAACTGGTGCGGGTTTCCGAAGAGTAGGCCGTTCGGGCCCGCTGCGTTGACCGCGGTGCTTGCAAAGATTCCTATTGCTAGTGAGCCGACGATTCCAGCCACGCCGTGTACTGAGCTCACATCCAGTGCGTCGTCGATGTGCAGCTTCTCCTTGAAGAAGATTACGCCGAGGTATGAGATTATTCCAATGGCAATTCCTATCACAAAACTGTGTTCAACGCTCACATAGCCTGAGGCGGGCGTGATTCCTGCAAGGCCCGCGATTGCACCGTTGATTGCGGCAATAACGCTGGGCTTTCCGGTCTTCATCCATGAAAGGCCTACCCAGATTAGGGCAGAAACGGAAGATGCGATGTGCGTGTTTATGATTGTGTTTCCTGCAAGGCTGCCCGAGGCAAGTGCGCTTCCCGCGTTAAAGCCAAACCATCCGAGCCACAAAAGCGATGAGCCTAAAACGGCAAGAGGTATGCTGTGCGGAATCATTATGGACGGGCCGTAGTTGAGCCTCCTTCCGAGGGCCAATGCCGCAGCAAGGGCTCCCATTCCCGCACTGGTATGTATGACGATGCCTCCTGCGAAATCTACCACGCCCATTTTTCCAAGCCAACCCCCTCCCCACACCCAGTGAACCAAGGGATAGTAGATGAGTCCGCTCCAGGCCACTATGAACAAGACATATGCGCTAAACTTCATCCTCTCGGCTATCGCGCCGGTCAGCAGGAGGGGCGTGATGGTAGCAAACATCATCTGGAATTTTGCAAACAGTACGCCTGGAATAGTGGGGGCATAGTGTAGGCCGGCATCATAGGGTACATTTTTGAGGAATATCCAGTCCATGTTTCCTACGAGGCCAACCCCCGTGTCTGGACCAAATGAGAGGCTAAAACCGAAAGTAAACCACATTACGCTAAGAATTGCAAGGCCGAAGAAAATCTGCATGAAAACTGAGACCGTGTTTTTCTTTCTTAGGAGGCCGGCCTCAAAAAGTCCCAGAGCTGGGATCATCAACAATACAAGGCTGGATGCAATAAGCATCCAAGCGGTGTCTCCTGTGTCGATTGGCAAGATTTCTCTATTAAAAAAACAGCATTATAAAAATTAATTGGTTTTTTGCGAGTTTTACTCCGGATAATCTTGCACAAGATTTTTTAATGCGTATCAGGATTCTGTTACAACTTTGATCAAGATAGAGATCATACTTCCAGAAAATGATGTAAGGCCAATCAGCGACGCGCTGAAAAAAATCTCGGTGGGCGGAATTACCGCATACAGGGGATGGGGAAGGGGCAAAACGGTCAGCCCGCAACTCCACGCCTCAAAAGGAACCGAGATTTTCACGCCAGAATTTGGCGAAAGATTCATCGTGGAAGTGATTGTACCTGACGAGAAGAAGGGCGAGGTGATTGAGATCGCCCGCTCAAAAGCAAAACTCGGAAAAATATTTGTCATGCCGATTTCCGAGGCATTTGACATACCCACTGAGAAAAAGGGCGAACAAGTGATTTAGAGATCATTTTTCGCAATTGTTAATTAGTGTCCGAGGTATTTTTTTGCCATGATAAGAATTGAAGTGGTAGTAGGGCAGGGCGACACCAAGGCAATAAGCGACGGTTTGAAGAAGATCCACGTTGGCGGCATTACCGTGATGAAGGTTCGGGGCCGAGGCAAAAGTACCAGTCCGAAAATCCACGCTGCGAAGGGGACGGAAATGTTTACGCCTGAGTTCAGCGACAAGTATGTCATCCAGGTCATCGTGGAGGAAAAGGACGAGGAGGCCGTCGTTCAGATAATCAAGGATAATGCGAAAATCGGCAAGATTTTCATATCTCCAATCAGCCGCGCAATTGACATTGCCTCAGGCGCACAAGACGAAAAGGCAATCTAAGTACGAAATTCGGCTTTACATAATTCGCATGGGCGTGTACGAAAACCGCCATGACAAACGTTTCCATTATCCGACAGGATTGAAACTCGGCCTGAAGCAAAATATCGCTCCGAGCATGGCAATTGTAAGGACAACTGCTGCAAGCGCACTAAACTCGGGAATAATCTGGGTTCCAGTTATCGTGATCTGGGAGGTTGAAGGTCCAAACTGGATGGCAAGGGTCCTGCTTGTAGGATTCGAACGTGTCTCGTTAAATGGCGATACCTTGCCGTCCTCTTCCACGGCATAATTAGCGTCTTGCCCTCCGCTCTTTGCGTCAATTATGGAGCGTGGAAGGTCTATCGACAAAGTTCCGTTGCCCGAGGATTGAATGCGTACCGTGAGTGATTTTGCCGAAGTGTCCGGAACAATTCCCAATACCTTTCCGTTTGTTATCCTATAGGTGGCATTGTACTCCTGACCCTCAATGGTAATTGGGGTCGTGAGGGTAGAACCGGCAAACTGGAACATGGCCTTGGCAGTATTGTCCTTACTGCCATAAGTTACATCCACCTCGTAAGATCCCACCGCAGTCCACAAATCTCCCCCCGCGGTGACAGTGGTAGAATACGTGCCGTCCGAGCCCGGAGTCACTTGGCCTATCAGCACAATATTTCCCGAAGGATCTTTCACGACGATTGAGATCGGGACATTTAGCTGGCTGGCGACGGTACCAGAGATTGCCATCTGATCACCGTCGGAATATGATTGCTTGTCGGTTTTTACTGTAATGGCAGAATCCGCCTGCGCGAGTGCTGGGATCGCTGTGAATATGCCTGCCGATAGCGCAAGAACAAGGAGGAATGGTACGGATTTCAACAAATAAACGGTGGATTTTAGTTATTTAAGACTCTCGATTAAATTTACTAGTTAAGGTGTTTGCATTTCAGTCATTATCCATATCCAGCTAGACTTGCATTCCCGGCATGCCCTTTGGTTTCTGGCCTCCTGCAGTTTTAGGCTGGCTATCCCTCTGATGACGATTTGCCGCCGTCGACGTTTAGTATGACGCCGGTTATCCAGTTTGCTTCGTCAGAGGCAAGATAGACCGCGGCGTTTGCTACGTCGGCAGGCTCTCCAATCCTGTTTATCGGCTGTCTTTCCTGCAGGACCTTCCTGGCCTCAGGGTAATCCAGATATGGCTTTATGCTCCCCGCGTTGATTATTCCGGGATTTATGCAGTTGCACCTGATGTTCCTTCTCGCATATTCTATTGCTATTCCTTTGGTAAACATGTTTATGGCAGCCTTGGTTGTACAGTAAACCGTGAGGTGAACCTTTGGTATCGCCCTCTCGCTTGAGATCGAGCCGATGTTTATGATGCAACCCTTTTTGTTTTCCAGCATCTTTACGATGGCAGATTTTGTTATCTTGAAGGTTCCAAAAAGGTTGGTATTCACAAGATTCACCCAGTCCGTCTCCTTCATCTCATGGAAGTGTATCGGGTCGTTTATTGCAGCCGCATTATTGACTAGTATGTCTATCTTGCCGTAATGTTCGTTTACTTGGTTTATTGTCTGGATAACCTGCGACTCGTTTGTTATGTCGCACGGGATAACGACAGTATTCTGCTGGTAATTTGTTATCATGGCCCTTGCCTTTTCCAGCTTTTCCCTGTTCCTTCCAACAAGAACCACTTTTGCGCCCTCCTCGACAAACCTTTTTGAGATTTCGATCCCTATCTCGCTTGATGCGCCTGTTACTATTGCCACCTTGTCCTTTAATCGCATACGATACCCTAGAGCCAGTATCTTAAAAAAGTCACCATCAACACCAGATGTGAAAATGAGTGAATTTTATTCTACGAACCCGGCCCTTTAAATTACTTCTTGATTAGTTTTTGAATTTCCTGAGTTACTAGAGGCAAGAATGCGCCAACATCGGTCACTATCCCAAGGGCCTGCCAAGTTCCCCGGTCCATGAGTTTTGTTACGGTCGGCTGGTTTATGTCTACTACGACAACCTTTACGTCGGCCGGGAGCATGTTACCCGTCGCAATGGAGTGGAGCATGGTCGCAACCATTATGACCATATTTGCATCCTTGAGTATTTCCTTGTACCTCCTCTGGGCTACTGTCATGTCCGTTATGACGTCGGGAAGTGGGCCGTCATCACGCAACGAGCCTGCCAGGACAAACGGCACGCCGTTCTTCACGCACTCGTACATTATTCCCTTTGTCAGGGCCTTTTTTGCCACCATCTTTGAAATCGATCCTGCCTTGAAGACGGAGTTTATGGCCTGCATGTGGTTTCGGTGTCCCCGCACTGCCAGGGTTCCGTCCTTTACGTTCATTCCAAGCGACGTTCCAAGCGTAGAGTACTCTATATCGTGAACTGCAAGGGCGTTTCCGGCAAGGACCGCATCGATGAACCCCATCCGAATCAGCGTGGCAATGGAATCCGACGCGCCTGTATGCACTATCGCCGGACCTCCCACTAGCACGATCTTCCCCTTCTGCCTTTTTGTCCTAAAGATGTCCTCTGCCACCCTCCTTGCAATGTGCTGGGTTGGTCTCTCGCTTGAACTGCCGCTCCCCATAAATTGGAAGAGGTTTACCCCTTCCCTGGGCCTTTCCGGCGGGGTAATGCGTATTCCTTGCTCCCCTATCACCACAAGGTCGCCCCGCCTGACATCGCGAATGGGAGTGCAGAATGCCTTGTTCCCTTTGAGGACGATACATTTGTCCATCATCATGTTTTCTACACGGATCCATTTTCCCTTGTAGAAAACATCGGTGTGGTTATTGGTTGTGCTGTAAAAGTCGTCTGGCATTACCATGTCCCTTGCTGCCGTCTCTAGCGTTATTTCCTGCTGGATCTTGGAGGTTGCACCCTCCCTGTATACTGCCTGAAGTATTTGGTTGAGGTGTTCCTTTGATTTACCTTGGATGAGCAATTTTGCATAACTCTCGTCCTTCTTTTTCTTTCCAACTACAAACTTCTGGACCTGAAACTCGCCCTGCAAATCCATGATTACATCGAAAATCTTGGTTAGTATCATAGAGTCTATGAGGTGTCCCCTGACCTCTATCATGTGTTGAAACTTGGCCATTTTCTGAAATTGCAGCCCGTACTAATTTAACGTTTAAGGTCTTGCCCTGCTTTGTTATTAATATCGTATCTCTGAAATCTGTATTTTCTCAGTATTGACACCGTGGAGGAGGCCAGTACTATCACGAAAACCGCGTTAACGGCCAAGGTGAGCGGGTTGTCCATGGACTCTTGAAGAGTTCCATAATGAAGCGGGTTCACCCACATGGTGCCGGGTGAAAAATAGATTTTGTCCAGGTACAGGAGCGAGGTCGTCGAATGTGCAAACACGAAAAGTGCTGCGATGGCAACCCGCATTTTGTTTCCCTGCAACCTTTGCAAAAACGACCAGAGCCCATAGCAAGAGATAAAGATCACTGACACCTCGAGCGGCAAGAGGTACCTTTCAAGTGAAAAGTCCTTTACTATCACCAATGTAAGGACAACCGTCGATGCAAGCCACAAGAGGAGCAGCATCTCGTTAGCCATCAGGTTTCGCGACTTCCAGATCCTGTAGGAAAGAAACCCTAGCCCTGCAAAAAAGAAGACCGTCATTGGCACGCTTGAATATGTGGGAGGATATGTCCAACCAAGGCTACCCCATTGGTCCTGCGCAGTGCCTGAAGGTATGTCTTCGAGGAAGCTTGGAAAGACTGCAAACTGGAATAGGGAGTGAAGCGATTTTGGCTGGAGGTTCTGAGTTGTTGGGTATCCTATGTACCAGACATCGTGGTTGTAGGTGTCCATGTCAGATTTCATGATCTTGATTTCCTCCACCGGGTTGACGTAAAAACCCGGCTCTGCCAAAAACATCCCAAGCAGCGAGATGAGGAAGAAGGAAGAGGCAAGCAGGGCGGCCCTTCCAATCCGTCTTTTACTTCCAGAGCCGCTCTGAACGGAGAGCCTGTTGATTATTATGATTCCGAAGAACAGTCCTGCGAAACAGACTGCCAACAACTTTGAATTCAATGAAAACCCCAGAACTACGGCACTCGCTGTAAAATACGTGATTTTGATCCTTTGCCCCCCCAGGGAGTGCAGAAGCAGGGCAATCGATAACAGCGCGAAAAACACATAGTGGATTTCCACCATGATCTCACGGCTGTACCACACCCACATGTCATAAAACATAAGGACAAGGGATGCAAGGATCCCAAAGCTTGTGCCGAACATTTTTCTGCCAATTACAAATACGAGGACAACTGCACCGGCACCAAAGAAGGGGGACAGAAGCCTACCCGCGGTCATTTCTGAAATCGACGGCCCTTCATCCTTGTGGTAACAGTCCCAGTAGCAGGACCAGTTGTAGAAATTGCCGTTATCCGCTCCCAAAATGTACATAGGCAGACCTATGAACAGATTTCTCACCGGACTGTATGTGAGCCCAAATGCGGGTACGTGGAACAGGTCTTTGCAGTTATCCAAGGTGACAAGGCACGGATTACCATAGTCTCCCTTTGAAATCAGGCTCACGTAATTTGCCCCCCATCCGAGGTATGTTATCTCGTCACCGTGCCACGGCTGGCCCTCCAGGCTGTATGAATAAATCGCAAGAGACCCAATGAAGAGCAAGGCCACGATTAGATAGATTGCCCTTGGTCTCTCTAGATGTGACAATATCATTGGTACCAGTTTCCCAGCTCAGATTCCCATCGTATTGTTAAAGTACGTTTTGCTCCCTTCTTGAGACGGCCCGTTAAACAGGAAGGGCTACCTCGCCCATGTGCTCCGGTACGTTGTCTGACTGGAGTGACTTGATTATTGCTTCCTTGCGCTCGGTATCAAGACCTCTGACAATCGCCTTCGAAATGCCGTTTTTATCGCAAAGTACTACCATGAAGCCACTCACATCTGTCAGGACGTACCCGCCTGCGTCATTGAGCACTGCGTAAAGATTTTCCGCACCCACCGGCTCCCAGATGTTTGATTTGTTATCCCGCAGTGCAAGGGCAGGCATTGCCTGCCCGTTGGAGATTTTGTTGAGGTACTCCCTTGCCTCCTTTACGCGTTTCTCGCCAATCTTAAGGGCTGCAAAGTACTGCACGGAGTCAGATAGCAAAACTTTGTATTTATATCATAGCGTGTCAAGTAGGGCAAGCAAATCCTTTGATTTTATCTCTCTGCGAGACGACTCGAGGAACTCTTCAAGCCTTTCCTTCTGATACCCCTCGCCCAGATATTTCGCGGCCTGCACCGCCATCTCAAGCTTGTCAACCTCGTGTAGCAAGGCAGCCTCTGGAGACCCGCATTCCAAGTAGTCCTTCCACAGGATACTGTATGTTTCTGCAAGTCGTGCCGGAAGTTTTGAAAGAATTTCTTCCATTGCCTGTGACTCCACGACCTTCTTGTTCTCCCTTGAAATCTCACCCGGGATGAAATCTCCTGTCACAGCCTCGGCAAGGTCATGCAACAGTGCCATCCGCAGCATTTTTGTCGTGTCAAGGTTTTCCATGTCGGAATAGACCATCGCCATCACTGAAACACCGTACGAATGGTCGGCTACGGACTCTGGCCTTTCTATTCCAACCTTTTCCTTCCAACCTTTTCGCTGCGTTTTCTTCAGTTCCGATACAATGTTGAAGAATTCCGAAAGGGTCAACGATTAGTTCTAGGATCTCAGAGGTTTTAGGTTTTTGTCTGTTATTCGAACAAGATAAAAACGACGGATTGCTCCGATACCTGTTGGTGAAAATCTACACAAGGACAGGCGACGACGGTACAACCGGACTGATAGGAGGCAAGAGGGTAAAAAAATCAAGTCCAAGGATTATTGCATATGGCGCCGTCGATGAGACCAATTCGGCAATCGGCGTAGTTCTTGCTGCGGAGATTGACCCCGACCTGCGCGACCTTCTGACCAGGATTCAAAACGACCTGTTTGTCGTAGGATCCGACCTTGCCAATCCCGACTTAGAGAATACCCGGGGAAGGGTGACTGAGGAAATGACAAAGTATCTCGAGTCACAAATAGACAGGTTGGAGGTCGAGCTTGACCCAATCACGTACTTTATACTCCCCGGTGGGAGCGAAATTGCCTCGCGGGTCCATCTTGCCAGGGCCACTTGCAGGAGGGCGGAGGCAAACATAATCGAAGCCTCTGAAAAAGAAAAAATTAACAATTTGTGCCAAGTGTACATCAACAGGTTGTCTGATCTTCTTTTTGTAATCGCACGCACCGCAAACCGCCGAATGAAGGTCAAGGACGTTGCGTGGAAAAAATAAAAGAAAGACACATTTTAATTCCCCCCTAAAAGGACTACGAATGTGCCACCGTAGCTCAGCCCGGGAGAGCACTCGGCTGAAGACCGAGCTGTCGCGCGTTCAAGTCCCGCCGGTGGCACTTTTATAATTAAACCTGGACTGATACTAGCCTGCCTTGCTGCGGAGGGTTACGCGCTTGTTTTCTTGGTATGCAAGTATGTTGGTAAAGATCAGGAGTCCCTGTAGAACATATCCCCCCGTGATAAGCACTATTGCGTTGTAAAGGGGATGGAGCGTCGTCATTATCTCGATGTGCTTGTAGAAGGCGCTATTTCCTGCAATTACTATTGCCGCGATGACAAAGTTAGGAATATAGACATGCCTATAGTGCCTAGCAGACAAAACCGCCAGGGCCACGAAGGAACCCTCAAGAACCACGGCTTGCGGCACAAACCTCGGGTCACCCAAAGGGATTCCAAGTGCGCCCACCACGGCCACTGCGGCAAGCACTATTGCCACCCTCCTCAGACTGTCCATGAGACCTATGGGCTGTCTATTATTAATAAAAATGCCTTTTGTTTTCAAAAGCGCCATTCGCTATTTTAAATAAAGGGAGTGCCGAACATATCTAACAAGAGACAACATCCATGAGTACCACCAACATGACAAACTATTGCAAAAAAATTCTCGAACTTGACCCGCAGATAAGGTTTGCAGGAAAGATTGTCAACGACCAACTGGTTTCCTCAGCAAGAAAGGACGGTGTGATACCATTGCTTGACAAGCAGCTTGCAGACCTTGCCCACCACCAGGTAGTGGTAAAGGCAATGATGGACAAGATGTTCACTGACAAGATGGGTAACACCGACTGGATTGTAGAGTCAAAAGGAAAAGTAAAACTCCTAACGATATTCCAAGAAGACGGAATACTCATCCTTTCAACCGAGCCCACCTCTGATCACCACGGCATCATCGAGAAAATAAAACAGCTAAAGTAGTACATCCTGTCCAGCTGGATCTTTTTAAAAGAGATTTTTTTCCTTTTAATACCCGATAAGACAAGTTTAAAAGGATGATACACCTTGTTGGTTAATCGTCGTAATGGCCAAGGAAAAGAAAAAGGAGACAAAAAAACCGGCAAAAAAAGAGGCGAAAAAGAAGGAGGCCTCCAAGGTAAAGGCTAAGGAAAAGTCCAAGCTAAAGGAGGATGTCGTTGAGGAAGATACAGGAATTATTGTAGTCGAAGACGATACGGACGTGGACAAGGAAGCAGAACTTGAGGCAAGAAAAGCCTACTTGGAAGAAGCTCGATCCCAAGAAGCAGGCGACGACTAGAATCCGGTGCCTGGCGGCCCAAAAATCATAAAAACTTATCCGTTAGAACACCAGAACAGAAAGGATATGAGGGCATTGTGCCTAATTACCGTCAAACCCGGAAAGGTGGATATCGTCATCAAGGCCCTTCAGAAGGTCAGGAAGACTATCAAGGAGATAATGGTGGTCACTGGGAGGGCTGACATAATCGTGGTCATGCAGGGGACCATGGACGAGATAAATAACACGGTAATAGACTTCAAAAGGATAAAAGAGATAGTCTCGACGGAAACCCTCATAGAGGTGGAGGTGGATTTGGGATGGTCAAAGCCGTAGTATTGGTAAAATCCCCTAAAAAATTGATTGCCGCAAGGCTCCGCATGGTAAAATCAGTTTACGATTCCTTTGCAGTAAGTGGCCAGTTTGACGCGGTTGCCCTGATAGAGGTTGGAGAACTCGCACAGATAAAGGAGGTCACAAACGAGATACAAGGGATAAGGGGCGTAGAAAGGACCGAAACCATGGTCCAAGTGGTATAACATAATAGTTTTAACATTGGGCTCTTAAGGAGGTGTATGAACATAAAACACCTCGGCAGCGTCATAATCGCGGTTTCAAACCTTGAGAAATCTGTCGAATTTTATAGCAATGTAATCGGCCTTCCGGTAAAGAACAAGCACGGTGATTGGGCCGAACTTGGGAGGGACGGAGCCACGCTTATTCTCCATCCAGCCTCACGACCAATCAATACTGGAACTTCGATAGAAAACGGCATAGTTCTTGGCCTAGTAGTAGGCGACATTGGATCGGCAGTTTCCGACCTCAAGTCAAAGAAAGTCGCAGTTTACCGCGATATCGAGTCTCACAAGGCGGGTAAAAACTGCATAGTGTTAGACCCGGACAAGTACATGATATCATTGTTCGAGCCATCTGGCGAGGGCGGTCCCCAGCAGGCGCGTGGTTTCCACGGGTTTGCGCCGGTTTAGATAACCTTCTTGATTTTCGCTACAATTTTTGCCATGGCGTCATCCGTTACGCTCTTGTTCATGGAGACGTAATAGATTCCCTCCACGCTATGAAATACAAGTAGGATGACCTTCTCATGCCTGAATACGGCATAATCAAGCGGCCCTATTGCAGAGTCAATCTTGTTGCGCATGTTGAAGACAGTAGAAACAAGGAAGAACTCGTTTCTTGCCGGGTCTGGCCTAAGGAGTATCTTTGTACCTGGCCTTATCATTCCGGTAAGGGTCCTACCATACTGGTTTATCAGTCCGACATATCGGATTGCCGGAGACATGCCTAAAATTTTCTGGCACTTTTTTTTGTATAGGGAGATTTCCTCACCCCACTTTTGGCTCGGCGTTGATCTCATACCATTTGTAATAATTTCTGACCTTATAAGTTCGTCCTAGTTTTTCTTTTCCTTGCCCTTTCCTGTTTTGAGGGCCGAGTTTTCCCGTCGCAGCTTTTCGTTTTCTTCCTTGAGGCCATCAATTGTCTGCCTCATGTTGTGGACTGGGTGACCTGGCATTAGTGCCCCAGGTGCTAGGTCAAAAAGTCCTGCGGCGTATCTTTGGAACATCGTGTGGTGACTGTTCAGGCGGTTCATCATGAGGTCCTTGTCTTGCACGATGCTATCCTTTATTTTGCCTGTATTTGATATCCCAAAAGGAGAGTTTGCCCTCGGAGGCATCCTAGGGAACGCAAATGGCGAGTTCAGCATGTCAAGGGACTGACCCAATTCCAAGGCACGCCTTGCGTAGAAATAGTCCCACATGGACGGGAATTCTGCCGGCCCATATTTCATGTTTGCGCAGGAATCCGGGCGTTAGATAACCCCATATGTCAAGTGTCGGTCATTTTTTATCAAAATACGTTGATCGCAGATCCTTATAGAATGGCCTGATCGAGATCAAATAAATGTCAAAAACGGTATCGATGAACTGCGTAAAGTGTAAAAAAAACATAGTTTCTACCGATTTGTACAAAATCGTAATGTATGTTATTGACCAAAAGTTCACCGATCACCATTACGAGCATATCGAGTGTCCCGACAATTTCACCGTCTAGACATGTAACGCATAGACACCATAGATTTTTCCAGTTTCCTTGTCGTGGTAGTTCCACTGGTTTCCGTGCCACTCCACCTTCTTGAAGAGGTCCTTCAGTGACGGGTGGAGTTTTTCATGGACATCCTCACCAATCAATATCTGGTTTGGCCGTGCAAGCGCGGTTATCTTTGCGGCAATGCTAACGGCAGGTCCCAATATGTCCACATGCGATCTTACCTTGTCCGATCCGTATCGCACTATCGCGTTCTCTCCAAAGTCCATCCCGATCTTCACGCGGAGTTCCGGGTAGTCATACTCGCTTAGGATTGGGTTTATGCCGCGCTCTATTACATCGATCATTGTCTTTGCACAGTTGACGGCGTTGTCAGAGACCACTAGTGGATTTTCCTCTGCCACAAAGTATCCGATTACGGCATCCCCCACATACTTTAGGACGTAACCGCCGTAATTCTTGATTACATATCTCATCTCTTGGGAGAATGAGCTTATGATTATGCCTAGCTTTTCTGCTGGCAGAATAAGTGACATCTCTGTAGAACCCACCAAATCTACAAACATTACAATCATGTGCATCCTCTGGGAAACATGTTCGCGTAGGAACTGGTCTGACTCATCCTCCGAATAGAGATACTCGTACCCCTTCTTCAGCGAACTCCAGACCCGCTTCTGGGTCTCCTTGATAAGGGACTCGGTGTCAAGCAGGCCCGTCTTGCCGCCGCTTAGCATCATGTCCACTATGTTGCTTGTCGGAATCTTGTCCTCTGGTTTTGCGCCTGTTTCTTCACTCATTAACCATCAATCCAATGGAAAATTGACCCCACATACCGGGCATTGCCCCCTTTCCCCCTTGTATTTTATATCAAAGTATTGAACTATTTCTACGTCACAGTTCCAGCAAATTATCTTCTTAAATGAGGGCTTTGCCATCGCTTACACCAAAAAGTGCACTAATTGAATATTTAAACTACCTATCAATTTTATTTAAGAGAAATCGAGAAAAAACCGTGCAAATACCATCAAACTCGCAAGATCCATTCGTAAAGTCGCTTTCTGAAAAGGCTGAACAAGCCAGAGCGCTCTTTCTCGAGCACGTAAAGGAGATTGCCAGCAAAGCCCCAGTCAAGGTGATGCTGGGAGACGGAACTGTTTCGGACCAGGAGTCCTTCGATCCGGGGTTTGCCAGAATGTTCTACGAGGGGGTTCTAAGGAGGCTCGAAGGGTGGTCTTCAAACGGTGTCTCGGTTACCTCAGACCAGGATTTGAGGAGGGTATTCATCAAGTTCGAGACAATGGAGGAAAGGTACGCACTATCAGGTCACATGACCCTTCAGTACCATGCCCTGTTGTTCTACAGGCTTGACCACAAGGTAATCGAGATACAGAAGGAGCTTTCACAGATAAGCGACACCCTCAAGGAGCTCGAGGCCCAAGTGGCGCCCGAGGGCGATAAGATGATAGAAGAGAGACTAAAGGCGGCAGGGTATGACAATATAGACCAGCAGAAACTCTTCGAGATTCTATTTGAGCACGAGGATCTTACCAGGGGCCTAGATGAGGCACTCAAGTCAAACCATAAGAAGGTCCAAGATCTCACTGAAAGACGCGACGTGCTTTTTGGGGAGCTCGATAAACTGCTCATAGAGGTTTACCATACAAGCCCTGTGATGATTGACGAGATGAGGATGATTGGAGCGGAGGAGGGATGCATGTGCATATTCAACCTCGAGTATGAGAAGAGGAAGGACTCAAGGGAGGGAAACATCAACCTTGCAAAAATTTCAGACAAGGCAAAACAAAAACTGCTTGCAAGGATGGATGATGTGATCCAAGCCTTGAAATTTTGAAAAATTCTTTATATCCTAGTTTTTTTTATCTGTTAGTACTTTAAGTCAGGAGGTCGTGGAACTGAAGCTTTGCGCCACAGATATTGGGGAGTTGACGCAAAACCGACCTCCTGACTTTGATTTGTGATCTCGGTCAAATGATATTTAGCCTTTTCCGGAACGTTGAAAATCTTATCGAATTTGAAACAGAGTATAAAATTTCTGCATCATATTTCCCCTAAAACAGGAAATGATAAACCGGTTTTTGTCCCTTGCTATTTAAGGTGTCAACCGCAAAAGCCATCTTTGGTTGTACGCGCCTCATACAGATTTTCAACTGCTTCGTCGGAAGGCGGCGGGTCACGCATTTTAGTACCTGCAACATGCTTGCTTTCTGGCAATCTGCATGTCGTTGCACTGGACACAGCACGCGCAAGCGGCGTCGTTTTGGCATCAGGTTTTCCAACAGAACCCTATTTAAGAAACCAAATATACGGTAACTGAAGTTGAGATCGTGTTGAGTTTATCATATGATTCCATTTTGAAATCACAAAGGATACAGGGTAGCGTAATCCGTCGCACGCCGCTTGAACTTTCAAGGACGTTCAGTCAGATGCTTGGAGCCCAAGTCTACCTGAAATCCGAATGCCTCCAAAAGACAGGCTCCTTCAAGGTACGAGGCGCATATGCAAAGATTGCCACGTTGTCGCCCGAGGAGAAAAGAAAGGGAGTGATTGCCGCATCCGCGGGAAACCACGCGCAGGGAGTGGCATTTGCATCGGCGCTTGAAAAAATCCCGTGCACAATAGTCATGCCGGTTACTGCGTCGCCCGCAAAAGTTGCCGCAACAAGGGCTTACGGGGCTAACGTCGTTCTGCATGGTACAATATATGACGAGTCATGGTCCAAGGCGCAGGAAATTTCCAAATCCACTGGAGCAAGCATCATACATGCCTTTGATGACGAGACCGTCATTGCAGCCCAGGGCGTCATAGGCCTTGAGATCCTCCAGGATCTTCCCGATGTAGATGAGATTTATGTGCCAATAGGCGGTGGCGGGCTTGCTGCAGGGATACTAAAAGCTGTAAAATCTAAAAAACCCCATGTCAAGGTAATCGGCGTCCAGTCATCTGCGTTTCCCGCAATGAAAAAGTCTGTCGATTCTGGAAAACTCGAGTCGATTCGGGGCCAGCGCACCATAGCCGACGGAATATCCGTCAAGCGCCCGGGCGAACTCACGTTCAAGATAATAGATGAGTTGATAGATGACATTGTCCTTGTTGACGACTCCGAAATAGTAAAGGCCATGTTCCTGCTTATGGAAAGGGCAAAGACTGTTGTGGAGCCTGCCGGAGCCGTAGGCCTTGCCTGCCTGCTTGGAAGGAAGCCTCCAAAGGGCAAGAAAATCGTCCCCATCTTATCAGGTGGAAACGTGGACATGTACCTGCTAGGGCAGATTGTAGCCAAGGGCCTAACCGAGATGGGAAGGATGGTGAAGATATTCATCGTCCTTACCGACAAGCCTGGGGCCCTAAAGGAGGTAGTCGATGTCATATCATCATTGAGCGTAAACATAGTGGAAGTAGTACACGACAGGCTGAGCTCCAACATACCGGCAGGCACTGCCGGCGTAACCCTCAGTCTTGAAACAGAAAGCCCAAAGCATGCCGAGAGGCTGATTGCAAACCTCAAGCAAAGGAACATAATGTTCAAGATAGTTACCTGAGCATGTGCCTTGCCTGCAACCCTTTGAGGCGTATTGAAGGAAACCCCTAAAAATAATTAATGGATATGTTTTCCCAAATATCAAATGGCCTTTGGTGGAGACGTGGATACCCTTGCCCTTACCTTTGACAAGCTGCAGTACATATTCAGGGGTTATGACCAGATTAGAGAATCTTTTGTAGCGGCACATTCCTCGTTCAAGGCTGGAAATATGTCAGAGGCTGAATTTTTCAGCCATATCGAGGTTGGCGTAATGAGGTTTTCGGCACTGGAGTTTCTGGCACTAAAGGCCGTGTTTGAGATAAGAAAGGCAACGGCCAGGGGAACCGGCACTGTAAAGATAGAGGATCTTTCAGGAAGTGTCGGCCAGACTCAGCCTCCGGGACACTCTATTGCCTCATTCATCTCTCCTGCGGCCCTTCAGAGGGCAGACATGATGCAGAAGGGCCCCAAGGCTACCACATGCATTTGCGGGACCTTGGCAAGACCCGGGGCCATGTTTTGCTCCAGATGCGGCAGAAAGCTGTAATGCCTCCCAGAAATCAGTACGACACTAACCTTGGCGCTCAGGTTCCCTTGTCTGCCTGCTTTGACTTTCGCTTTGCAATCGCGCCGCTTATTATGGATCCGACAAGTAGCCCAAATGCCGCCTCGGTGTAGGATTGGTAACTCGGACTCTTTATGTTGAAAAACGAGAATATGATGAGAACAAAACCTATCGCGGCCATCACAAAACTCATCACTCCAAGATTATTTTTTTTCGTGGATTTCCTGCAAGGCGAGACTTATTTCAAGCTATCCGGCACGACGTCTGGAGTTCCCCAAAAGGCGGAATCACCGATATTGCAGCTTAAGGTATCGCAAAATTTGTCATTCATTGGATGTTCAGCGAACAGACCATCTTGTTTATGGTGCTCACAACATCGCCTATCTCGATTGGTTTTTTTAGGATCGCGTTTACCGTGTCGTCAAGCTTCCCTTCCTCGAAATATGATCCTGAGACGAGGACGATTTTTGCACTGGGATCGACCTCGCGGATCTTTTTTGCGCCATATAGGCCGTCGTACTCTGGCATGATGTAGTCAATGAAGACGAATGCGGGCCTGTGAGCGAGGAATAGGTCCACTGCCTCTTTTCCATTTGCCCCCACCCCTACAATTTCCACATTATTCATCTTGAGCAATTCTACAAACAGGTCTCTTACATCTATGTCATCGTCTATTACGATCGCCTTAATAGCAGATCCCCCCACACCTGCCAGATTCTTATCAGCAATTTCCATACTGATATTCGCCTGAGAAGGCACAATAACGATAGCTTGTACGGTATCTACAAGCTATCTCACTGCTATACATGCGTTTGATGGATTGTCTTTGGCATGGAGACAGTGAATACGGTCGGGGGCGACCGGACCGTGATTGTTCCACCGTGCTGTTCTATAATGTTTTTACAAATTGAAAGTCCGAGTCCCGTCCCAGTAAGTTTTGTTGTAAACAGCGGCTCGAAAAGTCGAGTAATTACGTTCGGAGCGATTCCTGGGCCCGTGTCTTCAAATTCGATTTTCAAGTTCGTCCCAAGGTCAAAGGCCCGTATTCTAATCTCTCCCCTCTCGTCCATTGCCTGAATCGAGTTTAGGATAAGGTTTGAAAACACCGCCTCCATCTTTCTTGGCTCGCAGTTTAACGGCATGTCACGCTGCGGTTTTACTATCTTTACGCTTGCAGGCACTATCAAACCGTTAATGGCTCCCTCCATAACTGAGAAAAGCGTGGTTGGGTGCAAGACAAGGTCGGTCTTTTTCACAAAATCCAAGACGTCGTCGATCTGGTGTGACATGCGCTGTACAGCCCTTTGGAACCTGGAGATATACTGGAGTCTCTCCTCGATCCTCATATTCGGCTTTGCCGACATTATATCCATGGTATTTTTTATGACGGAAAGCGGGTTCCTTAGGTCGTGTGCAAGACGCGCGGCAAGTTCTCCAACCACTGCAAACTTTTCCGCCTTGAGAAGGTCTTTTGTGGTCTCCTCAAGTTGTTTTGCCAAAAGGTCGCGCTGCAGTGCCAGCTCCCTTTCCTTCTGCAGCACCTTTTCAAGCTTGGTCTGAAGCTCAATGCTTATAATGCGGTTTTGGTTTTTTTGCCTTTCAAGCTCCTGGTTTGCCCGCTTCAGCTCGTCGTTCTTTGAATTCACAGAGAGGCTTAGGTCCTGCAACGACCTCACGCGGTTCTGGAGATCCTGGTTAATCTTTGACACCTCCTTAAGCTTCTCTATGGATTCCGACGTGAGGTGGTTTAGGTGCTTTTCCTTCTCAAGAAGCTCCCGCTCTGCAATATTAAGCTCGTTTAGCTCCTTCTCCACTATTTCCCCAGTCTGGCCTGGCTTTGGCCTGTCATCCCGTGTTTGCTGGCTCAACGCCCTTGCTACATATGCCGGTTTAACATTTGGTTGTGTGACTGAATTAAACAGACTTGCTTTAGAGCGAGAAAGACCCATGGAAGCGAGGAGTTTGAGGCAGGGGCCAATTGATTGCGTAGCCTACGACACCAATAAAGCGCAATGGGCCCTTGCTAAACAAACCTTGAAAGGCCGCCCAGATACACGGCGTGGGAATTTTCGATATAAAATGCCCCTAGTAGTGGAAAACGGAATCCCCTATCGTCTTCTTCCAGTCTGACCTTATGCCAGGGCGCCCCTTTAATTTCTCGACATAGTTAAAGGCCGACAGCCCGGCTGAAGCCCCGTCGCCACACGCAGCCACGATTTGCTTGTAGGGGATGCTGGTTGCATCACCCGCTGCAAAAATCGCCGGGTGCGACGTCTTGCCACCCTCAGTAACCTCAATCTCGCCTTTTGTATTAATTTTGACAAGATGTTTTACAAAATCAAGGTTAATTTTTGAACCCATTTCGATAAAGAGCCCGTCGACCTGGACCGTCTGCTCCTTTCCAGAGTTGTCCAATATAGTAATAGATTGCAGGGTTCCGGTTCCAGACAACGACTTGACACTAGACTGCGGTACCAGCTGGACGTTTTCTTTCTTTTCAATCGATGCAATCAGGTCCTTGTCGCCGCCGAGCGCACCCCCCTTGTAAATCAAGTATACCTTTGATGCCATCCTGGAAAGCAAGATTCCTGATTCCAAAAGGTACCCGCCAACACCCACGGCTGCAGTCACTCTTCCTTGATAGAATGGTGCATCACATTTGGTACAATAATGCACCCCCTTGTTAGCGAATGAAGTTTCATTCTCAACCCCCAGGTTGTTTGGGACTTTGCCTGGTGCAAGGACTATTGCCTTGGCAGAGTATTCGGAACGGCTGGCCTTTATCCTTAGGCCCTCGGAATCTTCCTCGATTCGCTCCACCGTGTCATAGGTTAATTCCCCACCAAAGGAAAGATATTGGCTCTCCAGCGTTTTTGCAAGCAAAGGTCCGCTTGACATGAGCGTACCAGGATAGTTTTCAAGCTTGGGAATTAGGTTCAGTTGCCCTCCCAGATCCTTCGAAATTACAAGGCAAGAAACCTTTTGCCTTGCCACGAATATCCCGGCAGACAGACCGGCAGGTCCCGCGCCAACTATGACAACCTCGTAATTTTGGACCAAGTCAGCTAATTGTGATAAGCGATGTGAGGTTTGTGATTCCTTCTATCTTATGCAGGTCCTCGTCTATGGCCTGCTTTATTTCCTGCATGCTATTTGACTCTAATACAACCAGGATATCGTATATTCCATACGTGGTCCTTACAGATTTTACTGGAGATATCTTCTTTACCATTTGTATGACGTCTTTTTGTTTCTTGAAATCTACGTTTAGCAGGACATACGCTTCGTTCACACGGGAAAGATGGAATCATTTGTAATAAAGTTTAGGATGAGAAGTGGACACGTACAGATTAAATCCAGCCATAGACATTACAGTGGTTTTCCGCATAGGTAATTATCAAGTATGAAATTCGTATTCATGCTATAAAACTTGAAAAATCATCTTCAAATCCACGAACAAAAAGATTGTCATTTCGATTTCTGCCATGGCATTGTTAGGGGTAATTTTGACAAGCCAGTTACATACGCACCCGTTGCTGTCTGACGGGAGCGCGCTTACCAAAAACGATGTCAATTCCGCTTTGAGTGACCAGAAAGCGGATTTGTTGCTGCCGATGCAGATGCTTGTCGTTCATTATGACCACATCACAATGGGCCACGTGTATGCGTTTACAGTTAAGATTTTTGACCCCAAGACAAACCCTGACAGAGACATAGGTCAATTCTACGGCGGAATACCCGGGGTAAAGATTAACGCTACCGTTTATGACAAATACGGCGGCATCTATCAGAAATTCTCTGGGATCACCGATGATAAGGGGTCTTATTCCGGAAGCATGCTTATGCCAGTCATACCAGTACAACAAAAGGAGTTTTACACCGTCTTTAATGCAAGCAAGCAGGGGTATGCCCCCCAGTCAAGTGTACTCCCATTTGTAGAATTCCATCCACAGGTTTCCGGAAACTCAACGGGCCACTAGCATTTTACCTTGGCCCAAAATTCGTGTCCTTTTGTTAAAATTCAGGATTACCATATGAAAAATGAAAGTCAAGAGACGCATGCCTTGTAACAGGGTCTCCGATGGACATCACAATGCATTCATTACCATTTTAAGGTCTTTTATTCTAACAGATGCCTTCCCCCGTAATGGAAAATGCATTACAAATGAATCTGAGGCAAAAATCTTTTCCTGCCAGCCGAATCCAAAATCTTTGGTGCCCGAGAATTTTTCATACGCCACCTTCCCTATAAAGCACACAACCCTTGGACTATATTTCTCAATTGCGTCCAATATTCTCCTCCTGCCAATTTTCTCCTCGCCTCTTCTTAATGTTGATATGTCAACAGTTGGCCTGTTTACGACATTCAAAAACCCATACCCGTATTTCTGGTTGAATCTGTTCAAATAGAATCCCTTCAATTTTGCATCATCCCTAAGGTCTTCAATTTTCTCCTTTATGCTGCCAGACCTGTTCAGTAGATACCAGAACATTTTGTTGTTGGAAAACGGAATGCCTCGCCTAAAGGAGCCAGGATGAGGATTGATGCCCACAAAAAGAATCGTCATATTTCTTGACACTTTGTACCTTATCATACGTATCACGGATATGTTATCTTCCTCCCCTCTATCTTGGCAAAGGGGGTGAGTACGTGTTCTCTAGATGATTTCTTGCTTGCAATATGTAAAGCCTTGACATGCCGCACAATCAGTGCATCTGCCACAAGTGATCTATGGCATCGAAAAGGGTTTCCTTCTGCACACATGATTGCAACGGTATTTTTCCTACCCAATGCAATCAATTCCCTAAGGGATGAATTGAACTCCTTTGTTTGCATATAATCTGCAAAGCCGCGAAACGAAGGATTCAGCCATCCCATGTTTTTCGAATTTTTATCCGGATGCCTAAGACCTCCCAACCCTCCCATGTGGAGGTAACCAATGCCATTGGCTCTTAGACTCTTCTTCAGGCAGTCCATGTTAAACTGCGGATTGTGTCTTGACCTTGGTATTGTCCTGATATCTACAACAAGGTCAATAGAGTGGGCCTTCAACATATCTACGAATGACTTTATCGTACGAGTAGAGTGACCCACAACAAAAATTACATGCAAGTAAATTACCTAACCCTTCTCCAGTTTTGATACTAGTATATCGATCTTCGCAGCATTGTTTACTAAGCCGGGTCCGACCAACTCCGCTTGCAAGGGGAAATCCACAGCCCTAGGAATCCAAAATGACATCCCTGCTTCCTTTTTTTCACGAGCCATCTGTTTTTCCAGTCCCGACCATCCTACAGATAAACGAAGACGTCCCCTGTCTTTTCATCTACTTTCGTTTTGTAGGTCTTTATCCCGGATTTGCATTGCAGTACACCGAGAGGTTCTCCCGTGCGTATATCGTAATACTCATGATACCATGGACATCGTATGTAAAAACCCTCCACTATGCCCGAGGCAAGTGACTTGCATCCTTCTCCACATCTAGATTCTAATGCAAAAACGTTGTTCATTATTCTGACAAGCAGTATGGGTTTACCTTCAAACCTTGCCCTAACGAGTTTCCTCTCCTTCAAGGTTCCAAGGTTTGCGACCCGGTGCAAGACCCTATTCCGTAATGCCATAATCTACTTTTCATCATCCGTTCTGATAAAGGCAATGCATTAGAATTGTTGCATCTTCGTGCTGTATACTAAATAGTATTGAGGCTGAAATTTCTTTGTAATGGCAATCCAACTAGGAAGTGCATGGGAAAACCAAGGAAAGATAAGCATCATAAACTCGCTTTACCTATATTCCGACCTTCCGGTCGAGCGGATTGCACAGACCGTAAAGATGGACATTATGGAGGTAAGAAGGATAATTGACGGCGTCATACGAAAGAATGCCATTGATGCCATTTACGAGCAGACCGCCATACCAGTGACACAGATAATGGAAGGAGATGTTGCAATTCTTGATCATGCCAAAACAGCGCTTGATGCCACAAACCTCATGATACAAAAAGGTGTGGGATACGTTGTTGTGACTGAGCATGGTGAACCTTTTGGAATAGTAACTGAGCGAGACATCCTGTGCGAAACGTCCGTTTTTGACAAGAGACTGGGGGAACTTTCCCTGAGGGTGATAGCGTCAAGACCCATCATCTACACCTCACCTCAGGATACCGTGACGGACGTGGCCGATCTGATGATGAAACACGACATACGCCGGATACCGGTAGTGGAGGATGCCAAAATTATAGGAATCGTAGTGGCAAGAGACCTTGCACTGCTAATGTCATCGGCAAAACGGACAAGGCTTGCAGGGGTCATACTTGAGGCAATTGCACGCTCAAGGAGGGGCTGATGGAACCTTGTCGGCGATGCCACGTTCGAAGATAGGGCGTATAATCGCTGGCAGGATTTTGCTGGATATGCGCGCGTTGGTTTTAAAAAAGAATGAATTGGAGAAGGAATTTTTCAAGCATAGAAGAAAGCTTTGCCAAACGAATAGTCGAACCACCCTAAATTCGGCGAATTGGGAAGATTGGAAGCGCCTAAGCATGGAACATGATGAATTAAAGGACCTGATTTCCGACATCAATAAAAGACACCGTGCGTTAAGGAAACTAAAATTCGAACTTTGAACAAGGCGATGGTATAACTACAACCCTCAAACGCAAATAAACTGCGATACCAAGCCTTTCAATCAGAAAATCATTTTTGTGTGCAAGATTTTTCGGGTTGGCTGGCCTTTTCTCGTATGAACGTTATCAACTTTGAAAAGTGTATTGGTTGTTTATACCATACAATGGTAAACAATGCGTCATGTGTGAAACTACGTTGCACAGGATAAACCAGGAGGCCTGACTGGAACGAGTCTCCGGATAAAACCTGAATTTTCCGACAGGACTGATTTTCACTGCATCGTCTGTGGTTCTGGCGACTGGTGCGGTTGTGATGATCGAATCTACTGCAAAAAATGCTGTAAAACAATAAAAGAATCGTGTGAAGTAGAGGAATAGACCTTTAGTTTGCTGCCACAGTCCTGCCACGACCTTCAAATTTGGCAAGCCCCAGATACAACACATAATCAAATCTGGCTGACACTTTCACTCCCAGTTATCAAGATATTCAAGACAGTAGTTGCATACCGGATACCCGTTTTCCTCCTCGTATTCTGTCTTGCATCTCTTGCAGATCTTTTTCTGTCTGCTCAGTTCTTGTCCTGTCTTCGTATCAGGATTTCAGCTCCATCTGTTCTCACGTGGCATGTCGATAGGAGGCATGATAGAAAAGATTTTGTGAAAAATTGCAATAATTTTATTGCATGAAATTCTGCAGCTAGGTGCAACCGTTTGCAATATACTCTAGGTCAAAAATCCCACCATCACGTATAAAACATTAGACGATTACCAGCCTTGAGCTTTCCCGCACTGTTAATATGCAATTGCCTTGAAAAAAAGTCAAATTGGAAGGCAAAAAGCGTACAGAGTCTGTGTCCCTCCGCCTTGACAGCGATACATGGAACAGGATAAAGGTTTTTGCCAAAAAACAGAAAATTAGTCCAAACGCCCTTGTCAGCCAGATCCTGGATTCACATGTGGAATGGGAGATAAACGCCGTGGCGGCAGGCTGGGCAGTCATGCCAAAGCCGTTTCTTACCCAACTTTTCAAATCCGTGGACAAGGAAAAAGTGGAAAAAACCATTTCGAGCCTATCCGTCCGCATGGCAAAGGACATGAACTTGTACATGCGGGGCAGGCACGACGTGGATGCATGGCTTTCTATACTCCGTGCACGATCCCAGAGATCCGGGTTCAACATCACCGAATATGAGGATGAAAGATATCACGAGATAGTAATGCAGCATGACATGGGAGAAAACTGGTCTTTGTACTTTAAGACATTTTATGAGAATGTGTTCCATGATCTTGGGGTAAAGACTGAATTTGATTATACCGACAATACCATTGTGATAAAGATGGAGAAGGGCCCGGCCTCTTCATGGCGCAAGTAGTGACTCGAATTCGACCTAATTATCAACCTGTTTGCATTAAAATTGTTGCAAATTACTGCAAGGCCTTTTCTATGTAGGATGGGATTGTTCGTCTATGCAGAGGGATGATTCCGCAATAAATGATACCTTGGAAGACTTTTTGGGCGAGCATGTGCTCCAGGTCATGCTTGTCAACAAGATGGGAAAGGTTGAATCAGCGGCTTCCAAAGGTACTAACAACTTAGCCAAGGACAGGGAGGAGATATTTTCCATGGGCCTTAGGTTGCACCAATCGATGTTACAGGAATTCGATGATGAGTTCGGCCCGGTAGAGCACTGTGTTATTTCAAGGAAGAATGCAAAGATTGTAGCCATACCGCTTGGCTCTAGGAACCTTGTCTTCGTCATGGATATCAAATCCGACCACGAGGCCGTATTCAGAAAGACCGACGGTGTGAGAGGGTACTTCCGGGGCAAGGTAGAATCCAACCCGTTGCACGCCGAGGAGAAAGCAGATGTCTAGTAGAAAGATTAAACGCATATTGGTGCCGATTGACGGATCCAAGCCTTCCCTTGAAGGCCTTCACCAAGCTATAGAAATAGCAAAGCCTACGGGCGCAAAGATTACCGGCCTGTGCATCATTCCCTCAAATCCCCCCATATCACTGCCAGGAGCACAGGTGTCATTCAAGTCATACATGACAGATGAAGCTGCAAAGGTGCTATCCGAGGCAAAGAAGATCGCGGCAAAAAACAACCTCGAATTCCACGGCAAGCTCTCATATGGCGAGGCATCTTCGGAGATTGCAAATTTTGCAAACAATAAGAAATATGACCTTGTAGTAATAGGCTCAAGAGGAAGAAGCGGCCTGAAGGAGCTCTTTCTTGGTAGCGTGGCAAATGCCGTAGTTCATAGGTCGCGGGTGCCGGTGTTGGTGATAAAATAATGCCGATTGATCCTGATTTTCCAAAGAACCACAAAGTAATCGGCATGCACAGGCATGCAGACGGGGAGCATTTCCACTTTGTCTGGGGCCCCGGGAAGGACGACGGAGAGTCGTCAACTGATCAGAACGTTCAGAAAGCCTACAAGGAGAGAGGGGAGCAATATCAACCGCTCGGGGTACATGGAACCTTTGTTGCTGTAGACTGGGACTCGTGCATAGCAGACGGGGGATGCATCGAAGTCTGTCCTGTACAGGTATACCAGTGGTATCGGACGGAAAATGATGTCCCTGCCATACAGATGGCCAATGCTACCAGCGCAGGGACTGGCGAGTCTCACCAGAAGGAGGGGAGGAAGGACTATACAGACAAGTCCGAACCCATCAGGGAGCATGACTGCATCTGGTGCATGGCATGCGTCACGGTGTGCCCGACCCAAGCAATCAAGGTCGAACAGGCAAACCAGAAAATTTTCGAGGAAATGAAGGAAAGGCGCGGTGGGTAAAGGTGGCAATAGCTCACAAGCAGAAAGACGAGCTCGGGTCAACAGGGGGCAAAGAAAAGACAAAGTGTCCGAAATGCGGGAGCAGGAACACCCTAGTCATAGGCGAGTACGGCGACAAGACGTTTTCATGTCTTGACTGCCTTTACACTGAAGGCATCGGAATTGGATAGCACAAGAACATGGAAATATGCCATCATAATGGAAGGACGGGATTAGATCATTGAACCGTGCGCAAGTTTTCGTTTGCAAATGCGGCATACATTAATTTTTCAGATGCGACTTGGTACAAGCAAATTTGCTTTTCCCTTTCTCATTACAACAACTGTGACAATCCCTGCCACCGCCACAAGAAATGCTGTAACAACCACGTATTCAGCCGGCATTGACCGCGGGCCAGAATCTGACCTGTAAAATGTTTGTATTTGTTCTCCCATTGCATGTCCCTGAGAAAGCGCCATTCCCCTTGGACCGTTCACTGGTGTTGGGTTATCATCCTGTAAAGGCCTCCCCAGAGGGGATATTGGCGTAACAAGCCCCTTATGCCAATCATCAGGAGGCGGAATTTCTCTTAGAAAATTGTGTGAATATCCCAGAAGATTTGCCTTGTCATAGACCAGAGCACCATATGCCAGGCTACTTAGCTGTGCAACAGATGCAGGATTTATTCCAAGATCCCTCAGGCAGTGTGCAAGTTCCACTGGCTGGTTCAGATATACATTTACCATATATTGTGCCAGGTCAGCCGTCTTGTAATTTGGATTGTCCTCGACGTAGAACCTTGCCGCGTCATTAATCCCAGCGATGTCCTCCCTGTAAAGCTCCCGGTTGAAGGTCAGGTTATCCGCGGTACAGTCTTTTGCCGTGACTAGACCGTGGGCCTCGACATATTCTATCGCTACTGGCCCAATAAGGATGGAGGCGACAAGGCATAACAAGATTCTGGCAATCATAACATATCAGGCACAACGAGACCTAAAAAGGAGCAAGCATCAAGATGCAACAAAATTCTTGCAAATTTTTACTGCCTAAGAATACCGCCTCGGGCATACGTGACAAATAAATGGCAAGAAAGAGACATTGGCAGAAAATGAAGCCGCAATCCCGGCTGCCAACACGTCATCAAGTTCCATGCATAAGCCGGTGTTAGTACCGTCATAGTTAACCAGGCTGTACATGGTTTCAGTCATTGATTAAAAACCCAAAAAATCAGGACGGCTTGACTTTCTTGCCGTGATCCCAAGTCGTCACGTACTTGTAAAGGTGGTGCGAGAACAGCAGAAATTGCAGCATTCCCTGGACATATTGCCTTGCAGCATCCACGTCATTTATATCGAAATCCTTTTTCGAGATTGCACCGTAGAACCTTTTCTCAACCTCCTTTGCTACCAGATTTGAGAGAAAATCAACCACTTCTTTTGCATTGCCTGTTTCCAATGCCCTTTCTGCAAGCGGGATTACTGGTCCAGTGTCAAGGCCTGCAGGCTTGAGGCCCGAAAATGATGCCCCCTCGCCCTCCCTATGGAGCCGGACCGCGGTCTCATAAAACCAGTGATCGGCAAATTCAGCCGTACTGTTTCCAAAACTCCGCATTTGTAAGGTTTTTTTAAATGCATTTTCAAGCTCCCCTTCAGACTCTTTTTGTATCCAGGGGAGCACCAGGTTAACGTTTTTTCTGTCAATTGCCAGTCTTGCCGCCCTTACGACAGGCCCATCCATGGTGTCACAGTGAGGTGGCATTACGATTGGTTAGGACCTTGTAGATTTAAGGTAGCAGCAAGAATTTCGAATCTGAATCTGAACATTTGCCCAATCTTGATGAGTTACATCCGAGATTCGGCCAATTTATAATATTATTTGGAATACCGGTTTTGAAGCTCAATTATTGTGGAAATCATCTTTCCCTTGGTTTGTGTTCCAAGAACGTTTGCCTCTACTTTTTTGAATCGGTCCACTATGTTCCTGTGGTCTTCTTCCGTGAGGAGGCCTACATCCTTGGATTTGAACACCTCTTCTTCCTTTCTTACGTGCTCCCCCAGTGAAGCTGCATAATCTTGGATATACTTTATGAGGAGTTGTGTCGATTTCTTGTCAGCCTTCCACTTGTCCAGCTCGGTCTTAAGATTCTTGAAGATTTGTCGCGCACTGTCGTGTTCTGCCAGAAGGGATCGGATTGGCCCATCAAAGTTATGGCTTCGTACCTTAAGTTGAAACAGGACTTGGTCTTCTTCCACGCGGTGGCACTTGTCCATATTTTCAAGGACTGTCATCATCTTGTCAAGGTCAGAAGGCGACACTGCATCTCCGGCTGCCAACCTGACTGAAACAGCCTTCATCATACCAGATACCATTTGGATGATTTCGTGCTCCTTCCTCAGGTATGCGAGGCTATCGGCCGACTCCACCATGACTTCCCATGGCCCTTCCTAATTTTTAAGATAAATGTCGATTTTCAACCTTGAATTTAGGTCACTCCTCCATTTGGCGGATATTTTGATAGGATTCAGATTATCATAGTTGGAAATGACGTACTTGGCACGGACTAGGGATCGGCCAGATTACCATCTTTGATAATGTGATTGATGATTTTTATGACATTATTGATTAATTTTTCTGTGATAGTTCTGACATTCAAAAAATTCTGCAGGATTGGAATGAGCAAAAACTTGCAAACCTATCATGTGACGCAGGACGAAGCACCACATCCATGAATCAAAAATCTAAAATGTTTGTGGAATTATCTCTCGATACGCCCACTTTTAACAAAAGGTTTGAGATTGTTGAACGAAAGGGTTTGGGTCACCCAGACACCATATGCGACCTGGTCGTAGAGGAAATTGAGGTTTCTCTATCACAATTGTACTTGCAAAAAACTGGCACGGTCCAACACCACAACATGGACAAGGCACTACTTGTTGCAGGCCAGAGTGAGAATAGATTCGGCGGGGGGAGAATAACAAAACCACTAAAGCTTGTGGTTGGCGACAGGGCGACATTTGGTCAAAACTTACCTAAAGAGCAAATCGAGGATATCGTTACAAGAACTGCCAATTCATGGTTTGAGAAGCATCTAAGGTATCTAAAAGAGGAGCACATACAATACCAGCTAGAAATAGGCCAGGCATCACCTGAGCTTAGGTCCATCTTTGGCAGACCGGAAGAGATTGGCGCAAACGATACATCCGCTCTGGTCGGATATGCGCCCTTGACAGACACCGAGGATGCAGTACTCCAGACGGAAAGATACCTCAATTCCAAGGAGTTCAAGTCCGAGTTTAATGAATCGGGCGAAGACATCAAGGTGATGGGCTTTAGAAACGGAAAATCTCTTGAAATTACGATTGCCATGGCGTTTGTTGACATGCACGTTTCTTCTGAACAAAAATACTTTGAAAGAAAGGACGAGATGATTCAAGCAACAAGTGAATTCCACAAGAAACTGGGCAAGTTTCCAGATCCTAAGATAATCCTAAATAATCTTGACAAGAAAAACAGGGGTCTCGGCGGCCTTTACCTCACTGTCCTTGGAACCTCTGCCGACAGCTCCGACTCTGGCCAGGTAGGGAGGGGAAATCGCGCTAATCAGTTGATTTCCCTGAGCAGGCCTTCCGGTTCTGAGGCGATTGCAGGTAAAAACGCCGTCAGCCATATTGGAAAGATCTACAATATGCTCTGTTTTAAGATGGCGGATGAGATATACAGACAGGTTCCAGACCTTGACGAAGTGTTCATTTGGATGTATAGTGCCATAGGTCAACCGATGAACCAACCAAAGGCAATAGTGGTCCAGCCAGTCACAAAAAAAGAGTCAATCCAAGTACCTCAAATAAACAACATCATTGAAGAAAACTTGTCTAAAATAGACGACTTCTGCAAGTATCTGATGTCTGGCAGAGCTTTGGTGGCATAGGTCCTCTAAAGCACGAACTCGAATCGTTTTTCTTTGTAACCTTTATCGAGTTTTCCTACAATTGGAATTTTGTTTCCGCAATTCTTGCATCTGTTATTATCATCGAGGTCCCATCGCAATATGTCAAAGTTGAACCGATGTATTACTACCTTGTTGCATTCTGGACAATATGTGTTCTCAAGGGGGTGCCCTGGCACGTTTCCAATGTAAGCATATTTCAATCCAACCTTCTTTGCTATTGCATGGTGCTTTACAAGTGTTAGAATAGGAGTTTCCGGAAATTCCATCATTTTGTAGTGTGGAAAAAACCTTAAAAAATGAACAGGCATCTCAGGTCCAAAAAGGTCAAAAATGAACTTGCATAGCTTTTCGGCATGTTCAAGATCGTCACCAACCTTAGGAACTATGAGATCTGTGATTTCCACATGTATGTTTGTCTTGTCATGTAGTTCTATTAACGTGTCAAAGACCCATTGTGAGCTTGGTATTCCAATATATTGTCTTACGAACCTCTGCTCCCCATTACCTTTGAAATCAACAGTGATGCAATCAAGAAACTCGTTCATCATCTTAACGGCCTGCGGCGTCCCATATCCATTGGATACGAAGACGTTGAATAGGCCTTTTTTCCTTGCAAGAACCCCGCAATCCCTTGCATATTCCAAAAAAATACTGGGCTCGTTGTAAGTATAAGCAATTCCCTGCGTTTTGTAATGCAAGGCAAGGTCAACGACCCGTTCTGGCGATATATCCTCCCCCTCGATTTTTCTTCGTTGGCTCAGGTCGTAATTTTGGCAAAACTTGCATAGAAAGTTACAACCTGTTGTACCTATGGAAAATATGCGTGATCCTGGCCTATAATGAGTAACGGGCTTTTTTTCTATCGGATCGACATGACATGCGGCAACCTTCCCGTATACGTATAGGGCGAGCTTTCCATCTTTGTTTCCGCGAATTCCACACAGGCCTACCTGGTCCCTTCCAATCTCGCAATATCTCCCACATGCCAGACATCTTACCTTGTCGTTTGGCAACCTTTCATAAAGGACTGCTTCCGTATCCAATACATGAAAATCCGCTATCTGCAATATTAGAATGATGAATGATTATCATTTCTGGAAATGAGACAACGGAAAGGAACCGTGCCCATATCGGTCGATTTTCAGAATCGGTAACTCTACATGTCTTACGGAAATTTCGAATGATAAAGATTTGGCAACATGGATTCACTTTAGAAGGAACCGAACCAAGATTTGTAATACTCATTTGGTAGTGTCCAGGCGTCTTTGAAATTAGAAATGATATCATCTAACAAGTTACTGTATTTTAAAGGTAGAATTTGAATTTAATCAAGAATAAAAAACACATGGATTGGAAGGGATTAGATACTGTGGCATTCTAGTTTAGGATCCAGTACGCCATGAATCGAAACTTAAATAATTAACAATGTTATTGAACAATACATGTCTGTCAAGGTAAAAGATGTCAAAGCTAGGGTAATCAAAGAGGATGATGGCTCTTATTCCATAGCATGTTCTGCATTAGGAGTGTATAGCAATGGCAAAAACATGAAGGATGCCAAGAAAAATTACCTAAAGGCACTTAATCTTCACCTGTCAGTACTCAAAGAAAAGGCCACAGAAGCAATTACAATTTGAACAAATTTAGGCCAATAGAAGGAAAAGATCTGGTCAAGATTCTTTGTAACAAATTTGGGTTTATTGCAATAAGACAAAAAGGTAGCCATGTAACATTAACAAATGGATCAACCTACGTTACCGTCCCCATGAAAGAAATTAGGGTGGGTCTACTGGGCGTAATTCTTAGAGATTGTGGAATTAATAGAGAAGAGTTTTTGAAGAAAGCCTGATTTCGCAACAAAAATAAAAAATCCATGGATCGGAAGGAATCCGTGCCGATAGCGGTACGTTTCTGGGATTTGTTTGGCTCTGATCCCCATATCACATTGTAGAATGTAAGTCTTTGGTAAGACGGTTCCATTGTTGGAGTGTCATCGGATAGCTTGGACCTCAAGTATCCAAAGGAACTAGAGATGGTTCCAGAGCACATTCCAGGGACAAACCAGGACGATGGCCTTGCAAGCTCGGTCCAGTTTGATATTGGCGCAGGCGGGATGGGAAATTACACCGTTACCGCATCAGGACCAGGTAAGATACAAGGATCCGCGCAGATTAGTATCATGCCAAGATGCCACGATTCATATCACATTGGAATAACGCCTCTGCCGGCAAGATCTGGAATTGCACAGGATATTGGAATAATGTACATCTATGATGGTTCCGGTGCAATGGTGGAACCATCAACTGTATTTGCAGAACCTCCCGACGTTACAATCAAGAGTACAATAAAGGACATTCCAGGCAAAGTCCAGTTTGACTCAACCAATCTTATCCTTTCAGGAGATATATCTCAGAAGACAGAGATATCGGCATCCATTGCAGGTCTTCCTCCAACTAGTTCTTCTTTCATTCCTGAGGATACCGCAACAAGTGTAGAGTTTGACCTTCCATCAAAAGTACATGTTGGTGAGAAATTTCCATTTGTGGTATACAAGACCAATTCATTTGGGGTGCCGCTACAACTTGATACGGCAGAAGAGCTGTCAGCTGTTGGAGGTGTGATACTTGAGCCCTCAGGCAAGTATCTGACCATATCGACCGAGGGCAATGAAACCATAGCAATGTTATCGCCAAACGGAGTTGTAATGGAACCAGTCGAATCATTTTACAATACAATGCATGTTACCATCGATGCAAACAATACTGTAGTCAAGGTAGGAAAACAAAATCTGTTTGGTATCACATCGGATATCGAGAATGCAAGTTACAGCTTCCAGTCTCCGTTTCAAGTAACGCAGCAAGGACCAAGTCAATATTCTGTATTGCCTAGCAGGGAAGGAGAGTTTGATGTTACGATATTTGCAAACAAGGATGGTTTTAGGCCAATAACTGATACGCTTCACTTCATTGCAAAAAAGATAATCGAGATCACATTTTCAGCTACAGGAAATTACGGTTCAGATCTTTATGTTATACCTATCATATCAATTCACAACCAAACCCTTAGTGGAAGCATTCCATTTGACCAGACAGCAAACGCAGGGCTTGCACACATCGAGGTACCTCTACAGTTTAACGAGACCGGCAAAAACTATGCTCTAGATTACGTGGACATTTCTGGCCAAAAGTTCACAAGCGGAAAGATAGATCTATTTCTTGCAGATGATTCAAGGATCCAAGCAAACTATTACCACATGATACAGATCAATGCAACAAACGCAGACGGAGGTGGGCAATATCCATATGGCACAATAGTAACACTGCATGCGCCAGACAAATGGCAGCTCTCATTTCTTGTACGCCAAGTCTTTGACCACTGGGAAGGAAACGATCTCCCATTTGATTCCAAGACAAACGACACAAGTTTTGTTGCAAAAGACAATCTCTTTGTAACTGCAGTCTACAGGCAAGATTTCACATATCTGATGCTAGTAATTGCTGGACCAGTTACCGGATTTTTTATTCTAAAAAAGCGTAATGATATCCAGTGGCATGCAAGAGAATTAGAAGATAGGATAAAACAATTCATACCAAAGGTAATAAAAAAAGAAAGACTAGGAAAAAATTCCTAGCCTCCTTCTACAATCGGACAGAACTTCATTGTTAAATTTGTATTTAAGCACCACATGATAGAAATAGGATTGTAATAACTTCTAAGAATCATCATTCAATTTTTATCCAAGTTGCTTATATTGCAAAGTCATAGAAATGGCAAGATTAGTAAGAAAAGATGCTACTGGACCAATGGAGATCAAAGTAGGAAATGAATCCAAGTGGATCTGCATGTGCGGTTTGAGCAAAAATCAACCATATTGCGATGGCTCACACAAAAAAACATCTGGAGAAGAAGCAGGTAGACTTTACATGTATACCAAAGAAGGGAACGGCATAGAAATCAAACAGTCAGATGAAACATACAAGAATTTCAGTTGAATGATCATCTGAAAAAACTCAAACACTACGAGAGAAAAAGGCAATACGAAAGTAGATATGAACAAAGTAATAGGAAGTCAGTCACGTGATGATGTCGCGTGATCTTAGGGTTCTGACTCTTTTTGTAATTTTGAGATCAACCTTTCAAGCTTTTCAGAATCAATCTCAACATCTTGGCTGACACTATCTAATGGGCATGCGGTAATAGAAAACTGCAATATTGCTACAAGTATCTTAATTTCTTCTTCAATGAGATCTATGATAGTCAATAATTTGGCTTGACGCATATTTTGTATAAATAAACACCATGATTTCCATTATTCATCTTTCTCTTGTTGTAGAGTCAAGAAAATCAACAAAGTCTTTCATGTGTGCCTGTTTTGTTTTTTCCCAAACTTTCTTAAATTTAGGTATAGTCATCATTGTTTTTGTTAGTTCTTGCCATCGCAACCATATGCTAATTTCTATCGTTTTTGCTTTATTCATGAGGTACAGAAATTCAAACAAATCAAGAAACGCCACGGCCGTATAATACTCGTCAGTATTATCTACTAAAGAAAAACGTTCGGCAAACACGGGGCTTTCTTTTGCCATTTTTGTAAAAGTTTCAGTCTTTTCAAGGTTAAGTCTTGCCTCGATTATCCTTGCATAGATCTGCTGCTCAGTCTGAATGCGCATCTCTTTTTTTACTGTTGAAAATTGCCATAAAGAGATTGCAAGTATGCAGGTAAGGATACCAACTATAACGAGTTCTAAATAATCCATGAGTAAATCAAAAAGTGGAATTAAGGGTTGATTATTCCCCTTCCTGTAATTTTGCCTTCTTTTAGCATTGTCAGTGCTGTTGTTGCCTCACTTAGCTTGAATCTATTTGAGACTACTGGTTTGATTATTCCTCTTTTGGTGAGGGAGACTAGTTCAATCATGTCGGTCAACGAACCTGTATAGGAACCAATTATTTTGTATGCTCTTGTAGGCATTGATACCAAGTTTAGTTGTAATGCACCTCCAAAGAGTCCTACAAGCACGACTCTTGCCCTTCTTCGAAGTATTTGCATATCTGTTTCGACCGTTTTGCTGGCATTGACAAAATCTATGACAGCGTCAGCTCCAAGATTATCTGTCAGTTCCATTATGGATTTTGTCGCGTCTTGATTTTTTGAATTTACAGTAAAATCTGCTCCATTTTGTTTTGCGATTTTTAATTTTTCATCATCAATATCCATTGCAATTATTCTCGCTCCTGTCACTGCTTTTGCAAGCTGGATTGCCATCAGACCGAGGCCGCCTGTCCCCACAATAACAACATTATCGTTAGGTTTTAGGTGCGTGTTTTTCACGGCACCATAGGCTGTAAGTGCAGCACATGACAACGGTGCTCCAGTGTCAGTGTCCATGTCACCAAGTCTTACAAGATATTTGTAACTTGGGACAAGCAAGTATTCAGCGTAACCACCATCATGGTATACCCCCAAAGATCTTGGCTTGTCACAAAGATTTTCTTCTCCGATTCTGCAGGCGGGGCAGAGACCCTCTCCTATCCATGGGAAAACAAGAACTTTCTCATCTTTGACAAACCCCTCCACATCCTCACCCATGGAATCAACTATTCCAGCCACTTCATGACCAGGAGTGAGTGGATATTTTACGCCCCTGTCAGTAGTCTTCATAAATTGACCTGCCAGACCCTCGTAACCACCTTCCCACAAATGTATGTCACTGTGGCAGACACCGGCCGATTGAACTTTAATCAAAACTTGCGAGCCTCTTGGCTTTGGGGTCTCGAGTGTTTGTATCTCTAATGGTTCTTTTACTCTGACAATTCTTGCTGCTTCCATGTCACTGGTTGATTATCATACCATATAAGGGTAACAATTAATTGCACTAGTGCATTTTTGTATGAAATAAAATAAGCGAGCATTAATCCATATGGGATAAAATAGTTTGTATGTGTTTACGTGAAGTGCCATTTTGGGAACAAAATTTGACATGAAGCATCAAATTTCAGGCACGACCTAAACACGTATGATTATTTCATGTGAAAAAATGAATGGCTAAAAATTATGAGAAATCTATCAACATTCAACACCAGAATGTTATCATGTTTGAAATTTATTCTACATGGTGACTGACTACTAGCTGATCATAGAATCTTACTGATTTTATATTGACAAACTCTAGCATGCCATATCGAGAGAGTTCCCTTCCAAACCCGCTCTGCTTTACTCCACCAAATGGTATTCGGGGGTCAGACACGACTACATTGTTCACCGTGATGATGCCCGATTCTATCATTCTTGATATCTTGTCTGCCTTGTCAAGATCCTGGGTCCATATGCTCCCTCCAAGTCCGTATTGCGATTCGTTTGCAAGACGTATTGCTTCTGCCTCATCTTGCACAACTGTCACGGGAGCTACTGGTCCAAAAGCCTCTTCTTGTGCTATACGCATCTTGGGGCTCACATTTCCAAGAATGGTAGGGCTGAAAAAATACCCCTTACTTCCAACTCTTTTTCCTCCGGCCAATATTTGCGCTCCCTTGTCGACAGCGTCCTTTACAAGATCCTCTATCTTTTCAAGACCTGCTGAATTTACCAGAGGTCCGATGTCTGTAGATTCCAATGTGGGGTCACCTACAACCAATTTTTCAGTTTTTTGAACAAACTTTTCGACAAATTCCTTTGCGAGATTTTTTGTAACAAAAAACCTCTTTGATGCTATACAGCTCTGACCGCAGTTGATAAAGCGTCCCTTTACAGCCCCGCTTGCTGCTTTTTCTACATCTGCATCAGAGCACACGATGAAAGGATCGCTGCCTCCAAGCTCCAAGACGCATTTTTTTACTTTGGAGGTAGCGCGTTGGGCTACCTTCGAGCCTGCCACATTGCTTCCAGTAAACGTCACTGCGTTAACATAGTCTATTAGTTGTTCTGCCATTGTAGAGTCCGCAATTGCAGTTTGAAATACCCCGTCTGGAATCCCTGCTTTACGAAACATATTCTCAATCTCAATCCCACACTGCATTGTAGCACTTGCTGGTTTTAACACAACTACGTTGCCAGCCATAAGTGATGGTGCAGCAAACCTCAAGGCCTGCCAGTATGGAAAATTCCATGGCATGATGCTTCCTATCACGCCAAGTGGTTCAAATGCAATAAAGCTCTTCCTTGCATCAGTGTTTATCGACTCATCGTGGAGAAATGTCGCCCCGTTGTCAGCATAAAACTCCATCACCCATGCACACTTTTCAACCTCAGATAGAGACTCTTTGATTGCCTTTCCCATCTCTTTTGTAGCAACTAGTGCCAATTGTTGTTTGTTCTTTCTCAATACATCGGCAAAAATATGAATGAAATCAGATCTTTTTTTGATGTCCTTTTTCCAATCCAAAAAAGTGGTTTGCGCTCTCTTTGTCTTTTTCTCCAGTTCTTCCTTTGTGATATTCTCATATTCGGCTAAAACTTCCTCGGTTGCAGGATTAATTGTCTTAATTGCCACGACGTTGTAGCTGAATCACCATTATTATACTTTTTATCTTCTTTCTATTGCATCTGAGTAATTTGCAATTTTTTGTTTTTTCATCATGTAGTATCCGTCCAAATTCTCACAAGTTATTAAACCGCTAAAACTTGAGATCTCATGTATGAAAGACAGCCAAGGCAACATTAAGGTAAAGGATCGAAGAAAAATCGTCATCTTAGGAGGAGGATTTGGCGGAATCAATGTTTTGAGAAGACTGGAGAGCAAGTTTGAAAATGATTTCACTGTAGATGTTAGCATAGTAAGCAAGGACAATTTCTTTCTATTCACTCCAATGCTGCCAGAGGTATCTTCAGGTATGATAGAAACCAGACATATAGTGACGCCTATTAGGGCATTTTGTAAAAGAGCAAGATTCTACGAGGCGACGATAAGATCGGTCGATTTTCAAAAGAGGCAGATCACAATAGCAAATGTAATAGACAGCGGAAACGACCAGACAAAGTGGCATGACCATGTCTTGGATTATGACCATCTCGTAATATCTCTTGGAGGAGAAACTAACTTCTTTGGTATGGAAGATGTCAAAAAATACTCGCATACCATGAAAAGTCTTGGTGATGCAATTGTTCTGCGTAATCACGTCATTGACATGCTAGAGCAAGCCAGTATTGAACAAGATGTGGAATTAAGAAAAAGTCTAATGACCTTTGTTGTTGTCGGTGCTGGATTTGCAGGTGTGGAGACAGTGGGCGAATTGAATGCGCTAGTCAGAGATGCGGTCAGGGACTTTTATCATGACATCAATATCAAAGATATTCGAGTGATTCTTGTTGATGCTATGGATGAGATACTGCCTGAAGTAAGCAATGACCTTTCAAAATTTGCCACCCAGAAGCTAAAAGAATCTGGAATAGAGATAATCCTGAAAAGTCCAGTCAGTACGGCAACGCCATCAAATATGAAACTAAAGGATGGTACCACCATAGGGACTCATACGTTAGTATGGGCAGGAGGTGTGACCCCAGAAAAGATTGTCAAAGAGTTGCAATGCGAACATGACAGAGGGGGGCGAATCTCGGTCAATGAATTTCTTGAACTCAATGGAATGAATGGCGTGTATGCACTTGGGGACTGCGCGTCTATCACTGACAAGCATACTGGAAGACCATACCCGCCTACCGCCCAAAACGCGGTAGAGCAGGCAAAAGTCGTGGCAGATAATCTAATATCAGCAGTAAGAGGTGGAAACAAGGTTAATTTCAATTACAAATCAAGAGGAATAATGGCTCAGATAGGAAAAAGAAAGGGCGTCGGAATATTATTTGGCATAAAGACTCATGGTCTGCTTGCCTGGATGATATGGAGATATTACTACCTCAGCCACCTGCCTACTTTTGAAAAGAAGTTGCGAGTACTGGCAGATTGGTTCATTGATTTATTCTTCAAACCCGACATTACTAGATTGAAAATCTTTACGGAAGGCCAAGAGGCGCAAACAAAGACTTTTTCAGGCGACGTGAATGTGTCATCAGAATCTAAAACTAAAAGTGAGACAACTTGAAATCTCAGGATGTCATTACATCAAAAAAAGACGATGCCCGTCTTGAAAATGTTCTTGTGTTACAAGGAGGAGGGTCGCTTGGCGCATACGAGTGCGGGGTTTTCAAGGCGCTACATAAACGCAGTATAAAATTTGATATCGTGGCAGGTACATCGATTGGTGCAATCAATGCATCAATAATTACAGCAAGCAAGCATGATAGCCCGGTAAAGGATCTCGAAGATTTCTGGCTTACTCTAATCGAAAAGCCGATTCCATCATTTCCATCACAGAAATTTAGGTCCATGTTGTCTTCAGCATATTCAAGTTTTTATGGAAACCCAAATGCTTTTACCGCCATGTGGTTCAATCCATGGCTATTTGGCTCTTCATTTAATCACCCGTATCTCTATGACACTACCCCACTGAAAGAAACACTAGGAGAATTCGTAGATTTTAGCAAGTTAAAGGAATCTGGAAGACCGCGTCTTGTTGTGACTTCGACCGACATAAAAAAAGGAACACGCGTGGTATTTGATAGCAGGCGTCACGACATCCAGATAGAAAACATACTTGCAAGCATAGGCTATCCATTCTACGGAATAGCATGGACGGAAATAAACGGTAGATACTTTTGGGATGGAGCATTACTCAATAACACTCCATTAATTGCAGTCATGGACGCCTCACCAAAAAAGGACAAGAATGTCTTTGTGACAGATCTCTTTCCTCACGAGCAAGATGATCTACCAAAGAACATGATGGAATCGTGGCATCGAGCCCGGGACATCATGTTTGCAGACAAGACACAGTGGGCAATTGAGGTGTCAAAAAGAACTGAGAATCACATTGATCTCATGCAAAAGATGTATGACATATTACAAAACAGTATCCTTGACGACAAGAGCAAATCAAAGCTTGAAGAGATAAAAAAAGAATACCAGAGGCTTGTGTTTGAGCAAGGGGCCGTGATAAGAAAGATAACAAGAATAGAGCGAAAAGAGGACGTGCACTTTCTCTTCGAGGACGCTGATTTCTCGTCGGAAACCATAAGAAAACTGATTGAAAAGGGGGAAAAAGATACCGAGCAAGTCCTTACGTAAGGCCATGACGTCTTTTTATGAAAATCAAACAATGGTCATTTTTGAGATAGTTTCATGACTTTTCGAAGTTCACTAATTCGAACAGAGGCTTTTCCATGAAGTGGGAAATGCATCACAAATGATTTTGATCCAAAGATGTCAACCTGGCGCCCAAACTTGAACCTCTTCGGATGCGAGAATTTCTCGTATGTTATCTTTCCCACAAAACAAACTACTTGCGGTTTGTATATCCTTATTGCGACTAAAATCTTCTTTCTCCCAATCTTTTCTTCCCCTCTTTTTAATTTTGACACATCTATTGTAGGTCTGTTGATAACATTGAGCAGACCAAATTTGTAAATCTTGTTAAACTTGAAGTTGTAGATCTGCTTGAGTTTTATATCATCTCTCAGATCTGAAACCTTTTCATTGATCAATCCTGTCCTGTTTAACAAGTACCAGAATGTCTTGTTGTTTGAAAACGGCACCCCGCGTCGATATGTGCCAGGGTGAGGATTGATGCCAACAAATAGAATCATCATTCCTTTTGATACCTTGTATTTTATCATGATACTTCAGGATAGGTAATACTTCGACCTTTTACTTTGGCAAACGGTGTCAGCACGTGTTCACGAGATGATTTCTTGCTTGATATGTGAAGCGCTTTAACATGCCTTACTAGCAATGCGTCTGCTACGAGCGACCTGTGACAACGAAACGGGTTTCCTTCTGCACACATGATTGCAACCGTATGCTTTCTGCTTAATGCAATCAACTCTCCAAGTGACAAATCAAACTCCTTTGTTTGCATGTAGTCTGCAAAACCACGAAACGATGCGTTACGCCATCCTAGGTTAACCGAATCTTTAGCTGGATGCCTCAAGCCACCTAAACCCTTCATGTGTAGATAGCCTATCTTGTTTTCTTTTAGTACTTTCTCAAGATTGTCCTCATTGAACTGGGGATTGTGCCTTGACTTTGGGATGGTCCTAATATCTACAAGAAGATCGATTGTATGCGCCTTCAGTAAATCTATGAAGAATTCTACTGTCCTTGTAGAGTGCCCCACAACAAATACCTCAGACATGGTTCTTTTAAGAAGTAAACACAAATACATTTTTAACTGTACTCTCAACTCGTTTTGCAATAAATTTGAGATAGGCATGAATTTTTCTCAAACATTTTTGATCTTGTAACGCCTAGTCCCTTAAATCTTCATATTCTTCATCTAGACTAATTTCAATGAAAAACTTGTTTTACACCATCAATCACAAACTGAACTGCAAAAGCAGCTATGATAATTGCAAATATTCTGGTCACAATCATCGAACCTCTTTTTCCCAAGAGTCGATAAATGGGTTCCACTAGACGAAGTATTGCATATGTAATACCTAATACAATTATGATTGAAAGTACAGTTACGAGTATACCATAGGTTTCAAAAGAAAGAACCACCAGAGTAAGGGCTCCTGGTCCTGCAAGAAGAGGAAAGGCAAGTGGAACAATTCCTGATTCATCTTGGAGATTTTGACTGCCAAATTTCCATTCTCCATGTGTAAGCAATTCCATTGATACAAGAAAAAGAAGAATCCCTCCCGCAATCATAAAGCTGTATATAGATATTCCAAATGTAGAAAAGATTGTACTTCCTATAAAGGCAAAAACAAAGAGTAGTGCAGCCACGGTTATGATGGTTATGTTTGAAGTCGACGTTCTCTGCTTCTTTTCCATTTTGTCTGTCAATGCAATTATTACAGGAACGGTAGCAATTGGATCAATTACCACAAGTAATGCTACTACGGCCTTGAAAAGATCACTGAACATGTCTATCATATTTTTCCATGTCACAAGGGTTATTTCAATTGCACAATTTTAGGAATTCCACTTCCTATGGAGTACATAAAGCCAGAGTCCGCAGTTTGAAACTTTTTGCCCCAGACTATAATTCAATGTATGCAGACAGGATTTCCAACACAATGCAGGTTTGCACCTGAAAAGTAATGCTTTCTAGGTTTGTCAGATAATTCATTATTTCAAGGAAAACAGATTTTCTTATTTTACAACAAGTACTGGTGTCTTTGATCTGTGAACTACGGCATTTGTAACACTTCCCAAGAAGGCCTGTTTTATTGGATTGAGGCCTCTTGATCCAATTACAATCAAGTCAAATTTTTTGCTTGTTGCAAACTCTACAATTTCCCAAGCTCCGTTGCCATAGAGCAGTTTTTCGTTAAATACGATCCCTCTCTGAGCAGCGGCCCTTTTTGCTTCGGCCATGAATTTTTTGGCCTGTTTTGCAGTCTCGTTTCTGAGAGGAGTCAATATCCTCCCCGGATTTCCAAGTTTTATGCTGTACAATGGGATAACGCATAGTCCGGTTATAGTCGCCCCGCACTGTCTTGCAAGATAAATTGCTTTGTCCAAGCCTCTTGAGGAATTTTTGGAACCATCAAGCGGTACAAGTATCTTTTTGATTCGTTGTCTTTCCATATGCTAATTCGTTCCCACACCTTCAGTATAATCACAATCAAGACAAGAAAAGGTCTTATCACCTCTTTCACCTATAGTAAGTATATTCCTACTGCCACATTTGGGACATCTTATCTTTTCTTCTTCCAGCCTTCTGTCTTGCTGTTTTTTATTTTTAAGTTTATGAATCGCAGTCATTTTTACCTCAGGTTTTTAAGAGATCTAAATCTATTGTCATTAGGATGCAATAGGCCTGCAGATTATTTATGAAATGTGCAACAAGTGTATTTGATTGCATGAAATTTCAGCAACATGCCCAAAAAACAATCCTATTCTATATTTAATTTATCTCTAAATTTATCATTTTTTCTAGGTTTGATTTGTTAATTAAAATATTTTCATTCCTAGTTTCAATCTGAACTAAAGGAATAATCAAAAAGTTGTTATCGCTGATGGATGATATTGCATTAGAAGGTTATGGAGCTAGATCAAGACTCAACTATTGTGATGAAATTAGCTGGAAAGGATCTGATATCAGATCCAATTTTCAACAAAGGGACGGCCTTTACCGACAAGGAAAGAACCGAATTTGAATTACATGGATTGCTGCCGCCGGTTGTTGAAACACTAGAACAGCAACTGGTTCGCGCATATGAAGCGTACAAGAGAAAGGACGATGACTTGGAGAGACACATATTTTTGAGGGCGTTGCAGGATACAAATGAGACACTCTTTTACGCGTTGCTTTACCGCCACATCAGAGAAATGGCCCCTATAATCTATACGCCGGTTGTGGCACAGGGTTGCATTTATTTTTCCCACATTTATCGCCGTCCGCGAGGACTGTTCTTGTCATACCCACTTGCCAACAAGATGGACGAAATAATAGAAAATCGACTCTACAGGGATGTTGACGTAATTGTTGTAACTGATGGGGAGAGAGTGCTTGGCATAGGCGACCAGGGATCCGGCGGCATGGGAATTCCTATTGGAAAGCTTTCACTCTATACTCTAATTGGCGGAATAGATCCGCAACGAACTCTTCCAATCTTACTTGATGTTGGTACCAACAATGAGGAGAGATTGAAGGATCCAGAATACATAGGATGGCGTCATCAAAGAATAACGGGACAACCCTACTGGGATTTTGTGGACAAGTTTGTGTGCTGTATCAGAAAAAAGCTTCCAAATGTATTGTTACAGTGGGAGGATTTTTCAAAATCACACGCTCGTCCGATTCTTGACAAATATCGTAACAGCCTCTGTACTTTCAATGATGATATTCAGGGCACAGCTGCAGTAACGCTAGGCGTGTTATACAACGCATTGAAAATTACAAAGAAAAAATTTTCAGATCAACAGATTGTAATTGTAGGAGCAGGTAGCGCAGGAACTGGAATATCTGACTACATCTTGGCGGCAATGGCTGCTGAAGGTATGGACGGGAAACAAGCCCTTGAACGCTTCTTTCTCCTTGACAGTAAAGGTCTGTTGCATAAAGGTCGGACTGATCTGTCACCTGTACAACAGAAATTTGCACAACCCTTTGAAAAAGTCACCGATTGGAAAGGAACAGACGGACAGATAGACTTGGCCAAAGTCATGAATAAAATTCAAGCTACCATTCTTATCGGCGTATCAAGTCATCCAGGGATCTTTACTGAATCAATTATCAATATTATGGCAAGCAAGGTGTACAGGCCAATTATTCTTCCTTTGTCAAATCCCTATGACAGAGCAGAAGCTGTACCAGAAGATCTCATTCGATGGACAGACGGTCGTGCCCTCATAGCAACTGGTACAGAATTTCAGCCAGTTTCATACAACGGCAAGACATTCAAGGTAGCTCAATGCAATAATTTTTACATCTTTCCTGCCATAGGTCTTGCGGTATCTGCTTCAAGAGCAAGTCGTGTAACTGATAACATGATGGTAGCAGCAGCTGCCGCGTTAAGTGATTTTCAGGGTAATGACGACAACGAATCACTGCTTCCTCCAATAGAGAGCATGCAAGAAATTGCTGTCAATATTGCAATAAAGGTTGCAATTCAAGCGCAGCAAGACGGTGTGGCACAAGAAATGAGCAAAGATAATGTATCTCAGCTGATACACAAAAAATTCTGGACTGCAGAATATAGAAAATATAGCAGGTCGAAAAAATAAATCTCAAGATAGGCTAGCTACATGAACAGATTCGTACGTGCCAGATCCACAATTTCATCCCCTCTGCCGTTGAGCACAGCCTTTATCATGTACAGAGTAAAGCCTTTTATCTGAGCTAGGTTGATGCTCGGCGGAACGACCAGTTCTTGCCTATTCACAACAATGTCTACCAAGGCAGGGCCGTCGTGCTCTAGAGCTTGTCTTACCATCGACTCTACCTGTTCTGGCCTTTCTGCCCGCAGTCCTAGGATACCAACCGCTTCTGCCAACTTTGCAAAGTCCGTTTCTACCAAATCAGTGCCATAGGTGAGAAATCCAGATGACTTCATCTCAAGTTCTACAAAATCAAGAGAACTATTGTTGAACACGATAGTCTTGATTGGTAGCTTCAACTGCTTCAACGAAAGAAAATCCCCCATCAGCATGGAAAATCCTCCGTCGCCTGAAAGGCAAACCACCTGGCGACCAGGAAATGCTTCTTGTGCTCCAATTGCCTGCGGCAGGGCGTTTGCCATGGAACCATGAGAGAAAGATCCCACCAACCTCCGCATGCCATTCATATGGAGATAACGCGCGGCCCAGACAGTGGGAGTGCCAACGTCACATGTAAAAATTGCATCAGGTGATGCGATGTCGTCTATTATCTTTGCCACGTATTGTGGATGTATTGGAATCTTGCCAGCTTTGCCTACTGCATAAGAGTCCAGTTCTTTTCTGGTCTTCTTGTAGTGTGAGAGCGATACCTCAAGATGACCATTATCTATCTTTTGCTTTAGCATCGGTCTTACAGCTGCAAGTGTCTCGCGGATATCTCCAACAAGTCCAAAATCTACTTTCGTGCGTCTTCCTATCTGCTCGCCCCTAATGTCTACCTGAACGATATATGCGTGTGGAGGATAGAACTGTTGGTATGGAAAGTCAGTACCCAGCATAAGTAGCAAGTCACAATTCATCATTGCATAGTATCCAGATGAAAATCCAAGTAGACCTGTCATACCGACATCGTAAGGATTGTCATATTCGATGAACTCTTTTCCCCTCAACGCATGAACTATTGGTGCCTTGAGTAGACCTGCAACTTGTATCAATTCAGAGTGTGCGCCGGCGCAACCAGCACCGCCAAGAATGGTAATTTTCTCTGTCGTGTTAAGAACATCTGCAAACCTTGCAATCTCTTCTTTGGAGGGACAGACGACGCTCTTTGATTGTGTCACCGGCATAACTGGTCTAGCGGGAACGGCTTCTTGTAATGCAATATCTCCTGGGAGTACAATAACTGAAACTCCGAGTAGAGAAAGAGATGTTCGTATTGCCATATCCAAAATACGGGAAGCCTGATCAGCGTGAGATATGGTCTCGCAGTAATGGCTGCATTCATTAAACAAAAATTCAGGATGCGTCTCTTGAAAGTAGGTACTTCCTATCTCACTGCTTGGTATCTGCGCAGCAATTGCAAGGACCGGTACCCTGCTGCGATAACAGTCGTACAATCCATTGATAAGATGCATGTTCCCAGGGCCGCAACTGCCTGCACATACAGCAAGGTTTCCTGTGAGGTGGGCCTCAGCCCCTGCGGCAAAACCTGCTGTCTCCTCATGGCGAACATGAATCCAAGAAATGTCCCCACCGTGTTGGCGGATGGAATCTGTGATACCGTTTAGAGAATCACCGGAGACGCCGTACACTCTCTTAACTCCTGCAGCAATAAGCGATTCTACTACTATATCAGAAACCTTCTTTGTCAAGGAACTGTTCTCACATTACAATCATATCAAAAGACGGATAAAGATTTTCATAGGAATTGATGCGTTATCAACTGATTTGGTATTTTCTCGTCCACCATATAGCTTGAGATCCATCAAAAATATATTTACTATTCTTGACGTTTCTGGCATGGAGAAAGAAAATGACCTGTCAGAAGCTGAGATTGAGGCAATAAAAAACTTTTATTCCCCTAAGAAGAGGCATTTGAAGTTTCCAAGCGTACACGAGCTGCTAAGGCATTTAGAGGAGTAGGGATGTGGCAGTTTGTGATAGACCATACATTCAAGAGTCGCTTCAAGAACCTCAGCCCGGATTTACAAAACAGGGTGAGGCAGGCCCTCTTGGAATTGGCCAATACGAACAATCCCGGATTGCTGGGAGTTTACAAACCACATCTCTATGGTGGTGCATTCTCATATCACATTGGACGAAATTACAGGATAATCTATCGAGACATTCAGCCAAAACACGTAATCGAGTTGATTCATGTAGGCGATCACAAGCAATCCTATGGAAATGATTAGGTTGCAATCTTGCGCACAAGTGGAAAGACTATCACTTCCTCTTCCGAAAAGTGCTCTTTTAGGGCATCAGCAAATTGGGTTATCTGCTCCCTTGCCTTATCTTCTGGCACCAAACGCAATTGAGGCAGAGTATTTTTGATAAAAGTAACTACATGGTTGTGCTCTTGCATAACATGAATGGATCTCTCAGAGTCTGACCTTGCCTTCTCCATGATTATCCTCATCAGTCTTGCTTCCTCCTCTACTGCGTGCTGGATGATCTTCTCACCAAGCTCATCTAGTATCCGGATAGAACCATCCCGGTTGTAGACCAGCATACTCAACGATGTTTCAGGTTTTGACCTAAAATCTTGGTGCTCCCTTTCCAATCTTGCTACCATCTCTACAATCGGCTCATCAAAGTTAATTCTGTGAACAGTATGAAAATTATCGTTCAAAAATTGTCGCCGAAATTACGTGTATGTGCGTCAACCTCGTCCTGCGGCGTCGGATTTTTGATCTCATGCCTGTGTTCATATTTGTGAATACGCTTTGCCATTTTCTGCTCATGTTCTTTTCTTACATGGTGTAGCCTGTCTGCCTCATGAATAAATTCCTGTCCACATTCATCACATCTTACAATTGGATGGTGATGTTTATGGCGTGCATGATTGATTAATTCCAGATAGCTCCCAAACTTGTCCTTGCATTGGTCACAAGAAAATTTCTTTCCTAGTCTCATTTCCTGTTAACACCCTTTTGTCTGTCCCTGTCGTACGACTCATACAATTTATTGACATTTGAGATTGTTTGAACAAGATTCATGTCCTCCTCTGAAAGACCATGCTTTTGCCTGATCTGAAATATAGATTGGTACAAGTCCCACAGCATGCCTGCATTATTCGCAGTAGCATCGCCAAAATTTGATGTGATTGAAAGAGTGGTTTTATAGATCTGGGCAAGATTGGCACATGTTACGTCTGTATTCTGAATTGTTTCTGCAAAAAATCCGTTCCATAGAGCCTGATATGACATTGAAACATAATGCCAGGATGGATTGAGAGGTTCTACCTTTCTCTGCAATTCTAAGAATCCGTTGATTGCACCGTGCATCGATTTTGCATACTCATCGGACAAATCAAGACAAAACTTGAATAGGTCCTTGTATAGTGCAGTCAGACTGTTGATGTTTTTGCTGTAAGCATTCTTCAGTTTGTTAAACTGTTCATCAAAACATATTGGACAGTTTTTGTCATCATTAACAATATCCGTTCCACAAATCGAACAAACATCTCTTTTTGTAGGTTGAGTACCACTTGGATAATTGCCATTTTTTTCTTCTTTTGTCTTTGTGTACATCATCGAAATCTTGATCAATGTAATAAATTCGCCCTTTTGAATATGATGTTGAAATTTCATGCAATCAAATGCACATGTTGCACACACCATAAATAATTCGATGACGAAATTAGTTTCTTGTGCAACTGAGATGTTGAAGAAAATATTCAAAGAAGACTTACAACATGAACACAGGGGGATAGTTATAAAAGACCACTGGGAATGTGCGATCTGCCACAAAAAATTTGGTGGATGAAAATGCCAATAGATCCAGATTTTCCTAAAAATCACAAAGTAACCGGCATACACAGGCATGCAAATCCAGATTATTTTCACTTTGTCTGGGGACCGGGCAGACTTGCTGACGCATCAGACGATGAGAATGTAAAGAATGCTTATGCTGCTCGTGATGAAGAGATAGTACCACTTGGAGTCCATGGAACATTTGTTTCTGTTGACTGGGATGTCTGCATAGCAGACGGGGGATGCATCGAGGTCTGCCCAGTCCAGGTTTATGAATGGTACAGGACTGCGGTCGATGTTCCTGCCAAGGATGTACCAAATACTACCAGTCCAGGAAATGGTGAATCGCACGCAAAGGAGGGACGAAAAGACTACACCGACAAGTCAGACCCAATAAGGGAAAAGGACTGCATCTGGTGCATGGCTTGTGTGACAGTCTGCCCGGTAACTGCAATCAAGGTAGAGCAGTCAAACACACAGTTCCATGAAAATGCAAAATTGTCATTTGGAAAATGAGTCAAAAAACCAAGAAGATATGCAAAAGATGCAAGACAGAATATGAAGAGAACACTGGCTTTCCAATATGCTCTTATTGCCTAAAATATCTGGACAACTGGGAATGATTGTACCTAGTCTATTCTTGAACGAGTCTTTATCAATACAGTTGTTGGAGTAATCTCCGAATCTGTTTTTACCTTTTTTAACTCCCAGAAGATTTTTTCAATCAATCCGCTGATGAAAAGTGAAAATATCTTACCCAACTCGTGCCTTATGACAAAGGAATAAGACCCTCCAACAGTGGAATATTCAAAACCAATTTCTCCTATCCTGCAGTACTGTTCTATGGCATCGAGGCAGGCGCCCAAATCAAACCTCATCTTTGAAACAAGCGCCCAATCTCTGATGCTATTAAAAGAAATATCTGTCAACTCTTTTATCTCAGAATCTGTAATTTTTTCTAAAACATGTTTTATGGAATCCTCCGGTGTAGGAAGCAACCTCATCCTCTTCCTGTGCCTGTAGAACTCGACATAGTCGTGAAGAATCTGGTTAATCAAGACATTGGTTGAGATCATATTTGATTTGGCCTCCTTCTCAATTTCTGATATCACATTTTCTGGAACTCTGAAGGAAACCGTTTTAGAGTTTTTCATTGCTTATTCCTTTCAGATGTGTATCCCATCTTGTTATAATAATGTAACATAGATCGATAGTTGCAAGAGATTTAATGCAATTATTTGCATGATGATATCTGTAAATGAAGATTACATGTGAAATGATAAAACAAAAATAATTCTGATGAGTATAATTTAAAATGGTTACTGACCATGGCAAAAAACATAATTCCAAGAAAACGGTTACACTCAGAATTGATAACGAAACATTAACAAAATTGCTTGAAGAAGCTGGACAAAAAAGAGTCAATCTGTCCATCCTTGGCAACCGTATTTTCAAGGATCATGTGGATTTTCACAGTCGTGCAATTCAAGCTCAACTGATATATCTTCCAAAGCAGCTGCTTGTGAAGATGATGGATTCTATCCCCGATAAGATGATAGAAGATATTGCAAGATATGTTGTAGAGAACGTAATGAAAGGTACTATTATTTCCATGAGGGGCAAATACAGTTTTGAAGAACAGCTCTCAACTCTTGATTCCTGGCTCTCGGTCTCAGGTTTCCCATACGAACACAAAAAAGATGGAAACAAGCACGTTTATACAATACAGCATCAAATGGGAAGAAAATGGTCCCTGTACTTTGAGAGTGGTTTTTCATTGATGTTCAAAGAGTTTGTTAGGGGAAATCCCAGAATCATGTCTACTAACAATGCTGTGGTCTTTGAATTGAAACTCAAAGAGTAACCGAATACTAAAGACAAGAAATACCATGTTGAACTTTCATGAGCTAACAAGGGCCACTATTGACTTGTTCGTTTTGATAACCTGTAGCAGCCCTTATTTTTGATATGTCCTCATCTGTCATTGAATCAATATGTAGTGAGAAGCTATCGGTATCGTGTTGAATCTTTTTGTAAAAATCAGATTGCATGAGGGTAATAACAAGAAAATAAATTTTAGTTTTTCAATCCTTTATCTACGCTCGACTAATTTTTTAAAAACGATATCAATAATCTGATATCACTACACGGCAGCTAAAACACACATCGAATAAAAAACATGGCAAAAACTGCAAATAACTGCATGAATTTTAAGATACCTCTTGCACATTACATAAATAATTTCCTCTCCAATTATTATCCAATGACCCTAGAACCAGTTACAGAAAAAAGCCAGATCACACCACGTATTGGACTATCACAAGAGCAGCGCGACGGAGTAGTTCAGATACTTAATGCGCTGTTGGCAGACGAATATGTGCTTTATACCAAGACAAGAAAGTATCACTGGAACGTTAAAGGCATGCAATTCAATGATCTCCACAAGTTCTTTGAGGCACAGTATGAGCAACTTGATGATATAATAGACGATGTTGCGGAGCGCGTGCAATCACTTGGCGGTGACACCATTGCCACCCTTGAAGAATTTGTACAAAATGGTCGATTAAAGGAGGATCCCCGCAAGTATCCTCAAGCAGCTGGAATGATATCGAGTCTGCTGGAAGGACACGAGTCAATAATTCGCACCTTGAGAGTGGACCTTGAGACATGCGCCTCAAAACATTCCGACATGGGCACAAACAACTTTCTTACAGACCTCATGGAAAAGCACGAGAAGATGGCCTGGATGCTGCGAGCATTCCTCGAAGACCGCCAGTCTTAAAGTTTTTTTAAGATTTTTTTACTAATACAAGCTCGTTTAATTTTATGGACTCGTTACCCAAGATACTCAAATCGTCGAATTTCTTTCTTGATAGTATGAGATCTTTAATCACAGCAACATCTTCTTTTTTGTTTACAAGCATCACTGCATTTACCACACCGCCGTCAGCGTAGAACTTGACAAATCCTTCCTTGCCATCAGTCCTTCCGCGTACAACTATCTTGTCGTACTTGCTCATATCGCCATATACCTCTATTCTAAGTTCAAATATGAATGAAAAAAAGTACGGCAGATCATCAAATGGTTTAACACTGCCTGACATATTTTCTCCTGCAATCTTGCCGTGTTTTATTGTCAGATCATAGTGTTCAAGCCTCAGATGCCTTCCAAAGACAGGGCTGTAAAATCTGGCCACATCGCCCGCAGCATAAATTCCTGAAACGCTGGTCTCCAAGTACTCGTTTACCACTATGCCGTTATCTGTACTCAGTCCAGAATTCTTTGCAAGCTCGACGTTGGGCAAGATGCCAATCCCCACACAGACAAAATCTGTCGGTATCTTGTTGCCAGTCTCAGTCTCCACATACTGTACTGTACCATTGTTTCCTGCAAGTCTGCTTGGTATTGTCTTTGTAAGTATCTTAACGCCCTTGCTTTCAAGAAATGAAGCAAGCCACATTGCAGTATCTTCATCAAAGACTCTACCAAGAATCCTGGGCCCTACCTCGATTATTGTGGATTTGATCCCCTTTTTTGTAAATGTTGACGCAAGCTCGCAGCCGATAAAGCCGCCTCCTATAATTACGGCGTTTTTTGATCTTTCGAGGGTCTTTTGAATTGCCTCTGCTTCATCAACGGTGCGAAGATAAAAGACACCGTTCAATTCCGAACCCGGAATCGAAAGCCTCCGTGCCTGTCCGCCCGTGGCAAGGAGTAATTTTTTGAATCCAAATTCCTGGCCATCATCAAGCCTAATTGCCCTCTTTAGAGTATCAATTGATGCTACCTTGTGACCTATCAGAATTTCGATCTTTTTTTCTTGGTAAAATTCTGCTTTTTTGATATATAGTACATCTCTTTTCATCTTTCCAAGAAGATAATTCTTTGATAGGGGAACTCTGTCATACGGTCTGTGATTCTCACTTGTAATTATCGTAACACTGCCTGAGGGGTCATTTGACCTAACTGTCTCAGCTGCATATCCACCGGCAAGTCCACCCCCTATTATGAGATAGTCGATAACTTGCATTTTTTATCGCATCCCAATGTCAGGGTAGATACTTATCTTACTTTGGTAATAATGGCATCTCTTTCCATCCTTTGTTATGAGAAAGTTTTTTCTAACAAGATCATGAGATTCTAAAATTTTCATCCTGTGGTACACGGTGCTGATTGGAATACATGTCATGAGCATGATCTCCCGGACGGATCTTGGTTTTTCAATTATGGCACAAAGTATCATTCTAAACTTCACATCTCCTGGAATCTCTGTCATCTGACTAGTTTGTTTTTCACATGTCTTAATTTCCTCGGCAACCGTAAGATGTTCACTCTTAGTCAGACTCATTTTAACCTTGTATTACTAGCGGCTCACGTTGTAATTCAAAATTAGAAATTTTCTTTTTTATCTTTTTAACTATGTTATGATGTGGTGTTTTTCTGTCTGTTACTAACGTTATGACCTCTTTTGATATCGGTATAGAGATAAACTTTGAATTGCCCCTGAGGGTCACAATATTATCCACCAAACCCAGCTCATCGTTGAGGTCCCCAGCCATGGAATGGATAAGCCTTATCTGCATGGCCAGCATATCTTCTTTTTCCTTTGGTAGTGTAAGGTCAGACTTTATCTTTTGAATTCTCCCTTGTTCATTGATTATTCCAAGATACCTTATACTTGGATCGGATATTTCTTCCAGCTTTGGTATCAAACTACTTTCAAATGGCACTGTTACACCTTACGTAGATAAACGAAAAAAAGTTTTGCACACACTTGCATGAAAATTAATACAAACCTTGCATTATGCTTAATTATTGTGTAGAGGTTGATTTCAATTGCCGTGATTATGTTTGATAGTGATAAAACGCATCTACGAAGATTACGAGGATGGATACAGAATATTGATTGACAGGTTGTGGCCGCGTGGAATATCAAAAGAAAGGGCCCGGGTAGACCTGTGGCTAAAAGAGATTGCCCCAAGTGATAATCTCAGAAAATGGTTCTCCCATGACCCAAAAAAATGGCAAGGATTCAAATCAAGATATGCAGATGAACTCAAGGACAAGCGAGCATTATTACAAGAGCTGAAAAGCTTGGAAAAAAAGAAGAAGAGTATTACGCTACTTTATTCTGCAAAAGACAATATACATAATAATGCGGTAGCACTAAAAGAGATAATGGAGACGGTTCGGTAGGTATGGTTGCAAATAAAATTTCAAGGATACTTGTTCCGCTGGACGGCTCTGACAGGGCCTTTGCCGGCCTCGATGAAGCAGTATACATTGCAAGGCAATGTGGTGCCACAATCACCGGGCTGTGCTGTGTTCCAATTTATCCCCCCATTCCCCTTATCGGAGTACAGAGCTCATACAGAGACAGGATTGCAAAAGAGGCAAAGAAGTTCATGGTAAAGGCAAAAAAAGTTTGTGCTCAAAATGGCGTGGAATTTAATGACAAGATAATTTTTGGCGTTGCCACACTGGATATAGCCGACTTTGCAAACAAGAAGAACTTTGATCTAGTGGTGATAGGACATCGCGGACACACTACTGCAAGAGAGATCTTTCTTGGAAGTGTTGCAAACGCACTTCTTCATAAATGCAAGATGCCTGTACTGGTAGTGAAATAAATCATGGTATCCACCGCGAATTTTGCAAAGGTTGCAGAAAGAAAGGATCTTGCGGAAGGTCAGATGAAGCTAGTTGAGCTTGGTGAGGAACAAGTCTGTCTTGCCAACATCAAAGACAATTATTATGCCATAGGTAACGTTTGCACTCATGAACAGGGTCCACTCAACGAGGGAACACTTGATGGATATGAGGTTGAATGTCCTTGGCACCAAGCAAGATTTGATGTCAGATCAGGAGAAGTCTTGTCTCCGCCGGCAGAGACGCCAGTACCAAGCTATGAGGTAAAGGTACAGGGGAACGACATTCTAATCAGAAGGAAAAATTGAGTTCTAAAACTCATTGTTTTAGAGATATAAAATCTAAATGGAATATCTACGAGGTAGGTGAATTGTGAAATTACTAGTTGGTCGCCAAGAAAAAACAAAAATAACACCGCTTGCTAGCAAAAGTCAGAAGAGAATTGCGTCCTCTTTAAAGGAAGGTTTTGAATACCATCACTTTGCCATTGAAAGGTCAATCCAGTTTCTGAAAAAACACGATTCTGAGCGATTGAAGATGTTCATACTCTTTGTAGATTTGGGCAAATCTACAAAGATGAGCTCAGAGTTGTCTCCTGATGCCTTGGCAAGGATTATCAGAATCTATTCCCAGGAAATGGCATACGTTATTGAACATTTTGGTGGGTATGTTTTAAAATACGTAGGAGATGCCGTAATTGGCTACTTCCCTTCAGAAAATACCAAAACAATCACTGCCAAAAAGGTCGTGTACTGCGCCCGTGCAGTGACATCTGTAATCGAAGATGCCATAAATCCTATTTTGATCGAAGATGGATATCCTGCTCTTCAAATTAAGATGAGCTCAGATTTTGGAGAGAACAGCATAGTCAGATATGGTTCGGACAAACAAAGATCACATATTGACATAATAGGCCTCTCGATCAATCTTGCTGCAAAGATGCAGGCGCTGGGCAGGCCAAACCAGCTGATAATAGGCAAAGAGGTTTTAATCAGATTGCCTCACCAGCTGAGGGCTTGTTTTAAGAGACTTGATGTTGATTCAAGAACATGGCCATATCACAGTTTTGACAGTAAGGAAGCATATCCTGTATTTTTTTGTGACCTGTGGTCCTCATACTGTGGTGAATAAGAGTTGCTTGTCTTTGGACAAAAAATAAGGAATTACTGCCTCTTTGTTTGAGGCGTCGGTGGTTCTTTTTTTGGTGACGTTGATCTTTTGGGCAACTCCACCGTTAGGATACCATTGTTTACACTTGCTGTTATGTCAGACTCGCTTATCTTCTCTGGCACTGTAAGAACTCGCTGATATTTTACAAAGGACCTCTCATTTTTAATAAAATCCTTTGATTTTTCCTCCCGTGTGTCCGTGTGTTCCGCAGTTATCTCCACCTGCCTTCCGGAGACATTTACCTTTACATCGTCGGTCTCAATCCCTGGAAGGTCAGCAGTGAGAACATATCTGTCCCCCTTGTCTGCAAGGTCACAACAGATGTCCCTTGGGAACTGACGCATGTATCTTGGGAACATCTCGTACATTTGATCAAACCCGTCAAAAAAGTGATTAAACGCAGTTTCCATATCCCTGAATACAGGCATGTCAGACCAGGGCGTGTAGTATGGTTCAAGCCAGGGGTTCCTGATTGCCAGAGGAAGTCGTTTCTCGTTGGTTACTTTGACCATTAGTCCTAAAATATGGTAAAGTTTGCTTAAAATTATTTCGTTGATTTTCACATATGAGAAGATAATGCATAAGGATATTTCTTGAAACGTACTTTCCTTTTTAAGCAACCTTCCATCTAGCCTCGTGAGACCACAGCGTTCCTTAATCACAATCCTAGGTTTTGATGACAACAACAAGGCCGCTGGAATTCCAAGAAAGGATCAGATTCATACCGCAATCTTTGGCGAGGTGGGTTCTGGCAAGAGTACGGTAAATACAATTATGATAAACCAGAACATAAACCGCGGCGAGGGATTCCTAGTGCTTGACCCTCACGGCTCGCTTGCCCAAGATGTTATCAGGATGATACCGGAATCAAAAAAACACAAACTGGTATACATTAGCCTTGACTCTGTAACACGCTGGGGCAAGACTATCAAAATAAACCCGCTTGAGGTAAAAGATCTAAAGGAAAGATACGTCATTGTGATGAACTTCGTACAGGCACTCAAGAACATCTATCGCGACTCATGGGGGCCGCAGCTTGAGATGATCCTGAGAAACGCAGCAAACGCCCTAGTCGAGATTGAAGGCTCGACACTTCGCGACATGGTAAAAATCATCACGGACCCAAGGATGCGGTCCGTATACCTCAACAGGGTGGCAAACCCAGATGTGAGGAATTTCTGGTCCGTGCTATACGAGCAATATTACCAAAAGGATGCAGGACGTGCTGCATACAACAAGCTTGACAAGATTCTTGCAACTCCGCAAGTTGCTGCCATGCTTGACACTCCAAGGTCAACTATTGACTTTGAGAATGTCATCGAGTCTGGCAAGTGGGTGGTAATTGATTTGTCAAGCGGAGGGTCTGATGACGTGGTATCGTTTGTTGGAACCATACTTATCAACATGGTATACGTCGAGGCAAAGAAAAGATTTGGTAATACCGAAGCTGACCACAAGCCATTTTTCATGTATATCGACGAGGCGCACCTCTTTGCCCCATTTGCGCTGCGTGAGCTGCTCAATACCATGAGAAAGGCAAATGTCAAGGTGGCAATCACGTCACAGACGCTCAATACATTTCCAAGAGATTTTGCAAAAGAGGTTTCCGCCCTTGTGAGAACCATAGTCTGCTTCAAAGTTGACATCGAGACTGCAAGCATGTTCAAGACGGTCATGCCTGTACCTATAGAAGTTCTCACATCTCTATCACATGGAAGATTTGCCTTCTATTCTCAGGGCGACCCGCCTCTTTCAGGCCTCCTCCGGGTTTTTCCAATAGTTGACAGAAAAAGAGACTGGATGGACCTTGCAAGGCAAAGCGTGGCACAGTATGGTGAGAAGACATCACTTGAAAAGTATATCACGCCGACAAAGAAAGAAGGCGACGGCCCACAAGTATCCCCACTTGAAGCTGCAATCCTGCTCCTGTTGTATAACGAGAACAGGGACATGACAAGGGACGAGTTGTGCGATTTTATCCAAAAAATGTTTGATGTGCCAAGAAAGGAAGTCCTTGAAAAGCTTGAAGACATCCTGATGAACAGGCTGCGCCTTGTTGAAAGAAAAAATGTCAGAACAGGCGACGGTGACAGAAACCTTGCTACACGCTACGTGCTCTCCAGTCTTGCATACAACAGCGTCTTCTCGCAGGCCGCCATGGGAAGGCGTGCAGGCTCTGACTTGCATTTGGCCACAATATTTATGATAATGGCGATGCAGCAACAAAGCTTCAAGTTCTGCATACCGGACCTTGGAGACAGTGGAAAGCAAAGGCCGGATCTCCTGGTCTTTGAGCCACAAAAAATTCAAAATTCTAGCAGCGAAACAATGTACGATCCCTTGCAGTGGTCAAACAAGGTAATTGCCGTGGAGGTAGAGACAGATCCTACAAAGCACAGTTTGCAGGTGCTTGAAAACTTTGAAAAAAATTTTGAGTTTGGACATGATACCTGGTTTGTAGTATTCTCTGAGAAACACAGACAGTATATCACTGAACTGTTGGAAAAAAACAGAGTTGACAGAAAACTTTACAAAATATCGATTGTAGAGCCCGAGTCGGTTGAACGCCTGTCAAATGTTCAGAATAATTCTGTAGCACATCTTACAAGAGAAGAGCTTGAGATCTACAATGCACTTGGGAGAGGCAGGACTGCAAAATCGGTTGCGGAAAGAGTGGGGCTGTCGTCATATGATGTCATGGCAATACTTTGGAGGCTAGAGCAGAAAGGACTGGCAGAGCGCGGATATGCTGAGACAAAAAAGGCAGAGGTCAACCTTGTAAGTGGCATGAAATCGACTGAGACTAGGCGTAAGGAATATTTTGTGTCAAAGCAGGTTGCCAATCTCCCCATTTCAGAACCTCTCGATTTTAGCAAGCTTTCGGACACGGAGCTGAAGGATCTCGTCCTTCATCCAAGATGCGGTAGTTTTGCAAAGAAGCTTCTTGAGAACAGGGGCAACGAAGTTTCGATAATGGATGGCAAAGTAGACCTTAGGAAAAAAACAAACTGGTCTTAAAACTCTTTTTGTGATAAACTGGCATGAGTGATACAATAACAATGCCAAAAGAGACACTTGAGAAGATAATGGAAAAGATGGAGTCAGTTGAGGAATGAATCCACAAACTTGGCGACTTGACAAAGTTGCAACTAAGATCTGACGACTCTGGACAGTAACCTGCCTCCATTCTTGCTGCCAAAAAAAGACAGTTAGAACATTATCTTCAGCGTGTTCTCGGTCGGGTTTATCGCCACCCTCTTCTGGGCAACCTCCTCTATTACGTTCTTGAACAGGTGGCCAAGATAGACGGACCAATTTTTTCCCAGATCATGCTGTAGAACGCAAGTGTTCAGGCTCCCCTTTGTTATCCTGCGAAATGGTATCTTGGATACCATTGCCCAGGATTCGATTACCCTTAGAAACGATTCTACGGTGTACTCTGTTTGCAGTACTGCCATCATGTCCGTGATGATATCCTGCGAGATGTATTCTGCAAAAGCAATGACCTTTCTCTCGGGTAATTCTGCCATCAGCTTCACAAGGAGTGGCTTTGGAATGGAGACAAGCCCAGCATTGCTCATGTTGGCCTCAAACCCAAAGTAGCGCTCAAGTATCTGGGCAAGGAGTGCATCCTGATTTGTCTTTTTTTCTACGGCCTCAGATGATAATGCGTCTGCAATCTCTTCTGGAATTCTGACCGAGATTCTTAATGTCTTTTTTACGCCATCCATTCCATGCCACCTAGATCATCCGTGATACCGCGATACATTACAAGTGATCCGAAAGACTGCATTCCAAGCCTGTAATCTCAAAACTGAAACCACACGGTATTTCCTGTCGTATCAATCGCTACCTTCTTGCCGGTAAGATTTTCAATGACATTTTTGTAGATATGGGCAAAGTACACTGACCAGTTCCTGCTCAGGTCAAGCTGGATGGTATATGTTGTAAGGTCGTCCTTTGATCCCTTCCTTAGCGGAAATTTGTTGCTTCCTGCCCAGTCCTCAATCATGCCAAGAAAACTTTCAAGGGTATACTCGCCTTTGACGGCATACATCCTGTCCACCATGGGCTCGCCTGAAACGTACTCTGCCATCTCTATTATCTTCTTCTCGGGAAAACTTTCAATCAGTCGAACCAAGAGTGTCTTTGAAAAGGAAACGAAACCAGCATTGCCCATCTTTCCACCAAAACCGAGGTGGTTGGCAAGAATTTGGGCAAGCAGAGTGCTTGTTGGAATATTTTTTACGGTCGACTCTGTCTCTATGGACTTGACAAGTTCCTGCGGTATTCTAAAGGATACAGTTCTATTTTTTTGACCTGATGAATTTACTACCAATCCCAACTTCTTCCGTAAAACAATATTGTGAGAATTTATCATATAAGAATGATCACGGTTGGAAAAGGCGTGAATCCGCATATGATGCAGGACTAACCATCAGTTGGTCTTTTCTCTTTTTTCATATTCATAAAATGAATCAAGAAGAAAATTCTCCAATGCCTGAGGGTTTGTCTGTTGTCTCCCACTTGTCCCTTTTTGGAACATGAGTAGTTTTCATCATGACACCCCGCGGGCCTTTACCTCAAGGCGTTTGTAACTGTACCACATCTTGGCCACTTTGCAACCAAGATGCTTGAGAACATTGGAATCATGTTATCACATGGGAAGGAAAGGTAAGGCGTAGGAAGAGGTTTTGATAAAGTCTGGCCTTAAAGACAGATGCCAAATAGATTGTGTGAGTGTGGCAATAGAAAAGAAAAACATTACATCTGTCAAATTTAAGCGGGTTGACAAGTGTGCAAGATGCAACCTTGACTTTGACTTTATCCTTGAGAGGCTGACAGCTTTGCAGCGACAATTGCACCAGTTAGAGAGTTCACTTGGGTCTGCATCTTCTCAACGATGCCCTTCATCTCTTCAAACCGGTCCTTCCACCCCCTCTCGGCCTCTGCAAACTCCTCCCTTGCTTGCGCGACTTCAGAGATCTGCAGCGACGGAACTGCTTTGAGATAGTCTGCCAAAATTTCCTGATCTGTCGGACGATAGTACGAATCTGAAACACCAGTCGAGTGACCCATGAGGAACTCGACATTGATTGGCTTCATTGCCTGCTCGGCTTTTGTCTTGAAGAACTTGCGAAAGCCATGGTCTGCCTTGAACTCGTGCCTTTTCTTGCCACGTTCCAGCTTTTTTCGCACACCCTGGGCCCAGAGCGCACGCTCTACAAGCCTCTTGATACCGTTGCACTCTAGCTTTTCCGGATATGTTGCCGTTCCGCGGCGCGGGTTCTCGCACTCCCACAGGTCGCGCATGACCCAAGTGTCATCAGTTATCCGCTCGCCTTTCTCGGCGCGATAGTCAATCCATGATTTTACAGCGTCGTATGCCTCAGGCGTAAGAAATGTAGTGTATTCGTCCGGAGTCTGGGGATATACCACCAGCCTTGCTGCTACAACTTGACCGTTTGATACAACCGGCTTGATGTGGCCCCATCTGATATAGTCCCATGCGCCAAGCCTTATGCCGGATGATGTCATGAGGCATACAATCGCCCTCATCCTCCTGTCCGGATAGTTGCAGATTTTTCTCAGCTCGTCAACAGTCGGGGCCCTGTCAGATGAGGCCTGCATTGCCCTTGGCAGGCCTACCCGGATCTTCTTCCAACGCAAGACGATATCGTTCATCTCGCAGAAGAGCTTGACTGGCTTGAAATAATTTGCCACGGTGCCTGCCGTTATCTCGCCCCTTGCCTGGCGCTCCTTTTGAAACACGAGAAATTTCATCAGTGATGAAAGGGCCCAAGCATTGTCCTGCATGGCGCGCCTGACAAAATCTCTTGCCTGTTTTTCAAAGCTGCCTTCGAGGCCCGCGTGATCAAAAAACACCTTGAGTTTTGCAGTATAGTGCCTTTTAGTTCCTGGTGCCATCAATGCATATGCAAAGTTTGCAAGCGGGTCCTGCTCTATTTCTTCCAACTTTATTTTATGGCTGGATCCAATAAAAGGACCGGTATCGGCACGGAACCCAGAAGATCCCAACTTATGGTGCCTTAAATTTTGCAACTCGTCCATGCTATGCGCTTGCGATTTTTTCGGATACTTTTCCGGTTTTTTCAAATTTTTCACTACTCAGAGCCTGAATCCAAAAAACGAACCGATATCGGAATGGATCGGAAGGGATTCGAACCCCTGACCACCGCAGTGTGAGTGCGGTATCCTACCAGCTAGACCACCGATCCAAGCCTTTTGAAAAGTAAGTACCTATTTTGTCTTTGCAATAATCCCAAAACCTCAGGCGATGGGCCCTTTTCCCCGCCGGAAAGTGACATAAGGTTTAATTCGATAACAGGATCAAGTGCAGAACATGCGAATTTTGCAGCTTCACTGTGACTATATCGAGTTTTCACCCGTCAAAAAGGAAATAAAATCAGCCGAGGAGATTGACCCAAAGCCGCAGCATTTGGACGAGGTGGTTGTGGCCTTTGTTGCAGTGGAGGACGGCGACAATTCCGAGGTGGCAAAAAAAGCCATGTTTGAGATATCCGAATCAATGAAAAAGGTAGGCTGTAAAAAGCTCCTCCTCTACCCGTATGCCCACCTCAGTTCCAAGCTTGCCTCTCCAAGCACTGCCCTCTCCCTGCTGAGGGAGATGGAGGCCAAAGCCGACGGGCTTGAGGTCCATAGGGCTCCCTTTGGCTGGACCAAGTCATACAAGGTGCAGGTAAAGGGCCACCCCCTTGCAGAGAACTCCAAGACCATCACCGCGGGCGAGGAGAAGGAGGCGACCTCCGAGGCGCTCAAGGCAGAGTCAAAGATCCAGTCGTTCTGGTACATCATGACCACCGACGGCAAGATGCATGACGTCGGCAGTTTCAACTTTGCAAAGCATGCCAACCTCGAGGTTCTTGCAAAATATGAGGCTGCAAAAAAGCGCTCGGTGGACGAGCCGCCGCCGCATGTAAAATTAATGAAAAAGCTTGCAATTGCAGATTATGAGCCCGCCTCCGATGCCGGCAACATGAGGTTCTTTCCAAACGGGAGGCTGATCAAGTCCCTTATCGAGCGGTATGTCACGGAAAAGGTGGTAGACTACGGCGGCTTCGAGGTGGAGACTCCAATCATGTACGATTCGCACCATCCAAGCATGGAGAGCTACTTTAACAGGTTCCCGGCTAGGCAGTACAACGTCAACTCGGAAGGCAAGCACCTCTTCCTCAGGTTTGCCGCATGCTTTGGCCAGTTCCTCATGGCCAAGGACTTTCAGATGTCATACAGGAACCTCCCGCTGAGGCTCTACGAACTTACAAGGTACAGCTTCAGGAGGGAGCAGTCAGGCGAGCTTGTAGGGCTGAGAAGGCTCCGGGCGTTTACCATGCCTGACTGCCACGCAATGTGCAAGGACATGGAGCAGGCAAAGGAGGAATTCCGGAAAAGGTTCGACCTGTCACGCGAGGTCATCACGGGATTAGGCCTTGACGAGTCAGATTTCGAGATGGCAATCAGGTTTACTGAGGAGTTTTACAACGGCAACAAACCCCTTATCGAGGAGCTTGTATCCAAGATTGGCAAGCCAGTCTTGGTCGAGATGTGGAAGGAGAGGTTCTTCTACTTTGTGCTCAAATGGGAGTTCAACTACATCGACAACCTGGGCAAGGCGTCTGCCCTCTCGACTGACCAGATTGACGTCGAGAACGGCAAGAGGTACAACATAGAGTTCATCGACGAGTCAAACAGGCCTCAGAACCCCATCATCCTCCACAACTCCCCAAGCGGGGCAGTCGAGAGGGTGATTTACGCTCTGCTTGAGAAGGCTGCAAAGGACCAGAAGGAGGGCAGAAAGCCCGGGCTTCCGCTCTGGCTTGCACCGACACAGGTCAGGGTCATACCTGTCAAGCCCGAGTTCCTGGCACACTGTGAGAAGATTGCGGAGAAGCTCACCGAAAGCGACGTTCGGGCAGACATTGACGACAAGAACGAGAGCGTAGGCAAGAGCATAAGGGATGCTGAGACCGAATGGATAAGGTACATCATTGTTATTGGCGAAAAGGAGGCAAACGCATCCAAGATTAGCATCCGCGACAGGAAGACCGGAGGAGTAAGGGAGCTCTCAGTGGACGAGTTGATTGGCGAGATTAAAACGGAGACAAAAGGCAAGCCCTTCATCAAGATGAACATGTCAAGGTACATCTCAAAAAGGCCCCAGATAATGGTCTAGGCTTCCCGGTACTGGGACTGTCTTGCTGGTTATTTGCGCGATACTGTCATGGCTATCACTTCGGCCATGAGCTTTGCCGCAAGGGACGCGGTCGCCCCGTTGTCATATGGCGGGCAGAGTTCCACAATGTCCATGCACGCAATGACATTGTTTTCCATTGCATATATCATGTCAAAAAGCTCGCGGGATGTAATTCCCATGGCCTCTGGATTTCCCACTCCTGGCGCATATGCCGGGTCAAGCACGTCAAGGTCTATGCTCACATATACCCTGTCAAAGGTAGAAAGCGCGTCCTTTACAAGTTTGGGTCCCAGTCCTTCCCGTATGTCCTTGTCGGTAATAGTCCTTACCTTGTGTTCCGTCTTGAACGCAAGTTCCTCCTTGACATAGGACCTTGCGCCTACATGAATGATGTTGTCTGCGCCGCGCTTTTCGATAATCCTCCTGAGATAGGCGGCATGGCTTAGCTTGATGTCGGCGTATTCGTCGCGCAGGTCGTAGTGCGCATCAAAAACAATGTAGCCCGTATCCTTTGGGAAGCTCATGTATGTCCCATATGTGATAAGGTGCTCGCCTCCAAGGATTATGAGCTGCTTGTTTCTTGGGATAAGCTCGGTTGTTATCTTGCCTATCATGTCAAGGACCTCGGTTGCCACAACGGTATGCCTCGTGTTTCCAAGATCCTCCACGTTTATTGATTCGAGGTCTACGTTAAACCTGTTCGAGAAGATCTCAATGTTGTTAAATGCCAGCCTTACCGCGTCGGGGCCGAACCTTGTTCCAGGCCTGAAGGAGTGCGTCGAGTCAAACGGAATTCCGTACACGATTGCCGAGACCTCGCCCTCCTCGTTTGGGCTTGTGATAAGCGGGTTCCGGTTCATGTAAAGGTCTACAAAACTCATCAGTGACGCTCACGCTGTAACATGGATATAATTTTATGGAAAATCCCTTGACCGGAGGGTATCCTCAAAAAAGTAATGGCGAGAACGCCACAGGGTTGGTAACAGGTCAAGAGTAAGCAGATGCGTTCTCGTCAACTAACAATTCTTATGGAAGTATTTATCGCTGAGTTAACTTTGTTAATGCCTTTTAGGCCAGACTAGACCCTAGTTGAGGATGAGCCTTCCGTCTATTGTTCCACAATTCGCATGGACTATTGACTCGCTTGTCCTGTTGCAGGATCTGCATATCATGCTGGTTACCTCGTTGCATTCGTCACAGCGTTGAAATTCTTGCATATCTTCGCCACAGGTCCTACAGGAATCTATTCGCATATATACAAAAATTACAAATTCTACTTATAAATTATAGGATTATTAGTATTGACTAACCGATTGAAATGGAATGCATGACAAGGTTCTAGTAATTCCTAGGAAAGCCGCTTCTTCAGAATCTCAAGGGTGATGGCAGGGTCTGCCTTGCCCTTTGTCTTCCGCATGACCTTTCCCACTAGATAGTTTATCGTAGACGGGTTCTGGCGGGCCTCCGCTACCGCCTTTTCCTCCTCCTTGAAGACCTCGTCGATTATTTTCTCAAGCGAGGATGCGTCGGAAAGGTTGCCCAGGTCGAGGCTCGATACGACCTCGGCAAGGGGCCTTCCTGTTTTAATCATCTCGTACAGGGCTGCCTTGCCAGAGTTCCTCGTGAGCTTGTTGCCTACTATTGCGTCGGCAAGGTCTGCAATGTGCCTAGGTGTGACCTTGAGTTCCATCTTTTTCTCCCGCGTGTCGGCAAAACCCATAAGGTCTGTGGTAATTATGTTTGCAATCGCCTTTGCGTTGCCCGCCGAGTGGGATTTTTCAAACAGGTCAGAGTAAAACTTGTCAGAAGACAGGACTTCCGCCACCTGGGCCGGGATGCCGTACTTTTTGACATACCGCTCCCTTTTTGCCATTATGCTCTCAGGCATCTGGGTCCGGAGTTTTTCTATCTGGCCCCCTGTAATAGATATCACGGGGATGTCTGCCTCCGGAAGGTACCGGTAGTCCTGCTCCTCCTCCTTTGACCTTGCCGATACCGTTATTTTCCTGGCCTCGTCCCAGTGTCTTGTCTCTGCAGCAACCTCGATGTTTCGTTCAACGAGGCTCTGCTGTCTTGTTATTTCAAAGTGCAGCGCCTTTTCTATATCCCTAAACGATCCGACGTTTTTTATCTCCACCCTGTTTCCGCTTCCGACGGAGATGTTGCCGTCCACCCTCATTGCCCCTTCCAGGTATGGGTCGGAGACGCCGAGGTTTTCAACAAGATCTGCAAGGACATTGAGGAAGATTCGGACCTGTCTGGGGTTTTCAAAGTCCGGTTCCGTAACTATCTCGACAAGCGGCGTTCCGGCGCGGTTATAGTCTACTAGTGTTATCTGGGTCTTCTCGGAGCTTCCCTCGTATACGAGCCTGCCAGGATCCTCCTCCAGCTGTATTCTCCTTATCCTGATTTCCTTGCCCTCTATCTGGACTGCTCCGTCTGAGCCGATGCTCGTAGGGCCGTATGCATTGTACTGTGTTATCTGGAAGTTTTTTGGAAGGTCTGGGTAGAAGTAGTTCTTCCTGAAGAAGCTTATTTTGTCTGGAACCTTGCAGTCAAGCGCGAGCGATATCATCGCGGCCTTCTCGACTGCCTTTTTGTTAAGTATGGGAAGCGAGCCTGGCAGCCCTGCGCACACAGGGCAGATGTTTGTGTTTGGCGGAAGATTCCTATAGTCTGCCTTGCACGGACAGAAGAGTTTGCTTTCAAGCCTAGTCAGCTGGCAGTGGATTTCAAGCCCTATCTTCGTCATATCGGCACTCCGGGAAGACGTGTTGACTGCTGGAGCGAAAAGGCCGCCTGCAAAAGCGCCTTTTCTTCAAAAGAGTTTGCCAGCAGCTGCATGCCGATTGGCAGGCCGGCGCTTGAGATTGCAAAAGGTACAGAGATTGCGGGGATTCCAGCAAGGTTGGCAGTAATGGTGTTGATATCTAAGAGGTATAGTTTGAGGGGATCGTCTATTTTCTCCCCTATCTTGTATGGAAGGATTGGCATAGTGGGCGATACCAGAAGGTCTACCGTTTTGAACGCGTCGTCTATCTGGGATTTTATCATTGCCCTGACCTGCTGGGCCTTGAGGTAGTACTTGCCATAGTATCCGGCGGACAGCACAAAGGCCCCAAGAAGCATCCTTCGCGTAACCTCAGGTCCGAAGTTGCCCCTCACCTTTGACACGTATGCCTTGAATTCGTACCCTTCATTCCCGAAATCAAACCCGTACCTGAGGTTGTCATACCTGGCAAGGTTGCTGCTTGCCTCTGCAGAGGCGATGGTATAGTATGCGGCGACCGAGTGTTCTATTGCATCAAGGGATACCGTAACGCACTCGGCCCCAAGATCCTGCAGACGTGCAAGGGCGGCCTCTGTTGCAGACGAGACCTCCTTTTCGAGTCCCTCTCCTGCCATCTGCTTGACCAGGCCTATCCTCTTCCCCTTTATTCCGGCGTCAAGGTCTTGCACATAGTCATCGGGCTTTCTTTTTGCCGTGGTGTCATCATGAGGGTCGTGCCCTGCAATGACATTCATGAGCAGTGCAATGTCCTCAACCCTCCTTGCAACAGGGCCCACCTGTTCAATACTGTTTGAATATGAGACCAGGCCGTATCGGCTTACAAGGCCGTAGGTAGGCTTGAGCCCCACAACCGAGCAAAAACTTGCCGGGCTGCGGACGGAGCCTCCGGTATCGGAGCCAAGCGATGCCATGCATTCAAGCGCGCTTACTGACACGCCGCTCCCTCCGGACGAGCCTCCCGGCACGTAGTCGGTGTTCCACGGGTTTCGGCTCGGTCCAAAGCACGAGAACTCGGTCGTAGAGCCCATTGCAAACTCGTCAAGGTTTACCTTTCCCAGAATTATTGCGTCCTCTGCCTTGAGCCGAGATACCACCGTGGCGTCGTATGGCGGCACAAACCCTTCAAGCATTTTAGACGCGCATGTTGTCCGCATCCCAGTCGAGCAGATGTTGTCCTTGACGGACACTGGCATCCCTGCAAGCACACCCGTCCTTTCCCCCGCCTTTATCTTCTTGTCAATTGCGCGCGCCCTCTCAGCCGATTTCTGGCTGTCGATAGTGATGAAGGCGTGAAGCCTGTCCTCCACCTTGGCAATCCTTTCAAGCGTCTTTGCGACAAATTCCTCGACCGACAGGCCCCCTTCCCGTACAAGCGAGAGATATTCTGTTGCGGAGATATCAAGGCTCATTTAGATCATCTTTGGCGCCCTTACGAAGTTGTCCTGTGCCTTCTTGAGAAAGTCTACAAGCGGCCTGCCGTCGCTTGAAAACTTTTCGTACTTGTCCTCCCTGAGGTCGTCGTATTGGATTTCGTTCCTGAGCGTTTTCTCGGACTTGAAGTCAACCTTGTCAAGACCCTCAAAATAGTTCAGGATTTGTTCAACCTGCGCAATGTACTTTTCAGGGTCCTTTAGGTCAACCTTGACCAAGTCCCCAAGATGTGCTATTTCTTTCCTGTCTACCATCATTTGTCACTACGGAGTAAGCCTGTCGACGTCCCTTGGATAAAAGGTGGTGTCCCTTATGTTTTCTGTGCCGGTGAGCGCCATCATAAGCCTCTCAAGACCTATCCCACATCCAGCATGGGGCGGCACCCCATAATCAAACACCCGTAGGTGGTAATCAAAGGGGTCCAGCTTGAACCCCTTGTTCTTCATCCTCTCCTCAAGCTCGTGCCTCCTCTCGATCCTCGTGCTTCCAGAGGAGAGTTCAAGGTCACCAAACATCAAGTCAAATGACTCAGAAATCCTGGAATCATCGGATCTTGCCTTGACGTAGAAAGGCTTCGGGGCAATGGGCCAGTCCTTGATAAAGTAGAATCCCTCCACCTTTATCTTCTTCAGCTGTGACGGATAGAGATCATCCCCCCACTCTATTTTTCCCCCCGCATTCTTGATTTTCTCGACAAGTTCAGAATAGGAGTGTTGCGGGATGCTTGACGGTAGATCCGGTACTTTGTATTCCGATCCTTTGAGTGTCTTGACATAATCGTTGACCGCGCGAATTGATCTTATGATTATGTTTTCAATATGCCTCATGATGTCGTTGTAATCCGCAAACGCCTCTTCAAGGTCTATCGAAATGGCCTCAGACAGGTGACGGTTTGTCCTTGAAGGCTCGGCCCTGAAGATTGGCGCTATCTCGAAGACCTTCTCGAAGCTCAGCGTAAGTTGCTCCTTGTAGAGCTGCGGGCTCTGGGCAAGAAATGCCTCCTTGTTGTAGTAAAAGATTGGAAAGAGTGCAGCGCCGCCCTCTGTGGCTGTAGCGATCATCTTCGGCGTGTTGACCTCAAGAAAACCCTGCTCACATAGGTAGTCCCGGACGGATTTGAGCACTAGCCCTCGCATCTTAAAGACCTGTTGCAGGACATTTCGGCGCAGATCAATTGCCCGGATTTCAAGCCTAGTGTCTATGTTTGGCACGGTTTTTGTCTGCCAGGTAAAGGGGGCTATCTTTTCCACTGCGGAAAATATCCTCATCTCTACTGGCACTATCTCTGCCCCGTTTGGTGCCTTGTTGGATGGTTTGACGTTACCCCGGACTGCAATCGTCGAGTGTTCTTTTAGTTTTACAATGGCCTGCCTGATTTCATCTGGGCAGGCACCTGCCTTTGCCGTAATCTGAATCTCGCCTTCTTTGTCGTTTAACATCACAAAAACCAGGTTTCCATGGTCCCTTACGCTCGAAACCCAGCCCATTACCGTTACATCCTTCCCCTCAATTGAAGGCGAGATATCTTTTGAATAAGCGGTTCTCCGCCAATTTCCAAGTTCGGTCTCTATCATCTGTTTCATCAGATGTGCCCTACATAGTGTTAATTTGTGTATCGTAGGTAGTAGAAATGTATCGTAAGAGTTTCGTACTATGGTTTTGCTGTGCCCATAAGGGACAGTTCTGGGTTGGGTGTCACAAATCTGTCAACCATAGAAATTTTCATAAAAATCAATGCTGGTGATACATTTTTTCTTGAAAGATGTCATTCTTCCCCAAAAAGTTATAATGTATGTCATTATTTACCATATATGGAGAATATTTACTTGTTTGTGTTCTGGTTAAACACAGGGGTTGTGGAGGTTAGAATCCACGGCAGCTTGTGAATACCAGAGGAGGCCCGCTGGGGCAACGATACGCCTTTGGTTAGCCGCGCTTGTCAGCCTCATAAGGTCTAGGACCCTCGTCTACGCCTTTGCCGTTTCCGCCCTGGGGGTGTATCTGGTGGTTACTGGAGGAAAGGTAACGGACATCACCGTCCCAATCAGGCTAGGCATCTCGGCATACCTGCTCGCCCTTGCAACGTACCTTTACAACGACATCACAGACTACAAGACTGACCTAGTAAACAAGAGAGCCACAGTATACAGCCTTGGTGATGCCAGACAGAGGATGACAAGATATTACACACTAGCGTTCTTTGCCATTTCCACGATCCTTGCCTTTTCCATCAACTATTACACCGGCATTGCATCACTTGGCTTCTCGAGTCTTGCAGTATTGTATTCCCACCCGAGAACCAATCTCAAGAGCATGTTTGTAGTCAAGACTGCCGTAACTGGAGCAGGTGGGTTCCTCGTAGGCATGATGGGGTGCTTTTCATCCGGGGGCTTCTCTTACCTTGGCCTTCTTGCATCAGTTATTCCCTTTTGCTTTTACTTCATCCTAGGCCCACTTGGTGACATCAGCGACATGAAGGGCGACAAGGAGGACGGTAGGAGGACATTCCCCATCATCATCGGCGTAAAAAAATCCCTACTTGTAACGGTGGCTTCGATCTTTGCAATCCTGTCGATATTCCTAATATCCAACATGATTCTCGGCATAAGCGCCGTAGGAGTAGGCCTCGGGATCATCGTCACAGGATTCATGCTTTCAAGGATTGCATCAGTATCGAAAAAATATCAAGACAAGAACGAGTTGAGAAGGTGCAGGCGTTCCATACGTTACTGCATTTTTGCATGCCAAGTCTCCCTGATGATCGGTGCAATAATTGCAGGAATTCCTTAGAAATTCTCTGATCTTTAGGCAGTCTTTTACCGTTTCTATCCAGTCGACTTGCTAGGCTTTCTTTGCGATTGGAGGGCTGGCTGAAGAGTGTTGCCATAGCGCCTCAAACTCGTTCTTAATCTGCGAGGACAATTCTCCGTCCTTTCCAAATATCGCCATCTTGAACTTGGCAGGCTCGTAGTTGTTTATGATTTCCATTCCAACGGCCTTTTGGTCGATTATCAAAATACAGTATGGTACCTTTGCGTATCTTCGCTCTATCCTTGCTGGGTAGAAGGGGTTTGCAACCACGTTCATTCTTTCCTTTGAATTCTTGTCGTTTACCTTCATCTTTTCCTTTTCAGACTGGAAGTAGTTTTCGACCATTCCTACATCTGAAAGTATCTTTATCTCCATCCCTGTCTGTGCTTTCTTGAGGATCGAGTTTATGATGAGCTCGTTCTGGAATCTGGTAGCAAGAATTATCTCCTTTTCTGCAAACTCTATCATCTCGATTACTTTCCTTACCATGGAGTCAAATGATACGACTGCGGTAAAGTGTGAGGTTACAGTTCCGTCCACACGGCCCATCTCAGGGTTTAGTTTTGCGACAAAGTTGGAAATTTCGTCAGTCTTGAACTTGGAGCTTCGCTTGAGAAGATCAATCATTTCCAGCTCCTTTGAGATCTTCATGCTGTCCACGAGGCCCAAGAGGTGCCTGTTGTAGATTATGCTTCCAAACGCAGTGTGGAAGTACTTGTTGTCGTTCTTGTTAAGAAGGCCGTACTCTACAAGCTGCTTTAGTCTAGTGTAATACTGCTTTTTTGTTAACCCGATCTTTTGCGGGGTGTCAAGTTCAGATGCAAGCCCGTCCTTTGCAGTAAGAAAGATTAGCAAGGCATCGTTTTTTGACAGAATGGACAGAGTATCCGCCAGTTTAGTTACGAGTTGTGGCGATTTCTCCACCTGAAGCAGTTTTCCTATGGCAGAACTTTCCTCACCATATGCTAGGTTTGGAGACATCTGGCGCTTCATTATTCTACTAAATCTCAGGTCGTACTTATACATTACCTGTAGAGTGTAATTCCCCTACATAATTTCCCTTTTTTAGCCAATCGGGCTCGTCATTATATAAATGGCCCTGGCATGTTCTCCTGCTACCATGCTCCCTCCAAAAGGTTGGTCATCACGGCAATAAATTCAAATTAAAAATTGAGAATACTACCGTGTGTCTCTAACGGAACGGGAAAAAATTGCAGCCCTGATATCCCAGGCAATGACGCTCTACGCTGTACATATGCAAGAGGGAAATATCCCGGAACACCAGTCCATTATTGATTTTGTGTTGAAAAGCATCCCGGAGCAGCATAGGAAAAGTCTCTCGATGGATATGATAGACGAGATTTTCGCGTTCATCTCGACCAACCACATGGAACCCTCATAAATCCCCCCGATTGTGTAAAATGTGCGGTATGACTACAATCTCCACCCTCGGCTCGCACTGCGCCCTCCAAGTCCTCAAAGGCGCAAAGGACGAGGGGTTTGACACCTTGCTGGTATGCGAGAAAAAGAGGGAGAGACTTTACAGGAGGTTTTCATTTATTGACGACTTGGTTCTTGTCGACTCGTTTAAGGAGATACTAGAACCCAAAACCAGATCAAGGCTAAAGGAAAGACAAGCCGTCATAATCCCTCATGGCACATTAATCTCACAAATGGACTCGTCGCAGATAGAATCGCTGGACGTCCCCATCTTTGGAAACAAGTGGATACTCAGATGGGAGTCGGACAGAAACATGAAGGAGAAGCTCATGGTAGAGTCAAGCCTCCACATCCCTAGGTCCTTGGCAAGCCCGTCCGATATTGTCGGCCTTGTCATTGCCAAGAGACATGGGGCGGCAGGGGGCAAGGGCTATTTCCTTGCCACATCCAAGTCCGACTACGAGGAAAAGAGGGACAAACTTATTGTGCAGGGGATAATCAAGGGCGATGCCGACCTTTACCTTCAGGAGTACGCCTTCGGCGTTTCGGCTTACCTACAATACTTCTATTCCCCACTTGACGACAAACTGGAGTTTTTCGGCGTGGACAGGAGGTACGAATCAGATATCGATGGCCTTGGGAGAATCCCATCCAAGGAACAGATTGGCATAGACAAGATTCCCTCCTTCAATGTTGTCGGCAACAGCCCGCTGGTCCTCCGAGAGTCGCTGCTTGACGAGGTCTATTCGATGGGCGAGAGGTTTGTCGAGGCTGCGAGGAGGCTTGTTTCTCCAGGGATGAATGGGCCATTCTGCCTCGAGGGCGTCTACGACGAGAATGCCAAGTTTACAACTTTCGAGTTCTCATCAAGGATAGTTGCCGGCACGAACCTCTATGTCGAAGGTTCGCCCTATTCCGCGTTTCTTTACAACGAGCCGATGAGCATGGGGCGCAGGATCGCGCGCGAAATTAAGAATGCCGAAAAGGAAGGAAGGCTGCAGCAGGTAGTAACCTAGGATAGAAGGACTGTTTTTTCACCAATCAACAAAGGACAGACATTATTTGGTCCCGTTCTTGGAAGGCTGTGGCCATCCCATGGTAAGGGTGGCATCATGAAACTTGACCACTATGCTGTAGGATATGTCGTTGTAGGTGATTGTAAACGACTTGTCACGCGGTGCGTCGTTCAAAATCACCAGGTCTGATATCCCTCCGGCGTCATAGTCTCCAAAGATTCCCGCATTTGGCGAAATCTCACGGCCTGTAATTGGAATCGAGAAGGCGCTGATGGACTGCGTTCGCATGTAGCCGTTGCTGTCTGGAAACAGATGTTGGATGCCATTGCTCTGGAGTGCCGCCACGATGACACCCTGAGGCGCTGCGTCCTCAAGCAGCCTGCCGTTGTGGTTGAACATCATAGATGTGAGGTTTCCTATCAGATTCTGCATCGCATATGCCTGGGTGAAGGTAGGCGAGGGCATTACTGCGCTTCCGGTTCCCAGTAGTCCGTCTGAATCTGCCTTGCCGTTGTCATCAAATGCCATGTAGTAGAGCGTATTGTTTGAAGGAGACGTACCCCACGTCCATGAATCTAGGTCCGTCGGGTCGACGTTAAGCTGCGGGTCAATTAGGTCGCCCTGCACCTGGGCACCCCGTGGAAAGTCCGGCCTGTTGCTGACAATCGCAATTTCATTTGAGGGTATCCTGTCAAATGTCAGGTTGACGATTTGATCCCCGCCTGCTGCATGATAATCCACTGCCACCGGAGTTGGAATTGCCGAAAAGTCGTACAACTGGATGATTGGCCATGCCGCCTCATAGGCGGCAGAGGCTGCAAACCCCGGGGAGTTTGCGTTCAGTGTCTTGTTATACCTTACAACATGCTCTGTTGTTGTCGCAACGTGGGTTGTAACGGAGGTAATGGTTCCGAGGTCGCAGTTGTTGACAAGTGACCCGCCTTCTGGAAAGTTTGCAAGGAAGGGCGAGGCGGGCTTGACATAGCCGCTGGAATACAAGTCGGATGAGGTGACGTTTGAGGCAATGCCGGTGCTAAGGAACGCCTGTCTTGCCATGGTGAAACCCTTGGTTTCTGAGAAGGAAAGGCCTGCAGCTATGCCGCCCACATTAGAGTCCGGCCCGCAGAACCATCCAAAGTTCAGGCCATGGCCTGATACCGGGGCGGTCCTTGCTGCTATCTCGGCTTGGTTACGGTCTGCAAAGTACCCGTACCAGTTCCCGTCGGTTGCCTGGGCAAGCCTGAGCCTGTGGCCGTTAACCGTCACTAGTGGTTCTCCGTACGCCTCGTCAAGTCTGTTAATGTTTGGGTCGCTTACCACTACCTCCACCACCATTGGGCCAGCAAAATAATTTTTGAAGAGCGGGTTTTCAACCGAGACATAGAGATTTGGATTTGAGGAAACGTGTTGGATGGGCTCGTATTGGGGCAGGAGGCCCTCCATCGCCAGTACCGGTACGACGTTCGGGAGAAGCGAAACAGAGTTTGAAAGGATCAACACAATAATCGCGATGCCTAAAATCCGCATGCCGCCATTCAATAAGTGCAATTATCGGCGTTTATTAAAAATGCAGATTTAAGTATATTGATACGTCATTTCAATATTCTCGGTTTTTGTCCGGTCACCTTTATGTTTGACAGTGTGAAAGGATCCATTTCTCGATTGTCCCGATGATTTCCTGTCTTTCAAGCTCCGAATACTTTTCCGAGTCTTGGTTATAGAAAACGGCATCGAAGAACCAATGGTCTGAGGCGGGCAAATAAACTGTCTTGTCCTTCGAGCCCACAATCTTGGCAAATTCCTCGCTCACTGTGGGAAATATGTTCTGGTCATTTTTTCCATGGATGAGAAGCAGCGGCAGGGTTGTGGACGAGAGTGCCTTGATGTCGTCGTTCCTCTTTGCAAGCACGTCTATTATGTACCTGTAGGAATAATCGACATTCAGATCCCGGTCTTGCAGTATCTGTGCCATCTCATAGCCGCCGTATTTTACAAATCCAGGAAGGGCCTTTGCCACATTGACCTTGACATCAGGGGTCAGCATGCGCCTCAGCAGTATCTTCAAAAAGAGACCCACGTCCGGTTCCATGTGGCTTCTTTTCTTCAGGGTTCGCACCCTCACATATGGCGCCATGAGTATCAGTCCGTCCATGTCGTTTTTGAATTCATGGTCATACCACAGGGCATATGTGCAACCCATGCTGTGCGCAAGAAGAAATGTCTTCCCAAGGGCCTTGTATTTCTGGACAATTTCATGGATTGCCCGAAGGCTTTGTTCAAAGTCAGTATTTCCCTTTTCGCCTCCCGACTTGCCGTGTCCGGGAACGTCGATGCTTACTACTCCCACGCCCCTTTCTGAGAGCTTCTGGCCCAGATAGTTGAAAATCCTTGCATCACTGCAGAGCCCATGGATGCAGATTACAACTGCCTTGGGGTTTGGCGGAAGGTGCTCAATTGCGTTTATCCCCCCAGCGCCTGTCTTGTAAATTGTCAGTCCGCTCTCAACCCGTCTCGCATCCTATTTTTTTGTGCCCGTGACAGTAAACACCCTTGCGTAGGTGGCAAAGCTATTCCTGTCATTGGCCATATCTTTCAGATCACGGAGCAGGCAAGAATACTCCCTTGCATTCATAAGTCCAAGAGAGAGAATTTTTGGCTTTAGGCTCTCTGCAAGCCTCCAACCAAGGACATTGTATGGGCCCCTCCCCATCCTTATGCACGGTGATGTGCAGTCAACGTTTGCGTCAAGCGAGGCGTCCATGAAAAGTTTGTAGAGCTTTCTGCCGGCTAGCGGGTCCCCTCCCATTTCCTTTACTATCCTCGTGTAGCACCTTCGCAGGACCTCGAACGAACCAGTCGTCGGATGCGAAAGCCAGGAATCCGGCGCATGGTCAAGTTCTTGGATTATTATGGTCCCGCCTTTTTTCGCAAGCCTGACCATCGAGTCCAGGGCTCGCCTCTTGTCGTTTAGGTGGACAAACATGAACCTAGAGTACACCACGTCGAAGGATCCGTCAAGGCCCAAGTCATCGGAAATTATGTTCCCTTTTACGAACCTGGTGTTTCCCCTGGTGTTCACCTGGTTGCAGTAATCGACATATCTCTCGCTCAGGTCTATCCCCACCGCCCTTCCCGTCCTGCCAACTATTTTTCCCATTAGGCGGGTGACGTGTCCTGCGCCGCATCCAACATCGAGGCATTTCGACCCCGGGCGCAACCCCCCCGCAAGGAGGGCAGTCTCAGCCATAGGCTCAAAGAATGAGGCCTGAAGAGACAGGCGCATTATTTCCCCTTTAGAGTCACCGAGGGCATACTTGTCCTTCATATACATGGACCTACCAGATAACCCGCGTAAATCGTTTTTCATTTCATGGCCTTCGTGCAGGCACATCCGGTACCCAGCACTGGATTCCAGGTCAAGCCCCGCCAAGGGTAACAATCAGGTCTGTCACAAAGCCAGCACAGACCCCCACAAAGATTCCCATCATGAGTATATTGTTGCTCGTCTGCCTGCGGCCAGCGTGGTACATAAGCAATGAAACGTAAATGAGCGCCCCGCCGGCAATCGATAGGAAAAGGATGTATGCAATGCTTGAAAACACCAGGCTTCCAAGAACAGTACCTAGAAAAGTAGGACCTCCCCCCACAAGTCCCGCAATAAGCAGGAACTTTAAAGTGGGCTTTCTAAGCACTCCGGTCAGCGGTCCCGCGATTCCAAAGCCCTCAGTCGTATTGTGGGCACCAAACCCGATGATTAGCAGTATCGCAAGCCCGATTTCCCCTGCAACGTAGGACTGCCCTATCGCGAGTCCCTCGCTAAAATTGTGTGCGCCAATGCCGACGGCAATCATCATTGCCAGCCGATAGGCATTTGTATCATGGAAGGCCTGTTTGAGGTGGTCGTCGCCCTTTTGTATGTTCTCAAGCGAGAGGATGTCTGGAATGTTTTTTGTCATGCTCTTGTGCTCAAACCATGACAGGCCTAGTAGCCCTATCGCAATCCCTCCGAAGAGGGCAAGAAGATCAACAATCGCGCTGCCAAGCGGCTCCTTTCCTGCAAGGGCTGCAGTGGCTGCATCCGATGCGGTCTCATAACCGTGGCTAAAGACGTCAATTATCAGGAACACGAGAATCCCCAGTGCCACAGCGTTGAGGAATCCCTTCTTTTTTGCGCTGAGGTTTTTCATCAGGGCAAGAGGAAGTCCGAGGAAAATTGTAAAGCCTGCAATAGCACCAAGCGTCAGAAGTTGCCAGTAATCCATCTTACTCAGTTAGGATAAGCTAACTTTATTTAAACGAGAGAATTGTTCCAAATTCTTAGAACGTCTCATTTGGTTTAAATAGTTAGGCGAACCTAACTTAGAAAAATTGAAGAAAATTTCGTTCTCACAGCTGAAGAAATACGATGTGAATCAAAAGGTCCTCGAGGCCCTTTCCGATGCTCAGTCAAGGACCATACTTTTTTCAATTGTCCGGGAGGGTAAAACTGCCATCGAGTTGTCACAAAAATACCGGATACCTCTAAGTTCAGTCTACAAAAAAATAACGGATTTGGAGGCGATTGCGCTGGTAAAGGTGGAAAAGTGGGAGCTTTCTGAAACAGGCAAGAGGTTCAAGGTTTACAGGAGCAGGATTAGCAAAGCCGACATCAGCATAAGGAAGCCCGAGCCTGCAATTACACTTACCCCAAACCACGACTCGTGAGTTTGGAACACAGACCTCGCTCTGCTGTGACGTGGATGGGATGAACGTGGTGGTTGGGTTTGAGAGTAGATCCTTCGGACAGGCTCGAAAATCCTAATATTGGCATCGGATAAAGCAGACAGTGTGAAAAAGAAGTTTTTTGCTATACCCGTCGCGGCGGCAGTAATAGCGGTTTCAATATTCGTGTTTTATCCCAACCAGAGCCAGTCTGGCCAAAGCCCGGACTCGGCCCAAGCCTTGGTTGAGAACGGATCCCCCGTACTAGGAGACCCCAATGCAAAGATAACAATAGTTGAATGGGGTGACTACCAGTGCACCTACTGTCATCTTTTTCACCAGAATACCAAGGACCAGATAATTCAACAATATGTAGACACAGGTAAGGTGAATTTTGTCTTCCGCGACTTTCCTTTGAACGGTGCCGACTCTGTCCTTGCCGCCGAGGCGGCGTATTGTGCAGGCGACCAGAACAAATACTGGCAATATCACGACGAGCTTTACAATAACTGGGGAGGAGAGAATACCGGCTGGGTCAACCAAAAGTCCCTTGACAAGTTCGCAAACGATGTCGGCCTTGATCTTGGCCAGTTCAACCAGTGCCTCGGCGACAAAAAGTACGAGAACAAGGTCTTGGAAAACCAAAAGTTCGGGGAGCAGATAGGCATCAATGCAACCCCATCCTTCATCATATTCAACGACAAAAAAGCCATGAAGTTGGAGGGCGCGCAGCCAATTTCGGCTTTTGAGCAAGTGCTTAACAACATCTAACACACACAAGGAATTTTCACAATGGTCAAGCCAAAAATCGAAAAGCATGATTCTGTAAAATTATACCGACTACGCAAGACGTTGGAGGAGCTCTCAGACAAGAGCGGGCGAGGGACGGAGCTTATCTCGCTGTATGTTCCGCCAAAGAAGGCCCTTCACGAGGTCACAAACGGTCTCAGGGAAGAGCAGGGAACTGCCGACAACATCAAGTCCGACCTTACACGCACCCATGTCGTTGACGCCCTTTCAAGGGTAATACAGAGGCTGAAACTCTACAAGAAGACTCCGGACAACGGCCTTGTAATGTTCTGCGGAGCTCTGCCCCCCGAAGGAGGCGGCCCAATTGGCAGCGAGGTCATAAAGATGTACGAGATAGAACCCCCAAAGGAGCTGCAGACCTTCCTTTACCGATGCGATGATCATTTTCACGTGGACATTCTAAAGGACATGCTCAAGGAGGAGAACATGATAGGGTTCCTTGCAATAGATGCAAAGGATGCAGGCTGGGGACTTCTCCATGGGGACAAACTAGACGTACTGTCGGAAACATCGTCCGGCGTCGCAGGAAAGCACAGGCAGGGAGGCCAGTCGGCCAGAAGGTTCGAGAGGTTGAGGGAGATGGAGTTGAACGACTATTACAACAGGGTAGCGCATACAACAAAAGAATACTTTATCGACATATATCCCATCAAGGGCCTCATAGTTTCAGGGCCCGGTCCTACAAAGGAAAATTTCATCAAGGAGGAATACCTCGAGTACAGGCTTCAAAAAATGATAATTGCCACACTTGACACCTCATACGCGGGAGCCGAAGGGGTCCGGGAGGCCTTTGCAAGGGCCCAGGACGTCCTGACCGACTTTAGGATGGTCGAGGAGAAGAAACTGGTAGAGAAGCTTTTCTATGACATACATAACAACAGGGGCCTTGCCACCTACGGTCTAAACGACATCATCGACCTTCTCAAGCGGAACGTGGTAGATACCATACTGATAACTGACGACACCAACCTCCGCAGGATTGAGATAACATGCAAGAGGTGCCAACACGTCCAATCCGAGATCCTCGAGAGGCCAAAGGTAATTGCAAGGATTCAGGAACTCATAGGCAAGCCCTGTCCCAACTGCAAGAGCATGGACCTAGAGTCTTCCGAGAGGGACATTGTAGATTATCTCTCGCTCCTTGCAGACGAGGCTGGCACAAAAATAGAAGTGATTTCAGGTACCACCGAACACGGGGCAATGCTGTCAAGCATCGGGAAAGTAGGCGCCTTTTTGAGATACAATCCAAACCAATGAGGTTGGCGGCTACCAACAAGAGTGCACCACCTATTTCGGCGCAGAGCCCTTGCAGTTCCAATTTTTAGGCATGGGATAAAGTGAGAATCACCGTGACACAGAAATACCATACCTCATAGCCAATGACAAGGTTTGATCTTATGATTCTTCAAGATTGGTGGTTTACCACCCTTTTAGGCACCCGGGATCCCATACGTCCGCCGTTAAAAGGCGACGTCAAATGCGACGTTCTCATAGTTGGTGCCGGCGCTGCCGGCATCGCCGCCGCGCTCCGGCTGGTAAAATCTGGGAAGATGGTGATAATGCTTGAAAAAAACATTTTCGGCGGAAGCTCCACCGGCAAGAGTGCGGGCTTTCTTACCCCTGACAGTGAGCTTGAGCTATCGCAGCTGCTACGGAAATATGGCCATCAGGGAGCCCGTGACCTCTGGGGGGTTGCCGCAAAGGGGGTGGACATAATGGTGGATACCATCAAGACGCACAAGATAGACTGTGATCTCCAGGTCCAAGACTGCCTTTTCCTTGGGAAGGGAGCAAGCGGATGGAAGGATGTCCAGGACGAGGTGGATGCAAGGGCAAAGCTTGGCTACTCCAGCACGGTCTACAAGGAGGCCGAGGTTCCATCGGTGATTGGGTCTAATGCATACTCCGGTGCGATAAGGTACAAGGGAACCTACGGTGTCAACCCACTCCTTTATGCGCAAGGAGTAAAACAGGTTCTTCTCGAAGGAAACATCGAGATCTTCGAGTCGTCAGACGTCCTTTCATGGAAGGGCAATACGGTCTTTACCCACCTTGGTTCTGTGACTGCGGAGAAGATAATCTTCTGCATAGACAAGCCCAAGCCCAACATAACAAAGTTTAGCAGGGATGTTTATCACGCACAGACCTTCCTTTCAATAAGCGAGCCTCTTGGGGACAGCGACATTGCAAAACTCTTTCCCGACGGGCCATTGCAATGCTGGGACTCGGACCTAATCTACACGTACTTCCGACTCACCGGGACAAAGAGGCTTTTGGTGGGTGGCGGAGACCTTTTAACCACATACGCAAAGAACGATACGACCACGCCGCGTGTCATGGACAAGGTTATCAACGGCCTAAAGGAAACAATACCGTCGTTGAAGCCGCTTCGCTTCATCCAGTACTGGCAGGGTAGAATAGACATGACAAGAGACCTCATCCCGACAGTCCTTGTAGACCCGGAGCATCCTTGGGCCCACTTTGTCCTCGGCTGCGTAGGGCTTCCTTGGGCTACATTTTGCGGTGATTTCGCGGCAAGAAACGTCATGGATGACAGGGAGATCGACAGCGAGAAGTTCTACCAATACTTTTCCCCCAACCGAAGCTTTTTCCTTCCGGTCTGGCTCGAAAGCATCCTTGGAAAGAGGATTGTATTTACCGTGAATAACGCATGGGCAAAATACAGGCAGAAGGAGAATACGCCGGGATCTGGTAACCCTAAATAATTTGCAAGTATAACACATTCCATGGAACACGTAACGCCCGACGAGTTTGATTCAAGCATACTGAAGGACAGCGAACGAAAGATAGTCCTCTTTTATGCCAGCTGGTGTCCATACTGCTCGAATTTCAAGCCTTCCTTTGAGGCTGCGAGCATCGGCGGTGCAAGGAAGGTTGGGGCGCTGGTAGATGAGGATGAGAATCCCCTATGGGACAGGTTTGACATCCAGGCAGTCCCAACAATAATAGCCTTTGAGAACGGGAAGGCGATTGCAAGAAGGGATGCGAAAAAATCCATCGGGCTTACTCGGTCTGACTTGGAATCCCTAGCAAGGGAACTAGCCTGACTTTACATGGGCTCGGATCTTTTCTGCAAGTTCCCTTAGATCCTCGTCTTTGGCAATCATCCTGCTCCTCCAAGGATTTCCGGACTTTTCATACCTTGGGATGATGTGGACATGGACGTGGGGGATTATCTGGTTGGCGGCCCTTCCGTTGTTCTGCCCTATGTTGAAACCGTCAGCCCCCGTAGCCTTCAATATCGCCCTTGCCACTCTTGGGACCCTTGAAAAGAGTGCCGAAACTCCCTCTGTAGGCAAGTCGATTATTTTTTCGTGGTGATCTCTTGGTATCACAAGTGTGTGGCCCCGCTGGATTGGATACTTGTCAAGTATGGCTATGTGTGTGTCATCCTCAAAGATCCGGTGTGCATCCATCTTTCCTGCCGCAATCTCGCAGAAAATGCACTTCATGAAATCATCCGTCCTTGTATTTTATTTATAGTATGGGAGCCGGCGTTGGCACCAGCCAACTCTGCCTCGCCCCGAGGCAACATGATCATTACCTTCACGGCAAGACCAGATAGTCATTCCCAAGTTTTGAAACCATGCGGCCTTTTTTAAAAAGGCTTATGTATACGACAAATCCAACCCTCGTTAATGCACAAGCGAGTAATTACAAGCGCTATTGTAGCTACGCTAGCCCTTACGCTTGTGGGAGCAAACTCAGCTGTTTACGCTCTAGCAGGACACGGTGCATCCTATGGACCGTCATTTGGCTCAATGGGTGCAGGCTCTGCACTTGGTAGCACTACGCTGTACTACCACGATGGACTCACCATCAATGGTGACACCTTTGACATATCAAAGAACGTGCAACACATCCCGACTGAAACGATCTATGTTGGAGCCGCCTCTACCATCACTGCCAAACTTTGGGAGTATGGAGGCACGTACAAGATCCAAGGCTTGACGATGTTCCTCAACGTTAGAGGATATGACCCAAATCCATCCAGCAGCGACACATGGATCCAGTACTCAAAGATAACCGGGACTACAGTGCACGATCCTCACAACATACTAGGGACTGTGAAGGTAGATGTCAAGTATGACCAAAAGTTCATGTACGTAACATTCCACCTCACCCCGAACAAGCCTATGAGCACATCTTGGATAATACTGACAGCATGGGACAACCAGCTATCCGTGACAACTGCAAAGGTAGCAAATGCACTGAACATATCGTATGTTCCGTTTGCATACCATTAGAAAACTCCCCAAGTCTTACAACTTTTTTTACGACCCTCAAAGATACCATCATGGGATGTTAAGATTTATCAGAACCGTTAATTAGGGTGAAATTTTGACTTTTATCGTCAAATGGGCAAAAAAGAGAGAGAGGAGCGCGAGCAAGAGCGTGAGACCTTTTATGAAAAGCACCAGAAACAGCAGTTCAAGTACAAAGCGATAGGAATCGGCGTGCTTGCCGGGATCGTGGCCGTGCTTGTCGTTTCAAGCTATAATTTCTACGAGTTGTCATCTCATGTTGTACCCCAAGGAATGCCTCCTGGCGCAGGTGCCCTTGGTGGAATAAACACACATGCAGGCCTGCTTACCATGATTTACGGACAGCAATTCGACTATTCTTCGCCCGCATACCAAGTAAAGAGCAGATATATCGACTTTGAGAAGGGCGATGGGCAGACAGTGCACATCCACGCTTCAAACGTCACCATGGGCTTTCTCTTTGACTCGCTGAACATAGGCCTGACGGACAAGTGCTTTACGTTCCCAGACAAACGAAGTTTCTGTACCGATGACAAATACAGCCTAAAGTTCTTCATCAACCACCACCAAGTCCAGGACCTGAGGAATTATGTTGCAAAGGACAACGACAGGATCCTCATCTCATACGGGAACGAGAACGCCACACAGATTACGTCCCAGCTTGCCAAGTTAGATTCCTTCACGCTTTCCTAGGGCTCAGCCAGCGCGTCCCGCGTCGCCTTGAATTCATCAAGAGTAATCTCGCCCTTTGCCAGCCTGTTTTTCAGTATCACCATTGCAGGGTCATGCATTCCCTCGCCTTCTTCCTGCTTGGCCGGGGGTTGTGTCGGTGCTACCTTCCTAGACCTCACCTTCCGGTATGTTATAACACCTACAATTGCTGCGCCGCATGCTGCCATGGCTGGATAGATTACGTCAGATATTCCTACACCGTGCGGGGTTTCTGCAGCAGTTGGCGAGCCCTGACCCATCGACATGTTAGTAAGGTCTTGTGCAGACAGGTTTTCTCCGATTACTGACTCGAAATGTCTTGCTCCTGGCGATTGCGATGCAATGGGGGCACTTCCCTCCTGTGCGGTCTGGTTTGACTGCGTTACATGTGTCACAGGTGAGCCGTCCGGAGAAAAGTCAAAGTAAATGGTCTTGCCAGTTGCCTGTGTGTTGACAAACGCAGTTGCACCGTAGGCACCCTTGTTCCCGAACTGGGTTGGGTCGTTGGTGTTTGCCACAATCTGGAATGTTCCGTTAGCAGCCGAGAGGTCTCCCGTCACAAGTACCAGCTTGCCATCAGGGTTGAAGACCATAAGGTTGACGAGTTTCCCTGCATCTGTACTGTCTACGGTCCCGGAGAATTTGATATACATGTCAACTGAATAAAGTTGCCTGTCCGTCTGCAGCGTCTCCACCTCTGCAAACGCAGGAATTAGCGTGAACACAAGGGAGAATACCGCCGGTATCAACATCAGTGGCCTTGCCATACAGATGTCTTATTGTTCGAAAATTATTAAAAACACGTAGAATTGTGAAGAGATGTTAAATGGATTAGAAATATTTGACCATGGTGACCTTGTGGAGAGATTCTGCGTAGTTTGTTCATGGTACTGAAGCTACAGATTTATTGGCTTTGGAGACACATTTAGCTATAACCATGAATACCGCTCCAGCAATTACCTTGGGACAGGCCGGGAGATAGCCAGGATGATACGCAAGGCAGGAACCTCAGAAACGCGCCTTCCAAAGGTGCTCATATTGGGCGGGGGATTTGCCGGAAGCAACGTGCTGCGCGAGGCCCAAAAGACCCTCGGAACCCGTGCCGAGATAACCCTTGTGAGCCAAGACAACTTTTTCCTGTTTACCCCGATGCTCCCTGAAATTTCCTCCGGGATGTTGCATCCAAGCGACATATCCACCCCCATCAGGACTTTTTGCAAGACGGCCAACTTCTGCCATGCCAGGGTCCTTTCCATAGACTTGGATTCCAAGGAGGTGAAGGTTGTGAGGATATTTGATCAAAAAGAGATGGTAATCGAGTACGACTACCTCGTCCTTGCCATGGGGAGCAAGGACAACTTTTTTGGGAATGTCAACATCGAGGAGTTTGCATTCACTGTAAAAACCCTGGAGGATGCGATTGCCATCAGAAACCACGTAGTAAGCGTCCTCGAGTGTGCAGACCAAGAGCATGACAAGGTCCTTCAGGAGCAGCTTCTCCGGTTTGTAGTTGTTGGCGGAGGCTTTGCAGGTATAGAAATTGCAACGGAAATCAACCACTTTATGCATGACGCCGCGCGGGAATTTTACAAGAACATAGACCACGAAAGGATAAAGGTAATAGTCGTCTCGGCAAGGAACGGGATATTGCCCGAGGTGGGAGAAGAACTCGGCAACTTTGCGCTGGACTATGTCCGCAAGTCCGGAATCGAAGTCATTACAAACACAAAGGCGGTAGACGCAGGCGAGGACCACGTACTCCTAAGTGACAATACGATAATCCCCTGCGCCACGCTCATCTGGGCAGGCGGGGTGGTTGTCGAGCCTCTGATTGCCGACCTCAAATGCCAGCACGGGCCCTCCGGCAGGGTTGTAGTGGACCAATACCTCAGAGTTCAGGACAGGCATGAAATTTTTGCTCTTGGGGACTGCGCCCACCTTGTTGAGCGCAACAGCAATACGGTATACCCCACCACCGCCCAGATTGCGATAAGGCAGGCAAAGGCAGTCGCAGGAAACTTGGCTGCATCCATCGGCGGCAATGAGTCCGCTATGGTCTCCTTTGACTATAAGAACAAGGGAGTCATGGCAACAATTGGAAAGCGCGTTGGCGTTGCCCTTATCAACGGCAGAAAGATCCACGGGTTCGCGGCATGGCTTCTATGGAGGACCTTTTACTGGATGAACCTGCCCACAAACGAGAAGAAGGTCAAGGTAGCGTTCGACTGGATGCTCCACCTCGTATTCAGGGCCGACATCATGACGGTAGGGTTCATCAAGAAGAAAACCCTCACGAGGCTTGAAACGCCCATCTATTCCATCCTTGAAAGAAGCAAGGACGAATCCGAAAACCTCACCTACCTATAGGCGCACACCTTTAGGGCCCAAATGATAAAGTACAAAATGACCCTCCTTCTTGAAAAAACAGAATTGTGGAAAAAACCAGCGCATCGCGTCTTATTACAGGTGGCAGTTTTCACCCTCATACTCTGCCTCTTTCCGTCGTTTGTTACGCTTGATTTCCATGCCGCCCATGGCCAGGTGTCAACATCCTCAGGCGGAGGCCCCATCCAGTTCAACAAGAAGGTATTCTCGTGGACCGACAGGGTTTACATTACGATATATGCGCCCGACTTTAACTCCGATCCCAACCTGGTAGACACGATTGGGGACACGGCAGACGACAAGGTAACAGTCTGCACAACGGGCCACTGCATACCATACAGGCTGACCGAGACAGGGACGGACACGGGTATTTTCACAGGATATGTCGACCTCACAGGCGACCCCACCCAGAAGGGGGATTCAGGAATTGACGGCAGCGGCCTCAACCCCACTGGATACATGTCTTCTTGCAGCCCCACCTGCGGGCCTACTGGTGGAATGCTTCCCTCGACTGGAAACGACGGCATCTCAGTCTCATTCGAATATTCGCGGGACCAGACAGTCACAGGCTCTGCCCTGATCCGCTGGCACCTGGGCCAAGTACAATGGCTACAACCTAACTATCCAGCCGACGGGCAGGGGATCCTCCAGATTACCGACCCAGACATGAGCATCAACCCAGATGCAATCAACAAGTTTGATGCCAACGTATGGTCGACCTCGGACTCGGGTGGAATTAAGCTCACCATGACCGAGACAGCTCCCGGGTCCGGCATCTTCCAGGGAACCGCCGATTTCGCTACCCAGTACCCGTCCTCCGGAAACAGGCTACACGTTTCAGATGGGGACACCATAACCGGCGAGTATACGGACAGGACACTGCCGCTTCCAGCCTCTCCTTCCGACCAGGAAAAAATCGATGCCACGACCACCGTGGGGCAGACGTTGCCTCCCCTTGACAGAGTCACGGTCGGCAGTCCAAAACTGGTCGATTCTACCGGCAAGGTGCTTGAAAACATCAGCACAGGACAACAGGTCGGGATTGTATCCGACATTACAAACAACATGGCAAGGAACCAAGCATTTGCATATCTTGTGCAGGTACAGGACTCTAACGGCATAGCTGTTTCCCTTTCATGGATTACCGGGTCGCTTGCCCCCAACCAGAGCATGAGCCTTAGCCAGTCATGGGCTCCCAAGTCACCAGGGCAGTATACCGCACAGATTTTCGTATGGGAGGGTGTCACGAACCCCAACGCGTTATCGCCCCCTGTGACCATCCAGATCCCCGTATCCTAGCGCTGGCCACGCAAGTTTTGCCGTGGTACTGATACCCGTACCAAGCTTGTTCAGAATGGAAACCCTGTTGTTGATTATAGAAGACGGGTAGGAAAAGCTGTGAAAAAACGAATGATACTTTCTCCTATCGGTTCAGAGGGGTGCACATATGCCAGGCGGGCTTGATACGGAACCGTTTACTAGGTACAGGACTGAAAATGGGGCAAGAAATTACGAGGATTTTATTGAAAAGAACCTAGACGCGATAATAGAACGGTACCACAAAGCTGAGCAAAAATACAGGAGCCTGTATGACAACTCTCCCGACCTACTAAGGACCATAAACCGTGAAGGGATAATCATCGATTGCAACAAGACCTATTCTGATTCTTTGGGATATTCGCGCGACGAGATTATCGGGGCCTCAATCTTCGAGCATGTAGACGAACGGAGCATGGAGCAGCAGAAGGAATCATACCAGGTGTGGAGGGATACCGGCAACGTACACGATCGCGAAATATGGCTAAGAAGGAAGGACGGCACCGCATTCCCGACCCTGCTTAGCGCCACAAGCCTTTACGACTCGGACGGCAACCTGGTGGGCAGCAACACCACCATTCGAGACATAACAGACATCCACACTGCAAGGCAGGAGGTTGAAGAGCAGAAAGCCAAGAGGATAAAGGACATGGGAGCACTCTCGTCTAGGATTGCCCATGACCTCAAGAACCCGCTTTCCGTGGTAAAGAACAGCGTCGAACTATTGAAGATGCGCCTATCTCCCGACGATGAGGCCTCAAAGAAGCATTATGAGAGAATAGACAGGGCCACAGTACGGATTGCGCACCAAATCGACGAAGTATTGGAATATGTCTGGCCAAAGCCCCTCGCTATTTCAGAGGATTCGCTGCTCAGGATCCTCAAGTCCGTTATTTCAAAGATTAACCTTCAGCAGGTCAAGGTAGAACTTCCCGATTCCGATACAACTCTTTCCTGCGATGGCGCAAAACTCGAGATAGTTTTTTCAAACCTCCTCCTAAATGCAGTACAAGCCATGGAAGGGGTGGGAAACATATACATCAGAACATGGGACGACGACAAGTCCGTCAGGATGACGGTCGAGGATACGGGCCATGGCATTTCCCAGGATCTCATCCCCAAGGTATTCGAGCCACTCTTTACGACAAGGCAGGTTGGGACAGGCCTTGGACTTGTAAGCTGCAAAAGCATAGTGGAGAGGCACGGAGGGAGCATATGCGTTAGTTCGGAAATCGACAAGGGCACTACATTCACCTTGGTGCTTCCAAAATCCCAAGCCAACGGATCCAAGGCATAATGATGAGAGACCGTAAAACCAACACTGCGAGTCTGAAGAAGGCTAAAATTATACCAGAATGTAGCTCCGTTATCACGTTATGGAGATATCAAGCAGAAACGTAGTTGAAGGCCCGTCAAGGGCTCCCCACAGGGCGATGTACAAGGCCATGGGTTTGACAGACAATGACCTTGGCAGGCCGTTTATCGGAGTTTCTCACACCGGCAACGAGGCAACACCTTGCAACATCCACCTAGGAAGGCTGTCACTACATGCCAAGGCAGGCGTGACCGAGGCAGGAGGGACCCCAAGGGAGTTTTCGACCATCGCCGTTAGCGACGGGATTGCAATGGGACATGAGGGAATGAAGTCTTCCCTTGTGAGCAGGGAGATAATCGCAGATTCCATAGAGCTCATGGTGAGGGCACACCAGTACGACGGCCTTGTGGGCATTGCAGGTTGTGACAAGAGCCTCCCAGGGTCAATGATGGCGATGGCAAGGCTCAACATTCCCTCCGTTTTTGTCTACGGCGGTACAATCATGCCTGGAATTTATGAGGGCAAGCAGGTCACGGTACAGGATGTTTACGAGGCAGTTGGGGCCTACGAGGCCGGACAACTTACGCTGGAGGCCCTCAAGAACCTCGAAAATGTGGCGTGTCCCAACGCAGGATCTTGTGGTGGAATGTACACTGCAAACACCATGGCCTCAATCAGCGAGGCAATAGGGCTTGCTCTGCCGGGTAGCGCGTCTCCCCCTGCCGAGGATCCAAGGAGGGAGAAGTTTGTGCACGACAGTGGAAAGGCCGTGATGAACTTGCTTGAGACCGGCATCCGCCCAAGGGACATACTAACCTACGAGGCCTTTGAAAATGCAATTACAATAGCAAATGCCATAGGAGGCTCGACCAACGCCGTCCTCCACCTCCTTGCACTTTCAAGGGAGATAGGGGTGAAGCTTGACCTCGATGATTTCGAAAAAATTCGAAGGCGCACCCCCCACATTGCAGACATGAGGCCCGGAGGATTTTACGTAATGCTGGATCTTGACAAGATAGGCGGAATCCCGCTCGTAATGAAAAGCCTCCAGAAAAAGAACCTGCTAAATGAAAAGGCACTTACGGTTACAGGCAAGACAATAGGACAGAACCTAGACGCCATCCAGCTCTCGCATGTCGAGAACCAAAAGGTCCTAAAACCCATCGAAAGTCCCATTCATGATGTTGGCACGCTCACCATCCTCAGGGGATCCCTCGCGCCAGAGGGGGCAGTTGTCAAGGTTGCCGGAATGCATACTACTGAATTCGTCGGCAAGGCAAGAGTTTTTGACAGGGAGGAGGACGCCTTTGGTGCAATATCAAGGCGCGAGATAAAGGAGCACGACGTCGTCATTATCAGGTACGAGGGACCCAAGGGCGGACCTGGAATGCGGGAGATGCTCGGCGTCACCGCAGCGCTCGTTGGACAGAAACTGGGGGAGAAGGTCGCCCTCATCACAGACGGGAGGTTTTCCGGCGCTACCCGAGGCCTCATGATAGGCCATGTCGCACCAGAGGCGGCCATAGGTGGAAACATCGCATTGGTAAAGGACGGGGATGAGATTAGGATAAACATTGCAAGGAACAGCATAGACGTGATGGTTTCAGAGAACGAGCTTGCGGAACGTAGGAAGCAGTGGCATCCAAGGAAGCCAAATTATGAGAGGGGCGCACTGGCAAAGTTTGCCTCCCTAGTAACCTCTGCGGCAGAAGGGGCAATAACTAAACCCAAGTGGTAAAACCTTATTCGCCAGGTAAATGATACTGGCAGAAAAGCCTCATCCTCTGGCCAATTTTCTTTGCCGTGACAGAAACCCCGTCGCCAAGGCTTTTGCTGCATATAACGCACGATGCCTCCCTAACTGTGGATGCAACCTCTGTCTTTTTCCTTGGGAAATAGAGATCCTGAAGCAAGACCTTGTTTGTCAGGTCCTTTCTCCTTACTAGTACCTGTGACATGACATATGGATCGGACAGATCGCATATAAAGGTACCGTACGATACGGTATTATACCCTTCCCCAGTGATGGTTTTAAATATGGTCTGAAAGGAGGTTCATGCATGGGTGGCCACATTTGGGCATTCTAGCCTTAAGATAATACCTCTAGACTATTCTGGCTCCCAATTTGACCTGTATTCCAAGATTTCAAGGAATTACGAGTATTCGTTCCTTTTCGAGTCGCTCACAGGACCGGAGGAACTTGCAGAAACTTCGATAATGGGTTTTGACCCCCCCATCGTGGTCAGAGGCTACGCGGACAGGGTGACCCTCCACTACAAGAACGGAACTTCGACCACCATCAAAACAGAGGACCCGCTCTCAGAAATCAAAAAGTTCATCCTCAAGGTGCCAGATCAAAAGTACCGTTATGTAGGAGGTGCAGTCGGGGTTATCAACTATGATGCCATCAGGCTCTGGGAAAAGATTCCCGATTCGCACGGGGACAGTGGTGTGCCGCTCATGGAGTTTGGGGTATACGATGACGGGATAATTTACGACAATAAAGAGAAAAAGTCGTTTTATTTCTATTATGACAACAACAGGCTGCAGACCTTATCCCAGACCGAGTCTCCTCTCGGAGCATTCACCATATCAGAGATATCTGAGAACATCGACAGGGATTCCTTTGAAAAAATGGTTACAAAGGCCAAACGATACATCCATGACGGAGACATCTTCCAGGTAGTACTCTCAAGAAAGTTCAGATTTGAGGCAAGCGGGGAGCTTCTTAGGGTGTACAAGCACCTGAGGCAGATCAACCCGTCGCCCTACTTATACCACATGCGGCTAGGCGAGAGGGCAATCATAGGTTCAAGCCCCGAGATGCTGCTCCGCATTACCGGAAGCAATGTCGAGACATTCCCCATCGCGGGGACAAGGCCCATAACCGACAATGAGACAAAAAATCAGGAGATGAAGGAGGAGATGCTCCATGACGAGAAGGAGCTAGCTGAGCATACCATGCTTGTAGACCTAGGGCGCAACGACATAGGACGAGTTTGCAAATACGGTTCGGTTCGTGTCCGGGAATTGATGGCGGTAAAAAGGTTCAGCCATGTCCAGCACATCGTCACACACGTAGTGGGCACCCTTGACAAGAAATACGACATGTATGACGCCATGCGAGCCGTGTTTCCAGCAGGTACCGTCTCGGGAGCGCCCAAGATTCGCGCGATGGAGATTATCGACGAACTTGAGCCGGACGCACGGGGGCCATATGCGGGCGCCGTGGGATATTTCTCGTTAAACGGGTGTTGCGATTTTGCGATTGCGATAAGGTCCATTTTCATGGACGGCAGGCGTGGGTTTGTGCAGGCCGGGGCTGGAATTGTGTCCGATTCGATTGCAGAAAACGAATGGATGGAGACAAAGCACAAATCAGATGCGATGATAGCCGCGTTGAAGGAGGCTGCGAAATGAGGTTTCTGATTATCGACAACTACGATTCCTTTGTCTACAACATAGCCCAGATCCTAGGTGAGCTTGGGGTGGACTCGGACGTGGTAAGGAACGACAAGATAACACTTGATGAGATAAAGTCGAAAAACTATGATGCCATAATCATATCGCCAGGTCCCGGAACACCCGAGGATGAAAAATATTTTGGAATCTGCACCAAAGTGATACGAGAGTTAGGCCCCACCAAGCCAATCCTAGGGGTATGTCTTGGACACCAGGGAATCATCCACGCCTTCGGGGGCAAGGTCGTGAACGCCGGGAACGTGAGGCATGGCAAGACAAGCCCTGTGGAGCACGTCACCGACCCGCTGTTCGAGGGCGTGCAGAATCCCTTCCAGGCTACAAGGTACCACTCGCTTGTGGGCGACAAAACCGTAATCCCAGATGACTTGGTTGTCACCGCGGTAGCAAAGGACGACAATGAGATAATGGCCATAAGGCACAAGAGATACCTCATCGAGGGCGTCCAGTTCCACCCAGAATCGGTAATGACCTTGGAGGGAAAGAAGATCCTTGCCAACTTCATCAAGATGATAAAGAAATGATCATAGAAACCATCAAGAAACTTGCAAAGGGAGACGACATAACACACGAAGAGATGAGAGAGACAATGTCGGAGATATTTGACGGACGAACCAGGGTGGAGGATACGACCGAGTTTCTGAGGGACCTTACCGCAAAAGGAGAGTCGGACTGCGAACTCTTGGCCATGCTAGAATCCATGGAGGAACATGCCATCAGCATAAGGCCCCGTTGCAGTGGAAGGATGATCGACGTATGCGGGACTGGTGGCGACAGGATGCGGACATTCAATGTTTCTACCACTGCAGCGTTCGTGGTTGCGGCCTCGGGGGTTTACGTCGCAAAGCACGGCAACAGGTCAACCACGGGCATTAGCGGAAGTGCGGACATTTTCGAGTATTTCGGGTATGACCTCAACATGGATCCGGAAAAGGTACGGGATATAATAGAGCGGTTCCGAATCGGGTTCATGTTTGCGCAGAAGTTCCACCCCTCAATGAGGAACGTGGCAGAGGCAAGAAAGGCCGTCGGCACAAGAACCGCCTTCAACCTCCTCGGGCCGCTGAGCAACCCGGCCGGAGTTAAAGACCAGCTTGTCGGGGTCTTCTCGCCTGACTATCTTCGGAGAGTCATAAACATACTAAGGTCGCGAGGATCAGAAAACGCGATTACCGTCATATCCGGGGACGGCCTAGACGAGCTTTCAACTACATCCAAGAACAAGGTCTGCGAGATGAGCAGTGGCAAGATACGCGAATTTGTCTTGGACCCTGAAGAACTCGGCCTTCACAGGGCCCCGATTTCCGAGATCCAGGTATCCACAAAGGAGGAATCATTCAGGTCTTTTGTCAGCGTCCTAAACGGCACTGCGAAAAAGGCGATGATCGAGGTTACCGCGCTAAACGCCGCAGCTGGACTAGTAGTTGGAGGGATGGCAGACACCATAGGAGACGGGCTTGGAGTCGCGCTTGAGACTATCAACGGTGGCAAGTCCTTTTCCCTCTTAAGGGATTTTATCAGGCACTGTGGTGACACTGGTAAGCTTGAGGAGATGGCTAAGAATTGAGTAACATGCTTGAAAAACTTGCTAGCAACTCGCAGAGGGCGGTACAGGATGGCATTTATGAGGTCGGGGACAGGGTACCCAAGTCGGGGAGAAACATCGTGGACGAGATAAAAAGAAACCCGCATGCCTCACTTATTACCGAGGTAAAGTTCTCATCGCCATCACTTGGGGAGATAAGGCAGGCATCTGATCCTGTGGCAATAGCAAGGATGATGGCGGAGGGGGGAACGACTGGGCTTTCAGTCTTGACCCAGCCATACCTTTTCAACGGGTCGCCCGAGTATTTTGTCGAAATTAGGAAAAACGTCCCAGTGCCGATGTTGATGAAGGATATCATAATAGACAAGGTCCAGATAGATGCCGCGGAAAAGATAGGAGCAGACATCATACTGCTCATCCAGTCCATCTTCGACAAGAAATTTGCAAAAGAGATCGACGAGTTCGTTGATTATGCCCACAGCAAGAACCTTCTGGTCCTGCTGGAATCCCACACCAAGGACGAGTTCGCCGAAGCGTCAAAGACAAAAGCAGACATCCTAGGAATAAACAACCGGAACCTTGACACCTTGGAGATAAACCTTGGGACTACCGAGGCCATACTTAGAGGGCATGAGGGCGACGGAAGGACGGTGATTTCAGAAAGCGGGATAGAGACCCCCGATCACATACGATACCTGAGTAAGGCGGGTGCAGACGCCTTTCTTGTTGGAAGCAGCATCATGAAGAGTAAAGATATCAAGGGATTAGTTTCAAGCCTGGTGTTAGCAATATGAGATTAGGATATCCAAAGAACGGCAAGTTTGGCGAATTTGGCGGGAGGTTCATCCCTGAGACCCTGGTGCCCGCAGTAGAGGAGCTCGAAGAGGCATACCTAAAGTTCAGGGACGACAAGGCCTTCCGGGAGGAATTGGATCACTACTTGAGGGAGTATGCCGGCAGGCCAACACCCCTCTACTTTGCAAAAAACCTGACGGAATCAATCGGCGGGGCAAAAATTTACCTCAAGAGAGAGGATCTGCTGCACGGTGGCGCCCACAAGATAAACAACACACTGGGCCAGGGACTGCTGGCAAAAAGGATGGGCAAGAGGAGAATAATTGCAGAAACGGGTGCGGGGCAACACGGCGTGGCTACCGCCATGGCCTGCGCGGCTCTGGGTATAAAGTCAGAGGTTTACATGGGGTTCAAGGACACAGAGAGACAGAAGCTCAACGTCTTTAGGATGAAGCTGTTGGGGTCTACCGTACATCCTGTAAAGGAGGGCACCCAGACTCTCAAGGATGCAATCAATGAAGCGATACGCGACTGGATTACCAACGTTAATACTACATATTACCTTCTGGGTTCCGCCGTCGGCCCCCATCCATACCCTGTCATGGTACGGGACTTTCAGTCGGTGATAGGAGAGGAGATACTGATACAGATGAGACATTTGGAAAAATCCCCGCCCGACTCGGTGGTAGCCTGTGTCGGCGGAGGGTCAAATGCCATAGGGACGTTTTATCCCCTAGTAGACAAAGACACTCAAATGTTCGGGGTGGAGGCTGGCGGAATAGGAGTTAGGACACAGCACCATTCTGCGACCCTGACATCAGGTTCAAAAGGCATACTCCATGGCATGCTAACCTACCTGTTACAGGACAGATATGGCCAGATCCAGGACACCCACAGCATAGCAGCAGGCCTTGACTACCCCGGTGTTGGGCCAGAGCACGCGTACCTGAAGGATTCGAAGAGGGTAAATTATGACACGGTAAACGACGCAGAAGCAGTGAATGCTTTCCTTACACTTTCAAAGCAAGAAGGAATCATACCGGCGCTTGAATCCTCGCATGCTGTAGCATATGCAATGAAACTCGCAAAGAAGATGACCCGACGCGAGACCATCGTAGTCACCCTTTCGGGGAGGGGCGACAAGGACGTTGAGGTCGTAGAGAGGTACCTAGAGGAGCATGTCTAGAATCCGCGACAAGTTCCTGGATCTCAAGTCAAAGGGCCAGAAGGCGTTGATTGCCTATGCAATGGCAGGATACCCAAGCGACACTGAGACGATCGGCATCGTCCGGAGCCTTGCAAGGGGGGGCGCAGATATCATTGAGATTGGCCTTCCCTTTTCAGATCCCCTAGCAGACGGGCCAGTCATCCAGAACGCAAGCTTTCTTGCGCTACAGAAGGGAATGAACCTTGACAGGTTCCTCAGGATAGTAAGGAGGATACGGGCGGAGACTGACGTGCCACTAGTCCTCATGACATATGCAAACCTGCTTTACAGCCGCGGTTACGACAGATTCCTTTCCACCATTAAGAAGGCAGGCATAGACGGCGTGATAATACCAGACATGGCAATAGAGGAGTCGGAGGGATACCTCCGGGCGGTGCGCAAAAACAATCTCGATGCCATATTTCTGATTTCGCCAAACACTTCCCCTGAGAGAATCAGGAGGATTTCAGGCGCGTCGTCTGGTTTTGTCTACCTCGTGTCGACCTACGGTACAACAGGCGGCACCAAGAAACAATTCCAGAAATATACCCTTGACGCGATAAGAAATGCCAAGAAGATCCTCGGGGGCAGAATACCCCTCGGCGTGGGATTTGGTGTCAACAATGCGGAACAGGCAAGATCCCTCCTCAAGAGCGGGGCAGATGCCGTCATTGTTGCAAGCGCCTTTCTGCGCCTGATAGCAAAAAACCCCAACTCAAGGTCGCATCCAAAGATCGTAGCCTTTGCAAAGAGCCTAAAGGCATCAACGATGCCAGAATAAGAAATAAAAATGCGTCAAATCCATCATTGATATGCAGACGGAGACAAAGTACATTTTTGTGACAGGCGGAGTAATGTCTGGCCTTGGGAAGGGCGTCGTATCCTCATCCATAGCAAAACTCCTCCAACTTTCTAACCAAAAGGTTTCATGCGTAAAAATTGATCCCTACTTAAATTATGACGCCGGCACCATGAATCCCATTGCCCACGGCGAGGTGTTTGTAACCGACGACGGAGGCGAATGCGACATGGACATCGGCAACTATGAGAGGTTCCTCAACCAAAGCATTCCCCGGACCCACAATATCACCACCGCACAGATCTATTCAACCGTGATAGAGGCTGAAAGGCGTGGCGAGTACCTGGGCGCATGTGTCCAGATCATCCCCCACGTTACGGATGCCATAAAGGAGAGGATTAGGAAGATTGCAAAGGGCGAGGGCCTCGACGTCCTCGTGGTGGAGTGTGGCGGAACGGTGGGAGACATCGAAAGCCTCCCATTCCTTGAGGCGCTGAGGCAGATGAGGCTGGAGGAAGGCTCGTCAAACGTAATATTTGTTCATGTAACCCTTGCCCCCTCCCTCGACGTAGTTGGAGAGCAAAAGACCAAGCCCACGCAGCATAGCGTCCAGGAACTCCGCAGGATAGGCATCCAGCCGGACCTCATGGCGGTAAGGTGCAGCAGGCCCCTTGAGACATCGGCAAAAAGGAAGATATCGCTTTTCTCCAACGTCTCGGAAAGAGACGTCTTCTCGTGCCATGATGCCGAATCCATACTGATGGTGCCGCAGATGCTTTACGACCAGGGAATAATCGACGTCATTTTCAAAAAGTTCGGGAAGATGGGGCTTGTAAACACGTCTGCCAACTGGGACAAGTGGAACTCTGTGGTAAACTCATTTTCCAACCTGCATGATCAGGTAAGAATAGCAATGGTGGGCAAGTACGTAAAGCTCGCGGATAGCTATGTCAGCGTAAACCAGGCCCTCAAACACGCCGGTGCAAAAATCGGAAAGAACGTGGTGATAGACTGGATAGATTCGGAGGAACTAGATGGGAACCTTGACAACCTTGCACAGTACAACGGAATCATAGTTCCCGGGGGCTTTGGGGAGCGCGGGGCGGAAGGGATAATCAGTACTGCCAACTTTGCAAGAGAGAAGAACATACCATACCTAGGGATTTGTTTCGGGTTCCAGCTCGCGGCAGTGGCGTTTGGAAGGTACGTGTGCGGCCTTGCCGACGCAAACTCGACTGAGATAAACCCGTCCACTCAGAATCCAGTTATCGACCTGCTGCCGGAACAGAAGTTTATCGAGAACAAGGGCGGATCCCTGAGGCTTGGCGCAAATGAGATAAAAGTCGAGGACAACACGCTTGGGTTCAGGCTTTACAAATCAAACACCATATTCAAGAGACACAGGCACAGGTACGAGTTCAATCAGAAATATCTAGAGATGTTCAACAAACACGGGCTGCTCTTTTCAGGATACAGCGACAGCAGGAAGCGCATGGAAATCTTGGAAATTCCAAGCCACAAATTTTACCTCGGCGTCCAGTTCCACCCGGAGTTTAACAGCAGGCCCGGATACCCCGAGGAGTCGTTCGAGGCATTCATACGTGCCTCGTCAACTGCCTAGTTGTTTTGGGACCTCGTAAATCCTTTGCCTTGTGTCACGCAGCGAGACACGCCTTTTCACATACCCCTTGTCCAGTAAGTGACGCAGAGCAAGCCTTACTGTCCTGTCGGGAAGGAGCGTCTTTGCCGCAAGCTCCTTTTGGGTGAGCGCTCCCTCGTATTCGAGCGTCTTCAGCAGGAGTTTTGAGCTTGGTGGCATGTTAAGGAGCTCATCAGCAAGCTTGACCTTTTTTGCCATTGCCGAGACCGTGGTAGAGTCCTTCTTCATCCGAATTATGTTTGCAGGCTGCGGGAACTTGGTACACTCTACCATCTTTTCCACCTTGAACCTCTCCTTTCCGTCCATCACCACCTCGCAGCGGAGGCTTGACGATATATCGTCGATCTCGATGAAGCTCTCCTCGGGCACGATTAGGGGTCTTCTTGTTATGTCAAGAGAGTTCACAGATACGATGCACAGCACCTTGGAGCCTTGGTATATGGCAGGGCCTCCTGCGGACATGGAATATGCAGACGATCCAATAGGTGTCGAAACAATCAGGCCATCGCTGCTGTCATGCCAGAATTCTTCGCCGTTGACGCGCAGAACATGCTCGACAAGCGTGGCGCTCTTTGAGGAGAATATGGCAACATCGTTTAGCGCTGGGTAGAGGGCCTTCCCGTCAATTTTTACTCCGACTCTTGTGAGATGTTCCACCGTAAAGTCGCCTTTTTTGAGGCGGTTAAGGTATGTTGGAAATTCCTTGAGGTCCGTCTGGGCCATGTAGCCGCTTGATTCAAACTCGTTAATTCCAAGCACAGGTATGGTGCTGTTCATGAAGCGATGAAAATATGATCTTACGCCGCGGTCGCCTCCAGTTGCTACCACATAATCGATGTCCTTTCCCAACACCTTGCTGGTGAGGATGACTGACTCGATGCCGTGGGACTCGAGCCCAAGCCTGACCGACTTGACCGTCTGGTCCTGATCCTGGCTGTAGACTGCCACCTTCATGCAAAGAATCTCGGCCTTGCACAATAAAAGCCTAAACCTGCGAGAACTTTACTAGGTTGTAGAGGTAGGCCGCATTCTGCTGAATTGCTCCAGACATCGGGACCTTTGAGAGGCCGGTTGCCTTTGTCTCAAGTGCTGCCTGTGCCGCTCCGACTGCAAAGCAGATTGCCCACAACGAGTCCTTCTCCTTGAGGTGGGCGCAGGCAAATGCCGCACAAAAGATATCCCCGACTCCGGTGGTATCTCCAATTTTCATGTCTGGGATCCGGAGAAAGTACATCCTGTCATTTACAAGCATGGTGATGTTTTGCTTGTCTGTATACAGCACGTGTTTGACTCCCTTTTTCTGCAGTGCAAGCATTGCCTCCTTGTCCCTGAGTCCCGTCAGGCAAAATGCCTCCTCTGGGTCCACCTTGATTGCAGTGACCCTTGCGAGGTCGAGGATTGTTTTCTCAAGATAAATTCTTCCCGACTGATCCGTCCGCCTGAGGTATCCCTGCGGATCCAGAAGTAAAAAGTCCGAGTCTTCCCTTATCCTGTCAAGAGCATCCTCCGGAACCTCGTCAAATACTGGGCTTACTATGAAGCCGTCGGCATCAGAAGACCCAAAATCCACCGGCTCGCATTTTGCCTTGAGGAAAAGCTCCCGGTCTGCACCTTGAATCTTGAGGAGGAACCTGGTAGTTGGGCTGGAACAGAACGACTTTTGCGAGAGGGAGAGCCCCCGGGTTTCAAGTTCCTGCCTGAAGGCAAAGTCCGGACCCACCTTCGTTCTCAGGTCGGCCTCGAACCTCATGTTTTTTGCAGTAATTCCGCAGTATGCAGCAGGACCTCCAGGAGTTTCCACGACCATTCCGTCCCGCGATATTTCGTCGATGGTGCAGTGTGATAGAATAGTAAGCTTCATCGTTTACCCCCTGATGCCTTTCCATTTAGTCCTTTTTCTGCTTCTGGCTCTGGAGACATGAAAGGCAGATAATCCTGCTTTTATCCAATACGACCTCCACGTTGGAGGCAAGGCATACGTGGCAAAGGCCCCGCATAGGATAATGATTTTGGCGGTACCTTAAATTTTTTTAGGAGCCGCTCTTTTGGACAGCAGTCAAGAGTTTATTTAGAGGCTAGTTACAGGTAATCTATGCCATTAAAGCGTGCGAGCAGGGGAAGGAGAAAGGGAGGAAAAGGCTCATCAGATCGCATCCAGTGTACCAACTGTGGCGCCACTGTACCCAGAGACAAGGCAAAGAAGGTCACGTCAAGACTCAACCTTGTAGAACACAGCCTTGCAAAGGAACTGAGGGCCCAGGGAGCATACATTGCCGCCCCGACGGTGTTAAAGTACTACTGCATTTCCTGCGCAATTCACTTTGGCATCCTCAAGATTAGGTCGGCAGACTCGAGGCACCAGACCGGCAGGCTGCGCTAATCAGATATCTTTCTTGCAGTTACAACTATTCTCTGAACTAGCGTTATTCCGGCAATTATAATCACGATTATTACGGCATAGTTGAGAAAGGCAGCCCCCGCCATCCCGAGGATTGCGATGACAAGCAGCCTCTCGGCCCTCTCTCCAATCCCGATTCCCTGCAGTTGCACCCCAAGCGATTCAGCACGCGCCCTGGTGTAGCTCACCATTAGCGAGAGTCCTATTGCAAGCAGTACAAGATACCCCTGCGAGTAATTGCCCACAAGAATCCCGAGAAATATTGCCACCTCAGATATCTTGTCAAATACAGAGTCAAGGAACGCGCCTTTTTTTGATGTCGTACCCAGTGCCCGAGCCACTTGTCCGTCCACCATGTCAAAGAACCCGGAGACTAAGAGCAGGACACCGCCGATTACAAAGGAATACTGGAGGTGCAGCCCATATACCACTGCAGATGCAAAGGCAAAGGCGAGTCCTACTGCTGTCCAAAAATTTGCTGAAAGCCCGGTAGACGCAAATGCCTTTCCGAGATTCTGCAATGCAGGCTTGAGCCATTCCCTGAAATTGTTAAGCATCTTTTACTCACAATCGCGCTTTGGGATTAAAGCGTTTATGCCCTGCCAAGACCGAAAATGCTCAAATAATATGAGGTAGAAGGGCTCCCATGGGAATTATCGCAAAGGGTGCCAAGTGCAACGTAATTGGCTGCGACAAGGACGGGGTACGATCCCTGTCAACCTCCAAGGTGGAAGGCACCGGACTGAGCATCTCGGGTGGAAAAAAGACTGTGTTATGCAAGGAGCACTACAAGGAATGGAAGAAGGCCACCAAGGAAGACCGAGATGTGGAAAGGGCAAGGTACGACAGGTTCTAGACAAGTTCCCTTTTTTGGTCGCTAGAGTTATCAGAGCCACCTTTATAATGCCCTGCCTTGTCAAAAAAACCGATGATGTCAAAACCAATAGGCGCACTATTTGGAGTTTTGGCTATAGTTGCTATCCTTGCAATGGCTCAACCAGCCTTTGCAGCAAACGTCCAAGTGACGATTAGCAAGGGTGCAAGCGATACAAGCAAGGCTTGTGCCGCTGCAAACAATTGCTTCAATCCAGACGTGGCACACGTTGCCGTCGGTGACACAGTCACATGGACAAATGCTGACACTGTTGGGCACACTGCAACAAGTGGACAACCATCAGACAACCAGACAGGTACTGTCTGGGACAGCAGCCTGATCAAGGCAGGTGGTACATTCACGAGCCCCGCATTCACAACTGCGGGCACATACAACTACTTCTGCATGGTACATCCTTGGATGACCGGGCAGATTATTGTAGGAGCAGCAGCTGCAGCACCTCCGACGAGTGCCGGCAACATGACTGGAATGCCAATGAACAACACTAACAGCACTGGCAACCAGACAGTTCCAGAATTTGGTCCAGTGGCTTCACTAGTCCTTGTTCTAGCAATCATTAGTGTCGTCATTTTCACCTCAAAGTCTAGAGGACTACTAAAACTCTAGATCCTCTATTTTCATTTTTATTTTTTATTTTCTCTATTTGCAAAATAAGCCCTTGACAGGTCATCATAGTACTGCCCTAGCTTCTTGTAGAGTCGCTTGGGCGTTCTTGGTTTTTCCGTACTAAGCGCATAAAGGCAGAGAACTGGAAATGCAATCGTAGCGTCGGTATATACCATTATCACATCCTCGTGCGAGTCCTTTACCTTGCCCCAGCTCTTGCCCTCCTGCAGCGTTGCCCCTGAAAGCCCGCCCGTGTCGGGACGCGCGTCAGTGATCTGAATAATATAGTTTTGACCGCCGTGTCCAAGCCCGAGTATCTGGTCAAGGAGTGGCCCCGTCTGCTGTGCCGTGTTCTTCGGCACCCCCCCGCCAATCTCCACTATTCCTGACTTTTTTGAGTTGTAAACTATTGCTGCCTGCTCCACAATCTCCCGGACAAAGTCGAGGTTGTATGCCTTGTTGGCAAGCCTCAGGGGTGCAAGGTCAAGCGCAAGCGATGAATCCTTTAGCGTTGAGATGTAAACCGGCACGTCATAGTCGTAGGCTGTTACCACAAAGCTGCGCTCCGGATTCTTGGAGTGAGTCTTTGAGTACCTCCCCATTGCGTTGCAGAACTCGGCGGTGGTAAAGGGCTTGTCAACAAGATAATTTTCAAACATTTTTTGTACGATCTGGTCCTCTGCCTTGAGCGTTTCCTCGCCCTTGATGTAAACGTCCCTAATCCTCACAATATCCTTCTCATAAAGTACCATGTCATCCACCTCAAAATGGCCTTGCTTTACTGGGAGGTTCCACGCAAAGTGGTCCTCATGGTACACGTTTGCACCGGTAGAAATTATCCAGTCAACAAATCCGCGCTCAATCAGGGCTTTGAACAAGCCTCCAAACCCCACCGGGGTCATGGCCCCAGATACCGTAAGGCATATGGTAGCGTCGTCCTCAATCATCTTTCGGAAGAGTTTGGCCGCCTCGCCAAGCTGCCTGGCATTGTAACCCGTGCTGGCATAAATCTCGACGAGGTCGTCGATGCCCATGTTTGGCTTTATCTCAAGATGCGGTATGTCTTTCCCATGGAAGTTATGATGATCCACGAACGGGTAGCTGAAATTGGGCTAAATAAATACTTGCAAAGAAGGGAACCGAAAAAGCGAAATTGAATCCCTTGTCCTAGGATTCGGCAAGCCTCACTTCTATTGCATGGTGGCGTGAAACCTCGTTGTGCATTTCGACGTGCGACCTGTCTTTGAAAACCAAGTTGCAACGGTAACACTTCCATCCTGTCATGCTTATCAGATACATTTTGCGATTTTGATATTTAAGAGACGCGTAGGATTTCCACTTTTGATACCTGTCCTGAAAATCACATCCTTGAAAGAATTCCCACGGGTAGGCTCCGACTTTTTCCACAGAGTATTTTAATGAGGATCTAGAAACCGAGGTAAATGCAGCGCTTCAGCCCACGCAAGTGGGATTTGACGGAACTTGTAACCGACCCAGACTCGCCATCCTTTAGGAAAAAGCTGAAGGATATCGAGTCCCGCGTTGAAGCATTTGAAAAAAACAAGAGCAGATTATCCCCGCAGGTTTCTGAAAGGCACTTTCTTGGAATGCTCCAGTCCCTTGAGGACATCATAGAGAGATTCAGCACGGTGTCAGGATATGCGTCGCTTGAATATTCTTCTGACACCCAGTCAGATAAGATAACCTCCCTTCTCACGAGGATGAGGAAGATGGGCTCGGAGATTGACAACAGGACGCTCTTCTTTGACCAGTGGTGGAAGAAGCATCTGGACGACAGGAATGCGGCAAGGCTCATGCGGGTGTCGGGAGACCTTCAAGAGTTTCTCAGGCACAAGAGGAAGCTTGCAAGGTATTCCCTATCGGAGCCCGAGGAGAAGATAATAAACACCCTTGATGTTACAGGACATTCTGCACTTGTCAAGATTTATGACAAGATTACAAACGCGTTCAAGTTTAGGTTAAAGATTGACGGTCGGGTGCACACCTACAACAGGGAGGAGCTCAGCCTACTTGTGCGCAGCCCCAAAGCAGCTACGAGGGAGGCAGCCTACAAGACTCTCCTTTCAAAGTTTGATGAGAACAAGGGTGTGCTCGGCGAAATTTATCAAAATATTGCGCTAAACTGGAAGGACGAATGCATCCAGATCAGAGGATATTCATCCCCCATCGCTGTGAGGAACATAGGGAATGACGTTGACGACAATACAGTCGAGTCGCTCATCTCTGTCTGCAGGACAAATGCTGACGTGTTCAGGAAGTTTTTCCTCCTAAAGGCCAGCCTTTTGAAGATGAAGAGGCTGCGGAGGTATGACCTTTACTCACCAATCCAGAGGAAGGAAGAGAAACGCTATTCGTATGACGCTGCCATAAGGATGGTTCTTGAGACCCTGGGGGACTTCAGCCCGAAACTGGGCGAGTTTGCAAGGAGGGTCTTTGTTGAAAACCACGTAGACTCGGAGATCCGTCCTGGAAAGAGGAGCGGTGCCTTTTGCAGCACAATTTCTCCCAAAGTTACACCCTATGTCCTTCTCAACTTCAAGGGAAGGACAAACGATGTCTTCACCATGGCCCACGAGATTGGGCATGCAATCCACAGCATCGCGGCATCGGGCAAATCAGTCTTCATCCAGGAGGCTCCGCTGCCGCTTGCAGAGACGGCCTCCACCTTTTCAGAGATGCTCCTTTTTGACAAAATCCTAAACCAGGTTTCAGGTCCCGAGCAGCAGACCATATTGGTTGACCACATGGACGACCTCTACGCCACTGTTGGGAGACAGGCATACTTTACTGTGTTTGAGATGGATGCTCACAGGAAGATAGGCGATGGGGCCACCGTACAGGAAATTTCAGAACAGTATGCCAGCAACCTCAGGGAGCAGTTTGGTTCATCCGTTTCAGTATCGCATGATTTCGGCGTAGAGTGGACATGCATACCGCACTTTTTCCATTCTCCCTTTTACTGCTATTCTTACTCGTTTGGGAACCTCCTATCACTTTCACTCTATCAGCGGTACAAGCAGGAGGGAAAGTCTTTTGCGTCGACCTACATCGACATATTGGCAGCTGGCGGATCTAAAAAGCCCGAGGAACTACTCAAGGAGCACGGCATAGACATAGGGACTGAAAAGTTCTGGAAAGGCGGCTTTGATTACATCCGGGAACAGACAAGAAGGCTTGAAAAGGTTTTAGATTAAAAGCGCCTGGCAGTCAAGCGCCCTCGACTGCCAGGCATGTTCCCCTACGGTTTGAACCGATGTCAGTTTCCGAAGTAAATTCTTATAATTTAAACCATTGGTAGCGGGCTTGCACCCCAGAAAAAGAAAAAAAGAAGATCAAAAGATGGTCTTATCTGCGCCTGACTGCAGACCAGATACCTACTCCGGACATTGCACCGAGCGTCGCAATACCTGCAGCCCATCCCATCATCTGCAATGGGCCAACCGGATTGTCGGCGTCGGTATATTGGACTTGGGCAAAAGCATGTGGAACCAGAACGGTTATCGCTGCCAGTGCAACCATGCCTAGCAGTACGCTTGCCAGTCTTGTGGTCATGTCCTACGAATGCGTCATCCAATAATTTAAAAGGTTACAATGATCGGTACGATTTTCGGCCCCGCAGATCCCGGAAATCGCCACATATCATACCTGACAACACCAAATAACAAAACCCGGACCCCCTACCATAATCTATTTTATTTTATCTGCCCAAGTACTTCGCAAGTGAAATACCCAAGGTGCTGCAATAACGAGCCAGAATATCTGATAACATATGACTGTGGACCAGACCCCCAGGAAACGATGTTGGTCTGCAAGGAGCACTTTAAGGAGGAGCCTTTTCAGAGATTTGCCGTAAAGATAGAGAAGCTACGTGGTTAGACTTAATAGGTCGGCAACAAGGACTGCATTCAATGAAAAATGTCCTCCTCCTTGTCTTGGCACTTGGCATTTTGGTTTCGGTGCCGGCACCGGCCCACGCCCAGCAGCCCGAACTTGCGACCTACCGGGAAACAGCACACGTGTTGGTCGACAAAGTCCTTCAGAATGAGACGAGTGCATTTGTCACACTTTCAACAGTTAGCAACCTTGAGATGCGGGTGCCCACCACAGTAGACGACGCCATACACAATGCACAGAACGTTACTGCGGTTAGCATTACAAATTCTCCCCAATGCGTATTTGCGTCCACCGCCTTTTACGTTAACGGCAAGGCAATCACCCCGGGGCAATCATGCGTGGTCATAACAATCCTCGACCAGTCGTTGATAGATACCCACAATTTTTCCTACATCGAGAACAGAAGCCAGGCCATAGGAGACTCGATGATTGGCAAGATAAACAGCGCTTTTGGCATTAGCGCGCAGCCATTCCAGGTATATGTAAGGCCCCTTCCACCGCACGAGGTTACCGCTACACCCGGTCCGTCAAGGGCCCCGGATGCAAATGCCTCAATCAATGTTGTTTACACCTTTCCATATTCCAAGACAAGCTACCTTTTTGACACGCTATCTTCCATCCTGCTTCCGGACCAGATAAGGGGAGGGGGAGGATTCTTCGATGCTGCAAAGCAGATGGCCACCTACAACGACTCTACCACTACCTTTGAGATACTGCCCCAGTTCAACAACACCTCGCTTTACCAGCTGCAGGTTGCGCGGTTCTACCCGCTCCAGAATGGTTCGATGACAATCAAGCCGCTTGATCTCTTCGGCGTAAGCCAGCTTAACAGGTCGTCCTACTTTAACGTCGGATTCTTTCCCCTCAACTCTCTGGTGGAGGTCTCTGCAGTATCGCACGATACCCTAGCCGTAACGTCTCATGGCGGGGGCTTGCTGCCAACAGAGGAAAGGAACGGCCAGAAGGTGCCTACCGACCTCACACAGGCAGGATGGATTTTTGACCCCGACTTTGGAAAACAGATTTTTTCAGTATACCTCTTTGGCAAGACCACCTCGGTCGACGACAACAGCCTTTGGCTAACCCTGAGCCCGTCAAGCCAGCCGCCCGCAAACAACACATCTGCCGGAAGCCCCACCACCGCAAGCCCCGACTATTCAGTATACATCATAATCGGGATTGTCATTGCAGGGGGCGGTGCGATATACCTCTTTACAAGAAGAAGATAGCTAGAGGATAAGGACTGCGGCCGCAAAGACCGTGGTCCATCTTCCCTGCGGGTCCCCAACCGCACTCTGAGTGATGTTCCTAGTCTTGTAAATCTGGCCCGAGATTTTCCATTGTTGTTTCTTTTCGTCCCAACTCTTGTTAACGTCAAACTCTATTCCAAGAGACGACGCAAGCATCTGGGCTGCAATGTCCTCGGCGTATTCACCTGCCTCCTTTTCCGTTTCTCCAAACGAGTGGTATTCGGAAAGGTATCCGTATTTGGTCTTGTCCTTTGGCTCGGCGATGCCTACTGAGGCCGCGCAGAGCCTGTGAGGCTCATTTGTCTCATTCCTTGCATAGATTACGAACTGGACGCTACCAGGTCTTATCATCTTGAGCCCTTCTGCCCTTGAGACCAGTTTTGCTCCAGGCGGAAATATGCTAGAGATTAGCACGATGTTTGTGCCTGCGATTCCGGCGTCGCGTAACGCGTACTCGAAGCTTGTAAGCCTGTCCTGGTGTACGCCCTTGCCCCGCGTAAGGAACAATTTTTTCGCTACTAGATCTAGCACGGTTCCACTCTAAATTCGGATCTTTAAAAATTTTTTGTATTTTGGAAGAATCAGCAAGTGTCTTGGAGGGCCTGCATTATTTCCTGACCGTGTGTCTCCACGTTGACATCACGGAATATTTTTGCCACCTTGCCATCCTTTCCGATTACAAACGTGGACCTCTTGGCAAGGCCTGCAATGTTCAGGCCGGCATATGCCCTGCAGGCAGACTTGGTAGGGTCGCTGAGGTGCAGGTATGGCACGCCGTATTCGGATACAAACTTCTTCTGGTCCTCTACAGTGTCGACTGAGATGGCAAAGAGTTCGGCGCCCCGCTCCTTAATCATTGGGTAAGCCTTTATCGTCGCCTCGGCCATCTTGAATACTTTCTTCGAGGGGCATGCAAACAGGTGGTTTTTCGGGTAAAAGCACAGGACTACCTTCTTTTGCCCCCTGAAGGAGCCAAGCCTCACCGTACTTCCGTCGCTTGCAGCAAGCTCAAAGTCTGGCGCGGTATCACCTTCGTTCATGATATTAGTCTGTGGCTCATGGGTTTAAGACTATTTTGAATCGGGCTTTCGTATTCTAGATGAGAAATGACTTTTTGAAGGTCTTCTGGTACAGTTTGATGGACTTTAGGACCTCAGTCTTTGCAGCCGCAGCGTTCTTCCACCCCAGAATCTCAACCTTCTTGCCCTCAAGCTGCTTGTAGGTCTCAAAAAAGTGTGCTATTTCCTTAAGGTGGTGTTTCTCCACATCCCCGATATCCTTCACGTCGTCATACCTTGGATCTGTCTTTGCCACGCATAGAACCTTGAAATCCATCTCGTTGGAATCCTTCATTCGCAGCAAGCCTATTGGTCGGGCCTCTATCAGGACTCCGGGGTATGTCGGGTTTGTAACCAGCACCAGGGCGTCAAGAGGGTCTCCGTCCTCGGCATATGTCTGCGGGATTATTCCATAATCTCCAGGATAATAAAATGGCGAGAAAAGCACCCTGTCCAGCTTGATGACGTTATTTTTCTTATCATACTCGTACTTGTTCTGGGAACCTTTTGGGATCTCGACTATCACATTGACAACCGAAGGGACCTTCGGTCCTGTTTCGATGTCGTGCCACAAATCCATGACTTACTGTCACTAAAACAGCCCTATTTATTTGCCATCCATTTGGGGGCTGTCCGCTCCACGTGCGACGTCCCAGGTGGGTTCTACCAGAGAACACAAATAACATGGAATCCGATTTGGTTTCAGATATGAAGGCTGCATATGTCAAGGGGCCGTCGGCCGTAGAGATAAGGGAGGTCGAGAGGCCAAAGGTCGTAAAGGGCGGCCTGGTTGTCTCGATGAGATCCTGCGGTGTATGCGGGTCTGACCTTGAGAAGATTTACGGCAAGTACAGCCAGCCCTCGATGAGGCTCGGCCACGAGCCATCAGGTGTGGTCACCGAGGTTGGTCCCGAGACGACGGGTTTCAAGACGGGGGACAGGGTGTTTGTACACCACCATGTCCCGTGCTACTCTTGCCACTACTGCCTTCACGGAAACGAAACCATGTGTCAAAGGTACTCTGAGACCAACCTGAGCCCGTGCGGCCTTGCCGAAGAATTTCTGGTCGAGGAATGGAACGTTGCCCACGGTGGAGTGATAAAGCTGCCCGACAGCATGAGCTTTGAAGAGGCCGCGATGATAGAACCCCTAGCGTGCTGCGTGAGGGCGTGGAACAAGGCAAGGTTCCGCAAAGGGGATTCGGTCGCAATCTTGGGGGCAGGCCCTACAGGAATGATGCACTTGATGCTTGCAAAGTCCTTTGGGATGAGCGACATTTTCTGCTTGGATATCAACGAGTTCCGGCTTGGCTTTTCAAAAAGCCTTGGAGTAACGTCGGCCATACTATCGACCGACCCGGAGGCGGTCCAGAAGGTTTTGTCCAGTACTGGAAACAGGGGCGTGGACGTTGCAATAGTTGCAACGGGGAGTCTGAGTGCAATCTCTCAGGCTGTCGACATGGTAAGGAAGGGTGGGACGGTCGTGCTCTTTGGCGTGCCATCAAAGGATGCCATGCTATCGCTTGACATTAGCAAAGTCTACTCAAGGGAGATAACGGTCACTCCAAGCTATGCGGCCTCCGAGGAGGACACCAACGCAGCCTTCAAGCTCATTCAGGAAAAGAAGGTGGACGTCAAGAGGCTTATCACACACAGGTTTGGGCTGGAGGAATCTGCAAAGGCGCTAGAGTATGCACACCGTGGAAACGACTCGATGAAGATAATTGTAACCAGTTCAGAAACTTTTAACTAAGGCAGAATTTTTGGAAGAAGATATGGATTGGGGCCTCAAAAACCGCCTTGCAAGAATAATAAAACCGTACGACAGGCGAGGCGTAATGCTTGCCGTGGACCACGGATACTTCCTTGGACCGACGGAGAAGCTGGAGGAGCCGAGAAAGACAATAGCTCCCCTCTTGCCCCATGCAGACTCGCTCATGCTTACACGTGGAGTCCTTCGCACTTCGGTTGATGCCGCATATCCGGTACCCGTAGTCCTACGCGTCTCGGGCGGAAGCAGCATCATAGGAAAGGACCTGTCAAATGAAAAGATAACAACGTCCGTAAAGGAGGCAATAAGACTAAACGTCTCGGCCCTTGCAATGTCAATCTTTGTTGGCGCGCCGTACGAGCATGAGTCTCTCGTAAGCCTTGGCAACCTTGTAAACGAGGGTGAGGAATACGGAATACCGATACTTGCGGTGACTGCCGTAGGAAAGGAGCTTGAGAAGAGGGATGCAAGATACCTCAGCCTAGCATGCAGGATTGCGGCAGAATTTGGCGCGCACCTTGTCAAGACATACTACTGCGAGAACTTTGAAAAGGTAGTACGATCATGCCCCGTTCCCGTCATCATTGCCGGAGGGCCCAAACTTGCAACAGAACTCGACGCACTCAAACTTACGTATGACGCCATCCAGGCAGGCGCTGCCGGAGTGGACATGGGAAGGAACATCTGGCAGTCGGAATATCCAGTACCCATGATAAAGGCCGTAAAAGCCATCGTCCACCAGAACGCTACGGTCAAGGAGGCCCACGAGATTTTCAACAAGCTCAAGGCGTCAGAGAAGACAGTCAAGCCCGTGATAAAATCTAAGAAAGCTTAGACAAGTGCACATGCACGATCTTCCATTTCTGGAATTTTACAAGGACAAACGTTCCCCTGCTGTCCATAGACATGTGCTGTCCGCGGAAGCTGTAATTATCAACTATCATCCCTGTTTGCTTTACCATGAAGGTCACAACCGCGCAGTTGTCAAAGAGGTCCACCCGCTCGTTTTTGATCTCGTATGAATAGTCCGAGATGCTTACAAACCTGAGCTGCTGGAGAGCAAGGGTGGTAGCATAATCCTTGAGGTCATATGGGGGCACCTCGCCGTAGCTTGAAAACCTAGGGTCGTCAAGCTGGATTGCCCCAAGCGGTGCAAGGTCCTTTGTCCTTCCGGCATTAAAGAAGACCGAAATGATTTCAAGTATGTCGTCCCTGTCGCCCAAAATCGATTTTGTCTGCAGGTGGGAACCACTTTAAGTCTTGTGAACGCGCACCGGTGCGGACCGGCCTCCAGATACGCCATCGGGCCGCGATGCTCCATTTTTTCGAAAATTGTGCGATTTTTCGAGCAATATTTATAAATTCTAAATGATGCAAATTGGTAGACTGGAATGAAGTTAGGAGGCTCGGCAAGCATTTCTCGTATTCTGCTGCTAGTCGACCTGCTGCTGTAGAATACAGCGAATCTGTCTGGAGTTAAAAATTATGGAAAAAATGTCAGGTGCTAGATCATTAATGGTTGCCTTGGAGAAGGAGGGTGCTAACATAGTCTTCGGACTTCCCGGCGGTGCAAACCTTCCCATCTACGATGAGTTGTACAAGAGCAACATAAGGCACATCCTTGTTAGGCACGAGCAGTCGGCGTCGCACATGGCAGATGGATTTGGAAGGGTCAGCAGGAGGCCCGGCGTGTGCTTTGCAACCTCTGGACCCGGAGCCACCAACATCGTAACTGGGATTGCCACCGCTCAAGCCGACTCGGCTCCGATGATTGCCATCACAGGACAGGTGCCGACCAAGATGATAGGCAAGGACGCATTTCAGGAATCAGATATCATAGGAATCACAAATCCGATTGTCAAGTATGCCTTTCAGCCCATGACCGCTGCCGAGATCCCTGAGGTGGTAAAGAAGGCGTTTTACATATCCGCCACCGGCAGGCCAGGGCCCGTCCTGATAGACATCCCAAAGGACGTCCAGCAGAACGAGGCCGAGATGACGTTCCCGTCCGAGGTAAAGGTGCGGGGATACCACCCATGGGTCGACCCCGACATGGGCAAGATAGAGAGGGCCATCGAAATGCTGCTCTCATCTGAGAGGCCGGTGATACTTGCAGGTGGAGGAGTCATAATTTCCGGGGCATTTGCAGAACTCCAGTCCATTGCCGAGTTGCTCATGATCCCGGTCGTGACAACCTTCAAGGGCAAGGGAGCGTTTCCAGAGAACCACCCGCTCTCGCTTGGCCCGATAGGCATGCATGGCCATGCGGAGGCAAACAAGATAATGGTGGAGGCAGACTGCGTCCTTGCATGCGGATCGAGGTTTTCCGATAGATCAGTCGGAACCTTCGAGGAGTTTGAGAAAAACCTCAAGATCATCCACATGGACGTCGACCCAGCAGAGATTGGAAAGAATCAGACCACGCAGGTTGCCGTGGTAGGCGACCTCAAGTCGTCCCTCAGGATAATGGCAAAGATGCTCATCCAAAAGGCAATCAAGAAAAGCGGTGACAACCCGTGGTTGAAAAGGGTAAACGAGACCCGCGAATACTACAGGCAGAACCTTAAGCTACATCCTCACCCGCTAGGCGCTGCAAAGGTATTGAGGAAGCTCCGAGAGGTCCTTCCCGCGCAGTCGATTGTTACAACGGAGGTTGGCCAGCACCAGATGTGGGCATCGCTCTTCTTTGACGTTATACACCCGGGTACATTTTTCAGCTCCACGGGCCTTGGAACAATGGGTTGGGGATTTCCGGCCGCAATAGGCGCCAAGGCAGCCAAGCCCGAAGTGCCGGTAGTAGATATCGCGGGGGAGGGAAGCTTCAACATGACTGAGAATTCGCTTGCAGTTTCTGTGCTTGACGACCTTCCGGTCATAGTATTTCTGCTAAACAACTTTTCTCTTGGAATGGTGGCCCAGTGGCAGCGAACCTTCTATGACAGACGCATGATTGGAATCGACCTCAAGAACTGCCCAGACTATGTCAAGCTTGCCGAGTCCTACGGCGCCCAAGGCATCAGGGCCGAGTCCATAGACGAGATAGGCAAGGCAGTACAGACCGCCCTAAAGAGCAATATCGCCACAGTAATCGACATACCTATAGACCCGCAGGAGGACGTCCTCCCCTTCGTAGCGCCTGGAACCTCGCTTAAGGACATGATACTACCGTCATAGTGAGTGCCATGTGGTCGATCATTTCGGTTCTAGTTGAAAACAAGCCAGGTGTGCTCTTCAAGGTGACGCACCTCTTCAGGTCGAGAAACTACAATATTGACAGTATCGCTGTAGGCGTTACCGAGAACCCCGAGTTCTCAAGGATGACCATCACCACAGTGGCTGACGAGAAGCAGCTAAGCCAGATAATCAAGCAGCTTGAGAAGATGATAGACACTGTTGAGGTAAAACTATTAGAAGAGAAGAAGAGCATATACCGTGAGCTGGTGCTCATGAAGATCAAGATCAACAAGCCTTCCGACATCATGGAGATTACCGACCTTGCAAACGCCTTCAAGTGCAACGTGCACGACGTAAGAAAGTCTTCAATCATAGTTGAGATCACGGCAACGCCTGATAGGATAAACGCCTTTGAGGACCTTGTCAGGGGGTATGGGATACTAGACATCGCAAGGACTGGGATATGCGCTCTAGAGAGAGGGGTTCCAAGTGAAAGTTAGGATTTTCGACACTACCCTGAGGGACGGGGAGCAGACCCCCGGAGTCGCCCTAACGCCAGACCAGAAGCTTGCCATAGCACAAAAGCTTGACGAGCTTGGCGTTGATGCAATAGAGGCGGGCTTTCCCATCATCTCAAGCGGCGAAAAGGCCGCAGTAAAGCAGATTGCACATGCCGGACTCAAGGCCGAGATCTGCGGTCTTGCAAGGACCGAGAGAAAGGACATTGATGCGGCAGTAGAGGCTGGCCTTGACTACATCCACACATTCATTGCGACCTCTGACATTCACCTAAAGTACAAGCTGAGCCTCAGCCGCGAGCAGGCCCTTGCAAAGGCGGTGGAATCGGTCCAGTATGCCAAGTCCCGAGGCCTCCAGGTAGAATTCTCTGCAGAGGATGCCACTCGCACCGACCGAGAGTTTCTAAGAAAGGTCTTCAAGGCGGTGACAGAGGCGGGCGCAGACAGAATCGATATCCCGGACACTGTAGGGTATTCCACACCGCAGTACATAGCCGCGATAACCAAGGACGCGGTTGAGGCAACACACCTCCCGGTCAGCGTCCACTGCCATAACGATTTTGGGCTTGCCGTTGCAAATGCGATATCCGCAGTCCAGGCAGGTGCCCAGTGTGCGCACGTTACAATAAACGGGATAGGCGAGAGGGCAGGCAACGCCTCCCTTGAGGAGTTTGTCATGGCACTCCAGTGCCTACAGTTTGACAAAAAGTTCGAGACCAACATTAACACAAAACTCCTTTACGAGACATCACGGTACGTCTCAAAGGTCGCAGGGGTCCAAGTCCAGCCAAACAAGGCAATAGTAGGCGAGAACGCGTTCGGTCACGAGTCGGGAATCCACACCCACGGCGTGCTAAGCAATCCCCTCACCTACGAGCCTATAAGCCCGGAGCTTGTCGGCAGGACAAGGTGGTTCCAAGTGGGCAAGCATGCGGGTGCACACGGCATATCGGCAATGCTTGAGGAATATGGGATAAAGCCCTCGCGCGAGCAAACCCACGAGATACTTGAAAGGGTCAAGAAGCTGGGGGACCAAGGCAAGCACGTAACGGATGTCGAGTTGCTATCAATAACAGGCGAGGTGATGCACCAAGAGGGTTTGAGGAGGCTTGTGCATCTCACGGGCTTTTCCGTATCCACAGGCATTGGGAACATGCCGTATGCCTTTGTAAAGCTAAACATAGAAGGGAAGGACTTCATAGGGACCGACTACGGTGTAGGCCCGGTTGACGCCTCGATTAACGCTGTCCAAAAGATTACAGGCGAGATTTCCAAGGTGAGGATAAAGGAGTACAAGCTTGACTCGATTTCCGGCGGGTCCGAGGCCCTCTGCGAGGTGACAATCAAGGTAGAGGATGCGTATGGCAACCAGGCCTCGGCGCGCTCCATAGGCGAGGATATCGTAATCACAAGCGTCCAGGCCATGATCGACGGAATCAACAGGATCATGCTGAAGAAAATCCTCAAGCAGAAAAACATGGGACAGTAGATGTATCGCATTTCACTGATAACTGGTGACGGAGTAGGGCCCGAGATCTCCCAGTCTGCAACAGAGGTCCTCAATGCAATTAGCGACAGGATGGGCGTGAAGCTCGAGGTGGTGCCGGTGGAGGCGGGGGACGGCGCCCTCAAAAAGACCGGTCATGCCCTTCCCGATTCCACGATAGACGCCATCAAAAAATCCGACGCGTGTCTCAAGGCCCCGGTTGGGGAAAGTGCGGCGGATGTCATCGTGGTGCTAAGGCGCATGCTTGACCTTTACGCAAACATCAGGCCCGCCAAGTCATACCCCGGCATGCCCGCCCTCAAGGAAAACATCGACCTTGTCATAGTAAGGGAGAACACCGAGGACCTTTACACCGGCATGGAGTTTGATGTGGGCGACTCGGCCGTTGCCCTGAGAACCATATCGGAACGCGCCTCAAAGCGCATCGCAAGATATGCCTTCATGACTGCGGCCCAGAGAGATGGCAAGAAGAGGGTGACATGCGTCCACAAGTCTAATGTCATGAGAAAGACAGACGGCCTGTTTTCAAGATCCTGTGCCGCGGTAGCAGCAGAGTTTGGGAACATATCGCTTGACCAGATGTATGTTGACGCGTGTGCCATGAACCTCATCAGGCAGCCCGAGGCATTTGACGTCATAGTGACGACCAACCTCTTTGGCGACATACTCTCAGACGAGGCGGCACAGGTGGTGGGCGGCCTCGGGATGGCGCCGGCTGCAAACATTGGCGACAAATTTGCACTCTTTGAGCCGGTCCACGGGGCTGCGTTTGACATAGCAGGAAAGCAGGCCGCAAACCCCTCCTCCTTCATACTCTCTGCAAAGATGATGTTTGAGTGGCTTGCCATGAAAAAGGGCGACCCGAGGTCTCTCGAGGTCGCATCAAGGATAGAGGCGGCTGTCTACGGGGTGGTAAGGGACGGCATAAGGACGCGCGACATAGGCGGGGACAAGACAACGGGCGAGTTTACTCGCCAGGTAATATCGAGGCTCACCTAAGGTCTGACGAGGGGGGCTCCCTTGACCAGAAAAACATGGCGAGGCTCACGGGGATCATTATCATTATAGCCACGCCGAAGCAGACCCAGTAGAAGGTAGGGTCGATTCCCTTGATTAGCGGCACCGGAAAGACTGTATACGCCCAGACAAACCCTAGGAAGCCAAGCAGAACCTTGTTTTTCTTGAAGATCCTCCAGCCAAGCTTTCGCTTTGAGACGTAGCATTTCTTGCACCTTGTCCTGTCGTTTGTCATGCACGAATCGCAGCAGTGCTTGTCGCAGAAATAGCATGTGTGATCGCCAAAGTCAGAGCCGCAAAACTCGCACTGTTGCACAGGTAACAGTCTCTGAATCCAGATTTATCTCTTAAGGAGATAACCTTTCTGGGTCCCTCGGATACAGGACGACCTCCCTTACGTTGTCTATTCCGGTTAGCACCGCCATCAGCCTGTCAAGGCCCAGCCCCCATCCCGAGTGCGGCGGCATGCCCCAGTCAAAGGCCCTCAAGTGGTCCTCAAACTGGTCAGGGTTTAGGCCCTGTTCGACAAGCCTTGATCTTATCTTGGCAGGGTCATGCAGCCTCCTTCCCCCCGAGGAGAGCTCGAGGTACCCGTATTGGAGGTCAAAGGACTTTGAAGTCTCTGGGTCCTCTTCCTTTTCATGGATGTAGAAGGGCTTGAGCTTCATGGGCCAGTCAATAAGGAAATAGAACCCCGGGTGGAGCTCGCCAAGCTTTCTGAGGTGGGCATCCTGCAGGTCATCACCTTGTGTGAGCATGATGCCTTCCTTTCCAAGATCCTCAACCGCCTGCTTGTAGGTGATCCTTGCAAATGGGGTTTTTGGCCTCTTGACTTCGATTCCAAGGGCCTTCTGTTCTGGGACGCAGTTTTTCTCCACATGATCAAATACGTTTGCAATGACGGCCTCCAGTATGTCCATCACGTCGGTGTAATCTGCAAAATCGGCCTCAACATCTACCGATGTAAACTCGGTGAGGTGCCTCACGGTATGCGACTTTTCGGCCCTGTAAAATGACGATATCTCAAAGACCCTCTCAAGCCCGAGCGTCAGTTGTTCTTTGTAGAGCTGCGGGCTCTGAGCAAGGTAGGCTTGCCTGTCAAAATACTTGAGCGAGAACAGGTTAGCCCCTCCCTCGCTTGCACTGCCGATAATCTTCGGGGTGTTTACCTCAAGGAACCCAAGGTCAATGAGCGTCTTACGTATAGACTGGAGGACATGGTGCCTTATCTTGAATATCGAGGCGGTCCGCTGGTTTCTCAGGTCAAGCGCCCTTGCGTTGAGCCTGTTGTCGATGTTGCTCTCAAGCCTGCCTATAGGATCTATTGGAAGGGGGTGTACCGCCCTGGAAAGAATCTCCACGTTCTCGGATTTTACCTCAAATGGAAAGTCCCGCGCCTTTGTCTCCTGAACCGTGCCCGTAACCCTTACGACGCTCTGCCTGTTGAGGCCTTTTACCTGCCTGAGTGCCTCCTCACCTACCACCACTATCTGCGCCACTCCCGTCACGTCGCGGAGGGTTAGAAACGTAAGCTTGCCAAGCTCGCGGAGGTCCTCTACCCAGCCTCCAACCGTCACCTTCTGTCCCTTGAGTGATGGTGCAAGGTCGCCGATGTAGTGGGTTCTTTTCAAGTCCAAGCCTGCTTTCACTTCCTCTCAAATTCCACGACTAGTTCTATCTTTCGGAGGTCGTGCGATATTGCGACCACTTTTTCTACGTCTATTGGGAAGCGCGGCGTGTGCCTGCCTGAGACGATCACCTTTGTCTTCCTTACTCCTCCCGGCGCCCACAACTGGTTGATTGCAAGTATCTTGATTGGAAAGAACATGTCCTCGATAAACTTCTTGTCATCGGAGCCCTCCTCCACCAGCCAGATCTTGCCGTTGAACTCGCCCTGGAGTATCCTATAGAGTTCCCTGCTCTGCCGAACCGTCATGATATCTGACGGGTTTAGGTAGAGGACAAAGTCGCCGTTTGATTCGTGGCAGGAATTCAGCGTGAACTTTTCTATCTGCGGTATCTTCTGGGATAGATGCATGAGCTTGATTGAAGCGTCAACGTCTGCCTTTGTGAGCTTACCCGAGTCGAGCTTGGACTCGCACTGGGGGCAGAGAATCCCATTCATGGCGTCAAAACTACAGATTGGCGTCCTCAAGGAAATCGATTTTCTGCTTGATAGAAGTGGAAGATAAACCATGCGATGCCGGGTTGGCCTTTTCCATTACCTTGGCGGATGCAATACCGCCTGATCGGCATCCACACTGTGCCGTACTCGCATGCAAGAAGGGATTTCAGGACATGGAGAGTTCGCGCTTGATATGCTCCACAAGCGGGCGGATTCCAATCGGCTTTTTTATCACGCATAGTCCAGCTGCAGGCATGGCAGGGGCTGCGATCCCTTCCCGTTGAATCTCAAAGGCCGTCAGGAAGCAGACCTTTATCATGGCATCACTCTTTCTGATCTCGCGAAAAAGGTCAAACCCTCCCATCCCAGGCATGCCAACGTCCACTAGGGCCAGGTTGTACGTGTTTGGGCGGAATTTGCTTGCCGCCTCTGTAGGATCATTGTAGGTGTCTACTTCAAAGCCCTGCCTTTCAAGTCCCCTCTTGAGTGAAGCTGTGATATCAGGCTCGTCATCTACCGCCAAGATTCTGACCAAATCTAACGGCCACCAACCCCTCGCAAAGGCTACACCAACTGAATGGGACTTTTTTCCTATTTACGGATATTCTAAGAATCAGATAGAATAATCCTCTGTCCTTGCCCCTGCCTCAAATCGGATGCGCAATCAAGCCCCAGAACTTGCCAGGCCCGAACTGCAAGGTTGCAACGGAGCCAAATCGAAAGCCGCCGTGTGATAACAAGTCAAACGCCATCCATGGCCAGCCGCTTCGTGCAGTCCCGGTTTCCTATTTTGTCGGCCGGAACTCTGGTTCCTTGTCCTTTGCGGGGTCTTCAAAATCCAGGACAAAATGCCTGAGCGCGACCTTCAGCCCCTTGAGAATTTTTGAGCCGTTATCGCTTCCCTGCCAGTATCGTCCCACCAACTACTTATGCCATCATTGCATAAAAGGTTGTTCCGCGTTTGGGCTTTCAAATCCTTGGCTTGTTTTGTCAGATATCAAAAACGGTCAGGCGCCATCATGAGGGATTTAGAACATCGTATCTTCCTAGGACATAGAGGATATTGATCAGGATTACCACTCCAAAAACAACGAAGAGTAGCGGAATGCGCGTGCTTAACCTGCCAGGCGTTGCAGCATATCTCCGCATCAAATAGAACGAAATTATCGAGAAAATCGAAGTAATAATACAGACTCTTACAATTATGTCTGTCATCAAATTAAGCATGAGCGGACTAGACAAAAGGAAGCTAATGAATATGGTTAGTTGCTAATTTTTAACTGCATTCTGAAATAAAGCAACATGCATTCCGCGTCCTCTGCCTTGATTGCGCAACTTCTACAGGTTAGCATGAAAGATGGCAGGTCAAGCGAGTGGCATCAGATTGCCGCAGATGGTTAGTTCTTCCCGTCGTTGTTATCATGGGATGTGTTGTCGTTGTCACTGTGGCCCCCATGGGTGTCATGGTCTACATTATGTATCTCGATGTGGCCATGCACGTTTCCTGAATTCTGGTATATGACGTTTCCAGTGCTGTTGGTTACGGTGATGGAGAGTGTGTCATGATCTCCTTTCTTGTCGGGATCCGTAACGGATACCAAGAATGTGTATGCGGTGGCGTGTGCTCCATCCTTGTCATGCCTGTCATGTGTTCCTACTCCAACAAACATTGCCTGGGTTTCAGTCGGGTCTACTGAGAGGAACGAGATGCTGTTGCTCTCAAGGTCCATCCTGACGTGTCGGTCATGGTATTCGAATGTACCATGCATCGGGTCTGCCCTGTTAAGGTCAGAATGCACCTCAAACCCAAAGTCCGTCCCATTGCCTATAGCTCCGCCGCCTGTAACCGTCCCATTGGTTGGCTGCACGTAGACAGCAGTCCCATTATGCGGGCCATTCATCGTCACATCAGTAGTATTTGCCAAAAGAGGCTGACCGGTTCCATCAATCTTCCAGTTGATGAACGAGTATCCCGATACCGTGTTCGCAGTAAGCATCACGGGCGTCCCCGAGTCATAATATCCCGATAACGATGACGGTGACGCCGTTGGAGCTGGCGTGAGCCCCGGAGGATTGGTCGCAACGGTTAGGAGATACTGGGTGGAATAGCCTGCAGATTCCACGCCGGTGCCTGAAACGGATCCCGTGCATCCGGTGTTACAGGTATAGCGCGTTCCTGCAGAGCCAGCTACGGGCGAGTCATAGGCATATGCGGATGTGCCAGAAATCCCGGAGACTGCGATACTTGGCCCCGTCCCAGTGTAATGGGCCGAGCCTACCGTGACGCCCCATGTTGCGCCCGAGTTTGGAATCCCGCCTTGGTCAAATGTCACGCTGTACGTTGGAGATCCGCAAAGCCCGCCGGGGTATGAGCCTGCAGACGTGTCGCCAATGCACACGTTGCTCAAGTAAGTATTTGCCGTGCCAGATGTGTCGGACCCTGTTGTTGTGTCCCAATAGCCATAATACCCATTATTGTCGGCCGTATTGGCGGTAACGTTATTGCCTGAATTGCCAGATACCTCAAAGCCTGCCTGGCTGTTTCCGTTTGCAGTGTTCCCAGTCAGGTTGTTTCCCGAGGCAGAAGCGCCCAGAAAGACTCCCACCTGGCTGTTTCCATCGGCGGTGTTCCCAGTCATTGTAATCCCTGAAGACCTCTGTACAAAGATGCCAAAGGAATTGCCGGCAAGATTGTTGCTGGCGATGTTTTCATTAGAGGAAAAGTCCGTATAAATGCCCTGGTAAAATCCTGACACGTTACAGTTCTTTATGGTTATACCCGTGTAGCCTACTGAATCTATACCCGCGCTGAAGGGGGAATTTGTACCGTTTATCCAGTGCCCGGCGCAATCGAGGGTTATGTTATTGGCGTTCAGGTAGAGCCCTATCGCCCCACATCCGGTGAGGTCAGAAGTGAGCGTGGTACTGGTGGTAACATGACTGAAGCATGAAGGGGCTGGCTGGGCAAAAGCTGCAGGGGGAATTATCATAAATGCAGTCATGAACAACGCTGCGATTATCGCCAATGTCTTGAACCCTGTCATCATGGCAAGTCCAACCTCCATTGTCTTTGGCACCCTGCCGACTCTTGATTTACAATCTGATTTACTACAAACATGTCTGACAGGAAAAACTGGCAACTCATTGCAACAGATGATAAGCATCTACTAGATAAATCTTATCTAAATAGAATTCAGATTTTCATTTTTGGAAATTTCCCGTGTACTGGATATGCAAATATTTGTAGATGTTTGCAGGTAATTGTAATTCATTTTTCATTTCATAAACTAGTCCAGGAAAGCAAGAGGCGCAGCCGTCCGTCACAGGGAACAATAAGCCACATACGGCTGGGAGTGCGTTGCCCCTCCTATAGATGACGGGCCTCTATTTCGAAGGTTGAATTTGCTATCTTGTAACTGTACTCCAAACTCCAGCGGTTTCTTTCATGATGGTTTCCAGTATTGGCGCACCCTCTCCCTGCAGTCGTCACACCAGAAATACCTGAATTGATAATGGTAATCCAGGTCCATCTTGATGTGGCACAGCGGACACTGGTGTATCATCGAGTCCTGCCCTCTTCCACTTGTTCCCGGTTTTCAAAGCGAGATGGGATCACTTGTGGTATAGATGCCGGGTATTGACGAATAAACATTTTTCAGGCCATGGCTTGTTCCAAGTCTTCGCCTGTGAGCCGCTTGTAGACATCCCTCTTGCACTCGATTTTCGTATGGATTTCCCTTATGGTCAGGTTGTAAAAGTCAAAAGGCATGGTACGGTTGTCATGATATGTGTTTATCAGTTGGGTTTCCTGAGTTACAAGATCGTTTATCATAGACGATATGGTTTCTCGAAGGAACTCCTTTACCTGCGGCGCGTTTTCAAGTTCGTCAAGGCCCGTCATGATGAAAATCCAAACTTGGTAGAATTTAATCCGCACGGTAAAAAATTCTGTTACATTTCACTGGAGGCAAATGTCATAGTATTTTGTAGAATTCCTAATCTAGTCCCAACTTGTTTGTCAAGGACAGGACGCAGGCCAATGTTGACTCAACAAACCCTTTGGAGGTTCGGCGTTATCTGAACCCATTAATTATCATGGTGATGACAAACGACACTGCGGCGCCTGCCGGGATGGTGATTATCCATGCCCAGACTATTCTCTTGCCGACGCCCCACCGTACCGCGGAGAGCCGCCTCACGGCGCCGACGCCCATTATCCCGCCCGATATGGCATGCGTGGTGCTCGCCGGAATTCCCGCCCAGGCAAGTATGGCAATTATGGTTGCAGAGCCGGTCTCTGCTGAAAATCCCTGGTATGGTTTGAGCGCGGTAATCTTGGTCGCCATGGTCTTTACTATCCTCCACCCTCCAAAGAAGGTACCAAGGCTCATTGCAGTTGCCGCCATGATGATGACATACGGCGGGATGGAAAACTTGGTTATTACCCCTTGAGTCAGAAGTATGAGTGCAATCACTCCCATTGTCTTCTGGCCGTCGTTTGCACCATGGGTTAGTGAGAAATATGTAGACGAGACCAGCTGGAGTCTTCCGAAGATCGAGTTTACAGTATTCGGTTTTACCCTGGCAAAAATTTTCATCACTAGCAGGGCCACTGCAAACGCTATTGCAAGACCTGCAATTGGCGAGACTATGATGCCCGTAATCACCGTAGAGAGTCCCCCAAAGTAGACTGCCTTGACTCCCGCTCCCGCGATTCCCGCCCCCAGAATGCCGCCCACCAGTGCATGGCTGCTTGATGTCGGAAGTCCAAGGACCCATGTTATTATGTCCCAGACTATGGCCCCCAATAGTGCGCCTATGATGATGTTAAGCGTTACAAAGTCAGGGTTTATGATGCCCTTTCCAATGGTGGTCGCAACCGCTACCCCAAACATGAAAGGACCTACAAAGTTTGCAAATGCCGCTATGCCTACAGCAGGCAGAGGCTTGAGCACCCGTGTTCCGACCACCGTGGCAATCGAATTTGCGGCATCGTGGAAACCGTTTAGAAAGTCAAAAACTAGCGCCGCTGCTATTGCCCCTATCGCAAGTCCTATCATGGCCAGGCCTAGGTATACTTGAGGACGACGTCCTCTATTGAATCTGCAACGTCAAGGCACATATCTGAGGCCTCCTCGAGCGACTCGTAAATGTCCTTTAATTTTATTATGTTAATGACGTCCGTAGTCTCCAGCAACTCGCCCACCGCCTTCCTGTATATGTCGTCGGCGTTGTGCTCTATGGCACTCACCGCCCTGCAATGCTCTATGATGGACTTGCTAACCTTAAGCTTGTTTAGGCTTGTTATCATGAGATTTATCTCCTTGGTCGCTGCATGAAGCTCACGTGCAATTTCAAGCATGTATGGAGGCGGCGACTTGATCTTAAAGTTGACTATCCTGCCCGAAATTCCCTCGACATAATCTATGATATCATCAGCCTTTGAAGCGATGCGTGAGATATCCTCCCTGTCAAATGGCGTGATGAATGTCTTGTTTAGCTCCTCGAAGACAGAGTGGGTCAGATTGTCCGCCTCGCGCTCTATTTTCTTTATTTGGGCGTGGTTTTCCTCCAGTTTTTCAAAATGCTCGAATATGCCCACAAGGAGCTTGGCCGCCTCCTCTGCCTTGCAGGCAAGATCGTTCAAAAGAGACAGGATCTCTTTCTCGTTTGACTTTATCCATGTCATCCACTGTGTCATATGTAGCTTCTCTGAGTTTACATGGTTAAATGTCTGATGTATATAGGACACGCGAACTATATAGATTCAATGCCACCGATCAATTTTACAAAAGGCAAATGTACCTGAGCTCTGGATCCATGTTATTGGTAACACTTTCTGTAAGGGACCTACGTGTCCATTACAAGTCAAAGGATGCGGTTGTCCGTGCGGTGGACGGAGTTTCATTTGATCTTGGCAATGGGAAATCTGTAGGCATAGTAGGCGAGAGCGGATGCGGCAAGAGTACCCTTGGCCTTGCACTGATAAGGGCCATCCAAGGTGGCAGCGTCGAATCAGGCGAGGCGTTTCTCGATGGCAAGCCCCTGCTTGGCATTTCAGATGACGAATTTTCCAAGACCATGAGGTGGAAGAAAATATCCATGGTTTTCCAGGGCGCCATGAATTCCCTTGATCCCGTTTTTTCAGTAAAGGCGCAGTTTTACGAGGTCTTAAAGGAGCACAAGTATGCGGGTGACGCACAAAAGGCCATCAAGGATGCCCTAGCCGCAGTTAGCCTGCCCCTTTCCGTTTTGGATAATTTTCCCCATGAGCTTAGCGGGGGCATGAAGCAGCGCGTTGTGATTGCAATGGCCCTATTGCTTGGGCCGGAACTTGTCATTGCTGACGAGCCCACTACCGCCCTTGACGTGCTAGTTCAAGCGCAGATAATGAGTTTGCTAAAGGAGCTCAAGAAGGGAGGCATGTCGGTCATGCTAATTTCCCACGACCTCGGGATTGTTTCCGAGATATCTGATATGGTCGCAATAATGTATGCCGGAAAGATTGTGGAGTTTGGCACCCTCAGGGACGTGTATTCAAACCCGAGGCACCCCTACACGCAGGCCCTGCTCAAGGCAACGCCTAGGATCCGCGGGGAGAAGGAACTTGCATCACTCAAGGGGACCCCGCCAAGTCTTTCGTCAGTCGGGCCCGGGTGCAGGTTTTATGACAGGTGCCCCAAGGCGATGGAAAAATGCAGGAACGATCCCCCAGTTGTCAGGACGGAAAGTGGGTATGTAGCCTGCTGGCTTGAGGAATAAAAATTAAAAAATTAATCTAGTGGGAATAGAGTGTCTGATTTATGCCTGCACCGTTATAGTACGAGTTGTAGGTGTTTATCGCGTTCTGCAGTGCCATCTGGCTTCCGTCCTCGATTGCTGAGTTTCTACTCTGGTAGACGTTCTCGTTCGTGGTGGAGCTGTTCAGCCCTGCATAATCTGTCGATTGGGTATATGCCAAGTGCTTCGCGTGAATCTCTTGGAATATAGTGATTGCCTTGCTTAGTGCATATGCCTGTGCTGCATCTAGTTGTCGCCCTACAGTGTTCTCGTTGGTAGTAGGTCCTGCTTGGAGGTTAACATAGTCAGTGTCAATCTTTGTGATTTGGTTCACAAGTGCAGTTGCCTGCGTTTCCATGTCATCCCAAGTCTTTTGAAGCTGGGCCTGTCTGTCAGGTGCCTGCTCGTTTGTTGTACCAAGGTTCTGCAGATTCGTGTAATTCTGGTCTATCATTGCAAGTTCTGACACTATTGCCTGGGAACTGTTCAGCGACTGGGCCTTGGCCTGTTCAATCAGGGCGTTCCTGTCCCTTCCCTGCTCGTCCGTGGTAGTGCTGTTGAGTCCTTGGTATCCAGTGTTCTGCAGTGATACAAGTTGCCTCACGTGGATCTTGTCAAACTCGGATAGTGCATTCTGTGTAGATGCTTCTGCAGCGGCATTCAGATCTCTCCCCTTTGTAGTCTCATCAGTGGTCGAGTAGCTGAGACCAGCCCAGGTTGCCTGTGCTTGGCTCATGTCGGTCTCGGTATACTTGGTGCTGTAAACCAACGCTGCCCTTTCTTGAGCCATCAACTGTCTCTGCTCGATTTGAGACCATTGATCGTCGGCAAATACCATTTTTAGGTATACTGAACCGCCACTTAGAACTAAACCGGTAATCATTACCGCGGCTAGGAGTCTAACGTTCACGTTTGAGTATCACATATCATAGCCTTTAAAACTTTGCGATAGTAAGAAATTGACCAAGTGATCGGCTAAGGCCGTAAATCCTAGATCTGTTCCTGATTACGGGATCCTTGTGGGTCATTTTGGTTTTTGGAAATAACCCCCGCTCAGTGCTCTTGATATAGTTGGCGGACAGAAAAAGCCAAGTGGAAGAGATCCTAGCCGTAAGCGACCTTAGGAAGTACTTTGAAAAAAAGGCCTTCCTCCGCAGGTTGGAGGTCATAAGGGCAGTCGATGGCGTGTCGTTCTCCATAGGCACGGGTCAGACTCTAGTTCTGGCAGGCGAGTCTGGTTCTGGAAAGACCACCATAGCAAGGCTAATCCTTGGAGCGCTTGAGCCAGACTGGGGCAAGATAACCTTTTCCGGGGAAATGACTGGGCTAGACCGCGAGAGCATCGCAAGGATAAGGAGGGAGTGCCAGATGATCCACCAGGATCCGTACGCTTCGCTTGATCCAAGGATGAGGGTGATTGACATCGTCAGGGAGCCGCTTGACATACACGGAATCGGCAGGCCCGCCGAGCGCAGGGAGATGGCCCTTGGAGCCCTAAGGGACGTAAAGCTTGACGCCGATGACGTGGCCCTGAAATACCCCCACATGCTATCAGGGGGCCAGCGGCAGAGGGTTGCAATTGCAAGGGCGATTGCACCCAAGCCGAAGGTCATCATAGCAGACGAGCCCGTGTCGATGCTTGACGTCTCGGTAAGGGTCGGCATCCTTGAGCTGATGAAGGAACTTCAAGAACGCGACGGCATATCCTTCCTCTACATCACCCATGACCTATCTACTGCAAGATATGTCGGGGATGAGATTGTCATACTTTACATGGGAAAGATTGTCGAGTATGGAAAGATTGATGACGTGCTGCTGCACCCTGCCCACCCCTATACCAGGGCACTTGTTGAGGCAATTTCCGAGCCAGACCCGGACAACCTGACGACCGAGAAAAAAATCCATGTCAACCCAACCCTCGATATCAATCCATATCAAGGATGCAGGTTTAGGGCGAGGTGCCCATATGCGGTAGAAAGGTGCAGTGATGAGCCCCCCCTTGAGGACATTGGTGGTGGAAGGTTTGTTGCGTGCTTTGTAAAACCGGACTAGTTTGCCACCTGCTGGGCACCAGATATCCGGTGGGATACAACCTGCGATACGCCGTTCCTTGGGAAGACGCCGTAGATAAGCCTGGCCTTTTGCACCACGGAATCCTTGAGCGATACCATTATTATCTGACTACCCGACGCCCTTTCCTCGAGTATCTTCGAGAGCCTTTCCGTGTTGAGCGCGTCAAGGTGCGCGTCTACCTCGTCGAGAAGGTAAAAGGGAGACGGCTTGAGCTTCTGAAGCGCCAGGAGGAAAGTGATTGCGGCAAGGGTCTTTTCGCCTCCGCTAATCGAGGTGGACTCCCTTTTTGGCTTGTTGGGGAACTGCACGAGATACGAGATCCCAGAGGAGAATATGTCGTCCTCGTTCTGTATCTCAAGCCACGCGTTCCCGCCCGTCATCCTACTGAAGATTTCGCGTATGTCCTTGTCAACCTTGTCGTATGATTCTAGGAAGGTTTGTCGCTTGTCCTTGTCAATTTCCTCGATGAACTTCACAATGGAGTTTCGCTCAGCCTCTAGCTCGTTCTTCCTTGTTGACATGGAGCGGTAGCCCGTCGAGACCTCGGCGTACGTGTCAGGAGCCCTTGTGTTGAGCGAGCCGGACATGGCCTTCTTTTCGGTCTCAAGTTCCGAAAGGATCTGGTCGACGTCAATCGATTCGAGCAGGTCGGTATACCCATATGATGTGAGCGTCTTTCTGATCCTCTCCTCGTTTTCCGACAGGTCCTTTACGTCCCTTGTTATCGAGTCAGACTGCCTCTCGAGTCCGTTTATCTCCTTGGTAAGGGATCGTTCCGACTCGTAGAGGTTCTTGAGTTTCAGGTCGTAATCCTTGAGCGTTGTGACTGACGTACCGGATGTCGATATGAGTTGCTGCTCCTTCTCCCTGAGCTGGACAAGGAGGGCGTCCGCCACTTCCTTCTCCTTTGCAAGGGCTCTGGACTGGACATCTATCTCATGCTTTTCGTGGTTGAGCGATGACTGCTCCTCGTTGAGCCGCCTCATGTTGGCCTTGTAGGCGTTCTCCTCGTTTGTAATCTCAGTAAGCTTGGCGGAAAGGTCCCTGAACTGGGCCGAGACGGAGCTCTGGGCAGTCATGAGGGTTGAGCGCTTTTCGTTAAGTGACGATATCATGGAGGCTATCCTTGCCTGCTCCTCCTCGGCGTAGTTTTCCTTGGTAAGTGCAATCCTTTCCTCAAGCGAAGCGATGTATGACTCTGACTTGGACATATCCACGGTTATTGACTCGTCACGCCTCTTCAGTTGGGACACCCTTGTAGATATCTGGTCAAGTGAGGCAGTAACTTCCTTGAGCTTTGCCCTAACGTCTGCAATGCTCAGGTCCACGTTTGCAAGGCCAGTCTCCGAGGCGTTGTACCTTCCAACTAGGTTTTTCGTGATGCGCTCTATCTTTTTCATCTGGGCTTTCTTGTTCTGGATGAATTTTTTGAGCAGTTCAAGCGACTGGACTAGGCCGTCGACAGAGGTTGAGAGCAGGATTATCTTTGTAAGGTTTGAGACCTTGGAGTTTATGTCCACGACTACCGCGTTTGCATCCGCCTCGAAGAACTGCCCGTCAATCGTGACCGCCCGGAAGCCCCTTTTCGAGAGGGCGTATGCTGCCTCCTTTGATGCCGCAAGCCCTATGTTTCCAAAGATAAAGTTCTTCAGCGGAATTAGCCTTTCGTCGCACCGTACAAAGTCTGAGAGCACCCCCAGTATGCCGCGTTCCTGCTTTATGCTGGCCTTGGAGTTTGTCACGGCATCAAGCGGTATTATCCTAATTTTTGGCAGTTTTTTCTGCTGGGCAAATTCCGCTATCCCTAGCAGTGTGGCAAAGTCGTTAACCACGAGGGCCTTGAGCCAGTCTGACCCAACGGCAAGGACAGCCCTCTCATAGTTCTTTTCCCAGGAGAGCAGTTCGTAAACGAGCCCCTGGATTCCAAGCCTCTTCGAGTCCTCCTTTAGCTTTGCAATCGAATAGTCCTCGTGCATGACTTCCTTTACGACCTTTATCTTCGCCTCGTATTGTGCCGCTGCCTTGCTGGCCTTCTCAAATATCAGCGTCGTCTCCTCGATGTCTTTTTCTGTCTTCGTACCCTTGTCGCGCAGGTCAGACAGCCTAGACTTGAGATCCCCGATTGCAGACTCGTGCCCTGACCTTACTCGCCTCAGCTTCTGCTCGAGGTCTGCAAGCTTTTCTCTTTCGGTCTCCAGTGCACCGGCACGGGTGGTGTTTTGCTCCACCTTGTTTTGAATGTCAAGCCTTTCCTGCTCTAGTTTTGAGAGGCCGAGTTTAGCCTCGTTTAGGGTTCCGGTCAGGTTCCTGACCTTCTCGTCCACCTTTAGCTTGTTGGAAGTAACCTGCGACTGCTGCCTCATAGTCTGGTTTATTTCCGACTCTACCTGGGCAAGCTCTACGTTCGAAGCCCTCCTTGACTCGTTTATTGTTTGAATTGAATTTTTCAGATCTACAATCTGCGACTCGAGTGCAGCGCGCCTTGTGTGTAGGTCCCCAAGCTCGGCCTCGATTTCAGGCAGCCTAGATTCAATCTGCACCACCCTCCTTGCTCCCGTCGCAATCTTGCTGTTTGCCGCCTCGGACTGGTGCATGGCGCTTGAGAGTTCCGAGTCTATCGAGGCCTTGGCTGTGTTGTATGCGCTGACCTCCTCCATGAACTTCTGCTTTTCCTCCTCCAGTTTCTTTATCTCATCCCTGAGCTGGGCGCGCTGCTCGTCAAACCTCTTGTACTCGGACTGGATTGCGTTGAGGTTTCGCTCCTTTGAGACCTTCTGGGCGTCTATGTCCCTAAGCTTGTTGGATGCTTGGATGGCATAGAGGCGTTTGAGCTCCCGGTCCACAAAGTCGTACCTTATCTGGTAGTTCCTCTCCACTTCGAGCTCGTCAATCCTCTTTTTGATCTCATCCATCCTTGCAAGCGCAATCTCAAGCCTCCTGTCCGCCTCGTCAAGCTGCTTGAGGGCCTCGGTTTTTTTCTCGTCAAAATAGGCAAGGCCTATGATATCCTCTATAATCCTCCTCCTTTCCTCGGAGTTGAACTCCGAGATCCTTGTGATTGTTCCCTGTTGCACTATGTTCAGCTTGTGTATACCGCAGTTTGCGATTTCAAGCAGGTCAAGTATGTGGTTTCGCAAAACCTTCTTCTGGTTGAGATAATAGATGTTCTCGCCCGACTCGTCCATCTCTCTCGTTATGGTCACAGTGCCAGAGTCCACAGGAATCTTGCGGTCGGTATTGTCAAAGTGGCAACTCACACGGGCAATCTTGGCGCCGTGTCGCGTGTTGTCCACATCATGCAGCAGCGAGCGAAGCTTGTCAACCCTCATCACCTTTGGTGAGTTTTCACCAAGCGCGAAGGAGATGGCGTCAAGTATGTTGCTTTTTCCAGACCCGTTTGCACCCGAGATCGCGATCAGCCCAGACTCAAAGTTTACAATGGTGTTCTTGTATCCAAACGACTTGAAGCCAAAGATCTCTAGCTTGCGTATATGGACCAATGTAATCGGTGACCTCGCGTCTGAGATAACAGATAGTTGACAAGTTTCGTTGACCTTGATAACAATAATTGCAATGTGTTACCTACTGGTCTCGTTTTCCATCAACAAACTCTTTGAAGGCGTTCTTCGCCTCGGTGTAAGGCATCTGTATCGGAGGGTGCTTGAAGCAGTATGATGAGATGCTTGTCATCGGCCCTGAGAGCTTCCTGTCTAGCGCGATCTTCAGCCCCCTGATCGCGTCGATCATTATGCCGGCACTGTTGTAGGCATCAATTACCTTTAGCTTCAAGTCAAGCTTGATCGGTATCTTTCCAAAATACTTGCCCTCGATGTTGATGTAACAGATCTTCTCGTTGTCGATAAAGTCCACATAATCGCTTGGGCCTATTCTCATCGGGATCTCATAGTCTGCCATTGCCTTTACGGCGCTGGTCTTGCTTATCCTCTTGTCCTCAAGCCTCTCCTCGTCGAGCATATTGTAAAAGTCCATGTCTCCACCTATGTTCAGCTGGTATGTGCCGTCGACTAGGACGCCCCTGTCCACGAAGAGTTTTACTAGCGTCTTGTGCACCACGGTGGCCCCGAGCTGGCTCATCACATCGTCACCTGCAAGCGGGATTTTTTTCTCGGCATACATCTGCTGCCACTTGGGCTCGGATGCGATAAAAACTGGAATTGCGTTGAGAAAGCCAATACCTGCCTCTAGTGCCTGGCTTGCGTAGAACCTTACCGCCTCGGTGCTTCCTACCGGGAGATAGTTTACAAGCATTTCCGCTCCCGTGTCCTGCAGTATCTTCTTGACGTTGACCTCAGGCTCGGTCGACGGGGTTACTATGCGGCTGAGGTGTCTCCCAATCCCGTCCTTTGTTGGACCTCGTTGCACCAGCACGCCTGTCTTTGGGACTTCCGCTACCGTGATTGTGTTGTTCGGTCTTGCGTAAATTGCCTCCGCGAGATCCTTTCCTACCTTGGTGTCCGCGACATCAAATGCTGCAACGACCTCGATGTCCCCGGGCTCGTATCCTCCCAGGTTGTAAGCCGTAAGCCCCACGGTATCCTTTGGATTATCCTTGTAGTATTTTGAACCCTGAATCAGCGCCGATGCGCAGTTCCCCACGCCAGCGACGGCAATCTTGATCTTCTTGCCCACCTTTATCGATAAATTCCAAATTACACCTACATATTAATCGTGTCTAGCGTCCTGGTGCGCCCAACTGAGGGTCTCGCCTTTGGAGATTTCAAAAACTGGGTCGCCCTTCTGGAAGCGTGACATTATAGACCGGTCTTGAAAAATTTCAGGTTACAATCTATCATACAATGATAAAAATGATTTTTACCAAGCAATATCATGCTCAGTCAGTTTGTCGATAAGAACAGGGCAAGGGAAGCCGCAATAAGATTTCTGCAGCGGCACCACACGGTAGTAAGGGTGGAAAGAACTGTCTTGGTGGACAGGATATGGCAGGTAGATGTGCTAGTTTCCACCCCGACCAGGAGGAGGCTGCAGGTTGAGATCGATGCCTCAACGGGAAGCATAATCTGTTTCTAGATTCTCCGAGGCCCCAGCCCATGCAGGCCTTGCCCCATTTGGGCAAACAGCCACGCTTTTTTGTGCGAACAATCCACATGTTTTCGAGGCACTCTCACAAGATTTTATACCCCCGGCTAGGATTTGTGAGATGTGGCCGATTCCGGAAGACCAGTAAAAGACATCTCAATAAAAAAAGGGGACGGGGTCTCGGAGATTTTTGACGCAATGTCCAAGTCAGGCGGCTTTGAGTCAAGGAATCTGGCAGAAGGCCTCAACATACTCTCGACCATGATCGAGGACAAGCAGTGCCTCAAGTTCCTGTCCTTTGTAGGGGCCGTCGTATCGACGGGTCTCCGCGGAATCATTACCGACATGGTAAAGAACAAGATGTGCGATGTGGTAATTACTACCTGTGGCGCACTTGACCACGACATTGCAAGACATTTTTCAAACTATCTTGAAGGATCATTTACTCTGGACGACAGCAAACTTGCAGACGAGGGAATCCACAGGCTCGGCAATGTGCTAGTCCCGCTTGAAAACTACGGTCCGCTGATAGAGGAGAAGGTGCAGGCCTTTTTGCAGAAGGAGTACCAGGGCGGCAAGAAAGAAATGTCAACCCACGAGGTTTGCAAGTCCATAGGTGCCAACCTTGGCGAAGACTCGTTTCTATACTGGGCCCACAAGAACGGCATCCCAGTCGTGGTCCCAGGAATAATGGATGGTGCGGTGGGCAGCCAGATTTGGATGTTCGGTCAGAAACACAACGACTTTAGAGTCAACGTAGCTGCAGACGGCGACCTGCTCTCCGGCCTGATATTCAAGGCAAAAAAATCCGGCGCCCTGATGATTGGCGGCGGAATATCAAAGCACCATACACTCTGGTGGAACCAGTACCGAGAGGGACTAGACTATGCAGTATACATCACGACGGCCCAAGAGTTTGACGGAAGCCTCAGCGGTGCCTTGGTTCGCGAAGCGATATCATGGGGCAAGGTGACGCAGAACGCCAAGCAAACCACCATTCATGCCGAGGCAACCACCATCCTTCCGTTCCTCTACTCGGCCCTGCTGGCACGGCTCAAGTAGTGTAAACCTTTTTCCTATATACCTCATCAAACCCAAGCCTTGCGTAAAAGGTTCCAAGCCCGTCCCGCTCGTACGTCTCAAGGACAAGTAGATCAAGGCCTCTTTTTCCCGCCTCTGATGTCGCAAAATCTACAAGGGCTTGTGCATGTCCCTCCCGCCTTGCCTCTGGCACGGTACCTAGACAGTACAGTCCGAGGAGGGAGTTTTTAGCGTACAGTGCAACGCATGAAGTACCCGACTCGTCAAGGTAGTATTCTATCTCGTTCAAAGTACTTTGCACTACTCTTGTCACGGCGTCCTTCCACTCCATGCAGTCATAGGATTTGCAAAAAACCTCCGACCATGCAATCGACTCTTGTTTCCCTACGCGCCTGGGCGCCTGGGCTTGGCCGCCCGGTTTTTTGCAAAGGACCCTCTGGACGTCATGCATTTTCATGCCCCCTTCCAGCAAGGTCCTTTCAAGGTCAGGCCTTGGAAGTACGTAAATGTACGGGATGGTATTGAATTTTGCAAACATGCACAGGGCGTCCTCAAGTGCCTTTGCATCAAGACTCGTAATTCCTGCAAGCTTGTCAAAGAAGATGTCATTTGGCATATCTGGGGTGTAAAAAAAAATGCCATACCCAACCCTTGATGGCTGGCTCCACATGCCCGTAAAGACCAGATCCAGGTCCTCTATCCTAGATATCAGATCCTCAGGCCAAGTACTCGACATATCCTTTCAAAGTCTTCAGCGGCGACACTTGTACCCCCAATCATCCTTGAGCAAAGGTCATCAAGTATTTTGATTGCCCTTGGTGAGTCAAGGTCATCGTCAAGCGAGGCATGAAAGCTCTTGACAAGACCAGACGCACCCTCTTCTGTACGGTCCGATACCTTCAGTCCGGCTAGGCATATCCTGTTTAGCATCTCTTTTTTGTCGGCAATATCGGAATCTTTGAAATCAATCGCGTCTCGGTAGTGCGTAGAGAAGATGTACAGACGCAGGAGGTTTTGGCCATATTTTTCCACCATGTCCCGTGCCCATGCTACGTTTCCAAGCGATTTTGACATTTTTTCGCCCCCTGCAAACAGCAGACCTATGTGCATCCATGTCCTTACTGGCAGATTGGAACCTGAGAGTGCCCTGTACTGCGCAAGATGTGCCTCATGGTGTGGATAAAGAAGTTCGCTTGCCCCGCCATGTATGTCGTAGTTCTCGCCAAAGTTTTCAATTGCCACCGTGGTATCCTGCATGTGCCACCATGGAACTCCCACCCCGAACCTGCTCTTCCAGGAAAAATCAAACTCCTCAGAACAGTTCCACAGCATGATGTCGTTCTGGCTCCTCTTATTTGGGCCAATGTCAAGCCTGTGCATGGCAAGTTCCTTTTGAGACTGGCCCGAGAGGCGCCCGTAATCCTTGTCCTTTTCGGAGTCAAGGTAAATGTTTCCGTTTGCGACATAGGCAAGTCCCGACTCGAGGAGCCTGGCAATATGGCCCTCCATGCTCTCCACATAGTCGGAAACATACGCAAGCCTTGAGATGGTCCGTATATTGAGAAGCTCAAGATCCTCCTCAAACCTCTCGGCATAAAACCTAGCAACCTCCCTGCACCCCACCGATTCTGACCTTGCCCGTTCAAACACGTTCTGGTTAATGTCAGTCATGTTGACAAGGACATCAGTTCCAAAGCCCCTGTCATTGAGATGCCTGCACAGCAGGTCGTATGTCAGGAAGATTCTGGCATGGCCAAGATGGGTATAGTCATAGAGCGTCGGGCCGCAGATGAAGATCCGCACAGTTTCCTTTTGGAATGGCTTAAACTCTTCCTTCCTTGACGAGGCGGAATTGAACAGCAACATCATGCAGGTCTATCGTCCGCCTTGGGACATGATAGGTGTGAGAGTTACCGTGGAGCGGACTCGCGGGATCCGCCTTATCTTGTTTGTTACAATCTCCTCAAGCACCCCGCTTGTTGGTGCCTGCACCTTGACGAAAATGTCATAGACGCCATAGGTTCCTCTCACTTCCATTATCTCCGGAATTTTTGCAAGCTCGCTTATTATCTGGGTTTCAGCACCGAGATCACAGTTTATTAAAATATACAGGGTATCCATGACTTCTGTTAAAAGTCAGGTAAGAAAAAGATATCTGCGGTGGCATGATGGGCATGGTTCGGCAATTTTTAACCCCCAACTTTACCATACGATGGGAGTATGTTTTATAAGATCATCCTATCCAAAATTAATACGTAGGACAAAATGAGCACAGATGCAGACACGGTATTGCTAAAAAAATTCGAAGATGAGATCTGGAGCAAGGTGCCGCACCTTGAAAGGGCGGATGGCTCCAGGGTCGTAAATCCCACCCCTCTTGTCGACATCACTGCCGATTTGAAGGAGTGTGTAAAAAAAGAATTCAACATAAACCTTGATGACAAACCAATCAGGGTTTTTGGAAAGTTCGACTCGAGACTTCCTGGGGGATCGATAAAGGTGAGGCCCGCAGTGCACATTATTCATGACGGGATAGCAAAGGGAAAGATCAAGAACGGCAGAACTATTTTTGAGGCGACCTCTGGGAACTTTGGCATTGCGCTAGGCCAGCTCTCAAGGCTAGGACTTGATGTTGTCGCCCTAGTTTCAAGGAAGCTTCAGGAGGGGGTCTTTGAGGAGCTGAGGAATGAGAAGATAAGGATAATCAATCTGGACATGGACATTTGCCCTGCCCCAGGCATGAAAGATAGCCCCAATGTACTTGCCGCCAAGGCCACTGCGGCAAACATCCGCTCGCAGCTTTCGGAACTCGGATTTGACCCAGCCAAATTTGACGGTGCGATAGACGAGGCCCACGCAGTCTTGGCAAAACAGGACATTATCAGCCTTGCAAAACTGATTGCAAAGGTCTACGGCGGGTTCTGCCCGGAGCAATATGACAATGAGTTGAATACTGACGTACATAGGACTGTGACGGGCCCCGAAATAGACCAACAGCTTCACGAGGAGGGCGAATCCCTTGGCGACTACGAGATAGTATGCACCTTTGGGACCGGAGGTACGTCGGGAGGCCTGAGCAGGTACGTGTCGGAGAAATACGGGAAAAAGTCACTCCATGTCGTATTCCCGCAGGGAGACCAAGACGTTGCCGGAATAAGAACAAAATCCAAGGCCGCAGGCCTCAAATTTTACGAGCCGGAGAGGTATGCAGGCCAGCACGAGGTGGATTTTAACCAGGCCAGGAAACTTTTGAAGTTCTTTGTAGACAAGGGCCATGACATGGGAGAGAGCAGTGCCCTTGCCCTATATGCAATGGTGCAGCTGGCAAACTTTGGGACCGGCAAAAAGTTTGTAGTCGTAATTGCCGACGGCATCCAAAAGTACAGGAAGAACCTCGAGAGCATGCCAAATAAGCAGACAAAGACGCAGGTCTCACTCGAGGAGGCCCAGTCCAGCATAGGCGATTATGACAAGGTTGTCTGGATTCACACCCAGTATACCCCAAAGGAGGAAGGGATAGAGATCATTGCAAAGACCCTGGGCATAGACAGGTCCAAGGTAGTGGTACCAACCGCAAGGGAGGCAGAACAGCTCCTGATGACCCAGAAGGTTCCAGAATCGCTGGGCAAGGCCCTGGAGGGATCCCACAAGTCACTGCTTGTTTGCATGGCAGGATATACGTCCCTCAACGCCGTAAAGGTTCTGTCGGAAAAAGGCATTGCCTCCGAGAGCCTGACTGGCGGGATATCCGCAATTTCACAGGGCAAGGGAAAACAGATTGCCGAACTCATTCGAGTAGCCACAGAGTAGGACCCCGAGCACAGTGTCTTAATTTAAAAGGATGTACCAAATATGAGAACTCATGAACAATGAGGTTGCCGTCCGAGAGATAAAGAGGGTAAACATCGAGGGAGGTTTTGTTATTGACGGCTTTCCATATGCCGGCCTTGCAAATGCCATAGCCACTGAATCCATGATAAACACCATGAGCCAGTTTGACCTTGCAGGAGTGCTCGATTCAGAACTTTTTCCGCCAATCAGCATCATCAGGGATGAGAAGCCTGGCTTTCCTGCAAGGATCTTTGTTAACGAGACCCTGAAGGTTGCGGTCTTTTCGTCTTATCTTACGCCCCACGAGTCCCTCCACCGCGAGGTCGCAAGGTGCATGCTAAATTGGGCAAACGAGCACAAGTGCGCTCTTCTCGTAAGCGCCTCGGCTGTAAAGAGCGATGAGGAGCCATCAGTCATAGGGGTTGCCACAACGGACGAGGCAAGGAAGCGCCTTGCAGAGGCCGGGATACCAATACTCAAGAATGGCACAGTGCCAGGAATTCCAGGAATTCTGCTCAATGAAGGATCAATAACAAACACCAACGTCATCGTCCTGCTGTACAAGGGAAAGGACACCGGGCCTGACTTTAGGGCCGGGGCAGAGATTTGCATGGCAGTATCAAAGCTTGTACCCGGCGCTTCATGTGACCTGCGAAACCTCATGAACGAAGCGGAGATGGTGGAGCAGCAGATGAAGGCGGCTGAGGAAGAGGCAGGGCCGCTCCGGGATGCAATCTACGGATGACCTACCAAGAACGCGAGATTCCACATGCCTCCCTTGAAAGGCATCTGGATGTACTTGATTCTGACGAAGGGATAAGGGTAGAGTCTGCGGGGGAACTTGTGTTCATAAACAGGACATCCAAGAGATATTGTCTCGGCATATCAAAGGATGGGAAGGACGAGTTTTTCTACATTGCCAAGGCCCACGAGGTGCTCAAGTTCCTTTCGGGAAGGCTCGAAGCCGGCTCGAAAATTTTCGCGTACTAGTAAAGATGCCAGCAGCAACACTGCCTGAATTTGCGGCAACCGTGATTGCTGTCTCAGTTTCAGGCGTGATGGCCCCAGGCCCGCTCTTTGCATCGAACGTGTATTACGGGGCAAAAGGAGGCTGGAAATCAGGGTTACGAATGGCTTTAGGACATACGATTGTCGAGGGCCCCCTCGTGGTGCTAATAGGCGTTGGCGCAGTATCCTTGGGGTCCTTCCCCCAATTCAGCCACCTCATATCCATACTTGGGGCCATCTCGCTCTTTGGATTTTCCATACTGCAGATAAGGTCGGCCCTTGCAAGACGTTCCCTTTCTGGCGGGCACTCTCATGGGCCACTGATAGCAGGCGTTGCCCTGAGCGCCCTCAACCCCTTCTTCCTTGTGTGGTGGCTCTCAATAGGGTTCAAGTTGATATCCGACGCGATTGCGCTCTATTCTCTTGTCGGCATAGGCATAGTGTTTGGCTTCCACATCTGGATGGACTATGCTTGGCTTGGGACAGTCGGGTTCCTCTCTGCGCGCGGAAGGTCCGTGCTTTCTGAAAGATATTACAGGATCTTCATGATCGCGCTTGCAGGCGTGATGGTCTACTTTGGGTCCCAGTTTCTTGCAAGTTCATTACACTAGCCGCAGTCGGCCGTCTCTAGTTGCGACCCACAACTGGCATCATAGCTTGATATCCTCTCGTTTAGGGCCGCACAAAACTCTGGATCCATGCTTCTCCCGTATTTTTTCGTGTCCTGGTCAATCCCAAACCGCTGCACCGCGCATGCACCCCCATGTCCCGCCACGAAGAGGAGAATCACTGTGGCACAGCATGCTGCTCCAACAACCCCGTACCTTGCCCTTCTAGACATTTTCGGGTTTTGAGACGTCTACTTCAATTGTGGAGACATTCCGCTCCTTTCCGTCCTTTGATTCCATCCTTTCAGAGAATATCCTTACGCCGCTGACCTTGTAACCGACTGCGTTCATCCTCTTTACTATCATCTGTGAAACGTCCACTGCCGTGGTTATGCTCTTCCCCCTGGCCTTGATTGTGACAGTGGGCTCGTTTGCAAGCAGCGTGAGGGTCGCGTTAACGTAGGTGAGAATAGGTTTCTTGCCGATGAAGACAATGTTGGGCGGTCTTGTCACAACGGAGGTCTTAAAGTGTTTTATTTAATGGTTGAGTTTCTTTTTTTCGATAAATTTTTCAAGGATGCTGTCAATGTCTGGCGCCTGCGACTGTCTCACCTCATCAACGATTTCCTTCTCCTCGATTTCATAACAGTTCAACAGATCGTTCTTGTCCTTGAAAAACAGCATCACCTTTTCCTGATAGAGGCAGTAGTACAGCTTGTCCACATCCATCATCTCGGTCCTTAGCTTGATTCCATCCTTTTCGACAGTAACGGGGTACTCCACGCTTCCTCCTCTGCAGGCAGGATATTTAGATGTGTTTTGCACCATGTTCCAAAACATAATAAGCAAACGGGCCAAGATGAGACTCGTGATCCCAAGGGTAGTGTTTCACATCGATTTTGATTATTTTTACGCCCAGTGCGAGGAGATGAGGAGACCCGAATTGAGGGCAAAGCCTGTAGTGGTGTGCGTCTTCTCGGACAGGGGAGGGGACAGCGGTGCCGTGGCTACCGCCAATTACCACGCCCGCAAGTTCGGCGTCAAGTCCGGCATCCCCATCAAATTTGCAAAGAAGAGGCTTGCAGATTCCCATGATGCAGTATTCCTGCCGACTGACTTTGACTACTACTCCGAGGTATCCGATTCTGCGATGGCGGTAATAAGGGGCTATGCAGACGTATTCGAGTATGTCGGAAGGGACGAGGCGTACCTCGACGTTACAAAAAGGACCGGCGGCGACTACGCCAGCGCCTCCCACCTTGCCCAGCAGCTAAAAAACGCCCTCAGGAGCTCTGTCAGGCTCTCATCCACGGTCGGAGTCTCGGCAAACAAGCTTGTTGCAAAGATAGCCTCAGGGTATAGAAAGCCTGACGGCCTCACGGTGGTGCCGCCCGACGGCATCTCATCCTTCCTTGACCCATTACCGATAAAGGAGATTCCGGGCATAGGATCAAAGACGGAACAGATATTCCGCGACCTCGGCATGTCCACCATTTCTGACCTCAAGAGGCTTGACGTGTTTGCGCTAAACGGGATGTTCGGAAGGAAGACTGGCACCTACATTTACAATGCGGCCCGTGGAATAGACGAGTCTCCCGTCTCACCCCGGGGTGATCCGGTACAGTACAGCAGAATAGTGACGCTCAAGCAGGACTCGAAGGACTACGACTACCTGTCAAGGGACCTAGAGGCCCTGTGCGAGGACGTGCACCGGGCAGTGGTGCGGGACGACCTGGTCTTCAAGTCCATCGGCATCCAGTTCGTTCAGGACGACCTCTCAAGCAGGACAAAGTCCAGGACCCTCAAGAACCACACTGCAAACCTTGACGAGTTGAAAAGAACTGCGCTCCTGCTCCTCCGGGAGCTTCTAGCGGACCAGCGCCTTCAGGTAAGGAGGCTGGGGGTAAAGGTGGCAGATTTTATCGAGACCTCCGGGCAGGCCGATATTACGAGGTTCTTCTAGTGCTTGATTCCGACATGGCCTGCAAGTCTCCTATGCTCGTCTGGCGTGATCCAATCCACCTGCAGGTAGTCAAGTATCCTTTCATGGGACAGCCCAAGCCTTCTTGCCTCCTCCACCGCAATTACGTAGGCTTCTATCTCGGTGGGTCTGTCGACATATGGGTATGATTTGTCATACAGGTCAAGGCCCTGTCGCTGCTGCTTGACGTGCACAAGCTCGTGTACAATGTCAAGGTAAAGAGTCAGCTCGTCAGAGTTTTTCAGGTGGTCAAGCGACACCACTATTGTCGCGTCCTCGTTTTTCACGTGCATGTAGTGCTTGTTTGTATCCACCTCAAGCTTTATGTTGAAAAAAACGTCATCGACTGCGGTCCTTGATCCGAAAATGCTGTGAAGTACCTCGGCATCCCTCAGGCCGGCAAAAACGTCCTCGATCCGATAGGTGCCAGGGCTTAGGTCCCTATTGATTCTTATCGAGTCCATGCCCCGCAACCTCAAGTTCACTCTTTTTCAGCCTTTTTGTCTCCACATAGGTGACGATGAGTAGGAATACAAAGAGCCAGGGCAGAAACATTATCTCTCCTGCTATCCCGTGGAATGACTGGAACTCGTTCACGTCAGTCGAGACCTTCAGGACAAAGAGCGAGAGCGAGAGAATCCTGATTACGTTTACGCCGATGGTGCCTATGACCCCCATGGCAAAGTACGCCGCCTTCCTGTTGCGCTTTATGTTCATTTTCAGCAGGAACGCCATCATTACAAGCGAGTAGATTATCATGCTGTGGACGCCTGCCGAAGGCCAGAATACCTGAAGGGCAAACGGGCCGTGTTCTCCGTTGAGGAACATGATGTTTCCGCTAGCGGTTGCCGTTCCAAAGTGGAACACGTTTATGAGGAAAACATCAAGCCTCACAAGGTACGGGACGACATACTGCAGCGGGCCAAGCGAGTCATATGGGAAGAACGCGTCAAGGGAGAGAATTATCGCGGTTCCTGCGGAATATATCGGGCCTGCAGGAGAGATTCGCACCCACCTCTTGCCGAAAAGTATCGTGAGCGTTCCCATGAAGAAGGCTGCAATGACGATAAAGTCCCACATCCAAGTCCACGAGTCCTTGAGCAGGACGTGGAACTGGGGGGCAATCGAAACAAGGTATTCCCTAAGGCCGTACTCGAGGCCAACAAGGTATGCGATAACTGCGACTGCGAGAGGGATCGCCGCATAAAGCCTCCGCTTTGGAATCTCAAGCTTGAGGCCAATGATCTCTGCCGCTATGAATGCGAGTGCAAAAAGGAACCCTCCTCTACCCTGGTTCCATCCAAGGCTGAACGAGTCTGGGTATACGGCCAGTGCAAACATTATCGGAGACGCAATTATTGCAATTGCAATAAGCACGCTTCTATTCTGCAATGATCTACACCAAAACGCCTTCAATAAAAATCGTATTGATTAAAAGTAGTCCCTAATAGATTTCTGCTTCCTTGCGTCCTTCATCCTGCTCCTTGCGAGCCACTCCCTCTTGTCCACGGAAAGGGCCCTGCACGCCAGGTCAAGACCACCGCCAAAGCTCGGGACGATTACCGGTTCCTGCCTTAGCGCCATCCTTACTCCCTCGCGTACCTGCCAGACACCTACAGGGACTGCGTATTCGGGCCTGATCTCCCTTAGGACAAGGGCTCCTGCCTGGAAGCCTATTTTCAAAAGGTGTTCTGCGACGGCAAGCCGTGAGGCAAAATGCGCACCCGCAGTCTCGGGATATTGTGCAAGGCCGTTTGCGTCCTCAAATGCAGAGCCAAAGCCGACGTTTCCCTCTTGGTCGTACCACGCCTCCTGCATTTCAAACATCCACCGGGACGGGAAAAGTATCACGGCATAAAGGTTTCCAAGGTGCTCAAAACTGTGCACCCTGCAGCTGTCAATCTCCCCAAGGGTCAAGATTTCCCTGACAAGGGATTTTGATATGATATCATCCGTTGCAGTTATGCTCCAGCGAGTCGGGACAAGTCTTCTTGCCTTGCCAAACATCCCTATGCTTAGGCACTTTTGTATTCTGCTTACTTCGATGCCCCTGTTGTACAACTCAAGCACTGCGTTCTGGGCAGTCAGGTCCCGGTCATAATAGAATTTTTGTATGTTCCTGTCGGAAGAAGAGGATGAGAACCTGGCCGTCTTTATCTCCCCGACTGGTCCAAATGGCGCGGCTTCAGAATCAACAAAAGAATGGGCCCTTGCGTTCTTGACAAACTCTATTTCCGAATCTGTCGAGTGCGTCGACATGGCAAGGTCCTGGAGGTTTTCGATGTACCTCCCCCCGGGTTCCTGCACCCTTACAGACTGGATCCCCCTTACAAGCGAGAGCCTGTAGTTTACAATATCCTCAAGGCCCCTTCCCACCCATGACTCGGGCTTGTCCATTACCTCCGTATTGCCGTGGACCGGGGGCACCATAGGGCCCACAAGCACCTTTGGATAGCCGGACGTCCCCACAAATACCGACGGCGGGCTTGAGCCCTCGACGTAGTTTGATGAGAAAAGGTTGGCATATCTTGAGAGATAGTCGTTCCAGTTTGACTCTATTGCCTTGCGGATTTCAGCCGCCGTCCTTGCCACTTGAATGCATGCGCGGTCTGCGCTAATAAATCCAGCATGCAACTTATTTATTGAATGACCTACAGGTTGCAGATCGGTAGCACTTGGCAGACTCGGAATCCTTTGGCATAGAGAGGGGGCACGGCGCGGAGGCGGTAGACTGGATGAACGAGGAGGCAAGGAAGATGGGCTGGAAATTCGAGGCAAGGCTTTACGGCCACGAGATCGAGACCAAGAACTTTGGAGCCTTTGAGATGTACTCATGGATGGGCGATGCCAAGGCAGCACGTGACCTTGTCACCAGGGCAAGTCGCAGGTTCAAGGTAAAGGTCATCGAGGGAGGATTCAAGACCCGGCAGTTCATAATGAAAACCGTACGGAACGAGTACGGCATGGTAAGAAGGGGGGACCGCATAATAGGCCAGGTGGAGTTCTCATCCTCCAGGCTCAGCCAATCCAAGTGGCAGGTCACCAAGGAAGAGCGCAAGTAACTTCAAGGGTTGTCGAGCCTGGCCTTTGCAAGAAGTTGGGCCACCCTCAGCGGTTCGGGAACTGCACCTTGCAATGTAAAGGCGTCAAGAAGTTTCGTTGCCTCAGCCAGGTCGCATCCCTCAACCCTCAGGAAGAGGTCCTGTCCGGTATGAAGTGAGACCTTTGACCTCGGGCCGAGGCGATTGTATTTCTCAATCTTTTCTTGATGCGAGTCGGGAAAGTGGTGCATGATTGCGGCCTCTATGCCCTCGGACTCTTCATATGTGACTCCAATTATCGGGATTTTCAGTGCCGACCACACCCTCTTGATGTCGATTATATTGTACATGGAGATTATAAGCCCCGAGAGCAGGACGAAGCTTATGTCCTGACGGCCAAGCCCCATAAACATCGAGACGACCGCATCAGTCGCGTCGTCGCCTTCTATGGTAGCCCTGCCAAAGGCAAAGCCGTCTATTACAAGATCCCTCCTCATTACAACCCCTGCAAGTCTTGACGTGATATCGCCCTCTCGGAAGGACTCGGCGACGGCAAGGCCCCGCAGGCCCTTCTTCTCAAGGTGGATGTGCGCCATCTGACCTTCTTCTTGCAATCCTTTTGTAGACAAGCGAGGTAACCGCGATAAAGACAGCTGTAATTGAGCACCACGTGGCAAATGCAACCGTGTCAAAGGATACCATGCAGGACAGTGTACCGCGTGCTATTTTAGTCCAAGGGATTTACCACGAGGCTGCACTAGCCTACAATATGGCCGCTGCCAACAATCCGTATCGTCTGCGACTCGGGTTTGAGTATTACGCATATCTCGTTTTTGACAAAGGCCGCTGGCTTGTTCAGCGAGATCTTCATTGGGCTAAGCGAGGTGATCTTGGCCGCCCTAGTCTGGAGGCCTATGTTTACGAGGAATGTCTGGCCCTCTGCTATCTTGTCCTTGAAGAACTTGTTTTGGACATAGTCAAGCGCAATTTCCTGGGCCACCGTGATTCCCTCCCCAAGCGAGAGATGGTCGCCCCTTTGGACGTCGTCTGAGACTACGCCTTTTACTGCAAGGCCTACCCTTGCAGGTGACGACGCCTCTTCTACCGGGTCGTCGTGCATCTGGATCGATTTTACCAGAACCTCGTCGCCCCTTGGCAGGAGCTTGAGCTTGTCGTATGCCTTAACCTTGCCCTGTGCAACCTTGCCAAGTATGACAGTGCCCACTCCCTTTACGTCAAAGCAGTGGTCTATCGGTATCCTGACTGGCCCCTCCTGCGAGACAGGCTCTAGTAGGTCCATCTCCTTTTTCAGGTCGCCGACATCCACCATTTTGTACTGCTCCACCACCGTTCCCTTTATCATCGTGAGCAGCTTGTCCCTGTCAACATCATAGGTGTGGGTAATTATCCCCCTTGTCTTTTTGAGGACGTCAAGCGCCACTATCTGCTCGCCTGTAAACTTGTCAAGCTTGGAAACATGAAAAATTACGTATTCGCCCATGTTAATCGCCTGGAGCAGCGGCGGAATCTTTTCAGGAAAGCCGTTTGGCATGGTCCAGGTCTTGACCACCCCCGCATCCTTTCTGTCATATATCGTAAGGTCGGTGGCCGTTCCCTTCTTTCCAAGGTCCTTTGCTACTGATTCGTCTCCAAGCAGCGTATAGTTGACGGAGTTCAACTACCTGTCGGTCATTCAGACCAGTAAAATATCTTGTGGATGGCCCTCTGAAAACTTTGGCTGCAGCACGGCAGGCGTTGCCTAGACCACTCCGACCTTGTGGAGGGTCACAAGGCCGTTATCCCCAATTGCCTCCTTTATTTCTGGGAGAATTGTCTCGATTTTCTGCAGTTCGTCTATGACCTCGATCATCAGAGGCATGTTGACCGAGATTCCTTCCACTTGGAAGTTTGACTTGCCCCTCTTGCCGTACCCTGCGACGCCTGTCCAAACCGTTGCGCCTGATATCTTTTCTTTCTTGAGGATATCGAGCACCACGTTGTGGAGGCGCTTTCCCTTAAAGTTGTCATTGCGCTTCATCCTTATCACAAGGCACCACATTTCATGCATCCTCATTTTAGTCCTCCTTCTAGTATTACTGATGTTATTGCCCTTCCCCCAAAGATGGCGCCAATCGAGAGTCCCACGTTTGTCAGTATGTTTGCGGCCATTAGTAGATATTGTTTGTTGTCAGCCAAGTTTGCAGTCTCAAGGGCAAAGGAAGACATGGTGGTAAGCCCTCCGCAAAAGCCTATAGCCACAAACATCGCGTATTTTTGGTCAAGGTTCCACTGCTGGGACAAAACTGCAAAAGCCCCAAGTATGAAACTTCCTATGACGTTCACCATTAGGACGTTTACCGAAAGTGCACCAAGCAACAGAGGCGACTTGGTTATCCCATACCTGAGAAAGACCCCTAGTACTCCGCCCGCCGCGAGCAAGGCCAGCTCAATCATCTTCATACCTTTCCCGCGCAAAGGTTGCTTAAATCAGATGCAATTTTTGCCCTGCGATAGAAGCCCTTTGTTTTCCCATTTGTGCTGCAGGCTTGCAGATAGGTTCCATGTACGATTGAAGTGCCCTTCATATAGGCGTCCTCTTCTGCGACCCGCCATCACCGCGTTTTTCTTGCACTGGACGGGTCGGGTCTTCCCGTTTGGACTTGCGCTTTATTATATAGATTGCAGCCACAGCCCCGCCACATGGGACAAAGAACAGTGGCATGAGCCACCATGTCAGCTCAAGGTTTCGCGCAGGCTCTACCATCGGCGCGTTATCGTCGTTCATGTCGGAGGGATTACCCGGGGCTACAATGGTGGAATATTGGGCCGATTGTCCCGTATGTGCGATGTCGTCAAATTCAAATGTAACCGGTCCTGGATTGTCAAACCTAAAGTACTGGTACGCCCCGCCAAACTGGGTCGAGTCGTCTACCTTGTACAGCTGCTGCCCGTTTTGATTTATCGTAAATACATAGTGGGCAGGTATCGCTTCGAACCTTATGTTGTCATATACCTGGTAAATGAAAGTGATCTGCTGCCCCGTCGTGATGTAGTGAGGCTCCCAGTCAAGGTCAAGCTCGTACGCCCTGTCCGGGGTGAGCCGCACGATCGGGAACTTGGTTATCTTGTTTCCCTGTGCATCGGTAGGCACAGGCTGCGCCTCCTTGACTATCACGTATCCCTCCATCCAAGGATGAATGGTGCAGAAATACTCAAACGTTCCAGGCCTTGTGAACTTGTGGGTCCATGACTTGCCTATTCCGATTTGGCTGCTGTCAAAGATCCCGTCGGGGCGTCCCACGCTGTTTCCAATAAGCCCCGCCCTGCCCGCCGACACGCCGCTGGTAACTGTGTGGACCTCCTTGTCCTGGTTTATCCATGTAACGCTCTGGTTAACCTGGATGGTGACAACTGCCGGCTGGTACCAATTCGGGGCTGCGGTATTGAAGTTGGGGTCATATGCGCCAAACGGTATAGTCACCACTTCCTCCGAGTCCGGCGGGGCCTCGGACACTGCAGTGTGGGAGCTGTACTGCTGGCCTATGGTTATGCTGACTATCTCGTTTGGCCCCCTCCATTCTGTTATGCTAGTGTCTGGAGCTCCTGATCCCTGCAACTGCACTTGGAAGTTTACAGGACTTACGTTTTGCAGTGAGTCTGTCACTTGGATGTCCTTGCCGTTTACTGCGATTGAGGACTCGTTGGAGAGCAGCAGCACTCCGTTGCCCACCATTTGCTGGGCTCGGATGCCATAGTGTTCGTAAGGTATTGGCCTGCCAGCCTGGTCTGTGAACGATATCTGTAGTGCAAGTGGCTGGTCTGCAGTTATCGATGTCGAGGTTATTGTTACATGTACAGAGCCGTCAGAAGAGGTTCCGCTTGCCGTGACAAGGGAGTTTCCAGACCCTGCCTGCGTAAATGTTGGCTGGTCCTGATAATACTGTGCAAGGGCATGTCCCTGAAATATGAGGCAGCGCAGGGTCGCAAGCCCCAGTGCAAGTAGCGTTGCAGGCCTGGGCATTTTCAAGACAAAGGATGGGAATGAATCACGGTTGATTGAGAATCTGGCTTTTTTTTGCCCGGTTTGGTTCTTGTTTTTTTTGTTCATCTTGTCTACCTAATTTCCATTGGGTAGACATTATCAGCTCCTTCCGGGGCGGTTCAGGATTTCTCCCAGGCTAATGTCATAGCCGTATTCCTTGGGTGAGGAGGGCAATATGTTTAAGTCTTTTGATGGCCAGGCGGAGATGATCTTGGGAGAGTCACCATGGAGACGTATTTGAAATCACGAGATGTTGTACCAACATGCCTCACCGCAACACTCCACCTCAATGGCAGCATTGTGTGAAAAAATACCCTAGAAATTCTACCGAACAATCTTGCATACATGATTAAATTTCATTTCTGCCATAGTATGGGTGGGTATGTCCCTCTATATCATAGACAGCAAGACCGCGAATGAGATTGCCGTGGGGTTTTTGCAGCAGTATCACTCGGTAGTAAAGATACTCAAGACGTTCCTTGATGACGGCATATGGACAGTCGAGGTGTTGGTGACATCGAGCAGTTTCAAAAAGTTCCAAGTGAAGATAAACGCAAGGACGGGCCAGGTAATCGGATTCTAAAGGTTCGATACTCCTTGAGATGAATCACCGATGCCTTGGGAAAAGATCGCCAGCCATGCCTGAACAAATTCGTAAAACCTCCTCCCTTACGTACAGCCAGCACATGACAATTCCTGTAGGCGCATAAAAGTTTCATCGAAGTCGTGCAGTGAGCGAGAAATCAGGCGCTGATTATCGGTGTTTAATTCCTGCCAGGTAGTTTCTCCCAAGCATTGGACAAGATCAATTCTTTGAATAGGTCCCCAATAAGACTGCCTTTCCCACCACATGTCCTGCCATGGCATTTTCAAGGTCTGTCCTTGACGCACCCTGTGCCAGATCAAGCGCCGTGTCAAGGGCGTATACTGTAAAGTAGTACCTATGGGTTCCAGATGGAGGACAGGGGCCGCGGTAGCCCACGGTACCCGCGCTTGTCATACCCTCGGAGAAGGCATTAGCGTTCCCTGTGTCAAGCGAGGTCGAGTTTGGTGGGATGTTCCATGCCACCCAGTGAGTGAACGGGCCTGCCGGTGCGTCAATGTCAACCACCGTAATAGCTAGGGTCCGCGCATTGTGCGGGATTCCCGAAACATCAATAGGCGGTGGCGTGCTCCCACCGTCGCATGTATATCGCATGGGAATTGTCCCGTTGTCCTCAAATGCGGGGCTTGATATCACAAACGGGCCGCTGCTGCCCATCCTGATGATCCCCGACCCTACCAAGTATTCCATGCCCCTTACAAAGTCCCGGTCGGAAACCTTACCATCGGCCCACCATCCCGCGTCGGTCTTTACCCAGGAAGGTATCTGGGATGGCGAAGCAGTCGCGTTTACACCGCCCGGTATCACCATCAGCCCCCGATCTACAAGGTACTGGATTCCCTTGATGAAATCATCATCCCCCACAAAACCCTCCGACCACCACTTGGCGTTGTTTTTCACCCATGAGGGCACGTGAATCTGGTCAGCCGCTGCAAGCGACGGGACCATTGCAATGGCCGCCGCAAGCACAACTAGATGGACCCTCACGCATTGGATACTGCACAGTTTCAGATAAACTGGTTGCAGCAAATGCACCGTTGCAGGGGCTCAAAATTTTAATAGAATCGACAAGGGAGCAAGATAGTGGTAGACGTAATCAGGACAATCGACAGGGTCGGCAAGTGGTCCCTCAACAGGGCGGTAGGGCGGAGGAGGCCCCTTATCGCGGTATTCAGCCTCACCCACTACTGCAACTACTTTTGCCCCATGTGCCCCTTTGGCGACTCCGACAAGCAGGGGCAGATCAAGCTAGCATCAAAGAACGACCTTACGACCGAGCAGTGGAAGTCCATATTTGACAAGGTTTCCAAATACTGCATCTGGTCCATCATAGAGGGAGGCGAGCCTACCAGCAGGCCCGACTTTATGGAGCTTGTAAGGCATCTTGACTCGCTGAAACTTCCAATCACGCTGATAACAAACTGCTCGCTTCTTCACACCATAGACCTTGACGAGCTGAAACGCCACATCCAGTTCATCACCTGCAGCATAGACTCGGTCTTTGAAGAGTCCTACTGCAAGGTCCGCGGGGTAACGCCGCAAACGTACCAGCGCGTGATGCAGAACCTTCAGATCCTCAACGAGCATGGCGTACCGCATACCTTCAACTCTGTAATTACCAAGTTTAACACAAGGGAGTTCATCGACAAGTCATATTTTAGGAAGGCAAAGGATCTTGGGGTAAACTCTGTCTCCCTTACCTTCGTGGAGGACAGGTCAGACGTTGACTATACCCTCCTGCCCGACCGCGATACAATCGTGCAGGTTTGCAAGAGCGTCCTTGAACACATCCAGAGCAGGGAGGACCCGCAGGTCATGATACCTCTGCAGTACTTTGAGCAGATAATAGAACATGGCCGTGGAATGTACGACGAGTGCGGCGTATGGAAGTCAATCTTTGTCAACGGCAACGGGACAGTCATGGTACCCTGCTGGAAGTACAGCAGTCCCCAGAACACCTACAGCCTCCTTGAGAAGAGCGTCGAGGAGATCTGGTCTGCGCCCCAGTGGGAGATTGCAAAGACCTGCCATGACTGCCAGGTGCTTGGGTGCATATGGTACTCGTCCCAGCCAGTCACTACATTTGCTCAGAACTACATGATGGGGCTTTCAAAGATGATATCCCAGCGAGCCCCCGAGGCAGTGGAGCAATCCTAGCCGAGCCTTTTTGCAACCACAAGGTCCACCTTGTAGTGCAGTTCAAGCCTCGGATTTGCCTTGAGGTTCCACGGTATGCGGGCCTCCCTTGCAGTTCCCGCCACAATCCTGAACCCGGACCTCCTAAGCGTTGACCGTATCTCACGCGGCCCCATCCTCTTCCTTACGGAACTCTTGCCCCTGTCATAGTCATATGGGTCTGACAGGACTAGGGTTCCCCTAGCCTGGGAGGCAAGAGTCCTGAGAAGATTCTGTGGCTCTACAATATCAAGCAGGTTCAGTGCAAGGACCATGTCAAACTTTTGCGGGCCAAATGGGTGGTTGAGCGAGTCGGCCACCACAAAGTCGGAGTTTTTTGCACGCGCCCCTTTTGCCTCGGCAATTGCGTAAAACGACTTGTCTATGCCAAACACCCTTGCCGCCCTCTGGGCAGCCATGTTTGCAATCTGTCCGATGGAGCAGCCGTGCTCAAGTACTGTGTCTGACGGGCCAAGGCCCGCAAGTATGGACCTAACTCTGGAGTAAAATTCCGACCCCGCGCTGTCACGATATATCCTGACCCACTTTTTCTCAAGGGCCGTAGTATCATCCGACGCCTGCCGGACCTTTGAGAGTGCCTTCCTTACAAAAGACCGCATCTTTCCAGTCCTAGATTTTAACATCAGATGGCCTCCAAGCGAGGCCCTTATTGCAAAATACGAAGATATGTCTTGCACGATAATTGGCACCTTCATTATCACGGGATAGGCTGACCTGCAGCTCCTGCAGCGGAGGAATCCCTCCTCAAGTTCTGACTCGCTGGCAAGCGCCTCCACATCAAGGCGTGACCTGCAGTCTAGGCACCTCAGATATTCAATGGTAAAGTCATGCACGTGGTCTAGGCGGCGGGCGGGATTAAATTCATAACGTTATTCGCGGATCTTGCTTTCCTGGAACTGCTGCGAGTTGTACCAGCAGTACCTAAAGTAGTCCAGGCACCACTCGTGGAATAGCGTATCCCTGCTGTAGAACATCTCCCGCATGTCTGCCACGCCGTCAAGCGTAGGAAAGCCAACGCAAGCCTCCTTCTCGTTTAGGACCACTACCACGTTTGTGCCTGCCCTCATCCTTCTCTCCACAAGGCCTTTCTCAAGGAGCTCACTCATGCCGAGCTTGCTGAGCAGTTCCTTCCTGCCCTTTGGTACTATTACTGATTCGGCAAAGATGTACTGGAGGTGCATTCCCTGCTTTACCTTGGTAAGGAGTGGCTCTATGAGGTCAAGCGGCACTTCGGTGAATATCTCGTAGACAAACTCGTCGGCGTTCTTGTAAATTGACTTCCATTGCTCCAGGACCTTAACGAATCCCTTTATTTGCTGCCCGCCGGCAAGCGCCCCAATCCTCTGGATGAACTTCATTGGGACGTCCCCAAAGTCGTGATCCTCGAAATATTTTCTGTTCTTTGACAGGAAAAGCAGCGAGGGGACCTGTGTGCACATCGTCTTTCCATATGTGGTAAGGTCATACATGCCGTCCTTGTCCTTCATTATCAGCCCTGCCCCTGCAAGCCTCTCAAAGTTCCTGTGCACCTCCTGCACGGTGGCATGCAGTTCCTTTGCCATGTTTGAGATCTTGGACTTTTTCTCAAGCAGCTTGAATATTATGTTCAGTCTTTGCTCGCTGGCAAGCTCAAGAAAGTCGTCCGCGGCGTTTGCGTAGATGTTGTTCACGGACAGCAATCTGCGGCGTATTTATGTAAATCTTTGCCCCTCTGGGGCACGGGTTTTTTACAATCCCCGTTGGTGCCGTCTGGTCGGGATAAAATCTGTTGTGGTACAGTTGCAGAAATAACCTGCCCGCATAATGTTTGATCGGCCGTGGTTCTCCGGCGCCACCTCATGGAACATAGTTAAGCAATCCATTAAATGATTAGAATCACACAAGAAGCAATGCTAGAGGTAAGTGATGAAAAGCAAGCCATCGAAGAGATCCTTTCCGACGGCACAAACAGGATGATTCTTGAATGTATCATGAAGGACGCAAAATCCACGAGCCAGATCTGCCAAGAGTGCAACATACCAACAAGCACCGCCTACAGGAAGATGCAAAAGCTCTCAGACTGCAGGATAATACGCAAAATTGGCACGATAAACGGGGCAGGCAAGAGGGAGATACTCTACAAGTGCAACCTCTTCGTTCTCGGCAGGGCCCTCAAATGAAATTAAATTACGCCCCCCGCTGTATTCAGACGTGATAACAGTAAACTGCAGAGACGTGCTCACAATCAAGTCGCCGCTTGCGGTCTACACTTCGGACAAGGTGGGTGCAGTGCCTGCACTCAAGCAGCGCGAGTTCATGCTTGCCCCCGTAGGCGACGAGGAAATCAGCTCGTCTGACGTCATTACTGCAATCAAGATGTACCTTGCATCACTTGGCTGCGAGAGGCACTTTGCAGTGGTACAGAAGGGCAGCATAATCACCATCGTGTCGCTTGACGGATACAAGCTCGAGTCCGTCCCGCAGGGCAAGTCCGACCAGTTTTTCTCCTGCATCCACTGTGGGCATGTCACGCAGTTTGAGACGGTTCACAACAACCACATGAAGATCCACTACCTGTAAAGCATCGAGTGCCTTTTTCTCAAGAAAACCGTTGCCACGATTAATGCGATGCAATCTTTTCCGGGGGCAGACGGCATTTGTCAGGCAAGAAAGACATCATGCGTTAAACCCGGACAGGTGGGTTCCGACCATGTGTAGTCCATTTCCACATTCCACAAATAAACAAGGCATCTCAATTCATACACAGATTAGAATCTTGTTTAAAAGAATCTCGAGTAACGACACTTTAATTAGACTCTGAAACAATATGGAAGTAGACCCGTCAGGGGTGGGATTTGAACCCACGTACCCGAAGGCTTGTATTTTTCAGATACACGGCATGCCTTACTTGCCGACCCTGACAGGATCTTTCTTACAAATTTGAAATAAAAAGAGAACAGGTAGATCAATCCAGTTTTTATAATATGCAGAATTGTAGCTGACTGCGATGTTGTAGTCTAAATACGAATTTTCATCTTAGAAAAGACGATTAATGAAGTGAGTCCCATTAATAAAACCGGAATTGCTACTGGAAACTCTGGAACTGCTACATTTTGACTTGTAAGGGTTTGATTCTGTTCTTTCATGTTAAGATTAAAACTGAATTGAGGCATAGTGCTTTCATCAAAAAGGTTACTATCATAATCTATTGAATCCATTTTGATTTTCAGATGATACATAGAATTGGTATTGTTAAAAACAGGTGCGTATACAATAACAGGTTCGTCGTTACTATGTGGAACCCATGCGTGTAAGATCGGTTCCCTATCGGCAATGACTGTCCCATTAAATGGTGTATCAATAGAAATTATCTGTAGCATAATGGTTCCCGTATGGGTATGAAATGTGTCTCTCAACAGTGTATCATTTACAGTAAGAAAGAAAGACACATGTTGAATTGTCTGATTGGTATTTGCATCAAAGAATCTTAACCAAAGGTAGTGTGTATTACTTGGCGTTGTAGAATTCGAATAGAGTTTCAAAGCAAGATCTAATGTTCGGTTTCCTACTGTCGCTGGAGGAAGTGGATAAAAGCCACCAACGCCTTGTGCAGGAGTTAAAAATGAATCAAGATAAAAAATCATGATGAGAGTAAAAATTATTGCAATATTCAGAGTTTTCATTTTTTGATAGTTGTTTTCTGTTTTAGATAGATAGCAGATAGTAAATCAATAGCAACCACAGTGGGAATTATGCTTATTCCAATATTGGCAAACTGAATTACTCCATTACCAACGCCAAATCCACGTATTGTACAAAGATCGTGGAAAGATGCGTAATTTTGACTCTCATAATCTGTTTTGCATATCAACCCTTCATTTACTGGTTGAGAACATACTACTTTGCCATTACATTTCCAAGGACTTGGACGCTGGTTCATCCAATATAGATAACTCATATAATCTTGCGTGATGAAAAATAACGGGATAAACGAAACAGCGGATGGGATTAAAATTACTAAAAACAGTTTTTTATTCACATTTTCAAGCTAATCTTCAAACTTTAAAAAACTGACGTAGATTCCCGTGTAATTCCTCTAACGTACTCTGTTTCAGCCTTGTTTTCTTCATTGAAAGAGATCCATGGACTGGTGGGGTTCCGCTACCATATAGTTCATTTTCACGGTCCACGAAGGGTTAAGCAGATGCCTTTAATGCTGATTATGAATGAAAGTTACACATAGTTTTAATTATTCAAAAGTGCTATAACAAATTGAAGCATGCAGAAAGCAACAAAGCCAAAGAAATCAAAAGAAGACGACCTCACTCCAGAAGAGATAGCAGATGTTAAAGAATTCTACAAGGCAAAGGCAGAAGGTAAGACAAAGGTTAGTTCTTTAAAGGAACTCCTCAAAGAATTAGATAGTTAGTTTGTGGCAATTCCAATATTATAGTGAATTTATCAGACAATACAAAAGATTAGGTTCTGATAGGCAACAAAGGGTAAAGAAGGCACTAGCAGATTTAGAAGATTGTAATACAGATCCTAAAACTAAAGGCTTGTTCAAATCGTCTCTTAATGTATTCTCTTATGAATTAGGTCAAAGTGATAGGATAATTTACAGCATTGATTATCAAAATCAACGAATACTGTTGTTACGCGTCGGTGACCATAAAATGACTTACGGAAAAGATTAGGAATGTATTCAATGTGACTTTAGATTAATTCTTTTTTTAATTTTCTTATAGGACAGTAAGACAATTCCAATACCAACCAAAATAACTCCCAAATCAGTCAGAATGGGTTGGAGGAAATAATACGGAGGAAGATGAATTGGTCCCATGTAATCTGAATTTGTTGGAGTTTCACGTATTTTTTCATCAAATTGAAAATCGATTTCATAAAAATAGGAACTTACTCCAAGAAGAACCGTGCCAATTACAAGAAGGGCCGAACCTATACCTTCCATTTTTGTAAGGTGTATAGTTTTCAAAATACATCATCATTTATTCTTTAAACCATAAAAAACTGGCGTAGATTCCTACCGTAACTTTCTTCTAAGACATGTCGTGTTTCAGATCTTTTCCTGGTTAGAAAAGATCAATGGACTGGCGGGGTTCCGACCCGGTGTAGTTCATTCCTAGGTTCCACGACCCAAATTAATGAATAAAACAGAAGATGAATACACATAGTTTTAATTATTCACCTAGCTATAACATAGTGGAGATAACATGCAACGAGCCACAAAGAAACCCAAACAAGAAGCAGACGATCTCACACCAGAAGAGATAGCAGACATCAAACAATACGAATCAGACAAAGCCAAAGGCAAGATAAAACGAAGCACTTTAGAAGAACTGCTCAAAGAATTACATAGTTAATTTGTGGATACTTGCTCCAAACAAGAAGTTTATCAAACAATACAAGTCATTGGGTTCTGATTTACAAAAAAGAATAGACGTGGCACTTGCCGAATTAGTCAATTCGGAAAATCCCATAAAATTAGGCAACTACAAACCAAGTCTAAGAGTATATGCATACAATCTTGATAAGAGTAATAGAATTATCTACTCAGTTGATTTCTCCAACAACACAATAGAATTACGCAGGGTTGGTACTCATAAACAAGTGTATGGCAAGGATTAAACAAGATCAGCGTGTTGTGTTTTTTAGGCAACTGTGAAACGCGGGTCTAAACACTAGGCATTAATGCGGTAATGACGGTGTACTACAAGGTACAGTAATCCACCCACTCTGAGTCCATTTATGGCAATCCAGATTATTAGACGGTATAACAGAAAATTCCCTTTCAAACGTCTTTCCAAAAAAGGATATAGTAATCTTGTAAATACCCGTCTCATTCACTTGCAGAATTCCAAGGTCGCCGCTATCAAGATTCCAGTGCCATGTGGTGGGCCATGATGTCATCATATCGCAAAACATTGCATCAGGTCTGTTGGTCCATACCGTGCTTCCATTTTCACTGGTCAATGTGATACGTGGTCGTGAACATTCCCCAGAGGTAGTAGTTATGTTAAAGCGGATTTGTTGTCCCACAAGATATGTTTCATTCAGACCTTCAACTCTAATCGTAATAATAGACGTATTAATTTGTGATGGGTGAATCTCTAGATTTTGTTGGTTTGTTCTGTTTGGCATCATAAAGAAAAACAGAAACGCAGATACTACGATTATACTAATTCCTGTTCCAGTAATTATTGTAATATACAAACTCTTCAAAATATGTCATTAATTCATCCTTCTAACTTTAAAAAACTGACGTAGATTTCCACAGTATTATCTGCAATCCAGTGGTCTAAATTCAAAAACACGAAATTTACTCTAGGACTAGGGACAGTTAACAAAACCAAGTCTCAGTGGACAGTGACCCCAGTCACGATCAATCAATATTTTAGCAGTCATGGGTTTTACGCATGCAGGCGAGTCGTCCTGCCATTTAAGAATTAATTCGTCTCCTGTTTCACATTGGACATTTTGTGATTGTACCCCCAACCTTAATTGTTGGATTGGTGATACTAACAAGTCTTGATTCTTTAAGTGAGGAGATGCAGTGTTTTGTTCATTATAAAATAAGGTAACACTTGTATCAGAACTTGAATTAATATTACCGTCAAATTGAGGTGCTGTTTGCCTTGAAAATGCTTTGTTATCCGCGTCTATTCCATAGAGATTGATATGAATACGATAATTGGTATAATTGTCTTCAAAAAAAGAGTATGAATTCAAGTTAACAAAATCGCTCCCATTAGGAGGCTCAAATCCTCCAAGTATGGGCTCTCTTGTAGCGTTTTCTACCAACCAAGAATGTTTACTAGCATAATATTGAACAGATTCTCTTGTCGATGCATAGTTTCCACCCCAAATATTAGTTGATGTAGTCTCGTTTGGACGCATGGGTTCTATATGCAAGATCAAGTTTCCAGAGTTTGTATGAAATAACTCTGCCAGTAATGTGTAATTATTGCTAGTTATGTTGACGAATGCAGTAATGTGTGATATTGTCTGGTTTGTGTTATTATCAAAAAATCTGAATTGGAGAAATCGTGTTTGGTTATTATCATGGTCATGAATTGATATTGCAAGTTTTCTATTTCCAATGCTAGGTACAGACAGGTTTTCGTGAACATACTGTGCATGTACATAGAGGATAGAAGAAAGCCATAAGATAGAAGAAATTACAAGAAATACCAAAAGATGTAAAGTTTTCAAAATCTATCCTTTCTCGTTTATCAAACCATAAAAAACTGGCGTAAATTCCCATTATAATATTCCTTTGACACTCTTTTTTCACCTTTTTCTTCCTTGAAAGAAATCAATGGACTGGTGGGGTTCCGCTACCATATAGTTCATTTTCACATTCCGTATAGAAAAGATAGACAAACCGCTTGGCGGCAATCTGTAATCAAATGTAATAAAACATAATAAACTCTAAAACAATATTAGAAACAAACCCGTGCGGGTAGGGATTCGAGCCCTAGGACTGAGGTCACCCAGTCAGGTTTTTTCAGAACCTCGCTCTACCTTGCTAAGCGACCCGCACATTCATCTTTATACAAAATTAAGATAAAAAGTCAACAGGTAGATGAATCCATTTTTTTTAAATTCAGGTAATTTTCATTTTTCCTCTAACTAAAACCACCATGAAATGCCTGACCATAATACAAATTGTCCCCAACGGTCAGTAGAATTCCGCTGTGAAACCAGAACCCGATATAGTATGATTTGTCTAATGTTACATGCTGGCTTGTAATTATCTGATAACTTACTCTAACTACGTGGTCGTTCATGTCTTGCACATTTGACAGAAATACCTTGACATAGTTCTTATCTTTTTGATAGTGTACATCTGTGCGTATCTGTGTCTGGTTTACTTCATTGATATAAGGCGAGCCGAGCAGGTCCGAGATCGATATTGATTTGTTACCGTTAAATGAAGAAAGCGCATCTTCCGTTGTAACCTTGCAGTTGCTTCCCGGATAACGATTAAAATCATAAGTGAATTGGATGTACGCCGTCGAGTTTGGTCTTAATGCAAATTGAATCACATTTCCTACAAGATTCTTTGTAAGATTTGTACCCGGATAGATTACGCCGTTATCGGGCAGGTCATCCTTGGCGAACCCACGAGTGCCAACTATGGAATACGCGGGTTGCGGTATGGCGCAATCTTTTCCACCAAAAGGTTCCTTGTTAGGTGTATTCACTATCGTGTCCCCAACCATATCAAACCATGCATACCATCCCTGTCGTAGCATTCTCGTCATACTAGATTCATGGATACATGCTGGAGAATTGTCTTCCGAATTAATTACCAAGATAAATGTGTCATGACAGAGGACATTTTTGGCATCTGTTCCCAGTTGAAGTTGTTTTAATGGAGAGGGAAGCGGTCTAATATCCCCACACTGTATGCCATCTATACAGGGGGCATAAACTGAATTTATTCCGGTAAACACAAATAATGATAAAAGAACCATAGCGAGAGATATAATTTTCAAAATACAATTATTACTCTCCCTTCAAGCCATAAAAAATTGGCGTAGATTCCCTACCGATCATTCTTCTGAAACACCCCCAAACTTCTTGACTTTCCTCAAAATAGAAAACAATGGACTGGCGGGGATTTGAACTCACGAAATGAAGGTACAACGTGGTGTTTTTCAATCCCTCGGGATTCCCGACCTGCCGGCCTATCCGAAATTTCCTTGCAAAATTTTGAATGATGTATTCAAGTGAGATCAATTCAGAAACGATTCTTAATTTACAACTTGATAAAAGACCGGCTTCGGAGGCCCCTCCATGTACGAATGGCCCTTTGACTGGATCCTAAAGTGTTCCTGCGTCTGGTGCATCTTCTCGAACTTTTCCTGGTTTTCAAACTCTACAAGCATGGCGTGCTTGCCCGTTCGGGTTGCAAGGAGACGTCGGTTCACATAACCGTCAAACTTTGAGAGTTCCTTGTTTGACTCGTTTACCCAGTTTTTGAACTCGTCCTCCACGCCCTTTTTCAGCTGGACTTCGACTACAACTACGAACACATGATATCCCACCATTATTGGATTTAAGAGCATTTCTCATATTCCCATTTCGCGAAAGACGGACGGCAGTCCTGCGCAATAATCCTAAATACGGGCAGACTTGGGATAGGTCATGAACGAGAAGCTCATGGTCTTCGGCGGAATTGCAGCCGCCATAGTCATCATGACCACCCTCATATTCCCGTTCTGGAACCTTATTCCAAATACCGTCAGCGAAACAGTTACGGTACGCCAGGTAGACTCGAGCGGGTGCTGGGTTGAGACAAAGGACCATTTTGTTATTCACGTTCCACCCTGCAATGCGCAGCCCGGCCAGAACGTTACTGCAACCTTTGACGCAAAGGTAAGAGAGCGAGAAAAGCAGATTTAGAGCAGCTTCAGATCCCGCGTAACCTTGTCAATCTCAGATTCTGGAGCTGGCCCAATCGAGATGCATGTTACCGTGCCGGGCTCGATCTGGGTGTGTCCTGCATCTGTGACCTCAGACCATGGCAGGCCAAGCGAGATGGCACGTCTTTTGATGTCCTCAAGATCCCCAAGGCTCGATACCTTGAGCACCACCTTTTCCTGGCCGAACCTTTCCCACTCGTCATACCACTCCCTTTTTGACTTTCTTACGTGCTCTGCGCCAAGCACGCATGCATGGCCCACTTGGGCTGCAATCTTTCCCGTCCCCATCCCCAAGTCCCGCCTTACAACTATGACCTGTTTTATAGCTCCCATGGCATCCCTCATCAGATTGGGCATGTTAAACTTTCGAGCCTGCCCCATCGGTGTGTGCCTGATTGTTACAGACTCTGAGATATATCCAGCAGGGCAGTGCCGGAGACATGGTAAGGTTCCAAGCCACCGCGCTTTTGTGCGCCTATTGTAGCGCGGAGATTAGGTTTGAGGAGGGCGATGTGATCTTTGGAGATGCATGGTTTCACAAAGAGTGCGCTCCAAAGTTCAGGCTCTCCCTAAAGCGGGAAGAATGACTCTGGTTTTTTGCACCCAGGCGGGCACGGTATAAATTATTCTCTTGGGTCGATAACGTATGGATTACGACGTGGTTGTCGCAGGAGGAAGCGTCGCAGGGCTCCTCTGCGCCAGGGAGATTGCGTCCCAAGGCCACAGGGTGCTGGTAATTGAAGAGGATTATGAGATTGGGACTCCTGAGCACTGCGGCGGGCTTGTAAGCATCTCGGCCATGGACGACCTTGGAATCATACCGATGCGCGGTACGCTAGACAACAAGGTCAGGTCTGCAAGACTTGTCTCGCCCTCCGGCAGGGAGGTGACCCTCGACGCAAGGCCCCAGCAGGTCATCGTGCTTGACAGGAGGGAGTTTGACAAGCAGGTTGCGCACCAGGCAACAACTAGTGGCGCCGAAGTAATGGTAAGGACCCAGCTTCGTGAGATTACGGTGGATGGCATAAGGACAAACGACGGTAACATAAGGTGCAAGATAATAGTGGATGCAAGGGGCGTTTCCTCGCTTGTGAACAGGGACCGCACGGGCATACTTCCTTCTGCGCAGTATGAGGTCTACGCCGACTGGGTGGACAAGGATCGCGTCGAGGTCTACCTTGACCAGGAGAAATATCCGGGCTTTTTTGCGTGGGTGATACCTACCCGGCATGACGAGGCCAAGGTGGGCGTAGCAGGCCGCGGGATAAACGCCGCAAGCACCCTTGAGGAGTTCCTTGGAAAAAAGGGCAGGCATTCTGTAATCAGGAAGATTTTTGCTCCCATCTGGGTAAAGGGGCCGATAAAGGACTTTGTCTCAGGAAACGTTGTCACCGTCGGCGACGCGGCAGGACAGGCCAAGCCTACCACCGCGGGCGGGATTTATTCTTCCGGCATGGGAGGGATACTTGCAGGCAGGGCAGTTTCGCAGTTCCTCAATACCGGAAAGAGGGAGGACCTTGCACGGTACCAGCAGGAATGGAATGACAAGTTCGGCAGGGAGTTTTCACAGATGCTCCTTGCAAGGTCGCTGCTTGAGAGGCTTGACAACAAGTCCATCGAGTCGCTTTTTGGTTCGATCACCCCCCAGGTGCTGGATGAGGTCTCAAGGGATGGAAGCTTTGACTTTCACACGACGTCGGTTGCAAAGATCCTCGGCGTCAAGGGATCGGTAAAGGCAGTCCAGGCAATACTTGGAAACGAGCTGCGGCGATTTCTTGGTTAGCAGGATGCGATCAACAAGGTATAAATTCGGTTGGAATTCAGCTTGAATCATGTCTTCATCTATTGCCCTTCCGGTTTGCAGTTCGTGCCACAGGCCAATAATGCCTAATGATAAATGTGTTAAATTCAACTGCCCAAGCTGCGGCTCGGTCCTCCTCTGGAGATGCGAGAGCTGCAGGGAGGCGGCAAGGGCGTATACCTGCAAGTCATGCAGTTTTCAGGGACCATAGAAAAGATGCCGCGACTAACACTACGAGCAAAGATTCTTCCGACGGGAACCGAGATTGACCTTGACAGCACTGCAAGCAAGATATCAACAGCCCTGAAGGACGGGATCAAGCTCTCAAAGTACACAAAGGAGCCCCTTGCTTTTGGTCTCTACTTTATTAACGCCGAGTTCTCACTTGATGACAAGGAGGGACAGATGGACTCGCTTGAAAACAGCGTTCGTTCAATCGAGGGCGTAGGTGAGTTTGAAGTCCTCGGCATCAGCCGGGCCTCTGTAGACGCCAAGTAGGTGCCACCAATGGTCAGAAAAGACGACCTGCTTCAGATGCGAGTCGGCGAGGCAAAGCAGAGGGACGTTGGCAAGAGGAGGGCAAGGATAGAGCCCGAGGCGATGGAATTTTTAAAAGTAGAGCCGGGAGACATGATAGAGATCGTCGGACGAAAGTCAAGCTGTGCCATAGTATGGCCTGCTGATGACGACAACAAGGCTCCCGACATGATAAGGATTGACGGCCAGACAAGGAAGAACGTCGGAATAGGGATAAACGACTTGGTCTCAGTCCGGAAGGTAACAGCCAAGGCAGCCAAGTCGGTCGTCCTGATGCCAGTCAACGGAAACGTAACCGTGGACAAGGAGTTTACCGATTTTGTCAAGAACAGGCTCAAGGGCCTGCCGCTCTCGGAGGGCGACGAGATTTCAGTGATGATACTTGGAAACTCGATGGACTTTAAGATTCACAAGATTGCTCCAAAGGGCGTAGTAAAGATAGAGCGCGCGACCTTGCTCAACATACTCAACGAGGCGGCAGTGGACAAGAAGCTCCGTGTCACGTACGAGGAGATTGGAGGCCTGAGGGCCCAGATAAACAGGATGCGGGAGATTGTCGAGCTTCCGCTCAAGCACCCCGAGGTCTTTACCCAGCTTAACATAGAGCCGCACAGCGGCATACTGCTATACGGCCCCCCAGGATGCGGCAAGACCCTTATCGCAAAGGTACTTGCGTCCGAGTCGGAGGCAAACTTTTACTCGATAAACGGTCCTGAGATAATGAACAAGTACTACGGTGAGACGGAAGCCAGGCTCCGCGACATCTTCAAGGAGGCAAAGGAGAACGCACCAAGCGTGATATTCATAGACGAGATTGACGCCATAGCCCCAAAGAGGGAGGAGGCGTACGGCGACGTGGAAAAGCGCGTGGTGGCCCAGCTGCTTGCCCTGATGGACGGGCTCAATGACAGGGGCAACGTCATAGTGCTTGGCGCGACCAACAGGCCCGAGAGCGTAGACCCCGCGCTGCGAAGGCCCGGTAGGTTTGACAGGGAGATTGAGATTTCAGTTCCAAATGCCGACGGGAGGCTTGAGATCCTGCAGATACACACGCGAGGCATGCCGCTTGGCGATGACGTGGACCTAAAGACGCTTGCATCGGAGCTGCACGGGTACACTGGGGCCGACATCAAGTCTCTCTGCAGGGAGGCCGCGATGAAGGCACTGAGGACTTTTCTGCCCGAGATAGAGATGGAGACCGAGAAGATTTCAGCCGAGGTATTGCAGAAGCTTACGATTCGATTGCAGGACTTTTACGATGCCATGCACGAGATTGTCCCTACTGCCATGAGGGAGTTTTACGTCGAGAGCCCCAAGGTGTGGTGGAAGGACGTTGGAGGGCTTGACGAGCCAAAGCGTACGCTCAACGACAACCTCATCACGGCAATCAAGGAGCCAGCCAAGTTCCAGAAGATGGGAATCAAGCCACCCAAGGGCGCGCTGCTCTACGGTCCCCCAGGATGCGGAAAGACCCTCCTTGCCCGTGCGCTTGCAACGGAGAGCGGAGGCAACATGATACTTGTTCGCGGGGCCGAGATACTTTCCAAGTGGGTAGGCGAATCCGAAAAGGCAATCCGCGAGATATTCCGCAAGGCCAAGGCGTCATCGCCGTGCATAATAATTTTCGACGAGCTTGACTCGCTTGCAAGGTCCAAGTCGCTTGAGGAGACAGGCGTAGGGGAGAGGCTCCTAAGCCAGCTTCTCACCGAGATGGAGGACGGCGGCGCGGCAAGGGTCATCGTAGTAGGGATTTCAAACAGGCCTGACCTCATCGACCCGTCCCTTCTCAGGCCGGGAAGGCTTGACCTGATACTTTTCATACCGCCGCCAGAGGAGAAGGGGAGGTTTGAGATAATCAAGTCGCTCACTCGCCAGATGCCGCTTTCGGGGGACGTCGACCTAAACGAGATTGCGCTCTCTACCAAGGGGTACACTGGCGCAGACCTTGTCGCGGTATGCAGGGAGGCGGCAGTGCAGGCCATGCGCAGCAACTCGCCAAAGATAAACAGCGTTGATTTTGCGGCCGCGCTCAAGGTGGTCAAGCCCTCCATAACCAAGGGCGTGGAGGACTGGTACACCTCAATCAAAGACAATATATCCTACGCCCTTCCAAAGCCAATTGACAAGGCCTTTTACGGATAACATCATGACAACAATGCCACTCCGAAACTCGGTGTACGAGATAATAAAAAATGCAGGCTCGATGACAGACAGCGAGCTCTCAAAGGCACTGATAAAGTCCGGGATATCCATACCAGAGGACGAGTTCAACAAGACGCTCCTCAACCTGGAGATTTACGGCCTCATCAAGGTGACCTGGCTCACCAAGGACGAGAGGAGGATAGAGGTTGCCACAAGGGAGGCGGAGGAGGACGAGGTTGAAAAGCAGGCGCGCGAGTCACTGGAGCGCGAGTACGAGGCCGGGTTCCCCGGCGTAGATCAGGAAGAAAGCTAGTGGAATACCGGAAAGTGGAAGGCCGCGTCAAGGGCAATGCCTACAAATATTATCGTGAGGTATGGCGCCGTCACCTTGTATGCCTTCCAGGCAAAGTCAGACGTCGGGTTCTTTGTAAGCTTGTAGTGATATACCAGCATTAGGATTCCCGAGGCTGCCGCGATTCCAAGGTAGACATATCCCAGCCCGAACCATACAAGCGCAATAGAGTACGGCAAAAGTATCGCGGTGTTGACAAGGATGTACTTGGAGGTCTTTTGCATCCCTATCAGGACCGGCAGCATCGGCACGTGCGCCTCTGCATAGTCGTCCCTTATCTTCATTGCAAGGCACCAAAAGTGCGATGGCGTCCACGCAAAGACAAGTATCCCTACCAGTGCCCCAAGTATGTCCATCGAGCCCGTTGCCGCGGACCACCCTGCCATCGAGGCGCAGCTTCCCGCAAACCCGCCGATTACTATGTTTGAGGAGTTGGTCCTCTTGAGCCACGCGGTGTATACTATGACATAGAAGAACACGCCAAGTGCAATAAAGAACGTCGAAAGCGGGTTTAGCGTAAACCAGGCATATACCACCGAGGCCGCGCTTACTGCAAGGCCGTAGATTAGGACAGATCTTGCCGACATCCTTCCCGATGGGATTGGCCTCTTTGCAGTCCTCTTCATCAGCGGGTCGATATCCCTGTCATAGTAGTGGTTGAGCGCGCTAGAGCCTGCCGAGGAGAGCGATCCGGCGACGATCAGGTGCAATAGCGATATCGTGTTCATCGGCGGCCCTATCAGTTTTGATGCCGCATACATCGAGGTAATGGCCGTAATTACAAGTAGGACTACGATTCGTGGTTTCGATATTTCAAGTACTTCTTTTAATCCCACCAGCATTAGCGGCCCATGTGGGAATTTATTAGCTTCGAACTTTGCCATGCGGGGTTCAAAAGAATTAAGTAGCTCAGCGATTCGAAAAATAGTCGATGAGCGACTGGGATCTCATGATGCCTGGCATGGGACTTACTGCCATCGGCCTTGGTGGAGTCATCTTGTCTTACCTAGGCATCGCCAACACGTTCCTTACCGGCATGCAGGCGCTCTCAGGACTTACAATGTTAATGGGCCTCATCTTCCTTTCCGCCGGCATACTCAACGGCGGGGTATCCACAAGCGGGAGGGCCAAGGCGACAACGCTTGTCATATTTGGAATAGCCGGCTCTGTCGGGGCCTATGCGCTGTCGCTTAACACCGTGATAACATCGCTCCCAAGGTTTGTCGGAGTCTTGATAATCATAATCATACCAACCATAGTAATCGGATTCTCTTCTATGAGGATGCCCAAGTACTTCAAGCCCGTTGCAGTGATATTCCTTGCAGCGATGGCAGTGGGCGTCGGCTCATACACGTCATTTGGATTCATGGGGCCTGGCGCCATGTTTACGCTCCACCAGGAGAACGCTACAAACGCCACGGCTGCAAACGCAACAACCGCCCTCCCGACAGCCCCGGTCATTACCGTAGACATCCCCGCAGGCTCGTCCAACAAGAGCAATCCCAACTTTACGCCGCACATAGTCACCGTGCCCAAGGGCGACATCATCCGGTGGACCAACAACGACACCGTACCGCACACCGTGACGTCGGCCTCCGACGCGGGCGCAACTTTTGACTCGGGCCTCATCGCGGCAGGCAAGACATACTCGCTTGACACCTCAAAACTCAACGGGACAGAATACGACTACATGTGCACGGTCCACCCCTTCATGACAGGCAAGATAGTCATCACCCAGCCCGTGATAGCAAACGTCGACATATCCAAGGGCGCATCCACCCAGGCTGCGGGACAAAAGTACTTTGACCCGGCAAGCCTGTCGGTAAAGGTTGGGACCACGGTCGTCTGGACAAACAAGGACCAGGCAGCGCATACGGTTACAAGCGGCACCCCGTCTGGAGGGCCGTCAGGAGACTTTGACTCGAGCCTCATCAAGCCGGGCAACACCTTCAAGCACACCTTCTCCAAGTCCGGCACATGGACATACTACTGTACCATACACCCGTGGATGACCGGAAAAGTAACCGTAGGATGACCGTGCAGAGGGAGATTGCCCTTTCAAGGGAGCACGAATCGATACTCCGCCAGCATGCCAAAAAGTGCGAACCAAACGAATCCTGTGCAATACTCCTCGGCAGTGACAAGGCAGGGACATTTTCCATATCCGATGTCATAATTACTGAAAACGCCGACAGGTCCCCTTCGACATTCTCTATATCAGGCCAGGACCTGATTCGGGCCTACGGTGAGTCTGAGAGGAGGGGCCTTGAGGTCGCCATATTCCACTCCCACCCCGCGTCGGCGCCGTACCCGTCATCGACCGACCGCAGGTACATGGAGGTAAATCCCGTCCCGTGGTTGATTTATTCAAACGTCTCGGGCGAGATGCGGGCATATATTCTAGAATCGGACATCATACCCCTCGGCGTCAAAGTACTCTGAGACCTACTGCTTGTGTATGTTTTTCTTGTGTCGCTCAAAGTGTTCCTTGTCTACAAAGGTAGCGCTGCAATCCTTGCACCTAAATTCGGATTTTTGGCCCCACAACGCCAATCAATACGCAGGACCAGCGTAAAAAGATTCTGGGATCGCGCCCATAACAGGTGGCTAGCCTTGATAAAAGAGGACGGTCATGCCATCGCTGGCCTTTTCCACGATATCCTTGCGTGCATCCCTTATCTTCCCAAACACATTGACAGGCGAGTATGGCCTTATCTCGCCTGGCGAGCCGATTGGTGTCGGCCCAAAGAACAGGCATACTGCGCTCCCCTGCGGCCAGTAGGCAACGTCGTACAGGCCCACCAGGGGCTTGGCGTTTTCCGCGCCAACCCTCATCGGCGTGGCATCGGTGTACAGTTCCTCCCCCCAGACGTTAATGCCCACCTCAAGCGGGAGGCAGGAAAGGAACGCCTCAACAGTTTTTGGCGCGATGCTGTCGTCAAGTTCTAGAACTATCTTTCCTATCTTTTTGAGATCGGCTGTCACCTTGTGCAACACAATAAAAACCAGCGGGAATCGGAATAAATAGCCCTTTTTTTCCACCAAAGGCATGGAAATACACGTGTACGACACATACGTGGAGGCAAAGGACGGTCACACGATGCACTTTGACGTGATAACATCGGTCAAGGACCACCAGAAGGCCATCCAGTATGCAAAAGAATGGCTCAAGACAATAGGCGAGGCGGAGTCAAAGGTAACAACGGAGGAGTGCCAGTTCTGCCATTCCCAGGGTGCCCCTGCGCCAATTGCCGACGAGATCCAGAAGAAGGGCTACTTCATCCAAAAGATGGAAGGCTGCCCATAGAAACCCACCTTTTTACCTAACTATTTTTGAAGTCTTTTTATCCCCAGATTTGCCTAGCCTAGGCTGTGACAAAGCACAAGTACCGCAAGCTCACAGTCGAGGGCGAGATTGCGACCAGGTGGATATGCGGCTGCTTTGAGACCGCCGACGGGTTCTTCAAGTTCTGCAAGAGCCACAGCGAGCCCATGAAAAAGACAATAGAGGCCCAGATTGACGAGCTTGACATGACGCTGGTTGTGGACGAGAAGGGCTAGGCTACTTTCGTTTTTGGTATGGCTTGAACGTTTTTCCTGCAAGGCCCCGCCTCACAAGCCTGTTGAACCGCTTGCCGTGCGACAGGTATGGGAACCTCAGGTGGATTAGTTCATGGACTATTGTGTTCTCAAGGGTCTTGTCGTCTGGGATCTTCTTTACGTTGATGAAGACCAGGTTGTGCATCAGGTAGGAGACTCCGAGGTACTTGTATGCAGACGTCCTCCGCCCCTCCGTGATTTCCCTTGGAAGGTCAAGGACCTCCCTTGTCGTAAGCACCACCTTGGGCTCGGAAATTCCGAACCTTGCCGCGTAGATTCCCGCCTTCTCAAGTATCCTCAGCCTAAGGTCTTCGTCCAGCCTCATCAGGAGTGACTTGATGCGCGTGTCGTTTAATGGGGGCGGTCAAAAATCGTGCAAGGGTTGGTGCAAATTTACTTTTTTACCAGCAAAGTGGTATTGGGTCAGAGATTGTGTAGCTTAATCACAAATCATACAGCCACCGGCTCATCATACCCAGATGGATAATCAACCAAACGCAATAAAAAGAGTTTTTCAAGCAAATGCGGGTCCATTGCTGGCACCTTGGGGCGGCACCATCTGCCGTGCCAAAAACTCTATCAAGCCTACCTGCTCATCTGGGCCATTATCTTCCTTGCCTGCTCCCTGATTCCCTCGTCCACCCTTACGATAACCAGCCCCTCGTTTGGCTGGCCGTAAAGAATGACAGAGTTTTCCGGGGCGGACACGGCGGCAGGGAGCACCAGCAGGTCCTCCTCCCCCATGACTGTTATCCTGGCAGGCGGCTTGGCGCCAACGGCCTTTTTTATGGCCTCAATGCTCTCGTCCGTTATCTCTGCAGGCGGGTTGGTACACTCAAATGCCGTGACAATCCTTCCGCCCGGGACATCCCGCCTGTGCCTCTTCTCAAGCGAGTCCACTATCTGAAGGTGCGGCTCAAGGCCCAGCCCTATCATCTTCTCCGTGGTGGCGTCCCCCACCGTGATGATGTATGCCCCCTCCGGCAGGTTCCTTGCTATGTTGTCCCTTGTTGCATCCCTTTCTGCAAGCAGGAGGCCAAGGGGCTTTTTCAGCGATTCCCTCATGGATTCAGGAAGGTGCATAAAGTACCAGTGGGAGTTTCGCCTTTTATGTTGTTGCAAGATATCATGAAACCCGCCGCAAGAATGCGGCCGGAGGCGCATTTTTCCGTCCTTGGTCCCGCGGGTTGCCTTATCTGCGCAGCCAGTTTCTGCGGAAACTTGATTTTTGCATTTGTATAAGCGATACCTGGTAAAAAAGTGGAGGATGCTATGGACCGCCCGCACAGTTGTTTGTGCAAGAGTACCATGCATTCAGTTGCTGTCCCGTAGAAGACTGTCTTGGCCTTTCGCTGGTATGGGTGTCTCCCCAGTACTGGAAGACCACGTCGTGTGGCGAGCCGTGGCAGTTGTCGCAGTCGTCAGGATATACGTAGTATGTCGAAAGGGGGTTGAGTCCCGAGAATGTGTATCCGTTCTCGTCGGCATACCCGGACTGGACTGGCGTCATGGAAGAGTCGTACAGCTCAACGTACATCGATGCCCCAGGTCCTGTGCCTGCGCTGCATGTCGTTGCAAAGCACGGGTCCCAGTATGGAGCCGGAATCCTGTGCGCGTACACAGTTATCGACGTGAGGCCGCTAATTGCGTTCAGTGTCGGGGTGACCCCTACGGAGCTTGGTCCCAGGTTGATGCCAAAGATTGTCGAGCCTGCTGCCTTGAGATCCACTGCCACATCGTCCCACGAGTCTCCGCTGCTTGCCTTCCAGCTGCATGTCACCTGTGCCGGGAAGGAGACCTCTCTTGAGCTTGATGCCCCAGTGATCTCGTTTGGAATGTTGTCATTCCACCCCTGGGTGCATGTGGGAGAGCCCAGCGTGGATCCCCCGTATATTGAAGGGACGTCCACTATCCAGTCTCCGACGTATTTGGTCGTAAGCGAGACTGACGGGCTGGAGGACGTGTTGTATCCTGATGCCGTTGTCACAACCGGGTTGTTGAGGTCCACGTTTGCAAAGGAGTATGCCCCTACCACCGCCTTGGTGGAAGACGACATGTTAACCACTACATTCCCTGCTGCTGCAGGGCTTGTCAGGTACCACACCTCCGCGTCGTTGTTATGGAATGATGATATGGCCTGCATCATCGGGACGCCGTTGAATGTCACCGAGGTTGCCGACGCGTTGTTTGCGCTTATGCCTACCACCAGAAGCTCGTTTGCACCGGCTCCCGGAGCAAAGTTTGCAAGTGTAATCTGGTTTGTCGACGAGGTCGTGCCGGAGGTTGACTGGACGTTGTTTAGCACAATTCCCTGCGTCGTGCTTGCGGGCACCTGGGCAAATGCCTCAGAAGAATACGCACCCGTAGTGGAAAGGACCACTGCGGAAAGGAATGCTGCCAGCAATGCCTTCTTACTTTCGTTCCTAATGGTCATTGATGTATCATGGAATGGGCGCTTAAATGGTAAAAGGAAAAAACTTCTGTAAGACTTTACGTGCAGGTCCCGGATGATATAATATCTAGGTTGCCTCGGCCTTCATTTCCTCGGCAAGCTGTGTCGCAATAACGCTGCACCTTGCTGCGACGTTTTTTGCAACCGCGAGGAACGCCTTGGCATGCGGCGAGTTGGGGTCTGTCACAAGGACTGGCCTCCCGCTGTCGGAGCTTTCCATGATTCCGGGGTTGAGCGGTATCCCTCCAAGGAACGGGAGGCTGTACTTTTCGCTCATCCTCTTTGCGCCGTCCTTGCCGAAGATATAGTGCTCGGTATCACATTTTGTGCACTTGAAGTATGACATGTTCTCAATGACGCCTATAATGGGCACGTTCAGCTTCTGGAACATGCCAAAAGCCTTTACCGCCACGTTTGACGCAACCTCCTGGGGTGTCGTTACAACCACGATTCCCGTAATGGGTATCGTCTGTGCAAGCGTAAGCGGAATGTCGCCAGTCCCCGGCGGCAGGTCGATTATCAGGTAGTCAAGGTCGCTCCAGTTGGTGTCGACAAGGAACTGCTTGAGTATTCCCGAGATTATGGGTCCCCTGTAGATTGCAGCCTGGTGCTCCTGGTCTGCAAAGAATCCAAATGATACCACCTTGAGCCCGTGCGACTCGGCAGGCTGGAGCTTGTTGTTCTCAACTTCCATCGCTGCCTTGCCCATGCCAAGCATCAGCGGGACGCTTGGTCCGTAAATGTCGGCGTCCAGTATTCCGACCTTTGCGCCCGTGCTTGCAAGCGCAAGTGCGAGGTTTACCGATACGGTTGTCTTGCCCACCCCTCCCTTGCCTGATGCCACGCCTATGATGTTCTTGACCGTTGGCAGCATCTCGTCCATCGAGAGCGCCCTTCCCTCCATCACCCTTGCCGTTACCTTGATGTCGGTCTTGGCAACCCCCGGAATCTTGGAGACTGCCTGCCTGACGTCCTGCTCTATCTGGTCGTTGAACGGGCAGGCGGGCGTTGTAAGCTCAAGTGTAAATTTCAGGTCGTTTCCGTTTATCTCAAGGTCTTTAATCATGCCCATTGATACAATGTCCTTTTTCAGGTCTGGGTCGATTACTGTTGAAAGCGTCTGCAACACCTGGTCCACGGATACCATATGATCAAAAATATTTTGGAACGCTATTTAAAGATAGGCTAAATCTGCGGCGGTGTTTCTCCCAAGCTAGGAGTTTGTGTCTTTGTACACCGCGGTCAGTTGCGTGTCAGATGAAATTGTCATCTGCCTTGGGTTGTCAGACGAGCCCGTGTCGAGCCAGTGGTCAAACACATAGCTGCCGTAACTTCCCATGGCGATGTAGTATTGCGACCCGGTGTCAAGGTTGAAGGAGCATGGAGTAAATCCCGTCCCGACAACCTGTCCTTCCGAACCACGGAGCTCGCAGTAGTATCCGGTAAGCGTCATGCCTGAGAACGCCTGCGAGTTTACGATAAGCCTTGAAATCGACGTCGTGTGGGCAGAAGACGTGTTTGACGGCATGCTGGTTCCCATGGCGTAGACTGCCGATACCCGGTAGGTGTAGGTCATGTTTGGAGCCAGACCTTTGTCCATGTAGGAAGTTGCGGTGCTGCCAGTGCCTGCCTTGATTGTTATCCATGACAAGCCCCCGTCGGTGGACCTCTCAATCTTGTATTCTTCCACCAGGCTGCCGGTTGTCTGAGGCGCCTTCCAGTTAAGGAGTATCGCCGATGGCGAGATGTCCTTTGCCACAAGCCCTGTTGGCGCCGGAAGAAGGTTGTTTATTGTCTGGTTTGCCGCGCCCCCTGCCGTGTTGACCGTGGATTCTGCAAGTGGCGCTGCCGTGTTAATCTCTGCAATCGCTGTCTGGTTTGCAATGCTAATCTCGGCAAGGGCCGCATCGGCTGCCGTGTTGGCCTCTGCAATTGACGTCGGCCCTGCAATGTCAATCTCTTCTATTGCGGTGCTATTTGCAAGCTTTATCTCAAGTATTGCAGCCTGCGCGGCGGATGCAATGTTAGAGTCTGCCGCTTGGTTGACCTGATTGATTCCGGTGACTGCCGTTTGTGCCACGTTGTTCTCCAATGGTGTTGCGGTAGAGTTTGCCGCCAGTATGGCGGAGACTGCACCCTGCGACGCCGTGTTTACCGCCGTGCTGCCCTTGTTTGCCGCGGCATCAACCGTGCTGACTGCAAGAGGTGCGGATGCTTCCATGGCATATACCGCCTCGCCGCTTGCCGTGTCGACTGTCTTTATCGATCCTTGTCCCGCAGTGTCAATGGCACCCGTTACTGCCGGAGTCGCGGTTGTAATGCCTGAAATGGCAGTGTTGTTGGCGGTGGGGATAAGCGAGACTGCGGCAGGTGTCACTGCGGAAATGGCAGAGTTTGCCGTCTGGTTTACCTTAGATATTCCTGTGATCGCCGTCTGGGCAACCGTGCCCTTGAGCGAGTTTAGGGTCTGGTTTGCCGCAACTACAGCTGCAACGGCATTGTTGCTTGCACCTGAGACCGCGGTGTTTCCGTTCTGAGCCGCGTCGTTAACCGCAGTGATTGCCTGCGGGGTCGAATTCATGATTGATGACTGGGCAGACTGTCCCGTGGACGATATGGTAGTTGTTGCGGTCTGGTTTGCCTGGATTACCCCCGAAGAGCCGGTCTGGTTTGCCCCGGTAACTATGGAAGAGGCAGTGGATGCCACAGGCAGGCCGTTTGCAAGCTGGCCTGCAATGTTTATCTGGGCAAGTGCTGCCTGCGTTGCCATATTCATCTCATCAAGAGACGCCTTGGTAGCCATGTCTATCTCGGATATTGAGGTGGGCGTTACGATGCCTGCCTCGGCGACCGCCGTCTGGTTTGCGATACCTATTTCTGTCGTTGCCACCGGTGCAACCGTGCTTATCTCTTCCGATGCTGACTGGTTGACCTGGGCGATTCCTGATAGGGCTGCCTGGGTGACGGTGTTTGTCGTCGATGTTGAAGACTCGTTTGCAGAGACTATTGCAGACTCGGCCGACTGGCTTGTACTTCCAACCTGCGCCTCGCCCTTTTGGTCCGCGGCGTTGACGGTCTCGATTGTCACAGGTGTCGAGGCAGAGACTACCAATACTGCCTCGTTGCCTGCAGTGTTTACAGCAAAGTCAGACTCCCTATTTGCCGTGGCGATCGCACATGCCGCAGCCGGGGTCACTGTTTCAATTGCGGAAATCGAGGTGTTGTTTGCAAGTGATATTGCACGGGCTGCTGCTGGTGGAATCTTGGAAATCCCGGAGATTGCGGTGTTGTTCACCTTGGCTATTCCCAAGATTGCAGCCTGGGCAACCGTGTCAGATGTAGGAGTGGCCGACTGGTTTGCGGCCATGACTGCCGAGACTGCGTCGCTTGAGGCCGTGTTTGTCGCATCTGTTGCATTCTGTGCGGCACTTTCAACCGAGATTATCGCTTGTTGGGACGCCAGTTTGATCTTGTCAATTGCAACTGGCACGGCGTTGTTGATTCCAGCCGTGGAGTTCTGGTCTGCCGCCTCTACTGCGGAGCTTGCCGTATTGCTCGCAGTGACGACTGCCGAGGTAGCCGTGTCGGAAACTGTCGAGACTGCCGAGTCGACCTGCGCATAGGCGTCGGTGGCAAAAACTACAAGCGACGAAAGAACAACGTATGCAAATGCGATGGCGAGCACCTTTTTTGCGACGGGTACAGCCTTGGAATTATTTGAATTCATAATACTTTTACCTCTTCATTCTCCTGTTTCATCATCAATATACCGATTTGCTAAGAATCGTATAGAAAAAAATATGATATCATTTACTGCGTGGATTTTTGCCGCATGTAATGCATGCCAGCAGGCGGGAGTATGGTTTTAGGATGGCATGGTCCTGCAGTTTGCAATGAAATGGCTTTCTGGCTAGAATGTCCGTCCCATGCCTTTGAGGTCTGCAAGATCTTGGCCAGAAAGATGGAGCAACACCCCAGTTTCTGGTTTGTATCAAAAATATGGCATGGTTTTAGCATAGTGGTATATGGATTGGTACACAGGGTACCGCAATGAGGATTAGAAATTCCTTGCTTGTGTTTTCGCTGCTTGGCGTTGTCCTTTTGGGAGTACCCGGCGTAATCCCTGCAGAGGCGGCAAACGGTACCATCACCGTTTATGCGCATAGAATTCGCGCCTCGTATTGGGACCCGTGCTTTGCGACTAGCTGCCGTGCGGGCACAGGGCCTGGGGCGTCCATGTATTTTGAGGTGTACAACGCCGCAGGAAACTTGGTGCGCAGAGGGTATGCCGACGAGAACGGCCACACCTTCACGGGCCTTAATTCCGGCGCCACATACTATGTTTATCCCGAGGACTGCGACTCGTGCCACGGATCAAACCACAATGTTGTTTTCAGGCACTGGGGCGACGACACCACCGAGAGGCCGCGGGCCGCACATGTCGGTGCGCGCCTTAATGCTTGGTATGCCTGCACAAATGGCTGCGCAGGCGGCTAGGCCAATACTTTTCAATATTTTGCAAATAATTTCATTTGAGCCCAGATTGATGCCCCAGAATGGGTCCTATGCGCACTGGGTTATCCTGCCGGTGGAGGCCTCTATCTTTACGTGCTTGACATGGTGCAGCATTACGCCAGTCTTTGCGGTAACAACCCATTCATTTCCCTCCAGGGCCGCGTCTGCCAGTATCACGCAGTGGTGCTGCTCAAGAAACTTGGTCGCAATGCATATCGCAGCCTTGGAGTCTATTATCGAGGTTACGCTAGCCATGCTCTCCCTTCCCCTGTTTTAGTAGGGACGTGCTGCAAACCAAATTATCAGAACAACTCGAAGTATATAGCAATTTCATACAAATCTTATGGAACAATTTTACATAATATGATTGTAATCCACATTTGATTATCCCCCGAGCGCATCAATCATTGCGCACTGGCAAGAGCCCTTGCCGATCTCCTCAGGGCCATAACCAGTATGACGGATAGGACGGATATGACAGCGGCGGTAAGAAAGATCTCCTGATAGGCCTGGGCAGACGGGAACGAGCCTGAAAGACCTGCAACTTTTGCCTGGTTCATTTGCTGGTACATGCCAGCAAGCGAGGGCCCAATCGAGTTGCCCACAAGCGCAAGTAGCACCGTCATGCCAAGGGATATCCCCTCTGATCCCTTGGGAGACCGTACAAGGACGATGTTAAATGCCCCCACTATTGAGAAGGAGAGCCCTACCGAGATTATCGTAAGGGTTGCCGAGATTAGCGGCTCGGTAGAGTGCATTGCAAATATTGCAAAAAACCCCGCGGTGCAGACACAGGTGCCAAGAATTGTGAGCCTTATGTTCCCCATCTTTGCAAGGAAGAAACCCGAGGCTGCCGAGACCACGAGTGAGACAACCATGAAAGGCAGCTGGACGTTTGCTATCGATATCGGGTCGCCCCCAAAGCCCAGCGGCTGCGGGCTGCGGATAAGAATAGGGATTGTTTGGTAAACAAGGAAGGTGGATGTACCCACCGTCATTATGATTATGTTTGATGGGAGCAGGATGCGGTTTGAAAGGAGTTTCAGGTCTACCAGCGGCTGGGATGCACTTTTCTCGATTGCCACAAATGCCGCAGTTGCCCCCGCCGCGGCTGCAAAGAAGGCGACGCTTCCAAGCCCCCCCGACGACATGTCCTGAAGCGAGGTGAGCCCCATGAGGAAGAGCGTAACTGCAAACGACAGCGCTACCGAGCCCTTGATATCAATCCTTGGCCTCTCACCTTCCAAGTCCTGCTTCCTAACCGAGATGAAGCGGGCCATCACGAGTGCAAGCCCCACCGCGATTGGAAATACCGAAAAGAACGTAGCGTGCCACCCGTGGTCCAGGATTATCCTTGCCCCCGCAAGCAGTCCTACCACCGCCCCTCCAAAAAATGTCGAGGTAAAGACCCCTTGGGCCATGGCAAGCCTCCTTGGCGGGAATATGTCCCGCACCACGCCAAACCCGATTGGAAACATCGACATGCCCACTCCCTGGGCAATCCTTGCTGCAATCATGAACCAGAACGAGTTTGCAAACCCTCCTGCTAGCATTCCTGCCGAATAAATCGACATCACCACAAGCAGCACCTTTTTCTTGCCGTAGATATCGGATAGCTTGCCCGCAATCGGCGTCATCACTGCCCCTGCAATGAGGTACGACGACAGTATCCAGGAAGAGGTGTTGTATGAGATTTGAAAGTCTTTGATAAAGTCCGGGATTGCCGGCAGGACCATGGTTTCCCCATACATGGTGGTAAGTGCAAGCCCGCTGATTATTGCAAGCGAGGCCCAGGCGTGTGACGGAATTGAGAGTGGTTTTGGATCCTCGTGCCCCCCGTCCCTCGCTTGATCCCTGTTGTCCGACATCTTATCTCTTGTTGCAAACCGCCAATCTATTTCTCTGTTTTGAGTGAACGGTTCCAACTTCCATGTGTCCCAGGGGACGGATGCCTGTCCGTATCCCTCCTCAGCCACAGCCATCTGACCAAAGATAGGGAAGGCGGTTCAAGGCAATGGATTGTCACAAGCATTACCTTAAAACCCATAATCACATGCCATGCCCCGCCAAACGTGTCGGTCGCGCATCCCAAAGGGGCGGATCTAACTATTTTGCATGCAAGTCCATAGACATGGAATTTACATTGCCCGCGTAATTCGTCCCGGAATAGAACTTTTTTCTATATTATTTTTACCTAAGTTTTATTAGTTATGCGGCTTCACTAGTGAAGAGGTTGACGGGGAAAATCATGACAGCAGAGCAAGCAAAGGCTATAGCTGAGAATTTTGTCAAGCAGCACCACTCCATCAGCGAGGTCAAGGAGCCAAGGCTGGAAGGCAACACATGGCTGGTTGAAATTGACGTCTCATACCCGTCATTTAAGAAATTCCACATAAGGGTAAATGCCGCAACGGGGCAAGTCGAGGGGTTTTAGCAAATTTTCAATCCTCGGTAATTATCAAGTTTGGGTTTTGGGCTACGGCCGTATATAGCAAGTCGACGAATAACATGCATGTCAGTACAGGAACACAGGCTGTTGAGGACCGTGTCGTTTGTGATACTGCTGCTCCTAGTAGCCTTTGCAATTGTAGCACTAGTGCTCATGGGCATGCATCCGGTAATGCCAAAGACCGCAGACTACATCATGCCGGCCCAGATTGTAGCAGGATACGCCCTTCCACTGCCATAGCGCATTGAGCCGGGCATGACTTCAGGCAGGTAGTATCCATGCCGGAGGATGGAACCTATGCTGATTTTCAAAAAGCTCAAGGTGGCGAAACTCGAGGTCGTGAAAAGGCAGTCAGGGGAATAAAAAAGGAGGATGCCCCACTAATCGAAGGCCATCGCATTTATCTTAACTTTGTAAGACTACACATGGCCTGGGATGGAAAGACCCCGCAGATATAGCGAGCATAACTGTCGATGGAAAGAACGAATGGATCACGTTAGTTCAAAATGCGAGTAAAAATAATCTCCGACCGCTTTATTTAATGTCTATTGCGTTGATAACATGTGGATGCATACGTATTTGTGGATGAATCAGGTGATTTGGGGTTCGGTCCTAGATCTTCCTCATTCTTTACCCTCGGCTATGCTATAATGTTGAATCAAAGCTCTAATGTCATTGAAAATAGAGCCCGCAGATTACGGAAGAACATGAATAGATGTAAGAAGATTACTGGGATGCAGGAATTCAAATTTTCTAACGATTCAGATATCACGAGGACAAGATTTCTTACAAAAATCAACACTTTTGATCTAAAACTTGGCGCAGTTGTTGTGAGTAAAGACAGCGTACAAGCTCATTTAAAATCTGACAAGTCTTTGTTGTATAATTATATTGCAGTACATGAAATTATAGATACTATTGTTAGTAGGTATCTTAAACCGCATTCTCCCTACAATTCAATCACATATGTAATTGATAAAAGCACGAGCGTTTCTGAATTGTCTTTTAATGAATACTGCGAAGGCAAAATCAAAACCCTTGCTTTCCCAAGACATTTCGTTTCTAATATTAGAACCTCGATTCTACATTTGGATTCTCAATCAGATTCACGTTTACAGGTGGCAGATTATGTAGCTGGGGCAGTATCCGCAAAATTTACTCGTGGTAACTCCAAATATTATGATATTATTAAAAATAAAATATCGCATAAAAAGGCATGGGATTGGAATCACAAAATTAATTGGTGACTCTGAGCTTACTTATTCCATCCCGTATCCACGGGCATCGCTTGTTCGGCTCAGATCCTACTGATTGCTCAGTAGACTTTACCCACCAACTTAGCTAATAGTGAGTTTCCGTATTAAGGTTACTCCCATTATTAACATTGAAAATAAAACGTAATAAGAAAAATCTTCTAGCATCAAGTGACGAGTATTTAACAGGGATAAAAAGAGATGCCAGCTTACCAAAACCAGATCTCAAAGGTTTTATAGCTGTTACCGTAATTTACCGTACCTATGGCATTCCAGCGGCTGCAATACTACTGCTCCAAGTGCGAGAACGTTCTGCGGGAGACCGAGTCCGAGATAATCCTCGGAGGCATATCAGAGCCATGCCCATTTTGCGGCTCGCTCCTCTCCGAGAGCCTTGGCAAGAGGCGTCTCGGACAGAAGGCTGGGAACGTCCCCGTCTTCCAGGCGGCATCCAAGGTCCCGCGGCTGACAATAGACATCAGGAAGGTGGATTCCATGCTTCCGTTCCTGAGCCTAGGGCAGAGGATCCTCCTGTCAGGGCGCCAGTCGCAGAAGATAATCGAGAGGCTTGCGGTGCGCGCCCAGCTTCCGCACAGGCATGGCGGCCTTGACTCCGACGTGGTCATAGTGGACGGCGGGAACAGCTCCGATCCATATCTTTGCATAAATTTTGCGCGCCAGTACGGCCTTGACGTAAGCATTACGCTGTCAAGGATAATCTCGGCACGGGCGTTTACGATATATCAGCTTGAGAACTTGATATCGCGCGAGCTTTTGCCTGTTGTAAAAAAGCGCGGCGCCAAGATTGTCATGATATCTGACATGCTAGCAATGTTTTCCGACCCGCACCTTGACATGAAGGATGCCGCAAGGCAGATTGGCTCCATCCTGGAATCCATATCAAAGTTAAGGGAGTGCCTTGTGATTGCATCGGTGTCCGGCCCCACAAGGTATGACGATGTCATTTCCAGATCGTTTGACAGGGTCATCCACCTGCACGACGGGGAGGACGGGGTATCGGTAGGCCTCGAGGAGAGCAGGTGCGCCATAAGAGAGGACGATCTCGAGGTCATTTCACGGAGGTAGACATGGGCAGGACGGTTCCGTCGTTTAGGATTGCGCTTTACCAGGAGGAGAAAAAATGGAAGGCTTTCAGGGATGCGCTTGACCGGGACGAGCGCGGCATGTTTGACAGGCTCTTTGCATCATCAAGGCTACACATATCGGCGTGCATGATGGCTGCAAGGCCTGTCAGGATCCACTGCATCATGATGGCGATGCTGCTGTACCAGTACGGCCAGGTGCTCCCCCTCATGGAGGGATGACCGTGGCCCTATTTCCAAAAGATGACATACTGGCAAGGGAGATAGAGTCCTGGCAGGGGTTTGCCGACGGGCTGAGGGCAGAGGACCGGGAAACATTCCGCCAGATGCTTGAAAGATGCTACCGCCATGTCAGGGCAATCAATGCCAAGGGCGAGGCGCTCCCGACCGAATCTGTGCTCATGTCCCTCATACTGTCCCAGCAGCAGATGATAGAGTTCCTGATAAAAAAATCAAAGGGATGACATCAGGGTTCCTCTTTGACTCGTATCCCGTGGGGAGTACCATGGTATCATGGATAAAGGACGGCGACAGGACGGCCAGAATCGAGGACGGCTGGACGCCCTCCATCTACGTCGCGTGCGACGACATGGGCAAGCTTGAAAAGATATCATCCGACAGGAGGGTGTGCGCCCTTGCCGCGTCTTGCGAGATAACATCAAGGTTTGAAAAGGCCACCGACGCCTCCAAGTCCCCGGTCCTCCAGGTGCGGCTCAGGGACTCAAACTCCGTCCTTCATCTTGCAAGGACAGTCGAGTCGCTTGACGGCAAGATTGGATGCAGGCTGTACAATGTCGACGTCCCCCCAGCCCAGGGCTATTTTTACGAGCACGACATATTCCCGTTCGGATGGTTCTCCAGGGGAAGCGCATGGTCGCCTGACGACGATGTAGAGTCGACTGACTACAACATACCGCCCCTCCGCGTTATGCGGGTGTCAGTCAACCCCGAAAAGAAGGGGAGGCTTGCAAAATTCTCCGACAGGATACGCTCGATATCCGCAGGGGACGTTTCCATACAGTGTGGCGACGAGGCCGAGACGATACTGCAGTTTGTAGGGGAGATGTCAAGGGAGGACCCCGACCTTGTCTTGACCGAGAATGGCGACTCGTTTGACCTGCCGTACCTCATTTACAGGGCCCGCCTCTGTCGCGTCTCCGACAGGCTGGTTTTGGGCAGGGAGAAGGTCCCGCTCCAGGCGCCAAGGCAGGCAGGCACGTCCTACTTTTCGTACGGCAGGATGTACTTCAAGCCGTCCCCCGTAAAGCTTCTTGGCCGCCTACACATAGACACCTCGGGCTGCTTCATCTGGGGCGGCATGTCGGACCTTCACGGGCTGTACGAGATTGCGCGCGTCTGCAGGATGCCGGTGCAGACGGCATGCAGGGCATCGATTGGAAAATGCATGAGCTCGCTCCAGTTCTACAACGCGACAAGGCGGGGACTCCTCATTCCGTGGAAGCCCGTCATGGCGGAGGCCTTCAAGCCCCGCGCCGAGCTCATAATAGGCGACAGGGGAGGGCTCATCTTCGAGCCGAGGGCAGGCACGTACGAGAATGTCGCTGAGCTTGACTTTGCATCGCTTTATGGCAGCATAATGGAGAAGAAGAACATCTCGGCCGAGACAATCCTGTGCCCCTGCTGTCCCGGATCGGAGAACAGGGTTCCCGAGCTTGGGTACAACATATGCCGGAGGACGGGCATTGTCCCGCAGTCGCTTGGCATACTCCTGCGGAAGAGGAGGAGGTACGGCGAGCTTCTGGCAGGGCCCGACGACGGCAGGCGCCACATATACGACGCAAGAAAGTCGGCGCTCAAGTGGATCCTTGTGACATCGTTTGGGTACCTTGGGTTCAACAACGCCAAGTTTGGCAGGATAGACGCCCACATGGCAGTCTGCGCCTTTGCAAGGAGGATACTGCTCCAGGCCGTAAGGATTGCCGAGAAGAACGGGTTTACAGTGCTGCACGGCATAGTGGACTCGCTGTGGCTCAAAAAGGAGGGCGCGACAAGGGAGGACTGCGAGGCGGTGCGAAGCGAGATATCAGAGGCAACGGGGTTTGAGATGTCGCTTGACATCTACAAGTGGGTTGCATTCCTGCCCTCAAAGGACGACCCCTCGCTTCCCGTTGCAAACAGGTACTTTGGGGCGTTTGACACGGGCAAGGCAAAGATACGGGGGATAGAGTCAAGGAGGCACGACACGCCGCAGTTCTTCAAGAGGTGCCAGGCCGAGGTGCTCGGCCTCATGGCATCGGCAGGCAGCGTCGCAGAGGTCCGCAAGATCATGCCGCAGGTAGGTGCCATATACCGGAGGTACCTCGCCATGCTCAGGTCTGGTACTGTCCCCCCGTCTGAGCTTGCATTTACCACCAGGGCCTCAAAGGACCTTGACAAGTACACTGCAAGGTCGGTCCAGAGGGACGCCATGCTTTGGCTTGAGGAGGAGGGCGAGCACGTACGGGCAGGCCAGAAGGTCAGGTATGTGGTTTCCGACCACTCGAGGAGGACGCGCCGGGCCGCGCCCCTCGGGATGGGCGATGCGAGGTACGACATAAGGAGGTATTCCAGGCTCCTTGCAGAGTGCTGCAATACCCTTACTGCCCCTTTCGGGATGGAAGTTACAGACCGATGTTCCTGACTTTGGAGATCGAACCCTCTTCAATATCCGGCATTTAGAAGAGTGCCCCCGAAGATGGATTCTTGTCATATATGCGATCTACCTTATTAGGACTCTGAATATCATACTTGCATGTACTGGACAGCCAAGAGGGACGGTACAATCAACCAGAAGAACGGTACAGAAAATGGAACACGTGAAAAGATCCATATCCTGGAACCCGCTCCGCCAGATGCGGCGTGCCCCAGCTGCGGGGCGGCAAGGACGGTCGTTGCAGACTCGGAGGTATGCTGCACTGGGTGCGGCGCGGTGCTAGGCGTCGAGTACCAGCAGGCAGAGGCCGCCCCCGCATCCAAGCTGAACCTGTACCAAGCCGAGGGCGTTGGGACGGCAAGGGTTGCACTAGAGTGCGCAAGGCACATCCACGAACCAAGCCGCGACATGTCTAGGATATCAAGCATCTGCGCCAAGCTTGACATGCCCATGCATGCCGCAAAGGAGGCCTATACAACATACGTCAAGATAATCAGGAGCAAGCAGAAAGGCAGGGCAGTCCCAAGAGGGGGACATGAACGCCCGCAGTTGAATCACCCGGCTGTTGCAGGAGCCCCTGCCGGGCCGGAGAGGCCGAAGAATTTTACAAAGGCCCACGTTGCAGCTTTTTCCATCCACCTTGCCTGCAACAGGAACTCCCTCCCGCGTTCAAACGACGCAATAATCGGGGCCGTTCTCACAAACTTTGGGTCAAAGAAAAATTTCACGATGCTAAGGGCTTACTCCCTTGTAGAGCTTACGGCCAGGGACCTTGATATCAGCATGGAGTTTGACAAGGCCTCATACCACCTCAGGCTCCTCCTCAAAAGGCTGCAGGACGAGATCGGCCCGGGCGAGGTATACAACAGGGTCTCGGCACTTGCGTTTAGGAACCTCGAGATGGTCTTGAAGGGGAGGGACGACGAGAGGGCAAGGAGGTCCTTTGAGATAGCAAGAAGGAGTGTCGGGCTCCATGTACAAGTTTGAGGATGGGCAGGTCCCCCTTGCGGACCTCAAGCCGTGCCCTTTCAAGGTGACACTGCAGACAGCAGACCTCCTTTCCGAGGTTTTCAATACCGCAAGGTCCCACCCTGAAAGGATAGAGCCCATCACGGTTGCGCTTGTCGGAAACGAAAGGTTCCTTGTAGACGGCCACCTGCGCGCGTCCGCACTAGGCATGGCAAAAGTCGGACATTCAAGGGCGCGCCTGGTAAGGCTTGAGGATCTCAGGGAGGCAGTAAGGCTGCACATCGAGCTTAACACGCACGGCTCGATAAACCCGATAGCCATGATGGACGCCCTATCATACATAGGGGCCCGCGATTCGCCGGGGCTTGTCTCCCAGAGGTACTCGCTGCTTGCAAGGGGCTTCCTTCATGAAAAGTCACGGAAGATGATTGAGGAATTCCTTGCGGATGCCTGCAAAAAGTACCGGATAGTCGAGATGCCATTCTACGTAGCTGCACGGCTTGCCTCAATAGAGGACAAGGAGGAGCAGTTCAAGACCGTAAAGATTGTGCTAAACGCGGTAAGGAGCGCAAAGGAGTCGAGGTTTGCCTTCCCGTCGCCTGCAGACCTTGATGTGATTGCGCTGTCGCTCAGGCCTAAAAAAGCGGAGGAAAAGGAGGTAGTCATATTCGAACCAGAGGAAGGAAGCCATGGGGCAAGGATAAGCAGGAAGGAGGCAGAGAATCTTGTCAGGGGGTCTGCCCATGACTCGATACTCATGTGCACATGCGGCAAGAGGATGCTCATCAACACCAAGACCCGCGCTGTCTCTAGCATCCGCGACGACGAGAGGGACAGTTTTGTCAGGCTGGAGGGGGAGGACCCTGCAAGGCCTGCCATCATGATACCTGAGACTGCACTTGACTTTCTGGAGGCCGACGTAGACTCGCTGCGCTTTGTAAAGATAGGCTCAAGAAAAGACCTTGAGAAGCTTGCATCGTCTTTCAAAAATGGCGCACATGCCAGGATGGTGGTAATACTTTCAAGATGATACCGCCAAGGCTGCGGAAGGAGTTGCGGAGACATGCGTACGGCAATGCCCGTGGACCCGAGGGGCCGATAACCTCCGAGGTTGCAAGGCTCCTCTTTCCATATGGTGCCATGGCCCAGTCCCAGATGCGCATGGAATCCCCCATTGTCAGAAATGCCGCACCCCAGAGCCTCAGGACCGCGGTAAGGAGGCTGGCAAGGCGCGGCATCATTGGAAGGACGGGTAGCAAATATGCGCTTACAGACCTTGGGAGGTGGCTTGTGGTATCAAGACACCTCGGAATCAGGTTCAGCGCGCTCTGCCTGCTTGCACCTGCCTGCTGCACCCAGGACAGGCATGCAAGGAACGGAGGCACTTGGTTTTACACCAGGGAGGCCTTTGAGGACATATTCGGGGAGTATTATTCCCAAAAATACATCAACAGGATATTCACGATGCTAAGGAAGAAAGGATACGCCTCAAGGCATTACAAAAAATCCATCGTAGTGTCGCCCCAGATTTTGGAAGATCTCATGGGCAGATATCGGCAGATTCTTGAAAGCCTTGAGGCTCAAACGAGTAAATTGAAGGACGACGAATTCAGGATTTTCTCATTAGTACAGGAGAAAGCAAGACTTGCAAAGGAACTTCCAAGCCAGCACCAATGCAACCTTAGCCGACATGGTGCAGGTTTGAATGCGAGGTCTCAAGGTCCCTCAGGATCTTTAGAATCGCATGGCCGTTTGAGCTAACCTGATAGATTGTCCTGACCGGCCGGGTATTTGTGACGGTCCTCTCAAGCAGGCCTAGGTTTGTCAGCCCATTGAGGATGATTGTTACCGAGGCCCTGCTATCCACAATTTTCTTGTCTAGAAGATAATTCAGTACATCATTGTAGTGAACATTCTTCTTCTCATTCACGTGGTTTAGAACGTCGTAGAATCCCTTCTTTGACATTTTTCGCATGAATGTAAGGAAATCCCGCTTGACGTTATGACTCAATGATATAGTGATGATAAACTAGACAAAAAACTGTAGGCATATAAAGAATAGTTTTACATAATCATATTTAGGCTTATCATATACATAATGGTTAATAATTACTAATAATATTCTAACACCACATTAGGTAGTCTTAAATAATCATGCGTGGTATAACAACCTACAAAAATGATCAAGCCCTCACTTTTTGCAATCGCGCTTGCAGTGACGATCTCCTTTACACTGGTATTTGCACAAATCCCAGCAGCAAATCCATTACACGGTACATCCAATATTCCCATTGGTCGCCAATCTCCGTCATCGCCAATCCCAATTAAAAATGCAGAAGGTCCAAAAGTTTTCCTTTCTGGCGTTGTCAACGTTTCAAGGTTGCCAGAAAAAACTGAACGGGTCTATTCTATGCCACCCCATCCACCTTTTCCCATCAACGCCAGATCTTACCAAGCATATGAAGAGGAGCTAAAATCAGGAAAGATCCCTCTTGAATGGATTCCCGTAGTAAAAGATATCCCGCTTGTCACGCCGGGTCAACCTGCAACCATGTTAAGAGTTTCAGGAACAAAATTTGTCGGGTTTGAACAGAACATGACCAACCAGCCATATCCTCCCGATGTCCAGGTGGCTGCAGGCAACAACGATGTGATGGAGATGGTCAATCTCGAGGGCGGAATCTGGACCAAGGGCGGGGCCCCGGTGAAACAATTCCCGCTTGACATGTTCTTCTCGCTATCACCAACCCACCTCATTTCAGACCCTCGGGTGATTTACGACCAGCAGAGCGGACGGTGGTTTGCAGAGATCATGGACCAGACAAGCAGCACCATATCTATTGCAGTCTCCCAGACTGGAGACCCCGCCGGGACCTGGAGCACATACATGATCCAATATTCCGATCCATGCATAGACTTTCCAAAGATAGGCACAAGCAATGACAAATTTGTGGTCAGCACAAACGACTTTACAAGTGGCTGCCAGACATTCACCGCCTCAGAGATGGTTGTGCTCGACAAGGACCAGCTTGTGGGCCACGGCACCTACGTAGGATCCTCCGACCTTACCGATCCCAACTTCTCAGTCACACCTGCAAGGTCGCTCTCTCCTACCTCCCCATTGTTCATGGTTGCAAACAACCCCTCAGTAATCGGGAACACCCTGACAGTCTACAAGCTAGAAGGCCCTGCAGAATATGTACAGGTATCAACCAATTTTACAGGCACCAGTACGATGCAGGCTGATGCTCCATTCATCCCGCAGAACGGCACCTCGGTGCTTGTTTCTACCCCTCCCCACGGGTTTGAGGACGCGGCCTGGTCCCAGGGCAAGATTTGGTCAGCATTTACCGATGCGTGCAGGCCTGCCGAGGGTTTTGCAAAGCGGGTCTACTCGTGCGTCCACGTATTTGGGTACAACACAACTACCGGAAACTCGATAGACTTTGAGGTTACAAACTCGGACTACAACTTTTCCTATCCTGCCGTATCAGTCGATGGCCATGGGGCAATGTACCTGACCTTCAACGGAGTCTCGTCAAGGTCCTATCCCAGCATCTACGCGACAGTCCAGACAAGGTATGACCTGCCAAACTCGGTCGAGCCCATGGTTGAGGTAGCCCAGGGCTCAAACTATGACACCAGTTGCAGGTATGGCGACTACTTTGGGGCTGCCTCAGACCCGGCAGATCCAGACATGGTCTGGATTGCAGGCGAATACCATCGCCTCAGCGGCGAGTTCCTGCTCCAAAACCCGTGCGGTGGGTCCATCTCAAGCCCAGCTTGGTCCACCCTTGTCGCAAGCTTAACCGCCTGGAACTCGACCCAGCACCAAGGAGGCCTGCTGCCATGAATTTTACCAATACAGAACGAATTGCAACGTTCCCTATAAGAAAAGGAATGGGATCCACATCCATGAGGATTGCCGCCTTTCTTGCCGTCCTGCTCTGCGCGACCATGATTGCCAGCCCCATCGATTCCTACGGGTCCCCAGATACCACCCAGTGCATCTATTCGCTGCTAGGGTTTCTTGTTTCCGCAGAATCCAGCAAGTGTCCCACGACAGGCACCCCCACGGTGGTATCGCAGGCCTACGGGCATGCAAGTCCGCAGAACGGACTCCTCCAGTATGACGAGCGACTCTACTTTGATGACATGAACTATCCCCATGGGTGCCCCGAGTGCTTTAACCAATGGTCGCAGGCAAGCGAAAAGGCCAAGCTTTGCAAGTACGACAAGGACGGGAATTTTTGGTACCCGCTCACGGGAGACCAGAAGAAGGTGCTGCTCGACCTGCAGGAGAATTATACCTTCTTTGTGTGCCCCTTTGTTGGCAACCATACGGCAACCCAGCCCTTGACTTCCCCTCCAGTCACGGTTCCTGACGGGACCACGAATGTTACAAACATGTCCATAACAAATGAGCAGGCCTCCACCATCCGCCAGTGGGCCGGTCCCAATCCTACAATCACTGACGCCGTCCTCCTGCGCGAGATGAACATGTCGGGCACCTACATACCCGCATGGGTCAAGACTATTGCAAGGTGGACCATCGGAGGAGAGGTAACACGTGATGATTTTCTAAATGCGCTAGAGTACCTAAGCAAGATAGGGGCCACCGGAGGATCAGCATGATGCAAAATTCCCTTAATTACAACACGTCCATTGCATGCGAGCCAGCAGGCTCAGACACAATTACGCGCACATGCAAACCGGTAACATCACCACCAACCACATGGTGTCAAGAAGATGAAACCGACACAAGGCATCCGGAAGACAGTGTAAGGGGGACCGCAACAGCCCCAAGGAACCAAGGCCTGACCGGCCGGATGCCACAAGACATTGCACCGATGCCAAACGGAGGACAAGCCCCTTGAACCGGGAGAAAAAGACCGAGGAAAAGGTAGCCATGGCACTCATCAAGACCGCCATCGACCTCAAGATATCCGAGGGACTTGCAGAGGAATACTCTGGCACCGAGTCTGAGACGCGTGTCCTTGGAATCATACTTGCCCGCTATCTTGACGGGTCGGCGCGAAAGATAGCAGAGGTGGCCTATGCGGCAATGGAGGAGGCTGGCCTGTATGCCGAGTCGCTTGGGCTCAACATAGTGTGGAATGCAACCAACCCAGGCCAGGAAGACCTCTGGATACCGCAGGGAGACGGCTACCGCCACAGGGTGTGGAACTAAGCCATGCAATGTCCCTTTTATGGAACCCGCGCGTTATTTTCGAGCCAGCAGGCTCAATCCACGAATGTTTACGCAGATGCATGCCAGCTACATGGCCCCCCAACGCAGAGTCTTTGATTTCAAAAACACTCAAAACGGTCCAAGATGGCGCCAAGTAACGTATCATGGTCTAGCAAGGTTTTGCCAAACTGTCAGGATTGGCAGCCAATAGCAGCCTCCGGCGGTTAAATGGGCCGCAACCCATCCAAGTGTTGGAAATCATACTCCAGAAGCAGAGATCCCGGCAACGGGGGAACAGCCAATACCTCAAGTACAGAATAACCATACCCATCAAGTTTGTTCGCGAGACTGGCTGGACCGGCGGTGAGCGCCTTGAGATAACGTGCTCAGACGGCACCCTCACCATAGTACGGGCGCCGGACAGGCCCCAGCAACAATCCAACCCCCAGAACCAAGAAAATCCGCCTTTAGGACCTCCCCATATTATTTACTCCCCCCTATAGCTTTTTTTTCGCAAATTTTTTTTAGACAGTCTAATCCTGCAGGCCCCCTACCTTTCATCACCTGCCCTAGTCCAAACCCAAATCGCCACTTTTTGCTGCCCTGTTATCCACTTGCTTTCTTTGCCATTACTTGGCCCAAACCCTGCCATTCATTTCCTGTCTTGCCTACCACTTTCTAATGATTTCCCTACGGTACCGCATCATCATCCTGCCATACCACTCCAGTCCATCCCGCACCAATCCTGTCCACCCACATCCCGGGCAAGCAGTCTCCGTACCCCCAAGCTGTCGGGGCTGTGCTGTACCGTATTTAAAACATTTCCCGGTACTGGACAGACGCCATCCCATATATATGAATAATGGTTCTAGAACCAACCACCGATTGGTTTATCAACCAGTTGTACGGTACTCTATCGGACCTGTAGTACCTGGCAACTGAGGCACGTCCCAACCCTTCAGGTATTCTCCGCTGGGGAAACTACAGTGCTCCACCTTTTTATATTAAAAACGTCACTTGAAGAGCATCGCAAGCTGCGCATAGGCATCCATGTAATGCCTGCCCCTGTCAGTAGTCTTCCAGACAGACCTTACGCCACCCGGGTGCTGCCTCTCGATCAGCCGCTTTGATTCCAGAAAGTTGACGTACTGCGAGACCTGCTTGGAATTGAGGTTGGCCTTGTACATGATGTGAGTCTTGAGCGCGCCCTTCTGGCATGTCTCAAGTATCATCTCCACAATCTCGACCCACCCGCGGTTGCCCCAGCCTGTGAGCCCGCGGTCTGACATGCTCCCTATCAGGGCCAATTTCCGTCCTCCTGGGTACTGTACAGTGTACTGCACATCCCGCCTTTATGCCCCTTCCGGCAAGCCATTGGCTGGTGTACCGTTCACTTGCCTATAAAGTGTGCGATGTTTTCCACCTAAACCTTCTTCTGGTAGAAACTTTTTCCTCAATCCAAATAGGTATCGATGTACCTGAATCCTTAAGTGAGATCGCGCCATATAGAGCCCATGATTACAGTACCGTCGGGCGCAGCCATCCTTGGAGCATTTGAGGCCGAGGCCCCGTCCCTTGGAAAGGGAGTCCTGTACCTTCTCGACTCGGGCCTTGTCTTCGAGTCCCGCCGGGGAGATGTGCTTGACCTTGGCTTTGGCGATGCAGGCGAGATTTCCGTCGTGAAAAAGGACAGGATGGTATTCGTGCCAAGGGGCCAGAACAAGAGGCCCTACGAGTTCAGGGTGATCGGGGCTGCCGACGCGGTCAAGGCCATTTCGGGAATCCGCGGCATGCCTGCAGGTGCCCCGTTTGACCAGGACGCCCATTCCGAGTCTGAGGCCCGCTGGTTTGAGGCAAACTGGGACCATATCATGACATTTCTCAAGCCGGAGAGGGCAGGATACCTTTCCGAATTTGTAAAGAATGTCAGGATTGGCACGCCAAGCGTAGATCCGTATCTCCTTGTCGTGGATCACGAGAACCTGACCTACAAGGACTTTGCCGACCTCAAGGGGTTCCTCAGGTGGAGGTATGGGGACATGACAGAGGGGGAGGCAGAGATGGCCGCCGTGGTCTTCAGGGATTTTGAAGAATTCTCAGTCAGCATGTTGGAGATGGACGTCCAGATGTGCAGGCCGCGCGATTACAAAAAGAAAGGGTTCACTTTCTACCAATTTGTCTCTATAGTAGCGCGGGAAAAATGCGAAAGTGTCAGGGCAAGAAGGCAATTGCAATCCAGCAATCAGTAACCAGTTCATTCGATTAATCCGTTCAATGAGATCAGAAAGAGGCCACCATGACAATTGAAAAAGGCCTCGTGGACGCCTAGAAATTTCCAACGGAAAGAAAATATCAAAAATTGGAAATTTTGTATTTTATTAACTCTGTATGTTTCGAATTGAATTTTCAAAACGAGGCTGAATTTTCCCCGGAATGGTCAGATCTGTTAGCCCTATCTTTTTGGATAAATTCTCTCAGATTCTGGTCATTCAATCCCCCAATCCTCTCAAGGTTGTACGAAATGTTGGTAAGGCGGTCCGGGTTATCACCGTGCTTCACTATTGCGGCGCAGACTTCCTTTGCAAATGTTTCCTTGTCGCTTACGGGGACGGCCCTAAAGTATGGGTGCGAGGCCATCTTTGCATAGCTATTGGTCTCAATCGACTCGCGGGCAAGCCCAAGAAGGTCTGCCCCTCCCCGGACATGAAACTCCCGTTTGTCTTCGGGGGTGGGCATGGTTGAGAACTTGCCCATTATCAGTGCCGAGTACCTGGTAAGCGACCTGTCTACCGCAGGCTGCATGACTATCCTTGCCTGCTCCTGCGCCTCCTTCTGCATCATGCGCCCAAATTCCTCGCCTGCAGACTTTACCCCCGGGGCCACCGCCCCTGCGCCTACCCTGCGAAGCACCTGCGAGCCTGCGCCTGCCGTGCCCTGCACCGCCCCTCCCATCCCGCCGAGGATTCCGCCCCATGCCCCCGCGGCGGCTGCCCTTGTCCTGAGGTTTGGCACGCCATATGGCAGCCCCTGCTGCTGCGCCGAGAGGAATCCCCCTGCCGCACCTGCCACCATGCCGCGCCCGGTGCCTGTAGCTATTGTTGTCATCATCCCGGCGTACCCAATCCCCGAGGTTATCATGCCTGTTACCGAGGAGAACATCGAGCCTAGCATCGGCACGAGGATGGTTGGCACAAAGGTGGCAAGCGTAAGCACCGCGACTGCTGCAAACCACTGCTCCTCCACCGGGTGTCCCGCAATAGACCCGAGGTACGCGGCTCCCGTCACCATCACAAGCGATGAAAAGACAGGCACTATTGACAGCCCAAAGAGCGTGTCAAGCAGCCTCCGCGATATGGCGCGGAACCACGGTACAAGAGAGAGCAGCAGTATGACCGGGAGCCCGGCTATGAGGACTGCCGTAAGTACCTGCCTTATTGCCGAGAACATGTAGGTTAGAAACGAGGATGCAAGGGCGATAATTCCGCCCACGAGTCCCAGTATGAAGGATTTTGCGTCGTCTGAAAACCCGGTCAGGAGCGGCGCCCCGTTGAACTGCTGGATGAGGCTTGCAAGCAGCGCATTGTCCACCTGCGGCACCCTGCCCTGCGATATCCCCATGCCGTTTATGGTGTCAAAGACCCTTGCCACGGCAGCAGGTGCCGTCCCGTTGACCTCCGGCCCCAGGATCTGGCGCGAGCCTGCCTCCACGGCGTACGAGTACAGGTCCCAGAGCGGCGGAAACCCAAAGAGCAGGACAAAGTAAAGGGTCCCCTTTGATATCACCCCAAAGGCAGTCGATGGCTGGACCAGATCGGCCTGCTCTAGCATGAAAAAGACCCCGGCCATTACAAGCAGCGCCCCCATGGCCCAGGCCGTGCCCGACCTGAGGGCGCCATATACCGAAAGCAGCGAGGCTGCAGGGTTGTCAAACCCACCCTTGAGCGTCATGTTGTACTGCCCGGACGGGTCAAACATCGGCATCGAGGTCGTAAGGGAGACGTACGAGGACTCGAGCTGGTTGTCAAACACGCGCGATATTCCGACCATTATTCCTATTATTACAATGGCTGATACTATCATTATGAGCGAGTCAAGGCCAAAGGCGTACCGTTCCCTTGGCATCAGCTTTTTTACCCTTCCCGGCGCCTTCATGCCAGTTGATGTCCCGTTCTTTTTAACTGGGACGCATGGGGACCGCAGGCCGGGACGGCTGCGTCAGGGTACGGTACCCCTCCCCCGATCAGGCGCATGATTTCCCATTTTTGGCTAGCACACCACAAACTGAAGTTGGATTCTGGTCAAATGTCCAGTAAGACGGCTGCATGTTAGGTTCAAACTCACCGCTGGAGTGAGTATCGGTTTTCCGTAGAATTCTTTCACCATATATTATAACCACGGAAATTTACACTAGAGGCAGGAAGAAAAGACGTTGTCAAACGATCAGGTATCCAAGCCCCAGTACCGTTCAACGCTTGGAATAATCCGGGACATACTGCAGGCGTGCATGGACTCGGGGATGCAGGGTACGCTCATATCGGAGATTTCAAGGAAGGCAAACCTGTCCCACTACGCCGCGCTTGGCAACTGCAGGAGGCTTGCGCTTGCAGGCCTGCTTGTTGCCATCCGAACCAAGCGCAACAACATATTTGCGATAACCGAGAAAGGGATCAAGTTCTACCGCGAGTTCCAGAGGTTCCACGAGATTGCAAAGGAACTCAAGATACGGTACTGACCTTTTCTTGGGGTTTTGCGGGACGCCGGGTTTCATGCCGTGCAGGCACGGTGCCATCCTCACAGGATCATGAGCAGCGCCGTTGCGGCAAGCATTGCCGGGATGGCAGGCACCGCGGGGCAGACAAACCCCTCAAAATCCTGCGGAAGGTCTGGGCTTGCCGCCGGAATTCGGAACCTCAGCCTGTCCCCCCTTTGGGCAGGCAGTCCAAACCTGTCGCCTGGGCGCCTGCGGTGCAGCAGGAAGAATCCAAGCGCCTTCCTGCACGGATTGTCCGATATGCCAAGAAAGAGCGTCCCGCGCACCATCCCGCCAAGGTTGCGCCGAACAGACATGCCAATCCTGCATGCCAGGCAGCCAAGGACGGCAATTGGCGCCACAAAAAGTACGACCGGGACCCCGCGCACGGACGGGAGGACTGCCGAGAGCGCCACAAGGCAGAGGCAGTCGCCCCCCGGGAATATCCCCAGAGTTCTTGCTGCAAGCGCCACCGCAGTCCCAAGGACAAGCGAGAGCAGGGCAGCCATCCCGTCGCCCCACGAGAGCGCAAGGCCTGCGGCGCCTGGAACAATCCAGACCATGTCCCCCACCCTGCGGGTTTTGATATCACAATACGAGCCAGCCGAAAGCATTGCAAGGCAGAGCACCTGGCGCGCAAGTTCGGTCGTTTCCACGGGACAAGAAATGCAGTACCATAAAGGGGCCGCAGGATGCGTGTCCTTCCTGCCTTTTATCCAGCGCGGGGTTATCATGCGATGCGGGAGACCGAGATGATGTGGTTTGAGGACGTAAGCCCGGTCAACGAGCCCGTGCTGTCATTTCCAGTAATAGGAAGGCTCTCGATGAGGCAGTTTGTAGTGCTTGGCACGTCCCTGCTTGCAAGCTACGCCGTCTTCTCGTCGGGCCACAGCCCGCTTGCGGCAATCCCCGCATGCATAGGCGCGCTGCTCACCTTTGTCAGGCCAAGCGTCGGCCCGGCCGAGTGGATGGCAATGGCCGCGCTTCTCTTTGTTGCAAGGTCCATCGCAAGGAGGGGCCCGCGCGCATCCGGCACCAAGGCCCGTAGCGGCATGCCGGGGAAAAAAAATCCCCCGCCAAGGCCCGGCACGGCTCCCCAGAAGAGGTCCCGCACCATTTTTGTTTCAGACCCCGGGCGCCCCATACTGTTGCGCATAAGGCTTGAGGGCGGCGGCAGGCCGGTTGGCTGCAGGTCCTTTAAGATAATGCTTGGCGGTGCCTCAACCGAGTCGGTCTTTACCGACATCAACGGCACGGTAGAGGCGGTGATAATCCCGGGTACCGAGGGGCAGAAAACAATAACGGTAGAGGCCGACGGCGGGACACCCGTCCTTTCCGAGACGGTCGATGTCAGGGCCTCCAAGGTTCCTTAAATCCGCCCTGGCCCTTTGCTCCATGTTCCAGTCATTTCACGGCGAGAACATTGACTTTGGAAACAGGTACACCAAGATTGTAATCGCGGGGGTTGCAGGCCTCCTGCTAGTGCTTGTGGCGCCAAACGGGGCAGACTTTGTTTGCAACTGCAACGTCCTGTCAGGCCAGGTGCCCACAGGCAACGGCACTGCCACGGCGCAGTTGATACCTGCCGACCTACTACACAGGGTGGCAGGGGCGGGCCAGTTCCTTGGCACCCTGATTGCGCTTGGGGTCATAGTGGGCGGCTCGATAATGCTTGAACTAAAAAAAAGATAGCTTCGGCGCTTGTCCTGCTCCCTGCCGCATTTTTTCTCCTTGGGGCATACCCCCAGTGGCCGTACCAGGCCGCGTCGTTTGCGTTCTGGGCTGCCTCGTTCCTGCTTGACGCGCGCATCACCATATCGTTCAGGCAAATGTCAGAGTACGAGTCAAACGTCATGTTCAGGTTCCTTGCAGGGAAGCTCGGCCCTTGCAGGGCGGTTCCCGCCCAGGCAGCCTTTGAGATCCTGCTTGCCCTTGCAATATCCCTCCTGATAGGAAGGGGCAGTACCGCCGCGTCGCTTGCATCGGTGGCCGGGGTCTTTGGTCTTGCGCACCTGCTTGCCTGGCACTCAAACAAGCGGTTCCTTGCATCGCGCACCTAGGGGTTTGACATACGGGGCGGCCAGCCGCATCCCCCGCGAGTCACTTTGGGTTCAAAAATTTTGCCCCAAAGTGACCCCCTCAAGACCGATGCAGAAAAGTTTTCCATCTCATTTTTTCATCAGGCCGCCGATTATCTGCGCCTTAAGAGCGGCGCGCCATCATACCGCATGAAGACCTTGGCCCTTCACGAGTACGAGGTAATGCCCACCAATTTTTTCACCCTCCCCCCGGAGAAGCAGTCTGCCATGCTTTCAAGGTTCTTTGCAATACTTGCGTCGATTCGCCAGCCCCTCAGGATAACAATGTCGCGGGCACCGCTCCGGGTCGCGATGGGGGCAGACGAGGTTACCCTCCAGGTGATAAGGACTTTCATGTCAAGCACCGAGGCGCTTGACGGGATGCTCGAGTCCCAGGGGTTTTCGTTTGCAAGGTCGCCCATGCCAAGGCTGGAGGCGTCCCGCGAGATGTGGAACCACGTGCTACTCCGGGACGGGAGGCTTGCCAGGTTCTTTACGCTCTGCGCCCCGTCGTCCTCGCTTGGCCCCGGCTGGGCCCACTCGCTGCTATCGTCGGCAGGGGCGGTAATGATGGAGTTTGCACCCGTCCCGCAGGAAAAGGCCGTTGCAAGGCTCCAGAAAAAGGCGTACCTGATGAGGTCCACCCTCTCGCCAAGCCCCACGGTCGCACGCCACATCCAGATGTGCCTCGGGGTGATGGCCGAGCTTGAGAAGAACAACACGCGCCTTTTTGAGGTGACGCTCAACGCGGCAGTCTTTGCTGCAGGAAAAAGCGAGCTGCGCGAGGCCGGAAGGCAGTTTGCAAGGCAGTGTGCCGTATCGCTTTCGAGGTTTGACTGCACCCCTGCCGTCCAGGCAAGGATGGCCTGGGGCTGGGGCAAGAGGCTCTATGTGGACCTCGGGTCGTGCGACGTCTTTTACCCGTTTGTCTCGTCCGACATGCTTGAGGTCCCGGACGGAATAGCGCTTGGCGCAAACTGCGCGACTGGCGCGCCCGTGATATTTGACTATGCCATGAGGTCAAACTACAACATACTTGTGCTTGCAAGCTCCGGGGCCGGCAAGTCCGTCACTGCCAAGCTCATACTCAAGAGGCTGGTCGAGAGGAGGCCCGGGGCCATGGCCTTCGTGGTCGACCCCGAGGGCGAGTACGAGAGGATTGCAGGATACCTCGGTATAGAGCCTGTAAGGATAACCGGCGGCGAGGAGCTGGGCTTTGACCCGTTCAAAATGTTTGACTCTCCCTCCGATGCCGTAAACGTCCTCTGCGAGATGGTGCAGGCCCCGCCGCTTGTGGCAAACTCTTTTCTTGCAAAATGCGGCGGGGTCTTGTCCCTTGACGAGTTTTACGACAGGCTTGATGCCGCCGAGAAGAGGTACCTCGTCAGTTTTGTGTCGGGCCCTGCCGCAACGCTCTTCCGCGGCGACCCGAGGGTCTCCGACAGGACAGTCATGTCCCTCAAGGGGACCTATGCCGAGGACCACGTTGCAAGGATATCGTTCCTTGCCCTTGCCAGGCTGTGGAAGAGGATAGACTCGGCCCCGAGGGAGGTCCCAAAGATCCTCCTGATAGACGAGGGGCACCTCATCTTCAGGTTTGCGTCCGCCGCCAAGTTTGTCGACCTGCTTGCAAGGATGGGCAGGAAGAAGAACGTCGTCTTTGTCTTTGTTTCCCAAAGGGTGGAGGACGTAACAAGGACCGAGGCAGGCCGCGCCTTCCTTGACAACGCCGAGACCAAGGTAATACTGCGAAACAACGAGGTTGCGTCAGGCGAGCTTGCCGGGTCGCTTGGCCTGTCCCCGCAGGAGAGGGACATGGTAATTTCGTTCAACCCAGGCGAGGCGCTGGTAATTACGCGCCACCACAGGCTGCGGGTGCTTGTCACGCCCTCTTCTGAGGAGCTTGAAATGTTTGGCACCTCGCCCGTCCCCGCAGGTCCCTGACCGGGCCCGCTTTTGGAAACCGGCCTCAGGACAGGTTAAAACAGGGCAGTGCCGGCGCATCGCCCTGTGCTTTCCATGTATTTGTCATTTTATCTCCGCTACCTGGAATCCCTTTGATCTTGCAAGGAGGACTCCGCATATTGCGATTATCCCGGCCTGGAGGAACTTGCTTGCAAGGTCGGTCACCCCCACGTCCTCCTGCTGGCCCACTATTGGAAGGTTGACGCTTCTTGACGCGATGTAAAGGACAATCAGCATTGCCGAGCCCGCAAGTGAAATCACATAGGGCGCCCTGCTTGACATCTTGTTTCTGACCATCCATATTCCAAACGGGACGTACAGCACGCCGGCGGTGGCAAAAAACATCGTTTCCGCCTGTGCCGCAAGCTCAGTGCCAAATTCCTGCGCCTCAGAATACGATTCATAAAAATAGATTCCTCCAGTTGCAAACATCAGCGCACCCACCGCATAGAAAAGAAGGCCTGGTTTTGTCACGTGCTTACCTTGGCCTTTTTTTTATTTAACAGCGAACCACGATTACCAGGATTGGTTTTAGGGCCCCAATCCCCTAAAGGCCTATGCCGCTAGGTTGCGGAGAATGACGTAGACTGCAACCGCAACAAGGATTGCCGCAAAAAGTTTTGCAAGCGCCCCCAGCGGCAGCCTCCCGGCAAGCCTCGTGCCCACCATGCCTCCGCCTAGCCCCCCTGCCATGAAAAGCCCCGATACCGCCCAGTCCACCTGGGTTTCCGCAGCATATCTTGCCGCCGTTGCAAGCCCAAATGCGCTGACCGGCAGAAGCGATGTCCCTATGGCATCAAGAATGCCCAGCCCTCCCGCGTAAATCATCGCCGGCGTGACAAGAAATCCCCCGCCGATTCCAAAATATCCCGCAGCAAGCCCCGCCAGAACCCCCGTGGGAACAAGGCGCGCCGTGTGCCGTACGCTGCCGCCATCTGCGTTGCCGCCACGGGCAGCATGCCTGTGGATTAGCATGAATGCCGCAATTCCCATCATGAACAGGCCGAACAGGACAAGCAGGTGGCTTGGCGGCGTGAGAAGGCCAAGCTGGGCTCCAAAAAAAGCCCCTGCTGCGCCAGGAACTGCAAACAAGACCCCCTTTTTTGCCCTCACATGCCCCCGCCTTGCGTGCTGCACGAGGTTTGTAACGGCATTTACTGCCACGGAAAGGGCCGAGGTCCCGATGGACACGTGCGGGGGCAGCCCCACCACGTATATCAAAAGGGGCAGGGCAAGGACCGAGCCTCCGCCGCCCACTAGCCCCAGGCTGAACCCCACAGCAGTCCCGGACAATAGCGAGAGGAGGGCCGCGGCGGGCCCGAGTTGGCCGGCCGCAGGTTGAGCCACTGCCAGCGCTATTGCATTCAAGACTTCAGGATTCATAATATGCCAGGGGGTCAGGCAGTGGCTATGGCGCACCTGTTTGGCCCGATCTCAAGGTCGGCAACCTCCGGTACCGGAACCCTTGCCCTGGACCTGTTTATGCCTATTATCTTCTCATAGTTCATGGGCCTTGGAAGTGCCATGCCTGCAACCTTTTCCACAAAGGCATCGCGTGGCAGTCTGAAAATTTCCATTTCTCGTGCCGCCCGTATTGTGGAATGATACGGCCCCCGCCCGCGAGGGACCTGCTCGCCTCGGTGTGCCGGCAGAATTCTTGTGTCCCCGGGAAGCACAAGCAGCTTGCCGTGCAGCGTGTCGTAAAGGCTTGCAGCAAACTCCCTTGCCCTGTCCCGCAGGTCAGGCCTCCCTATGCCGTCGACAAAAAGGACATCGCCGGTGAAGAGATATTTTTCATCAAGCAGTAGCGACAGGCTTCCCGGGGTGTGCCCCGGCGTGTGGACTGCCCTTACCGAGGACTCGCCCACCGGTATTACGTCGCCGTCCCCAATCCTGCTGCTTTCAAAGTCATACTGCTCGTACCTGCTCATGTAGAGCGCAGCCCCTGCAAGGCCTGCCAGGTCGCGTGCGGCAGAGACATGGTCGGCATGCTGGTGCGTGTCTATCACCTTCGTTATTTCCAGTCCCTTGCCTCTTGCTATCTCGATGTACTTTTCTGCAGGATATACGGGGTCGACCACCAGTGCCTCGCCCCCTGATCCTATGACATAGGAGAGGCAGCCTTTTCCGACCTTTTCCACCTGCAAGACCGTGGCTCCATCTCTTGCCAGCGTTTTTGGGCTTAGGACCTGACCCCACCCTGCAAGTCCCCCAGAAAGCGAGAGTGCCTCCGTGCCGTTCCTTGCAAGGGCAAAGGCTGCAACCATAGACCTGTTGCCATGCGGGCAGACTGTCACCACCTGCCTGCCCCTTGGAATTTTATCAAGGGACTCGTTGTTGAACAGGTCCCCAAGCGGGATGTTTATGCTCCCAGGTATCGCAAAGTCTGAAAATTCTTCAGGCTGCCTCACATCCACGAGGACCAGGTCCTCGTTGTTTTCCATCCTGCGCCAGAGTTCTTCCGGAGTTATCGTCATGTGGACGTCCCTGCTGACAAGGTCCCCTGCCCAGCTTTTAATCCCGCCACGCAGGAAATGCGCATCAAGCCCGTATGATGCCATCATGCCTGCCGTCTGCGAAGACACGGACCCGTCCTCGTCAATTAGCACAATCCTTACCCCCCTTGGAATCTTGGGCATTATGGTCTCCTTGGCGCGCGAATCGCACACGGCGTGGACAGACCCCTTGACATGTCCCCGTGCAAAGTTCTCCTTGAGCCTGAGGTCAAACACTAGGAGCGGCCTTCCACCCTCAAGGTCTGAAGAAAGTTCCTCCGGCGCGACTGCGAGTTTTTCCAAATCTAAATTTTTGTCCATGTGTTGGTATGTCACAAGAAAGTATTTAGCGAATGGGTCTCCAGTGTAATCAATTGTGTTCAGATGTTAAATGAGTAGCAAGAAAACAACCACCTTTACATTCAGGATAGACAAGGAATACGAGAAGGTACTGCGCGAGGAGGCCGAGGAAAGAAAGATAACCGTAAACACGCTTGCAAACCAGATTTTCGGCGAGTATGTGGAATGGCAGCGGTACATGGAAAAGTTTGGGACCATCGTGTTGAGCAGGGAGGCCTTCAAGACTGCGCTTGAGTTGCTGGACGACAAGGACGTTTCCATCCTGGCTGCAGACATTGCTGAAAAGGCGCCAAAGGAGTTCATCCTGTTCAAGTGGAAGGGCGTCTCGCCAGACACCGTGACCAAGTTCATCAAGATGTATTTTGACCACTGCGGGTACGGGACGCATGACGAGGCAAGGGCCGGGGGCAGCGTGACGTTTAGCGTGCGCCACGGCCTTGGAAGGAAGGGATCCTTGTTTCTAAAGGCGTTCCTTGAGACGCTGATAAGGTCGACGCTTGGCAAGTCCTGCAGCTCGACCACGACCACAAACTCGCTTGTGCTCAGCTTTCAGGAGTGAGCGTCCCTGAATTCCAGGAGCTGCCGGCCCACTTCACGGTTCCGCAGGACAGGCCAGGTTTTGATGACAGATGACTGTTATCAAGGATGATATTCGTGCAACCGTATTATAACAAAACCCGGCGTTTGTAAGATAAAATGGCGCGCGGTTATGTTATCACGGGAGTAATCATCGGGGCTTTTGTAGCTGGAATTGGTCTTGGATATGTCATATTTATGGCCGCATACAGTCCCTACCAGGCCGTACCCCAGGGCCCGGCGTTTTACAGCATGATGTCAGGAAACCCGCAGTTTGCAGGCCAGTACATGTCATACATGATGCAGAACCCGCAGAGGCAGCAGATGTATGGCTACATGCTCCAGAACAGGGACTTCATGTATGGCATGATGGGCAACCCAAGCTTCCAGAACCAGTACATGGGCCCATGGATGATGCAAAACCCCCAGTTCCAGAGGCAGTGGTCTCACCAGGCATCCCCCGGCGGGCTCAACGGCACGCAGGTTCCGGCATTTACCGGCCAGCCGGCCCCAGGGTCGTACATGGGACCCGGGATGATGTACGGCGGCCAGGGCCAGCAGCTTGGGACCATCCCGATTTCAGAGGCAAGGTCAATGGCAGGCCTTCCCCCACTTGCCCAAAAATTTACCCAGAACAATACCCTGGCATTCAGCTCGCAGGTGGCAGACATTGTAGCCCTCTCGTTTTCAGGCTATGATGCAAGGAACTTTACCGGCACAGCCGCACCCCAGTACGCAAAGGACGACGCCTTTGTTATAGGAGGCATGATAGACCCCACGATAACGGTAAACCGAGGGACGACCCTTAACGTCACCTCGGTCAACCTCGACGAGGACATGGCACACAACTTTGCAATAATGACATCACCGCCACCGTATCCCTACATGGCAATGCAGGGGATGATGTACGGCGGAATGGTTGCAACCATGCCGGTTCTTCCAAACGACGATCCTGGCAAGGGCATGGCATACGAGTATAGCTATGCCGTAACGCTTTCAAATCCCGGCACATACTGGTACGTCTGCACCTATCCCGGCCATGCGCAGGATGGGATGTACGGCAAGATAATTGTAAGATAAACCGGCAATCCTTGGACGACGCGGCACACGGGTGTCCAGAATCAATCTTCTGTAGAAATCATGCGCATGTCTTTTAATTCCTGACCCGTACCTTCTGGCATATGAGAATAAAAAAGCCCCGGTTTTTCGCAGGGAAGGGACGGGAGGGCCGCGCCAGGTCCCCCCAGGCAGGGCTAGGCAACATACAGAACATCGTCGTGGTGCTCCAGGAGAACCACACGTTTGACAACTATTTCGGCACGTTCCCGGGGGCAGACGGCACCGCGGGAAAGCCCATTTGCATACCCGTCACACCGGGCTCTTCTGACTGCATCCAGCCCTACCATGACCCCACCCTGACTCCGGTCGACATGAACCACAACTGGAAGGCCGCAAGGGCCGACTATGACGGGGGCAAGATGGACGGCTTTGTCTACTCGGAGGGAAGCCGCGAGACCATGGGATACTTTGACGGCGGGGACCTGCCAAGGTACTGGAAGGCGGCAGGCCAGTACGTCCTCTGCGACAGGTACTTTACCTCAGTCATGAGCGAGAGCGCGCCAAACCACCTCTACCTCGTGGCGGGAACCTCGGGCGGGCTGACTGACGACAGGGTGCCGCGCACAATCACTTTTCCCCCGATATTTGAGCAGCTTGACTCCAAGGGCATCTCTTGGAAGGTATACGGGTTTACAAAATGGTACGAGAGCTTCCAGTATGTCCAGGGGCTGCCCTCGGCGCAGTCCCACTTTGGCCAGGCTTCCGAATTTGCGCAGGATCTTGCAGGCGGTGCCCTCCCGCAGGTGTGCTGGATTGTCGGCGCCCCGGGGGGCGACGAGCACCCGCCAAAGAACATCCAGGCGGGACAGGACTCGGTCGCAGACGACATTGTAAACGCAGTGGGATCTAGCGCCTACTGGACCTCGTCGGCAATATTTGTGACCTGGGACGACTATGGGGGGTTTTACGACCACGTGGCACCCCCGCAGGTCGACAGCATGGGCTACGGGTTCCGCGTGCCGTGCCTTGTGATATCGCCATATGCAAGGAAGGGCTTTGTCGACAGCACGGTATACGACCACACCTCGGTACTGAGGTTCATCGAGGACAGGTTCGGGCTTGAGCCCCTCTCCACCCGCGATGCCTCGGCAACCGGGATGGCACCGGCATTTGACTTTATGCAGGGCCCGCGGATGTTTGAGCCGATCTGACAGGCCTGTGCGTTGGGTCAACAAGGCGCCCCAGGCAAAAAATTTGGAAATCTTTTGGCATCCACTAATATACAAAACCACATCCTGAAGACACCGGCCCCGACCAAGCCGGCATCTGCTTGATCATGGAAAACCTTGATTAAAAATTTCCCCTTCCACAGTCTGGAAGAATCTGGGAAAGACTATTATGATAAAACGCCACCCTGCCACGTGTGGCCCAGGCTACGGTAGAGACAAACTTTGGCAACATCGTTTTTGAACTATTGCCAAACTACGCGCCGGAAACCGTAAGGAACTTTGTCAAGCTGGCAAGGTCCGGCTTTTACGACGGGCTGCTCTTCCACAGGATTGTCCCCGGATGGGTAATCCAGGGGGGCGACCCAAATACGAGGCAGCCGGACAGGACCAAGTGGGGCATGGGAGGGCCGGGATACACCATAAAGGCCGAGTTTAACTCAAAATCCCACGTCAGGGGCGTCGTCTCCATGGCAAGGTCCGACGACCCGGACAGTGCAGGCTCGCAGTTCTTCATCGTAACTGGCGACAGCACGTTCCTTGACGGGCAGTATACTGCATTTGGCGAGGTAACAAGCGGAATGGAGGTTGCCGATGTGATAGGCCACCTCCCCAGGGGCAGGAATGAGTGTCCCACCCAAGACGCAAAGATACTTCGCGTCACAATTTCAGAGTAGACGCCCTGTAGAATGGCACGACTGTTTGCAAACCCCTCCCGCCAGATACCGTTAACGCAGCAGGACGGGACTTGAACCCTATGGCTTGCCCTTTAGAAAGTGCGGTGCCTTGCCTATCGGCACAATCCCCTTCTTTACCAGGTGGTGGTGGTTGTTGGGGTCTATCGGCGGTATCAGTTTTGGCGGGAAGGGAAACGGCCCCTTGTGCTGCTGCGGCACGGCAGACGAGAGGTGGGTAACCACCGGAATCACAAGCACTGCAAGAACTAGGATCCCAAGCAGGACCAGCTTCCTTCCGCTCATGCCATATCCCCCACTCCAAGAGTTATCTGAATTTGCATAGAATCTACTATGACATCAATCCATGATTCACCCTGCGGCATAGACGTCTCCCCCGTAGATGCTCATGGCGCCCGACTGTGCCACCGCCCTTCCCTGCGAGTCGTAGGCCACTATGGATGCGGCAAGCGGAAAGTCAAACTGCCCTATCCCGACAGTCGCCGTACCGGACGAGGCAGGCGAGCTTGCAATGATATTGCCCTGCGAGTCCACAAGGTCCACCCTTGCCGCGCCTGGCGGAAGGCCGTTTACCTGGACATTCTCGCCTGCAGTCGAGTAATAGCCCGCATAGGTACCGTTGAGCAGCTGGCCCGAGTAGGACGACTGGGGCTCAAGGTATGCGTTGAATGGAGGCGGCATCTGCAGGTTGAGCGTGCTGTTCTGGTATACCAAGTTCCCGTCAAGGTATACCTTGAGATAGTTGCTTCCGTTTGTGATTATGGTGCATTCCCTTGAAAGGGGCTGGTTCGTGCTGGTGTCGGTCCACAGGGTGTTTTCCTGTGTCCCCTGGTTGGCGTTTCCAGTGACTGACGCAACAACCCATTGCGCGCCCCACGCCCCCGAGAGCGCAAAGCATGTCACATAGTTAACGTATGGCTGCGAGGTCTGGACGTAAAGGCCGTTCTCGTACCACGTGGGGTCTGTGGTGTTTGACACGGTCCTGACCGGCGTGGTCACGGTAGCATGGAACAGCTGGCCTTGCGTGTTCTGGCTCATCGCAAAGTAGCCCGCCCATGTACCGTCCTTGGGAGCTTGTGCCCCGATGTGCAATCCCTGCGTGTCCTTGAAAAAGTCGTATGGTGCGCCCTCAGCCGGCGCGTCCCCGCCATATGTCCAGTATCCAGGATTTGCCTGGAGTTGCTGCTGGGTCTCAGTCTCGTTGTCAAGCGGATCTGACACTATCAGTCCCGCCTGGACTAGGTGTATCCCGAGGGGCGCAGTAGTGGCAGACGCGGTGTTGGATGGCTGGCTTGTGCCTGCCGGGTTGATTGCCGAGACCCTGTACTCAAATGTAATGCCCGGCTGGAGCCCGCTGTCAGAGTAGTTGGTGGCCGTGCTCCCTGTGTCCTGCGATATGGCAGACCATGTCGAGCCGCTGTCAGAGGACCTTTCAACCATGTATCCTGTTATTGCAGACCCCCCATCTGAGGAGGGCGTGTTCCATGACAGGTCAATCTGCGACGACGATGCTGCCGATGCTGCAAGCCCGGTGGGCGGGCTTGGCGGGGTAACCGGTGCAGATGGAGTAGCGCTTGCCTCGTTTGACTGCGGGCCCGTGCCCGCAGAGTTTGAGGCGCGGACTGTATAGTAGTATGTCTGCCCGTTGGCAGCCGAGGTGTCGGCATATGAGAGGGCCGACCCCCCCACGATGGTAAGCGGAGTTCCCGCCTCGCCCCCGGGCGACGTCCCGCGGTAAATGTCATAGCTTGTTATGGCAGACCCGCCGTTTGAGGACGGCGCATTCCAGGATAGCGCAACCTGCGAGTTGCCGCCTGTTGCGACAAGGCCCGATGGGGCTCCCGGCGCAGTGGAAGGTGTTGCCGATGCCTCGTTTGAGGCCGCTCCGGTGCCTGCAGAGTTTACGGCCCTCACTTGGTAGTAGTACGCCTGGCCGTTTGCTACCCCGGTGTCGGTGTACCTTGTGGACGTGACACCGCTGGCCACCGGGCCTGAGGCCTCGCCCCCGGGCGACGTCCCGCGGTAAATGTCATAGCTAGTTATGGCAGACCCGCCGTTTGAGGACGGCGCATTCCAGGATAGCGCAACCTGCGAGTTGCCGCCTGTTGCGACAAGGCCCGATGGGGCTCCCGGCGGCGTGACCGGGGTCAAGGTCGTAGCAGATGCGGTGTTTGAGGGCGCGCTTGTGAGTATCAAGGTAATGGCCGACACCCTGTACCAGTATGTGGTTCCAGGCGACAGGCCCCCGTTGGCATATGTCGTTTGGGCGTTTCCAGTGCTAAAGACAATAGTTGACCACGTCGACCCGCCGTTTGTTGACCTGTCTATCTTGTATCCGGTTATGAGCAGGCCCCCAAGGTCGGCAGGAGGAGACCAGCTCAGGTCAATCTGGGAGGTAGAGGCAGCCCTTGCCATGAGGTTCATCGGGGGCCCGAGTATAAGCTGAGCACTTGCATGCGGTACCGCACCTAGCGGCATGAGTATAGAAAATATCATCAATCCCAAGAGTATGGGACTTGTGTTTCTCAACTAGCCAACCTTGGAACCTATGATATAACTTTGCATGCTTACAATCTACTGTCTTACCGGTACGTATCTTCAATCCGTAAAATCACTATGTCATCGTTTTAGATATTCGCGTTCCGTTTTACCCACAGGCAGCCTTTGCCTTTTAACATCCAGGCCATCGTTTTCAGTGAAGAAACTCGCAGTCGCTTTTTTTGTCCTGTCGGTTGCTGCCCTATTTCCCTCGCTTTGGTGCTGCGCCTATGTCGACCCATCATGCCAGGTCTCGGTCCAGTTCACCCCAAGGGAGTCCTCAGTCGAGGTAGGCACAAGGCTTGTCCCAAGGCAGAATCCCGACGGCACATACTATCCCGGCGACGCCTTTGACTTTGGCGTCTTGGTTTCATGGACGAGGAATTGCTGGCGGATCTACCCCCAGCAGGTCCTGCCATCAGGGGTCACCCTTTCAGACGTAACGCGCGGGCCCACCTATTATGACTTTCAGGAGGGAGGCCATTTTTACGAGTCTGGCCATGCGGAGATAGGGACAGGCTCCCTTGAGGCATCAGTATCGCAGGTCGTGCGGGCCTTTGGGCTTGTATGCGACATTTCAAAGTGTTCCAAGGGGTACACCTCGGGGCAGGGCTCTTACGCCCCCTCGATAATTGCACCAGAGCCAACTGTCGGGCTGAAAATTGCAAATTTTACCGACAGGGACGGATACCTCATGAGAAACAAGGACGGGACATACTACCTTTGGGACGGCATCAACGTGGTTTACAGCCCAGGATACAAGTGGAAGAATGAAAGGATTGGCACGATAGACGCAAGGACTGCGGCTTCCTCGGACCTGCCGCTCATCGGCAAGTTCGAGTGCCACGCCAAGTCGTGCCCGCACATTTTCAAGGTTCCAGCCATCACGCCTTGGCCATATGACTTTGGATACGAGGAGGGCCACTCGGCATACAACTCTACATCGCCAGCATATCTTGGACTACATTTAATCACATACCACTCCACCGTCTACAACCTGGGCAGGAAGATAGCCGAGGGCTCGAACTCGACCTCGGTCCTTGTTGTCCAGTACAGGCCAGTCTATTCAAGCTATCCATACCTCGTGCTCAAGGACGCAAGCTCATGGTGGGGTTTTGGCAAGACTCCAGCCGTCGCGCTGCACTATTACGGTTCAGAAGGGGGCGGAACCGACGACGGAGGTGCAACCGTCCACGAGGGCAGGAGGAGCAAGATAAACGGCTTTTCATACAAGAGCTTTGCATACAGGGTGCTTTACCCGGTTCCGCTAAACGAGTCCATGACGTGGGCTGGTGCCTACCAGGCAGGATTTACGGAAGGCGGCCATACCTACCACGACGACTCGCTGCACGCCGGCGACAACTCGGCGGTGTTTGTGCATGCAGGCTACGGCAAGATAGCATTCTTCCACCCCATACTTCACACCATACTTGAGACGAGGTACGACAACTCGACCATAATCAACATGCTCCAGTCCCTGAATTTTGCAGGCTACAACGCCTACAACCTTACCGGATATCATTTTTCATATCCCCAGACCCGGTTCAGCACAGATGTCATGGTAATCGCCCTGCATGACAACGGGACCATAAACCGCATACCTCTGACAATCAGGATGAACCCCGACGCTGCGGAGAATGCGACCTACGAGCAGGACTTTGTAAGGGAAAAGGTGGCGCACGACACGGACAAGATCTTTGCCGGAATAGTGCTTGGTGACATGTACGGAAGGAATGACTCTGCAGGAGGGACGGGCCTTGTCAACATGAGGGCAAACCTCACGTCGATGGCAATGCCTGACATCTACAGGGTATTTGCACAAAACCCCCTTGACCTTCCCCTCAATCTGGTCTACGAGCAGCCCTCGCCCTACAACATCACCATAACTGCAGGCAACAGGAGCCTCTCCTTCATAGAGCGCGCCTTCCAGTTTGACACAAGCTGGAAGTATGTGGTAAATACCGACCAGAACAACCGCCTCAACAGCACAAGGTACGGCAGCCTCGTGACAGTCTTTCCCGACAAAAACTTTGGCCCCTACTCCATGGTCCTTGTGGACGGCAGGATCCAGAACGTCCCCTGCACGGAGGGATGCGCAGTCATCATTTCAGGCACTGGGAATTCAACCGTGCGGGCCTTCAACCCGTGGGGCGGCATGGCCTCTGAAAGTTTCAGGCCCGAGCCTGCACCACGGCCAGCCGTCCACTACAACGTTTCCATGCCTGCGATTGCGCTACTTGCCGGCCTGGTAATCTTCGCGATATTGAAAAGATACTGGCGCGTCATTTCGGAGGCGCTTGGCCTTGCGGCAAATTGATGCCCCATTTGTCGGATGCGAAGAGGCCATGAGAACGATGTTTTATAGAAATTTTCTGGTAAATTCTTTCAAATTGCTTTTCTAGCACCGTCTGTTTTGAAAAGGCATGAATCACGATAAAGGAAACTCAAGGATTTTGGTAGTAGACGACGAGCCCGACATACTGCAGTCAATCAAGATGGGCCTTGAGCGCAGGGGCTACCCCGTGGATGCCTTTTCAGACCCCGTTGTTGCGCTTGGGCAGTTCTCACCGTCAAAATATTCCCTCTGCATCATAGATATCAAGATGCCAGGGATGAACGGGTTTGAGCTGTACCGCGAGATAAAAAAGCGAGATTACGAGGCCAAGGTCTGCTTTTGCACCGCACATGATCAAGAGTACCGCGAAGAGTTCCGCAGGGCGTTCCCAGAGCTTGACGGCGACTCGTTCATCTCCAAGCCAGCAACACTGAAGGGCCTGGTATCTCGGATCGAGCAGGAACTTGAAAGCATCGGCGCCACAATTGTGAAAAGCGCCCCCTAAAAGCCCAGGGTCAGATCAGTATCCCCGACCTCCTGCGTCGTCCCGTGTACGAAGGTAGGGGTTGAGCCCATCCCGAAGTTTATCGTCCTGATGTCATATTCCTCCGGAAACGAGGCAAAGTATGCAAGTTCAGTCGCGGTAAGCACGAGATTTTTCGGGTACTGGGCCCTTGGCACGAACGTGTCCGGGTCACAGAAGGCCTTTCGGCCCAAAAGTGCCCTGATCTTTTCAGCAACACCGACAGGTCCTGCAGACAACTCGGTTTTCTTGGACGAGATCCTGTGTGCAAAGCTGTTTTGCAGCATTCCGCCAACAAGGCTGTCCAGATCGCCATGGGCCGTCCTTACAGATTCACCGTCCTTTGGATTTATTTCCATGCCAAGCAGCACCCGGCAGTAATAATACGAGTGATGCCCGTCGCGCTTTTGCACTGCCGCGGCAAGTTCGGCCCTGTTCCTGCTTGATAGCCCTTCCCCTCCTGCCTTTTCCGTCCTTTCAAGCGACCTTATCCTTGCGTTCAGTGATGACAACACATGCCTTGTCCTGTCGTACGCAAAGCATGCCATGAAACAATCCCTGCGGCACGCCCACAATTTCTGATATATATTTCCCTTTTTAACGCCCCTGAGGTCTACTAGCGGCACGGCAGAACTTCTCCCCCTTGGGACGAGGGATTTTGCAATCACATTGCCAAGTTTTGGGCCCTCCGATACTACCGTGGTGATCCCAGGCAGCGTCCTGAAGATGGCGTCCTCACCTTCCGGAATCCTTGCCAGCATCGCCATCTGCCGATTCCTGCACAATACAAAGAACGCGAGTTGGGTAACGTGCCCTAGTACGTCAAGCATAATGTTCTTGTCGTCATCCTGAAAATTTTGCTGGGGCCTAAGCTCCAGCCAAACGGGATTTCTTTTTCCCCTATCCATGCATAATGACGAGCGTGACAATTTAAGGAGGCAAAAGCACAGGACATGCCGGCAGTTTCCGGCCTCAAGCATTCATGACATTTGCCATAGACTGGCAGCCCCAAGTTGTTGGATTTGCCGCCTTCCAGTACGGGTCGCCCGACTTTTAAACAGCCAGGGATCTCACCTCGTGAAAAATGGGAGGTCGGAATTCACGGTAATCGGCTTTGACGACTCGGGCCGCGCAGCGGGGATCCCGCGGAAGGACCAGATCCATGCCGGAATCTTTGGCGAGGTTGGCTCGGGAAAGAGCACGGTTGACACGCTGATGATAAACCAAAACATCAACCGCGGCGAGGGGTTCCTTGTGCTTGATCCGCACGGCTCGCTTGCCCAGGACGCGCTGCGAATGGTGCCCGAGTCGGAAAAGGACAGGGTAGTCTACATCAGCCTAGACTCGGTACCGAGATGGTCAAGGACGGTAAAGATAAACCCGCTGGAGGTAAAGGACGGGTGCGAGAGGTATGTGGTAGCCATGAACCTCGTAAACGCGCTGCGCAACATCTACAGGGACTCGTGGGGCCCACAGCTTGAGACCCTGCTGCGCAACGGGGCAAATGCACTTGTGGAGATAGAAGGCTCCACCCTGCGCGACCTTGTAAAGATCATGACCGACGAGAGGATGCGGGCAGTCTACCTAAGCAAGGTGTCTAACCGAGACGTCAAGCACTTTTGGAGCGTCCTCTTCCCGCAGCAGTATCAGAAGGATGCGGGGCGCTCTGCATACAACAAGCTTGACAAGATACTCTCGACCCCGCAGGTTGCCGCGATGCTTGACACACCCAAATCCACAATCAATTTTGCTGAAATCATAGATTCTGGAGGCTGGGTGGTAATCGACCTGTCAAGCGGAGGGTCGGACGACGTGATATCGTTTGTGGGCACCATCCTCATCAACATGGTTTACGTCGAGGCAAGGCGCAGGTTCGGAAGGCCCGGGCCCCCGCCAAGGCCGTTTTTCATGTACATCGACGAGGCCCACCTCTTTGCTCCGTTTGTGCTGCGCGAACTTCTAAACACCATGAGGAAGGCAAGCGTCAAGGTAACCATCGCCTCCCAGACAATCAACACATTCCCGAGGGAGTTTGCAAGGGAAGTCTCCGCCCTCGTAAGAACAATAATCTGCTTCAAGGTCGACATGGAAACCGCGTCGATGTTCAAGACTGTGATGCCTGTTGACATCGAGACCCTCACGTCTATGACCCACGGAAGGTTTGCCTTCTATTCTCAGGGAGACCCGCCCCTCTCAGGGGTGCTGAAGGTCTTTCCAATAGTGGACAGGTCAAAGGAGTGGGCGGGACTTGCAGGATACAGCCTGCAGAGGCACGGCAGGGAGACGTCCCTTGAGAAATACATGGTGCCCACCAAGGAGAAGGGCGAGTCCCCCGAGGTAACACCTCTTGAGGCCCACATCCTGCTGATACTTTACAACAAGGGAGCAAGAGTTTCACGGGACGAAATCTTCGACCTGGTGCGCAGTGCCTTCCCAGTGGAGAGGAGGGAGATCTCTGAAAAGCTTGATGACATCCTAGTCGGTAAGCTCAGGGTCGTCGAGCGGCATACATTGGCCCTTGATGATGGTACGGCATCAACCACATATTCGCTTTCGGGCCTTGCATACAACAGCCTGTTCTCGCATGCTGCAGCAGGCAGGAGGGCAGGCTCGGACCTGCACCTTGCAACAATATTCATGATAATGCGGATGCAGGAGCGGAACTTCAAGTTCTGCATCCCCGATCTTGGCGACAGCGCCAGGCAGAGGCCAGACCTCCTCATCTTCGAGCCAAAAAGGATGGAGGGCAGGGGAGGCGGAAACTATTACGACCCGCTTTCCTGGTCTGACAAGGCCATTGCGGTGGAGGTGGAGACCGACCCGACAAAGCACGAGCAGCAGGTGGTGAAAAACTTTAGGAAGAACTTTGACCTGGGCTATGATGTCTGGTTCGTGGTTTTCTCCCAGAAACACATGCAGTTTATCATAGACACTCTCGGCAGAAACGAGGTCGACCCGAACCTTTACAAGATTGTCCGGGTCCTTCCCGAGTCGGTTGAGCGCGCCTCCTCCATGGTGCATGACCCGTCGGTGCACCTGACCCGCGAGGAGCTGGAGGTGTACGGGGCGCTCGGGGAGGGCGCGACGCCGGAGCTTGTCGCGGAGAGGACAGGACTCTCGGCCTACGATGTGATGGGAACCCTTTGGAGCCTTGAGAGAAAGGGCATCGCAGAACGCGGACGCGCCGAGGTTAGGAAAACAACAGTCGACGCGGCACACGGCAGGATAACAAGCGAGACAAGGGGTTTGGAGTACTTTGGCCCGACAGAAGAGGGCAGGCAGATGGAGGGACCTCCAAAGCAGGGCAATTTCCCCCAAGAGTCACGCAGGGCAAGCACCGACAAACCGCAGGAAAGCACCATGCTGCAGGAGGGCTTTGATTTTACCTCGCTTTCCGACCAGGGCCTGAAGGGGCTGGTATTGCATCCAAGGTATGGCACCTTCGCAATAAAGCTCCTCGAAAACCGCGGCTATTACGTCTCCATAAAGGACAAAACAGTATCTCTCAGGAGGAGGCCATATGCTCCATCCGGCCATTGAATGCCTTGATCGACTGGCCCCTATCTTGCCGTTTCATTTGCATTGCCCCACCGCGGCCAGCTTCCCGGTTGCCGGTTTTTCCATAAAAACGGCCGGCAGTTGCATCCGTGCCAAATTTTCAGGGCAAAATCGGCCCTTTTCCGTCAAAACGTTCATAAATTCAGGCATGGGCACTTTTAATGGATGTTTTCTATATCGACACTTACTGATGTAGTTAGGGTACCTCCCAAGCTGTTTGGCGAGTCGCTCAAAAAGGCAGCCATAACCATACTGAGGGAAAAGTACGAGTCCATGATAAACCCCGAGCTTGGCTATGTCATAATGATAATGGACACCAAGGTCGAGAAGATGGGCAAGATAATCGCAGGCGACGGGGGGACATACCACAGGGTCGAGTTTACCGCACTTACATTCTATCCAAAGCTCCAGGAGATTGTCCGGGGTGAGATTGTCGAGATTACAGACTTTGGCGCATTTGTCAGGATAGGCGCAACGGACGCGCTGCTCCACCTATCGCAAATAATGGACGACTACCTCAAGAGCGATGTCAAGTCTGGAATGATACTTGCAAACCAGAGCGGAAGGAGCATGAAGATAGGGACGACCCTACGTGCAAGGATTACCGCAGTTTCCCTTGGCAAGACAGCCGCCATGAAGGTCGGAATCACCTGCAGGCAGCCATTCCTTGGAGCCGACGAGTGGATAGAAGAAGAGATCAAGAAGGCAAAGAACCCGGCAGCCGCACCGTCAGAAAAGACAAAGAGTGCGCCCGCTCAGGCAGAAAAGCCAAAGAAGGCTGCAGAGGCCAAGTGATAAGCCATGGTCCGAGAGATGGCATGCCGCAAGTGCAAGGCAGTGACAATTGGCAAGGTCTGTCCCATTTGCAAGTCGTCAGACCTTACCCCCGACTGGCACGGTGCCGTGCTGATAGTAGACCCGACAAATTCTGTTGTCGCCAAGTCGCTTGGCATAACCGAGAAAGGCAAGTACGCGCTCAAGGTAACCTAGATTGGAATCCCGTGCAAAGAAGGCACTGGACTCATTTCTCCGCGAGGACATAGGAAGCGGCGATATTACAAGCAGGCTCTTGCCAAACATGAAAATTTCCGCAAGAATTGTCTCAAGGCAGCACGGAATTGTTTCAGGGACAAGGTACGCAGGCTACATATTCACATCGAGGGGATGCCGTGTCAGGATCCAAAAAAAGGACGGCAATGCCGTCAAGCCGGATGATACCATCATGACAGTTTCCGGACCCGCCTATTCCGTGCTCTCGTGCGAGAGGACCGCCCTCAACCTCCTTGCAAGGATGAGCGGGATTGCGACCTCGACCCGCGAGGTTGTAAGGAAGATCAAGTCTGCAAACAAAAAGTGCGACCTTTATTCCACTAGGAAGACAGCACCTGGGCTGCGCTATTTTGACAAGGAAGCAGTAGAGACCGGGGGCGGGAAAAAGCACCGCCTGAGGCTTGACGATATGGTGATGATCAAGGACAACCACTTGGCTGTTGCCCCGCTGGGGGATCTCTTGCGCAAGGCAAGGTCGCGCCACAGAAAATTCGAAGTCGAGGTTGAGAGCCTTGCGGATGCCGTAGAGGCAGCCCGGGGGGGCGCCTCAATAATCATGCTTGACAACACACCTCCAAGCGGAATCGTCCGCATAATTGCCGAGCTTGAGAGACTAGGCCTCCGCAGGAAGGTAAGAATCGAGGCCTCAGGCGGGATAGACAAGTCCAACGTCACATCCTATGCAAGAACCGGCGTTGACATGATATCAATCGGCAAGATCACAAGCTCCGCCTCCGGGCTTGACCTGAGCCTCGAGGTCTAGTCGGGCATGCCCTGGAAATGTTTGTCGCTCCTTGCAAGATGCATGGCAAACTGTATCTTGCAACCAGAATGATCTTTTCGTAAAATCTTGCTCGCAGTTTTTTAGGCAGACCTTGCATTATTGGAAACTGTGCGGGTCGCATAGTGGCATGGCGAGGTTCTGAAAAGAAGAGCGGTTCGACCTCAGTCCTAGGGCCCAAGCCCTACCCGCACGGGTTGGCATTTTGCATGACGTGGCTACCCGAATATTTGATTCAAAATCAAATTTAATCCATTTTTTCTCAAGTAGGGTGTAATCTTTCCTATTTCCTATGTTGCAACCTAAAATACAGTCGATTGATATCGGTGGACTTCAGTGCTTTGTTCTTGCAGCGAGTTTTGAAATCTTTTGTTCCGCTGCAAGTGTAGCATCAAGTGTAAGCTCGGCGATAAGTTTCAATTCAGCTTTTTTTTGTTCAGTGAGTTTACTCATTGCTATGCACCCTTTAATTGGTCCTCGGCCCGTTTATATCTTGCTGCCAATTCCTTGTAGAGGAAACCTGCTTCAAGAGAACTGCTAAAGAGGAGCTGCACCATATTGCCAACACGAATCAGCCTCACATGAGTCGTTCCAATATCATATTGACTTGCTTCTACATCCTTGCTCATAGTTGCAATTAATATCGTTCGATCTTTTAAGTCATCTTTAAGATCGCTAGGTGATTCGATTCAGAAAAATTTTCATAAAAATCAAATTTAATCGAGGGAAAACCTTGATTAAAAATATGCTTTTACCTGTGCTGTTATTGCAGTTACTATGTAGTTTCTGACGATCTTCTTAGTCACTTGGTTTCATAGTCATAAGGACTTGAATCCACATAGCTCCAGGGTCCACAAGGATTTGGAGGGAATATCGGTTCTGATACAGATCAAGAGTGACAACAGATGCTACAGGGGTGACTACACAAGTCCCTACCTCTAATTTTTACATGTTGTGCGCCTTACCTTAAGATTATAACTCAAGGCATAGATTTACCAGAATCGGCTATCCATTCAGGATTACGTACTCCTAACTTTTCCTCAAGATACATGTTCGCCTTTTCAAACAATAAAAATGAGTTTATCGGCTTGAGACTAACAATAGCAAGATGACAAGTCAAAACAGGTTCCAAGTAAAGCCCATGTTCACATAACGTTGCAAGGAATGACACCAGTGCAACACTCGTTGCTAGACATACCATTGCGGAAATGGCTATTTTATTGTGTAATTTCGGTTTTTCATGCTAAAAAGCGCCCATATCCTACCACGCCATTCTCGTTCACACTCCATACAGGAGGCTTTATCCACAAATTTCCATCGTTGTCTGCTTCAATGTGCAAAATTGGAAGTACATTTGAAGGCGGAGCTTGAAGGGATGCAGGACCTGCAACCGCCTTACCCGTAGTCGGATCATACATACTCCCATGACATGGGCATTGTCCTTTGTCATTACCTCCAATCTCAGTAACAGGTTTGTATTTCCACATGCACCACAGATGCAAACAAATAGCACTGTAAACACGAAATGCGCTGACATCGTTGACAGAACCGCCAAGATCCTCTGGCAATCTAATTAGATTCCACTTTCTAAACGCCTCTTGATCAAGTACCGAGTCTCCAGTTGACGGATATGTGATTATCTCCTGATGGTTTACTGGAAAATATTTCACGTTAGCTTGTGTCCCGTCAGAGAGAATGGCCTTCGATCTAGTAAGAACCGTGTTATCGGGATTTGGCATGTACTTTCCCCAGCTCACAAATGGAGCAAATGCAAGCGCCACGCTTCCCGCACCTAACAACTTTAGAAAGTCACGCCTTGTCAAAGTGCCTCTGTCATCAGCACTTTTTTGTGACATATTTCGATTTTAATAATAAGCTGATTTAAGCATAGTTTATGATTGTTCTGTATCAAAAACCGATAATTTACATCTAAAAAATATGGAATTCAAACAGCAAAGGTACACTATCGTTCAGAATATATGCTAAAAATAAAAAAAGGAATGGTTTTCAATCGTCAGGTTTGTGTCACTATTTGACCGAAACGACTCCAATGCTGAGACTTTTCCAGTGGGATTCGCTACCATTTACATATCCAGAGCCTATGTAACCACTACTGCCGACGAATTGAGTAACAGGTTCGTTATTAATAGACCAGTTTCCTTCAATATAGCCAGTTACTGATTGATTTGGCTCTAGATATACTGACGGTCGCACAAGATGGCCTTGAACTAATCCACTGATTATCGTGCTGTCTGTTGGTATCCCACTGTGGAGCTCAAATCCACCTGTTTGAGTCATACCAGTTATTGATGGAACAGTCACAAGGATCTTATTATTTCCATTATTTGTGACGGTGAAGGCAATGATCTTCGAAGTACCCACAGTTGCATAGGATAGTGTTGCATTAGCAGTTCTATCGGTATAGGACGATATCCTTCCCTTGGCATCTTCTATAGTGTATCTGCCTTCATTGTTGTTACCTAGGGTAGTAAGCGAAACGCCTATTCCCTTCGCGGGATCGCCGTAAACGATCTTCATCGGTGTAATGATCGGATTGTTTACATTGTCTAGAACTTGTTGCCTATGCGTGGGATCGCCTGTTTCCAAGTAACTGGGAACCCCTTGTTGTGCGTTAGTGTATACAACGAAGGTGGATACAGCTGCAATACATGTTATAACGAATGAAGCAACTAAAATCATTCGTTTGTTGGAGGACTTAAACATACTCAATCCTGCTCCCCCAGTGTTTTGAACTAACATGCACCATATCCATGTTCACCTGCGCCTTGTAATGCTGTCCAGTAATCGCCGCCACTAGAAAATGACATCCCATATGGGCTTGGACTTGGATTTGACATTGTTACGAAGCTGTCAGTTCCTCCACATTTCCATTGCGATGTGCTCCAATTGTATACATCAGCAGTGCCACTGCTCTGAAAAGCTACAGGCACTATATTGCCATCCAACGCTATACCAAGAGATCCTATATCTCCACTAGGTGGATTGAATGTCGATTCATTACATGATCCTAGACTTGAAGTAGCTGCAGACATAGGCACCTCATAAATTCTTGATGGATTGGTATTAGTATCATCCGAAATCCAGACTTCACTATTGGTATTGTCTAATGCGATATACCAACCTACATTTGATCCAGCAAGCGAACAGCCAACCCATGTGTTAGAAGATGGCGTGTACTTGAAAAGATAGTCGCATGATTGACTGAAGACCCATATGTTATCGCTGCTATCTACACGTAGACCTTCTGGTTCCTGACAACTGAATGGAAGTGCAACTGTCGATGAACTCCCACTCGATGTATCCCATTTCTCTATCTTGCTGCCTGATGTGCCATACAAGCTTGCCCAAACAGCTGTTCCAGTAGAAGTATCCATCGATACGTCCTCTCCTTCAAGACCTGCAACACATGGACCTTTACCAGCGGTATGAGTCGATGTGCTGAACAAGTAGAGACAACCTGCTGTACTATGATCAGTATAAACTAGGTTTCCACCTGATATAGTTGCTATATTATGGGGAGTGCCACTGGCAGTATACGTATTGGTTGAACTGCATGATGTATCTGAATGATCTACGTCACCTGCTGCATCAGCAGACCAGACATCGGTACCGCTCACTACAATGCCAGTTGGAGATGAACCTACTGTACATGTGCCCAGCACCGTGGCTGATGCTGATGAAACATTAGATACTATCATTATTATACCTAATGCAGTCAGAACAGTTATAGGTTTTGTCTTTTTATTCTGTATTGACATTTCAGATTATTTCTCCATTTCTTTTAATATGAAAGGACTTCATCTTCATACCGCACATATGATCATTTGCATCTTTTGCAAGACGCATCTCATAGTGGTCTTTGTTTTCCATAGCACGATACAACGTAAATCAAGTATTTAGCGCTCGCTCACACTTTACAGCTGTAAGTTACATGTGAAAATTTTACAGGTAAAGTGTGGGCAATGTTTATTTGGTAGCCAGATTTTTACAAACGAGATCTGAACTACCGTAAAAATACAGACTGCAAAAAATTTCCAACCATCTACCATTAAAAATCCAAAACACAATTTTGCCAAGTAGAAATTAGAATTGTCCGGTAAACTATAGATGACCGACTCAGTGATAAGGGTATAGGCTGTCACGATCTTCAGTTACTGACTTATCTACTCGTTGTTGCAGTCTCTTTCGGTTCCTTATGTAGACTGCAATCCCAATCAAAATCAGCCCTATCGAGGCGCCAAACATTGCAAGCGACATCGTGTCCAGAACATACGGAAAATTCCACATGCGTATCACGTGCAGAACATTATCATTCGTGGGAGGCCCCATATACGGAGGCACTCTGATCAACATATTTGCATACGAAACTGTTCTGAGGAGTAGACTCATCAGCAGTGCGCCAGAACCAACTACAGATAATAAAAGACCATGTTTCATGACATAAGCACTTTTAGAGCCTTTGCATAAACACGTAATCCAAAAATATGGTCTTGTAAACTCAAGTTTTAGCACCCATAATGGAAAGTTGCAGAAACAGGGCTCGTAGGAGGTGGACTTGGGTTGAGGCTTACGCAGCTTGTTCCCCACAAACTGTTCCATGCTGAAATAGATGTTGTGACAGAGCTTGTGGATGTGTCATAGTATCCCATCGAATACTGTTCGTCTGAGAACGATACCGTGCCAAGCGAGCCGTTTGACTGCTCCTCCTGTTCGGGTCCAGCAGAGTAGTGGCATCCGTTTATGTCTACCTCGCCAAGTTTGATGTTGGTGCCGCTGTCACCTGATAAGCCAAACTCGTAGAGCGTACCGGTATTTTGCTTTGTGTCTGAGGCGCCCATGATATAGTGTCCCGGCTGAGAGGTGTCAGCATAAATGTATGACTCGATCGGATCTCCGGCGATAAAGTTCTGTGCTCCGCTTGAGACAAACCATTCTGCGCTGCTTGAGCACGAACTTGTTCCAAACGAGTCGTATGCGACCCGCCATGAGGGCGATGTGCCCATAAGGTCTGCGTTGTCGTATACCACCCCTACCTGTATCCATTGACTGCTGTTGGATGATAGCGCATCAAGTATCTGGAAGAGATCCGTGCTTGTAGACGATATGGCCTGGTTTGTAAAGTTTGCAGTCTCCTTCCACTCGGCTGTAGACCCGCTTGTAGTGTCGGAGCTTGCCCCTATCCCGTTATCAAGGATGTTTGTAGGCGCCATGGCAATACCGTGCACAATGTGAGGGTTTGAAGATGTTGGTCCCAGATAGTCAATCTTGGTCCCTGTCGAATTCCATGACAACATCAAAACCCAGTCCTTGTGTGCAGCCAGCTTGCCTTGAACGGACTCTAGCAACTTTTCCGCATGTTGTGGTACTTCGTTTGTAACTACTCGTGCAGGGAGACTATAGCTTGAGCTTGGCCCTGATATGAGAAAAACAGTGATGAAGAGCACCGCTATTATTACAATTGACCTGCTCTGAACAGTATAGCCTATTTCCATTAGGATCTCTCTGACAACTGTGAGCTTTGAATTATAATTAAGCCAGACTCACACTTTACAGGTAAGATTTTTCTGGAAAAATTTTACGTGCATGTTACTTGTAAGTTATATGACAAGAGTCTTTGTTAAAGAGGTATCAGAAAAATCGCATTGGTGTTGACCATATTATGGTCAGGCCTAGAAGAAGCGCGACTGATATCATTATTGCCGGCTTGATATCTTTGAGGTACGCATGCAACTCGCTGGCAATCTGAAACATCCTTTTGCCTTTTGGGGTCAGCCTGTACTTTGTAGTTCGCCCCTCATTTTCTGATCTTAGATGGCCCTTTCTTTTTAACCAGTCCAGATACGCGTAGGCATAGTCCTGCCTCAACCCTAAACGGTTCTGCAACTGAGTCTTGTTGGGATCAGTATTGTCTGAAAAAGCCTCGGCAAGCTTCCTCAATACCTCAAGATTTGATATGTAGTCATCATCCGGTATGAATGGATGCGTACCGTTCAAGGATCGAACTGAGGAAATACTATATAATAAACTTCTCGCATATTTTCATTGCAAAATTCTTATGAAGAATTTTTCTCTCTTATCAACGCAAATTTCGGACTAAAAAGGCGACATCGGTTGTTATTAAATTTAGCTCATTGCAGTGACAAGTACAAGTCTTCAGTAGAACTCTACCATACAAGAAAACTCGAATGAGAAACGGGAAAAATTTACTAACAATAATTCTGAAATCGTCATGTGGCATGATGTATGAATAATTGTGATATGCAGATTTCATAAAAATTTGACAATACCGGTTAAAATTTCCTGTTATACTCACACGGTTAATCGTAAATACTATATCACGATTGGGATTAGATCTCTTTGAATTCTTCCGGATGGATCTCTTTGTATCTCTTGAACCACTGCACCATCGATTCGTTTATCTTTTGTTCTGCTTCCAGCTCCGAGATCCTCTTGACCTTAGCAGCAATTTCCAGCCTGCTTCTCTCGGCATCGTCTATAACCAGGTTGGGAATGTGCTTTTTGAACTCTTCAAACAACGTCTCCACATCGGGATCATGGTACGTCCCGTCCAGCGGGAGGAGGCTGGTGCTATGGGCCATCAGCTTTTCCTTCAGGTGGATGCTTCCCTCGTTATTGTTCTTGATTATGGTATTGAACCGCTTTCGAAAGCCGTGGTCCAACTGTATCTCGTATCTCTTGCCTTGTCTTGCACGCTCGATTCCTGCCTTTCTCACGGCTTTGTCCATGAATGCCTGGATGGCCTCCTTTGAGACGGGTCTTGCCTTGGAGGCGCCAAACTGGTACGCCCTCCTGATCAGGGGAGAATCCTTTGTCATGACCTCCCCGTCCCTCCTGCGCTTTTCAAGATAAGCATCCATGACTCTACTTGCCTCTGGTGTAAGAAATCCCAAATACTCTTCTGTCTCTCCTTCGTAAAAGGTGACTACTTTGCAGTCCTCTATATCATGTACATGCCTGATCTTTAGTGGCGGGATCGCGCCTACCCTGCAGCCGGTTGACGCAAGTAAATGTATGATGGCCCTTCCTCGGTGGTTGGCAGTAACCTCCAGTATCTGTCGGACCTGTGCTGTCGTGTATGCCTTGCCGCCAGTTTTTTTGATTTTTGCAGGAAACATCCTTCTGATCTTTTTGAAGTTCAGGTTTTTGTCATTTATGGCAAGGAAAAGTTCAAGCGCTGCAAAATGCGTCGGGATGGAATTTGGGCTCATCTGTTTTTTCAGGTGAAAGAGATAATCTTCCAAAAGGGTCTGGAGGAATTTGTCCTTTAGTTGCAAGAGTCCTTCTGCCTTGGGTATTTTTGCATAATGTAGAAACCTGTTCAGATAATAGTTGTACTTTTCCCTTGTCTCAGCAGACTTTACTGCATTCTCAAACCGTAGCAGAGCCCTTTGCATTAGGTGATCACAATGACCAACGTGATATTTAATCTAAGATTTCCTTAGGTTAAAATCAAATTTAATCAAATATCACATGCGAAAACGGCTTAGGATTCAATCGTCGGTGGCAAGATCATCCAAAAGTTTAGAATATTTTTTAATAAGCTCGTCAGTGATTTTCTCATCTTTTGGGCTCATAATTGTTTGATCCGCCTTGAGACATAAAAAGACAGCTGTTTCATAATGTCTTGGTTCAAGGTTTGGCTCTGTTTCTTGATCTCACTTAACATATGTCTCAACTCTAAATTCTCGTTTTCTGGATCGATGTCTAATTCATACCCGTTATCATAAAGAAATTTACTTGCAGCAATAATGCCAGTTCTTCTATTGCCATCAAAAAATGCTTGAGTCCACGGAATCACAGCCATCATGGTCGCCGCTTTTTCGATCAAATCTTTTTCTCGGTTTCCGGAATTGCCAACACTATTTACTATTGGAATTACACGATCAATATTTTTAGTAGTCTCGATGTATACTTTGACTTTTTTTATTTTCTCATGCCTTTTGAGAATTTTCTCATTAACATCGATTAAATACTGATTATCTAGGCTCATGATTATCTTATCATTTGACGTCATACGATATTTCCCTTAGATGGTACGATTTAAGGGTTGAAAGAAATTTGATTTTTTAATGCGATGAATTAACTCAAATCATGGGAAGTTATGTTAAAATCAAATTTAACCGAGGAAAAACCTTGATTAAATGCAGTGCCTTTGCGTGTTGTCTCCATCGTTACCTTTCAAAACTCAACCCAGTCTGCAGAACGATGTGCGCAAATAGGTCGCTCTCTATTTATGCAACAACTATTTATGGTAAGAAAGTAAGAATATTCTATGAAGAATGAAATGGCACAAGATGAAGAAGACATAACGGTAGTCAGCGGAAAGGGGCAAGTAGTCATTCCGCAGTCTTTGAGGATCAAGCTTGGACTCAGACCCAAGACCAAGTTGTTAGTATATGGCTACAAGGATACTGTCATCATGAAGAAGATGAAGATGCCGGATGTAATGAATGACCTCAAGACGCTCTACAAGAGGGTTGATGCAAGGACTGCAAAACGTGGCAAAATTAGCGAAGAGGACATCCTTCGCGAGATAGAGCAATACAGATCAGAGAAGAAAAGGAAACGTTAAGGAAAGCCCTGGGATGCATAAGGTAGTTTTTGACATCAACATCCTAGTTTCTGCACTCATAGCTAATGGAACACCTAGGCAGCTCTGGTTCAGGGCTGTAAGAAAAGAATTCGATCTTGTGATGTCAAGCAAGATGAGATCGCAATTTCTGGCAGTAATCTCAAGAAAAAAGTTTAAGGGCTATCTCACGGATAAAGACATCATTGATTTCATCAAGATACTCGATACCACCGCCAAATTTGTCAGGCCCGTACTTGGAATAAAAGTAATAGAAGAAGATCCTGATGATAACCTGATACTTGCTACCGCACTTGGAGGCAAGGCAGACCATATTGTTTCTGGGGACAGGCATTTGCTTGCTCTCGGTGAGTTTGGGGACGTAAAGATAGTGACTGTGGAAAAGATGCTCAGGATGTTCATATGATTGGTAATGCTTGTACGTATTGAAAGTTAAGTAAAAATCAAATTTAACCGAGTTTTCCCAAAGCCTAACTTATAGCCAGCATGCGCTCGATTGCAAGCCGCGCCCTCTGGGCCACGCTTTTTGGAACCCTGACTTCGTACTTGTCGTCTCGGAGCGAGGCATGGACCTTGTCAAGCGTTATCATCTTCATGTACTTGCATACTGCCGAGTCGGATATCGGGACGAACTCCTTTTCCGGGTTCTGCTTTTTCATCCTGTACAGGATCCCAGTCTCGGTTGCAACAACAAAGGTCTTGTTTTCGGAGGCCTTGGCCCTGTTCATCATTCCTTCCGTCGACAGGATCTGGACCTGCCTGTTCCCATAGTCCCCGCATGCGACATCATACATCACAGAAGAGGTGCAGCTGCACTCAGGGTGCACCAAAAACTCCGCATGCGCGTACTGCGACAGTTTTTCCTGTACCTCCTGCGGGCGTATGCCCGCGTGCACATGGCACTCGCCTGCCCAGATGTACATGTTCTTCCTCCCAGTCACCTTGGCCACATATGACCCAAGGAACATGTCAGGAAGGAACAGCACCTCCTTGTCAGGTTGGATTGCGCGGACCACGTTTACCGCGTTTGATGACGTGCAGCAATAGTCAAGCTCTGCCTTCACCTCGGCAGACGTGTTTACGTATCCTACCGTGATGGCCCCAGGGTGTTCGCCCTTCCACTTGCGTACCTGGTCGGCATTGATGGTGTCGGCAAGGGAACATCCGGCCCCGAGGTCCGGTATCAGCACCCTCTTGTCGGGGCACGTAATTGCGGCAGTCTCTGCCATAAAGTGAACACCGCAGAACAGTATGATTTTATGACTGGTCTTTGCAGCCTGCCGCGAGAGTCCAAGCGAGTCTCCCACGTAATCTGCCACGTCCTGAACCTCCGGAAGCTGGTAGTTGTGTGCAAGAATCAGGACGTCCTTTTCCCTCTTCATCCTGAGAATCTCGGATTTTAAGTCCAATGCAAGAGAAAGCTGCTCTCTCTTTCCATTTAAAGGGTCGTCAAACTGACAAATTTAACGGCAATACGATTGCGTAATGGCAATTTTTGCCATTTATGATCCTATGGAAATTTCACTCCCGCAGATTCTGCGGAGGCAGTCTATTGCAGACAGCGTGGCAAGCCTGCTTGTCTTTGGGTTTGTCTGGCTCGGCACGTTTTCCACACGGATGGATATGCTCCCAAACTTGCCCCTTGCCTCTATCTCATGCGTGTTCTTGTCAGTGGACGGGTCTGCCACAATCCTTACCCTAGTCTTCTGGCTACCCATCCCTGCAAGGCTCAGCAGAGCGGCAACATTTACGTTTGCCGGAAAGAGTCTGACGGCCTCTTCTGCAGGGCCTTCGTAGAGGACAGTCCTTGCACCCAGGCTGTCTAGGTCAATATCAGAAGTCTCAAAAAACCTCGCCCCCTTGAGCGACCTTGGGTTCTTGGTGGTTACAAGCGTTACCGATTCGAGTTCCTCCCGGGCCGCCCTTATCGCGTCAAGGCCCGCTATTGCCCCCGTCGGCAGGTAGACATGCTTGCCAAAATCCCTGCATCCCTCAAGTATGATTTCAAATATTGACTCGTCAAGGAGCGCACCTGCGCTCATTATCATCAGGTCCTTCCTGTTCTGTAGGATAGAGAGCGCATTGTCCCGCACGGCGTCCTGCGAGGCTGCCTCCACTATGATGTCCACAGGGGCGGCTGCAAGAAGTCCGGCGTTCTCCACTATCACGGGCTTGGACTTGAGCATGCCGGCAAGCCTCGAGGTGGATTCCCTTGAAAAGTCAAATATGTGAGTAAGCTTAGCAGGCACCCTGCCAGAATCCACCGCGAATGCAATCTCGGTTCCAATCACCCCGCAGCCAAGAAGGCCTATCCTTTTCAAACCAAAGCTACCTCAGGCCCACCTTGTTAAAATTCTTCTTGGCCATGACAAAATTGATTTACGATACCTGCCTTATCAGGACAGGTTTGAAGGGTTCCGATTCCACGCTGATCGAGAGGGCCCTCTTCAAGGTGGCAAAAAAGTGGATTGCGGGAAACACCATGGAAGAGGCCATCCGCTATGCAAGAGATGCCAACGCAAACGGGATGGAGGCAATAATCAACAGGCTTGGGGAACACATGACTTTGGAAGCCCAGATCGAGTCCACCGTCTCTGAATACCTCTCCCTGGTGTCCAACATGAGGAAGGCTCGGATCTCTGGCGGCATCTCAGTCAAGCCTACGCAGGTTGGGCTTGCAAAGGACGCGGGCGAGTGCGCCTCAAACCTTGGAAAGATAATTGGGGAGGCACTCAAGTCGCAGTCGTTTGTCTGGATTGACATGGAATCCTCAGAGTATACTGACGGCACCATATCGATCTACCTTGGACTCTTTGAGAAGTACGAGAGGATAGGAATTGCGCTCCAAGCAAACATGAAGAGGACGGAGGCAGACCTCCGCATGCTCCTTGGGCGGGGTGCAAAGGTCCGCCTTGTCAAGGGTGCCTACCGAGAGTCTGCAAGAAACGCCTTCAAGACCCGTCAGGAGGTAGACGCAAATTACAAGCGGCTTGCAGGCATGCTCTTCCAAGACGGAAACGAGTTTGCAATTGCAACCCATGATTCTGCCATGATAAGGCACGCGATTTTGCTCGCAAGTAAACATGAGAGAAAGTTCGAGTTCCAGATGCTCAAGGGAATCCGGGATGAGCTCAAGCCCTCCCTGATAAGGGATGGGTATGCCATTTCAGAGTACATACCGTACGGCACGAACTGGCTCCCCTACTCAATTCGCCGCCTCAAGGAGAGGAAGCGCAACATACTTTTGCTAGGCAGTTCGTTCCTCCATTCCGCCTAAAAGGTTATCACATCATACGATTTCAGCGCGAAACCCCAAGTGATGCCATGATGAGAATCATGGCTAGTTTTTTAACCGAAGAGGTCAAAGAACACCTGATTTTGAAAAGCGTGCATCTTGCGGCGATAGGAGGGGTCGCGATCGCATCCGTACTTATTGCGGCAGTGGCGGTGGTACCGGCCTTGACTGTAAGGCATGCAGGCCTTGAGTTTACCGGCAACTCCCAGATAGACATACAGAACAACTGCGGTAGGTTTCAGGCAATCCCGGAGGACCAGTCAGACATTTACACCGTTCCCGTACTTCTCATGGGCTCTGGCTCGACGGCATGTGCAAGGCTGCACTTCACCTCGGAATCCCCCCACAATACAAATTCCGCGGATCTTTTATCAGCGGTAAGGAGGCAGGCAGACTTTCGCATTGGGAACTACAACCTTGCCACAAACGGCCAATCCTTCAGCATCTCGCCCGGCTGGGACCACACCCGCTCGTTCCAGATTTATGCGGCCTCGCAGGAGGTAGACAGCAGCTCCACTGCCCATCCCGCGGGAGACAACCCGACATACTATCCTGCTGGGACAAACTTTACCATCACCTACATCATCCATGCGCCTCCCGCAGCCAGGGGGTTTTACGACTATTCGCTTCCCCGGCCAAGCTGCGGCAGCTATCCCCTTTCCGTAGGATTTTCAGAAAGCCAGGTAAATTCCTCCGACTTTTCCAAAGCCAACCCCCTTGGACAGCTGTGTGTTACCACGCCCTACAAGCTTCTATCCGTAGAAGTGGCAGGCATGTCCTACAAGGAAGTCCGGCTCCAGACAATCCCATTCCAGTAAGGGACCTTGGCCAAGACGCCTCCAAAATTGCCCTTACATTTTCCGGCAATTCTTCAGGAACCGGCAACGGGCACATCGGGAAAACGTGGCGAGCCCATCCCCATGCGGAGTGACAAGTTCTTATACATGCAATATTCTTAGGCAGGCGTTGGCAGAAGTTTGCGACCATTGCGGGGGACCGATGGCGGACTGGAGCGCTACGCATTGCTCTGAGCACTGCCTGCTTGAAAGCATAAAAAACAGCATTACGCTTACTGCAAATTCCAAGTACGATGCTATCCTCGCAAAGATGAGAGAGCAGAATCGGTTTGATCGAAAGGCCTTTGACGGCCTGGAATAAGTTTCAGGCCCCGCCTCATTCCTGCGACGATATGGTCCTTATCAGGATGGCGGATTTTGTCTTCTCAGACTCTATCTTGACCTTTCTAAGATCCCAGAATATTTTTTCGGCCAAATCTATCATGAGGGAGGAAAAGTTGCTTCCAAGGTCGTGCTTTATCACTATGGAAAATACTCCATCCCTTTCAGACGACTCAAACCCAAGATCCGAAACCCTGCAAAAGGTCTCAAGGGCTTGGATGCATGAGTAAAAGTCAAACTCCATCCTTGATACAAGCGTCCACTCCTTGATGTTCTGGTAGATTGCCTCTGCAAGGTCTCCCCGCCTGCTGTCAAGGTTGTTCAGGGCAAGCCTCGTCACGTCATCGGATACTGGCATTATCCTCATGTGCTGCCTATACCTATGGAACACTGCATAATCAAAGAGAATCTGGTTGATGAGGATGTTTGTGGAGACCTTCTTTATCCGGGCATCCTTTTCTATCTCCGATATGATGTTTTCAGGCACCCTAAATGATACGGTCTTTGTCTTGTTCACTCTTAAATTCCAATTGCATTTGGTTATTAAAAAAACTCTTGCAAATAATTGCAATAATATTATTGCAAATGATTCATTCAGCTTAAGACCTTGAGACACATACTAGAATTATCTTATGTTATATTTTTCTAGAAAAAATTTAAGGCAGATATGACAGTCCAGAACAAAAAAGATGCCCTAAGGCACGACACGACCTCTAGCATCTCCTTCCGGCTTCCAGAAAATCTGGTGGATGAGATAAAGACAGAGGCCCAGCTCAACGAGGTTACCCCCAACGTGCTTGTGAGCAACATACTGGAGAGATATACAAGGTGGGACTCCACCGCCACAAAGGCGGGCTTTATACCAGTAACAAAGGTCCTTCTCAGGGAACTGATAGAAAGGCTCCAAGACAAGGAATTGGAGGAGGTTGCCGAACTGGTGGAGCGCAAGGAGTTTGCCGACATCTCATTGTTGATGAGAAACGAGTTTGACATAGACTCGTTCCTTGACATAATCAAGATGAGGGCGGAGGTTTCCGGCTACCCCTACAGGCACACAGTCAAGCAAAATACCCACACCTGCACCATACAGCACGACCTTGGAGCCAAGTGGTCCATCTATCTATCGGCAAGATACAAGGCCGCCCTTGAGGATCTTGGGATCCCATCCTTTGAATTCCGCTCGTCCCCAAACACCATACAGTTTGATGTCACCCTTCCCAAGCCCAAGAAGCATGGACCATAAATCCCGGACTGCCGGTTTGGTTCTCGCGGACTTGGGAATCTAGGCTTTGCAGGTTGTCCGGGATCAGTCGTGCTAAAGGCACCTGGTCTGCGTCTGCTCGCGCAGGAACTGGAGAAGGTAGTATTCCCCTCCCGCACCCTTGCCGGATATTCCCGAATCCTTCCATCCCACAAAGGGCTGGGCGCCCACCATTGCCCCAGTGGTTGCGCTTGCGGCCCGGTTGAGGTATGTGACACCAGCCTCTATCTTTTGGAAGAACCTTTGGGCCTCGGCAGGATCGCTGCTGAAAAGTCCCGCCGTCAGGCCGTAGTTGCTCTTGTTGGACTCGGAAATCGCCTCGTCAAGACTGTCAAATTCCTGGACGCAGAGGAACGGCACAAACAACTCCTCCCTCACAAGCTCATGGTCCCGCGGCAGCCCAGCCACGATGGTAGGCTCTACAAAGTTTCCGTCCTTGTGCTCGCCGTCGGAAAGCACCGAACCTCCACAGAGGATCCGCCCATCCCTTTTCGCAAGGTCCGACGCCCTGAGGAATTTTTTTACCGCCGCCTCGTTGATTATTGGGCTTACAAACGTGTCTCGCTCCCAAGGCTTCCCAATCTTGAGGTTCCGCGTCTTTGAAACGAGTTTTTCCACAAACTGTGGCGCCACCTCCCTTTGCACGTAAACCCTGGAGCAGGCGCTGCACTTTTGGCCGCTATACCCAAAGGCCGCCCGCAGCACGCCGTCGCTTGCCTTCTCAAGGTCTGCGCTCTTTGCAATTATGGCGGGGTTCTTTCCCCCCATCTCGGAAATGAAAGGCCTTGGAATGCGCGTGACAAATGAGTTGTATCCCGACATGCCCACTTCCTTCGATCCGGTAAAGGCAATCCCAGATACAAGGGTGCTCTCAAGTATTGTCTTTCCCACGACCCCGCCTGCACCCGTGACAAAGTTGACGGCAGAAGGCGGGATCTTGTGATATATTGCCTCGACAAACTTGAATGACGATATGGGCGAGTCGCTTGAGGGCTTGAGTACTACAGTATTGCCCGTTATCAGTGCGCCAGAGCTCATCCCTATCGCAATGGCGGAAGGAAAGTTGAACGGTGCAATCACCCCCCAGACTCCGTAGGGCTTGAGCACCGAGCGGGTGTTCTCGTTCTTGAACGCGCTCTGCGTCTCCTTCTCAAACCCCTGGTTTGACTCTAGCTGCTCGGCGTAAAACCTCATAAAGTCAATGGACTCGTCAAGATCCCCCATGGCCTCCAGCCTGTTCTTACCGTTCTCAAAGCTCATCACGGCAGCAAGATGGAACTTTTCCTGCGAGAATATGTCCGCTACATCGCGAAAGATGCGTACCCTTTCCTGATACGGGGCAGAGGACCATTTGTCAAATGCATCGCGGGCAGCCTCGATTGCCCTCAAGGCATCCTCCCTTGTTCCAGATGGAAAGGTCCCCAGGACCAGGTTCCTGTCGGCGGGGGAGCGCACCTCGAACCTGCTGTCCGAGAAGATCTCCTTGCCACCCACAATCATCGGGTATGCCCTGCCAAAATTCCTCCTTACCTCCTCTACTGCACGGTCAAACTTTTTGTGAAAATCGTCAGTGGAATTGTTTTCTACAAATCCCGCCCAGGTTCGCTCGTTTTTGAACATAGAGGTTATTATGAAATTACCTGAATAAAACGGTTTGATGGACGCATTGCTTGACGCATACCGCATTTTAGCGAACCTGAGACCATGGCAGTCGCCAACCTGCGGAGGCCCGGTTTGATCCCACGCGGATCCCCCCAAGAGGCACATGGTGCAACGCCAAGTTAACACGGCGTTAGCTTCCGAACAAAACCATTTCCAACGAGAAACATTTTATCCTTAGCTGCAAAGGTCTCTCTATATGCTTAATACCGTTTTTCGCGAGGCCCTCAAGAAGAGGGACGAGGCAAGGTCCATCCTGCAGGGTGAGAAATTTGATCGGATAATAAACGAGGCCCGGGCAAGTTGGGTAGAATACGAGCCCCAGAAGAGGGATGCGGTAATTGCAGGCATTGACAGCAGCTACAACAGCACCAAGTTTCAGGGCCTTGAGCTCTGGGTTGCCACGGGAGTCTCAATCAAGTCCGACGGCACCATAATTACAGCCCTCCACAGCCAGGGCTTGGGCCAGCCGTCACCTGAGCTGGAGTCACAGGCAAGCAAGATGGAGGTGGATGCCTGCGCCGAGTCGGTGGACAAGGCAGACATCGTAGCCCTTGACGGCTCGCTGTATTCCCAGTTCCTTACGAGGCAGTCCTCGCTTGGCACCTCCATAACTTCCTCCATAAAAAAGCGGAACAACGTGGTCTTTATCTCAAAGACATCCTCGGCAAGGAAGCAGTTTGAGAAGATGGGTTCGATGGCAGGTGACATCTTTTACTACAACCACGCAGTCAAGACACCGGGCTTTAGCAAGGTCTTTGTGGACAACAGCCTGGGTCCTGGAAAGGTTGTCTCTTATGTTTATGCAAGGTTGCGCAACTCCACCCCTCTCATAAAGATTGAGCTCCTAGGCTCAGGTTTTGGGGAAGGCGAGATTATGCACCTTCTTGACAGGCTTACAAAGAACAGCGTGGGCGGCTACCCGTATGCTCTCAGGCTTGCACATGAAAAATGCAAGATAACCAATTCCGATCTCGCACGGCTTGTGAGCCTTTACGGACTTTCAAACGAGATTGGTTCAAGGGAGGTCCTTGGATGACAATAGGCGTGGTGATTGGCGAGTCCAAGCCCACAGAGGTGACAGCCCAGTCCTCAAGGCCCCTCTCGGTAGGAGAATATGTCATAATAGACTCGCAGGATGGCAGGCTGCTCGGCCTTGTGGAGAGGTCTGCAGTATCAAGCGAGGCGCTTGCAAATGTTAGAAATTTTGACGAGGCGGTCGAGAGCAAGGAGGTCGCCGAGATAAACTCAAGGGACAAGAACTACAAGGTGAAGATAGGCATACTTGGCTTTCTTGACAAGCTGAAAAAGGGCCACGTTACCATCCCTGCAGTTCCACCGCTTCCCGGCACGTCGATACTTGAGGCGACACAGGAGGACCTAGGCATGATCTTCGCTCCTTCCGGTACAGAGTGGACAAGGGTCGGCTCGCTGCTGAGAAACTCGGAGATAGAGTCCAGGATAAACGTCAACAAGATCGTGTCAAGGCATCTGGCAATACTTGCAATGACCGGCATGGGAAAGAGCAACCTAGTCTCGCTCATTGCCAAGCATGTCGCCTCCCTGAACGGCACCCTTGTGATTTTTGACTACCACAACGATTACGAGTTGCTTGATGTCTCGAAGATGAACTACATGCTAGCCAAGATAAACCCAAGGCTCCTCCCGGCCGACAAGCTTGCAGAGGTAATTGAGCTTAGGGAAAACGCGGACAAGCAGCAGCGCGTACTGCGCGAATCGCTCACCGAGTCGGTGAGGCAGGCAAAAGAATTTTGGGCGTCGCTTGAGGAGAATGTCTCCTCGTTTGGTCGCATGACAAAGGGCTATGCAGACTCGGCAAGCAGGGTACTTGACAAGATTGATGATGCAAAACACAGGTTCTCAGACATACTCGACCCCGACTGCGGCGACCCGGTAGACCTGATAAAGGAGGGAAGGGTCAATGTGCTAAACATTGCGGAACTCAGCGAGAGGCAGGCAAACGCGGGCCTTGCCTACTACCTACAGGAAATCCTCCAGCACAGAAAGGAGGCGGTCTGGGAGAAGAAGGGCAAGTCCCAAAGGCAGGGTCACAAGTTCCTTGCGCCCGTATTTACGATAATAGAGGAGGCGCACGTCTTCATACCAAAGGGCGAACACACGGATACCAAGTACTGGGCTTCCAAGGTGGCGCGAGAGGGCCGCAAGTTCGGAATGGGGCTAGGCGTAGTCTCCCAGAGGCCTAGGAACATAGACCCAAACGTACTTTCACAGATGGGCTCACTTGCAATAATGAAGATAGTGCAGGACGACGACCAGCAGCAGATCGCGTCGGCTGCAGAGTCACTGAGCAAAGACCTGCTCTCCCAGCTCTCATCGCTCAACATAGGCGACGCCGTGCTGATAGGCCAGTGGGTGAACCTCCCCTCCATAGTCCACATCGACGAGGTAAAGACAAAGCGCTCAGGCTCCGACCTTGATGCAGTCTCCGAGTGGATCCAGGCAGACAGGTTCAAGGGGATTGCAAAAGAGTCCACCCAGGGATTTGTCCAGAAAGACCTGCTTCTTGATTGACATGATATTTTCCCACATCTCCGACACACACCTGGGATTTGTCCAGTACCACTCCGAGGAGAGGGAGGAAGACGTCTATTCGGCATTCAACGAAGCAATAGACACGTCCATCAAGGACCACGTGGATTTTGTCATACTTGCAGGAGACATATTCCACGTCCCAAACCCCAGCGGCAAGGCCATAGTCACCCTTGCAAACGCCCTGAAAAGGCTTAGGCAGAGCGGCACAGACTCATTCTTCATTCTGGGCGAGCACGACATAAGCAGGATAAGAGCAACGCCTGTCCCGTTCGTATATCACAACCTTGACTTTTCACGCTACATAGGGCAGGGCAGGCCCTTTGTCCACAAGGGAGTCCTCATTGCCGGATTTGACAAGAGGAGGAAAAGCGAGGCCGGCACGTTCGAGCAGGACTTTGCCGCAGTCGACGCCGCGGCGGCTTCGCACCAGGGCCACAAGATCCTCGTACTACACCAGGGAATTTCGGAAATCAACAAGTTTGCAGGCGAGATTAACTCCACCGAGCTCCCAAAGAGTTTCACCTATTACGCCATGGGCCACCTTCATGACCACGACCTGAAGAGGTTCGCCCACCTAGGCGGGCCACTTGCATATCCCGGATCAATCGAGGTGACATCAAGCGAGAAGGTGAAGGAAACCGAGAAGGGATTCTACGAGGTAGACATCTCAGGTGCCGAGGCCGTGCCCAAATGGATAAGGGTCGACACGAGGCCCCAGATATCCTCAAGCGTCCCCCTAGACTCGCTCCAAGAGGAGATCTCAAGGATTGCCGAAAGGTCGCGCCTACTTGCAAGAAAGCCCATAATCGAGATCAAGGTAACGGGCAAGGTCCCAGACCCCGCCCTCATCCAGAGCCAGATATTGAGGCTCTCAGAGTTGGCGCTGAGGTGCTTCTGGAGGCATGTTTCCGAGCAGGATGGGGGCTCGGTCTTTATGCAGAAGCCCGCAAGGGTTGAGGACGAGATGCACCGCATTGCAAAGGAAGTCCTAGGCTCCGAAGAGATGGCAAACTTTGCGGTAAATGAGCTGCTTCCCCTGCTATCACGGGGAAGCGCGGAGGAGGCGGCAAGGGCAGTCAGCGATAATTATACCCACTTTAGGAGGGCTTTTGAGAATGCTGCACTCAGTTGAGCTTGAAAACTTCCTGTCGCACGTGCACACAAGAGTGGACTTTGGGCCCGGAGTCACAGTATTTGTCGGCCCAAACGGCGCGGGCAAGTCAAGCGCGATTGACGCAATCACATTTGCCCTATTTGGCGAGCATGTTAGAAAGTCAACGAAGGGACTCCTTCGAAGGGGGAGCAGCCAGGCCTATGCGCGGGTCGAGTTTTCAGTCGGGAGTAAAAAGTTCGAGGCGGTGCGGAAAATAGATTCCAAGGGCACCTCGTCTGCCCAACTCTACGAGATAACAGACAGTGGCCAGGTCCCGCTTGCGGCAGGTGAAAGGAAGCAGTTTGGCGAGTCCATGACACGCGAGATCGAGTCCCTCATAGGGCTTGACTTTGAGAAGCTAAAGGTCGCATCGATAGTCCAGCAGGGGGAGCTCCAGTCAATCATAGATGCCGACCCCAAAAAGTTCAAGAAGCTTGTAAACGCGATAATCGGGATAGACAGGCTTGACACCGCATACGAGATTATGAAAAAGACAATCGACTCGTTCCGCGCGGAGGTGAAGGCAAGGCTAGAGTATGACGATACAAGCATCGAGGCCCTGCAGGCAAAGGCAGAGGTCCTTGCAAAGGAGATTTTGCTAATCGAGCCCCAGATTCAGGCTTTCAGCCAGGAAAAATCTCTGCTTGGTGCAGAGATTGCAAACCTTCAGGAGACCATAGATAGCGAGGCCCCAAAGGAGCTCAAGATAAAGGAGATAGAGAGAAGAAAGGAGGAACTTGCCCGCTACACGAGAGGCGCAATCACGACAATCAAGGGCCAGATAGCTGAAAAGGAGAGGAAGGTCGCAGACTGTTCCCAGTCCCTAGGCCTTGCAGCCACCAAGGCAACAGCCGAGTTGGAAGGCTCGAAGATCCAGCACGACCTTGACAGAATAGCGTCAGAGGCGAGGGATGCAAGCGGCAGGCTTGCCAAGATAAAGAGTCAGCAGGAAATAGCTGGAAGGCTCCAGATGGTTGACGGCAAGTGCCCCGTCTGCGACTCGAAGGTCGACAAGATAAACCCGCTCTTTGAGCAGGGACACCTAAGGGAGGAGCTAGAATTTCTCACAAAAAGGCTTGAGGATCTTGTCCGGGAAGAGCAAGTCTTGAAACAGAAAAAGAGGGACACAGAGGCGAAGATCCAGCAGGCGCTCAGGGCAGAGGGCGTGCTTTCCTCCCACGGCGTGAAGGACCAGGCCGACCTTTCAAGGCTGAGCGAAGAGATTTCAGCCCTGAAGGCAAGCATCAGGGAGATCCCGCTTGATGTCAGCGCCTCAGGTAACATAACCCAGTTTGCAATCGATGAAAACTCTACCAATGCAATCAGCACCATCACAGGGCTTGTCGAGGAGACGCGGGATTTCGACGTGGTCAAGTTCCGGGACCTAAAGTCAAGGCTTGATCAGAAGAGAGCCCGCATGAGCTCCCTAGACCAAGAAATCGGAGCCGCGTCCACCAGGCTGAGGATGAGAAGGGAAGAGTCTGAAAAAATATCAAAGGCACTTTCCGAGCTTGCCCATGTGCGCAGATACGTTTCGGGCCTAGAGTCAATAAGGTCGCAGATCTACAACAGGGACGGCCCTGTTGCGACAAGTCTCCGCTCATGGGCGCTTGGCATGATATCTCAAAAGGCTTCCGAGTACATGTCCACCTTCAACGTCAAGATCCAGAGGCTTGTCCTGGAGGACAAGGCGCGCGACATTGGAATTTCCTGCTATTCCGGAAACACGGTGCTTGACCTCGAATCCCTCAGCGGCGGCGAGAAGGTCTCCGTGGCACTGGCCCTGAGGCTCGGCATGGCCCACCTGATGGGCTCGTCACACCTCAACTTCATAATCCTCGATGAGCCCACGACCCACCTCGACCATGAGAGGAGGAGGTCGCTTGTTTCCGTGCTCTCCCAGGCATTCGAGTCAAACGCGGACTCGATATCACAGTTCATCATTATTACCCATGACTCGGAAATATTTGAAAACTCCAACATTGATGCAATCTATGACTTCCGGCCCTCGCCCGAAGGAACCCAGGTAGTCTCAATCTAGCCGCCAGTAAGCTTGGCAAACCTTTCGTTCTTGCAGAGCGACTCCATGAACTTGAGGTTAGAGAGTGCTACCACTGCCGAGTCCCGTACCTGCTCGCTTGAGTCGTGAAGGGCCTTTTGCAGCGTCTCCCGTGCCTCCTGGGACCCTATTACACCCAGTGCAACAGCCGCCTCGTGCCTGACAAAAAGCGAAGGGTCGTTCCGTGTGGCGTCCTCAAGCGGCTTGATTCCGCTCCGGAGACACATCTGCCCAAGCGAGAATGCTGCCTCGTGCCTGACGAGCTCGTTTGGATCGTTTTTGAGTATCTTTGAAATGTACGGAACCACGTCCTCGCCCCCCATGTCGACAAGAATGCAGACTGCACGGCACCTGATCACAAAGTCCTGGCTGTCCAGCATCTTCACAAAATATTCCTTGTCCTTCTTCTCATATCTCTCCTCCATCTCCGAGAGGAGTTCAAGGCGCGCTTCTGGGACAGGTTCCATACCACAGATTTTATACCCGCATATTTATTTCAACTACAGAATGAGCAGGCTCCGATACTGGAAACTGACGGTAGACGATCTCAGAAAGGCACAGTATGACCCCAAGAAGGTGCTCATCTGGGAGATCAAGTGCTCAAAGGACGACAAGGGCACGCACTTTGGAGTCTTTTGCTACAGAAACGGGACGCCCTGGGACTATGCATCCATCCATGGGCTAGTCTTTTACCACAACATGATTGAGGACGAGGAGGTAAAGAAGATCACCAAGTTTCTCAAGGACAAGTTTGGCGGCGAGCCCGGAGAGAAGGGAAGCAGGATCTTCCTCAAGAATTCAAGGGAGATTTACGAACCAAAGGAGATTGCAGACCTTGCGGTGGAGCTTGGAGACACGTTCGAGGCAAGCACCGAGCTTACGGTAGAGCTTGAAAACTTTACCCCGACCGAGCAGGACCAGAGTAACCTCCCTTCAAGCAAGATCCTCCCCATCCCAGGCAAGTAAGGCCCGCCGGAGTCCCTTTGAGAATCCAGCATGGCAACCCGGCACAATCCAACCTAGGAATTCCCAAGAAGACTTTATTGTAAGATTTTCAGTATTCCGTTTTTAACGTCGGAAACCAGAATCATCCATGGTAAGAAACCTAGCTACCATTGTTATGCTGGCGTCGCTTACCCTTTTCATGGCTGTCCCTTCAGGACAGCTTGCTAGCGCCCAGATTCTCCCAGGGCCTACGCTCCTGCCCGCGCCGACCAACCTTTCGGCAACGGCTGCATCAACCTCAGAGATTGACCTCGCATGGAGCGCGCCTTCAAACCTCCAGGGAATGCTGGTCAGGAGCTACAACGTGGAAAGGTCAGACGACGGCGGTACCACATGGTCTGCAATTGGCAGCACCCAGTCCACATCCTATGCAGATACAGGCCTTGCGGCAGGGACCACGTATTCCTACCGCGTGACTGCTTCGTATCTTGTCGGGACAAGCGCCCCGTCAAACTCGGCATCGGCTACGACATATTCCCAGTCCCCGGGAATCACGGTGTACGCTCACAGGATCCCGGCGTCCTACTGGGACCCGTGCTTTGCAACAACATGCAGTGCCGGAACAGGGCCCGGTGCCACGATGTACTTTGAGCTGTGGGATGCGGCAGGAAATGTTCTTGCTAGCGGATACTCTGACGAGAACGGCTACACCTTCACGGGCCTCAACCCCAGCACGACCTACTACGTCTATCCATGGGACTGCGACCAGTGCCACGGGTCGACCCACGATGTGGTCTTTGAATACTGGGGAGACAACCACAGCAGCGAAAGACCAAGGCCTGCCACCGTAGGCGCAAGCCTTGACGCGTGGTACTCGTGCACAAACAACTGTGCCGACGGGCCATAGGCACCAGGCATCCGCCTTGAGCATGACCCCCTCCTTTTTTAAACGCGCCCCAGCCGCATACTTTATAGGGTTTTGAAGAGCTTCAACACCCAGATGGACCAGCCGATGACAATAATGGGGCACCTTGACGAGCTCCGAAAAAGGCTCTTTAGGATGGTAGTCGCAGTCGGCATCGTCACATTTTTCATACTTGGATTCCACCTGACGCCGTTCCACTACAATGGCATAAAGTTGTACTACCCAACATTCAGCCCGTTTGACAACATGGCAGCCCAGGCAACGGTATCAATGAAGCACAGCCTCCTGCCGCCTGCGGTACAGCTTATCCAGACTGCACCAGGGCAGGCATTCTTTGCCCAGTTTTATATCGCAGTGCTCCTTGGCATCGCAATTGCAATGCCGGTAATTGTACGGGAATTCATGGCATTTCTTGCCCCAGCTCTTGCCAAGAAAGAGATCGACATAATAAAATCCATCACCATCCCCGCGGTCGGACTATTTGCAGCAGGCTGCGTATTTTCATATACTGTCATCACGCCATACATACTTGCATTCCTCTACAGGTACGGCGAGTCGGCAGGACTCCTCACCTTCCTCAACATCGTGGACTTTATCTCGTTCGTGCTCCAGTTCATGCTCGCCTTTGGGATATCGTTCCAGCTGCCCCTGATAATGTACGCAGTCACGGCGTCTGGAATGGTTGGTGAAAAGTTCTGGAGGCACAACATAAAGTGGGCAGTCATAGGAATCGTCATTCTTGGCGCGGCCATCACGCCAGACGGGAGCGGCGTAACGATGTGGTTTGTAGCAGGACCCCTCATAGGGCTGTATCTCATAGGGATGTTCCTCTCAGAGAGGCGCGCCGCCCGTTTTCAAACGCTTAAATCATCCTAAGACGTATTAAAAGCTCAAATGGCATATGAGAATGTCATAATTGCAGTGGTTATCATCGGCGTGCTAATTTTCGGCGCGAAGAAGATTCCGGAGCTTGCAAGGACCTTTGGCAAGGCCAAGGGGGAGTACGAGAAGGGCAGGATAGAGGCCGAGAAGGAACTAAAAGAGTTCAAGGACAAGGAAGAGCTCAAGTAAAGTTTTCAAAAAACATTTCTGCAATTTTCCACGGTTACTTTGATCTCGCGGGACATCCCCAATCACTTTATCGCATACACGTCTCCGCCGTACGCGCTTACTGCGCCCTCGTTTTTGCCACAAGCACGTGGTTAGAGTCATAGACGTTGACCGATGCGGCAAGCGGCTGGGCGTACCTGGCAAGGTTGATGTGCGCAATCCCCGATGATACTGCCGAGCTTTCAAGGGTTTTGCCCGACTGATCCACAATGGCCACGGTTGCCGCATCAGTTGGCAGGTTTTCGATTGTCATGCTCTGCTCAGATGTCGCATAAAACCTGCTGTATATGCCCTGCAGCATGACGTGTTCGTATGAGGACTCGGATTCAAGTATGCCCTGCATTCCCCCTCCGCCGGAGGGCCTGAGCTGCAGGTTAAGTGAGCTGCTGGTAAAGACCTTGGAGTGGTCAAGATACACGACAAGGAAGTTGTTGCCGTTTGTAACTATGGTGCAGTCGCGCTTGAGCGGCTGGTTTGGGCTTGTGTCAGTATACAGCGTGTTGTACTGGCTGGCCCCAGAAGAACTCCCGGTCGACTGGACTACCGACCAGTAGGTTCCATCACCTTCGGTTATGGCAACGCATGTGACATAGTTTACCTGCGAGGGATCCTCGACATATAGGCCCCCTTGAAAGTCCATTCCTGTCGCGTTGAGCGCCCTTGTCTTTACCTCCACCACCGCGTGGAAGAGTGCGGCACCTAGCGGCGGGCTTGCCGCCTGAAATCCGGCATATGTCCCGTTGGTCTTTGCCTTTACCGCAACATGAAGCCTTCCGAGTCCTCAAAGACATTGTATGATGCGTTCTCCTCTGGCGCAGACCCGTTGAAGGTCCAGAAGGACTGGCCCGCGAGCAGCTTCTGCTCGTTTTCAGTTTGATTGAGCGGGTCGCTTGCCACAAGGCCTGATTTTGAGAGCGTAAGGATGCTGTACGGTATCGCGTATGCCGAGTTTGAAGGTGTGCCTGCGCCCACGCTGTTTATTGCAGAAACACGGTATGTATACGGCACCCCGGTTGCAAGTCCTGTGTCCGAGTAGGTGGTTGCGGTACTGTTGCTGTCGGCCTCTGCCGTAGACCACGTTGTGGAATTGCCCTGGAGCCTCTCAATCATATAGCCAGTTATTGGCGAACCGCCGTCGCCGGCAGGGGGGCTCCATGAAAGGTCAATCTGGGTTGGCGATACTGCCGTTGCCGAAAGGTTTGCAGGCTGCTGCGGGGCCTTTGGCGTTACCACTACAGTATAGTTGTCCCCTCCAAATATGTTGTAGAAGTTTGGTGCGGATGCCACCGTCCCGTTGCCTGTCCCTGTTATCACTAGCGTCCCGTTTATCGGGTCATGGAACCTACCGATGTCGATGCTGGCGTTGCTGCCCGACACCGGAGAGGAGGCAACCAAATTTCCCGCCCGGTCCAGAATCTTTGCCTCGGACGACCCCGCGGGTACGGACGAGATTCCTAGCATGTCCCCGGATGTCTCATAATAGTCGTTGTATGTACCATAGAGGATCTGTCCCGCATACGAACTTTCAGGTTCCAGATAGGCATTTAGCGGCATAGGCATCTGCAGGTTCAGGGTGCTGTTTGTGTACACCATCTGGCCGTCCATGTAAACCCGCAGGTAGTTGCTGCCGTTGGTTATTATGGTACAGTCCCTAGTCAGGGGCTGGTTTGGCGAGTTGTCCATCCAGAGAAGGTCGAACTTGACTGCAGAGTTTGCGGTGCCGTATGTGTGGACCACCGCCCATACCGTGCCCACATTGTTGGTTATCGAGACACATGTTGCATAGTTTACGTTTGCCTGCGCCGTCTGGACGTACATCCCGTTCTGGAAGTAGTTGCCGTTGCTTGGAATGGCCCGTACAGGCGTCGTGATTACAGAGTGGAATAGCGATGCAGTGGTGTTTGCAGACATTGCAAAGTATCCCGCATATGTCCCGTTTGCCGGGGCCTCGGCTCCGATATGCAGTCCTTGCGTGTCCCTGTAAAAGGCATACGTCGCATTCTCCTGCGGCGCATCACCGTCATAGGTCCAGTACTGCTGGTTCTGCTCCAGCTGCTGCTGGGTCATGGTCTCGTTGTCTAGCGGATCAAACTCCATGAGGCCGCAGTGCGACCTCAGGATGGCATATGGATATGGGCTGCCTGTGCCGTTGTTTGGCGGGCATGGCACCACAGGATCTGGCGCCCCACGAGTCTGCGGAGTGCCGTACGGATAAAAGTGGACCTTCTCCTGCAGGAAAAACTTGGAGGCCTTTCCCTCCATTTTTGTAATTATTGTCCCGTTATCAAAATATCTGACGCCGTCTGGCATGTCGTGCTCAGTGTTGTTCCCTCGACTTTGGCCCGGCGCGGACTGGGTTCCGTTTCCATGCGGGACGCCTCCCGCGCCGCCGCCAGTCGAGTTGTCTTGTGCTGCCATTGCAGGGGTGATGGATGCCAACGCTGCGAGTGCCAAGATTGCAATGGCATAATGAGCCCTTTTCATTACCAACTGCCTCACCTGATTTGCATCCCTTAACTGGATTTGCCATAATTTTCCCAGAAGTACCGTACATGGAAATTCCATGAATGCAAACTATGTATCCAATTTAGGAACTCAAAACTGCATTCGGCCTATGGACTCAATTTCCGTAAATCAATACATATCTTCCCTATCGTAACATGTACGCATACATATATCAAAACGGGAGGAGAATAGACCACGGTCAAGATGCGAATTACTCACATGAGAATTTTCATTGCCGCAAGCGTTACAGCCGCCTTGTTCTTCTTTTGTACCTCCTTTCATGGCATGGAGGCCTTTGGAGACGCCAATGCCCAAGCACAGGGCACGACCTCGACACTTACGGTCAATTCTCAGGACTCGTTTGGAAACCAAGTCACCGGCTTTTACATAGAGTTGTACCACGGAGACGGCATGGAGCAGGACGCCTTTACGCCGCACACGTTCATGCTAGCAGACAATCAGACCTATTTTGTCCATGTGGAAAACTACGGAATGTACAGGTTTTCCCACTGGCTTGCCACCGGGTCTTCTCAGGCAAGGAGGCTTGTCTCCATATACTCAGACAAGCAGATAACGGCCGTGTATGACGTCATCCCCGCCCACCCCGCGAACCTTACTGCCACCGCTGTCTCGCCAAACCAGATAAACCTCAAGTGGTCTGCCCCGCTCCACAACGGAACCATGCCGGTTACAGGATACAGGATTCAGCGGTCCCTTGACGACAGGGCCTGGACTACGATAGCAAGGAACACTGAATCGGCGTCCACCGCATATTCTGACACGGGGCTCAATTCCGATACCACATACTACTACAGGGTGTTTGCACTAAGCCAGGTCGGCTCTAGCTACCGCTCCAATGTCGCAGATGCCATGACGCCGCTTCCCTCAGTTGCGGTAAACGACACCTCCATCGGCCCCATCGTTATCGTCCAGCCAACCTTTGGCAGGTAAACACTCCGCCATTCATCCTGCCGGCTTGGGCCTAGAACCCCCCGAACGCTTTTTTAACCATTCAAAAATAGAATCGCCATGATAAAGCGCTCCGAGGTCCAGAAGATGGCGGCAGGCTACTCCGACATCTCGATCGCGGCCCTTGGAAGCCACTCAGCCCTAGAGATAATGGACGGGGCAAAGGACGAGAACTTTAGGACGCTGGTCCTCTGCCAGAGGGGCAGGGACGCGCCATACAGGAGGTTCTCAAGGATTGCAGACGACATCATCATGCTAAACAAGTTTTCCGACATGCTCCTGCCAAAGGTCCAGTCAAGGCTCAGGGAAGAGAGCGCCATAATAGTACCGCATAGGGCCCTTACCGCCTACCTCGGATACGAGGCAGTCGAGAACAGGCTGAGGCTGCCCCTCTTTGGCAACAGGGCACTATTCCAGGCAGAGGAGCGATCCCACAGGAAAAACCAGTACTACCTCCTGCAAAAGGCCAGGATAAGGATGCCCAGGATCTTCTCAGACCCGAGGGATATTGACAGGCCGGTAATTGTCAAGGTGCAGGAAAAGTCCCGCAGGCTTGAGAGGGCATTTTTTATCGCAACCTCCTACGCCGACTATAAGGACAAGACGGAGAGGAAGATAAGGCAGGGGCTTATCTCTCGCGAGGCGCTCAAGATTGCAAGCATCGAGGAATTTGTCGTCGGCACCTACTTTAACTTCAACTACTTTTACACGCCAATCTCAGAGGAGGTAGATTTCCTCGGGATCGAGAGGAGGCTCCAGACAAACGTGCATGACTTTGTCTCCCTCCCTGCAAAGCAGCAGCTTGAGACAAACATAGAGCTTCAGAATATCGAGGTCGGCCACACGCCCGCAAGCATCCGCGAGTCGCTCCTTGAAAAGGTCATTGAGGCAGGCGACAGGTTTGTAGCTGCCGTAAAAAAAGAGTACGCCCCCGGAATAATAGGCCCGTTCTCGCTCCAGTCGGTAATCACGCGCGACCTTGAGATAGTGGTATACGACGTCTCGCTCAGGGTCCCGGGCAACCCAATTCTTGCAACCACAAGCCCCTATACCAAGTACAAGTACGGAACGACGTTCGGGGTCGGAAGGAGAATTGCCATGGAGATAAGAAGGGCACAGCAGGAAGGCAAGCTTGCACAGATAGTAAGCTAGTGCTCAGGCTTCCATCTTTTCCTTCAGCAGGTTCTTCCTTACAAGTATAGGCACGTTGTAAAATGACGCAAGTGCAATCGCGTCCGAGGCCCGGTAGTTGCGCATCACGATGTCGTGCTTGCCGGTAAAGTACAGGTTTGCGCGCAGGACGCTTCCGCTCTCGTAGACCTTTATCTTTACAAGCACGAGCTCGTTTATCTCCGAGAGTTCCTCTATCATGTTGTATATGGTAGGTATCGCGCCGCGCTCGCCGTCGACAAAGTTGGAGATGTGCCGGGCAACCTCCCCCGAAAATGCCCTCATGTGAAACTCCCTCTCGTCGTCAGATCGCAGTACGACGAGTCCTTCGACACCGTATGGATCCACAAACCCAACGTGCACAATCTTTGTAGTGGCGTAGTCCGAGTCTATTGGCTCGTCAATCTTCATTACTGTTTTTTATCGTCCCTCATGACAGATAAAGACTCCGAAAAACAGAGATAGGATTTAATGTCACCATGGCACGTCTTTACTCGTTGGAAAAACAGAGGACCGTCGGGCGCTCCCACATGGCGCTCATAATTGTCGGCTTCCTGGCAATCGCAGTCTCGTTCCTTGCCTATGCAAGAAACAACGAGATAACGGTAACGCCCGCCGCAATGCCGGCACTCCAGAGAATGGCATATGCGACGTATTTCATATTGTTCTCATCCTTTGGCGCAATCGGATGGGGCCTTTACAGGTTCTACAAGTCAAAGGTAATCATGCCAGATTCTTCCACGGCGTCGATAATCTCAAACGCCCTTAACAACAAAAGGGCAAAGCAGATCTTTGTCATCAGCGCAATCGGATACGGAATCTTCTTTGGGCTCACCTCGGGCGTTATTCTTTACAAGCCTGAAATCAACGCGACAGATTATGGCTTTCCCACTCCGCCCCACATCGAACTCTCCCCCTGCTGCGACCTCCCAGGCTACATGCCCATGATATTTGCATTCTTCACCCAGCATGTCGGGCTTCAAATAGTCCCGCTAAACCTAGTCCTGCTAGTCACGGTCTCATTCCTTGTCGGGCTGAACTTTTCCCTCTCTGCAACAACGTTTGCCGCGGCCAGGAGCGCAGGCAAGTTCGGCGCCTTTGGCGCCCTGACAGGGCTGTTCGTGGGCTGCCCCACCTGCGCCGGTACCGCGTTTACGCTGCTTTTCGGGCTTGGTGCAAGCGCGACAGGAATAACACTCTTTCTTACAAGTTACGAGGCCCAGCTACAGACAATATTCATCGCAATTTCCATACCGGTACTGCTTGTCACACCGTACATCATGGCGCGCAAGATAAGAAAGGAGCAGGACGGCAGCTGCGCGCTTGAGCCTAAGCAGTAGGCTTTGTGACCCGAGGGGCCTTCCAGTCCCCTATGTCGTATCCGTCCTGACGCAAGTATTTCAGGGCAAGCTTGTAGACAAGTTCGTCATGGCCCGAGGCCTCCAGTATGTCATCCCATGTAACCGAGCCTGACTGGTCGACCTTCCTTGAAAGCACCAGGCACAGGTCCCTGGCAATGACCCTGCACTCGTCAAACGTCTTGCCGTTCTTGTATGCCCTAGTCCTTGGGTCGCAAGAGTCCATGGTGCTGATATGCCGCAGTCCAAATAAAAATCGAACCGCGTTCTCGAAGGGTTTTAAACCAAATTCGACAAACAAACCCAATGCAAATCCCAAGCAACAGGCTGCGCGGCCTCAACCCGCTTGATGTTCTCCTGTGGACCTTCCGCCGTAACGAGAGCGACGTCATAAACCTGTATGATGCCTTTTCCGCCCTGATGCAGATATCGACCGGCGCAAACATGCTGAATTTCGGCTACTGGGATTCAGCCGCAAGCCCTGCAGAGGCCCAGGCAGCCCTGTGCAGGGAGGCAGGAAAGATGGCGGACCTTGCGTCCGCAAGGACCTTGATAGATGTAGGAAGCGGATTTTCCGAGCCTGCCACAATCTGGCTTCGCGACTTTCCCTCCCTTCAGGTTTCGTGCATCAATGTCAACAGGGGCCAGCTTCAATTTGCATCAAGGCTGATTAAGGAATCTCCCGGACTGCGGCAAGGCTCGGTCGCGCTTGTAAACTCGACTGCAACGGCACTCCCGTTTGCAACAGGTTCTGTCGACAGGATAATCGCCCTCGAGTCGGCGCAGCACTTTAGGCCGCTTGAGGGCTTCATGTCAGAGTGCAGGCGCGTCCTTTCAAGTGGGGGCAAGGTAATCCTTGCCTTGCCCGTAATGACAGAGCACAGGACTGCCGAGATGAGGAGGCTTGGAATCCTGTCGTTTACGTGGTCCTCGGAGCACCATACCATTGATGCCGTGAAAAGGTCAGTTGCAGAATCCGGCATGTCACTAACACGCCTTGAGATGATAGGTCCAAAGGTTTACCCCCCGCTTGCAGACTATTACATAAAAAACAGGGAGTCGATCAGGCGGAAGATACTTGAGAAATATCCAGCATATGTCGAAAAGATACTGCTCAGGTCCCTTGTAAAGATGAAGCAGGTCTCGTGTGACGGGACAATCGACTATGCCCTTCTATCTGCCAGCCCGCAGGATGGCGCCCTGTTCTAGGGTTCTTCGGCAGACTTGGGGCACTGCAATACATCAATTTTTTTCAAGGCCGTGGCTTAAAATCCCGGAAGCACGGCCATGCCCCAAGATTCCCAACCCTCGGATTATGCACCCTGCAAATCGAGAAAAAAGATATTAGCAAAGCCCAAGTAGGCAAGACATGGGCCTTTTCAAGAAAAAGAGCGAGCCTGAAACCAAGTGCAAGGAGTGCGGCCTGGAGCTGAACGATCCCGAGCGCCTCGACCGCCACATGAAGAAGGCACACAAGCACGCCTCCCAGAGAAAGTTTGACGAGCAGGGCTTTACCACAAGCGGCATGTGGTAGCAATACATCCAGGCTTGCGATACATATAATTCGGAATACCCACGGCAGTAGAGAGAGTTGGCCTCACCAGACCTGCTTGCACACCTGACAGAATTCATAATAAACGCCATATCAAATTCCGGCTATCTCGGGATATTCCTCCTCATGGTTGGCGAAAGTGCGCTAATTCCCATACCAAGCGAGGTCATCATGTCCTTCTCAGGGTACCTTGTTTCCACGGGCAAGTTCAATGTGGTTGCAGTCATACTTGCAGGCTCGGTTGGGAACCTCGTCGGCTCGCTTGCGGCATACTTTGCCGGCGCCTACCTAGGAAGGGGCTTTGTCCTAAAGTACGGAAGATACGTCCTGCTCCACAAGTCGCACCTTGAGCTAGCCGAGTCCTACTTTAAAAAATACGGTAACAGGTCCACCTTTGTAAGCAGGATGCTCCCGGCAATCAGGACTTACATCTCGCTGCCTGCGGGCACCGCAAGGATGAACCTCAAGAGGTTTGCAGCCCTGACGTTTGCAGGCTCGCTTATTTGGAACGGCGCGCTGACGTTCATCGGCATCAGGCTTGGCCAAGAGTGGGAGGGGATCCGAAAGTATTCAAGTTATCTTGACGCCTTCGTGGTAGTCGCCGTAATTGCTGCAATCATAATCTACATCAGGAAGCGAAGAGCTAGCGTGACCTGATGTTGCCAAGCTCCTCAAGTATTATCCTCAGCATCATCTCAGTGTCAAGAAGGACGCACGGAATGTTGTTCTCCCTGCATGCCAATCCCACCTCGACGTCCTCTGTAACCATCACCATGTTGTTCTCCTCTGCGTATTTTATCACCGAGTAGTCGCTTGACAGCTTCTTTCCCTCAAGCTTGAGCTTCTTGACCGAAAAGGCGTCGTACCCAAACTCCCTGAGCTTTGCATCCATCCCGTCGTACATCTCGTCTAGGAGGATCTTCATCTGGCTTGTTGGTTCGCGAATACTGTAATTTATCTGATTTCAGGGCGCCGCCATTTGCCGGCAGCCGCGACAAAAACCAATGACTTGGAAGACACGGTGCAATCCACCTGTCCTTTCATCTCAAACCGGCAGGAACCGTCCCTGCCCTCCACTTGCCCTGCAGCATCAGTTTACATGTGCCTAGACTGCCGCCCCGTGGAGACAAGTTGCCGCACATCAAATCAGAAAATTCTAGCCGCACCCGTTTGTGCACGAGTACCACCCGTCCAGCTTCACCCCCGGAAGCGTGGCCCGAGGCCTTGCGCTGCTGTGGTTGTCTCCCCAGTATTCAAAGACCACGTTGTGGCTTGAGCCGTGGCACGAGTCGCAGTCGTATGGATAGACATAGTATGTCGTGCTCGGGTTGAGGCCGCTAAAGTCCCAGCCGTTCTCGTCCGCGTATCCGCTGGCAAGGACGTTTCCTGCAGCATCCCACAACTCTACATACATCGTGGTCCCTTCTCCGACCCCTGCGCTGCAGGTTGTCGCAAAGCACGGATCCCAGTAGGAGGCAGGAATCCGGTGCGCATAATACCAGATGTCCGTGTTTGAGGTGGTCGAAGTCGTTGGCGTTGCGCTTGCCTCGCCGGACGGCTGGGATGCCCCTACCGCGTTTACCGCCTCGACATAGTAGTAGTATGTGTTGCCGTTTGATACCGTGGTGTCAGTATAGGTAGTCGAGGCAACCCCCGTGGCTATCGGAGTGGTGCCTTCCGTGCCAGATGACGCCCCGCGGAATATGTCGTATCCCGTTATTGCAGACCCGCCGTTTGAGGACGGCGCGTTCCACGAGAGCATTACCTGCGAATTACCCCCGTTTGCCACGAGCCCCTGCGGTGCGGAGGGCACGGTCTTTGTCACCTGCGTCGAGCCGCCACTCTTTAGTTCGACAACGACATCGTCCCAGCTGTTGGAGCTGACGCTGCTGGTCCAAGTACACGAGGCGGCCCCGGCCGATGACACGGTCGTAGTGCTTGACGCCCCCGTTATGGCGCTAGGGATATTGACATCCCACTCCTGCCCGCATGTGGCACCCGATAGGGTCGAGCCCCCATAGATTGAAGGAAGGTCCACTATTGTGTCGCCCGCATACTTTGTGGTAATCGATACAGTCGGGTTGCCCGATGCCTTGTAGTTGCTTGCGGTAGCAGGAATCGGGTTGGAAAGGTCTACACCTGCGAACGAGTATGCGCCTACCACCGCAGATGTGGATCCCGACATGGTAACAACTATGTTCCCGCTGCTGCCGGGGTTTTCCAGGTACCAGAACTCGGCGTCGTTATTGTGAAATGAGGATGTCCCCTTTGTCAGGGACGCGCCGCCATACGTAACCGAGGCGACATAGTTGTTGTTTGCGCTCACCCCCACAAGGAGCAGGTCGCTGTTTGTGGCCGAGCTGAACCCCGTCATTACAATCTGGTAGGGCGATGACGATGTAGTCCCGGACACTGTCTTTACGCCCTCTAGCACTATCCCGGAGGATTGTCCTCCGGATGATGACTGGACCGTGGCCTTTGCCTCGTTTGATGCAGGCGAGGTGCCGGCAGAGTTTACGGCCCTTACATAGTAAAAGTAGGTTGTCCCGTTTGTAACGGCTGAATCGACATACGTGGTACCGGCAACCCCTGTCGCATAGGGTGTTGCCCCCTCCCCTCCCGTGGATGTCCCCCGGAATACATCATATCCCGTAATCGCGGCTCCCCCGTCTGATGCCGGAGGGGACCACGAAAGCGACACCTGCGATGTCCCTCCCGTTGCCGCAAGGTTCTGCGGTGCCGAGGGAGCGGTCGGTGCAGACGTTCCAGATCTTACCTCCAGGGCAACATCGTCCCACTGGTCCCCGCTGCTTGCGGTCCATCCGCACTTTACAGGTCCCGCACTTGTGGCGTTGTACGAGCTGGATGCGCCGGTTATCTGGCCCGCGACGTTAACGTCCCAGTGCCCGAGGCATGTGGGACTACCAAGCGTCACGCCACCCCAGATGGACGGCAGGTCCACTACCAGGTCGTTGGAATATTTTGTGGTAATCGATATGCTCGGGCTTCCTGCCGCGGTGTTGTGGGTCGACGCAGTGGCGCCAATGGGCACAGTTTCGTTGACGCCCGCTATGGAGTATGCCCCTATCACGGCAGAGGTAGGCCCTATCATGGTAACCACGATGTTCCCTGTCCCGCTGGGATTCTTCAGGTACCACAACTCGGCATCGTTGTTGTAAAATGAGTAGGCCGCCCTTGCAAGGGGAGCCCCCCCAAATGTCACCGATGTAACATTGTTGTTGTTCGCGCTCACCCCGACAAGCAGGAGGCTGTTGCCGCCGCTGCCCGCGCCAAACGAAGGAAGTGTTATCTGGTATGGGGCGGCCGAAACCGTCCCCGATGTGGACTTGGCGTTGGTAATGGCAGCCCCCGCCGCAAATGCATGCTGCGATGCCGCAGTCCCTGAAAAAGCCAAAACAGCCCCAATTATCAATAATGCCCAGAAGTCTAAACGTGTATTTTGTTTCCGGTTATACAACAGACTACCATATTACCTGAACATAAAATAGCTGCACTTACTTTGTTCTATTTGATAAATCCAGTTACCGGTGCCGTCCGGGAAAGACAAGACATTTGCAGCATGGCCTCCAGGATTTCCCACATCCCGCCACGGTCTGCCGTATTTTGGATCTTTTTGCTTGGCTGCCCCGCGCCTTGCCAAAACCAAAATGTGTATAAACCCATTCTGCGCGCCCTAGCATGACCATGCCCCTTGACCATTTCCTCCTGAACATTTCCTTGCAGGACTTTTCCCAGATATTCCTGTACTCTTCCTACTCCCTCCTGCGCATGACAATTGCCCTTGCAGCCTCGTACGGCTTTGCAATCGCGTGGGGGGTGGCGGCAGCCCGGAACAAAAAGGCCGAGAAGGTCCTGATGCCCATCCTTGACATACTCCAGTCGGTGCCAATCCTCGGGTTCTTCCCAGCAGCCATCTTCTTCTTCATCGCCCTGTTCCACCAGAGCTGGGTCGGCGTCGAGATGGCAGCCGTCTTCCTGATATTTACAAGCCAGGCGTGGAACCTTGCATTTGCGGTTTACGAGTCGGTCTCATCCATCCCGGCAGACCTTGAGGAGGCGTCAAGCTCGTTCAGCCTCAACGGGTGGAAGAGGCTCAAAACGCTCTACGTCCCCGCCTCGGTTCCAAAGCTCATCTACAACGGGATACTTTCCTGGTCCACGGGCTGGTACTACCTCGTTGCAGCGGAGATGATCTCCATCGGATCCCAGCAGTTCAAGCTCCACGGCATAGGCAGCTACCTCGCCGAGGCAACCTATGCAGGCGACTACCAGGGGACCATAATGGGCCTTGTGGCCCTGGTAACAATCATACTTGTTGTGGACTTGGTGCTGTGGCGGCCCCTTAGGCATTACGCCAACAGGTTCAGGTACGAATCTGTCTCGTCTGACGAGGAGAAGAGGGGCCCGCAGGACCAGAGGGTGACGTGGCTCAGGAGCCACCTTGCAGTTCTTCCCGTGCGGCCCCCTCCCGGCATTGCGCACGTGATTGCCGCAGGAAGGTTCCGCCCCATCGCAGCCACGGTAAGGCATGCGGCAGAGGAGCCTGCAATCATAAGGCGTCACAGGAAGACCGCGCTTGCCATAGCTGGCGCGGCAGTGGCAGGCATCATCATCATAACTGGGGGTGCCTTCCTTGCAGGGCTGATATCTGTCCCGGCAAACATCTCAAACGACCTAAAGAAGCAAGAGATTGCATCAGTAGCATCCCAGATACCCCAGGCGCTTGGCGCCTCCCTGCTGAGGCTCCTTGCAGCCTACCTCCTCAGCATCGCGTGGATACTGCCGCTTGCCCTAAAGATTTCAGGCAAGCCGAGGTCCTTTGGAACCTCGATATTTACGATGGAGATCCTGGCGTCGCTTCCTGCGACCGCGCTATTTCCCCTGATAGTCCTTGGCACCATGAACCTCCCAGGAGGCCTGCAGTTGACGTCAATCATACTTACAATGACAGGGATGCAGTGGTACCTCCTCTTCAACATCCTAGGCGGCGTAAGGTCTATCCCGTCAGACCTCCTCGAGGTGTCAAAGACATACCACATAACCGGCTTCCAGAAGCTCCGCAAGCTAATCTTTCCCGCAATCCTCCCGACATTTATTACCGGCAGCATAACTGCATGGGGTGGTGGGTGGAACGCGCTGGTCCTTTCAGAATACATCACATTCAACAAGCAGACCCTCTCGGTCCTTGGCATCGGGTCGCTGATGAACAAGGCCGCATATGAAATTGGGAACGTGAGCCTCCTCATACTCATCATCACGGTAATGGTCGCAGTCGTTGTCGGCCTCAACAGGGTATTATGGAAGCGCCTCTACAAGATGACGTTTACAAAGTACAGGTTGGACTGATTGTGTTGGCAGCAGGCTCTGATTCGCCAAAACTTGTCGAGCTCCGGGGCGTCACCAAGGCGTACGGTCCCATGTCGCCAAGGCCCCAGGTGGTGCTTGAGCACATCAACCTTGCAGTAAGGCAGCACGAGTTTGTCAGCATTGTTGGCCCGTCGGGGTGCGGCAAGTCCACGCTCCTTCGCATAATGATGGGGCTTGCCAAGCCGGAGGACGGCGAGGTCTTTTACCATGACCACAAGCTGACAGGAGTCTGCGAGGCAATGTCCATGGTCTTCCAGACCTTTGCGCTCTTCCCGTGGCTCAATGTTGTGGAAAACGTCGAGCTTGGCCTTGAGGGCAAGCCGTTTCCGAAGGAGGAGAAGCGCAAGAGGTCGCTTGACGCAATCCGCGTGATTGGCCTTGAGGGATACGAGGAGGCATACCCAAGGGAGCTCTCGGGCGGCATGAAGCAAAGGGTAGGGCTTGCAAGGGCCATGGTCTCCGAGCCCGAGATCCTCCTGATGGACGAGCCCTTCTCGGCACTTGACCCGCTGACATCAACGCACCTGAGGGAGGAGGTTCTCCACCTCTGGGCCGACCCGGCGCTTCCTCCCGAGGCGGTGGTTATGGTCACCCACAACGTCGAGGAGGCGGTGTACATGTCGGACAGGATAGTGGTCCTGACCTCACGGCCCGGAACGATAGCAAGGGAGGTCCCTATCGAGATACCAAGGCCCCGGGATCCCCGCAGCCCCGAGATCTACAGGCTTGTCGATGAGATCACAGGAATGATAGTATGATCAACCTTTATTTGGCGTATCAGGGGAACGCATTCTGTTTTGTGGAGGAACTAGACAGGTGACCATCCCCCAGGCACAGGTAGGGAACGTCATCGGACTCTTGGAGGTGCTCCAGGACTTTAAGGGAAAGGTGGACCTCGCGAAGGTAGCCGACGAGCTCATGCTTGAGCTTGACGACATACTGCCCGCAGTCGAGTCTGCAAAGCTCCTCCACCTGTTGCAGGTAGACTCGGGAGATCTCATACTTACAGAGGACGGCAAGGCGCTGCTTGCAAAGAACGCCTCGGGCAGGAAGAGGATGCTCAACAAGACGCTCGCAGGGTCGGGCGAGTTCAAGGCCATACTGGACTTCATCAGGAACGATCACGGGGGCGAGGTCTCAAAGGACGAGATGAAGGACTTTCTCAGGGAGAACATGCCAGACCTAGACGCGGAGCAGACATTCCTGTGGATAGTCGAGTGGGGCCGATATTCCCTGCTGCTTCGCTATGACACCGACAACGGCAAGATAAAGCTGTCCAAGGCTGCCACGCAGAAGGAATAGACATTCCACCAAACGGACTCTACGGTTCCACATATTTCCCCAAAAGGGATCATTTGTTAGAAAAAATGGCAAAACGCCCCACAAATGCCGAAGATCGTCGGGACCGGCCCGCAAGTAAAAGATTCATAAACCTAATCGAACAAAACTCGAAGAATTACTAGGCATGAAAGAATTTGGCACCCTAGAGTATGTCTTGGACAATTACTCTAAGAACTGGACTTGGAAGCTCACCGGTACCCGGGCAGTATCCATGGTCGCCCGCGTCATACCACAGGCATGGTATGGCGAGGGACCCGACGAGGCGATGGTCCCCGATACAGTCCAGAACGTCGAGAAGATCAAGTGGATAATGGAGACATACCCCCTTGACATCAGGTCAAGGAACATCTGGCAGCGCAAGACCAGGCACCTCAAGGTACCAAAGAAAAAGTACACCAAGATAGAGCGCCTCCGCAAGGCAAACCCCGGCACCCAGTTCAGGGGGACGCTGCTCAACTTCCAGAGGGAGGGCCTTGACTTTCTCCTCAAATCGTCCGGCAACGCCCTGCTTGCCGATGACATGGGCCTTGGCAAGTGCGTGCATCATGACACCATGATAAGCACCACGGCCGGACAAGTTCCAATCAAGGAGATATGGGATAAATCCACGGCAACAGAGCATGACGGCGACGAGGAATGGGCAGTTCTGGAAAAGCCAGTAATGGTTCATTCATTTGACGGAACAAATATTGTTACAAAGAAGGTCTCCCGCGCATTCAGGCAGAAAATCGACGAAGGCATACTAAAAATAGCACTGCCGGACGGCGTCTCACTCAGATGCACCAGACGGCACAGGGTTCTAACACCGCGCGGCTGGAGGATGGCAGGAGAACTGGGCATCGGTGACGATGTAGCAGTATCCCCACCTGCCCTTTACGGCACGGTTAACCGCCTCGTGTCCGAGGGAGTCGGTTCGCATAATTTCCCGCAAAGTTCACCATCCAGTTCCGCAGTCGGTGCAAGCAGTGGAATTGCAATCTCAGTTTCTCACAATTTGGAAGCAATCCAGGAGCGCGATATCGCAGGCCGGGCTCCCGAGTCAGTCAACTGGCGCCAGGTCAAGTCCATTGAATCGACACACCACTCGGGCTACGTCTACGACCTCTCAGTTCCCGAAACCCACAACTATATCGCAAACGGGATGGTGACGCACAACACCATACAGACGCTCGCATACCTTGCCACTGAAAAGCAGCCCTTCCCGGCCCTGATTGTCGCGCCGCTTGTCACCCTCACCAACTGGCAGCGCGAGATCCAAAAGTTTCTCAGGCGCAGGAGCAAGAACGGCCGAGTCTTAGATGACGAGCACCCCACCTCGACCCTCATCAGGACCGGCAAGCGCCAGGACATACCAAGAAATGACGTTTACATCATAAACTACGACCTGCTCTACAAGAGGCTTGACGACCTGTCAAGGCTCGGCATCAGGACAATCGTGTGCGACGAGGTACAGCACCTCAGGTCCAAGTCCACAAAGAAGTATTCCGCGGTAAAGAAGCTTGCAGGCCTGGAGACAGTCAAGTACAGGATAGGGCTTTCCGGGACTCCGATTTACAACAGGGGTTCGGAAATCTGGCCAATCGTGGACATCCTCCGCCCCGGCCTGCTCGGGAGCTTTGAGGAGTTTTGCGAATACTTTTGCTATGTCAATGAGAAGGGCAAGGCCATCGTACTTGAGAACAAGCGTGCATCGCTTGGCGAGGAGCTTCGCAAGCACGTGATGCTCAGGCGAAAAAAGGGGGACGTCCTCAAGGAGCTCAAGGAGAAGGTACGCTACAAGGAATTCATAGATTCGGACATCAACTACTATTATTCCGAGCTTGACAAGATCTGGAAGAGGCTGGAGGAGGAGCAAAAGGCCGCAACGTCCGCATTTGACAAGTTCTCGTCGTACAAGAGGGCAATCCAGTCCGAGCGCCAGGCAGCGGGCGCCGCAAAGCTCCCCCACGTAATCGAGTTTGTCAAGAACATCATGGAGATAGAAGAGTCGGTCGTGGTCTTCTGCCACCACAAGGCAATCCACGCCCTCCTCCACAAGTCGCTGCACGAGTACTCGCCTTCCTCCATCATAGGCGGCCAGTCAGACACCGAGCGCCAGGGAAACATCGACAGGTTCCAGAACGGCGAGACAAAACTAATGATTGCAGGCCTCAGGGCGGGAAATGTCGGCATAAACCTCACCCGGGCCAAGTACGTAATCTTTGCAGAGCTCGACTGGAGCCCCGCAATCCACAGGCAGGCAGAAGACAGGCTCCACAGGATAGGCCAGAAGAACACGGTCTTTGCATACTACCTGATTGGCAACGGCACGCTTGACGACCATGTCGCAAACGTCCTTGTCGACAAGTCGTACGAGATTGACGCCATAATGGACGAAAAGGAGGAGCCCTTTGAAAACAAGGACAAGGCTGAGCTGATACTGGCCCAGATCCACGACAGGCTGAGGACCAAGCACTAGCACAGGCGCGCCCCTTGCACAAAGGCAGCCGAAATTCGCCAGCTTTTTCCGGGCATGCCAGGCAAGAAAATTTCCCTGTCCGGTTCGCGAACAATGATACGCCATTGTTTTAAGGCATCATCCCCAAGGGTGAACCAGTGGAAAACATCCAGGTTATCGCGCTGATAGCAATTGCCATATCCCTTGTAAGCATCGGCCTTGTCGTAGCAAATGTCCTGAACTTCCAGACCTCCCTCATGAGCCTCAATACCGCAATCCTAGAGCAGACACAGGCTGCAAGGCAGTCAGGCCAGGCCGCAAACTCCACCCAGCAGGAGATTTCAGTGCAGGGTCAGAAATTATCCCAGATGGAGGACGCGGTAAGCAACCTGACATCCGAGGCAAGATCCCTTGAGGGCAGGGTAGCGTCGCTTGAAGAGAGGGTGTCATCCCTCGGCCAGGAGGCCCAGCACCCATGCCAGATTCCCCAGGGGTGCACACAGGCAGCCCAGCAGCCGGCAAGGTTTGTCCCACTGTCCCTAAGGGACAAAACCGGAACGCTCTGGACCTCATGGTTCATCAAGGAGAGCCTTTACTATCCCACCTTGTACAGTACAAGCTGCGACGCCCCCGGAGTCGACTGCTATGTCCATTTTTCCAATATTTCCACCCCCGACGGCCAGGGAATCGAGGCCGATACGGCAGGGGCCCAGGTCTACGGCTACTGGTTCCTCGGATACTCCCAGGAATTTACCGTGCCGCAGAACGGTACAGTGACGGTTTCAGGAAACTTTCTCAAAAACAACACCTTTGGCCAGATCCCAGGAAGATACATTGTCCACCCCCTATCCGGCATCCAGTCAGGCTATGGCATGGCCATACCGTCCCAGCCTGCTCCCGCCCCGGCCCAGAACGACGAGGGCAGGAACCACATCTACGTTTTCATACTTGACAGGGATCCCAACATGATACTTGCACAGAAACAGATAGTGTTTGCAGGCGACAACAACACGACTTGGTACCACAGGTCAGTGACATTCAGCCTGCCGCCAGGACAGGTTTTCAGGGTGGGCATCGGGGCTGAGAACAACTGGGCGGCAGACTATGGCGTATACGTGGCGTGGAACGGGGTAAACATCACGGCATCCCAGGCATGGAGCCCCCTCCAGTAGCAAACCCCGGAAGCCAAGATAGCGGCAACGCCCCAGGCTAGGACTTGTCCTCGCGTATCTCGTACCTGTCAAAAAAGTCCTGGCCCTCGCCTTTTTTTGAAACTATGAAAGACTCGAGCCTGGATATCACCTCGGCCCTTGAGAGCCGACCCTCGGTAGACTGGTAGTACTTGGCCTCCTTCTCCCTGAACCTCTTGTAGCTCATGGCCTTCCCCATGGCATTGATTTCAGGCGGCAGGTATTAAGAAATGTGCCTGAGAAAATCGTGGCAAATGATAAATCCTCCTGAGAACCTGTGCGGGATTTTTATGATTTTGTGCCACATGGTATCATGATGGTTCAGAGGCTTGCACTTCTCCTTTTGGTGGCGCCGCTTGTGGTCATGTCAATGATGCCGGTCCTTGCCCAGCAAAGTGCGCAGGTTGCCATCCTAAAGGGAGACGGCGCAAGCCAGGCCTGTGTCACTGCAGGAAACTGCTTTGACCCAAGCAAGCTGAGCGTCTCGCCTGGTACCTCGGTTACCTGGACCAACAACGACCAGGTAAGCCACACCGTAACAAGCGGCAACCCAAACGACAACCAGACCGGCACGGTATTTGACAGCAGCCTTATCGCGCCGGGAAAGACATTTACCTTTACCTTCAAGGACGCCGGCACGTTCCACTACTTCTGCCAGGTACACCCGTGGATGGCAGGCGAGGTGGTGGTAGGAGCAGGCTCTACCTCGGCAAGCGCGCCAGAGTTTGGCCAGATGGTGCCGGCGGTGCTCGTGGCCTCGATGGGCGCGGTCCTCTACGCAGGCAGAAGGATTGCAGGCTCGCTGCGCTAGACATTCCAGCGCACAAAGTCTGCCGACACCTTCAAAACAAATCCTACTTGGTTCCCGTTGCCTGGTATTTCCGGAGGCAGAACAGGATGTTGATGGCCATCACTATGCCGTAGAGTACAAAGAGGAGCGGGATGTCTGTTGTAAACTTGCTTGGCGTGGACAAGTGCCTCTGTATCACCAAAAGGCTTACCATCATGAAGATTACCGTAATGGCGCCTATCCTTGCAAGCAGTTCCTTTGTCAGCCCCATCCTCAACAGGTTTGCCACCAGATTTCCGCATTCAACCAAGGGTAATGAAGATGTTGCTTGGTTATTTTTTACGAGTGCCTTGAACCAGGGGAATCATCCCCCTTCTTGCTTGACAAAATAACTTTTGAAGTTTTGGACGGGCGATTGAATGCCGGGAGCCAGACACTTGAGTCCATGTCCTTCCCTTCCAACCGCCACGTTTCATGCCTGCTTGGCGCAATGCCTCATGCTACTTGTAGTTCTGGCTCAGGTACGCCCCGTTATCCATGTCGGACTGGGGGATGGCACTCTTGGAGTGGTCGCATCCTGTCTGGAACGAATAGCACTGGGTTGTGCTTGTAGGGGCATGCGCCGCGTTGCTCTGCCCCTGATAGGTTCCCGGTGTCTCCCATCCAGAGCCTGCAAGCATAGCAACCGATATGGCAAGCACCCCGCCTATGCATCCGGCAAGTATTATTGCCAAGGTTTTTGGAAACATGCTCACCTATACAGTGTGCTCCCTTTCATAAAAATCTGGCACTGATTCTTACTTGATAAAAACAATTTGCATTGGATCTCCTTGGAGACCCCTGAATACCGTCCGGTATCAAGTGCGCCAAGTTTGAAGCCCGCAAGCCCTAGATCTAAGATGTCAGGGCGCCAGGAACGATGTCTATCTCGCCCTTCATCCAGGGGTGCACCTTGCAGTAGTAAGGAATCTGGCCAAGCTGCGTGAAGAGGAAGGTATAGGTCTTGCCAGGAAGGATCGCGTCGGACCCGAATTCGCCGCTGTACGCGTCCTTAAAGTCCTTGTCCGGCGTTACAAAGTGGGCAGCCTGGTCCTGGTTTGTCCACACCACGCTGTTGTCGACCCCTAGCTGGACCTCCTGCTTCTTTGGCACAAAGTTCTGCTGCTGGTCCTGGTTGAGCGAGCCTGCCACTATTGATATTGTCGTATTAGATCCCGGGTGAAGTACTTTTTCCGGTATAATCGGCTTGGCGTTGAGCTCCGGGATGTAGTACAGCTGGTAGTACCCTATGCTTATCGCACCACCCACTATGACCGCTATCAGTGCTATTCCGTATGCATGGCTTGTAGTAGAGTGGCTCGTCACTAATCACCGTCAAGAGTTTATCGTAATAATGCCGCTTGATATCATGTACTGTATCCCCTTGACAAACTCGCTGTCTGAGATCTGGCCCTCGGACCACCATGCTGCATTGTTCTTCACCCATGACGGGATCCCCTGCGAGGCGCTTCCAGTCCCAGCCTGGGTCGGCGGGATCTTCATGATGCCGCTCTGGATGAGGTACTGAATCCCCTTGACAAACTCGCTGTCTCCCACCTGGCCCTGCGACCACCACTTGGCGTTGTTCTTGACCCATGACGGTATCACTATGGTCTGCTCTCCAGTCCCCTGCCCCTGCGGTGGGCTGGCGGTCTGGTTCTGCTGTACCGGAGGAGGGCTTGCAGGCTGGCTTGGCGGGGTCGACACAAGGCCCGTTGCGTTTGCAAACGGAGGTGCAACCTTCACGTCCACGTGCACCATCCCCGAAAGGCTCACGTCGGTAACTCCCGACTCGGCTCCCGTTCCTGCCACATAGATAACGTAATGGGCAACTGGCGGGGGCTGGTTCACGATAAAGTGCTGCTCGTCGTCCCCTACTGCCGAATAAATGTCGGTTCTCCCTATGCCCTGTGCAAGCGAGCCAAGTTCATGGCCCTGCGAGTCAACGGTAAAAATGTCATAATGCACGTCGGAAACTTTCTGGGTGGAAGAGTAGACCTGCTCAAATGATATCCTCCATCCCATCGGGCATCCCTGGTGCGGTACGGCCGGGCTGTAGTAGTACTCTACTGCAACTGTCCCCGAGTCGGTGGACTGGGTATCGTGTACGACGTCATTAGCGTAATCTATCGCCGGACACTGCGCGCTACCGCCAAGCGGGTTGGTTGAGACCACGTTGAGAAATGAGGGCGGGGTTGCGCTGTTGCCATGGTCTAGAAGCTCATACTGGTATCCAATCGTGGGCGAGCCGCTTGTCTTTATTGCATAAACCTTTGCCTTGACTGGGAACGCAAAGTCCGGGTCTACCCAGATGTACGAGTCTACCCCGCTGTCGTGGAACTTGAGGGTCGAGGCCTGGAAGGTTCCAGCCTGTGTTGTCACTGACTGCATGCCGATTGATCCTATCGAGACCTCGCCGTAAATGCCGGTCTGTCCCCAGACCGGGGCTACAATGTTTACAGGGGCCGTCTTTACCGCAAAGGAGTCAAGCCATGTAAGGGTCAGCCTGTATACGTTGACATAGGGTGCCAAGTTGGGGTCTGTATAAGTCGGGTCAGGCGTCACATTGCCCAGTTTTACCGTCCCCTTTTCGACTATGGACCCGTCATGGACCACCATCTGGAGTGTATAGCCATCGCTTGTCTGGTTCTGTACCCAAAAGTCCATCTCAAACGGGGCAAGGTTGTGGTAGAACACGTCTGCAAGGTTGTACCTATAGTAATCCCCCTGTTTGAGGCCCTGTCCCACGTACCACGTAGAGGCCGCAAAGACGTTTGGCACCGTCGAGACCACCCCTACTGACAAAATGGCTAAAATTGCGATTATCGCTATCGGAGATCTATAACTCATCTGATACGATGAGCTGTTAAAGCGATTGATAAACCAATCTCTCTTTCTCACCGCCTTTTAAGGTGTTAGACCGTTACGTAGGAACCCTCCATTTTCGGAAACCTGAGAATGACGAATACTGTTAAGTATTTTCATACGCTTTTTACACTACAGGTCATCTCAAAAGAGATCTAACTCATGTCCTTCCCTTCCAAGCCGACCTGTGCTTGGAAGGCATGCATCCAGAGCCCCCCTTTCCCCAAAATCATGCCCAAAATTGCAGTGTATACTTGAGAGATTTATCCCAATGTTTCATTAGGGATACCGTAATGGCCGAGGCTGATGTTACAGTCCAGATAAATGCGCCATATGACATTGTCTGGAAGATCATTTCCGATGTTGACAACGATCCGAGATACTGGAAGGGGATTTCCAGGGTGAGGAACATATCAAAAGAGAGGAACGCAGTCCTACGGGAGGTCGACATGTCAGACGGGACCAGACTGCAGCAGAGGGTAACCATCTTCCCAAAGGAAGGGGTCCACATCCGCTGGACAAAGGGCCAGTCAACCGGCATAAGGGACATCATGCTTATCGACAACGGCAAAGCAACCGTCGTCCGCATCCAGACCACCTACAAATCATCACCGCAAAAGGCGGCACAGGCAGAGGCGGTGGCAAAGATGCAGGCCGAGGCGGAGTTTGCGCTTTCATTGATAAAAAGGGCGGCAGAAGCTAGGCCCCAGAAAATTTCAAGCTAGCAGATTGGTTCCAAACTCAGGCGATACCAGACCCAGACGCCCCCGAGAGCGAGGACGGGTTGGTCCTGTACCTCATCTCCCAACGGCCGTGGTCGCCCACTGTATACTCTATCTTGAGGAGATTCATGCTTGACAGCCTCTTGAGCTTCCGATATGCGGTGCTCTGGGCTATGTTTGACTCGAAGATAATCTGCGATGCCGACTTGGGCTCTTGCATCGCAGCCTCGAGTATGAGTCGCGCATCCCTGTCCGACATGAGCCTCTGGTATGCCCTGCTCCCCGGAATCCGTTGGGACTGGCCTTCCATCAATCCCTTCCGCCCTCCGCGAAACTTGACATGCCTAGGCATGAGATATCATTATTGCCCCTTTCCATATGCCACGATTAAATGACAGAAAAATCTGATAAAAACAGAACGTACACAGTGCAATATCCCAGGATCAGACAGGTTCGGGCCAGAATTTGGGTTATTCGGAGAAATTGAATGATATCGTGTTATTGTCGGCCCTTACCTTGATCTTCCTTGCAAAGACCTCGTCAAAGATAAGCTCAAGGATGGTCTTGTGGTATACCGACCAGTTCTTCCCTATGTCATGCTTCATCACATAGGTGTGGAACCCGTCAATGTTTGTGTGGCTTACCTGGACTGAGGAGTTTATCATGCGCACCTCAAACCAGGACAGGAAGGAGATTATGTCCATGCGGCCCTGCATGAAGAGGGCGATATCCCTCACCTCGTTCTTTCCAATCCTTGAGGCTATCGAGATTATCTCGCTCTGTTTCATCTTCCCAAAGATCTCTGCAAAGACAGGCTTGTTTATCATTACAAATCCCGAGACCGGCTCGTAAATGTCCCACTCTAGGAACCTGCGGAAGGCCTGGTTTGCAAGGGTGTTGGTGCTCACCTGCCTCTTGTCCGATTCGACCCTGAGTTTTTTTAGAATCTCATCGTCCAGCCTGAACGTTATGGTGGACGTCTTTTTGGATGGCAGGCTCAATCCCTTACAATATCTTTGAAGCATTTTTTAAGATTTGGGCTTGGCCTTTTTGTAGAGATGTTTCCAGACAGCATATCCTATCCCCCCGAACGCGCCCATGACAAGGATGAACGGCAGGAGCGTGTAAAACAGGTTCATCGCCTGAAACTGGGGTGAGGACACAAATACGTTGAACCTTGCTACCTCGATGAAGGTTGGCGTGTCAACCCGTAGGAAGACCTCGTATGATCCTCCCTTGTCAAAGACATACTGCCTCCCAAAGTCCCCGTCTGCTACGGTTGTGCTGTTAAACTTGTGTGAAATGGTGTTTGACGACGGGTTGGAAGGATCATAGGATACCAAGGTGACGGTCTCTGTAAAGTTCTTCAGGTGTTCTCCCGTTGCAAGGTTCTGGACGCTAAAGTTGAGCGTGGAGTTTTCACCTACCGACGGAGTCTGCGGGCTGGGCTCGAATTGGATCTTTATGTTGAACCTCTCATTGGTCCACTCTTGGACGTTTAGGCCGTATAGGTGTCCATAGGACTGGGCGGGAAGGAGGACTAGGAGCGACACCAGCATGGCAGGTATTTTAGAGCGGAGTCGTTTCAAGTCGAACCAAGGTTTGTTGGGTTTGCATATCCTTTAATACATTGTCAGAAATTCCACCGTTTGCAACTTGGGCGGAAACAGCCTACATGGTATTTAAGTAGTCGAGGCGGATCAATGGCAAGTGCGAAAAATAATCATCCTTGCATCCCTTGCATGCATGGTCATATTTTCAACGGGCGCTGCAAATGCGGCCCAGCAGGGATCAGGCTCCATCATCAGCAACCTGTTCGGCGGCCTGCAGTGGCAACCTGACGCCCTAAACTCCGAGTCCCAGGTAATTGGCAACTACCAAGTGGTTGTCTCGACCGACCCCCTAAGCCCGAGGGTTAACGATACGACGCACTTTAGCTTCAAAGTGTACAACTATAACCAGGGCGCGTATGCAAACGGGAACAGTTATGCCGAAACGGGCGTCAACCACTTTACCATGGGCATCCGAGTCTTTTACAACGACCACATGGTAGACGAGATATTGCCCCAGACGCACAAAGGAAATTCGTTTAGCTTTGACTATACGTTCCACCGCTCGGGAAACCATGTCCTCATGGTAGACCTCTATGACACTTCAAAGAACACCCCTGTGATAACATACATCTTTAACATACCAGTGGACACCTTCTTTGGCCCAATCTTCCAATACATTCTCATTGCAGCTGCAGTTGCAGTCTCAGGTACAGTCCTGTGGGTTAGATTTGGGATGGTAAAGAAGAACCGCAGACGCTGAGAAAAAGGTTTCAGGGCCCCTAGTACAATCATTAAAGAAAACATTTTTCCATATTTTGTTTCGGATCTTTTTAATCATTGTACTAGTATTCCATACAGATTTTACTGCCATTCCCTCACAACGACAAACATTTGTCACATTATTTTAGACTAGGTTTTCAGCCACAGCAGAGGAGTTCATGGTTGCATGTTTTGCAGGTAACAAGTCCGAAGGAGAACTGGATGGCCGAATCGAGTTTGATGAATAAACGATACAGCTACCATCCTACATTCTCCAAGAGGTGTTTCCATATCATTTAATTTATAATGTGGATATCATTCTCATGCCAGAACAAAACGGCCTTTAGCGATATTTAGAAATTCGAAGATTGCATGAGAAACATCTACAGAAGATAAATTGGATGAATAAAAGCAAATTCCTGATGATTCAACGATATGGCATTTTCGCTATTGTTGCAACGGTTGCAGTAATAGGGATAGTGCTTGGAAACACATATTCAAACACATCATCAACAAGCAGCGCTCAGGCAGTAACGCCTGAGACAATCGACAAGGTAACGCCCCAGACAATAGATTCTGTGGCCGCACAGGATGCCAACAGCATCGGCGGCCTGGAATTCCACATGTTCGGGGCAGACGCGATTCCGTTAGACCAGGTAGCAGCCCTAAAGGCCGCCGGAAGGACCGTACACGACGTGACGCTCACCGCGCAGTCGGTTGACCTCCCGATCCCTGGCGGAAAGATGTACCATGCAATGACCTATGATGGCCAAATCCCAGGACCCACAATCAGGGTTACCCAGGGAGACGTGATCGAGGTCACGCTCAACGTGCCCTCCACCGAGCCCACGGGCCACAGCCTTGACATGCACGCAGGCAGAATCTCCGCGGTTCCAAACTTCGGACCTGTCATGCCAGGCAAGTCGCGCACCTATGCGTACATTGCCCAAACCCCCGGAGCCTTCAAGTACCATTGTGAGGGCGTCGGAGTGATTGGCATGGACCAGCACGTGCTGTCCGGCATGTACGGCATGGTAATTGTCGATCCACTCAACGGATACCACAAGCTCCTAGTAGAGAGAACTGCGACGCAGGACGGCCATGTTATTCTCAACAACACACTCATGTCCCCTGCCGCATACGAGTTCACTCTGGAGTACAACCAGCTCTACATTGACGACAACGGCTCCTACAACCAGGATGCCATGTTCAAGCATGACAACACTTGGACCGTAGTGAACGGCAAGCCCTTTGGCTACGACCCGGTTGTGACAAAGGTTTGGAACAATGCTCCCGCAGCCCATGACAAGTCGGCACCAATCATCGTGCCAGTGGGACAGCATGTGAGAATCTTTGTTCTGAACCAAGGCAACATGCCAGTCTTCTTCCACATAGTTGGAAGCCAGATTGACAGGGTAACGCAGGGCAACATTGTCCAGGCCATGGGAACTCAGACATGGGAGATTGGCGGTTCGCAGGACGCGATAATTGATGCAGTGTTTGACGAACCCGGAGCATATGTGGCGGTAAATCATGACTATGCTGCAATCTTCACCGGCGCAGCCTCGGTAATACTGGCAAAAGACCAGCCGGCACCAAACCCGTCGGACGCGGTTCCACCAGTCTCAAGCGTACCAGGCACAAGCATTCCACAGCAGACGTTTGTCCATTGTGAGTGCACAGATGCAAGGGCCTCACAGATTGCAGGCATGCTGAACTCTACTGCCCAATAAACTCCAAAACTTTTTCTTTTTTGTTTTTCCTCAAGCCATACTTTTTCCTTTCCATGAATTGAGAATATCACCAACCTCTAAAAGGAATCATGACAGATCTTGAAGCAAAATGTACGGGGAAGAAACCGGGTTCGTTATGGACGGCAAGGCCTCGCTCATTCTCATAGCCACAAACAAGTCAAAATCCGCGTTTGAGGTCAGCAGGGAATGCAACCTCCCGCTCAGCACCACATACCGCAAGCTTGACGAGCTCCTGCGGTTGAACATGGTAAAGGTAACCGGCGAAATTTCAAATGGGAAGAGGCACTTGCTCTTTACCAACAATTCAAAAAAAGGACAGTTCAAAAATTCGGACAGGGTGCTTGCCATAATGAGCATAATTTCCTCCAACCCCGGCATCAGTTTCCGGGACGTGCTCAGGCAGTCAGGCCTTACAAACGGCGTCCTGAGCCATTACCTTGCACGACTCCAAGAGAAAGGCTTCCTGCTTGCCAGGAGGACCAGACGGAAGGTCTGGCTTTTTACGGGGGACATGCAACAGGAGGAAACCAGCCTGATAATACAGATCCGCAACGAGACATCTCGTGCCATCCTGATGCACCTCCTTGAAAAAAAGGAGGCGACCTTTTATGATTTCACTGGGTCCATCTCAAAGTGCCCTGCATCGATTTCCCTCCGGCTCTCAAAGCTTATCGAGGAAGGGGTCGTGAAAAAAACAGGAGGTGTCCGAAAGAACTACTACCTCAAGGATCCCAAGCTCGTTGCTAGGATCTTTACAAGGGTATTCCCCGGATCTGGAATCTCGGACCACGCAAGCCAGGACCCCTAGGGCGCGGCAAGCGCCATCCTACCGGAGTTTTTTTGCCCGCTCGATGCACTTTTCAGCCTCGGCCTTTCTGCCAAGATAGGCAAGTATCCGACCCTTGTTCTGCCATGCCGGGCCAAACCTAGGATTTTCCTTCAAGGCCCTTTCAAAAGATTCAAGCGCCTCCCCTGCCCTGCCCACCTGGAAGAGACACACTCCCCTAAAGTTCCAAAGCGCCTCATCGTGCAGCCCGCGGGATACAGCCGTGTCAAATGATTCCAGAGCCTCCGCATACCGCCCCATTTCAGAAAGTGCCACACCCCTAAGGTTCCACCCCTTGAGAGATTCCGGGTTTATTTCCAGCAATTTCTCGTAGCACCCAAGAGCCTCCTCATGCCTGCCCAGCATCGAAAGGCAGTCACCCCTCCTCTTCCATGCAATCTCGTGCCTTGGGAGAAGGGCGTTTACCTGCTCGTAAACCTCCAGCGCCTCTCCGAATTTCCGCGAGGCGAAAAGCTTCTCGCCGCTCTCAAACATCCCCACTGCGTCCTCGGGATAAATCTCGGAGAACCTTTTGTGGTCCTTCCTTTCCTCTTTTCCCTGGTCCTTTAGGATATTGTAAGCCTCTGTAATCATCTTGAAATCGTCGCCGCCTTTTGAGGTGTTCTTGTCAGGGTGGTGCTTGAGTACAAGTCTCCGGTATGCCTCCCTTACCTCCCTCATAGATGCCCCCGGCTCAAGGCCCAGTATTTTATAATATCTTGAGATCTCAGGCACTTGCCATCCCCCGATAAAGGCCCGGCCTGTGAAAACTTTTCAAGTAACGCATTTCCGACACAACAATATTGGTTTTACCACGATATTGACGTAAAAACTCTACTTTTGTGGGGGAATTTGCCAACAATTATCCATGATACAGAGTTGAAGAATCTTTTATCCAGAGTATCAAAAAGTTCTTCCCCAAGAAATAAATTGAAAAATTATTTAGCAGAAAAAATGCCGAACCAAACAATAAACGAACTTGTAAAGATGGCAGACAAGATAGTCATCGACGAGGTAAAGGGCAAACAGGTCACTTTGAAGATAAGCTGGTTTGATCTCAAGGGGGCAAGAAAGTCCAAGAAGTTTATGCTAAACGAGAAGGAAAAGATCGAGTTCTAGGATCCTCGCCCCCACTCCCTTTCTTTTTCCGATCAATTTTTTTAAAAACAATCTTTACTGTTATAAGATAAAAATTTTGTTCATAAATCCGTCCAACCACTAATAAGCAAAATTGCGCTTTGCCAAGTGGCGGACCTCCCTTGTTTGTGAAAAGCCCGGAACTCAGGACCACCACCGTGACCTGAACGATCCCTACCCACACAAGCAAGGAACGCCTACCATATCAAGATGGCCCGCTTTCACCTCATGGAGAGCAAGGATACACCCTCCCAGCCTGCATGACCATCGGGCCCGCAATGCTCCAGATGGAAGGCCACGGTCACAGAAATGCCCAATAGACCTGGGCGCCATATTACTACATGATCTTCGTCCTCAATGGGAAGAGGAGGTCTCTCTTCAGAAAGCTGTTTGTCCTTTATTCCATTGAGTTCGTCCACTGCGAGGAGGACCTCTAGCCAAGGGATTAAAGCGCCCCCTTGCCAAATAGAAGACGTGAAGTCAGAGGAATCGGTCAAGTCCATGCTAGAGTGTTTCACGCTTGAGCAGCTTCACGGGCTCTGTAGGGAATACAAGCGGGAGATGAGGCAACAGGATTATGCAGACATGGTCGTGCTTGGCGAGACAGACGGCGAGATAATAAAGAAGAGGTTCATCCCGCATGTTGTCCGGTTTTTTGAGAGATCAGAGGTCCTCCAATACGCAAAAAAGTTCCAGATAAAGATAGGCTGAGTCACGGCCGGGTTCCGCCAAGGGTCGAGTTGCCAAGGGTTCCGTTCTCCGAATAGAGGAGGCCCGCCACTGACATCCGCGCCCATTCAAGCTCGAGCTGCTGCCTTGTGTCTCCATAGTTTCCCTTTTCCTTGCATGACCATGTCCCGTTTCCAAAAAGGATCCCTGAAAACTCAGCCATGGTGTAGTTTTTTTCATATGAATAAGGGATGATTCCAAAAAGCCTCTCCCTTACCTTGAGCGTTGCAGTAAAGTCTGGATTTGGCAACTGGCCAAGGCTCCACCCCACAAAGGAATTCATCGTGTCAATGTCTGAAAATTCCATCCTGCCGCCAAGGGGTTTGGCAGAGAACGGCCCAAGGCTTGACGCATGGAGGTCAAGTTCGCCATATGGCCCCGTGCTGCCTCCCAGCACTGCCCCTACCCCATCTAAGACGACCGGTACCGGCGAGGGGTTGCAGGCAAGGAATGAGATCTGCATGCCGGATGTGTCAACCTCACCTACCCCGTTGCCGACAAGCTCAATGCTTTTTTCCGAGTGGTGCAGTACGACAAAGGAGGCTGCCACAAGGATGGAAATGGCCGATATCACTGCCGCCGTAAGCTTCTTCAAGATCGGGTTCATGTTTCCTTGGCGACATAAAACCCTTAGCGGCTGCCAATTCGGTACCGGATGCATGCAATGGAATTCCACTTTACTTATTAATCGAGCGGTATAACCTAGGAACAATGAGAAGGAAGGAAAAGTTCAGCGTATCGCTTTCAAAGGAAATCCTTGCAAGCCTAAGGGGCGCCGCAAAAAAAGAGAACATGTCAGTAAACAGGTTCATAGGCAAGACTTTGGAGAACTTTGCGATCTGGGACATGCATAATGCCGAGTTCGTGCCAATACGCAAGGCCCTGCTTTCTAAAATGCTTGAAAGATTCACCCTTGAGGAGATAGACCAGATAGCAAAGAACATGGCCCGCACCGAGAACAAGGACACTGTTCTGAGGATTTCAAGCCAGTTTGATGCACTGGCTGCTCTCAGGACGTTCGAGGGCTGGCTGCGCATGACTGGCTTTCCATATTCTTATGACGTTGATGGGACCGTCCACAGGTTTGTTGTGCTCCATGACCTGGGCCTCAAGTGGTCGATATACCTTGTAAAGATGATCTCAAGTACGATAATACAATTTGACGTGTTTCCAAAATATGATTACACCGATAAGATACTTTCAATCACGGTGGACCTGTCGGAAGCCGAAGCTGCAAAAGAGGCCACCGAGAAGCAGATAAAGATTTTACAATCGGCAATACAGGAACTGCAGAACAAGTAGGCACTACTGGGCCGGCCCGGACTTGCGTAGCAAGAACTGCCTGAGGCTTCCATACGAATAATCGATGCCGTGCTCTTCTGACGAGTGCTTCATGAACTTTTTGAGCACGTCCTGCTCTTCACCCTCCGCCTCATACTGGCATTCAAACCCATAGTCGGCGCACGCGAATTTTACCATGACATAAGATGCCAGACTTTTATCTTAAGGGATAGCTTGATCAGAAACTGCCAACAGGCAGGCACCAAGATACGGACGTGCCGCTGTACAAATGACAAGGATTGCGCCCCAAGCCTTCCCCATAATGAATGGATGGCTTGTTTTCGGGCAGATTTTCCGTAAAGCACGTTTATTGAAATCACCAGTGCAGGCGCGGAGATGCCCCCGGCTTGCCGCCTCACACCACCCCGGATCCCGGACAGCACCCCCAAAATCAACTCGTCGCGCTCCTCTAAAGTCAGATGCCAAGTGCCGCATGCAAGAGTGGGGGGTAGCCAAGGTACACATTGTGTACATACGCGATTTATCTTGCGCATGCCAATTGTAATTCATGCCAATTAGGATGTGCAGGAGCAAGTGGTCCCATGACTAACATCTCCCAGAGAAAGCTGTACCCCTGGCCTGAAAGGGATCCACTGATAGACGTGATAGAGAGAGGCAGGACTGTCAGGGTCATAGTGGTACTGCCAAGGATAACCGCCGAGGATGTCTGGTTCACAGTAAAGAACGGCGTGATGGTAGTCGAGATTTCCAAGTACGGTCAGATTTTCAGAAAAGAGTCCCCCTGCAAATCCAAGGGCTGCCACCTTGTGCTTATCCGCTCCGCGGTGCACAACTCGGTCCTCGAGGCGGTCTTTAACAAGGTTCCGCAAATAGGAACGGAGAGACAGAAATCCTCATAGGCAGTCCTAAAAAGGCACAAATAAAAATGAAAGATCTGGAATTATGACAAAAGTAGGATTTCAGAGCCCTACCTCTTGGTAGATCTCCAGATTATCCCCACAAATGACACAACGTTGGCCGTTCCCATAAGTGCTGCCATCTCGTATATGATTGGGCTCACGTCGGCCTTTGCATTCACCGCGCTGTCATATGCCGGCACAAGCACAAAGAGCGTGACCAGGCAGGACGCCAGAAGGATGGCGATTCCGATTGCAAACTGCGGCTCCTTGAGCCCCCTAGGCTCTGGCGCAATTGTCTCCAGTCCTGCGTTTTCAAGTTCGTGTTTCATAATGACGCGCGTTTCTGAAAACTTTTAAAATTTTGTAAAGGCAGGATCTCAAATCAAGATAATTTGGACGGATGAGAGGTTAAAACATATTTGCCTATTTGGTTTTTCTTGGCAAAAACACGAAATTCCCGCCGTATCAGATTAATCTTGCATGTTATGGCATGAAAACAGCAAATTTTAGACCTCCTTTACCGTCTTTCCAAGAACATGCCGAGCCATCTCAAAAGGGAATCCTCCTCCTACCGATTGTTATGTAATTTCCCTCCAGAGGAATTACTAAATTTATAGGAATTCTGGTGAAAAAACAGCTAAGGATTAAAAGAAAGGATGTCACAACTATGAAAACGAATGACGCTGCCGAAAGGATTCGGATCGGGCGGCGGAGCCTCCAGTTCCGACGTATCCAAGATGATAGGAAGACGCATTGAGAACTATATCGGAGTAATCACGGGCGTCTTTGTTGGATGCTGGCTTGGAACATGGGGAGGAGTCGCCGTCGCGGTAACCTACTATCCATGGGCATACCCCCCGCCGAGTGCACATTTTGCCTTGACCGTGCTCACCATCATAGAGTCGATAGGGTATCTGTTTTGTGTCAAGGTGGCAACAGAAGGCACAGACAAGGCCAAGACCTACAACGGTCTCATCGCCGGAATCATTGCCGCAATATCTGTTGGCACAGTGCTCACGGACTCATTCTTCTTCGGATAGAGGGTTTCCCAAAATTTTTGAAACCTATTTTTTAATGCAAATGTCAGAGGTTTGCATGCGCCGCCACTTGGCGGCATTTCATAGCCGTAATCTAGTGAGCCTTGACTAGCGTGGTAGTAGTTTTTACGTGCGGCGTCTTTCGTATCCTCTGTTCAATAATCTCGATCAAGGATTCCACAGTAGGAGCCTCGACGCTGCTGAGGATGTCATGAGGCCCGTGGGTCCTTATCGCCTCCTTGATCCCGCCAATCGATCTGATGTGCTCGACAACGTCGTTTTCATGTCCCGCCTCGCAGTTTATCATCACAAATGCAGTCTGCAGCGAGTCTATCACCTGGGGTGTCCTGAGCATGGAACATTTTTTGGCAAGTATGCTTATTACTCAAATTCAACATACAAGCTGATTTATCATAATCCTAGCTGAAAAAAGACACTACGTCCTTTTCTTTACTAGAAAGAATCCTGCCAGAAAGAGCGAGGCGCTTAGCATGAAGGAGGTGAGGTTCAGCACAAGATAACCGATCCCTACAGGGATTGGCAGGTACGCGGTAGGTATGCACAGCCCGTGGATGAAGGTGTCACAGGCGGGGAACCGCCTTGGGATCTGGTTGCTTAGAGAAGCCGACTGCCTAGTTATGACTCCCACGGCATAGGGCGACAACAAGAGAAAGAAACCTGCAATGGACCTGCGGTCAAACCTGCCCATTTTTTTTGAAACCAACCTGCAAATAATGGAGCCCAAGCTCCTCAGTCCCGGCAGGGCCATACCAACCCAAGCCCCCTCCTTCCCTAAAGCATTGCGAATTGACTCGTGCACAGGTCTCATTTTTACAAGTCTGATCCAGAATAAAAAAAGGTAGGTGGGACACCTATGCTGTGAGTACCCCAATCACGGTTGTGCCTTCCGCCTTTAGTGCAGAAGAGGCACTGCCAGAGGTTCCATCCATCCCGGTACAGGATACCGTCGTGGAATTGTCTCCTGCCGGTGCAACGACTTTAGCCACTCCTCCCGGATTTGCAGTCGCGTTGACCATTGTGCCAGAAGGCGAGAAGACAAAGCTGCAGAATGCACCCTTTTCAGGGGTCATTGTCGCATTGTCCCTTACCTGCACAAGTACGTTGTGCGATGCCGCATAGATTGCGGGCAGGCCAAAGATCCCCGCTACGGCTGCGGTAGCAAGCACGCCGAGTGTGAGCTTGGCATACATGCTGCTGTTTTGGTGTAATTTCATTAATAACGAATCATGCCAAATTTGAAGATAAAGTGCACTAAGCTTTGATACGACATCTGACTACATAGAAGTTTTCTATGTCTCTTCGCAATATGCCGGATTCAGGGCCTTGCCATGCGGCTCTTTGCCGCTTCACGAAACTTGGTGACTGCAAATCCTTCGACCTCCGTAAACAGCGCCTGTGCAGATATGGGCTTGTTCAATACCGATGCGTGTTCCGAAAGCTGATGGAGTTTTTGCAGCAGATCGTTGCCATATCCGGTTATGAAAATTATTTTTTGCTTGGGAAATACCCCCTGTATGGCCTTTGCAGTCTCGACGCCGTCCATTCCCATCATTTTCTGGTCTAGTATTACTGCATCAAAATACTGCTTGACCTGCCCGTCAGGCTGCTTTGTGTATTGCTTGTATATCCTTTGGCAGTCAAACCCGTTGTTTGTTATTGTCACCTCATGCCCCCGGTCCTCAAGTATGGCCCGGTACGAATCTGCAAGGTCCTTGTTGTCATCTGCGATGAGTATCTTGAGAGGCATTTTTTCCTACAGTCTAGGAGATCTGGCAGATGGTTAACCCTTTGTCTGTTTACAATGCACAACGCAAGAGGCAAAACATGAGAAGAGGCTTCCACAGGTACGACGGTTGATTCAACTTTTCGAGAAATGATAAAAATTCGAAAGAGTAACACAGTTTTAGAAATTTAATATTGTAATGGATTTGTTTGCCTTTGAGAGTCATATGGCTACCACCATCTTCTTGTTACTGCCAAAATTACTGCGCCGGATGACAGAAACCCTATCTCCAAACCAAGATAACCGGAAAATCGATTTTTTATATCATCCAATGTTACACATTTTACATTGGTGCAGACAGTAGGTACACCGTTACGTATGTGTTGGCGCGAATTGAAGTCATTTACCGCATCAAAATAGTTTACAGCATTACTTGTTGAGATCCAAATTCCAAAACCAAGCAAAATTCCAGCAGGAATAATGAAAAATAGAGATTGTTTCTTCACAGAAATCATTATTCATATTATGATTTAACATATTTCCAACAATTCCCACTTCGTCATAACGCTAGTTAGTACACCGTTTTTGTGCCTAGGAGGGGGCGTTCCTTTTTTACTCTTTGTCGATAAACTCGTCTGCAGTCGGGGGCTCCGGGCTCAGTCCCTTCCTCTTCCTAATGTCTGCTATGATGGTTGGAAGAATGGAGTTTGGAATTGGTGTCCATGCCTTGAAGTGGGTGTTCCACATTGCCTTTCCTGCGGTCTGGCCCCTCATGACCTCGGACAGGTCGAAGGTCTCAGATGCTGGAATCTCCCCCGTTACGATATTGACAACGCCCTTTTGTTCCATGTTTAGCACCTTGCCCCTCTTGCCGGATATCACGCCTGCCACGTTGCCGATGAGTTCCTGCGGAATCCTCACCTCTATCCCAAGCATCGGCTCTAGCAGCACGGGGTTTGCAAGCAGCATGGCTCCCATGCATGCGCGCCTTGACGCCGGCCCAAGCTGCGAAAGCCCCCTGTGTGCAGGGTCCTCGTGCGGTACAAAGTGGTGGAATGTAAACTTGCATCCCCTCACCTGCTCCCTTGTTAGCGGGCCTTCCTTCATGGTATCGTCAAATCCTGAAAGTATCGAGTCCGTTGACTCCTGGACAAACTGGACACCCTTGGTGCCGTCCACCATGACGTTGCCCCTCGTGTCGAACCTCATGATGCGCTTGGCGTCGTCCGAGTCCCATCCAGCATCCTTTAGTATCTTCGCCACCTCCTTCTTGTCCTTGTACTCGTTTAGCGTTCCATTTCTTATCATCTCGGCCACCTTCTCGTCGAGCGGCTCCACCTTCATGAAGATCTTGTTGTGCCTGTTTGGCGATTTTGACATTACAGGGCCTGCCGCGGAGCGGATGGTCTCCCTGTAGTTGATGAGCGGCTGTGACGTGACAATGTCCACCTTTGCATCTGCAATTAGCGCGGTTGCAATCTCAAGGTGAAGCACACCCATTCCTGCAATCACTGTCTCCCCGCTCTCCTCGTTTATCTTCACCTGGAGGTTGGGGTCCTCAATTGTCAGCCTGTTTAGCACCTCGACTAGTTTTGGAAGGTCCTTTGGATGCTTTGGCTCCACCGCAATCTGGACAACGGGTTCCGACACATACTGGATTCCCTCAAAGGTCGGCACACCGGCTACGGTGGATATTGTCTGCCCCGCCCTTGCATGCTCAAGGCCCAGGAGCGCCGGGATGTTCCCTGCCGCAAGTTCCCCCACCATCTCCCTCTGGTTTCCCATGAAGAAGTTGACGGACTGGATCCTTCCCTCCCTCTTGCTGTCTATAATGTGAATCCTGTCGCCGTCCTTTAGCCGTCCCGAGAACAGCCTGCCTATGGCCACCGGGCCGGCAGCGGGGTCGACAGTCATGTTTACAATCATCATTACCGCGGGGCCGTTGTCATCGCAGTTTAACAACGCCTTTCCAATGTCGGACTCGAGGTCCCCCTTCCAGATCTTTGGAATCCTGTACTTTTGCGCCTCGGCAGGGTTCGGGTGATGTTTTACCACCATTCCAAGTACAGCGTCGTAAAGCGGCGCCTTTTCAGCGAGGGCCTTTACGTCCCCCCCTTCCGAGTATGCCGCATAAATGTCCTTAAACGATATGCCTTTCTTTTTCATGACGTCGGCGTTGAAGCCCCACCTGTCCTTGGCGGAGCCAAATGAGACGCTGCCGTCCTGGATGCTTACCTTCCACTTGTCCCGGTATTCGGGCTCTGCGTAAATGTCAATCAGCCTGTTAAAGTTTGTAATTATCTCAAGCAGCCATTCCTGCATCTTGTCTGGCGTGAGCCTTAGCTCCTTTATGAGGCGGTCAATCTTGTTGATGTAAAGCACCGGCCTTACCCTCTCCTCAAGCGCCTGTCTTGTAACGGTCTCAGTCTGGGTCATGATTCCCTCAACCGAGTCTGACACTACCACTGCCCCGTCTATTGCCCTGAGGCTCCTTGTAACACGGCCGGTAAAGTCGATGTGGCCCGGGGTATCAATCATGTTAATCACAAACTCCTCACCCTCCTTCTCGTAGAGCAGGGTTACGTTTGCCTGCACTATGGTCATCTGCCTGTCCTGCTCCAGTTTCATCGAATCAAGAGCAAGGGCCTGGCCTGCCACAGACGGGCTGATAATTCCGCTTGATGCAAGAAGGCTGTCGCTCATGGTGGTCTTGCCGTGATCGACGTGCGCAATCACACCAAAGTTCCTGATGTGTTTCTTGTCTCCGATAATTTTGAGAATCTGCTCGGTCGCCTTGTATTTCATGTTTTAGCTAAATCCTTTCCAAGCCTCTATTAAGCGTTTAGAGGAATTTTGCACAAAACTAATAGATCATGGAAGAACTGGCTTTTCTCAGATTATTTTCTTCAACAAAGAAGCACTCCTTTCTTTTCTGCCTCCGTGCGGTGTAGAGTGCAACAAGTTCCGAAAAAAAGATGAAGTACACTGCCTGTTCTAGGAGGTTGCCCGGGGGCGGCTTGATCCTCCCGGCTCCAAGGCCGCAACGCCTGAGGGCCTGAACAAGCCTGCGGTTGTGCGGGTTCGCGGACTCGAATACCAAAACGGTGTCCCCCCTCCTTGCGGAAAAGAGCCCCATGTGGGAGAACTGCTCTATCCTCTCGTAGTGCGCGTCATGTCCCAGGACCTCGTAGAGCTTGGCTGCGCAAAACATTGCGATGGGGAACGTGTGGAGGTTCCCAAGAACGAAGACCTTTCCCCGGAGGGATGCAGTCCTTGCGGCCCTCTGTGCCGCCCTGAAGATCCCGGATGCATCCCCTAGGCGCAGGCCCGAGACAAGCGAGATGCACGTAAGCGCACTTGCAAGGAAGCTCAAGCTGCCGGCAGTCTGGACTCCCGTCGAGCCGAACCTCAGCAGTATGGATTTTCGGCATTTCCGTGCAAGCCTGCTCTGGCCGTTTGCGGTTATGGCAACGGCAGAGCCGTGTAGCGCGGCAAGCCTGATGTTCGATGACGTGTTGCCGGATATCGACACCAGATAGAGGTCCTTTGCGGCAGCGAGTTTTCTGTTCTTGATGAGGTCAAGCGGATCAAACGCCCTAGCCCCGTGTGAGGAAAATGCCTCGGCAAGGAGCGACGACGCAAACGAGTCGCCAGTGCCGCAGAAGACGGCCCGTTTCTGCCGCAAGGGGCCAAGCCTTTCTTGCGGCCTGAATTTTTTTGCAAGTTCAACCTGCATCCAAATCTCAGTTTCAAAGGCGTCTATTGTGCGCACACCTGTGATTTTTATAATAGGGCTAAAAATCCTACCTTATGGAAATTTCCGTGGGGCACACGCCCGACTCGGACGACGCATTCATGTTTTATGCCATGCTGACAGGAAAGGTCACCTCGCCCGATTTTGTCGTAAAGCAAGTGGTCGAGGACATCGAGACCCTAAACAGGCGGGCGCTCACCCACGAGCTTGACGTTACGGCGGTCTCGGCACACGCGTGCGCATACATTAACGATTACACCGTACTTAGGAGCGGCGGGAGCTTTGGCAAGGGATACGGCCCCATCGTCATTGCAAGGGAGGACATGTCTGCCGAACGGCTGAGTCGCTCAAAGATTGCAATTCCTGGAAAGATGACATCCGCATTCCTCCTCCTGCAGCTCATGATAGGAAAGGCAGACTATGTCGAGATGAAGTTCAGCGACATACCGGAAGCTGTTACCAAGGGAACCGTGGATGCGGGACTTGTCATCCACGAGACCCAGATAACGTACGAGCAGAACAACCTCAGGAAGATACTTGATGCCGGAGAGTGGTGGCGGGAAAGCACGGGCGGCCTGCCCGTGCCACTTGGGATAAACGTCATGAGTTCCAAGTTCGGCCCCGAAACAATACGAAAGTTTGACGAGTATTTCCGCGAGTCCATAATTTACGGAATGGCCCATGTTGCCGAGGCCCTTGACTATGCCATGGAGTACAGCAGGGGCCAGCCAAGGGACCTGATAGAGAGGTTTGTCAGGATGTACGTAAATGATGTTACAATCGAGATGGGGCTCCTTGGCGAGCAGGCCATCAGGACCCTATTCCAGTTTGCAGCCGAGAAGGGCCTCGTTCCGGATTTTGAGCTCAAGTTTGCGTGACACCGCGCCAATCAAGGATTAATTAGTGGCGCGGGCAAGATCCCACCGATGGACAAGCGCATCTTCCTCCTCGGGGTCGCAATGCTGGCATCCGGCGGCATCTCGTGGTTTTATTTCAACAGCAACCAGCCAATGGCCCAGTCGGGTATGACAGCGGACCAGACAAGCCAGTTCTACCAGCAGGTTGCCATAAACACCGGGATTCAGAACATTTCAGGAATGGTTGCAGGCCTAGGGTTTTTCATTGCACTGATAAGCATAGGCCTGAGACGAAGGAGGAAGGGCGAACCAGGCAAGTCCATAACGCAAAAGCCTGCCCAGACCTAAAAGTTTCTCAATATGTTGAACATGGTGTCGCGCTGCGAGGCCTGCCTGCCTATCTCCTTTATCGTTTGTGCAAGCTCAAGAATGGACGAGTTGGTTCCCTTTCCCGCGGCCCGGTAAATCTCCTCCGAAAAGGCGGTGCCCACCATGTCGCTTCCGCCATATGTCAGTGCAACCTGCGCAAGCTTCTTGCCCAGGGCTACCCAGTAGACTGAGAGGTTGTTTATCTGGTTTGCAAGCATCAGCCTTGACACTGCGATAATCCTCAGGTCGTACGTCGACGGGCTTTCCGACTTGACAAGCCCCTCCTTTTCAAGTTCCGTGTTTTCAAGGCTGAACTTGAGCGGTATGAACGTGATAAACCCGCCGGTCCTCTTCTGGACCTCGCGGAGCTTGACGAGGTGGTCTATTACGTGCTCGGGCTTTTCAATGTGCCCAAACAGCATGGTTGCATTGCTCTTTATCCCAAGGTTGTGGGCCTGCTCTATGGTATCAAGCCACTCCTTGCCTGAGCACTTGCCCCGGACAATCCTTCCCCTGATCTCAGGGTGAAACAGCTCGGCCCCTCCCCCAGGCATGGTATCAAGCCCTGCGGACTTGAGCCTGGTTAGCACCTCCTTTACCGAATTCTTGGTGAGTTTTGAGAGGAAAAAGACCTCTGCTGCGGTAAGCGCCTTGATGTTCATCTCCGGATGACTCTTCTTTATTGTCTTGAACATCTCCTCATAGTATTCCAGCGGCAGGTCAGGGTGGAATCCCCCCACAATGTGGACCTCTGTTGCCCCCATCTCCTTTGCCTTGCCTACCCTTGCCTCGATGTCCTTTGCGGTGAGGGTATAGGCGTCCTTTTCCCCGCCCTTCCTGTAAAAGGCACACATTTGGCAGCTTGCTGCGCAGACGTTTGTATAATTCAGATAATATGATGCGGCAAAGGTGACCGTATTTCCGACAAGCTTCTGCCTTACAAGGTCGGCAGTCGCTCCCAGCATGTAGAGGTTGTCATATGACATGAGCTCAAGCCCGTCCTCGTACGAGAGTTCCTCCCCTGAGATCGCCTTCTCAAGTGCACGCGAGTCCTTGACTAGTTTTTCCAGCACGCCCTCTGATGAACCCCCTGTCAATATAAAAGTAAACTGTGTTTCAGCGGAAGAGGGCCTTCTTGGTTATCTCCCTTGAGCACTTGTTGTTCCGGACGCAGTATTCCTGGCACTGGCTTGCAACATGCGGCGTGTCATACCCAAACCCGCACTTGTCGCAAAAATAGTATTTTTTCCCCTTCCGGAACTGTTCCTGCACCATGTGATAGATATCGTGATGCCAAAATTTAGAATTTTGCCCCCTAGCGATTCTTTTATTGCCCCATGAAATGCGATATGGATGTATGAGGTTGCACCACATAGGCGTAGTCGTTCCAAGCATAAGGGACTCCCTCGGTGAGCTGGGAAGGTTCTTTGACTTTAAGGAAACGGGCCTCCCCATGCCTGTTGCCACAAGAAAGGTCAACGTATGCTTCCTTAGGATTGGAGAGCCGTTCCTTGAGCTTATCGAGCCCCAGTCAGACGACGCCGGCATTGCGGGTTTTGCCGCGGCAGGGGGAGGCATACACCACATCTGCTTCGAGGTGGACGACATCGAGCTCGAGGTCAAGAAAATGGTAGAGAGCGGAGCAACCCTCCTTGTCAGCCCCGAGAGGGGGTTTGATGAGAGGCGTATCGCCTTTGTTGACCTTAACACAAAGACAAGGTGCGGCCTTGTCGAGTTCCTTGAGAGGGCTCCCCCCTCCAGATGACATGCAGCCGCAAGGCTCCGGCCCGGCCTTGTCGCGCGGGCCTGACCTAGTTCAGTCTCCTTGACAGTAAAATTACGCCAACTATTGACAATGACAGCACGATCGGCGCCACCGGGCCAAATTCCGGTACAAAGGTAGTGCTTCTTGCAAACATTATTTCGCTGTTCTGCTGCCCCACGCCAAGCCATGCAAGGTAAACGGAGTCTGGCGTCGCAACCATCTGGTTGTACCATGTCCCTCCGGTGCTGTTGCTCACGTTTATCGGGGAGGCAAAGGTGGAGCCCCCGTCGGAGCTCTTGTCGATGTAGACATCATAGAGGCCATGCGAGTCGTCCACCCAGCTCACATAGACGTTTCCCTCGTAGGCAACTTGCGGCCACCCGGAGGCGCCGGGGTCGTTGCTTAGGTTAACTGGCGTCCCGAAGGTCCGTCCCCCGTCGGAGCTCCCGGCAAAATAAATGTCATAGTTTTTATCAGTTACCGTCTCGGTCCACACGACATAGACTTCCCTGCCCGATGCGGCAATCTGCGGATACCCCGAGTCCTGGCTTCCCCGGCTCACGTTGACAGGCGTGGCAAAGGTCTTGCCGCCGTCGCCGCTGCTTGAGGAAAGGATGTCAAAATGCCCCGACGAGTCGTCCATCCAAACAACATAGATGTCGCCGTCTGAGACTGCCATCTGCGGTGCCCCCGAGTTGCCGCTGTTGGTGCTTATGTTTACCGGCTGTCCAAAGGTGCTTCCCGAGTCGTTGCTTGTTGCCATGAAAATATCAAAATTTTTCCCGCTGTCGTCCTCCCATAGAAGGTAGACGTGCGGGCCGTCAGCGTAGATTTTTGGGATACCGGAATTCCCCCCGTGCGATGTTATCGCCGTTGGCTGCACAAAGGTCGCCCCTCCATCGTCGCTTTTTGCAAAAAAGATGTTTGTAACATCGCCTGCTGTCCTGTCAAGCCATGCCACATAGACGTGCGTACCCTCGATTACTATTTGCGGAAAGGCCGAATCCCTCGACGAGTTGCTTATCTGGACTGGCGAGGTGAAGCTGGTGCCATTGTCGTCGCTTTTTGCAAACGCGATGCTTGACTTGTTTGCCAGGAAGGACTGCCACACTGCCCCCACAATGTTGCCTGAGCTTGCTATCCTTATGTTGTCGGTTGCACCCCCTATTGTTCCAAGGTTAATCTCGCCTCCAAACGAGACTCCGCCGTTGGTACTCTTTGAAATCTTGGCTCCAAACTTGCCGGCGGTGTTGTCTATCCATCCCAGGTAGACGTTGTTTCCCGAGACGGCAATCTGCGGTATGGTAGAGTTGCCCCCGGGGGAGCTTACTGCAATTGGACTTGTAAAACCCGTAGAATCTGCAGAGGCAAATGCAAACGGAACTGCAAGTGCCACTGCAAGAAAAGCAAGAGCGGTTTTCCGCATACACAGTGCTTTTTTGCGGATTATAAGATAGTTTGCCCGGATGTCAAGGTCGCGTGCTGTCTACAACCATGTTGAGCTCCACCCTGTCCTTGGTGTTTACTGTGTTTGCCACGTGTGAAACCAGGACCGCCTCCCTTGGAGAGCCCCCTCCTGAAAGGGTCGTCCTCAACTCTACCGGTTCAAACTGCGTGTTTGGCCCAAGCATGATCCTAGGAAGGAGCTCAAGTATTGAAAGGTCTCCTGTCGATCCCCGCACCTTGTAGGCCATGACATCGGTAAAATACACCCCGCCCCTTGTCGTAGGCTTGCGCACCGGTACCTTTGACCTTGTTATCGAGACGTCGCGAAGGTCAAACTTCCTTTGTCCGACATGCATCACAAACTCAAGCCCGATAGCCTTCATCACCTCGGAGATGAGATCCTCGTTTACCGCCAACATCTCGCACGTGCACAAAAGGTGTATTATTTCTTAAGATTCCCAAGGTGCGTTCCTGCAGGCAAAGGCTTATCATAGTTTTCCAAGTCTTGGGTCTCTGGTGTCGCTTGAAAAATTATGAGACGGAGGAGGCTTGGAGATACCACAATGGGACCAAGCATCCAAACGGCTTCCTGATGGACATGCTTCACAGGCACCGCCCGGCGAGCAGGCCTTACCCTTACAAGCGGTACAAGGACTGCCCCAAGGTTGCCCTCCTGCCCGACAAGTCTCCAGGAAAGGTTTCCGCGCTTGATGCCATATCCTGCAGGAAATGTAACACGGAGGACATCGTACCGGATATGGCCCTGCTTTCCAAGTTGCTCTACTTTTCGGGGGGCATTACAAGGTCCATCGCCTTTCCGCCTCCCCTTGGGCGCGTCGAGTTCAGGGCGGCATCCTGCACCGGCGCACTTTATCACATAGAGATGTATGTCGTATGCTCGGGCTTGGCCGGCCTGGAAGATGGTGTCTATCACTACGACCCCAGGGACGACACCCTTGATGTCCTCAGGACGGGCAACTACCTCGGCGTCCTTGACGAGGCCACCGCCCACGGGCCTGCCACATCCCGCTTTCCGGCCGCGATAATCTATACTGACATCTTCTCAAGGAACTCTGTCAAGTACCAGGCAAGGGAATACCGTCATGCCTTTTGGGACTGCGGTACAATCCTTTCAAACTCTCTGGCAGTGGCATGCGCCCATGACATTCCCCACAGGCTCATCATGGGGTTTGACGACTCGGCGGTAAACGGCCTTGTAGGGGTTGACGGAAAAAAAGAGGCATCCATTGCAATGCTTGCGCTTGGCAGCACCCAGTCTGCGCCCCCCGCCCCTCCCCCTCTTGGCAGGACTCCCGGGTCCGAGCAGGCGGAGTACGCAATGGTTTCAGAGGCCATACTTGAGATGCACGAGTCGTCCAGCCTCCAATCCCATGAAGTAGCTGGCTGGAGGAGGCAGTACCTGCCAGACGGGCAGGAACCGTCAGGCCCCACAAGCATGGGAAAGGAGCAGGCCTCGGCCGAGAGCATTGAGAGTGTCATACTCAGGAGGGGCTCCACCCGCAGGTTCGCCCACGAACCAATCTCCCTTGGCCAGATGTCCGCAGTCCTCGGGAGGTCGACTTGCGGATTTGACGCAGACTATGGATCCGGTACAATAAGCGACGTGTACGTTATTGCAAACGCCGTAGAAGGTCTTGAAAGCGGGTCGTATTTTTACGGCAAAAATTCCCACACCCTTGAGGAATTGCAAAAGGGCGACCTGCGGGATGCCTCAGGCCACCTGGGGCTCGACCAGAGCCTTCCATACGACGCGTCGGCGACGGTCTTTTTCCTGACTGACCTTGGAAAATTGCTTGCGCTTTATGGAAACCGAGGATACAGGGTCGCGCAGATTGATGCCAGCGTGGCGGCAGGAAGGATGTATCTTGCAGCATATGCACTCGGAATTGGCGCAACAGGCCTCACCTTTTACGACGATGACGTCACGGCCTTTTTTGAGCCGCATTCCCGCGGCAAAAGCGTCATGTTCATGCTGGCGCTTGGAAAGAAATCAAAGGCATAGTTCCCGTCCATTCTCAATCCTTAAATCCATACCGCCAAATCCAAGAGGGAGTATGCGCGTGATGAAAAGGCATGCCGTGCTTGCCCTGCTTGTCCTGGTCCCGGTAGCGGTAGATCTCTGCGTCCCGCTATACAACAGGGACCCGCCCGAACTTTTCGGCCTGCCCTTCTTTTACTGGTTCCAGACTATCTGGCTTTTCGTCTCGGCCGCCTTTTACATGGCCTACGCCCGCCTCAAGGAGAGACAGTCATGGTAGGGCCAGACGTTACCACTGGCTTTGCCGTGCTATTTGTCATGTTCATCGTCCTTGGGTTCTACGGGAAATACTGGAGGAGGGGCGACCTTAACCATGTCCACGAGTGGTCCCTTGCCGGAAGGAAGCTTGGCACCACCCTCGTCTTCTTCCTCATCGGGGCTGACCTTTACACGGCCTACAGCTTTGTAGCCATACCATCGGGAGTCTTTGCCAAGGGGGCACTCTATTTTTTTGCCATCCCGTATGTGATGCTGACCTTTGGCGTCGCCCTTGTTACCATGCCGAGGCTCTGGACCCTGGCAAGGGAGAAGGGGTACATCACGGCATCAGACTTTGTCCGAGAAAGGTTTGGAAGCCCGGCGCTTGCGGTAATGATTGCAATAACTGGGATTGTCGCCGAGCTCCCATATATCGCCCTCCAGATAGTCGGGATGCAGTCAGTCCTAACGGTAATGCTTGCCGGCACGGCAAACGCCCAGATTGTGGGCGAGATCTCGCTCCTTATCGCCTTCATAATTTTGGCAGCCTTTACCTACACGAGCGGCCTGAGGGGTGCAACACTCACAGCAGTATTCAAGGATGTGCTCATCTGGATAACGGTACTTGCCGTTGTTGTGGCAGTGCCCCTGAGCATCGGAGGGTTCGGACACGCATTCTCGCAGGTAAAGGCAAACTATCTCACGCTTCCGTCCTCCCTCGTTCCGGGATACTCCACCCTAATCCTTGGAAGCGCGCTTGCGCTCTATCTCTATCCTCACGCAATAAACGGCGTCCTCAGCTCTGAGAGCGCGAACAAGCTCAGGAAAAGCACCGCCCTGCTACCGCTGTACGGCGTGGGCCTTGCTGTCCTTGCACTGATGGGAGTCCTGGTCTTTGCAGTTCCAGGCGCCATGAACTTCCTCTCCCAGTTTCCCGAAAGTTCGCGCGGCATCCTGGTTGTTCCCTCGCTGATATTGTATACAATGCCAGGCTGGTTTTCAGGAATTGCGCTGCTTGGAATCTTTGTCGGCGGGCTCGTGCCGGCGGCAATCATGGCGATGGCCCAGGCAAACCTCCTCACGCGAAACATAATCAAGGAGTTCAGGCCGAACCTAAGCGACGCCTCGGAGATTCGCATCACCAAGATTTCATCCACGGTCTTCAAGTTCGTTGCACTTGGTTTTGTCTTCCTTGTGCCGGCAACATATGCAATCTCGCTGCAGCTGCTCGGCGGGGTCTTGATTGCACAGGTCCTCCCCGCGGTGCTCTGCGGGCTCTACGTCAAATCTCTGAAAAAACTGCCGCTTATCGCAGGGCTGCTCGTAGGAATATGGTCCGGCATCTACATGGTCGAGGCCGCAAACAGCTTCGGACCACTCACGTCCTCCCTTTTTGGAACGCCCCTTGGCCCCATTTACATTGCAGTCATTGCGCTTGCCGCAAACCTTGCAATCGCGTTTGGCGGCAGCTACATCAAAAGAAGATAGGTTGAAGCAGTAGGAACTCTCAGGTTTGGTGCCAGGCCCTACTCGTATTCCATCAGTTTCTTTTCTTCTAGCAGGGTGTGTAGGTTGTGAACTGCCCTGTATACCTCGGATTCCTTCTTCGTTCCTGTACACACAAGCTTGCCAGATGCAAATATCAGCACTACCGAGCGCGGGTCAAGCATCCTGTGGATGAGTCCTGGGAACTGCTCCGGCTCGTACATGCTTCTTGGAAGGCTTCTGGCGGCGCGCTCTAGGTGGACCTTTCCCCCGAGGCTTACGGAAGCTACAATGTTCTGGATTGTAATCTCAGGGTCATTTTTTATCTTGATCTTTCCCTTGCGGAGCTTCTGCACCACGGTCCTTACCGCGTTTATGGCTGCGTCTTCCGACTTGGAGCCGGTACACACCATCTTGCCCGAGCTGAAGATCAGCGTGGCAGTCTTTGGCGACTTTAGCCTAAAGACAAGTCCCGGGAACTGCTCTGGGTGATATTCTACGTCTGGGAATGTTTTTGTTATCTCAACCAGATCGATTTTCTGGTCGACGGAGGCTGAAGCAACAACGTTTACAATGTCTACAATCGGTTTTGTTTGAGGCACTGGAAAGGGTACAAATTCATACTATATATACTAATTAGATATTCCATGCATAAAACAGGCATACCGTACGGTAGGGAGGGGGTACGCCACGCACATGCCCTAGTAGGAGGCGCAGGATACAGTTCCGCTGATCCTTTCGATATCTGGGTCCTTTGAGATCTCATAGATTGTGCCGAGGCTCATCAGGCCGACGACCTCAAGCTCTTGGTGCTCCTTCATTGCCATCTCAAAACCGTATTGTCCCATCTTGAACCTCTTTTGCTCGAGATCTACGCCCTCTCGGTACCTTATGACGATCTCGCCATGCGGTTCCACGTCAGTGAACTTTCGCTCATAGTACATTGCCTGCATTGCCAGTTCTGGGTCAATTTTCTGAAGTTTTGTTTCTACGTCCTTTAGGAACTCGTCGTATTCTGCCTCAATTACCTGAGACATGCATTATTTACGCATGGATCTTATTTAAATCTGTAAAACACATAGGGCTGTACCGTAAAAAAGTTGCTGAGAATTTGTTAGTGAAGGTTATCAAGGGTTCCGCATAATTATAGCACATGGCCATACTCTACATTCACGGGCAGGCAGAAATACCAGAAGGCCTGGAGATTCCCCTCGAGGTCGTTTCCAACATTCTCAGCGGGGCGGACATGAGGCATGATAGGTGTTCAGAGAGAGCGATTAGCTAGCTGGTGCAACCACAATGCCGACCTCCTCGTTATTGCGTGCGGAGCCCTGACCCTAGCCTATGTCGAGACACTTGCAACCGTCACAAACCCATACCCCAACATCGACCTTGGTTTTTGGGGGCTCTTTTTCGGAGTCGTAATGCTCTCCATCGGAATCTCGGCCCTTGTGTGCTACAGGGTTATCCTCAGGCTGCATGGATCTTTCGGCATGTGATGCCTGCGGACCCGTAAGAAAGTGCCTTTCGGAGAATCAAGTCATGGATTATATTTTACTTGGAAAAAGTCCCAACGCACAGATGAATTTTGGAAAGATCTTCGAGCGAAAGAGGGCAGACGCCGCGCCAAGGAACGCGGAGGAAATATCCAAGATAAAGGAACGCATAGAGAAGGAGGACAGGGCTTTTGAGGATGAGCTGCCAGCAAAATATTCCCTGCTACAAGAGTTCAGCGAAGACGAACTGAAAAAGCTGTGCGACCAAGTCCTTGGAGCCCGCCCCCCGAAAGAAGAGTTTGCAGACAAGGGAGGCACCCCGAGGGATCTTCCGCAGTTCAAGGAGGACTACATACACTTTATCATTGACGAGTTGAGGCTGGCAGAAATCAGGTCCTTTGCAGTAAAAAACAAGATAGTTCCAGGCGGGCACTTCAGGGACTAGCTTGGCGGGACGACAAGGTCAAGGAAGATTGTTTTTGTCACGGCGCCATTGGATGCACTGACTGCCAACGTATAGTTTCCAGGGGGCGCGGAATAGTCGGTCAGCGAAAGCTGCGCATCACGGGCCGAGCCAAGGTCAAGGGTGCCAGGCTCGATGCTGACACCTACGTTCCCAAAACCCGCAGCCGGCGAGAGGGAGCTTGAGGCGTTGATGTCCACCCTGTTTCCGCTGTAGGGGCTTGTACCGTCCACCTTCAGGTTTACTATCACGGGCTTGGAGGCATCAGGATTCAGGACGACCCTCTGACTGCTTGCGGAAATGGAGAATGGTACCGGCACGTGCCCGTCAATCCTTCCCAGCTTATCTGTATTCCACTCGGAAAACCAGAGTACCATGTTGTCGCGGGGATCCGTTGCTATGTTGAGCGGATATGTCAGGTACCCGTCCTTTGGCCGGGATGGTATGTCATATTCCACCATGGTCTTGTTCTGGATATCAAATAGCGCAAGTTTGTTCCCCTCGTGCTCGTTAAACCAAAGGTACTTTCCTCCCTCAACTGGCCGCAGCCAGAATGGGAGCGTGGTGGCGTGGAATGCGTTCTGGGAGGTCGGATACCGAACCACCTGGTCTGTCCCTACAAGGTAACGCGTAAGAAAGCTCGTTTCGTGCTCTGTCAGCCATATCGAGCCGTTCCCCACTATGACGTCCGTGGGGGCAGAGAGCTGCGTCGTGTTGCCCTCAGGAATCTCACCCACCTTCCGGATTCCAGAAACCGTGCCGTTATGCATGGTTATGGAATACTGCACTATCTTCTGCGAGGTAATCTCCGTCACCCAAAGGGACTTTCCCAGCAGGTAGAGGCCCGCAGGCCCTGTCCCATTTCCAAGGTCAAACGACGATATGCTGTAACCCGAAGGGGATGCCGGGTCCTTTTCTATCACCCCTACCGAGTCTCCCTCCAGTGTTGTAAACCATATGTCGCCGCTCCCAGGATCCGCCTTCATCTGGAAGGCCGAGCCTGCCTTGGAGTCCATTGCATGGAAAGAGTCGTCAGCCGGGTCAAACCTCCAGATTGTACCGGATCCAAGTGCGGAGAACCAGATCATCCCGCTGTTGTCTTGGACCATCGTCCAAACCATGCTGGTGTTTTGCCCGGGCCTGAGGAACTGGTGGCTATGGTCCCTTATCTCATATTTTTCCAAGGCCCCAGAACTGTCAAGACTGTAGAGCAGATTCGATTTGGAGGGCGTTACCCAGACTGTCCCCTGCTTGTCAACTACCAGCCCGTTTGGGCCCGTATTGTCGGGAAGCGAATATTCCTCAAGGTACGGATTCTTGCTGGCAACTGGGGCAGCCATGTGGTTTGACCCTGATGACTGAAAGATGAAAAACAAAACTGCCACCGCGGCTAGGGCCGACCCGGCCGCGATTGCCGACCTTCGAGTTATCAATCCATGTCTCCTGAGGATGACTTGCCAGTGGCTTTCCTTATGAGTGTCACGCAGATTCTTTCCGTGCCTGAGGCCTTCCCCAGGGAGACGCTGGGCTGAAAATGACAGCCAAATATAATATACTTTGGCCGCCTAGACACCCCAAATGCAAAAGAAATTCCTCCTGCTCTTTGTCTATTTTGCCTTCTTTGTGGGGCTTGTAACGTATGAGATAACACACCCGCCGTTTAGCAGCGATGCTGCAAAGGTAGGCAACTACGAGGTGCACGTAACGACTACCCCGTCAGTCCCTGACATTGGCAAGACCACAAAGGTCCACTTTAGGGTGCTGGACCAGTCAGGCAACGTGGTTGACAATGTTAGGATGGGAGTAAAGGTCTACCACGACGATGACCTCACAAGGGAGTTTCCCCCCACCACCTATCCAGGCGAATGGGACATGGACTATGTCTTTCAGGAGCCCGGCAACCACGTCTTCCAGGTAGACCTGTATGATCCCGGCACCGGGAACGTTGATTCCTACGACTTTAACATAACAACCCTGAGCCTTTACACCTCAATCTTCACGGTACTCGTCATTGCCGGTGTTGGTGCCGCAGCAGGAATAGTCATTGCCATACTGTTTTTTACCAAAAAAACACGCCCAAACTTTAGATATTAAGGAAAGGCGTGGTCCTTTTCTGCAGGTCACTTGGAGAACACCTCCTTTGAACAGCGCCATTGCGCCAGTTCGCTTCATGTTTCCTGCGGGACCACGCAAAGTCAAGCCATTTTTTGTGGCCTTACTTGCATGTATTGATTATGAATTTCATAATATTTAAGATTTTAATATAATTATTACAGATGGGTGTGTTTTCCAAATAAATCTTGTAATATATCTATTTTATTTATGCAATTACCATAACACCGATGTGCAAATCTCCTAGGCCGCGTTCAGAATCCGGTACAATCGTGGCACACCGGGGCGGGAAGGCTCCTAAAAAATCTCCTTGGTTTTTATTTGATCTTGACATCCATTGTATCAAGGACTAGGGGTCTGGCACACTAGGGGCAGCAGAAATGAACTTTACTGAAAAATGGAAGATGGCTTTTGAGGCACTGGTCGACAGGAAGGTAAGGACCATACTTACGGTCCTCATGGTGGTCCTCGGAAGCAGCCTAGTTGTCGTAATAGACGGCCTCAGTGCAGGCCAGTCTGCATTTCTGGAAAAGCAGTTCAACGTGCTTGCCGACAACGTCATCTTCGTCAGCTCCGGACTCCACTCGTACCATTCAGAGTCGTCCACCGCATCCTTAATCATAAACAGCGTGATAGTAAACAGGATAAAGGGCCTGCCCTTTGTCGAGGACACAAGCCCGAGCTATTCCGGGTCAATCCAGATCACATCGCAGGGAAACGTCCAGCATGTCGGCGTCCACGCAATGGACCCCACCAAGATCCAGGAGATCCTGCCAAACGTCCAGTTTGTGGACGGGTCGGCCGTGGACCCCAGTGACAGGTCCGCCATGATAGTAGGCGACACCGTTGCAAACCCTCCAGGCGCCACTACCCCGTTTGTCACGCTAGGCCAGACCATCCAGGCCTCGTTTACCTATGCCGACGCGTCAGGCAAGCAGGTCCAGGAATCAAAGAGCTTTGTCGTTACTGCAATAATGAAGCCTTCAGGAAACAACTACCTTGACAATTCGGTGATAATCAACTTGGATGCGGGGGACCAGTTGCTTCACAAGTCGGAAAGGTATGACTCCGTCACAGTCCTTGCCCTCTCACCTGCATATGTGGACACTGTACAGCAGGAGCTTACATCCCAGTTTGGCCAGACGCTTGGCATCACCACCCCCAAGGCAATAATGGCCGTCAGGGAGCAGACCGCGAGCGGCAACGCCATGTTTGTCCTTATGATAGGGCTCATTGCATTGGTGGTGGGCGCCGTGGGAATAGTAACTACACTTTACAACTCCGTGACCGAGAGAATACGCGAGATAGGCACCCTGAAGGCAATAGGCGCACAGAACAGCACCATCCTTGGCCTCTTCCTCGTAGAGGCCGTCCTGATAGGAATCATCGGTGCGACATTGGGAGTTGCCGTCGGCATCGGAGGAGGATACCTGATGAGCTTTACCGCCGTCTCCCATGCGAATGGTCCGGGACCAGGCGCCCAGATCCCACCCATCTTTACGGTATCTGACATAGTCAAGGTTTGGCTGCTCTCAGTCACCCTTAGCATCGTTGCCGGGGTCTTTCCCGCGTGGAAGGCCTCAAGGCTTTCGCCCCTTGTTGCACTGAGACGCGACTAGGGCATGCCGCCAGCACCCCGGGACTGCGCGAGCCTTTTTCCAACCCTTTGCATTACAGGCTATTCAAGCATGGTCCAGAACCTCGTGTACCTGAACAGCCCAAACCATCCAGATATGAAGAACCCAAGGGAGAGCGCAAAGAGCAGGTAAAGGTCGCGCTTTCGGTGTGCCAGATCCATGTTAAGGAAGATGAATGCTCCCATCCCTATCAGGCCGAAAAACAGGACCAGCCGTCCCACCCTTTTCCAGTTCAACAGTCACAATCCCTTCGGGGAGGGATATAAAATCGACCTCGCGACCGACCCAGTTCCATCTTCCCACCCTAAATGATGCCGCATTTGGCATAGTACTGCTGGTGGTAATCCTCCGCCCTGTAAAAATCAGGGGCCGGAAGAATCTCAGTCACTATTTTTTTGCCGAAATTTCCAGATTCCTGCATCGTTTCCCTAGAACGTTTTGCCTCCTCCTCCTGTCCCTTGTCGTGGCAGAATATGACAGACCTGTACTGCTTGCCAATGTCTGGCCCCTGGCGGTTGAGCGAGGTTGGGTCGTGGCAGTGCCAGAATACATCCAAAAGCTTCTCGTATGAAATCAATGAGGGATCAAACTCGACTTGCACCACCTCGGCATGGCCAGTGGCGTCTGTGCAGACTTCCTCATATGTCGGGTTCCTTAGGCTTCCCCCCATGTACCCGACGGAAGTGGCGGTGACACCCTTTACCTTCCTAAACTCGTGCTCGACGCACCAAAAGCATCCTGCGCCGAAGGTGGCCTTCATGGGTTTAGTTTTCTCAACACCAGATTAAACCCTATCGCAAAAGCGGCGGGAGCAGATGTAATGCCTGAAAGTCGCTCAGGTGTCCCGAAGACCACGCGCAAATTCCCTGCCTGTCGACAGTCTGGCCCTGGCTTGCGGATGGCATGGTGATTATCTTGCTGTCCACCAAGAACTGTATCGAGCCAGCAAATTCCGAATCCCCTATGGTGTTGTTGCACCAAAGGGATGCCAGGTTCCTCACCCAGTGGGGGACAGGGCGTGAGTATACGACGGAAACCGAGAATGAGCGGAGGACCGACGTACCTTCCGCGTTTGACGCAGAGCACGTTACGGGCGTGGTCCCCACCGGAAAGTGTGATCCCGACGAGGGAAAGCAGACAGCGCCTGTGAGCCCTTCAAGAGAGGTCGAGTTGGCAAAGTTGACAACTGTACCCGATGCATTCTGCGTAGGGACTGTTATGTTCCTCGTCACGGGTGCAGAGGGTCCCTGGGCCGGACCCGGCTGGTAGTGCGTCCCGATGGTCAGGTAAATGCTTGATTCTGACGGGATGGGCTGCGAATAGTCTACTACGCGGAACTCAAGGGTGGACCCAATCTCCACTGGAAAGCCGTCGATTTCCCTTGGAATCTTGAAGGTTGCAGCAAAGATGTCGGTGTTGGGCCCAGTCTCCCGGAGGACTCCGTTTCCAATGTCAAATGCAGAATCGGCAAGAGTGGTGCTCACCCCTCCCATGTGTACCTCCACTGCACTAAGCGGTATGTCGTCTGGAACCTCCGAGTCTAGGTTGTAGTTTGGCGCATAGATTTGAAGCGTATAGTATTGCCCTATGTTGATGCTTTGGGCAGATGGCGCTACAGGCGTGGTCGGGATTGAGCTTAGGGTGACAGACTGGGTCAGTGTCTGAGGATGTCCCGAATAGTCAGCCGGCTGGTGGTAGGTCATCTGCACCACGTCTCCGTTTTGCAGCGGCCTCCCGTCAATGGAGGACGGAAGGGTTAGCTCGAGCTGGAATTCTCCCGTGTCAATCCCGGTCTCGACCATCTCCGATGGCCCGGCTATAGGTATGCCGTTTATGGTAAAATCAACAAGGCCTGCAGTTGAAAGTGTCATCACGCCACGGTGGTCCGTCACAAGGTTCTCGTCGTCTATGTAAAAGGTAAGTACCGTTCCCGGACTGGGCGATTGGGCAAGGACCCCAGGCACCGGCAGCAGCAGGAGGAAAAGTACGAGGCGCTTCATAGAACCATTAGGAACGGCGTGGCTATAACTATGTCTTGCCCCACCCCACACGGTTCCAATATCACAATTTTTGAGTTTTGTGATAATGAAGGTTAAAAGCTTATTTGCGAAACTAGTTTGTATTGGAACGTAGGGCGTCTTGCTCGATTTGTTTCAACGGGGGAGGCAGCTACCGGACATGAAGCTTGCAAGCATCACGCCCTTTATCGCAATATCAATACTTGGAATCGCGGTTTTTTCAGGCCATTCCGCGCTCAACCGCAGTGTAGACCTCACCCAGTGGAGGAACAACCAGCAGATCTTGCTGCTCATAGAGAACTGCCAAGACGGGCAAATAACCATGTCAGATTGCAAGGAGCAGATACCAAACGTACTTGACCAGTGCAGGGCCATCCATGTTCTTGCCTGCGACGACGAGAGGCTGGCAGGCATTCTGCACTCCGGAGACATCAAGGTCGGAATAGAGTAGGAGTTCAAGGCCTGCGCCTGAAGGCGCCGGGATTTCTGGCGCGGATGCTAAACCTCGTGCCCGACAGCTCGCTAAGCGACGCGCTCGGATTGAGGTTTGCCAAATTCATAGAACGTTCCGGGCAGGCCTAGTCAGTTCTTCCTGTGCAGCCTGGGCTTGAGCTTGGAATTTTTCTTGAGCAGTTCCAGCGCAAGGGCCTTGTTATTCAGGGCAACGTCATATTTCTTGTCTATCCTAAGGGCGGCATTAAAGCACTTTATGGCGTCCTTGAGGAGCCCTATCTCGCCAAGCGAGAGGCCCTTGTATGCCATCGCCATGGCATACCTAGGCTGGATCTTCAGTGCCCTGTCATAGCAATCAATGGCGTCGTGATATTTCCCAAGGGTGTGCAGCGCCGACCCCTTGTTGACAAGCGCATCTGTGTTCTTGCCCTCAAGTTCCAATGCGAGATCATAGCACTTTATTGACTGCTTCAATTTTCCTAGGTTCTGCAGAGTTACGCCCTTGTTGATAAGGGCAGGCACGTTGGACGGGTCTTTGTATAGCACAAGATCATAGTATTCAAGGGCAAGCGTATACTCACCCTCTTCGCATAGGTCGTATGCCTCGTCAAGAAGGGATGAGTTTCTCATCTTCCAGTACTAGAAAATTGGAGGATATTACCTTTTACTGAAAGATCCTTTCCTTCCGGGTCAATGCGCCGTGTGCGGAACTATAATCATATACCGGTTGGTGATCCCACCATCGTGAATGAATTCCTCGCGCTTGCAATCTTTGCCCTAGTCTACGTCCTCATCGTAGGAAGGATGCGGTTCAAGATCCCCATATGGACATCCATGCTGATTGGGGCCGCCCTGATGATAGGTTTTGGGATAATCAGCCCCGAGTCAGCCTTCAAGTCGGTGCAGCTTGACGTCATAATGTTCCTCTTTGGGATGTTCAGCATAGTTTCAGCCCTTGACAGGTCCGGGGTAATCAAGTTTCTTGCCATCAAGATGCTCTCAAGGGCAAAGACTCCTGAAAGGGTCCTCATGATACTGGTCGTAGGGATTGGGCTCCTTTCGGCATTTCTTGTAAATGACACCATCGCACTCATGGGCATACCACTTGTGGCCTACGTGTCAAGGCAGATAGGGGTGAGACCGGCGGTACTGCTCATCGCCCTTGCCTTTGGGGTGACGGTGGGGAGCGCCATGACCCCCATCGGAAACCCCCAGAACCTCCTCATTGCCATCCAGAGCGGGATAGACCTTCCTTTTACCAACTTTGTCAAGTTCCTTGCCGTACCCACGGTCATCAACCTCTTCCTCACATATTACATCCTGCGCACCTATTTCAGACGGGAGCTTGCGCAGGCTGGCCTTGGCAAGGTGGTGCTTGAAAACCCCGCCATAACTGACAAGAGGCTTGCCAAGATAGCGGTGGGCGGCCTAGTTGCGACGGTCATTGGCTTTTTCGCCTCAGAGGTGCTCAAGTTTTTCAAGATTGCCGACATAAGCCTGAGCCTAATTGCACTTCTTGGCGCGGCAGGCATCTACGCATTCAGCAGGGAACGCCGAGAAATAATGCAAAACGTCGACTATTCTGTCCTCGTGTTTTTTGCAGCGATGTTCGTTGTGACCTCGGCGGTCTGGTCTTCGGGGGCGGTGCCCATGATAATGAAGTACATCCCGCTTCCAAACCCCGCAGTCCCCTACCAGAGCAATGCGGTAATATCGATAACAAGCGTGCTTCTTGGCCAGCTGCTGAGCAATGTACCGTTCGTCTCACTCTACCACTTTGTAATGTTTCAGAACGGCTTTACGGGAACGGATGTCTCATCGTGGATGATGCTTGCAGCGGCAAGCACCATATCTGGAAACCTTACAATCCTTGCCGCGGCGTCAAACATCATCATCATACAGGCCTCCGAGTCAAGAAACGTCAAGCCATTCACCTTTTTTGAATTCCTAAAGGTGGGCGTCATTGTGACCTCGGCAAACCTGATCGTATACTACCTCTTCATCCTCCTGATAGGAGGGTAAATGAGTACCACTGGTGTAATTTGTCTCCATTTGAAATCCAATCTAGCGATTCAAAACAGTCTTTAAGGGACGGTGTGGCTGGTCTTTTTAATGCCGACCATAGTCTTCGACTTTGACGGGACCATTGCAGACACCCTCTCAGTGGTTATAAAGATAGCAAACAAGTTTGCAGACCACTATGGGTACCGCAAGATACCGCCAAGCGACATACCGAAGCTGCGGGAAAAGAGGCCAAGCGAGGTCCTAAAGCACCTAGGAATATCCATCTTCAAGCTCCCAATAGTGGTCAGGAAGATAAGGTTCGAGATGAATAAGGAAATAGCCCACCTCCAGCCGCCGGTGAACATAAGGGATACGCTTCAGAGCCTGAGCAGGAAGGGGTGCGTCCTTGGCATACTTACGACCAACTCCAGGGAGAATGTCACCGAGTTCCTCAAAAACAACGACCTGCAGTTTTTTGACTTTGTTTACAGCGGAAGGGCAGTCTACGGAAAGAGCAGGCTGCTAAAGAAAATGATGAAAGAAAAGACAATCCCCCATGACGATCCGATTTACGTAGGTGATGAGATAAGGGATGTAGAGGCCGCGAAAAAGGCCGGGATACGTGTGATTGGCGTGACATGGGGCTACAATTCCAAGGCCGCACTGCAGAAGTTCAACCCCGACTATATCGTTGAAAAGCCAGAAGACCTGCAGCACATAATCCTTGAAAACTGCTGAAGGTTTTTACGGCGATGAAGCGGCAACGAATCAATTGAGTGCCGACGTTACAGACGACGAAAAGAAGGCCCTTACGCCGCCCTCCGGATTCAACCTTTGCGGAATAGACTATTTCGAACCCCTTGGGAGGAGACTCTACCTCATAGAACATTTTGAAAGATACCAGGACGCCCTTCAGGCCAAGAAGGACAGGGAAAGACCCGACGAATACCTCATACTTTATGCCGGAGCGCCCTGAGCGTCCGGCCCAAATGAACTTAATAGGTAAGCGCCTCGACCTTACCATAGTGCCGCTCAGTCCCGAGTTCAGCAAATACCTCCAGGATACCATCCATGGCATCATTGCAGGAATTCCCGCGCTGAAAAAAGAGTACCCAAAGTTCAGAGGGGAATGGAAATTTGAAAGCGACTCTGACTTTCTATATGGATGCATAGTAGGCCAGATGCTTGGAACCTGCCTTACCGCATTTAAGATGACCTACGAGAGGGCGGCAGGTCCTGACGAGATCATGGCAATAGGCGAGCTTGTCGAGTCGTACTTTCCGTTGATACGCGAAAAGATAAGGTCCTAGCTGCGGGCATGTCCCGCACCGGAGGAGACAGTCATGCTCATTTCAGGGGTCTTTCATGCATTTTTTTGAAGATTCTCACGGCCTCTAAATGCGAGCAGTTTGCCTTGAGCCCCTTCCCGTGGTGGAACTTGTAAAAGTTCTTGAATCCCTCGCACTCGCAGGATTCCGAGCTCACAAAATAAGACTTGGCAGGATCGCTTGACGACCTGACTTGGTAAAGGTCATCCTCCACCTTTACCACGCCTTCCTTTGCAAGGGCCTTTGCCTTCTTTATCGTGTTTGCGCTCACAACTTCACAGGGCCCGGCAGGGAATAAAAAATTTGGCCCTCCTCCTCACGAGATTTAAATGAAATGCCGCCCTACAAAACACGTGCGTGGGAAAAGGATGCTTGACGCAATCAATCATGGAAAGATAACGATATCAGTCGATGGCAAGCCCCTCATGGCGCTTGACCGCGATGCCAAGTCCCTCGAGATAGAGTTGTCTGGCCTTGAGAGGATCAACATGAGAATCTCAGGCCTGTTCGTAGCAAAGAAGGAACGGGGCAGGGTGCTTGTCGGGTCTTCTGACACCGTTAAAAGGTTTGTAAAAAACGGGTGGAGGTTTTCGCTTTATGACAAGGGCGAGCGGCTGATTAGTGCCGGAGGCGCCGCTAGGCTTGGGCCGCGGGTACGCTTCAACCCCCTAAGACTTGGGCGCATCCTCAAGGCAGTCTAGATTTTAGGCGTCATCATCACTACGTTCTTCTTCGACGATGCCTTCTTTTCTTCCTCGGTAAGGTCCCGCACGTGCACAGAGAATGTCACAAGCCCTTCAATCTCAAAGGACTTTTCCATGCCGGGCAGTTTAATGTTGGTCTTCTGGAAGTTGATGTCCAGTTGGGAATGCTTGTCAGCAAGTGATTCTATCAGCCCTTCAAAGAAGTTTGCGTCCTTTTCCGGATTTTCCTTGCTCATTGGACAAATAATGTGCCCCAAACTATTTACGCGTTTGGTGCGATTAGCACTGGGCCAACAGTATGAGCGTGGAGCGGACCCCGGTTATCCGCCTTATCTTGTCCGAGACGGTCTGGTTTATCCCATCAATGGTTTTGGACTCGATCTCAGCAACGATGTCGTAATGCCCCTCTGTCCCGTGGGCCTCCTTGACCCTGTCTATAGAACGGAGCTCGTCAAGCACCTGCTCCTCCTGCCCGTAGTCACAGGCGATCATGACATATGCAGTCGCCATGATATCTATCCGTCATCGTGATATTTGAAGCAGCTAACTTGTTGCCATCCAGCCTGCAACTTCCCGGTGTACCGCAAAGGCACGCAATATTCAACTTTGAAAATTGTGGCCGGCCTTAAATACAAATTCCCGCTCTGGTACCTATGAAAATTAAAACCATTCTCGTACCTCTTGACGGTTCTCAAAACTCGCTCCGTTCGCTGAGACAAGCGCTTGACCTTGCGGTCCAGTTGGGAGCATCAGTGATAGGACTTCACGTAATTACAGAGATGAGCGGGTTTGCCGCAGCCCATGCCCTAGTCATAGGCGAACCAAAATGGCCCAGCCATGTGAAGGATATCATGAGGGAGGCAATGAGGACTGCCGAAAAGACACCAGTCCCATACCAGCAGGTAGTAATTGGCGGGATGGTTGCAGGATACGACATTGTCACATTTGCCGAGGGCAGGAGGAATGCCGTCGACCTGATAGTGATGGCCCGCAGGGGATCCATACTTCCAAAAGAGGCATTCCCAGGAAGTACCACAAACTTTGTGATACACAAGTCAAAGGTGCCAGTACTGCTGGTAAGATAGGGCCTTCCAAGTAAAACCGCTCCAAGGCCATTTCTTCGTCCTTATACTCATCGGTGAGAACCAAATTGCTATGCTAAAAGGGGGGCTTGCGGCAGATAATTGTCTGGAAATGACTTGGAACAAAGATGAAGCCCCTGCTGCCGGCTCGGCTGGCATGGAACCTGCCGTAGAGGCCCAGGATCTGACCAAGATATATCACGGCAACATACGCGCAGTAGACGCCATAACATTTTCGATAAGGCGTGGAGAGATCTTTGGCCTCCTTGGACCAAACGGGGCCGGAAAGACCACAACGATAAAGATGATTGTCACGCTCAGCAATGCGACCTCGGGCAGGCTGCAAGTCTTTGGGGTTGACATATTTAGGTCCCCGGTTGCGGTAAGGGGGATGCTTGGATACGTGCCACAGAGCATTTCCGTCGACGCCGACCTAAGCGGGTATGAAAACCTCCTGATTTTTTCAAAGCTTTCCTTTGTCCCAAAAAAAGACAGGGCAAAAAGGATATGGGACGCGTTGGATTACATGGGACTGAGCGATAGGGCCCATGACCTGGTGAGGCATTACAGCGGCGGGATGATGAGGAGGCTTGAGATCGCACAAGCCGTTGTCAACAGGCCCAAGGTACTCCTCCTTGATGAACCTACCATCGGTCTTGATCCCTCCTCAAAGATGCACGTTTGGAAAAGCATCAAGCAATTAAGGCAGGAGTTTGGCACTACCGTGCTCATGACAACCCATGACATGGGGGAGGCAGACGAGCTCTGCGACAGAATTGCCATAATGTCCCAAGGAAAAATTGCAGCACTTGGAAGTCCTGAGGACCTTAAAAGGGGCGTCGGCGGCGATGTTGTCACACTTCACCTGTCGTCACCGCATCTTGATGTTCTTATCCCAAGGGAAATAGGCAACACCGTCCACAGCGAGGCAAAAATGATCCAGGTGCTAACAAGAAACGGAGAGGAGGCAATACCCACCATCACCGATTTTTTCAGGTCGCAGAAGATAGGAATCGAGTCGATATCAGTCCACCGTCCAAACCTCGATGACGTGTTCATGAAATATGCAGGCAGGCGGCTCCATGATGAGGAAGCCGCGGGTGCAGTCAGTGCCAGACGAGACATCGTGAGGCACATGAAATGAACATCCGGAGATTTGTGTCAAGCTCCCTCACCGTGGCGGAGATGGAGGCAAGAAAGATCCGCCATGATACCACTGAGCTTTGGACAAGGGTTATCCAGCCGGCACTCTGGCTGCTTGTTTTTGGCGTGACATTCAACAGCGTCAAGGGCCTGCCAAGCGGCTCCTTCTCCTACATACAGTTTATCACGCCTGGGATTCTGGCCCAGTCGGTGCTTTTCATCGCCATTTTCTACGGCATCACCGTAGTCTGGGAGAGGGATGTCGGCATAATTACTAAACTTCTTTCCATGCCCGCCTCACGCACCTCCATAGTGCTGGGCAAGTCGCTTTCGGCAAGTCTAAGGGGCGTCTTCCAGGCAGTAATGATTTTTGTGCTGGCCCTGCTCCTCGGGGTAAAGATAAGGCTGGACCCAGTAGACGTTGCTGGCGTTTTTGCAATCGTGATTCTTTTTGCAATCTGCTTTTCTAGCCTGTCCATGCTGATTGCCTCATTCATGAAGACAAGGGACAGGATGATGGGAATAGGCCAGGCACTTACCATGCCACTCTTCTTTGCGAGCAATGCCATTTACCCAATCTCAATCATGCCGGTATGGCTCCAGTATGTTTCAGTTGCAAACCCACTAAGCTATGTGGTGGATGCCATGCGTTCCATGCTACTTTCCGGAAATTATTCAAACCTGCCAATCGACATCGCGGCCCTACTTGTTTCTACAACCGCCTTTGTAGGACTTGCCTCGTTTACAATAAGGCGCCTGCTAGAATAGCAACCACTGCACGGCATGAGGGTGGGAATGTTCCGATGTCTTTAATTTATCGACCTGTAGAGGGGAGGTAATTGAAAATTATTGAGAAGATCTTTTTTGCGACCCTCGTCGCAGTTGCACTGCCCCTTGCCGTTTCACTTTCCTTCCAACAGGCACTAGCCCAGACGGACAACAGCCCCATCCAGCAGGAGACGCAGAACGGGGCCACGATGCAGTTCTACTATTCACCCTCCAAGCCCACGATAAACAGCTATACCACCCTGACTTTCTCGCTTGTCAACGCCTCTACAGGAAGACCGGTTGAAAATTTTGTAGGTTTTGTCACGGTTGGCAGCGTCGTGAACTACACTGGGGGAAGCGGATACTACAATTTTAGCAGCATACAGGTCACAAACGGAACGCTTTCGGTAAACTACGCATTCCCAAATGACGGACTCTTCCCAGTATTCTTCCGCGCCAATTACCCAACCTCAGCCTTCGGGCCAGGAAGTCCGATAGCAATAGGCGAGTTCAAGGTCATCGTGCCTCCGCCGCAAGTTTTGCCGTCCGACAACACCATGATTTTCGTCGGCATCGGAGTCGCAGCCGCCGCAGGCGGTGGCGTGGTAGCAGTCATCATCATGAGGCGCAAGCCCTCACCGCCCTGAGTTTTCACCATCCCATGCCGAGCGGACATGCGCCGGCCTACGGTACCATCTTCATGCAGACTGCATATACCTCAAACTCTGGTGCAGGGCCAAGGGTCGTGCCGCCGTTCGGCCCTCCAGGCGTATACCTTGCGGCTACCATCCATCTTGAGCCATCCTGGGAAGGCCCGTTCCTGTAAACCGACAGTGCGTCATGGAATCCCGAGTAGTACCCCCCGCCGGTCAGGGTCTCCCCCGTGTTGCATGAGGCCTCGCCGTACCCGTCATATGCAAAGGGGCCTGCCGAATGCGATGAGTTTGTCCGGATTACCGTCGTAATCGTCTCAAAACCTGCCTGGGCCGAGACAGAATGTGCTCCAGACCCAAGGGCCGCAACGGCAGAACATCCTGCCGCTATTGCAGCAAGTGCCAGGATCATTTTGTAGTCCATTCCTTGGTCACCCTGAAGAGTCTAATAGAACAACGCGGGCCGGACGTGAACAAATATGGCGCAAATTATCAAGGTGTACGGCACACAGCCTATTATCGATGTTCTTGGTTTTCACCGTTGATATCCACCCCCCACGTTAAATCAAATGGATGCGGATCTTGTGTCAATGAAGAGATGGCTCCATCGCGCCGCCGCCGCGACCATCGGGATTTCTGGAATACTGCACCTTTACCTCGGCCTTTCGCTTCTTGGCTCCAAGTTTTACCAGTTTGGCGAGTTTTTCCTAATAGTTTCAATAGCGCAGATTTTCTGGGTATTCCCGATGCTGAAAGGATACGGAAGGGCGTGGCTTTTCACCGGGATTGGGGGAAACCTGGCATTGTTTGGCTTGTGGGTGCTGACAAGGTTCCCAAACCCGATTTCAAGTGTGGGGCTTCCTGTCAACACCATAGGAATAGCCGAGGAGTCATGCCAGCTTGCGTTTGTGGCAATTGCAATCGCGCTTGCCTACTCGCTGAGGCGCGGGGCGTCGTCTCAGAAAAGAGAGAACTCCCCAGATACTGCATGAAAGTAAGAGCAGACAAAAAAAGTCCAAGGGCTCATCCCATGGCGGCCCCGCGGTCCTCACAATTCCTCAGGAGCGCTCTGCAAGCCATTGTCCAACGGCCGGCCACAGTTTTTCATGAGCCTCGTCAGAGATGCAAAGCCCCACGTGTCCGGTTGGAAACTCTATCAACTTCTTGTCTGCACTTCCTATCTTTTCCATGATGGAATTGCTTGGTGGCACTAGGTCATCCCTTGTGCCCACGATGTCAAGCAGTGGGATGGAAATGTTTTTCAGGTCAAGTGTTATCGAACCCACCTTCATCCTGTTTTTTATCAGAAGGTTGTCCCTGTACACCTGCTCTACTATCTCACGATAAACCCTACCGATGATACCCCTGCTGTCATAAAGCCAGGTCTCTATTGAAAAAAACTGCGCAATCTCGTCAAGCGTCCTCGGCTCGCTGAAGTAGCGGGGATATTTCAGCAAGGTCTCAACTGGATTTCTTAGAACAAACGCAGTATTAAGGAGCCACCCCGGAACATTTCCGCATGCCTCGACTAGAGCCCTTGTGTCAAGGGCCGCCGTCCATTTCTCTATCACGGTCTTGTCCTTTTCTATGTCCACCGGTGTCGCGTGCAGTATCAGGTTTTTGACATCGTCCTTGTGGGTTGCCGCATAAATGAGTGCAAAAATACCACCCCAGCAGTATCCAAAGAGGGAAACTTTCTCGCATCCCGTCAGATCCCTGATCCTTTCAACCGCGTTTCCAATGTATTCCTCCGCATAGGTTTCAAGCGAAAGGTCGCTGTCAAACCCCGACGGGGTGCCCCAATCAGTGGCGTAAACGTCGAATCCTTGGCTTTGGAGGCTCTTAATCACGGACACCCTCGGAAGCAGGTCAAGGATATAGTACCTGTTGATTAGGGAATACACTATTAAGATCGGAGTCTTGTGCTTTGGCTTTCTATCGGATTTGTAGTGAAGCATGTTGAACCTGCCCCTTGTCTCGACAAGTTCCGACTGGGTTCTGTTTATGTTGTCCCTGAGCGGTTCTAGAAACTTGTTTTCAAACGACAGCATGTTGTAGACGTTGCTTGCAAACTGCCGGTGCCCTGTCAACCGTATCACCTCAAGCCAAGAACCTACGAACTTTGCCATGCTTGAAACCAGTTCGTCTGCCATCAGGTTGCGCCTTAGGGAGTTGTCAAAGGAAAGCCTGATGTTCTTCCTGAACTTCTGCGCGGTACCCTTCGGATTCAGGAAGGACTGGAATGCCTCGCCGTATGCATCGAGCAGTGCAGAATTGTACCGCATAGCAAAAATGAACCCGTCGGAAAGGTAGTCTAGGTACGGGTTTGATATCTCGATACCCTTGGCACGTCCTGCAGTGGTAGGGACAGCCAACATGCCCTAGTAAGGGCCCTCATAGGTTTTAAATCCGATTACAAATACCACATTTGAAAATTCCTTGGCGAGTTTGGATAGGAAGGCCATCTCCCTTTGGGGCCATTCTCCTGTGTGAGAAGCGCCGGGGTTCCCAGTGAAGCCACAACGTTTAAGCTTCCGTGCCGAGAATAACGGCCATGGAATCAGGTGAGGAGGAATCAGAGGTCCTAAGGGGGTTGTTTGAGGAAATAATGAAGATGCTCGTGCAGAGGCAGGTCAAGGTTGAGACAATAGTCCAGAGGTCGATCGAGCAGGGAATCGTCACACGCGATTCTTTTGAGAGGATGCAGAAGATGCTTGACGAATACGCAAAGAAAAGACAGTGGTCAGGTCAAGACTCGGGCCAATTGGCACCGCATGAATAGCATACGCTCCTGACGCCGTTGTACCTCTCATCATAGTAGACTCCGCAGTTGAGGGACTCACAGCCAAGGCAGGATACAAGGTTGTCCGAGTCAAATACTATGGTCTGCGATGGAACCTTGTGGTTGAGCAGCACCATGATAGGATGGGCCTTGCTCTTGTAGACCGCATATTTTCTTCCGTCAAGTATTACTGAGGTGTGGACCTGTACCAAATCGCATTTTTTCAGGTTCTTCAGCTTCTTGTATGCAAGGGCCTGAGATATTTTGCATTCCCTGCTGATGTCTAGAACGGACTTGGGCGAGTCGGCAAGCGATTCAAGGATCCTCCTAGAGTGCTTGTCCCCCAAAATCTTGAAAATGGCATCAACGGTGGACTCGTCTTCAATCGTCCTGCCCCTTAGTATCAATTTCATGTCCATGGTAACTCACAACTTGTAGATGTCCGACATTTCTTTTATGATTCTAAGATAAAAAGAAATCTGTCAAGGCAATATTTTCTGGCCCTTACAAGATCCCGGTTTTGCCGGAAATGTCGGTTTCCAAGTTGCGAATCTCGTCACAGGACTTGTCGCAGTCTTCCCTGGTACTTTTCCCTGTAAAGAGACCTGCACGACGTGCAGCAGAAAAGCCTCTCCGAGTTCCCAAGCTTTAGGACAGAGGGTTTCCCGCCTACCTGCCCCTTGCAGTAATCGCATTTTATGCCAACGAGCATCCCTTTCCGGAGGCGGCCGTGATGCCATTGCTGTCCCATCCTTCCCGCCATTCCCATCCCTGCCATTTTACCCCGCTCCAGTTTAGAAAGATCGACGTCAAGGACTGCCGCCCTTATGAGTCCTGCCCGTACGAGCCTCTGATAGCGCGCCTTTACGGTTGGAGTGCTGACGCCAGTCTCCCTGGAGACCTGCCTAAATGACTTTCTTGCATCCCTCATCAAGGACCTTATGATGCTGGCATCCACCTCGTCAAGCTTCAGAGGCATGGCACCATGAGGGCACCCGCGTATCTAACGGTTCCCTTTACAATTGTAAAGTGCCACCATTAAGTATGCGAGGGGAGAATTAAACTCAGGTGGATTACGCGTTGGAGCCTTCAGCATCATGACAAAAAGGACAGTTGTCAAGATTGGCGGGATGCATTGCGCGGGTTGCGTAAGCGCAGTCCAGCATTACATATTGGGCTTGGACGGGGTAAAAAGCTGCGAGGTCAACCTCGCATCGGAGAGGGCCACACTTGAGTTTGACCCCGCCGCCGTCGGAATGCCCGCGATAGAGAAGGCGGTTGAGGAGGCAGGCTACAAAGTGCTGTATGACAGGCTGTCGCTGAAGGTTGCTAACATGACAGACTCGAGCGATGCACAGATGCTGGAGAAGAGGCTAGCAAGGATGGAAGGGGTAAAGGCCGCCTCAGTGAATTTTGGAAACGGCCAGGTTTCAGTAGAATACAACCCCGCCCTGATTTCTCTTGCGGACATGAAGCACTCGGTAAGCGAGGCAGGATTCCAAGTGCTCGGCGAAGACCTGTCGCTCTCAGCCGAGCAGGTGGAGGCGCAGAGGCTGATGAAGTTATTTCTAGCGGGCCTTGCCTTTACAATACCCGTAATAATTTTTGGCCACCCCGAGTTCTCGTCCTGGATGCCCCTTTCAGGAACGCAGTTTGCGGCATACCTTATTTTTGCCTGTGCAGGCATCGTCCAGTTTCTTACAGGCAGCAGGTTCTATATCGGCGCCTACAGGGCGGCAAGGATGAGATCTGCAAACATGGATACACTTGTCGTTACAGGCACCACCGCCGCATATCTTTTCAGCGCGTTTCATACATTTCCAATCCCCGACTGGAACAACATATACTACGATGCGTCTTCCGCGGTTGTCACGTTCATCCTCCTCGGGAAATATCTTGAGAACAAGACAAAGGGCAGGGTTACGTCGGTAATCAGAAAAATGCTCGAGTTGCAGCCAAAGACCGCGACCCTTGTCAGAGGCGGACAAGAATACGAAGTGCCAATCGAATCCATAATGCCTGATGACCAGATAATTGTAATGCCTGGGCAGAAGATCCCAGTAGACAGCATAGTAATGGAGGGGAATTCCGCGGTAGACCAGTCTGCAATCACAGGCGAGTCCATCCCGGTTGGCAAGAGTCCTGGCGACGAGGTAATAGGAGGTACAATCAACATGGAGGGATCCCTTGTACTAAAGGCCTCAAGGGTGGGAAAGGATACCGTGCTTTCCCAGATTGTGGGCCTGGTAGAGGGCGCAGTAGGCAAGAAGCCCCCGGTTCAGAGGCTTGTGGACAGGGTTGCTGGTCGTTTTGCCTTTCTTGTCATGTCAATAGCTCTTGCAACATTTCTTGGATGGTACCTTTTGGCTCCCGGCCAAAGGCTTGGAGATTCCCTGATTCCAGCAGTCGCCATCCTTGTAGTTGCCTGCCCCTGTGCCTTGGGCCTGGCAACTCCGATGGCCATCATGGTAGGCATGGGAAAAAGCGCACAGAATGGCGTGATCTTCAAAGACGGTGAGTCTCTCGAGTTGCTGGGCAAGACAAGTGTGGCAATATTTGACAAGACCGGGACTCTTACAGAGGGCAAGGCCAGGGTTACGAATATCATACCGGTCGGCCCGCGTGCGGACACCGACTCGTCAGGTGAATCGGTCCTCAAGCTTGCGGCAACGGCAGAAAGGCGCTCGGAACACCCGCTTGCAAAGGCTGTGGTTGCGGAGGCCAAAGCCCGCGGGATTGTGGTGGGCGCTCCGGATGATTTCCTTGCCTTTCCAGGACGCGGCGTAACCGCATCAGTTGATGGCGAGAAGGTGATTGTCGGCAATGCCGCCCTCATGCATGAAAGCGGCATGGATACAAACGGGGTCGAGGTGCAGGCTTCTTCCTTGCAGGATGAGGGAAAAACCGTCATGCTTGTGGCACATGGCGGACGAATTTCCGGAATCATAGCCCTGCGGGACAACCCAAAGAAGACGGTGGCAGCGACCCTTGGCACCCTCAGGGCGATGGGAATCAAAACCGTCATGCTTACAGGCGACAACGAACGAACCGCGCGGTCGATTTCAAGGGATCTTGGAATAGAACACACAATAGCAAACGTTTCCCCCTCAGCAAAGGCCGGGGCAATAATCGACTACCAGAAGAGAGGAGAGAGAGTGTCAATGATAGGCGACGGCATTAACGACGCTGCTGCCCTGACCCAGGCAGACATCGGAATAGCAATAGGAAGCGGGACTGATGTTGCCATAGAGGCAGGAAAGGTGATCCTTTTGGGAGGAGACTTGTCTGGCGTGATCGCGGCAATAGAGATAAGCAGGAAGACGGTTGGCAAGATAAGGCAGAACCTAGCCTACGCCTTTGCCTACAATGCAGTCCTCATACCTATCGCCGCAGCGGGCCTCCTTTACCCGGCCCTAGGGGGCCTTGCCATGGCCGCAAGCTCCATATCAGTAACCGTAAGTTCCCTGCTGCTCAGGCGATGGACTCCCCCGAGCAGGGCGCGCTGAAGCCAGGACACAGGTATCGTTCTATGCCCCATGATAAAAGAAAAATGGAGAGGTTCTTTGGTAGGAAACCCCTCCAATTTGAAGACATCTTGCCTGCCAAGTGACTGACTAAGAGACAATTCCAATACAAAAATAATCACTTGATCTTGTCTTCACCACAGGTATGGCAGCACCCAATATAGAATTCGCTCAAAACAAAAGCTTAGTTTTCATAAGCATAGCTGATTTGTAAGCGACTTAGCTTCTTTATCAGATAACAAAGGGGCATCACGGCGTCCCAGAATGCCGTACCTAAAGCTTCAGGTTGAGCGCCTTTATCTTGGAAATTATCAGGTCGTGATCTGAATTTGGCTCGGTAGAAAGTATGAGCAGTCCATCATCAAGAAAAAGCGTTATCAGCTTTACCTTCTCCTTGGAGGTTATCAGCCAGTTTGTCTTGCCAAGTGATTCGTTGAACATATCCTCCCACGAAGCCTTGACTGATGCCTGATAGTGTGCCATGTTAGAAAGCTCCTCGTCAAGGAGCGGCGCGGTGTTCTGGCGCCTTGCAAAGGATATCAGCTTCCTGTCCTTTATCCTCCCTACAAAACGGACAGAATTGTCTAATCCTAGTACGTGCATGCACGAATCAATCTCCTTGAAACTTTGGGTCAATTCTTAGGATATTGAGCTTAAAAAAGGGGATTTAATCCTATGGGATCTCAGGTCCACGAATCGGGATCATTCTTCCGTATTCGTATCCCATCCACAAAGACCTGCCTTGCCTCCTCAAACACCGTGTGCCACCTCCCATCGTGAGGAAACATCTTGTTCATCTCCAGTATCTTCCCGCTGGTCGGGGGCATGTTGGTTAGTGCGCCCCATCGCATGTCTGGGATCTTAGGCATGATCTCGTTTATGTCCCGCATAATGCCCATCGCGAAACATCCCTTATTTGCCTTATCTTCCGCCCGCAGGCACTGGGATCCTGCGAGTTATTCCTCCTGCGCCTCATTTACCAGCATTGTTATCGTAGATACCACTTGGTCGACTCGCCTAACCTTTGAGAGCGCCTTCCTTATTTCCTCCATGTCCTTGCAGCTTATCCTGACCACGATGTCGTAGACCCCATAAACGCCCTGTATCTCATATCCTATGTTGCCGTTGCCACCGGCAATCTCCTTTATTTTTGAAATAATTCTTTCCTCTGAATTCGGCTTGCTATTCAAAAGTATGTAGGCGGTTGCCATATTACAATTACACATTCATACTATTTCAGGTTGGGGGTGGGGTCGGGCTCGACGGGCCTTTTACAGGACCTCTCAAAACGAGAAACTGTTAAAAACTCCTCCCTCTTGCTTGCAAGACCAGTGTTAGCTGATTTGGCACATAACGAACTTTATTACTTTGTTTGACCAATAATTACCCATGAGAAAAGAGTTCTGCCATATTTGCAAGGAAGGAGGTAGGCAGTGCGTAGATGTCGATACCAAAGAGGAAGTCTACATGATGATGTTTCACGTAAAATGCTCAAAGTGTGGCGCCCCTTTGGTCGCCTGACCCTTTTTTGTGACCTACTATCACCGCTGCCAGTCAATTAATCCCCGGCTCGCGTTATATGATCCATGACAACAATAGTAGGAATCAAGACAAAAGATGGAGTTGTCTTGGGCTCTGACAAGAGAGCAAGCAAGGGATTCTTCATCGGATCAAAAATAGTGCAAAAAATTGCGAAGATAGACGAGACGCTGGCAGTTGCAATCGCGGGCCAGCTTTCCGACGCAGAATACATAATCAAGGTTGCAAAGGCCGAGAGAAGGCTCATGGAGCTAAGGAGGGGATTCCCCCTAACGGTAAAGGAGTCGACAAGGCTTATTGCAAACTTGGCCTATACCGGCCTGAGAAACTACCAGCCATACTACGTAGAGCTTCTCGTAGCAGGTGTAGACCAGCATGGCTCGCACGTTTATGCAGCGGACATGAGTGGTGCAATCACTGAGGAAGAGTTTGCCTCTTCAGGTTCCGGCTCACCCATTGCATATGGCGTGCTTGAAAGTCTCTACACCAGGGAGATCAGGAACGAGCAGGCAAAGGAGATTGCAACACGGGCAGTTTCGGCAGCCATGGAAAGGGATCCAGGCTCCGGAAACGGGATAGATGTACTGGCAATCCCCGCCCTCAAAATGGAGGTTAAAGCATAATGTCCGAGCCCTCGGCATCAAGGTTCCCGTTCTACGGACCCCAGGGAAGACTCGTTCTGGTAGACAGCGCACTTGAGGCAGTAAGCCGTGGCTCTACTACAATCGGGATAAAGACCCCAAGGTTTGCAGTCCTATCAAGCCAGATCAAGCCAACCCACCCGTTGATAGAGCCCTCTGAGAAGGTATTCTCAATTGACTACCACGTGGGAGCAACAGGATCTGGGTACATCGGTGACATACTGCAGCTCATAGACACGCTCAGGCTAGAGGCCCAGAAGCACAAGCTTACCTATGACACCCCTATCGACACGGACTCGCTTGCAAAGCATTTGAGCTCGTACCTCCACAACTACACCACGTATGCCGTAAGGCCCCAGGCCGCATCGATAATTGTTGCAGGGGCAGACGAAACCGGGATAAAGATGTACCAGGTAGATCCAAGCGGCACCTTCTTCAGGGGTTCGGGGTTTGCAATAGGGCAGTCCTCCGAGGTGGCGCTTGACGTCATAACAAAGGGATACAGCGCAGACATGACCGAGCAGCAGGCCGGAGACCTTGCAAAAAAGGCGATTGAAAAAGCCCTCGGAGAAAAACCCATTGTCGAAACGGGTGTACTTGTAGCAGGCGAAGACAGGTTCAGGAAGATTCCGCTAGGGCAGCCCTGACCTCCCTTTTTTTTCAAATTTATGTTGGATAAACTGTCCAACTATTTATATAACATAATGGGAAGATTCCAATCCGTGACCTTGGTCCAGATCATCTTGATTTCCAGCGGAGATGCCATGCCATGACATACGAATTGGCATGGCTTGTCACAGGCCTTACCCTGGTCGGGATGGGACTGCGCCACGCCCTTGATGTAGACCACATCACTGCAATTGACAACCTCATAAGGTTCAACAATGCCTCAAGGAAGGCAAGATGGGTGGGGGTCGGGTTCAGTTCCGGCCACATGATATCAGTCCTTGCAGAGATGATAGTAATGGTGTTTATCGCATCCAGCATAATCAACAGGGACGGCGTCTTTTCGCTCGCATCTGGCCTGATGGGGGCAGCAGCCCTTGCAGTAATCGGGTCGATCAATTTTTACGCCATGAAAAAGCACGGCAAGACTTCTGCCGCCATACTTGCGGGGAAGATCCTGCCCAAGACAAAATTCATGGGAACAATGGGCTCGTCCATGGTGGTCGGAATGGTATTTGGCCTCGGTTTTGATACGGCGACGCAGATATCGGCGCTGGCCCTCTCTGCGGCAGCCACAGTAATTGGAGGAATCGAGTCGGCGTTTGAGATGATAGCAGTCTTTGGGATAGGCATGGTTGCAATGGATGCGCTTGACGGCCTTCTTTTCAGGGCCGCGTTTGTAAGGACGCTTGGAACCGGGGGGTTCAGATACCTCTCGTACGGCCTGAGCTCCGCCGCGCTTGCCATAGCCGGGAGCTCGTTTTACGAGAGCATGACCCACACCGAGCTCATCCCGGGCTATTCAGGCCCAGTCATGGCAGTAGGGGCTCTTGTCTTTGCATTCTCCTACTCCAGACTGAGGAAGACACCGTAGCCAGAAAGCGCACAAATTAATACCAAATGAGCAGAATTACGCGGTAGGGTTCAGATGCACAACGTTGTAAAACTCCTAGGGCGGGTTGCCCAGCGGTACTACCCAAGCAGGACACTCTCATTTGAGGCCGCGCATATCTTCAAGGTACTCCAGATAACACACGAGAACAAGAGGGCCAGCAGGTCGCTTCTGGTAAGCGAGGTGGGTCTGGGGGAGGGATCTGTCAAGACCCTTGTAAGGCATTTGAAGATGCACGGACTTGTTACAACGTCAAAGGCCGGCATGTCCCTCACAAACAAGGGGAGTGTCCTGTTCCAGAAACTGAACGAGGCGATCCCTGCTGAGAGCGACATGAGGGAACACTCTATTTCCGTCGGAAGGTTCAACCATGCCATACTGGTCAGGGGGCTTGCAGGCGACGTTGGAAGCGGCATCGAGCAGCGCGACGCGGCAGTAAAGATCGGCGCCCTTGGCGCCATAACCCTTGTCTTCCGAGACAACAAGCTCTTCACTTCCGACAAGACCTACGACATACCCATCAAGGATCAGCAGCTGACATCCGATGTCATAGCAAAGTTGCAGCCAAGGGATGGCGATGTCATAATAGTTGCCGGGGCAGAGAACAAAAAAACTGCGGACATTGCGGCAAAGAGGGCCGCCCTTGAGACAATATCAAACCACGAAAAACACGGCTAGCCAGGTTTGCCAGCCCCGATTCCATGCCTCCCAGCCCAAGCAACGGCGGCAACAAACGCCACGGCAAGCACTGCCATGGACAGACCAAACTCAGGTATTGGCACGTACTGTACAAACAGGGGTGCAATCCCCTCCAGCTTGCCCGGATCATACTCCATGACCTGCCTCGAATCATTTGAGAGCCGGTAAACCGAGTTTGGGTCTACCCCTAGATCCTCAAGGCACTTTGCACTGTCGGCAACCTTGTTGAGAAATGGCGTATAAATGTAGTTTGCAAGCGATTTCATGTCATATCCCGGATGGCTCTCCTTGTAGAGGCGCACGGCATCGTTAATTCCTTCGATGTTTGACTTGTAGAGGAATTTGACGTAGTCCAAGTTTGCAGCCGTGCAGTCCATAGCCTCAGGTTCAAACCCCATGGCCGGCAAAAACCCAACGACTAGAGGAATTGCAAACAATATTCCCAGAATCGGTCTCAACTGACTTGTTACGGACCTGTCTTAGTTATACGGGATGGAAAATTATCAATTCTGATAACACCTGGCAGAGCCAGGCCCGGAGATGCACCCTAGTTGTACTGACTGAAGGATTCGAGACTGCCCCTGCTGCCCGATTTCGATTTTATGACCTTTGTCATCTGCTCGAAAATCCTGCATGCGTCAACCATTGCCTCCGCTCTGTTCTTGTCGCCCGAGGCATTGGACTCTACTATGGCATATCGAGAAACTATCTTCAGGTTTACCTGGTACCTGTCTCCTGCCGCCCATTGGAGGATACGCCCTCCATCCCCCTCGACGAGCCCCAGCCACCTCAGATTGCCAAACCACCTTCCCACAAGCCTCTCCACAATTTCCTCCACGCCGATGCTTGAGGGCATGTACGTCTGGAGAAGCTGGCTAAACTGGAGGTGCTGCCTTGAGATTTTTCCTGCAAGACCCTCAAGGTCAAGGCGCGACTTTTTCACAAGTACTGCCCGGAGGTTTTTGCTCAGCCTGTATCCCGCCTCCCCTTTTTCGACAAGCCCTGACGATTCAAGCCGGTGCAGCGACCTTGAAAGGCTTTGCTGGTGCATTCCAAGCTTTCTTGCAAGGCCGTTGAAGGTATACTGGTTTTCCGCAAGTTCGGTGTCCTGGTTCAGTACCGACAGGACCCGTTTGTCATTTTCCTGAAAATCATCAAGTGCTACCGGCGAGTTCTCATCTAATACAATCTGCACTACCTTCTCATCTATTGCAATCTCCTTTTCCTTTGTACCGTCCTCTATCTTGTTTTCCATCTTTCCTATCACCATAATGATTCTGCTACTTATTTAAGGGTAGGCAGGTTCCTCCCCGCCAAACAAAGACATCATGGATAACAATGGTCATGTGACAATAAAGTGACTGCCTAATTTTAAACCCGGTCACATCCCATTTCATTCACTGCCTTCCCGCCATGGGATCCTGCCTTGATTCAGTTACACACGGGGTTGTTTTTGCAGTGGAGGTGCGCCCCTGTGAGGATGGCGCTTCCAAGGTCAGCACTGCCAAGGTCCGCCCCATCAAAGTTTGCATCGGTAAGGTTTGCATATGCAAATCCAGTGTCAAGCATGCTTGCACCCCTGAAATCCGCCCCCGACAGGTCGGAATTCATGAATAAGACCCTGTTCAGGTTGGCATTTTTAAGTATCAGGCCGTGGAGGTCTGCCCACCTCATCGTGCTATCGTGGAGGACCGCACCTGTCGCATTGGCATTAGCCATGTTTGCAAAGTTGAAATCTGAAAACTGTGCATCAGTCCCCACCATGGTGGCACCCCCCAGGTAGGCGCTGGTAAAATCCACGTTCGTCATCTCCGCACCGTTTAGGTCGGCCCCATCAAGGTGTGACTCCACAAGATATGCCTTTAGCATGTTGGCGTGTGAAAAGTTCGCGTCCCGGAGGTTTGCACTGCTGAGATTCGCGTGGCTGAGGTATGCCCCCGAATAGTCACACCCGTGCCAGTCCACCAGCGGAAAGTTTTGATCCTCGCAATTTTTGGCAGCCGTTCGGTTTACAGAGGATTGGCCTGCAGGCTCGGAGTAGTTCGCCGCCGCTGGGAGGCTCGTCACTAGCTTATGGATCGAGTCCATGAATTGCTGGTCACTCATGTTTCCCGAAAGCCAGAGGCTGGCATCATTTCTGAACCATTTTGGGATCTGGGTGCCCGAGTCGGCCTGCGCATTGGTGAAAATTTCCAAGCTCGGCGCTGCCGCCAGAATGACTGCGATGGCTGCCAGTATCCAAATTCTCAAACCCTTGAAAATCCTCCAAGATGTCTTTCCTCTTGTTCTGTAATAAATGAAATGGTACATTCAACAATTGTACCATGCCCGATACCCCCACTTCCTGTTGAAATGACGATACCGGTTTCCTAAATTGGGCTTGATTTTTTGTTGCTGTCGCCAAGCCTACCAATCAGCGCACTTGTTTCATTCATGTCCCTTACGCTTTTGGTGTAGAAGAAAGAGAGGGCAACAATTGCAGCTGCAATGGAAGGACCTGCCACCATGCCAACCCCCATGCCCGGATATTCGAATGGCAAGGCACCTGATCCCTTTTGGACTGGCGCGGCGCCTGACGAGGAGGTGAGGAATCCTATGGCGTGAGATCCCTGCTCCACCAGCAGTATGTTCCCCTGAGAGTCGGATGCAACATACTGAGTAAGCGAACCCGTGGACGGCACTGGAAACTCATTTACATCTCCGGTCCTTGTGTTTACCACAGAAATGTCGTCAAGGGTGTGCTGGGCCACCCACAGGTTGTGATTAGAGTCAAAAACCATCCCAAAGGGTAGGTCCTGCTGGTTAGAGTCCAGCGGATATCTCGAGAAGGTCTTCAAAAGCGGATCAAAGGAGGACACTTCGCGTCCGTCGTGTTCTGAGACAAAAATTCTTCCGCTTAGCGGATCAATCAAGAGGGCAGTGGGCGTAGCAAGGGTTCCGTTTCCCTTGGGAAATTCCACCACCGTGTTGTCTGAAGGGTTGATACGCGCTATCTTCCCAAGACCGCTTTCGGCCACCCACACGTACCCGGTGGAATCATCTACCGCTATTCCCTGCGGCTGGGACCCCGATGAAAGATGGATTGAGGAGAACGTCTTGTTCGAGGTGTCAAACTTTAGTACCTGGTTTGCACCCGAGAGGCTTGAAACGCTCATCCAGAGGTTGCCGCTGCCATCTATGGCAAGGCCCGAAAGTATCCCTCCCTCAGAGTTTGGCACGGGGTAGATTTTGTTCGAATTTGTGTCAGGATTGTAGTTGCCGATGTTCTTGGAGAGCGGGTCGATATACCACAGTGTTCCGTCCAGGTTGTCCAGCGCCATAAGGCTCACGGCGTTGATTCCCGGAAGGTCGTGTACCCCAAAGGTCTTAGACCCCAAGTCAAACGAGTAGATTCTCCCGCTCTTTGGAGACTCGTCGCTTATCCATATGGTGTTCCTTATTTTATCAAATACTGGGAAGAGCGGTCGGCTGTCATTCTGTGGCAGGTAGTATTCCTTGATGGATGCCGATATTGTGTTTATCCTGGGCGAGAGGTAGAGGTCCTTGAATGATCCTATAATGTTAAGGGAGTTTGCGGCGTTCTGGACACCCTCAACCTGGAGGTTCCAGTGCCCCGCAATAGCAAAGGTGCTTGAGCTGGCAGAGAAAAGCCCCTGGGAGACGGGCTGGATGTTCTCCACCAAGGGTCCTATCCCCTTGTCTACCTGCGTGTAGGTAAGCCTTGCCGACTGCATAGGTATCAAGTTTCCCTGGGAGTCAAGAAATGATATCTTCAGGTTATTGGTCCCGGAATAATACGGGTCAATGGTAAGTTCAACCCTTGTGCCATTTTGGGCATAGGACGTAGCAGAGTAGGTATTCTGGTTTTCCGCTGCAGCAAATACAGGCGCGGCAGAAACCTGCTGGAGCTGGTTTTGGTACTCGGTCGCAGGGAGCCCCGAGTCTACAAGCACCGCGACGGAGGCAATGAGTGCAAACCCAATGAGTGCCTCAATCATTATGTTCCTGTGGAATCCCGATTCCAGCTTCCTTACCTGCTCCATGTCCACCTGGTGACCACTCCCCGCCTTTGCGATAAGCTTCAGCTTTGCCATAGCCTTGCTCCTTGTTGCAACCTCGTGATATCCCCCAAGTGCTATCATTGCGGCAGCAAGTACCAGCTTGACGATTAGGATCTTTCCATATATGGAAACCAGCGTCAGGGAGAGGCTTGACTCTAGCGTGAAAAGGAGTGTCGGTCCGGTTACGGCAACAACCCCCAGTATCGCAGCAACGAGAATCGTAAAGCGAGGAATCATCAGTGAAATGACGGAAAGTTTCACCAGGTGGTTTTCCAATTTTTTAAGCTGTGGTAGGACCACGAAGGCTCCGTAGGCAAGCCCGCCTATCCAAAAGGACGCCGCGATATCATGGACAAAGTCCAGAAGCGGTGGCAGTGCAAGGCCTGTCGCCTCGGCATGACTTATGAGGGTGTCAGTAAGAAGGACTCCGATCCCGAGGGCGAAGATCATCCACCGCCATGATTTGGCAAGAATAGTTTGCGAGGTTTTCTGCTTCTGATAATAGATAAACGTAACCGCCAGCAAGGCTGATGAGAGTGCAATTCGTACCATCCACGACTGGCCAAACTTGGTCATGATTGCATCGGGAAGTGATGCGTTGATAGATGCCGCCTCCGCCACTATCATGCCAATGTCGGCTCCGACTAGGATTAATGCCCCAATGAGGATGAATCTCGCATTCTTCCTCTCCATGTCGACACGCATCCTTGAAATTGCCTCCGAGAGCCATGGAACACGAGATACCGGCTTCCACATCCAGAGGGAGAGCAAGGATGCACCTACCACGATTACCTGCCCCAGAAGGGCTGGGAATCTTGCAATAGCAAACGGTATCGACACAACGTCCCAAAAGTTTGCGGTGGAAGGCGGCGTCACGGTCTGCGGTACTGCCTGTCCTATTCCAAAGACGTAAGCGTCTTCCGTGACGTGTCCGTCAGTCTGATCAAGCACCTTTGTTGATACCGTGTATACGCCGTTTGGCAGGCTTGGGTGAAGCGAGACGCTGAGGGTTTGCTGGTCGGTCCCGAGGTAATGGTCGTCTTTGTTGTCCACCTCGTTTCCGTTGGAATCCAGAACCGCTATCTTGCTGTAATGAATGTCCACAGGATCCGTGAATGTTACGTTTACCGAATTTGGCGGATAAGATAGGGATTCATCTGGTGATGGGCTGCTCTTTGTAACCAATGCATGGCCGTATGAGTGTGGGATGTTTGGCGCCAGGGCTATCACAAAGCAGGCGAGCAAAACTACAGCAGATATGGTTTTTTTCCGTTCCATGGTCACACTTGATGACTTCCGTTTCTGCGATTCAGAGCATATACTGCAATCACAATTCCTGCAATCCCAGTACCTATGCCAATCCCAGACACTATGAATAGTTCATCCGTTATCCCCTTGAGATTCTGATACGATTGCTGCATCGTCAGCATGTTTTGGTTTGTGGCATTGGCAAGATTCTTGGCGTCATTGATGTCGTTGGCAAGCTGGTTGACAACAGATGAAAACTGCCCTGTTGGTACCCCTGAAGGCGCCGTTGTCTGGGCAGTGCCCGTTGTCCCACCAGGAATTCCCGTCGTTCCTCCAGATCCCAGTGGTGGGAAATAGTAGTTGTCCTTGCTCTCCACCTGGTCAAGCGGGAAGGTCCCGTTGACAAGCTGCTGGCCGTCAATTGTTCCCTCCAGTATGATATAGTATGAACCAAGCTGTGTTGGTATTATAGTGACCACATATTCTCCAGGGGTGTCATCACTTGGGGTAGGGCTAAGGGTCTTGGTTATACCACCATACTTGATGGTGACTGTGACGTTGTCAAGGCCGGTATCAGCAACAGGCTGCGAGTTAGTGCCGGAACCCTTGCTAACTGTTATCTGCACTTGGTTTGTGTCCCCCACAAGCGGTGGCTCGTTTGCAAGCCCCACCTTTACGGTGACATCTCCAAAGGTCTTCTCGACATGCGCGGAGGCATCTTTTACAATATACGGAGCAAGCAGCAAAATGCCAACCACTGGCAATATGGAAAGTAATTTTGGGGTCATGCAAAAATCCACCTGTTAAGATGGGAAGCGGTAGTTGTCCTTGCTCTCCACCTGGTCAAGCGGGAAGGTCCCGTTGACAAGCTGCTGGCCGTCAATTGTTCCCTCCAGTATGATATAGTATGAACCAAGCTGTGTTGGTATTATAGTGGAATCATATTCTCCAGGGGTGTCATCACTTGGGGTAGGGCTAAGGGTCTTGGTTATACCACCATACTTGATGGTGACTGTGACGTTGTCAAGCGCAGTATCTGCTATTGGTTGGGCATTGCTGCCGGAACCCTTGCTAACTGTTATCTGCACTTGGTTTGTGTCCCCCACAAGCGGTGGCTCGTTTGCAAGCCCCACCTTTACGGTGACATCTCCAAAGGTTTTCTCGACATGCGCTGCCGCGGGCTTGATCACATATGCGGACGCCGCAATGAGCACCAATGAAACAATTACAGAAATTACCAGTCTTCTGCTCTTCAAATTCTGATTTCAAAAGCACGCCGTTTGCTTAAATATGTATTGGTACAAAATTTGATTGCACTGCAATCTCTGATACGGTCCGCCGGATCATGCAACGCCGCAAACTACTCTTCCGTTATTTGTAAAACAGGCTTTTGGCAGAAACTCTGGTGAAGTAGAAACTTCTAGTTACCGACATGAGAATCCAAAGTTTCAGATATTGACATGTAGCCGCACACGTTCAGAGGTCTTGGAGGCAAACCACAATATTTTAAAACTATAGGTTCTGAATTCCTCCATGAAAAAGTTCTCTGCCATCGCGCTTTTGATAACGATATCTTCCGGAATGCTCTTTGCGCATCCCGCCTTTGCCCACACCTTTGTCCAAAACCCCGATGCCGACATGATTGCAAAAATCCAGGAATTCAAGGTGGAGACAAGGCTGATTGCGGACAACATATCAAACAACACGCTTGCCCAGTGGCACGTGTCAAAAAGCCAGGGGTACTGGGGGTCCAACGAGATGGGAATCCTCAACACGAAAGACCCGACCCTGGCTGGAAAGATTTCCGCCACGGTAGGCAGTCTTTACTCCTTGGCAGGACAGCAGAGTCCAGACCAGAGCCAGGCCAACCAAACCGCGAGTAACCTCGGGGCCCTTATGGACCAGGCAGAATCAGAATTGGTGCCTGACACCTCAAGAGGCAATGCAACGGTGCAGGCGCTTGCCATGGTGGGCGTCCTAAATGAGGTCCTCACGGACTATGGCAGTGCTATTGGATCCTCAGTAGACTTGACCAACATGGACAACATGAACATGTCCTCAGGAAACAGCATGCAGGGCATGTCCGGCATGTCGATGCCGGCCACCCCCATAGTTAACATGGCAGCATACCAGAGCGCAAAAGGGCTTGGGGAGACAGTGCAGGGCATGTTCAGCAACATCCAGTCCACATCTCCATCCAGCGCCCTGCCATACCTTGGAAAAACAGGGAGCGCAATAAGCGAACTGAACCAAAAGATTGCGTCTCAGGCTTCCGGCAATGATGTCATGACCGTGGTCCACATGAAGATCCATCCGAACCTAATCTCGGCATTTAGCATAGAAGCCGTACCCGAATTTCCAACACCCATAATCCTTACGATGGCGGGATTTGCAGGCCTTATCGCAATGACAAGGTTTTACCACAGAAATCCCTAGGACGCAACCCCGGGCGTACAGCAGATCAATCATGTCCCCGGCACCATCGAGGAAAAAAAGTCCCGGTTTCTCGGAATTTCGTAGTTTGTACCACTTGATTTAAATTTAATTTTGACCAAATTTTATCGTGTTCCGGCCTCAGTCGCTCTTTGAAACAAGGTCAACAATGCTTAGCATCATGATATTTTCCCTGGTGGTGGCCCTGTCGATTCCAGTCATGATGCCCACTCTTTTCCAGCATTACGAGTCATTCCACATCCTTTTGCATATCGTAGGCATTGGTTTTGCTTCCTTCCTTACCGCAGTTGCCGCAATTGCATACAGGAAGGTCAGGACAAAGAGGCTCCTGTTTACCACGGTAGCCTTTGGGACATTCATCCTGTCTGAGGTGTTTTGGCTGATAGATGCCGCTTGGGAGTCCAAGTACTATTTCTGGACGTTCTCGTCATCCGAGATTGGCCATGTGACAGTGTTCTTTGCGCTGCTGATGTTCGCGCTCAGCGTGTTCAGGAGGGATTGAGATACGGACAGGGCAATGAGGATAATCCAGATAGTAGAGAAGAATCCCGGAATAAAATTCCGTGAGATTATGCGCGAAACAGGCATGAAAAATGGGGTTATGGAATACTATGCCGCCAAGCTTGAAAGGGAAGGTTCTGTAAAGGTAGAACGCACTCCGGGCCAGACAAGGTTTTACCCGCCCGGGACGTCTGACGAGGAAGCCGTCCTGATAAAGAACCTGAGACAGGAAACCCCAAAGCAGATACTGACCGCGCTGTTGCAGTATGGCGACCTTTCATTTGGAGAGATTGTAAGAGATATAAAAAAATCCCCGGCCACGGTTTCCCTTTACCTTTCCCAGATGGCATACGACGGCATTATAAAAAGCCGCACGACAAACGAAAAGAGAAGGTACTACCTCCTGAGCGTGGAAAAACTTCGCGCAATAGTTGACAAGTACCACCCAAGCCTGATTGAAAGTTCGGCAGACCGCCTAGCAGACAACTTCGCTGCATTGTAATTCATCTAACCACATCATGACATGGCCAGGCAAGATGAGGGAGCAAGGTTCAGAGTTTAATTAGATCCCCACCATGTGCATAAAATGAGCGAAACGTCGTGAAAGCCTTCTATTTTCTGGCAGCTGCCGCAGCTGTTGCGTTTCCGTTTTTAATCCTGAATGCTTACGGCGACGGCCTTGCAAGCGAGACACTCCCTCCATCCCTCATCGGAAAAGAAAATGTAACGCTATCAATTGCCTCCACCCCATTTCTAATCGACAACAACCACGCTGGAACGCAGCTTAACCTGGTCCTTATGGATGCCAACACCCAGCAGCCAATCCCGGATGCGACCCTTGCAATCTCTGCCTTCAAGGGACAGACCGCGGTGTTCGGGCACATATTCAAGAGCGACAGCGGGAACTTTATCCTGAGCTTCTACCCAGCGCAGTCTGGCAACATCACGTTTGACGAGCAGGGCGGCATCCTCTCCGGCATCTTCGGCCAGGACAGCGGCAACTACCAAGTAAAGGGACCCGTCTTTAGCACCGCGGGGCTTTACCGATTCAAGATAGAAGTAATCACCATGGGGGCATATGACAACCAGGTCAGCAAGTCGTACAATGCAGGAATTTCCATTCCCGAATATGACAACCTGACTATCACAGACCCAACCTACGGCACGCACCAGGTCCAGATAATAGCATACTATGACCGGATACATGACATCAGGTACGACCATACAAAAAATGCCATAAACTTTACGATGCCGTTTGACTGGTCCCAGCAGAACATTGGCCAGCTCACGGTGGTCCACCAAGAAATCAGGATCCCAAGGGACGCAGGCAACCTCGTTGTGACAAAATATGAGGCGTACGTAAACAACATCAAGATACCCGACAAGCTCATCTCAATTGACGATTATTCCATGGATGCCTACAGGATTGTCCACCTCATATTGTACAAATCAGACGTCCAGACCCTCCTTGCCGATCAGAAGGATCCAGGCCAGTCAATGGTATTTTCCCTCCGCCCAAGCGACGAGAACGCGTTTCCCGTCGTCCAGTTTACAAGAAACGCCCAGTTCAAGGTAGCCCTCAGCTGGAGCCCGCCGAAGATCCTGGCAGGCTCCAATACCCAGTTCACCTTCATGGTAGAGGACCCATATACCGCGAACAGGACACTTGCCTCAATCCCGTACGATTTTTCCGTGCTTGAGGGCACAAACGGCGTGATCTACCACGAGGTTGGCAAGACCTCGGCCTCCGGCAACAACACGGTCAATGTCGCATTCCCCCCCGGCTATGTGGGCTCGATCACGCTAGCGTTTGAAAACCTAAACGGAAGCAGTTTTGCATCAACCGAGTTTCCGGCAACGGTCAGCAGCCCGGCCGCCGCCACGCAGGCGGCCCAGTCCCAAGCCACGGTTCCCGAGTTTCCAGTTGCGCCCGTCGCAGTACTTGTCTCAGTGTTTAGTACCATGGTGGCCCTGTCAAGGGCAGGCCCGTTTAGGGCAAGAAGTGTTTAGCCCTTCATCCCATATCCGACCAGGACGGAATAGCACCCAAGGCCACAGTCCTCGCAAATCGGCTTCATCGATTTCCCTTCCGCGCTCCCTATGCAGCAAGGCATCTTCTCCCTTCCCAAGTGGTCAACCGAGATGATGGCCCATGTCGGGCAGTCTATCGGGGTTGTTCCCTTGCCTCCCCAGTTTTTCTTCATAAGCTCAAGTTGGCTTACCGGATTTATGATGTAGTCTGGAAGTTTTTCCCTCATTGCAATGATGTCGTCGACCACCTTTGTCCTTTCCTCGCCAAACGGTAGCCACAGCGGGTCATTCTTCATAAACGGCGTATGGAACTGAAATCCAATCTTGTTTGAATAGTCTTTCCATTCCGCTATTACATCATTTACCGTCTTGTAGTTCTGCGAGTTTATTGTCATTGTAATCCAGATGTCCTTGTAAGCAAGATCCCCGTTCTTTTCCACATAGTCTACCACGTTCTTTCTAGTCTTGTCCCACGCCCCGTTTCCCCGTATCTTGTCGTGTATCTCCTTGGTGCCGTCTATCGATATCCAGTAAAAGTACAGGTCCTTGTACCTTTTGAGGGGAAGGGTCCCGTTTGAGACTATGCATATCCTTTTTGGAAACTCCTTTATGAAAAGTTCAATCACGTCAGGCCTCATTGTCGGCTCCCCACCCACAAGTGTTATTATGAAGACGTGGTTCTTCTTGAATTTCTCTTCAATTACCTTCTTCCATTGTTCCACGGTAAGTTCCTCGTTTTCCTTCCTGTTCAGCCACCAGTAGCAGTGCTCGCAGTGCAGGTTGCACACATTGATGATATCTGCTGAACCGTAAATCGGACTCTTTTTGTTAAAGATCTTGTATGCCGCAAACTTGGTGAAAATATGCATGTATGAAGGGGTTTCCTGGACTATCTGCCTTATTCCACGCCCCATGATTTCCATGAGGTTTTGTAGTCTCCATATGCTTATAAGATATTCTGGTGCCGGCGTCGGTTGTAGGAGAGCCTCGGTCCTGCCAAGTTAGCGGCCAAACGGCTCCTTCCATAGGCTCACCTGGGCTGTCGCTCATTTCCGGGCATCAGTTGTTCCTATTTTGCGCACATCAAGGTGGTGGTGCACCGAATCTTTTCCAGCCTTCGAATGTTTGTAATGATGTCCCTGCTCATTTCATCGATTGACTGCGTTTGAATCTTTACCAGCACGTCGTAGTTGCCAAACACTCCTGCCACCTCCTGCACGCCCTCGATCGGCTTAATTTTTTCGATCACTGAACTTTCCGAGCCCATTTCGCAGTTTATCATGACGTAGGCTGTTTCCAACCCATATTATTACGCGACAATAGTATTTTAGAATTCCATATATGTACCGTAAAAAGACCCAATAACCCTGCCTCATGGGCCTTCAGACAGAAAATAAAAAAGGTTGGGAGTTACTGTGCTCCGATGTAGAACGTGACGTCTACAGTTGTCGTTATGTCCTGGTTTGACGTGAAAATGGGCGTCTGTACGGCAGGCGCAGGCACGGCCATCATGGCATTCGTGTGATAGGCCACCAGAGGTTCTGCCATGCGGAACTCGGACAGGTTGACCGATTTTACGCCAATGATCTTTTCGCCAAGGGGTGCAAGTGCCTTCTGCGCCTTTGATTGGGCATCAAGGACCGCCTGTGCAATTAGGCCGTTTTGGACGCTTTGCAGTTGGGCTGGTGACTCGGTGAACGAGACGCTGTCAACCCTGTTTGCCCCAGCACCGACCCCTGTATCAAGAATGCTCCCCGCAAGACCGAGCTTTGTGGTCTTGATCTGGAGGGTGTTCGATACCTTGTATCCCACAAACTCGCTCTTGTATTGGTTATACGGAGGATAGGGTCCCGTGTTGTTGTAAACCGGCTCTATTGTGAAGTTGGTCGTGCTTATCTCGGAACCGTTGATGCCGAGTTTTTCAATAGCAGTTGCGGTTGCGTTCATTGCCAGGGCGTTTTGTGACAACGCGTCCTTTGCCTCCTTGGCTTGCGTGTCAACCCCAAGGTCAATGACCACGAGGTCCGGGATCACGGATGTTGTAGCGCTTCCTGTAACAAAGGTCGTGTTCTGCTCATGCGAGGCAGCGGAGTCCAACTGTCCAAATGCTTTATGCTCCAAAGGTTGGAGACCGGACAAGGCAGTAGCCGAGACAATCGCAATTGCAGCAAGTGCCAGAACATTGATTGTTTTTGTCATTGCAGAGTATTGAATCCTAGATCTTATAGGCTTTGATTAAATTTGGATTTAACGTAATCAAATGCTTTGTTGGCAAACTCTGTTTTTCTAGGCTGTGTGTCCTGAACTCATCAACTGCTTTACGGACTTTCTTCCGTCAGAGATGTGGCCTTCAGTCTTTTCCGCCTTTGAGCAAATTTCGATAAAAAGAATGCGGCAAAAAACAACACCGCTCCCCCTGCCAGTGCCAGAAGGATCATCGTAGGCTCTACCCCCATGGAGGAGGTTCCAGCAGGCGGTGCCGGCGCCGCAAGCGGTGCAGTCCTCATTGCCGCGTGCATCTCAGGCCCTGGCTGAGCAGGGACCGAATACTGGGCGTTTTGGACCTGCGCCTTTTCGGCAACGTAGATTCCAGAGGCGCCGGCAACAAAAGAAATGATTGACGCCATAAAGTGCCTCAGCCGCATCAAGACGGTTTCCTTCTTCGAGTCAGGATTGCCTTTACCGCCCTCCTGCCCGGGAGGAATAATGACAAGAGCCGTCTTTACGGGCCCGTAAAACTTCATCTTCTTGTTTTTCTGGCTCATCTCTATCCTTTCCACCTTGATGAGCCCCACCCCCATGAGCCTGTTTACATGCCAGTTTACAAGGGGCAGTGATATGCCAAGTCCCTTGGCAAGATCGTTGGAGCTTGTTGTGCCCTGCGATATCCTTGCAAAGATTGCCCTTCCGGTGTCGTTTGCAAGCTCCTCCCCAATTACTTTTATTCTCTGATCCTCCGTGCTAATGACCTCAATGTATTCCTCGGGCTTTATGGAGAGATCAGGTTCGCCGCCTTCTTCAGACACTGAAAGTGTGAATCCCGCCCCCATTAAAAATTCTTGACTGCCACCAAGATAGGGATCAAGCAACTACCTCATACCCCAGCAAAATGCAGCCAGGAAAATGCCCCTTTTCCCAAAGGTTTTCCAATTTGGAACCAAACGCAGCCCCCGCATTCCACAGGGCTTTAGTATTGAAAGGACGTTTGTTATGCGTGGAACAAGGCCACAGACAACTAGAGAGGATGCTGGTAGGTCTGGCTGTAGAGAAGACCCTCCTGCAGTTTGGAAAGCCGGCCTTTGACGGGGTCGAGTCGCTCTTCCGGAAGAGGTACCGCTCTACCATAATGGACTCGTATGACCATCCCGAGTACCTAAGCGGGATCCTGAGGGAAACGTTTGGGGACTCGTATCCGGAAATAGTCGGGTCCATAGAAGACTTTCTGATCGAATTCAGGAACCAGCACCCTATACAGGAGTTTATCACAAAGATTTCAGGTTGAGGCTACGATGGGGCATTGGCTATGGCCGGATTTTTCGGGAAGATTTTTGCCTTTTCCCGTTTGGCCACCTACCTTCCCGACATGCTCCACTTTTTTTCCTTGTCCATCCCCATGATGCGCTCAGGGGACATGTCCCTGTGTTCCTTCCCAAGGTGTGTGGTGTATTCCAGAAGGCTCGTGAATTTTTTCTTGCATACTGGGCATTCCTTTTCAAAGGTCGGCATTTGTACCACAAAATGGAAAAATTTCTATTTTAAGGTATTCAAAATTCACAGCTTGCCAAACTCGTCCTCGTCCGAATAGGCGCGCTCGGCATGCTCCTGAATGTCAAGGCCCGAGTCCTCCACTTCAGGAGGCACCCTGATTGGCGTGAGCGCCTGGAGTATCTTAAGTATGACCCAGGTCCCTCCAAAGCCTAGCAGGACTGCAATGCCAACCCCAATTGCCTGTGCCTCAAGCTGGTGCGGATTTCCAAACAAGATCCCGTTGACGCCTGCATGGTTTACCGCGTCGCTTGCAAACACCCCTACGAGCAGGGACCCCAGTATGCCGGCAACTCCGTGTACCGATCCTATGTCAAGTGCGTCATCAATCCTCCACCTGTTCTTGAAGAGGGGCACGGTAAGGGAGGAGGCAAGCCCGCAAATAATTCCTATCACAAAAGCATATTCCACTCCGACATAGCCTGACGCAGGGGTGATTCCAGCAAGTCCCGCCACTGCCCCGTTGATGGCGGCAACGACGCTTGACTTTTTTGTCCTCTTCCAAAACACTAGCACCCATATTAATGCCGAGACGGCGGAGGCGATCTGGGTGTTTATGATTGTCAGCCCAGAGATGCTGCCTGCAGCATATGCACTTCCCGCATTGAAACCAAACCAGCCAAGCCACAGGAGCGACGAGCCAAGCACGGCAAGCGGTATGCTGTGCGGTACCATTATGCCCGGCCCAAAGTTCATCCTCCTGCCTAGCACCAGTGCGGCAGCTATTCCTCCCATCCCGGTTGTAGTATGAATGATTATCCCGCCTGCAAAGTCGACAACGCCCAGGCTGTGCAGCCAGCCATCGCCCCAGACCCAGTGGACCAGAGGATAGTAAATGAGGCCGCTCCATGCCACGATGAAAAGTATGAATGCACTAAACCGCATCCGCTCGGCGACGGCTCCCGTAAGAATCAGCGGCGTAATTACTGCGAACATCATCTGGAACATTGCGAAAAGTACGCCCGGGACCTTTGGCGCATATTTTAGGGAGTCATGCTGCGGTACCCCCTTGAGAAAGGCCCAGTCAAGGTTTCCGGTCGCTCCCGCCCCCGTGTCAGGGCCAAACGTAAGGCTGAACCCGAATGTGAACCACATCACGCTGAGCAGTGCAAGACCGAAGAAGATCTGCATGAAAACAGATACTGCGTTTTTCTTTCGCAAAAGGCCCGCCTCAAACATTCCAAGGGCCGGAATCATCAGCAAGACCAAGCTGGAGGCAATCATTACCCATGCGGTGTCTCCAGTGTCTATTGGCAAGATGGTATCTACTTCTCTTTTACACGTTTATCAAGATTCTGCTGATTTCTTTCCCGCGAGGGTTTCCAAGATTTAGGCGGTGCTTTTCACGTATTCTATGTACCCGCGCTGTTTCCAAACTTGCCCAGCATCAGGATCTCGCCAAGAGGCTTCCGGTCAGTTGGCACCTCGCGCTGTTGCAGTTCCGGTGAGAGCCTCTCCTTTGGCCCCTTCCTGCCTATTGCAATCATTGCCATTACCTCGTATTCATCAGGAACCTCCAGCACCTTCCTTGCCTTGTCATAATCGAATCCCGCCATGGCGTGCGTTGCAAGCCCCTGGCTCGTTGCCTGGATGGCAAGGTTTTCCCATGCAGCCCCGGCATCAAACTGGTGCGTAAAGGACGGCTGGCCGTTGTGCTCAAAGGTCTTGCGTGCTACGATGACTGCAAGGGCTGACGCCTTGTCACACCACTGCTTGTTAAAATCACCGAGCAGGTCAAAGAGATGACTCCAGTGTTCCGAGTTCCTCTTTGCATAGATGAACCTCCATGGCTGGTTGTTATAGGACGATGGGGCCCACCTTGCAGCCTCAAAGAGCGAAAAGAGATCCCCGTCGGCGATTTCTTCACCGCTAAAGGACCTAGGAGACCACCTGTTCAAGATGTGCTCGTTGATATCAAATGACACCTTGCGGTTTTTCTGGACCTCAGGATCTTTCATGGCTAAACTGTCTTGGGTCTATACTTAAGTGTAGGGCCGGCAGCGTGCCATTCCGCACTCATCTCCCAAGCCTGCAAATTGCCTTTGAGATGTTTTTCTGGATCCTTCTGTCATACATGTCTGGAAGGATGTTGTCATAGTGGAGCTTTGCAGGCGGCACAGATGCTGCAATGGCCCGCGCCGTGGCTATTAGAAGCCCCGGAGTGATTGCCCTTATCTTTCTGTCCAATATCACGCGCATGATGTGGGGAAAGACCAGGGCGTTGTTTACCTTGTTCGGATAGAGATAGCTCCCAGTTGCGACAATCCTTGCCCCTGCAGCCTTGGCAGCACCGGGTTGGATCTCCGGGTCGGGGTTTGTCAGCGCAAAAATAATTGGATCCCTTGCCATTGTGCTTATCATTGCCGGGCTTATGAGGTTCTTCCTCCCGGAAACCCCGATGAATACGTCGGCACCCCGCAACACCTCCCCAAGCAGCCCCCGCTCCCGCTTCTTGTTGGTGGCCCTCGCAATATCATTTTTGTACTTGTTCATGTTGCGGCGCCTCCCCGAATAAATTGCGCCGTCAGAATCCGTTACTATGATGTTCTTGCACCCTGCGGATGCCAAGAGGTTGCAAATCCCAAATCCCGCAGAGCCCGCCCCTGCTATAACTATCCGTATTGACCCCGCCTGTTTCTTTACTAATTTTAGCGAGTTTATCAGCCCCGAGAGGACTACCACCGAGGTCCCGTGCCGGTCGTCATGGAAGACTGGTATCGAAAGCGTCCTTGAAAGCTCGTCTGATATTTCAAGCACCTTTGGCGACTCGATGTCTTCAAGGTTGATTGCGCCAAAGACAGGCTCGATTGCCCTCACGGCTGCAACAATTTCCTCCTTCTTTGTTGTTCCAAGACATATAGGAAACGCGCTCACCCCGCCAAATTCCCGGTAGAGTACTGCCTTTCCCTCCATGACCGGGAGTGCGGCGTAAGGTCCTATGTTTCCAAGTCCAAGTATCCTCGTACCATCCGTTACTATGGCAACGTTGTCACCCTTGGACGTAAGCTCGTACTTTTTTGCTGGCTGGCGGTAAATCGCCTCGCATACTGCGGCAACTCCAGGGGTATAGACCAGCTTGATGTCTTCAGATTTCAGGTTCTTCATCTTACCTGTCACCATAATCTTCCCCCTGAGCTTCTTGTGAAGTGCAATTGCCCGCCTTGAGTTTTTGTCCATTGCCAATTTCAATCTCCCCCGGATTCCCCATACTTTGCAGACAGATGCTTCTTGTCAATCTTGTAAACTATTGTGTTCTCAGTAAGATCGAATCGTATCGGGCATCCAAGTTCCTTGAAGGCCGACTCGTAAAAATGCTTAAAGTGCTTTGACCATTTCAGCCCCATGTCGTGTCGCATGATGAACTTCATCTGGTCCCCGTCTTCCAGTTGCGTGAAGCTGAACCCAGCGGCCTTGGACCTTCCACGAAGGACCGAGATCCACTCCCAGACGTTGTATTTGCCTTTCATGGCATAAAGCATGTCCTTTGAGATAAGCCTGCCCTTCTCCTCCGCAATGCTCTGGATAACCTTGTCATCAAGCTTGTCAAACCATGCCATTAGAAGGACCTTTGAAACCGGGACCCATCCTGACTTGGATGCCACAAGATCCCAGTCCACGGCGTGGGCCAGCAGCTGGTTTACCAGCGCGTTTAGCGTGATCCTTTCAAAGGAGGCGTGCGACTTTATCTTGTCCAGCACCTCCTTGTCTATCCTAAAGGTTACGGTCTTGTTCTTCTCCCCTACGCCTTCAAAGTCCATTGTGAGTCCTGCTTGATCCAACCTGATTAATTTTGCTGAACAATTTAAATCCGCGCCCGGCCACTCGCTCCCTTCCCGCCCGCGGCATCCGGGTAGGCCCACATGGACCAGCCCTTACTCCACGTGATGCTGGACAAGAAGGTTGTCGTAAAACCTAACCGATTTGATGTTGACAAACTCGAGCATCCCATACCTTGAGAGATCCCGTCCAAACCCGCTCTGCTTCACCCCGCCAAAGGGGATCCTTGGATCAGAAGCCACCATGTTGTTGACTGTGATTATTCCCGACTCGACCAGCCTTGAGAGCCTGTCGGCCTTGGCAAGGTCCTGGGTCCAGATACTCCCGCCAAGCCCATACTGCGACTCGTTTGCTAGGCGTATGGCCTCCATCTCGTCCTCTACCGCCGTGATTGGTGCCACCGGCCCAAAGGCCTCCTCTTGGGCGATGCGCATTTTTGGAGTCACTTTGCCAAGTACGGTCGGCGCGTAGAAGTACCCCTTGGTCCCTAACCTTTTCCCGCCAGTGAGTACCTCTGCACCCTTTGACACGGCATCCTTTACAAGTTCCTCTATCTTTTCAAGACCCGCAAGATTTACCAGTGGCCCCATGTCGGTATCCTCCGACGTGGGATCCCCAACGCGGAGCTTTTCCACCTTTTGGACGAATTGTTCCGTAAACTTGGCTGCCTGGTTCTTTGTCACAAAAAACCTCTTTGATGCTATGCAGCTCTGCCCGCAGTTAATGAACCTCCCCTTGACGGCGCCGGTCGATGCCTTGTCGACGTCTGCGTCAGAGCACACTATAAAGGGGTCGCTGCCGCCAAGTTCCAGGACGCATTTTTTTACCTGGGAGGTTGCGCGCTGGGCTACCTTTGATCCTGCGACGTTGCTGCCGGTAAATGTCACGGCATTCACAAGGTCTATGAGTTGTTCCGCCATTGCAGAGTCGGCAACAGCGGTCTGGAAAACGCCTTCCGGTATCCCCGCCTTGACAAACATATTTTCAATCTCTATACCGCACTGCATTGTCGCGCTTGCGGGCTTTAGAACAACTGTGTTTCCCGCCATGATGGACGGCGCAGCAAACCTCAGGGCCTGCCAGTAGGGAAAGTTCCACGGCATTATGCTTCCGATTACCCCTATCGGCTCAAAGGCTATGAAGCTCTTCCGCGCGTCGGTGTTAATTGACTCGTCGTGGAGAAAGTTTGCGGCGTTGTCTGCATAGAATTCCATCACCCAAGCACATTTTTCCACCTCTGAAAGGGATTCCTTGATTGTCTTTCCCATCTCCCTTGTCGCAGCGCAGGCAAGGAGTTGCTTGTTCTTGCGAAGCACATCTGCAAATATGTTGAGAAAATCCGACCTGCGGTCCATGTCCGACCTCCAGCTGGAAAAGGCCTTCCTTGCCTTATCGACTTTCTTTCCTAGGTCGTCCTTTGTTATCACATCATACTGCGCAATTACCTCCTCAGTCGAGGGATTGATTGTCTTGATTGTCATACCTGATTAGGTGCAATCCCAGTATATAATCAAGTCTTCTCGTTCCAAGTGAATAAATCGCAATCTTCAATCTTTTAATAATTTGACACCTGATTATGATATCAAGATGCAGTCCCTTTCTTCCCGCGAAAAAGGCAGCCTTGGTTTTGAAACGGTCCTAGTGCTCCAGGGAGGAGGGTCCCTCGGTGCATACGAGTGCGGAGTCTTCAAGGCGCTGCACAGACACGGCATCAAGTTCGACATAGTTGCGGGCACGTCAATAGGTGCTGTCAACGCCTCAATCATTTGCGGGAGCAGAAGCGACGAGCCTGCAAAGGCTCTTGAGGAGTTCTGGCTTGACATCGCCGACGGCATTACGCCGCCCGGCCTTCCCGACGAAGTTAGACCCTATGTTGCGGTTGCAAACTCTGCAATCTATGGGAATTCGAAGATTTTCTTCCCGAAGTGGTTCTATCCCAGTACCGATTATTTCATGCCGTATCTCTGGCAGTATCTCTATGACATAACTCCCCTCAAGAACACCCTCAACCAGTATGTCGATTTTGAGAAGATCCGTGGTTCCCAAAAGCCGAGGCTTATCATCACTTCGACTGACGTCCAAAATGCCAAACCATCAGTCTTTGACAGCATGTACGACAAGATGGAGCCCGACCAAGTTCTTGCAAGCGCCGGCTACCCCTTTTACGGTATATCATGGACCAAGAAAAGCGGCAAATACCTCTGGGACGGAACCCTGCTTTCCAACACGCCTCTACGCGAGGTGATAAATGCGTCCCCGAAGCATGACAAGAAGGTCTTTGTCGTAGACCTCTTCCCAAAGACCCAGCATGAGATTCCGAACAACATGTTTGAGATATGGCACAGGGCAAGGGACATAATGTATACTGACAAGACGGAGCACAACGTACACATGTCAAAGATAGTTGGCCGCTACCTCACCCTAATCCGGCAGATGCACGAGATCCTCTCGAATACGGCAGACCCCAAGTCTAAGCAGATGCTGGAGAACCTCGAGCCGGAGTACCACAAGCTAGCATCCGAACGAGGCGGGATAATAGAAGAGATCGTGAGGATCCAGCGCCGGGAACACCGCCACTTCCTTTTCGAGGATGCCGATTTTTCCGTCGCAACCATAAAGGATCTCATAAGCGGCGGCGAGAGGGATGCCAAGGAGGCCCTTGCCGCCTGCGGCTAGGATGCGATCGCCCGTGCCAAAAACAGTTTACACCAGACCAAAAGTTTCCAACGAAAAAGAAATAACATACATGTCATACCGATAAAAGGAGTTGCAAACCAAGTTTGCAGAGATCTGGGGGTATAACATAAGGTATCTTGAGGACGGGTGTTCCGAGAAGACGGTATTACTTGTCCATGGGCTTGGTGGATCGGCAGAAAGGTGGCTCAAGGTCATCCCGCTCCTGAGCAGCAGGTACCGCGTGATAGCTCCAGACATGATAGGTTTCGGATACAGCGACAAGCCTTCAGAAGACTACACTGTAGAATTTTTCTCAAAGTTCCTTGGGGCATTTATAAAGAACCTTGGGCTTCGATCCGTAATTCTTGTTGGCACCTCCCTTGGAGGTCAGGTCGCCGCCCACCTTGCTGCCACAAACCAGGCCGTCGAAAGGCTGGTCATGGTGGCGCCGTCAGGGGCAATGAAGTCAAGCACGGCTGCAGTCGACGTTTACATAATGGCAGCACTCTACCCCAACAAAGCAAGCGTTAGAGAGGCCTTTTCTATGATGTCAAATTCCGGTGAGGTAGACGACTTTACGGTCTCAGACTTTGTAAGAAGGATGAGTACGCCAAACGCCAAGCTTGCGTTCCTCTCGGCAGTTCTCGGGATAAAAAATTCCGCGGTAGAGCCTGTGCTCTCAAGGATCCAGGTTCCCACCCTGCTGCTCTGGGGCAGGCAGGACACGGTAATACCGATTGCTTTTGCCTCCACGTTTTCCTCCTCCATCAAGGACTGCACCTTCCTTGCCATGGATAGATGCGGCCACCTCCCCCATGTCGAGGTTCCAGATGCCTTTTCAAGACTCATCATTGATTTCATCGATTCAAGGATAGTGTTCGCCCGACAGCAACAGGGTTAAATACCTGTCAATGGTAATAATTACCAATGACTGGTAATGAAAACCAATACGACCCAAGCGAAATGTTTCGCGAGTGGATCCACCGAAGCGGCAAGGCGCAGATGGACTTTATCAAGACTTTTGGCGAGATGATGAGCAAGAACAACCAACCAAACCCCCTTGACATGCTCAAGGAGATCTCAAACAAGACTGCAAAGGCACAGTCCGATTTTGTCCAGAACATGGCAAACATGAACCCCGGCGGCATGTTCAACTTATTCAACCCATCCCAGTTCCTACCGTCGCTCCTGTCGTGGGCAGCCTTCAAGACATCGGTTGGCAGCAATGGTCGAATCTCCATCCCCGAGGCCGAACGCGAGGCCCTTGGAATAGGCGAGGAAGACCTTGTACAGGTTATCGTGATTCCAGTCCAGAGAAAGAAGCAGAAAGAGGAGGTGAAACAATGAGCAAAGCAACAGAGACAAAGGAGATATTTTCAGTGTGCAAACAAAACGTCGGCCGCTACTTTGATGAGACAGAGAAGAACGCGGCACAGTACCTGCAGGCGGTTACCAACCTACAGCAGGAATACGCAACGGCGTGCAAGAACACAATCGAGAATGCAATCGCAATGAACCAAGAGTATGCCTCACGAACAGGGATGTCCTCAAACGTCCCATCGTCATACCTCAAGGCGGTAAACGATGCAACGGAGGAAGTGGTAAAGACTGCCTCCGTTCAGAGCAAGGCAGTGCTTGCGGCAATCGATGCAGTACGACAGAATGTAAAGACGTTCAATGAGAACGCCAAGGCATTCTCAGACATGAATGCAAACATATTGCAGTCATGGTTCTCGGCATGGACTCCAGTAAGAAACTAGCTGGTTCCATCCACCATTTTATTTTTCAGATCTTTCTTTTATCCACTGCCCAAGTTCTGGCAGGATCCTTTTCTGCGAGAATGAGCTTGCTATCATCCCTACGTGTCCCGTTGCGTAAATCCTAAGGGTCTTGTCCTCCGTAGATACCGCGTAGTGGATAGGCATGCTGCATTCGGGAGATACGAGGTGGTCTCCCACAGCCACCTGAGTAAAGACAGGCATTGAAATTTCTCTTAGGTTTATTGTCTTTCCCGACACGTTCATCTTGTTCCGTATGAGAAGGTTGTCCTGGTAGATGTTCTTGACCCATTCCCTGAAGAGCTCACCCGGCACGGGCGGTGTGTCGCTTAGCCATTTCTCCACGCGTATAAAGTTCTCCACATATTCCTTGTTGTGTATGTTTTTGAAAAACTGCACGTATTTTTCAAGCCCCTGCTCGAAGGGCTTTAGGATTGAAAAGACGTAATACATGAACTCCGGAGGCATGTTTCCTATGACCTCCACCATCTTATCCACGTCGATGTGCTTTGCTAGGTTCGCAACGACTGTGCTGTCTTTGCTTCCGTCTATCACCGGAGCAGTAAGGACCAGGTTCCGCACCTTCTCACTGTGTAATGCAGAGTATACAGTCGCAAGCGTTCCCCCCGTACAATATCCCTGCAATGACACCTTGTCCACTCCCGCCTCGTTTGATATGAAATCAACGCAGTTGTCCATGTAGATGTTCACGTAGTCATCAAACCCTAGATATTTGTCCAGCGCAGTAGGGGTCCCCCAGTCGATAAGGTATACGTCGATCCCCTGGTCAAGCAGGTTCCTTACCCAGCTCTTCTGGGGATGGATATCGAGTATATGGTATCGGTTTATCAGGGCATATGCGATTAGCAGTGGCGTCCTGACCTGCCTTGGCTTGTCCGAACTAAAGTGCAAAAGCCGCATCTTTCCCTCCGAGTAGACCACATCGTATGGCGTCATCCCGAGGCTTATCTCGTCGGGCGCGGCAACAAGTTTGGGGGCGTCAAGTATGTTCCGGTTCATCTGCAAGAACTCTTCAAGTATGCGTGGGTCTACCCTAAGTTCGCTTTCCATTCCCATTCCCTCCAACATTTGCTATTTTTTCGAGTTTGGCAACTCTTTTTCGCAACATGTGTAATTCTTTGTAAAGCTCGTCGACCTCCTTCTTGGTAGGCATGTTCCCGGCCTCAAGGACAAGCGACATGATGTTGTTCCATCGCTTGGCAAGTTCGAGTTCACTTGAGACCACCTTGCCAAAGTTCTCGGCAAACTCCGGCGAGTCAAAAAGGCGCGTAAAATAGTTCTCGAAAATGTCTATCCATATGCGCTTTGTAGAGTCCAGGTGTTCCGTATCGGTGGGAATTTCAGGCACCTTTTTGTTGAATTGCTTTTGGGCTTCGTTCCACGTATCCGCCAGCTGCTTGTAGTATTCCGAGAGCCTTGCATTGAATTCCACAAGTTCCTGGTTTATCTCTATCATCTCTGACCCGACCTGTTTTGCGTTCACCCCAAGCTTCCTAAACGGCCCCGTGGACAGTATGGATTGCTGCCTGCTAGACATGAGCGCCAACAGGTCTGTCCAGAAAAGCGAAACGTGTTTGTAATAACCCATTGACTTGGCAAAATCTTCCGTTGTCATGAAATACCTCTTGATAGTCCGCTGAACTTATAGGGATTTCTGAATTTTCGCTTTTCATCCCGAGAGTCTGGCCTATTGGAACAGGACATTGGCGACCCCCTCCCCCATAGGCGTCGCGCCTCGTGACTGCCACCGCGTGCCAGAAAATCATTAAAAGAAACCGTGTACAATGTATTCTTGATGGCCCAGAAAAAGGCCCAGCCGGAAATGACTGGAAATTCTACCGAGCAGGCTATTTCGGTGTGCGATGTCATGCATGAAAATGCCAACACCCTAATTGGCAAGCTGGAATCCCTGCTTCCCCTGAACATGCAGACGTATTCTGAGTTTTATGCCGAATACCTACATTCCCTCCAGGACCTCTTCGGAGCGTGCTATATCTCGGAAAACGAGATCCTTTCACGAATGGGCCTAAGCCAGAACACCCTGCGATTCTTTGGGGAATACACAAAGGCCATGACACGGTCTGGTATCGCCCAGATCGAGATGGCAAACAACATACAAAAGACAGTCCTCCAGAACCAGATTGCGGCACTCAAGACGACAGACCAGTACATACACCTCATGCTGGACCGCTATTCGAAGGTGCTTGCGTGGTCCCTTGCCATTTTCAGAAAGCCCTGATTACCTGCCTTGAGATAATGCAAAGCGAGTAATTCGGAATCAACCAACCGCAAATACTTATCTCACAACAGATATCACAAATTCAAGTATGCAGGAAAATTACGCCACCGTCGATGGAAAAAAGATAAGGTATCTCGAGGAGGGAAGATCTGGTGAGACGATTGTGCTGCTCCACGGGCTTGGCGGGATGGCAGAAAGGTGGCTCCCCGTAATACCAATGCTTAGCTCCAAGTACAGAATAGTTGCCCCAGACCTTCCAGGATTTGGCCTCAGTGACAAGCCGCAGATCGATTATACCCCGGATCTTTTCAGACACGTTACCCTCGGGCTTTTGGAGTCGCTTTCCCTTGACAATGTATACCTGATAGGAACATCCCTTGGCGGCGAGATTGTGGCCGAATGCGCGGCAACCCAAAGCCCCGTCATTAAAAAAGCAGTCATGGTCTGTCCTGCAGGAATCATGAAAAAGTCCACCCCTGCCCTAGACGCATACATCATGGCTGCGCTTTATCCAAACCGCGAATCTGTCAAGATGGCCTACCAAATGATGGCAGGAGAGGCAGGCCAAGTCAGCGATAATGCGGTTGAAAACTTCATCGCCAGCATGTCAAGATCAAACACCAAGATGGCATTTCTCTCCACCCTCCTCGGGATGAAAAACTCCCCTCCCATAACCGAGAAATTGGACCTTATCAAGATCCCCGTACTGTTAATCTGGGGGAGCGAGGACAAGATGATACCCCTTGAATATTCAAGCGGCTTTACCGCATCGATCCCCCAATGCAAGTTTGTAGTAATGAATGGGTGCGGTCATGTTCCGTACGAGGAGCGGCCGTCGGAGTTTTCAAGCCATGTGCTCGAATTTTTATCCAAGCATGTCCAATAATTGACAGCCAATGATAATGATAAAGCGAGTATACGAGCCTGCCGACCCAGGGGACGGCTTTCGGGTTCTCGTTGACAGGCTATGGCCACGAGGCCTATCCAAGGACTCTGCAAAGATAGACATGTGGCTCAAGGACATTGCCCCAAGCGACCGCTTGAGGAAGTGGTTTGCTCACGATCCAAAAAAGTGGCCCGAATTCAAAAGGAGGTTCAGGAGTGAGATCGAGAAAAGCAAGGAATCAGTCTTGACCCTGAAGAAGCTCGAAAAGGAAAAAAAGAAGATCACCTTGGTCTTTGGTGCAAGGGACGAGGAGCATAACAACGCCGTGGTTATCCGTGACTTTTTGCGAGGCTAGGCCTGCCATCGAACCCGCAATGTTGATGTACCATTCATTACAAATTGAAACATGGTAGAAAAAAGGAAAAAGCCCAGGGTTGAGTTTCTCGATGAGACCACGGAACAGACAGGAGAACAGATAGAATTCCTTGACGACGAGTTTGAAGACGACGATTCAGAGGACGAATAGTGGAAGGCGTTTTCCTGACAGCAGGACAAATCATGACAATCCCTTAAATGAAGGCAGGCCATTACCAAATCATGGGCGAAGAATACGACTCTCAAATTGATTTGATTGCCGGCAAAATCACAGAGGACGGGACTCCGCTTGATGAGCAGGATGAGGGCAAACTGAAAAGATACCACGATTTTGCAAAGGCTCGGTTTAATGCAAATGATGATCTTGCCACTAGGATGGTAAACGAGGCCTTCCTCTACCTCAAATTGAAAAGTACTGGAGAGTTCGATCCCCTCCAGCATGGCGATGCGTTTGGTGCAGGCTTTAGTTAGTCAGGTTATCCTATTTTCCGAGTCCAATCCTTCCCCTGTTTGAGACTACAATGATTGTCAACACCGACAATGCAAGGACCGCTGCCGTTGCAGGTCCAAATTCCGGCACCGCCTGCGTTCCAATTATTTCGATCCTCTCCGACCCTCCGGCAAACGGAATGCTGAGTGTCCTGTCTGCGGAGGTCTTGGTTTCATGAAAGGCCGAGTAGGTGTCGTCTACCAACACTATGAACTGGTCATCGGCCGACCCCGCCTTGGCGTCTATCAGGGTTCTTGGAAGGTCAATCACCAGGTTGCCATCCCCCGTCGAGTTGATCAAGATGACAAGCGATGTGTCTGCGGTATTAATTCTCATGTCCTCTACCGTAGCGCTTGAAATGGTATAGTTCACGGTGTACGAGCCTGGGCCCTGCGGATTGTTTACCACGTAGTTCTCAGAAGGCTGGGCAAAAGAATCCGCAGTAGGGATTGAAAGCAACCCCATTGCAGAAAAAATCAGAATCTTCCAGAGCACAAGAGGTTTGATATGGACCCGTATTTTTCCTTTGCTGGCGCCCACAATCTTTTCGGATACTCCTGACTTGCTCCCAGTGGCTCCCGGCGGGCGTCCGGCCTTACTAAGATATTATAGGCACTCTCCTTCTTTCCAAGACAAGGTTGCCAGACATAGTCAAGGTAAAACAGATGAGGGAAAAAATAAAGCAGAAAGAAGACAGGCTGCAGAAACTGATTTCAGATGCCGAAGGCCTCTGGGAGGAAACTGGGCTGGACCCCAAGGACCCCTCGTATCTTGTGGAAAAGACCATGCGTTTTGAGGTGGCTCAAAGGGACATTTCGGTGATTTTTTCCTCGTTCAAAGGCCTAGTAGAGGACTACAAAAAACTATGCGAAGAACTTGGGAGGCCGGAGGAATAATGCAGGTTGCCGATTCCGCGGAGTTGTTTGCAAGGGAGAAGTACGGGGCAAGACTTAGGCCCGATGGCGTGGCCTATGTCGAGCACCTGAAAGGCGTAGTATCAAGGCTGAAGGGTCTTGGAATTACCGATCCCGAGGTCCTTGCTGCCGGCTGGCTGCATGGCACCATAAATGACTCCATGTCCACATTTGACGAGATTGAAAAAAGATTTGGCGGAAGGATTGCGGTGCTTGTCCTGTCCCTCACACTTGACAAGACCCTTCCAAGGGCAGAGACGGAAAAACAGTTTGTCAGGCAGCTTAAGGATTCCCCTCCCGAGTCAAAGATCATAAAGCTTTGCGACGTCTCAACGCTTCTCAAGGACATGAAAAATTCGCCCCTTTCAAGGACTAGGAAGACCAAGCAAGCAAAAAAAGAATCATTCTACCTTTCAGTCATGAAGGGAGGCCTCACGGAGGCGGCCTCGGACTATCCCGGAATTCATGGAATTATTGCAGGAATAAACGAAATCTTTTCTTATTTTGGCATGCGTCCAGCAAATCTATGACTAACGCCATGGGTGATAGTCGCCCCGTGGCTCCCAGGATCGGAAGAGATATCAATGATATATCCTTACGGCGTCTAATGAAAGACGAGGGCAAAAAAATGAAGTCGAATACAGAGGAAGAATACAGGGAGGCGCTTGCCTCCGAGGATCCTACAAAAATTTCTAAAAAATCCCAGGAGGATTTGGCCCGAGAAGCCATCAAGAAATTCAAGTCTCTTCGATAATCCACCCTATCGCTTTTATCTGGGCTTGAGCGCCAAGATTCCATTGTCAGAAAACCTCATGAATTCCATTCAGCAGCTCATAGTACTTGGCAAGGGAGACAGAGGAAGGCTAGAATACTTGCTTGAGATCCTGTCAAGAGGAAAGCCCCTTCCCCTGTCGGACCAGAAATACCTCGAGGGAATAATCCCGCTCTACCTCGGGGCGCAGGATTCAGAATCCACGCAGAGGCACGCCGAGGAGGCAATCAACTCACTTTATGCCGAAATACGCAGCCTTGTGGAAAGGCTTGACAGACTCGAGGGGCGCGGCTTTGAAAGGTACGTCGGTAAAAAGGCAGCCTTTTTCTTTGCCACGGTATTTGTTGGATGGCACGCCTTGCAGGACCCAATAGTATCGTACCTTGGTTCATACATCCCACCCTCCCTCATCCAATATCTCTTCCCCCTAAATTCCGTTGCAGAAAGACTCGGCATCGCGCCGGTTGTCTGGCAGATCTTTCTTCTCATGTCAATCGCGTGGCCATTTATTGGCGCGGTGCACCTTGCACGATTCATAAGGTCCCGCAAGATTCCCAAGTCAGCCTAAAATTCTCTCAAATGAAACTGTAGTCAAGTTGAATGGATGGGGTTGTTCATGATCCAACTTTTCTACAGTTTCTGTCTCCCTTCTTTCCATTCGTTATTTAAGATCCGTGCATTAATCTGCACCTACTTGCAACCAGTCTCGGATAGTCGCCCTACACCCACTCACCCCGCCGCACTGGCAGAGAAAAAACCGGCTCTTGCAACTCCCCCCATTATGCCGTGTCACCGCCCGTGCCCTGATGGTTCAAGTAGACAGAATCTTATAGATGGCATTGCAAATCCAAACCTGTTGAGGCCATTTCTCCTTTCCATCCCTCTAGTCTTTGTCCTCTTCTTTGCCGCTGGCCACGCGTGGGCCCAGACCAACTCGACTCAGGGTCCCCTTACGTCTATGTTCAACCCCGCAAACCTCCGTACCAACACCTATAACGACACCACGTACAACTTTTCCCTGCTGCCACCGCAGGGTTGGATTCCGGTAAACCAAGAGAACAAGTCGGATACGGCCCTAGCCGTCTTCTCAAACGAAAACCCCGACAACGAGGCAAACTTTGCCATCTATTACTACAAGGGAAACCCGATAACCAACCTAGTCCTTTCCACCCCTGATCCCCTCATCCTGAAATTTGCCATGGCAAAGCTCTTCGATCTCTCAAAGTTTACGGTTTACCAGCAGAACATTCAGAGGTTTTCCGACGGGTTTGTAATTGAGGCCGTGGTATCTGACAACCAGACCAAGAACGCCCCGGCAATCGAGGAATTCTCATTCTGGCTCATGGACGGGCGCCAGTATTTCTTGGTCCTTGCCACATCACAGGCAGGTTTTTACCAGAACGCTGCCCAGTTTGAAAGGTCGGTATACACGTTTTATGTGGGCAACCCCCCTTCTGGGACCCAGATTCCACCATGGGTTAAGCAAAGCGCCAAGTGGTGGTCCGATGGCCAAATAGATGATAAGAGTTTCCTGAGCGGTATCGAGTACCTATTGGAAAAGCGGATAATCACTGTCCCAGATCAGGCGCCAGCCGCCCAGGCATCACCCGAGATCCCCTCATGGGTGAAAACATCAGCAGGATGGTGGGCAAGGGGCGAAATCTCAGACAGCGACTTTGCAAAGGGGATACAGTACCTAGTTAGCAACAACATAATCAAGCCGTGAGAAAATTTCCCCTAGACTCCAGCAGGGCGGCCAGATACATAGTAATTTTGGTGAATCTTCCTTCCCAAGTAAAAAATACCCGTAATCACCGCCATCTCCACAGGAGCAAGGCACCATAGGCATACAAGCAGCGCTTTCCTCCTCCTAGGCGGCATGAGCATAACCTGTCTGTACCACTCTGATACATACCTCATTTCTTAAGCCTAAGTTTGTCAAGGTTCCTCTTAAGGTTATGCAGAAATTTTTTGATCGACAGCCTCTTGCTATAGGATATGTGTTTTCCACAACCTCGGCCAAATACGGATAATGGGATTCGCTAGGATGTGGGGGTTTGCTTCTTTTTCCTCCTAAAGTCGCTTACGGCTATGACAGACCCCACAATTAGAGAAAGCATTCCCCCTATTACGAACCCTATTGTCGCAGGAATTGCATAGCATGAAAATTGATCACTTTGATTGCATTTGCCACTAAGGTAAGGATCCTCGCCAAGTATGACGCTAACGGTGGCGGGTTCGCTCCCATCGTTTGATACCAGTACCTTGTAGGGGCCCTGCTGTTGCGTGCTCTTTCCTATGATATGGTATGCATACCCTTTTGAGGTCTCCTTATCAAAGGTCCCTCCCCCCGGTTCGTCCACATGCAGTTTTACCTGGCTTGAGACCGGTGCGGCATCCACAATGAGAACGCTGTGCTCGTACAGATTGTCCCAGGGTATCGTGTAGTTGATGAACCCTCCAGCAGGAATTACCTGCCCGTGCGCGAGGAACTTTTTGCCGAGCATGACCGACTCTACCACATCATAAGAGTTGTCGAAAATCATCGAGCCTACAACGAGGACTGCAAGTCCGATTGATGCCACTACCACTCCCCGTGGAACCCTCAGTTTTGCCAAGCCTAGATCCAAACCCACCCTTGCCTAATAAGAAAGGTTCCCCAACTTACCGGCTTTTCCCATCCGAGCCCCGACGCCTACCCTTTCAGGTCTATTTGGCCGTCTCGGCTTCCACGAAGGGGACCAGGTCGATATGGGAGCATGCACACTTGCAGTATACAGACTGCTTGCTCTTGAACACAAAGTGCTTCTTTCCACTTTCGTCTATCGAACCTGAAACTACCAGAAGTTTTTTGTCATTGAGCCTCTTAATCTGCCTGTATACTGTTGTAAGCGAGATGTCGCAGTCCTGGCTAAGCTGGTAGGCATTCTTTGGCGAGGTTGCAGACCGTAAAATCCTTACCGCGCTTTCCTCTGAAAGAACCCGCAACAGCGGTTCCGGTATCTCGCTTTTTGAATGATTGTGTGTAACTATCGTGCCAAAATAAAATATTACCTGCTTAAAGATAAACTTGATTTCGCAGATTGCAACTAATTGCACCAAAATCACGTGGAATCAAAGTACTTGAGGGCATCCCGAATTGTGTTAATCTCAATGACCTGCATTCCATATTTGCTTACCATCATGGGCGAGAGGGGTTTCTGTTCAACGGTGCAGGTCTGATATGTGATTGGCCCTTGGCTTTTCTCGCTACAGTTCTGGACAGATACCACGGCTTGGCCCTGCGGCACAAGGAACGTCTTTGCTCCGAATTGCCCCGCCGCCTCTGCCTTTTCTGATGCGGCGCCTATCTGCCCAATCGTGCCGTCCGGCTGGATTGTACCAGTCATCAGCACCTGGTGGTTTATCGTCTTGCCTAGCAGGTCCGAAACCAACAGGACCGTCATCGCGCCGCCTGCACTGCCACCGTCTACTGCCTGGAGGTCCTCGTTGTTTGCAGAGCTGATTGAAAATATCACATCCTTCTTTGAGAGATCCATGCCAGTCACGTTTTGCGCAACCATCACCGCAGTCCGGGCAGAAGACTGAAAGTCAACACCGGTTGGTATCGCTGTATTGACAAGCACCAGCCCTGAACCGTCCCGGATCTCTACGGTAATTTTCAGTATGGAGCCTTGATAGGTCGTGGTCTCAAAAAACCCGTCGGTCTGAATTACCGGTCTCACGGCTACGGCATAAATAGAATCATTGTTCTCTGCCGGTGTAACCCCCTGTGATGAGATGCTTTTCACCTGCTGCAAAAGCATGTTGTATTTTGACTCGAGCGTATCATACCTAGACTGTAGGTCGCTAAGTTCCAATCCAGCGCGGCCCGTACCAGGCACGGAAGAGTTGACCATGGCCGTGGAAGGAGGCACTACATGGAGTATGTTATTGTCAATTAGGTACTGCATGGCATCCAGAAATTCAGAGTCGCTTGTCTGGTTTTCCGCCCACCATTGTGCAGTCCTCTTTACCCACGCAGGCACCCCGCCCTCCTGCGCCGAGGCCTTGTCAGAATAAATGGTTGAAAAGGATACGCCAAGCAAGATCATCAGAAATGCCGCTATTAGGTATTTTTTCACGGGAGGGTCCCGAGTAGGAGAAGAGTAGATCCTCAATTATAAATTTTTTTTTGGTTCTCACGGACCTTCCCTTTATCAAGAGTCATTCCGGTCCCTCTTTTTCCTAACGGTCAGAACAATGGCCAGTGCAGAAACGCCATAAATGAAGGAATTTATCCCATAGAACTTTATCCAGTGGAAATCGAGTTGCTCGATACAGTTGTCACCCGATCCCCCATCCCCGCTGGCTCCCTGCCCGGAATTGATTTTATTTGAAGATCTACAGTCCATGGCAACGAGCGTGTGGTACCACGCGGCTGAAAAGACCACCAGCCCCGCGCACAAGACAGCCAGAACTGCCACCCTCAGGTTGAACGGTTTCTTATTCCCCCTTATCACCGAATTCACCGCTTGCCAAGCCCCGCCAATCTGCCGGCATTTTACACAGGCACGACATACCAGTACCAGCATGATTTCCGTTCCTGCTATTTATTCTGAGCCAGCCTGATTCAGGATAGGACGGGCCCAGAGCCACATGTCGGAAGGGCCCGATACTGATTGCCACACCCATGGTAACCACCAAAATAGATAAAATCGCAGTGCTGTATCTAGATATGATGGCGGGATTCAATGTTGCCGTGATTGTCAAGCTCGAGCCTGATTTCTCCGAAGGGAATGTAAGCTACAACCCCGACGGCACCCTGAACCGCGCCGAGACCAAGAACATACTTGGACCCCACAGTGCGATTGCAGTCAATGCGGCATTCTATGCCAAGGTAAGGCACGGCGCGAAGATATCGATTGGAACCATGGGGCCTCCCACCGCAGAGTCGATGCTGCAGCAAGCCCAGATCCTTTCAGACGCAGACGAGCTCTTCCTTTACAGCGACAGGATTTTTGCGGGAGCCGACACCCTTGCAACGGCGGAGGTCCTCAAGTGCGGAATACTCAAGATGGGCTCAAAGATGGACATTGTCTTTTCAGGCCACAGGGCCTCGGACGGGGAGACGGGGCAGACCGGTCCCCAGACCGCCTGGAAACTTGGAATGACATTCCTTGGCAACGTAATCGAGTATGAAATAAACGAGCAGGAAAGGACGGTCAGGGCCAAACGGCTTGTCAGACTTCAGGGGATTTATGACGTAATCGAAGAGATCGAGGCTCCTCTTCCAGTATTCATTGCAATAGACCCTTCCTACAAGGCCAGGTTCAGTACAGTTTCCCAGAGGCTTGCCTATGAAAAGTACCAGAGGGAGGCCGCCGCCCGGGCCCAGAACTTCAAGCAGTACCTCAAGATATTCAACGCCTCCCAGATAGAGGCAGACCCCAAAATGATAGGCATCGCAGGCTCCCCCACCATCGTATACAAGGTGGAGCGCATCCCAAAAGGAAAGGCAACAAGGCAGGCAGACGTGATAGACGGGCAGGACGCGGAGCAGGTTGCCAAGGCGGTCTCAAGGATAAGGCAGGCCCTTTCAACAATGGTGATCAAATGACAGACGGAGACTACAGGCACGTCTACATTGTGATTGAACACGAGGATGGAAGGCTGCTCCAGGTAAGCCTGGAGATGCTAGGCGAGGCAAGGAGGATGATGGACGACTTTAACAAGAGGTACTCGTCCAAGGAAAAGGTCGTAGCTGTACTTCTTGGCAGCAACGTGGGCGAGGTGCCAAAAATCCTGATTGCCCACGGCGCGGACGCGGTGGTGTGTGCAGACAGCCCGGAGCTGAGGCACGTGAGGAATACTATTTTCACAAAGGTAATTTCCCAGATATCTCTCGACAAGGGTATTGCTGAAAAGGTCGAACCCGAATACGCCCCACAGTTTAAGAGGCCAAGATACCTCTTCTTTGGTGCCGACAGCATTGGCAGGCACCTTTCCGCTACCGTCATGGCAGAGTTAGAGTCGGGACTTGCCTCGGACATCAACAAGCTTGTGGTTGCAGACCTCCAGATAACCCACCAGAACAAAACTGGCGGTAAGCCGATCACGTATGACAAGACCCTAGAGATGTACCGTCCAGACTTTTCGGGGTTCCTGTGGACAACCATTCTTTGCCTCGACAACAAAAACCCCGCCCTGCAAAAGGACTACCATCCGCAGGCCTGCAGCATCATCCCCGGGGTATTCGAGGTCCCCAAGGAAGATTCCACAAGGAGCGGCACCGTGATAGAGTATTCCCCAAGGTTCGACGAAAAGGATCTCCTTGTAAAGATAATCGACAGGAAGGTAATCAAAAGCGAGATTGACTTTGACAGTGCCAAGGCAGTCGTAAGCTTTGGGCGTGGCGTCAAGGACTCGCCCGAGGAAAACATCAAGATGATCGAAAGCCTAGCATCCGAAATTGGCGCACAGATAGGCATAACCCTACCCCTGTCCAAGCGACCGTTTTCCGTCAGCCAGTCAATAGACTCAACATATCTCATACCGGACAGGGTGATCGGAATAAGCGGAAGGAAGGTTAGCCCCAAGGTGTATTTTGCCATAGGAATCAGCGGCGCGATGCAGCACATCGCAGGAATGAGGGACTCGGAACTTGTAATCGCCATAAACCCCGACGAAGACGCAGCCATAAAGAACGAGTGTGACATCTTTGTGAGGGGCAGGATGGAGGACGTGGTCCCCGTATTTCTGGAGGAGCTGAAGAAGCAGAGGCAGGTAGTCCAAGCATAGGGTGAAATGGCGTGGAGAAATACGACGTAGTAATAGTAGGCGGGGGCTCGGCGGGGCTTGCTGCCCTAAAGCAGCTTTCATCCCTTGGAAAGCAGGCCGTGCTCCTGGAAGCGGGCGAGAAGGTGGGCACCAAGAACATCTCGGGGGGAATCCTATACTCAAAAAAGCCCAAGAAGGCAAGGGTGTACAATGTCGAGGACATTTACGAGAATTTTCTTTCCGATGCCCCCTTTGAGAGGAAGATTACAAAGTACATACTTCATGCAACATCCAAGGACAAGGTATTTTCAATAGACCTTACCGCCGCTCACAACTACGAGGCAAATTTTGGCTGCTCCGTTCTTTTGGGCAGGCTGAACAGGTGGTTCCTGCAACAGGCCGACGAGGCCGCCCAGAAGACCGGCGGCGGAGTCGTCCCGGGCGTCCACGTAAGATCCATCAGGTGGGAGGATGGCCGCACCGTGGTAGAGACGGACGAGTTGGAGGACATTGAGACAAAGGCCGTGATTGCCGCAGACGGGGTAAACTCGGAAATCGCCTTTCTAACGGGAGCGCGTAAAAAGTTTTCACCGGGGCAGCTTTACCAGGGTGTAAAGGTAATAGTAAAACTTCCAGAGGACATCATGAACCAGAGGTTCTCAATTGGCCAAGAGGAGGGTGCGGCCTACCTGTTCGCGGGCGACGTAACCCTCAACCACATAGGCGGAGGGTTCCTCTACACAAACAGGGATACCCTTTCTCTAGGAGCGGTCTACCACCTTGATTCGCTGCTTGAAAATCCCTCGGAGCCCTACGACCTTGTCAACGCACTCCTCCGGAATCCCATGATAAGCGAGCTTGTAAGGGACGAGGTGCCGGTAAGGGGCGAGGTTGACAAGAACCTCCCAAAAGAAGAACAAATGAGGATCAGATTTGCCGTTACAAAGATGATAAAGACTTGGACCGAGCTGAGGGGATCCTCCCTGTCCCGGACCCAGAGAGAGAAGATGATAAGGGACGGCAAGTTCGGCTCGGCCGAAGAAATGGACGAACAGATGGCATCACTTAGAGCCCAGATGGCCGAAAAATACGGCATAAAATTCGAGACGGACTACGTAGAGGCAGAGTACGGAGCAAAGCTTGTCCCAGACGGCAAGCGGTGCAGGATGGAAATGCCCTACATCAAAAACGTCCTTTTCGTGGGCGATGCGGCAGGGAGGGGGATATTCGTGGGCCCCAGGATAGAGGGGCTCAACGTAGGAATCGACGATGCGGCAAGGGCCGCCTCCGCCGTTGCAAGGGCCCTAGACAGGAACGATTTCTCCGACGACCACATGGGCAGGTACTATACCCAGTCGCTGGAGGAGAGCCCCTATACCCACGACATGAAGGCCATCGACAAGGATTATCTCAAGATATTTCTTGACGCGGCAAAGGGCGTACCCAAGGATATCATCTCATCCAAGTACGGAATGGTTGTCAAGATGATGTCAAGCAATACACTCAGGAGCTTTGCAGTAGGGTTTGCCAACATCCTAGGGTACGACAAGCTTTTGCCGATAATCGAGACTGCCGACACCTACGTCAAGGTGCCTACAGAGATGGCCGAGAGGCTTGGCAAGCCAGTCACGGCATCATACACCCCCACAATACCTTCCATTGCCGAAAGGATTGCCAAGCTAAAATACAACGATGACCCACGGTCCCACATCAAGGTGCTCAAGCCAAAGAGCGAGTTCATGGAGAAGATGATAACGCTCTGTCCTACTCGGTGCTACTTTATGGAAAAAGATGGAGTCATGATCCAGCATGAAGGATGCATCGAGTGCGGTACCTGTTCTGAGGAAACGGACTGGAGACACCCCGCGGGCGAGAAGGGGATAAGCTACCAGTACGGATAGGGCCTATTTGGCCGCAACCCTTACGGGCTCCCTTACCGCAGACCTGAGATCCTCGTACGCCTTCCGCAAATCCCCGTAAAAATCGTCCATCCGGGGTTCGATTACCGTATATGCAAGGTAAAAGTCTTCAGCCTCCCTGAGGTATCTTGCTATTTTCTCGTGTCCCGGAACCCTTGAAATAAACTTCATGTTGTTAATCCTGTCCGCAAGCTTTATGGCCTTGATGTCATAATCCGACCTTGCAAGCACGTTGCAATAGTCCCGGAACCTCTCAAGTTCCTGCTGCCCCTGATCAGCCCCCGGGTAGATATCCAGAGGCTTGGTCTTCAGCGTGTTAGCCGCCCGGTAAACATAATCCCCAAACCGGTGTGAAAAGTAAGCGTCAAACCCGTATGACTTGGCAGCATGGAGATCGAGTATCCTGTCATTGTCCTCCATGACATCATGGAGGATTGCTGAGACTATCTGGATGGTGGTCATGGGCTTGTTCACCCTTCCGTAGTGCCTTATCACGTCCATTGCCACCGGGAAGATGTGGGTCTCAAGGAAGGGAGCGGCACCATCCTCCCTGCGGACGCCGGCGTGTACCTCTTCTGCCATGTGCACCGCGCCCTCGATAAAACTGTCAACGTGAATCTTTGCCTCCCTTTCAACAAACGCCATAAACTCAGCCTTCGTTACATGCTGGCTCATTACATCATAATGGCTGCCGCCATTGAAAAATATGATCCTAGCAATGCGGCCTTACCCGCCTTGCCGCTGGGCCCGGCCAGCACGGCATGGCGCAGACGCAAGGCCGCAAGGGTGGTATAGATAATTTTTCCGTAAAATAGTTAAGTAACTTTACACTATAAAATACAGAAATGGACGGTGCAGAGGAGATTGCAATTCCCGAGGAGTTCAGGCAGATTTTGCATGACCAATGCGCACAAATGATAAACGAACTGCAGGACAAGATGACCCAGATGATGGAGATGTACAAGAACAACTCCACCTTCCCTTTTGACTTTTACAACCTAGCCATGAGGGAGACAGATACAAAGATCTCATGCGTAAGGGAGATTTACAGGCGAATTTCAGGAACCGACCTAGGTTAGATCCCGCCTTGTGCAACATCATGGGGAGAATGTCTTTTCCGCTTGCAGTCCGCCATCGGCTCCCATTCCACACCCAAGCCCTAGCAAAAAAAGGATTGTATTATTAAACGGATAATTTCCAGTAGGGTAGAATTGAGATTTCCCTCCCTGAACAAGGTCAAGCCTGCCGAGAAGGAAAGCGTGGCTGAAACAAAACCTGCCGAAATTCAGGAACCCGTAGAGGCCCCCCAGCCCCAGGAAGTGCAGGCAGCCCCCACAAAGGACGACGCGACCAGGTTTGAGGAGAATATCCGCTATGTTGCAAAGGCCCTTACCGCGCACGGGATGCCCATGGTTCTCAGGTCAGAACAACCCCTCCAAATGGAGGATGACGCGGTCCGCGAGATCCTCTCTCTGCTGGACGAGAATGAGGCCCTCAGGTCCCAGATTTTAAAACTTGGCATGACAGTCGACGAGGGCGAGGAATACCTCCTAAAAGTTGCAAACTTTTACCACATGAGGGGCGAGTCCGAAAGGGCAGTCGGGATTTATGACCGCATCCTTGAAAAAAACCCCTCAAAGATGGCTGCGCTCAACAACAAGGGCGTTGTTCTCGATGCCAGAGGCGAGTATGAAAAAGCACTTGAGTGTTTCAACAGGGCGCTAGAGAGAGTCCCAGAAAATGTACACCTGCTATCCAACAAGGGAATCACGCTTTACAAGGACGACAGGTACCAGCAGGCCTTGGAGTGCTTTGATATAGCGCTCAAGGTTGACTCGGGTTACATAAACGCCCTGACCTTCAAGGCTCATGCGCTTTACCGGCTTGGAAAAAATGCCGAGGCACTTGAACTTTACAACAGTGTGATCCGGCTTGAAAACAACAATGCCGAGGCCCTCTACAACAAGGCTTGTCTCTGTTCCCTCAAGGGGGACGAGTACGGCGCAATCACCTCACTCGAAAAGGCAGTGCGCCTTGACCCTTCGTGGAAGGAGGCAGCTGTGCAGGACGGGGATCTCGACCGCATAAGGCCAACCCAGAGATTCAAAAATGCAGTAAGCTAGCGGCCCGACCCAGGCACCCAGAATCTTCCTATCGGACCTGGCATTTTAGCGAGCGATAAATGTGCGAGATTGTTTCAGTAGTTGGGTGCAGCTTCTCAAGGGATTTGCGGCTTATTCCAAAGGTTTCAAGCGTCTTCCACATCTCTTCCAATGTGATCTCGGGGCTTGTCATCCCATCTAGACTGATTTCAAAGTAATATGGCAAGGTGTCAAGCGTTTTAGTTCTGGAGCGTCTATTGCCTCCACAACCCGGCGCCGCGTCGGCCCTTGGCCTCATTCGGTCCGCTTGTAAATCGACTTGAAGTCTTCCGCTATCCTGTAAGCTATGGTCTGCAGTTTTGTTACCTCGGTCATGTTTGGCTTGCCGCGGGCAATCTGCCTCATCATGGTCATGCACTTGTGAACCTTGTTGTGGTCCGACGGCATGGCTTCGTCCGACCACGCCTTGAAGCAGTCGTCAAAATCAAGGCAAAAGTTTAGGATCACCTTTTCCCAGTCCTTGCCACCCACCGGGTATCCAGTCGCGAGGGCAAGCTCCCGGAACTCGTTGCTCTTGTCGGCATAAAGCATCTTCAGTGCCTTGTCGGCCTTTTTCTGGTCATAGACGTCAAGCGCGCTTGAGCCCTTCACGCGAGACCTCACCACTCCTCCTATTTTAATTTGTCAGCAACACTCCCTTGTCCCAAGTCCTGTTGCCGGGACTGCTTGGCAATGAGCGATACGTTTGATTGTAGGAGATTCCAAGCCATGGAAGATGAAATTAGCCATTGCCGCCTTCGTGGCCCTCCTGTCTGCATCAGCTGCCGCGCCTGCATTTGCCCAGGAGTCGCCCGTTTCCGTGAGCATAGTTAGTGGCAGCGAGGCAAGCCAGCCGTGCGTTTCCGCAAAGACCTGCTATGATCCAGACACCATAACCATTTCCCCAAGGACCGAGGTCTTCTGGACTAACAATGACACCACGGCCCACACGGTGACAAGCGGCGACCCGTCAGGAAATGATGTCGGGTCGGTTTTTGACAGCGGCCAGATAGGCCCGCAGGGCACCTACTCCTTCATATTCATGTCCCAGGGGACCTTTGACTATTTCTGCACAATACACCCCTGGATGACGGGCCAGGTAATAGTCGGCGCCCCGTCTGTCCCGGGCAGCACGACGCCAGAGTTTGGCCCGGCTGCCGCCCTGGTCTTTGTGGCATCGGTATTCTTCACAGTCTTCCTCGCAAGGGGAAGGTTTTGAACCTAGGAAAGCCCTACTGCTGCGCGCCGCAGTGCATGCAGAACTTGGCCCCCTCCTGAAGCGGCTGGCCGCACTTGGCGCATGTCCCGCCCTGCGGCAAGGATGGTTTGGGCTCGGTAATGGTCGCATTAAGGGATTTGACCTGCTGGTTTAGCCACTCCCAAAAGTTCTTCTCGAATTTGTGTGCCCTGTAGGCCTCGGCTCCCGCTACGGCTGCGCCAGCCCCAAATGAGACGGCACTTGCAAGGAGTGCAGGTATGGCAATGTCCCTCCCCCATGCACCCGTGCGTAACGTGAGGTCGTAAGAGTTGTCCGACCCTGTTATCATTATCTCGACATCGCGAATGCTTCCGGTGATGACTGACACCTTGCCACCTTTGTGGGCCTTGATGCTCCAGTAACCGTCGTGCGAGTCCTCGTGGATGACCTGCAGTCCAAGTTCGGAAAAGTGCTGCTTTATGCTGGAAATCAACCTGCTAACCTCTACATTGCTTAATTTTACATATTCTTCCTTCATGTTGATATGTAGAGTCCAACTTACTATTTGACGTTTGCTGAGATTCCCACAGGCCAGCCCGCCCGGCACACCTTTATCCGCATTCCGTAATATGATACATGTTGGACTCTGCAAAATCCAGGTCGCTGCACAGGAGGGGCCTTGCCCTGCAGAGGCAGGGAAGGCAGGACGAGGCAATCGCATATTTTGACAGGGCAAGCAGGATGGACCCAGAAAACATCGAGATTTTGTACGACAGGGCAGTCTCGCTCCAGATGGGAACAAGGTTTGAGGAGGCAGTCAAGGCATATGACGCCGTGCTGAGAACCGACCCTGAAAACTTTGCAGCCCTTGTAAACAAAGGCCTCTGCTATTCAAACCCCAGCATGTCCCGCGAGGAGGAGGCACTGATGTGCTTCGACGAGGCGCTAAAGGTTTCCCCAAGGGATGTCGGGGTGCTCTCCCTCAAGGGCTACACGCTTGACAGCCTTGGAAGGTACCGCGAGGCCATAATGTGTTTTGACCTGGTGTTGGAACAGAGTCCGGGTGACCTAAACGTCACGGTAAACAAGGGGCTTTCGTTGATGCACCTTGGAAGGTACGACGAGGCAATCGCATATTTTGACAGGGTGCTTGAGGACGAGCCTGGAAACCTGTTTGCACTAGAGTGGAAGAGGGATGCAGTAAGGATAAGGGACCGCGACCTCTGCGCCTGATCCCCGTCTCTTGTAGGTTCCTAGTTCAGACCAGGGGCCACATAGCCCTGCCACTCCGATGCCACAAACCCCTCGGCAGTCTCGTTGCCCAGGTAGTAGGCCTTGTCGTAGACGCTGTCAGAGAACAGCCTGTATGTCCCGTTGTACTGGATAACCGTGACAAGCGGTATCACCGGCTGGTCTACCTTAAAGTCCTGCGGCTCCAGGTTGTACAGGTCGCAAGTCCTCAGAAACCTCAAGTACTTGTCTGAAAAGTCGACAAAACACGTGGTCTCAAGGTTCCACTGGGAAACCTTTCCCAGATAGACGGTATAGTTTCCCGCCAACACCGGCAGGCCGGAGATCGTGTTTGTGATAGGCACCGTAGTGTTTGCCGCGGTCGTCATGGTTGTCGGATATGGGTCTACGGTGTAGTCCGATGCGGCAAGCTGCTTTACGTATCCCGGCTTGGTAACGGTAACATCTATCTCAAAAGTTCCAGGGGTGGCAGGTATGGCAGACTGGTACCTAAACTGCCCGTTGCTATCAGTGGTAGTCGTCACGGCTTCCGGGCCGAAAATTATGAAAACGTTGGCGTCGGCGACCGGCCTGTATGCCTGGTCAGTCACGTTGCCAACTATTACTGGATAATCGCCCTGCATTATGGGATCTGTTTGCGGCTTTACTGACACCAGCATGCTGTAAGTAAGCTCAGACTGGGACTGCTGTATGCTTGAAAAGCCCACAACGAGTGCAACAATCACTGCCGCAACTGGTATGATATGAATCCCTTTCAACGTGGTTTACTTTTTGTAACCATTGTTAATTGCCGAAATCTAACTTTTTTCTCTATTGACTCAGAATTGTTTTAGGCCTAGGTCTGGGGCTCGCCAAAGTTAAATACCGAACGCCGTGAATGGTGGTGTTGAACAGGTCCCAGGCACAGGAGATATCAGAACGGATAGCGAGCATCAGCCGCTATGTAAGGTTTGCAGGCGTCATAAGCGGGAAGGGGAGGCTCATGGCGCACGTAAGGAGGTCCGGCCTAAAGCCCCTGCTTGGCACCGCAAAGACGAGGAATCAGTTTTCAGACCTTGCCACGCACCGCGGCATGTCGTCCCAGTTTGACACGCAGCTTGGCAGGATAAAGTTCCTCTGGGAGGAGCGCGAAAAGGTCCAGACAATATCTTTTGCCCTCGGAAAAAACACGGTCTGGGTCTCAATAGACAGGAACGTGGTCAGATCCGAGGTCCTGAGAATAATTGACAGCTGCCTACCAATTGTGAAGAACTACCAGTAAGTCAGAGCATCGTCAGGATAATCTTCGGGATGGAGCCATAGTCTATCTCGGTGCTTGCCGAGACATACAGTATCTCGCGCTCTGATATCGGGAAACTCATGATGACAACCTTCTCGCGCACGGACATTGCAAACTTTACCTTTCCAAGCTGCGAGTCAAACTCCTTCCGCATCCTTGCACGCAGCGCCACCTCGGTGAAGAGCATCTCGTCATCCTTTTGTTCCTCAAGGGATTTGAGACCCTCCCTTAGCCCCCCGCCCAGGAGCTTGCCCCTCTCGTTTATCACGCCGACAAATCTTATCCTTGGATCAAGATCCATTACCGCCTTGCATATAGTGTCGTAGTCCCCGAGGTTCTGGTTTGTCAATCCCCCACCCACCAGTTTATTGTACAACTGCTAGATAACGGCTTCGCCCCCGCGGCGTGCCCTATGACTTGCCTGCCGAGTTTAGGATTGCCTGGGTTATCTTCTCAGGCCTTCTGGATTCGACAAAAATTGTCCTTCCGTCCTGAAAGTCAAGCCGGATTCCGCGCCGCCCCCCTAGAGAGTAGGCCTTTTTCCCAAGGGCCTTTCCAAGCCCCAACTTGTTCTCCTCCTTCGCGCCTGGCGAGTACGGTTCGCACCTCTCAAGCCCTGCAAGCGATATCTTTCTAAATGACAGGTGGAACGGGATCATCTTGACGTAAAGACCGTCCGTGCGCACCTGGATCCTCATCTTTACCACCAGCAGAAACACCGGAAGAGCAAACCCAACCGCTATGAAGGAACTTGCCCCCACTGCTACCGCCATCGAGGGAGACTTGTCTCCCCACATTGCAAAAATCGGCGGCAGCGCAAAGTATACGCTGCAGAATGTAAGGCAGATAGCAAGTAGCCAGATGGCGCCGTTTGAGAAGAGGCTTGCCTCCCTGTAAAGGACTTCGGAGCTTGCCATTTCCTGCTGGTTTGTCCAAGCCTGATTTATATCCTAAACAAGAATCCCTTTCTGGCCGGCTACCTTCGCTTCATCTTCTGGAGCTTGGTAGTCACCGTAACAATCCTGCCTATTGTCTCGTTGTTGCTCCCCTTGCCCTCGAGAAACTTGCAGAGCCAGTCTATCTCGTCGTTGGTAAGTAGGTTTTCCACGGGTTTGCTACTGCCTGGCCTCTAAAATAGGGTTGTGTTCGGGCCTAGTATCTCGGGCTGAATCGCAGGCCGGTCTTCCTCGATATGGCTACAATCGATATGATTGCTACCGTGAGGACAAGTGCAGCCACCGGGCCGAACTCCGGAATCACGAAGGTACCCACTATCTCAATCTGCTGAGTGCCGTTCTTGAAGGGTATCGCAAGGGTCCTCTGGTTGGCGGTGTTCTGGGTCTCGTTGACCTGGCCGTTCTGCTGCCCGTCGTTTAGGACAACGAACTGGTCGTCGGTTCCGTCAGACTTCTTTGCGTCAATAAGTGCCCTGGGCATGGTAATGGTAAGCAGGCCGTCCCCTGTTGTCTGGATGGTAACTACCAGCGACTTGGACTGCGGGTTTGCCTTGATGTCAAGGACCTTTCCATTTGTAATGGTATATGTGATAGAGTAGCTCGTGCCGTCCACCTGTATGGTGCTAGGTCCCGCGCTGACTGCAGACCCTGTAAATGCGAATGTCGTCTTGGCAGACCTGTCCGGGCTGCCATATTGTACTGATACCGTATAAGTTCCGGCAGCCTGCCATAGGAGGCCTGTCGCCGTCAGAGTAGTAGAATAAGTCTTGTCGGTTCCCACCTGGACCTGGTCTACCTTGACCACATTGCCCACTGGGTTCCTCACAATCAAAGTGAGCGGGGTGTCTGCCATGTAGTCCCGTGTTGTTCCGGATATTGTCACCTTGTCGCCGTCGTTGTATGACTGCTTGTCAGTTGCCACGGTCACCGCCAGCTGGCTTGTCGACGGTACCCCCGTGGTGGTGCTGTTAAGCATGTATGCAGGCGGAGGAAGGTTTGCCGGAGGCGTCGGCATGACGTGCGTGGTGTTTACAACCGGGCTTGAATTGGCGGTGTTGTTTGTCGCCGCCGGAGAATTTGTAGAAGTGGAATTGGTGCTGGTGGAGTTCGTTGCCGCAAAGGCAGGAATGGCTCCCATCGAGCCAAACATTATTGCTATTAGCAAAAGTCCGCCAGTCTTTTTATTCAATAAATGCCAACGTTCTACCCGTTATATAAGGAATTGTAAAAAAAGTGTTAATTTCCAGATCAGCAGTATTTGGCAAAACTTGCAGGAACCTGCAGGCCCCGCAAAAGAAGCCAGTCCCAACCTCCACAAGTACCGCAAGGTCCAAGCGACTCCAGGTCTTGCAGACTTTGGCAATATGGCCTCATGAAGAAAACCCGGAGTACCAAAACTTTAGCGTCTTGGTACTGTGTGTCTGGTCCTGGGTTTTCTTCGCCTAATAATCCGCGTCCCGCATATTTAAGAAAGAGTTACAGAATTTTCCTTTCCCGAATTAGTATCATTGCAATTTGCTTGCTGGATATTACATTGCACGGGACATGTGCCCTGCTTGTCCTATCCCTTCCCGTCCAGAATCGAGCGGAGCTTCCTGTCAAGCTCTCCTATTGCGCTTATTGACGACTCGTGCTTGTCGTCAAATGCCGCGAGTTTTTTCAATATGGCGTCATGGTTTTCCTCAAGGTCCTTTATCCTGCAGAGTATGCGGTCCTGCTGGTCGGATGTCTTCTTCTGCCTGTTGTAAATCCACCAGCTTACCACCCCGCCTATTACAGTGCCCACTATTATGCCAAGATATGCCGACGATGCGTTGCTCATGTCGGTGCAGCCCTGGGATACCTCGGGTATGCATCCCCAGACGGCCAGAAGGAAGGGAATCATGCATTGGGTTTGGCGTGTTCCGTTTTCATGTTTTCTATGACAATCAGTTTACGAGATTGTGAAATTGATCAAATTCCAGTCATGAGGGCTTGAGTAGGATCTTCCCGAAGACGCCGCCCTTGAGCATCTTGGTATGCGCCTCGGCCGCATCCTCAAAGGTGTAAATTGAGTCAATTACCGATTTGATTTTCCCCCTTGCCATCCAGTACAGGCCCTCCTCAAGTTCCGCGCGAGTCCCCTGCGTAGACCCAAGGACGCTTACCCCCTTGAAAAATATGTGCCTCAGGTCGGTCTGCACGTCGTATCCCGTGGTTGCTCCGGTGGTTACAATTGTCGCACCATACTTGAGCAGCGTAAGCTCCTTGTTCCAGTGGGGGCCCCCGATGTGCTCAAATATCACATCCACCCCCGGCCCCGTCCCGAGTTTTTTTGAAATCGCGTAGACCTCCTTGTGCCAGTCCTCCTTCCTATGGTCTACCGCAAAGTCTGCCCCAAGGTTCAGGCATTGCTCTAGCTTGTTTGGGCTAGCAGTTGTTATGACATTGCAGCCGTAAAGTTTTGCAATCTGTATGCCAAACGTTCCCACGCCGGATGCCCCTCCCATCACCAGCACCGTCTGGCCAGGCCGTATCTTTGCCCTCCCGACAAGCATGTGCCATGATGTTACAAGTACCATCGACGCTGCCGCCGCCTCCTCGTAGCTTACGCCGTCTGGGATCCTTACCACGTTGACCTCGGGAAGGTGTGTAAGCTCACAGAAACCTCCCCAAAGCGGGCCGGTCTGGAAACCCCAGATCTTCCTGTGTCTGCAGTCATATTCCCTCCCGTCCGTGCAGTCCCTGCAGATACGGCAGGAGATGTTCCCGTGCGAGACGACCCTGTCCCCCACCTTAACTGTGGTGACATCCTCGCCCACCGCAACGACCTCGCCTGACGCGTCAGTCCCGGAGATGTGCGGCATCGGAATCTCTATTGGCTTTCCCCGCATCCCCCAGATGTCGTCGTAGTTGAGTCCAGCATAGCGGACCCTGAAAACGACCTCGTTTGGCTTTGGCATGGGATCCGGCACCTCCCTTATCTTCAGTATTCGATGAAAATCGTTGTCAGGAGCATATTCGTCATAAACAAGAGCCTTCACGATTCAGAAAATCCCACCATTCGTAATATTAACAAAGTGTTAAGACCTTGCTTCATGGCTGCCCCGAGGCTATCAAAAAATAATAACTGAACGCCAGTTTGGCGCTTAGTGGTGGTGACCGCACCCGCAGGAGTGGTCGCTTTCCATGGTCCCGGCGTTCTCTTTTCCCGCACACTTGGAACACTTGTTCGAGCCGGTGGCAGAGAAGAACCCGATCCCGCATACTATGCACTTTGTGCTTGTCATGACTTGGGTTGCAAGGCTCCGTTATTTATTGTACGGGCACGAAAGCCCCTGCCAAAATTATGCAAGATTTTGCAATTTTTGTGCCTAAATTCCCATTTCCTACATGCCCTGACCCATTGCCACGGCAGGGATCCGCGTTTCATCCCGATTCATAGAACTTATTAATTGATCCGGTTGGTATTGAACACAATGATGTCAAAACCAACGGGCGCATTATTTGGTGTTTTGACGCTAGTTGCGATTCTTGCAATAGCCCCTTCGGCTTTTGCCCAAGAATCTCAAACAGTAAACATTTCGGCGGGCGCAGGTTCCGGTCCAACTTGTTCTCAATCGAACAATTGCTTTGACCCGGACGTGATCACGGTGGCGCCAGGTACAACAGTGGAATGGAAGAACAACGACAAGGTCAGCCACACAGTAACAAGTGGCAATCCATCTGACAATCAGACTGGTACTGTCTTTGACAGCAGCCTGATTGCGGCAGGAAAGGACTTTTCGTACACATTCAACACGCCTGGCACCTTCAATTACTTCTGCCAAGTCCACCCATGGATGACAGGCAAGGTGATTGTTAGTGCATCTGCTGCTCCAAGCACAGCTGCAACCACAGGTACATCGTCTGGGATGAACATGCCTTCTGGATCAAGCATGAACACTACCTCGCCGTCAAGTCAAGGCCAGCAAGGAGGCATCCCGCTAGGGTCTCCATATAGTGCACCGGCAAACGTTACTACGTCTGCCCCGACAATACCTGCACCGCCTTCACAGGCACCGCAGTATGGTTCACAGGTACCAGCATCAAATGAATCAAGCCAGGGCCAGCAAAGTGGAGTCCCTCTGGGATCATCATATGGCGTACCTCCAAACACGCCACCACCATCTGCCCCGACAACACCTGCACCGCCTTCACAGGCACCGCAGTATGGTTCACAGGTACCAGCATCAAGTGCATCAACCCAGGGCCAGCAAAGTGGCATTCCTCTTGGCACACCAACAGGAACCCAACCCACAATAGGCTCAGGCGGTACTGAGGAACCAAGTTCGGCAGGCTCAGATCCCACCCCAGCATATGCGGCAGGAATTGCAGCAATCGCTGTCATGAGTGGCGTAGGAGTCTGGTCAGCAGTAAGACGCAAATAGGCTGAAAGAAAACCTATTCCCTTTTTTTAATTTATTTTTCCTGACCCGGTCCACCCGTGGTTCTGTCCGGGATCTAAATCGAGAGTCGCGTCTTGACGGCCTGCAGTCCCTTTTTCAAGAATGGGTCACATGCCACCCTAGTGCGCCAGATATGTCCTCCTGCGTACTTTCCTACCACAGTGGGACTTACCTTGGATGTCGCATAACCCAACGTCCTCTCGCATTGCTTCCACAACCCCTGCTCATACTTGCCAATTTCGCACAGCAGCCTGCCAGCGTACCTTGAACAATACCCAAGTTCCTCCCTGAAGATTTTTTCGATTTTCAAGCCTGTCCAGCATCCTCCCCTTGTGTCTACCACAAAACCTGTCCTTGCCGTCCGACCCTGGCAGGAGGGCTGCCCGCAGTGATTGTGCGACCTGAGTATGCCATAGGCTTCCGTGATGAGCTTGAATTTCTCACCCTCCTCCTTTGACATGCTTTTGTCCGGATGGTATCGCAGGGCAAGTTTCCTGTAAGCGGACTTCACTTCATGCATCGAAGCACCTTCGTTCAAACCTAACAGGTCATAGCAGTTGCGGGTGTTCAATGACCATACTTTGCCCCCATGTTTTAAAAAAGTTTAAGCACATTTTCTTGTTCTGTTTGAAAAATAAATTAGATCACATATCTGGAAGGCTGGGGAACCGCCAAGGGCCAAAAGGACCAAAATTTCCCCAAGCGCTCCGCCCACCCCCGCACAGCATGATTGAAATATTTAGCCATGCATCCATTATTAGTTGAAAATTCCGCTAGCTGCTATAGGCATAGGTGGGGCCCTCGCGGGAATAGCAATCTTCCTAGTATTCAACTTCCTCATATCCACGCCAACCCAAAAGTACGACATATCCGTCGACCCGATAATTGTCAAGGACAGCATGGGTACCGAGACTCATGTGAGCATAAAGAACACTGGAATGGATGCCCTCACAAATGTAAAAGTGGATTATGGGGGCACCGCAAAACCCGACCTCATTGCGCTCCTCAGCCCAGGCGAGAAGATTTCGCTCTCGCCCCCCGCCGGCAGTGATCTCACATCGGTCAGGGTCACCTCAGACCAGGGAATCGATGTGACAACGCCATACCGCCAGCCAGCAAGCGCCCCGTTTATCGGGAATTCAGGCTACGGCGGATAGATTCTTGGCACGACAGACTCGCCGTGTCATCGTTTGTTGTGACACCCAATAGTTTAATCTTAAATGTAACAGCCCCCAAGACCTTACGTCGGATGGCACGGATAAGGATGAACCTTTCAGGGGCAGAGATATCGCTGGACTTTAAGGACACCAAGGATCTCGAGGATCAGTTGTCACGGATCGACCTTGGGAGGATTGATATGCTACTTGGAACGGTCAGGCAGCACCTTACATCCGAGCCCTCACCAAGAGGTCCAGCCATCGCAGATCTTCCTGAAGCAAGGGAGGTAGGGACCGTCAATCTCCTCAAGGTGCCCGATGGGGGGCAGGATGCAGTAAAGCTTGCAGTTTTTCTTGCCTCAGAAGGCCTGACCAAGGACGAGATAAAAAAGATAACAAGGGTCTCGCTTCTTAGCTCCTAGTCCAAAGCCATAGCATGATTTTTGCGGTTTGCCACCCCAAGGCATGTCTGGATTCCATCAGACCAAACGATGGGTTTTTCCACTGTGGAACCTCAAACCTGCCTCCATTTCCAGCCTGCTTAAGGTAACGCGTGCCAAAAGTGATTACATGAACAGGCACCAGAAGCTAGCCATTGTACTGCCCGTAATTTTTGCAGTTTATTCAGTCATGCTTTTCCTACTTGTGCCGCATGCACACGCCCTTCCGGAGAACCCGCCTATTGGTCCCCAGTGCAAGACAACCTACACGGTATTGTACAAGGATCCTTCAAAGTTTGACGAGGCAAAGACGATAGACTCCCTGAAGCAGAGCCTGTCAGGAATAGACTTTAGCTCCGAGGTCCTCGACGGCCACGACTGGTGGACATATATCGAGGTCAGAAGCCCTGACGCAAACGCCACCTCGAGCATTACCATACCCACGGTCTCAGGCGAGGCAGACCGGATAGTAAACCAAACCATGCTTGGTTTGGACGGGGTCCTCAGGGTGGACAGCATGATAACAACATGGTGTACCTGAGACAGAATGCAGCTCGTGCCCGAGTATCTTTCCTATTCCCTTCTTAGCGCCACCATTGGAGACAGCTTTGAGGCCTTCCATGCCGGAAATATGCCTGCCGCTACAGCAAGACCAACCGAGAGGAGCCACACCCTGATCAGGTCAAGCGGCAGAAATATCGGCGGGAACGAGCTTATGCTCCCCCCTCCAGGACCAAACCCCCCTGGCCCGCCAGCCTGGTGAGAAGGGAAGCTTGTCATTGCGTAGCCGCCCACTATGCCAGTTGCAAGCCCAAGGGATGCCCCAATCACACCTATCATTGCGGCCTCCACAAGGAAGAGGGCAAGGATTGCAGCGTTCTGCGCCCCTATTGCCTTCATGGTTCCAATCTCTCGGATTCTTTCGGTGACAGAGTTGTAAAGGGTGGTGACAATCCCTACCGCCCCTACGACAAGCGCGATTAACCCAATCATTTCCACGAACATTGCATTTCCCTGCGCGGTCTGCTGCCTTACCTGGATGAATGCCTGCGGAGTATTGAGCCCAATGTTTTTCCCGTAAATGTCCGTAATCTCTTGCTGGACCGTATTCACGTATGTGTCATCCTGGGTCTGGATGAGGAGCGAGTCATACCTGTTCGACTTGTGGAGTATCTGGTTTGCGGCGTCAAGGTTTATGATAAGCGAGTTGTCAATCCTGGGGTTTCCAGAGGGCGTCATTATTGCACTGACAAGAAAGTTCCTCGACTCCTGCTGCGACTTGCCTGAGGAGTCAGTGTAACTATAGGTTATCTTGAGGGTCTGACCGACCGTGACAAATGGAGTTGTGGCTCCCGGTGGGTTTGCAATTGTATCTCCCACAACCGCCGCAGACCTGTCAGAGGGAGACAGGTTTGATCCATCCACAAACTGTAGGTTAGGAAGTTCCACCGTAAGTTTGGTCGGATCCATTCCCACTATGGAGACTCGCTGGACATTTCCGTAAGAGTTGATTGTCACGGAGCCAGAATACATGGGGACCACCTGGGTCACATATGGAAGGCTCCTCAGCTTGTTTACTATAACATCGTTGAGGATGAGTGAAGACTGCGACGATGCGCCGCCGTAGTAAGAATGCGAGCCCGATGTAGCAGTAATGACGTTTGACGCAAGCGAATTTAGCTGCTGCTGGAGGAATGCAGACTGGCCCTCGCTTAAACCGTTAATCACTACCACAAGGCTTGCCCCCAGTACAACCATCAGGACGGTAAGAATTGTCCTTACTTTGCGGTCAACCAGAGCGTCATAGGCAAGCGAGAAGATATCACTTGGATTCATTTTTCTTCTTGTCTGCGTTTTCGAGAACCGTAACGATGTCGGTATCGCTTCCTGTAAGCATCTTTAGTTTTCTGCGGGTCTTCCTCTTTCGGAGCACCACTGCGGCTACCCCTCCTGCCACTGCCGCCCCTATCCCTGCCAGAATGAGTGGATTGCCTGTTATCATCTCAAGTGGCGACTGGGCAACGCGGGCATGGGTCTGCTGAGGCCTGGGCACCATCAAGTTTTCAGTGAGGACCAGAGTGTGGAAGTTTTTGAGATCATCTGCATACACGACCTTGAATGCCACAGGATAAACCCCCGGCTTCAAAAGGTTGAGTCCGTAGATGGGGATGCTGAAAGGAATTGGAGAGTCTGACGTAAGGTCCCCCAGAAACTGCTGCGATGCGGCAGGTCCCCCGGCACCGGGTCCGCCCTGTCCGCCGCCGCCAAACCCACCCTGTCCGCCTCCGCCAAATCCGCCCTGTCCGCCGCCAAACCCACCGCGGCCGCCGCCACCAAACCCACCCTGCCCTTGCGAGGACTGGGCATTGGCCGACTGGAATGACGAGGTATAGTTTGAGCTGTTGGCGTTTGCCATCCTTGCCTGCTTTAACGCCTCAAGTAGCGGGGAAGGTGCAAGCTGTATCGTACCGTATAGACCCGTCGTACTGCCCTGGTTCAGGAGGCTTCCCGCTATCTGTGGCGTAGAGCCCACATAGTTTACCGCAAGGCCGTAAATTTGCAACTTTATGTCTCCCACCACAAAGGCGCCAAGGGTCAGCGAGTTTGACTGTGTCTGGCCGTTTGCAACATAGTTTGCAGTAAGCGTAAATGAAGTTGGGGTGTCAATCAATGAATTTGCCGCAAATACCTCAGTAGATAGCAGCTGCTGCTGGCCCGGCTCGAGCCGCGGTATGGTCCACGTAGACTGGCCCACCACCGACACGGATGTCGACTGTGGAACCAGTGATACCACTATGTTTGATGCTGGAACCGTGCTGTTGTTTGCCACTGCAAAGTTAAGGCTTGAGAGGTTTCCCGAGGTGATTACTGCAGAAGTGGAGTTGCCGATATAATTCAGGCTAAGAGATTCTGGCGGGATGGGATTTACCACAATACCGGTGTTAAGCGTGGTGCTGATCTGTTTTCCCCATGCATTCTCATATGTCAGCATTATCGAAACATCCTGGGTCTGCCCCGCAGCAGAGGTCGACGGATATACAGTGGTAGCAATATCCGCGGTTCCATTTGGCGGGATATTTCCCAAGTTGAACTGGGTGGCACCGAGGTTTACGATGTTAGTTGTGGTAGACGACAGGGTAAGTGTGGAAGAGCTAGAGCTCGAGCCAGAGTTGCCCTTCTGCCCAAGATTCGTTATTGTTGCAACCACACCTGTGGCAGTGGCAGAGCCGTTGTTAGAAACCGTAATGTCTATCGGATCTGCCTTTGCAGGAGCGATTTCAGAGGTGTCGGTGACAACATTCATCACCACCTTCCCTGGCAGAACCAGCGGGACCTCTAGCAATGCCGACGTGCAGCTCTGCACATTTAGGTTTGCCGCTCCTACCCCAATCTTGTAATTAATCACCATGTTAGTACTGTACGAACCTACTTTGGCAGAAGGCAGTACGTTTACGTTAAAGAACAGAGTAACGGTTGCCCCGGCCCCTACCTGTCCATAGTAGCTAGCAAGCGCATAATTGCTTGCAACCTTTGAGGCAGGATTGTATTGCTGGAGAAGCTGTGGGATCTTGCTCTCGCCGGTTGGTTGGAACCCTTCAGGAAGATTCAGGTATGCGACTACGGAATTGAGCGGGTTATTCCCCTTGTTGTTTATGACCACCGCAAATACGGACGCGCCTTCTCCCGGCCCTACCTCCTTCTTGATTGGCACGGAATTGGTTGCGGCAGCATCGGCAGTCCCCTGATCTACCCAGTATGCATCAATGACTACAGGACCCTGATAATTGGCGTCGATATTGGTTGTGAGAGGTGCCGAGCAGTCATTTTCCTGCATTACCTGCCCATATGACGGAAAGCTAAACGAGGATGCAAGCAATATGCCGATTACGGCAAATGATGCCAACTTTGCAGCATGTCCTCTTGGAACCCTAATTGATGACATCTTTCTCGATTCCTCCATCTCTTATCAAAATAGATCTATCAGTTGATTCTGCAAGTTCGGGGTTGTGGGTGACCATGATGATTGTTCGATTGAACTTGCGAGAAAGCATCTTTAACATATCAAAAACGTCGTCACCAGTCTTTGTATCCAAGTTTCCAGTTGGCTCGTCGGCAAGGATTATTGCCGGATTGTTTACAAGGGCCCTTGCAATTGCAACGCGTTGCTGCTGGCCTCCGCTTAGGTTGATTGGTTTTTGTGATGCCTTGTCACCTATCCCCAACGCGTCAAGTATCTTCATAGCCCTCTCGTTGGCCTCAGAAACGGACATCCCAGATATTGTTCCGGGAAGTTTTACGTTTTTTAGGACGGTGGTCCTGTTTATGAGATTAAACGACTGGAAGATGAAGCCTATGAGGCTGTTTCTCATTGTAGCTATCTGCGAGTCGTTCAATGCAAAGATGTCAATACCGTTGATGAGCACCTGCCCCACAGTTGGCCTGTCAAGGGCTCCCACCATGTTGAGCAGCGTGGATTTACCGCTCCCCGATGGGCCCACTATCGAGACAAACTCGCCCTTTTTCACCGTGAAATTAATGTTATCCAGCGCCACCACGCGGCCTGCCGTGGAATCGTAAATTTTTGAAAGGCCTCGGACTTCTAAAGCGTTGGCTGTTTCATTAGCCCTGCTTACCAATGTTGTCGCTTGTCTAGTCCCTGATTTATCCCTACTCAAAGACATTCTTATCCTCCCTCGACTTTCTTGCTATAATTACATACCCTTGTAAAAAATTTATTACAATGGTAAAAATCCGGCTTGCACAATCCGTCCCAAAACCAGATTTGACTGGAGTTTTTTCCACGGTTGACTTGAATTCATTGTGGGCACCTCCACTGGTGGAGTAGGCACTAAGATCGAAGGGGTTGTGAAAATAGTTCTCCACAGTAGATTCTAAAGTAGTGCCCACGTCTCATCATTCGCCGGTGATAAATTAAATAATTGTCAAACTTTGTTCATGAACATTGTTAACGGAGAGCGCGGGACAACAAGATGCCGTCCGCCAGCTACCTTGCCAGACAGCATAGACTCCAAGTAAAAGCTTAATACAGATTTTTACGCCCAACAAAGTCGATACCTTGTCCCATGAATATCGTGACCGAGTTTATATTCGAAAGGACATACTTTTGAAACTTACCGAGTATGGGGAGCTCAACCAAACCAACCTCCTAAGCTATTGCGGGCTAAATCTGATGAAACACCGCGATATTCTCGAGAGCCTAGAGCGCAAGGGTTTCATAAAAAGGACAGAGATACCATGGGGCAACAAAAAGGTGATAAAATATTCCGTTACCGAGAAAGGAAGGCAGTTTTGCCGAATGGTTTTGGAGCCTTATGAGGAAATCTTTCCCAGGAGTGAAAAAAGTGATCGGGAACAAAGTTAGCGAAATGTTTTATTCGCACACGGGGGAGTTGATCAACTGAATGTCTAGACCAGATGATGAAAAAGACAAGACTCCTGACAAGGGAGAGGGGCCAAAGGAAGCTCCTGAAAACATGTTCAAGATGATTGATGACCTTCTTTCGCACACTAATAGTTCAAGGCGCATATTCCTCATATTCATAGCCTCAGCCCTTATTTTCGCCCCTGTGGCCCTCGTAATGGGCGGAATACTCATTGGCCATCCGCGTTACAGTGTTTTCAGACTCGAGTCCAACCATGAGCAGTTTGAAAGACCCATTATGCAGGGCGGATTTATGCCCCAGAATGGATCGCAGTTTTACCTAGTCGAGAAAGTTGGCAATGCCACCATACGGGAGATCCCCTTCCATGCCCCGTTCCACCCGCCCCACCAAGACCTGCCAATTTTCATAGGCATCCAGGCCTTCATTTTCCTCTGCATAATATTTGCGGCAGTATTGCTCTATGTGGCATTAAAGGAATACAGGTTCTTTTCAAAATGGAATTCCCGGTACAAGAAGTACAAGGCAACACAGGACAAGATAGACGACGAGCTCGGCAAAGACTAGCACTGGTACCAGAGATCACCCCCAAACCCTGTGAGAGTTCCTTCCTTCCAGGTCCTGCCCATGTCGTTATCAAAGGGCCATCACAATCATTAACCTTGTTCCTTAACAAGGTGGCACAATCCATTATAAATTGAAGGCACAATATACGGTGGAATGAACACACAGGTTCTGAAGAACAACCAGAAACTGCTTGCCGTGATTCTCGGCGTGGCAATTGTTGCCACCGTCGGAAGCTCACTGGCATATGCACAGACGGCGCCGGGTTCAGGTTCCGGTTCAGGCCAGACGGCCATCCAGGGCTCAATCAACCTACCGCACATGATACTTGGTAGCGTGAAGACATCCTTTACTGCCGCAGCAACTACCGCGGCAGGACAGGTGCCAAACGGCCAGGTTCTTGCCGGAGGCCTTGCAATACAGCAGGGGTATGCCGTTTACGTCTTCAAGGTAACGGACGGCGTCAGCATCTACTCCGTAATCGTGGATGCCGGAAACGGTCAAGTGCTAAAGACATCAACTGGACATCCCTTGAACATGATGGCGTTTGGAGGCATGGGCGGATCTGGATTTAGGGCACACGGCATGATGGGCCTGCATGCAGGAGCTTGGTCAAAAATCCCTAGCGGAAACCCAAGCCAAGGTCAGTCCTCATCCGGTGCAACCACGCAGAGCGGATACCAAGAATAAAATCCTCGGCACGCTCCTCCCCTTTTTATCCATATTTTTCTACCACTCCCACCATCCCATAGAGGAAGCAGCCTTTGGTTCAAATTAGTATGATGCATATAAAAGATCACAGACGGTAAGACCTGATGCAGTACAAATGGATAGCCCTCACAAACACCACGATTACGATCTTGATGGCATCCCTTGACACGAATATTGTGATAATCGCCCTCCCAAAGATCTCGGCAGACCTACACGCATCAATCCTTGAAACAATGTGGATTGTGCTATGTTTTGGGCTTGTCACTACGATAGCTCTCCTTAGTTTCGGGAGGCTTGCTGACATGTTTGGCCGTGTCAGGCTTTACAATCTCGGGCTCATCATATTCACCGGCGGCTCCCTCCTATGCGGATTTTCAAGCTCTGGCCTAGAACTGATATTGTTTAGATCCATCCAAGCAGTGGGGGCAGCGTTCCTTTTTTCAAACAGCGCGGCAATACTCACGGATGCCTTTGACGCAAAGGAGAGAGGAAAGGCCCTAGGCTTGAACCAGGTTTCCATAGTATTTGGATCAGTCGCAGGCTTGGTACTCGGAGGGCTGCTGACTGACACCCTCGGGTGGAGGTCAATTTTCTGGGTAAACGTGCCCATAGGCGCCTTTGGCGCCGTCTGGTCCTACACAAAGCTCAAGGAGCTTGGAACTAGGACTGGCGGCAGGGTAGACTGGGTCGGGAACTGCATACTCGCACTTGGCCTTTTAAGCCTCTTCCTCGGGGTCACCCTAGGACCCCTGCAAATGCTGTCCGCGGCTCAAGAGATGCTGATGATTTTAGGTGGGATTGCACTGCTGGCGGTTTTTGTCTACGCCGAGTCCAAGATCAGGGATCCCATGTTCGATGTCAGGCTTTTCAAGATACGTGTCTTTAACATTGGCAACCTTAGCGTGTTCTTCAATGCCCTCGCAAGGGGTGCGTTGATTCTTGTGATGTCATTTTACCTCCAAGGTCCAACAATGAGGCTCAGCACCCTAGAATCTGGCCTCTACCTAATACCCGTATCGTTCACAATGGCCACGTTCGGACCAATAAGCGGCTGGCTCTCTGACAAGCATGGCTCCAGGTTCTTCATCCTTGCAGGCCTAGGGATTTCTGCAGTAGGATTCCTTCTCATGACCTCGCTCAAGCAGCACGAGGGTTTTGTCCAGTTGATGATACCTCTCGTTCTCATAGGATCAGGAATGGGGATGTTTGCCGCCCCAAATAGGACAGTCGTCATGAATTCCGTCTCGCCCGAAAGGAGGGGAATAGCTTCCGGCATGACAACTACTCTCGTCACCCTCGGGAACGTAACCAGCATAGGCATATCCTTCCTCATCATCACAAGGGCAGTCCCAATCTCAGAACTTGAGACGATTTTCGTAGGCAAGGCTGCGAGCTTTTCAAGCGGCGTAGGCTTTGTGAACTCCATCCACGCAATCTTTTACCTTTCCGCTGCCCTGCTTGTGTCATCTATGATACCCTCCCTTCTCGAACTGAATGCAAAAAGGAGGGACGCGCATGCAACCCAGTAATCGACCGTACTTTGAAAAGGCCTAAGGGGACATCCCTAGGGCTTTGGCAGGAACCTCAGCCCGGTCTTTGAGGAGATTGCGATTATGGATACTATCGCAACCGCCAGCACCATGGCTGCAATCTCGCCAAACTCCGGCACCACCACGGTACCGATTATTTCTATCTGAGATGTTCCGTTCGTGAATGGAATCTCAAGCGTCCTTGCTGTGGTTGTGGTGTGGGTTTCCTGGGCCTGGTCGTTCTCCTGGCCGTCATTTAGCACAAAGAAGGTGTCATCAGAGCCGTCGGTCTTCTTGGCATCGATGAGTGCCCTTGGCATGGTTATTGTGAGAACTCCATCTCCCGTGGTTTCGATCGAAACTATGAGTGACTTTGAGTTGGTGTCTGCCTTTACGTCAGTTACCTTGCCGTTGGTTATTGTATAGGTTATCGAGGAGTTGGTGCCGTCTACCAAGATGGTGTTCCCTGCAGGACCTACTGTCGAGCCTGAGAACTGGAATGTGGTCTTGGCGGATCTGTCAGGACCTCCAAACTGCACGTATACAGAATAGGCACCGGCAGCCTGCCATAAGGCTCCGCCGGCAGTCATTGTAATCGAAAACGTTTTCGCAGTAGTAACCGGAATCTGGTTCACAGTAACTACGTTGCCATCTGGGTTTCTAAGAATAAGGGTAAGCGGGGTATCCCCAAGGTAGTCATGGGTCGTTCCCGAGATTGTAATCTTGTCACCATCGTTGTACGAGGACTTGTCGGTTGTCACAGACACCGCAGGTGTGGCGCCGCCCATCTGGACTATGGAGCCCGAATTCCCCGCCGTGGCATTTGTTATCATGTATGCAGGAGGTGGAAGGTTCGCCGGGACGGTAGGACTTGTATTGTTAGATGAAGAAGAGGCCATCGGTGAATTTGACCCTGTAGACGTAGCCTGGGTCATTGTGGTGTTTGAGCCCATGGCAGGCGGAGAGGCCATGGTTGAGTTTGTACTGTTAGTAGAATTTGCAGCAAAGACTGGAGCTACACCGGTAGCACTTATCAAAATTCCAAGTAATGCAAGCGCTTTGGCGTTAATTCTCACTAAAGACGAGTTTCTTTTCTTGTATTTAAGCAATTACTCAAAAATAATTAATTTCTGAATGAATTGCAGTTGGCAAAATTTTTTGCAATCCCGACAGGTTTGTTGCCGTGGCGCAGTGACTGAAAGATGCAAACCTCCGGAAGCGAGAGCGGCCCTAAAAGGTAATGCCCAAGGTAGAAAGCAAGACCGGCATGAGAGATTTTGCAGAGACTTGGGCAACTGCTGAAAAAATGTCACCATAGAACGGCATAACAACCATCACAAGCGATGCGACTGCCATGTTGCTTATTATCGTCATACTAAATCATTCACAAATAATTTATAAAAAATTGCGACACCTTGTTAACGAACAAAGTTAGTGAATGAATCTTCTAGAATTTCTTGAAGAGGCTTTCAAAGAGAGAGATAAACTTGTCAAAGATTGTTTCAGGCGAGTTTATTATCTGGCTGACAGTAGGCGTTCCCTGCTGCGATGGATTGGCAGGACTTGAAATTCCCGATTGGGTCTTTGAAGGCGGTGAAGATTGTGGCACGGCGGCGGGGCTAGCGCCCTGATCAGATGGCTGCACTTGTGGATTCTGAGAACCAGCACCCTCGAGTGGCGCAGTACCCACGGATGGATTGGCGTGTCCGTTGTTTGTCGTTCCCGCAGGGCTGGAAGGCGGGGCCTGTCCCTGCTGTCCCGTTCCCGCCATTGCCGACGGATTTGGTGCAGGAGACGCGGAAGATTGGGTCTGGGTCGACGGGTTTGAGGGCGCATTTGGCTGGTCTGTGCCCTGGGATGTGGTAGGCGAGGATTGTGTTGAGGAGGGGGCTGTCTGCGTCGTACCCGGCTGCTGTGCAGAGGGCGGGTTCTGTTGCGGGCTTGCTGGTGTCGTTGCAGGGCTTGTTGCCGAAGGGCCAGAGGATTGCTGACTTGTGGCAGTGCCGGAGGAAAGTGAGGAAGTTCCCGAGCTGCCAGAGTGACCAGAGTCGCCCGCATAAGTAGCCGTGATTGTAACAGGGCCTGCAATTTGAGAGGGAGGCGTGTACGTTACCGCGCATTTGTTGTTTGACAGGATACAGTTGTTCGGGTTGAAAATACCCCCTGCTCCCCCGTCGCCCCATGAGATTATACCTATCATGGATGAGGACGGGTTTGCAGCATCAGAGACCGTAGCCGTAAACGCGACGCTGCCCCCAGAAGAGTATGTGGCAGGATTTGGAGTCAGCGTGGTAACAGTACCGTCTAGCGTGGACGTCGATATGCTAGATACCGCCGAGCTGCCAGAGTGCTGGCTGTCCCCGCCGTATGTCGCGTTGATTTTTATCACGTTTGGAGGGTTCACAGCAGCAACATAGGTAGTGACACACTGCCCAGCAGTAAGTGTGCACGAGTCCGGGGTAAAGGTTCCCCCCGCGTTGTTGTCGCTAATGGTCACGCTGCCGGAGAGCGCAAGGGGGGAGGCTGCCGTATCCTTTACCACTATTGAAAACTCCATAGTCCTGTTTGCGGGCAGTGCTCCCGTGTTAGGTGAGATGGTGGTGCTGGTGGGATTGAGAGGGCTTATTGTAATTGAATAGGTTCCAGAGCTTGGGTTGTGCCCCGAGTCTCCCGCATAGCTTGCCGTTATAGTTATGGTCCCCGACGAGGTTTGCGATGCGGTATAGGATACGCTGCACGTGCCGCCGGATACCGTACATGAGGACGGGCTGAACGTACCCCCTGCGTTGTTGTCAGACAAAAGAACGCTCCCCGATGGGGTGTTTGATGGGTTCTGCGCGTCTTCAACCGTTACGATTAGCGTTACAGACGCTCCCGCATTGGCCGTTGGAGAGCTTGGGGAAATCGAGACGGATGTAGAGTCCGGCCCGGTTGAAACGGCGGTGGAGTTGCTACTTGTAAAAATGAGCCCGTTGTCTGCAAGGGCAAGGGGGATCTGGCCCGATAAGGCAAGCGGTGCTGCAGCCAACGCGACAAAAAGTATGGGCGCGAGCGCCAGGTTTTTGAGCATCAATCGGATCCCTCAGATTTTGACGATGCCATTAGAAACCAAGTATTGAATCCCTTTTATGAAATCATCGTCGGAGATCTGGCCCTGCGACCACCATTTGGCATTAGTCTTGACCCATGCCGGAATCGGCTGGCCGCCAGAGGTCTGGTTTGCCTGGGTCGGAGGGATCTTCATTATCCCTTGCTGGATGAGGAACTGCACTCCCTGAACAAAGTCAGAGTCACCCATCTGCCCCTCGGACCACCACTTTGCGTTGTTCCTGACCCAGCTTGGTATCTTGCCCGATGTGGGGCCCATGGAGGCTGACTGGTTTCCGCCTGCCGGGAGGCCTGCTGTCGAGTTTTGGGCATTTGCCGGGCACGGGGGCAGCCTAAAGCCCGCATGGTTCCCAAACTGTCCAAAGTTATGGGTGCCATTCCTTATCCATGTCCCATTCATCCCGTACGGATGCATTCCGAAGCTGGTCTGGTTTCCATGACGCACAAAGTGTCCCCTGTGGCCGTGACCCCCTAGCGGGAAGCATGGTTTTAGAGCACCGGCGTAGGTGTGGTTGCCCCATGGCATCTGGTTTGCCTGCCATTGCGGGGGCTGCTGTGCAAAGACCTGTCCACCACATTCCAAAACCGACGATATGATTACAAGTGAAAAGACCAACGCCATGGTGTTTTTTAAGGAACGGCGCCCAAGCATCATCCCAGATATTCCTGCTCCCTATTTTAGATTAAAGAAACAAAGTTCAGAAACATTGTTAACTGTCACATGGCTCCTGCGAAATCCCATGTCATACTATCACATGATGCCAAACTTACCAAAGGACAATTCTCCATGCCGTGCCTGCACGTAATTTTCAGCCCTCCCCCATTGGAAGCGAGATGTGAATCTCCGTCCCTTTTCCTTCGCCCTCAGACTCTGCCCAGATCCTGCCGTTGTGTGCCTCAATGATTCCGCGACAGACGGCAAGGCCGATTCCCGAGCCGCCATGCTCCCTCGTAGTAGAAGTGTCTACCTGATAGAACTTGACGAATATCTTGTCAAGTTTTCCCCTTGCTACACCTATGCCGTTGTCCTTTACAACCATCCTGCACTGATTGCCTTCCCTGAATAGTTTTACAGTTATCCTGCCGTCCTCCTTTGGACAAAAATCAAGGGCATTGTTAATGAGGTTGTTTATGACCTGAGAAATCCTTAGCTTGTCACATGTGCAGAAAATTTCATGCTGCAGTTCCATCACAGGCGATATTCCGTTCTTTTCCATGTCCGGTCTCATGTTTTCTACCACCCCCAGGACCAGATCCTCCAGATTGCAGCTTGCCTTGTTTAGCTTTAGCTGGCCAAGCCCTATCTTCTGCACGTCAAGGAGGTCGGACATTAATTTCATGAGATATCGCACGTTTGATTTTATTATGTCCAGCCTCCGCCGCTGGTCGTCAGTCAACGGCCCGAATTTTTCAGCAAGGAGTATGTCCACATATCCTTGAATTGGAACAAGCGGGGTCTTCAACTCATGGGTTATCATGGTAAGAAATTCCTCCTTTGACTTTTCCACGTCTCGCAACTCCTCATATTGCTCCCGTATCCGCATCTCGTCCTCTTCTATTTTCTTTTTTGCCATGTAGATTTCAGTAATGTCCTTGATTACGGTGTTGCTTCGCATGCTGTTCCCCTCCTCAAAAGAGGTTGCGCTCAGCAGTGCTGGAAAGGTTGTCCCGTCCTTTCTCTTCATCCAGATCTCCTTGTTTGAGACGGAGCCTCCGTCCTTCCATGAGTTCAGAATTGCCTTCATGTTGCCCAGGTTCTTGTCGGCCGTATGGTCGTAAATCATTGCACCCACAATCTCTTCCTTGGTGTAGCCCAAGCTCCTTGCGTATGACTCGTTGCAGTCAAGGATGATCCCATTAGAGTCTATGGTACGAAGAAGGTCTGGCGAGGTATCATAGAGGCTTCGGAACTTTTTTTCGGCCGCCTCAAGAAGGGAATTTGCGCGTTTTAGTTCCTCGTACTGTTCCCTTATCTTTGCCTGGTCCCGCTCCATCACCATCCTTGTCTGGTAAAGATCCGAAATGTTTCGGAGTGAGACTGTCCTTCCGACCACCCTGCCCCCCTCATCGTAGATGCTGGTACCTGAAAGCAGCGTTGGGAATTCAGTCCCGTCCCTCCGCCTCAGCCAAATCTCCCTGTTTGATATGACGCCAGTCGCCTTCCATTCCTCCAGCCCATTTCTCAGCTCCCCATGGCTTTTTTCTGCCGTAAATTCAGAGATTGGCCTTCCTATTACCTCCTCCTTTGAGTAGCCAAGGCTTTTCGCATATGACTGGTTACAGTCTATTACAGTCCCGTTCAGATCAATCGTACGCAGAAGGTCCGGCGAATTTTCATAAAGATTCCTGTATTTCCTTTCCAGCATAAGTAGTGAATCATGGGCCTTTTTCAGCTCGGAATACCGGTTTTTCGCGTCCTCTTCTGCAACCTTTGCCTTTTCCAGAGCCTTCCTTATTGGCGATATGTCTTGTATTGTTATCAGATATCCCTCATTCTCCTTCCCATCCCCGGAAATTCTGGCACCCCTGCACACCCCAAAGAAGGTCTCGCCGTTCTTCTTAACAAGGCCAAGCTCGATTGCAGGCCCAATTCCCAATCTTCTCATCTCCGCCAGACCGTCAAGGGCTGCCTTCTTGTAGGTGTCTATGATAAACTCGAAGCACGACCTCCCCACTATGTCGCCCTTTGAATATCCAAAGTGATCAAGCATCCTTTGGTTGGCATCAAGGATTGTACCTCCTCCGTCAAGCGTGCACACCAAGTCTGGCGAAATTTCATAAAAAGTACGATAAAGTTGATCAAATGAGCCGGGAGGAATCATCCGCGCCTTAAGTTGGCCGCTTTGACTTAAAAACGGTGCTATTAAAAACCACCCCTCGGTGCGGGACATTTCCCCTACTTGGATTTTGCGCCTGTGCAGATTGGGTTTCCCACGCAGTCAAGCCTTGCCCCTGAAAGGTCAGCCCCGCCAAGGTTTGCACTGTGGAGGTTGGCGTTGTGAAGGTCGGCACCGCTAAAGTTGGCGCCGTTAAGGTTGGCGTCTGAGAGGTCTGCCCCCTCGAGATCGGCGCCAGAGAAATCCGTTGAATAGCCCTCCGAACTGAAAAGATTTGCCCCGACAAGTATGGCCCCCTTCCAAGTGGACCAATTCAGCGAACTTTGCTGGAGGTTAGCTCCTGTCAGGTTGGCGTCAGTCAAATTTGCAAAATGAAAGTCCGAAAAAGTCGCCTTTGATCCGGAGAGGTCCGCACCTGCCATGTCGGCTCCCGGCAGGTCTATGTTTTCGATATCTGCATGACTCAGGTTTGCGTCGAGCAGGTCCGCGTCCAAAAGGTATGCCTTTTCAAGGTTGGCGCGGGAGAAATCCACCCCCGCAAGATCCGCGTCGGCAAGATCCTCGTGGTTGAGGTTCTGGCCCGAAAAGTCGCACCCTGACCAGTCAACCTTTGGAAAGTTCCTGTCCCAGCACCTGTCGTCCCCATCGGGTACGTGGACAGGGCCCGCCGCTTCAATAAGCTCCTCCCCTTCCTCATGCGTTATCAGGTCCTTGCCCACGAGATATTGTATGGCCTCACTATACTCAGTTACTGTGATCCGCCCCCGGTCCTGCCAGTGCTCTAGTGTTTTCAACCACGGTTTCATGGCAATGTCATTCTTCTCAGGCATACCTCCAGCCCCGTAAATTCCGGAGGCTGCCAATGTCATGACAAGGATGCATGCAAAACCCAGAGAGCCCCCCATTGTCAAGTTCAACAGATGGGCTCTTCCATCCAGATATTTATCTGACTTATCTGTGACATTGCCCTAAAACAGTCCCTTGTTACAACCATTTGGAATCTAGGCATGCGAGAATATGCGAAATACCTAATTCGTAGGAACTACCACATCGAGGCATTGCCCGGCAGTAACGAGGACGGCGGGAAGGACAAATTCAGATGCAAGGAATGCAACATGGAATTCAGCGACAAGATTAGGCTAGAGAGGCATTTTAGGGCAGCCCATCCTTCAAAACACGACGGGTTCACGCAAAAGTGGTATTGGGAAGGCTGAGAGAAACCCCGAAAGATAGAACCGTGGCAAACCAATTATGACGCAAGCAGGAAAGACACTACATAACTGATTTTTAGAAAATTCTGCCCATAAACAGATAGAGATTCAAGTAGTGAATCCATCAATGACAAAGCCAAACATAACAAGTCCTGCCAGTTCCAGCAGAAGGCTGTCCATGACGCTCTTTGCGTCCATCCTAGTCTTGTCGGTAGCAGTATCTGCCCACGAGGCTTATGCCATGGGCCAGGCACCTAGCACGTGCGGCAACCGATACGACGGCACCATAACTACGCTGAAGATAAAGGTAGGAGATATGACCTACAACCCGATTGCACATCCTAACCTGACGTTCAGGCTCCAAGACACCAAATCATATACGGTGACATATACAATCCACACCCAGAGTCAAAGTTCGCAGGGAAACTCGCTCGGTGGAAGCACCTGGGTTGACACAAGTGCTGCTGGATATGAACTTGGGCAGTGCATAAACGGCGTGAACGCGAACCAGTATGTTACAAGGACTGTGACTGAGAGTCACCCCGCAAACCTAACGCCCGGTACGGAGCAGACGGTGACATGGAATACCCTGGTGCCAGGCCAAGTGACATACAACATAAAGTGGACGTCGTCATAGGGTTCAGCCCTCCCTTCCTTTTTGATACATCCCAAGTCTTTGAAAAATAATGCAGCCTATAAGACCTGCCAGCCTTGCGTGTTCTTTCAAATGGCTGGCATCAAACCATTTCAATTCGCTTGATTATCTTTCCAAGCGTTATCGTATCAAGGCTCGACCTTATCTTTCCTTCCTTGATTTTCCTGTTCCATTCCTTTATTTGGCCAAGCTTATCGTTTCCGCTTATTATCTTGCACGCCAGTACCGGATTTGAGCCATACCACGAGATTGCCGACTGCACCACGTATTGGAGGTCCGAGTCGTTAACTATTGGCCAATGCTGTGCAACGGAGCTCTCAAGCGGAACATCAAGAAGCCCCAGTTTTTTCTTTATCATCAGGAGTATCTCAGAAAACCTCGGAGGAGCCTCTAGTGCATATACCGAGACTCTAAGATCACTCCCCTCGTTGTAGCTCTTTTCATCGCTGGTAAATGAAACCTTTACGGAGCCGCGTTTTCCCAAAACCACCATGTGGTCCTCATGGGACTCTACTTCCCCTCCCATCTCCTTGATGATTCCCTTGAGAGCATCAAGCCTTTCCTTCTCAACGATTCCTATTGCGACAGATCCCCCGGTTGTGCAGGACGGGTCCGCCTCAACGGTCTCGGAAGACTTTTCAAGTCCAATCTTAATGCAGGCCAGTGCCGCCCTCACATTGTCAAGGTCCTCAACCTCAAAAACAATCGCTTGACCGCCTCTCTCCTTCTTTCCAACCCGCCTCAGGAAGCTAAAAATCTCGTCCGGAACTGGGCCAAGGTCGGAAGCATTCACGAAGACCTTTTGCCCAGAGGCATCAGCCTTCCACGGGACGGTTACAGGCTCGGCGATGGTACAGATTATGTTGAATGCGGCCCGCCTTTCCATAGGGACCAACTGCACCGAATCATCCTGCCGATTCATCCTATAGTAACTGGTTCCATCTATGGTTGAGCACCTAAGGACGTTTCCAAGCCTTGCCGTGGCAAAATGCCTTTCCCCCCTTGATGCAACATTTACCTCTCGCCAGGTCCTCGTTTTGGGGTCGAATTCCTCCCACGAGTCCAGGCCGGACATCTCCACCTCCTCAATGGTCCCAAGGGGCCGTATGTCTGGCTTGTAAAGCCTTGTCAGCACTTTCAGATGATCGTCAAGAGTATGCACAGAGATTCCAATCCCCCAAAGAGAGTCAAGAAACTCATGGCGTGCAGGCCCCTCCAATGTGCAAGTCCACTTCCGGTCTACCATCCTAGGCGCAGCCCCCAGCTTGTTAAGGAGCCTGTCAAGCTTGTTTTGCTGCGAGAAGTGGATAGACGTTATCTTCGTAAAGGTATTTTTGTACGTCTCGCAGAGGTTCGGCCTGGCCTTCTGGAAACACACGTCACAAAACTCCAAGGGATCAAATCCGGTTGCGGAATTTTTCACGCTATTCGGGTAACCTCATGCCAATTTCAGCTTTTATTTCGCGTGTTTTGCCCGACCCTTACTGCAGGAACCTCGGGATTCCCCTTGCCACATGGGCAATCGAGATCCTTCCAGGGCCCAGAACCGCGATTGTAAGCACGATAATGAACGCCAAAAGTTCCAGTTCCACACCCTGGGTTCCTGAAAACGCCTTTAGCTTCTTGACGTAAATTATTGCCCCAAGCATGTCCACTGCCAGCATGGCACTTGCTATTCTTGACAGGACACCTGCTACAAGTAGTCCTCCTCCTGCCAGCTCAAGGAGTCCCACAAGAACTGCCATCTCGGGTGGAAGTCCTAGGCCTGAAAGGAACTTCCCAAAGCCGCTCCCAAACTTTGCCTGGCTGTGGATAATAAAAAAAACACCCACTACCAGCCTCAGCCCAAAGTGACTGAGATCATGGATCCTTCCAGTACGGAGGCTTGCTTCTACCATATGCGGCACAGGGATTAACATGGTTATACACCTTGGCAAATTCCTACAACGGGCAGATGTTGCCACCGAGCCCATGCCAGAATCAACCGCGCCCTGCATTCAGATTGCCATGGATGTCCGTCCTTGGAATATGGAATATCTGCTGGACCTGGTCAGGGGAAAGCGCGGTACCATAAAGATTAACATCAGAAATTGCCCCCGAGAAGAGATTCCTCGTTTCCCCCCTTTCCTTTTCATAATATGCCCCGATAGTCACATTGTCATTGGAGACTATATTCTGCGATGTCCTCGTGACAAGTATGCCATCGACAAGGGCAGGAACCGGGCCAACCCTTGCCGACCCATCCAAGGCACCGTTTACATAAATCCTGATGGTGGTCCCGTTAAAAGTAGCTGCAAGGTGGGTCCACTGTTCCGGAATCGCGGATGATGATGTTACCTCCGTCCATTTTATGCCGTCAAAAACCGAGAAGGTTGCAACCTTTTCTGGCGGCAGGATGTTGTCCAGTGCTAGCACAAAAGCATTCTCGTCCCCTACCACGGTAAATACCGGAGATCCCATACCATAGTCAGGCCGTACCCATGCAGAGACTGTCAGGTTCTTCAGTTCAGGCACGGTATAGTTTCCATCCACATATTGTCCCCCCTGAAGGTCTACAGAGCCCGAGCCCGACTTGTCCCCAAGCCTACCCAGCATGGAATCAAGAATCCTCAAAGGAATCTTGTGGTCTGTCCCGTTTGCCGCGATCGAGTCCCCTATCCCGATAGCCTCATCAAGCACCCGTGATGTCCCACTTGCAGTCATAGTCATGTTCGAGAACTGGTCAAATCCAAGCAATTGGTTTGACCCAGGCAAGGTAGAGTTTGAATAATTGCCAAAGAACAGCGTAGAGTTCGAATACTTCCAAAATGACATGGCCTGGTTGTTGTCCGTTGCGTTTCCGCATTTCATAGAAGGATAACATAATCCAAAGGAGTCTCCGGCAGTCGGCAGTAAAACACATGACAGAGCCAGGACACAAACTACCGTAAGCAAACCCTTGCCGACTAGAACCCCCGCAACCGAGTTTAGCAAGACTTCACATTCATATCCCTTACACAGCCTATCATGATATGGTAAGATTCTTCTGTAAAAGGATGCGAGTAGAAAAGATACACTAATTTTTTATGGCATGAGCAAAAAGATTCCCTAGATTTGGAGATTGGGTGCGTTTTACTTTCATGAAGAACAAGACCCGCGTTGCAAGACTTGTCGAGTCTAGCCTCCATTCAAAGAGCCTCTTTGCAATAGGCATCCTTTCACTCTCCATAGGGCTTTTCCTGTACAATCTTCTTTCAGAGGGAGGTACCGGAGTCGAGGTCGTGAGCACCGCGCCAGTACGCCAGTACGTAACCATTATTGTTTCCGTTGCAGGCCTTTTCAGCGCATTAGGCGCCATAGTTTTCAGCGGCTTGTCCCAGTCTAGCCAGAACAAGAACCAGTATTACCAGATTCTCAAGGACTTTGAGACAGAGTACACCAAGCTTGCAGAGATAGAGGCCCAGCTCAAGGACTACGTGTGGATGCCGTTTGAAGACCTTTCAAGACAGCCTAGGGAAACTATAGAGGATGTAGAACTTTACAGGTGGAAGTTTTACCAATTCCACGAGCGACTCTCCCACCTTTCCCTTCGCGGCATAATACCCAAGGAGATAGCAAGGTACTACGTCTTCTCCTTTGGCATCGACCTTGCATACATCGACATAGATTTTGACCCGGATCTTTTGAGAAAGGAGCTTGGGTACACTATGGCATGGTGCAGATCAGAGGGCATCACAAAGGCAAGGAGGCCATAAGGCAGCTTCTGATGCATATTCCAGAAAGCGAAAAGCCATCTCCAGTCCAAGGTGCGCATGCCGCGGCACAGGGCTGACATATTGGTGCACCGCTTGAAACTCAATATTTTAATAGCCACTCGGCTCGAAAAAGGGCAGATTCAAACCATGTCTCTGACAAAGCCTGAGCTATTCACTCGCTCAAGGTCGCTTTCAATAATAATTCCAACATACAACGAGTCTCAGAATATTACAAAGATGCTAGACATTGTTTCGGCAAGCCTCCCGCCCACATCCAATGCCGAGATTGTGGTTGTGGATGACAACTCCCCTGACGGCACGGGGAGGATAGCAGAGGAATACGCCGGAAGGTCAAGGTCCGCAGGCGGCCTTGAGATAAGGGTCATCAGCCGCAGGGACCAGAAGGGCCTCAGCTCTGCAATACTTGCAGGCATCAGGGCATCCGTGGGCGAGGCCGTTGTCGTAATGGACTGCGACTTTTCACACCCGCCGGAGACAATAGCAAAGATGCTGGAGGAGTTGAAAAAGGCAGATTGCGACATCGTTGTAGCCTCAAGATACGTGGAGGGGGGCTCAATTACCGGCTGGCCCTTCAAGCGCAAGCTGATAAGCAAGGGTGCAACCAAGATTGCCCAGCGAAGCCTCGGGATAAAAATAAAGGACCCCATGTCGGGCTTTTTTGCCTTTAGGCGACACGTGATAAGGAACATCAATTTTGACGCCATAGGGTACAAGATACTTTTGGAAATACTCGTAAAGGCAAGGGGTGCAAAGGTAAGGGAGATCCCGTACAACTTTACAGACAGAAGGTCAGGCACAAGCAAGCTTGACAGGTCCGTCGTCCTCGACTACATAAAGTCAGTCTGGAGGCTTTACAGGTACGGCAAGACAATGCGCGAAAGGAGGACCTCGGTCCGCTTCTTCTCCAAGGCTGGGAGATTCTACACAGTAGGGGCATCAGGGCTGCTGGTGAATTACGTGGTGTCCTTCCTCTTTGGCGTTGTCCTTTCAAACCTCTGGGATGTCTATGCCACGATGATAGGAATACTGTTCTCAATGACATCGAACTTCTTCCTCAACAAGGTTTGGACGTTTGAGGACATGGACATGAATCTCAAGAAGACGCTCCGCCAGTACGGTTCCTTCCTTATGTTCAGCGGCATAGGCGCGGCCTTCCAGCTTGGCATGATTTATCTGCTGGTAGATTTGAGACACATGAGCTACGCCCCCTCCCTCTTCATCGCCGTTGCCATTGCCTCAATAGGAAACTTTGTCCTGAACAAAAAATGGACTTTCAAGGAAAAGGTCTGGGGATAGCTGCCCGCTCAGCCTTTTTCCCTCACCTCAATGTGCCCACCGCCATAGGTCTCCTTGATGCTCGTGTAGGGATAAAGCAGCGTGTCGTACCTTCCCGCATTTCCTTCAAAGGTTTTCACCGTCCTTGAATCGTTGAAAAGCCTTTCCACCGGCATGCCCCTTGCCATGTCTATAAAATAGTGCTCGTCTGCAACGAGCAGGAATTTTCTAGTGGGGACCGGCTGCCACAAGACCTGCGTATAGTCAGGCATGACGTCCCCCCTGTGGAAGGCTGATGCAAAGACCCACGAGTAGACTGGGCTTGCAAGGATAGTCGTTTCATTGTCATTTTCTTTCACAAGGTGGAGGACAAATGCCGCTGCCTGAAACTGGCTCGATGTCATGTCGGTTGAAATCAGCGCAATGGTGCTTGCAAGACCAAACGCCCCGATTCCAAGCACGACTGCAAGCAACGCCTTTTTTTTCACCTCCACGCCGTTTCGTACGACAAGCCTTTCAATCAACAAGGAAGACGCAATGCAAAAAACCGGAAGCACCGGAATCCAGTAAAAATATTGGTTATACCCCACTGCCAGCAGCAAGATTAGAAAGGGAACAAGCCACATCAGTACCAGGGTATCCCTCCTTGAGATCGCAAAGGCAGCACCTGCAACCCCAAGTATGAAGAGGACGGGATCCATGCGCAGGAACATGCCTGAGATATATGGAAGGCCATAGGTGGGCCTGTGGGCCTGCAATGCAACGTCGTGCAGCCACATATCAAACTGCCCAGCCTCTAGGCTTTGGATGGGCCAGGCTGCAGGTATCAGGATTGCAGGTAGCAAGAAAAGGGCAAGCGCCTTCAGGCTCTTTCCGCTTCCAAAGTACGCCAGGCCTGCAACCAATGGAATCATTGCAAAGACCGGAATTTTTGTAAATATTGCAATCCCCATGGCCACTCCCGAGACCAAGGCAATGAGGCTCTTGTGTCTTGCCCCCTTGGATTTCATTGCAAGGAGGATTGATGTCAAAAGGAACGGCATTAATATCGAGTCAAGCAGTATCCTGCGCACCACCCACGTCATCGGCATGACTGCAAAAAACATGGCAGAGATGAGTCCCACCCTTACGCCATATCTTGCCTCAGCAATCTTGTAGGTGAGGTACGTGTCGGCTATTGCAAGCAGGCCCATCAGAACCCTTGGCACCGCATAGAGGCCCGAAATCGATTCGGCGGTTGGAGAGGCGTGAAGTGATGCAGGATACCCGACAACGTAGAAAACGGATGCAAGGAAAATCTGACCAAAAAACGGATGGTCGTGAAAGAAGGATTCCTGGGGCCCAAGCCCTGCAAGCACATGCATTGCCCTCCTCATGTACACCCCCTCATCGAAGAAGAGATCGGGAAAGCCTGCGGCATTCCAGATGTGGGTGAATCCAGACACAGCCAGAACTGTCATCACCAAGTAAGACGGCTTTACTGCCTGAAGCCTAGCGATCACCCCTCTGGATGTTCCCTTTTGTCTAAAATTGCTTGCGGTCAATCTCCCACATGCCACGTTAAGTAAAATTCATCTGTAAAAATCTTCTACCCGGTGCTGCAATTCCTGCGACAGACTTAAATCGCAAAGGTACGGTACAACCATATGATGTTTTGCGTTATGAACCACTTCCACATGCGCGCACCAGTACTTCCAAGGCGCGCGACCCCACGGCAAAGCACTGGCATGCCGCCCTGTCCAGGCAAAAGATTTGGAATAATTGTTTGCCAAGTCAGCAAGGGGGCAGTTTGAGGGTGCGCCGAACCTTCCATCTCCCAAGGCCCCACGGAAAGGGGCCAACCTTCCGGCAGGAGTCTCATGGGAACCAGCAGTTCCAGCCCCTCCCCCCACCCACAGGCAAGCCCCCCTACCGCCTCTCGCTTGACACTGTCTTGCCTGCCTCCGAGATTGCCAAAATCAAAGACTCTGGCGGGATTTCATTTCATTGTATTGGAGATACTGGCGGGATCATTAACGGTACCCCGCAACAAACGGTTGCAGATGCCATGGAGGCTGACAGTGCAGTTTCAAACCCCTCCTTTTTCTACCACCTCGGGGATGTGGTGTATTTCTACGGGGAGTCAAGCAATTATTATGCACAGTTCTACGAGCCGTACATGCATTATCCTGGCCCAATACTTGCAATCCCTGGCAACCATGACGGCGACGTGGTAGCTGGGGGCGCACCCACCCTTGCAGCCTTTATTGAGAACTTTTGTGCCAATGAGCCCCGCCTGACGTCCGAGGCGGGCGAGTCCCCAAGGGATGCCATGACCCAACCAAACGTCTACTGGACCCTGGAGGCTCCCTTTGTGACCATCATTGGCCTCTACTCCAACGTGCCAGAGGGGGGCCAATTCGATCAGAACCAGACAGAGTGGTTCGCGTCAGAGCTGGCCTCCGCCCCAAAGGACAAGGCCCTCATAGTATCAGTACACCACCCAGCCTATTCGGCAGATAACGAGCATGGAGGCAGCGCCACAATAGAGCAGGTCCTCGATGATGCCTTCAAAAAGGGCGGCAGGGCGGCGGACCTCGTGCTCACCGGGCATGTCCACAACTACCAGCGTTTCACCCGCCAGTTTGCAGGTAGCGACCTTACCTACATAGTGGCAGGATCCGGCGGATACCACAACCTGCACAAACTCAACCCATATTACGGCAAGAATGTGGCCCTCCCTTTCAGGATGCCAAACGTGAACGGCCTCACCCTGGAGAACTACTGCGTTGACCACTATGGCTTCATGTCAATCCAGGTCACGAGTGATAAGATCACTGGCGCCTATAACGCAGTCCCGAACCCCCAGGATGTCTGGAATGAGGAATATAGATCTGTAGACAAGTTCCAGATAGATCTCGGCGGACGGGACTCCTAGATCCATATTTACCTTGTCTTGCTGCCTAAGTTCATTCCCAAAAAAAGGGAAATACAGTTACATTTTTCCATATTCAGTATACCAAGAGTTTATCAACGTACCGTACAACCATAGGTATGCCAAGAAAAGAATACAAGACAATCACCGTGAAGAACGAGTGCTACGAGCACTTTAAAAAAGCGGTAAAGGAGGCAAAGAAGAAGAACAAGTCTCTTGACAACAGCGCCTTCCTCAACTTATTGGTAAGCCATCACAGGTCTAGAAGATAATGATGGCAAATACCGACAAACCAACGTTTGAGGAGATGTGGAAGTTCATGAGCGCAAGGCTGGCTTCCAGGGGAGCCCTTCCTGACAAGGCAAGCCTGGACTACAGGCAGGCGTTTGAGATCTATTCGATACTTCTTGTCGAGGAGATGATGTTCCGGGAGATGGTCCAAGTCGCCCTTCTTAAAAGGGAAGCAGACAAGGTAAAGAACACCTGCAGCTAGAATTACAACCCCCCAAAGCCGAGATACCGCGGTTTTCTTATTTCCCCCAAGACGCCCCATTCCGGCCGGCACGGCCTCTGGCAACGCACGCAAAGGCAGTGAGCGGTACCAAGGCAGGATGTTTTCCATCTCAAATGGAAGGTCGTACCATAAGATGAATGCTAGAACAATCTTACACAGTACTTAATTGGCATAAGTTTGAACTTCAGCTTGAAACTGTAGTGATAGTAAAGAGTTCCTCCTAACCCCATCCGAACTCATCCTACAGTTTCATCCTTCCTTTCATGTTTTTCACAGGCCCGCCGACCAGCAGTCGTGTTCATCTTACAGAACAATCTTAGCATGTACTTATCCGCCACCATCCTCAATAGCATGTCGGTAGGTTGGTGGGTCTCCTACGAGCGCACTGGTGTAAGAATGGGTACAATCCAACATCCACTCCCCCACAGTTTACACACAAACCCACCGTCTAACACTTTTCTCCAGACGAGGCTTCCTGCAACAGGCCCCCTATATGCTCCGAGAGGTCTGCAAGTACGTGCCTATCGGTGTCCCGGTTACAGCTTACAAGAATTGTCCACTCGCCCACATAGAAAATCAGGACATGAACCTTGTCCCTGACCATATGCAGCGATGTGCTTTGTCCTATTATGTCGTCATACATCTTTAGAATCTTCCGCAGTATCTGCAGGTCGACTCCAAGGAGTGAAACCTGCTCCCGGTCAAGCAGGAAAGCGTTTGAAGAAACCTTGCTCTGTACAATCTTGCCTTGCTCGTTTGTTACAAAACCGAACCGTATCGATTCTGAAAGGTTCATAATGTCTCCTAGCAGTTTTTCAAAATTCACAATGGTTCTACCCCCTCCTACCTACAGGGCTTTGAGTTTTTAACCATTATCGCCCCGGGCCGCGCAAAATTTCGCCCGCCGTGCCACCAGACGACGAACCGACATTCACTTTCCCGGCATGTACCGGCCTTGCAGCCTTGGCCATGTCCGACGCTCTCCTCGAACATCTTATAGAAAATTATTCTAGAAGATTATTCCAAATTACTTTAATAGTAAAATCAACAGAACAATTTGTGAAAAACCGAAGCCGGACAGAGATTATCACCACCATTCTCAAGGCCGCAAGGTCTGGAACCACTAAGACGAGGATAATGTACATCGCATTTCTGTCCTATGCACAGCTCACAAGCTACCTCAAACTTCTAAGCGAGAACAAGATGATTTCCTATGACGAGGGGACCCAGATTTATAGGACGACTGAAAAGGGCCTCAAGTTTCTCGACATGGCAGACGAGATAAGCGACATGTTCACAAAACCAGAAGATATCAAGCTAAAGTAGGAGAATAATGTTGACAAGATACCAGAACCACTTTCTCATGCCCAAGGAGATTGTAGATAGGATATTGCCAGTCAGCAAGACCATACGGTATGTCCTTGTCGTCGACAACCACGGCGAGACGGTATTTAGCCACACCACCCCAAGGTCATTAATCAACGGCGACCAGTCAGAATCCATAGCAAAGGACGTCCACTTTCTAGGAGGGCTCCTCAAGGTCTATGATGACATTGTAGGGGAGAACATCTTTACACACCTCATAAGGGCAAAGGGCCACATCCTCATGTTCCACAAGGCAGGCTGGATTTTCCTTGTAAGCTGCGACAATGCAAGCAGGCAGGAGGTTGCAGACATGGCAGACGAGATCGAAGACATCATACATGCCCACATGGGCTAGAGGAAGCCCTCAAGGCATGATGGCGCAAACCCACCAGCCCCAAGGCACCCGCAGTTGTCATCAGAAAATGAACTCGTCTTTACTAGAAAAATTACGAATCCATCGCAGGATAAAATGATCATTAACTCACTTATAGATTTCAACATAGGAAATTCCAATGACATTTGATGCAACTAGACTTGCCAAGAAGCATCTGGCCGCATGCATGCTTGCCTTTGTGATGGTCGGATATTCCACCATTCCCGCATTTGCGACGCAGACCGAGACCACAAGTTACATGATGCCCGTTACCGCACAAATCGGGCTGAGTGCCTCTGGTTGTTCCAACAGCCCAGGACCATACGTGACGCTTGACGGGGCACTTGACTTGAGCCCAATTTCCGCACAATTCACATTCCAGAACAACGCAGACGGAACGCATTCGTATACGTCCACCGCCACAGCAAGCGCAGTACCGCAGGGTGCCACAATCACCATCCCAAAACAGCCGGTCAATGGCGGAGTGGGAGGCAACCCGTATATCTTCGTCCAACTAATTGACGGAAGCGGCAACCCTCTGACTGCTCCAGTCTTCCTCGGAAGGTGTGTGCAGGGGAACATGGACGGGTTTGCAACATTTTCCATGCCGACAACCCTTACTGCCGAGGTGTCAGCCATGAAATGCGACAATACGGCATCCGATATTGACTTTGGCGGCACCATGACGACAGACACGTCTGTTACGGCAAAGGTAATTTTCACCAACAATGCCGATGGGACCCATACAAACAGCCAAGTTGTCAGTGCCCAGATTCTACCGTCGGGGGTTTCAATTGAATTTCCAAAACAGCCATCCCTTGGCGGGGTTGGCGGCAATCCCTGGATATACCTCCAGTTCCAGGATGGAAACGGCACTCCGATAGGCAGCTCGGCACTTCTTGGCAGATGTGTGCAAAACTTCTAGCAACATCCCAACCCCATTTTTTTCAACCCGTCATCCCTCATGGAAAGCCCGGTTATTGGCTCCCCCATCCCGCACCCTAGAGGTTAAATCAAAGTTTTCGGATCATATGACCATTGAAGTTTGACGAGTTTTGGGACCTTTTGACAAGGGATCTTGCAGTACCGCGCCAGTTCGCGACCCAGTCCAAGCCGTTTTCGGCCAAGTATTCCGGGGGCAGGATAGTGGTGTCCACCTCAGACGACTCGCTGTGGACAATCGACCGCTCTACGATAAGGCAGGTCTGGTCAAAGGCAGCCACCCTGCACGAGTCCACAAGGTTCAACCACGCAAACTATAGCCATGACAACATAAGGACGTCTTCCTTCATCATATCGATAATGAAAAACTTGCTTGCAGACAAGCAGATCGAGTAAATGCCGGTGATTTCTGCAGTATCATCGTGCCTTGACAAGCGGTGCCGAAGCCCGCGGCTTGGCATCAGGCCCTGAGGCAACCGCCCTTATCACGGACGCAACATCGCTTGCAAGCGACAAGGAACCCGTGGACGGCCCGGATTCCACAAGCACGGTGTCTCCCCCAAGAGGAAACGATAACAGCGAGACATTCTCCCTTTCCATGTGGGTAAACATTATCTTGCCAAATGGTTCGTCAAAGTCCCTTCCCATCGACATGGCCAGGGCACACTGCATCAATAGCATCTCCTTCAGATCTCCCCCGTCAAGGGAATTCCTTCCCCCGCGGCTGACCTCCTCAAGGGGGCGCCCGCCGCTGGTTATGACTGAGACTCGGAGAATGTTCTTGCTTACGTCCAGAATCTTCCTGCACAGTTTGCCCAAGTCACGGTCTTCCATCGGGATAAGATAACCAATTCTACTACAAAAATCATTTTGCAGATAGTTATAGAGAATTGTTCTATGAAAACACGCCGCCTTTGAGGTTCACCCTTCGTCCTGAAAGACATGAAACCGCGTGGCGCCAACTTGCTTGCCAGACACAAACTATTTCTGCAAGTTTCACGTATCACGTATCAGAACGGAGAATAGACCACATTTGATGGGCAAGAGCCCGTCACGGTGGAAATTTATCTTCCGAACCCTTTTTGTTTCAACCAATTGCTTGCGCAAGTCAGGATTGTGCAATAGATTCATGTGTGTAGGCAGACCCTAGGCTCCGCTAGGGACGGATTTCAAATAAGTATAGAAAAATGACGTAGTAAATCGTCGCGTATAGTCTCTATGTATGTGACTGAACTGATGTATTGGGTTGTTAGTGACAGCCAGCTCACCCCTCGCCGAAGCTTGGGATTTATACTGCTGTTCTATCAACGCGATCTTCTTTCGCCACCCTTCACCTAAACGGACGGATGCCTTTTCTCGGGATGGGTTTCCTCCTTAGATGCTTTCAGGAGTTAGCCCAAATAGCTTAGCTGCACGGCCTGCCCTGTCGGACAACCGTTAAACCAGTGGCTACGCTGCTCTGTTCCTCTCGTACTCGGAGCAACTTCCCCTCAAGCATCCACGCTTCCATCAGGCAGAGTCCGACCTGTCTCACGACGGTCTAAACCCAGCTCATGTTCCCCTTTAATAGGCGAGCAGCCTCACCCTTGGCCCCTGCTGCAGGGCCAGGATGGGAAAAGCCGACATCGAGGTACCAAACCGCGGGGTCGATAGGAGCTCTCGCCCGCGACGAGCCTGTTATCCCTGGGGTAATTTTTCTGTCACCACGAGCCCCCAATAGTGGGGACGTCATGGATCGCTAGGCCCGACTTTCGTCTCTGAATCCCGTGCGTTTGGAGATCCAGTCAGTCCAGTTTGTGGCCTTGCCCTCTTCAACGGATTTCTGACCCGTTTGAACCGAACTTTGGGCCCCTTTGATATCTTTTCAAAGGGGTGCCGCCCCAGCCGAACTGCCCACCTGCACCTGTCCCACCGTAGTGGTAAGCGGTACGAAAAGGAGTGACTGGTGTTACACTTTCGCTTCCAACGCCCCCGAAAAGGCGTTAGCATGGCTACCAGTTACTCTATGCACTTCTCGCCATACCGCAAGCACAAGCTGCAGTAAAACTCCACGGGGTCTTCTCTCCCCGATGGAAGATGCTGGACTGTTCGTCCAGCTTATGTGGCTTCACCGGGTTGTAGGCGGGGACAGCGGGGCCCTCGTTGTTCCATTCATGCACGTCGGAACTTACCCGACAAGGCATTTGGCTCACTTCTGTTGCTTTGAGTGACCTTGATTGTTTGGAAACAAATCGAGGCGAGTTTGCGTTTTGCAAACCTCCCTGCATCGCTGCAGGGGTCGGACTATATCTTAATCGTCTCTAACGATTTCTGGCATGTAGTCTCTGAGGATTCTAGAAAACGCGGTTTTACCTTTCTGTTCATTGACCAACAAAGATTCGCAATGTCGGTCAAGCCATCAAGGGTCAGATGTTTTTTGTTTTCCATCAGTTCTAGTATCTTCCCAAAAATTTCAAGATCTTTTCTCTTTTTTGTTTGCAATGGATGTTGCTCAAAGAAAGAAACTATCAGCCTGAGATCTTGTAACTTTCTGATTCGTAGTTCCTTCCTAGTATCATGATTAGTAACGACTTTACCTGCCTTGAAGAATTTCTGCAATTCCCGAAGGACCGATTCGTCACGTTCATGTTGAACAATACGAAATTCTGGGAGTACTTGCCAACCAATAGACATCTGTGGTGATTTGTTAATAGAAACGTGAAAGCATCCTTCGCCATCTACGAATCCACTAACCCACCGCGGGTCTAGCCTTTCCTGCTGATTATCTGCAGTCATAGCATTTTTAGGCCTTCAAAACTTTTAAGCTTTGAAGACCTAGCCTGACATTCTCAGACTTTCCAGCATATAGCCAGATTTTACTAAGGCAATCCAAATTGGTTTTACCTTAAGAGAGTCAGAGTTACTCCCGGCGTTTACAGGCCCTTAGCTCAGTTGAACCCAAGTTTTAGGTACCTGCACTGGCCAGGATTCAGTGACTATACAAAGGATTTCTCCCTAGCAGTCACCTGTGTTTTTATTAAACAGTCGGGACCCCCTTGTCACTGCGACCTACGATGGCAGTTCTTCACTACCGCCGCAGGCATCCCTTATACCAAAGGTACAGGACTAGTTTGCCGAGTTCCCTCGCCTACGGTATACCCGATACATCTTAGACTTCTCATCCAGCGCACCTGTGTCGGTTCTCGGTACGAGCCTACAGATAGCTCACTGCGCCACCTTTCATGGTCTCTTGGAATCAAACAAACTCAGCTAACGCCAAGCCATTCCAGCCTCGGGTCGGTTCTCGTCATTACGACACTCCCCGACCCTCCAACTGTTAAACAGAACGATGGTTCTGCTTGTCCTATCCGAAAGCGAGTGGCCAGATTATAACGTCATCTGTAGGGTGCAGGAATGTTAACCTGCTTCCCATTCATCTAACTCTGTTGAGGTTAGACTTAGGATCGACTAACTCCCGGCTGACGACGCATTGCCGGGAAACCCTTACGCTTACGATGGTGGAGATTCTCACTCCACTATGCTGTTACTGCCGCCAGGATCTGCAATAGGCGTCGGTCCATAGGACCTTACAGCCCTACTTCTACCCAACGCCTACGCCTAACTACCATGCACCGTGCTCTCGCACGGAGATCTGAGGTATCGGTGCTTTGCTTTAGCCCCGTCCATTTTTGGGGCACCAAGGCTCGGCAGGTAAGCTGTTACGCACTTTTTAAAGGATAGCTGCTTCTGAGCTTACCTCCCTGCTGTCTTGGCCTTAGTACGCCCTTTAGTTTGACACTTAGCAAAAACTTGGGGACCTTAACCTCAAGTCTGGGTTGTCCCCCTCTTGATTACGAGCCTTACGCCACGTAAATCCGTATCCCTGCTTCTTTGACGCACATCCCTTCGGAGTTTGAAAGGGTAGCGAATGATTTCTCACCCGACATACCCGATCGGTGCTCTACAGGACACGCTGTCTCCACAGAGTCTGTACTGCGATACACTTCGTTAGGAACTAGCGATCACCAGACTAGATTGGTTTTTGACCCCTATCCCCATATCACACAAACAAATTGCACGTTAGAACTGCTACAGACCTCCATCGGGCTTTCGCCCAACTTCGTCTTGTACAGGGATAGATCGTCTGGTTTCTAGCCTTGCCGCTATGACTCTACGCACTTTCACACGCTCCCCCTCGTTTAACACTGCGGGGACTTGGTTTCCCTTCGCCTACGCTCTGATTGAGCTTAAGCTTGCCATAACAGTAAGCTCCCTGGCCCGTGTTTCTAGACGGAACTTACGACACTGGAGCTATGAACGCCAAACCTTCAGCCCTATTGCTAGAACCTCCAGTCTGACAAAAACCCCTTCCATGCCGTAAACGTCTGTAACCAGTTGGTTTCAGGCACTTTTCACCCCCCTTCCGGGGTACTTTTCAGCTTTCCCTCGCGGTACTAATACCCTATCGGTCTTGAGAAATATTTAGCCTTAGATGCTACTTTCACCTATATTCACTGCCCACTACCAAGGACAGCTACTCTTGTCATAGTAAGATCCTCCCTTCTTTTACTCACGGGGCTTTCACCCTCTGCGGCGGGTCGTTCCAGACCACTTGAGCTCTAATTCAAGGATCGTAATACCATGACGACACCACATCTCTACCATGTTGCCATGGCAGATTCAGTTTGGGCTGATTCCATTTCGCTCGCCGCTACTTAGGAAATCTCTGTTGATTTCTTCTCCTCGTGGTACTCAGATGCTTCACTTCCCACGGTTCGATCTCTGCTACCTTTGTAACAGAGTATGCTTACGCATAGGATTCCAATTCGGACATCCCAGGATCAACGGTCGCATGCACCTACCCTGGGCTTATCGCAGCTTGCCACGTCCTTCATCTCTTCTCAAGCCAAGCCATCCTCCAACTGGCGTCGGCACATCAGCATATTCAGTCACATATTACACGACTATACACGACGATCATCACTAGCTCCGGGTTTCGGATGCCAGCTACGTCCTTCACCGAACAGTTTCCTGCCCAGTTGCATCTTTTTTTGAAGAAAGTGTGTGGAAATCCACACAATCCCGTTTTTTCTAAGGAGGTGATCCGACCGCAGGTTCCCCTACGGTCACCTTGTTACGACTTCTCCCTCGTTGCCAGGCTCGTGTTCGATAACGCCAATTAGACGTCACCTCGCACAAACTCGACTTCGATGAAGCGACGGGCGGTGTGTGCAAGGAGCAGGGACGTATTCACTGCGCGATTGTGACGCGCGGTTACTAGGGATTCCATATTCGTGAGGGCGAGTTACAGCCCTCAGTCATAACTGAGATAGCGTTTAAGGATTGCCTCCACCTTTCGGTTTCGGGACCCGTTGTCGCTATCATTGCAGCCCGCGTGTAGCCCCAGGGTTTCGGGGCATACTGACCTGCCGTGGCCCCCTCCTTCCTCCACTTCAGCAGTGGCGGTCCTCCTAGTTAGCCCAGCTTTTCCTGAGAAAAACTGAAGCAACTAAGAGCAGGGATCTCGCTCGTTACCTGACTTAACAGGACACCTCACGGCACGAGCTGGCGACGGCCATGCACCTCCTCTCAGCTTGTCTGGTAAAGTCTTCAGCTTGACCTTCATTCTGCTGTCTCCCCGGGTAAGATTCCTGGCGTTGACTCCAATTGAACCGCAGGCTTCACCCCTTGTGGTGCTCCCCCGCCAATTCCTTTAAGTTTCAATCTTGCGACCGTACTTCCCAGGCGGCAGACTTAACGGCTTCCCTGCGGCACAGCGTTGGCAAAAAACCAACGCTTCACCGAGTCTGCATCGTTTACAGCTGGGACTACCCGGGTATCTAATCCGGTTTGCTCCCCCAGCTTTCATCCCTCACTGTCGAACGTGTTCTGGCAGACCGCCTTCGCCACTGGTGGTCCTCAGAGGATCAGAGGATTTTACCCCTACCCCCCGAATACCGTCTGCCTCTCCCACTCCCTAGCTTTGTAGTATCTCCAGCGGCCAATCTGTTGAGCAGGTTGATTTAACCGGAGACTTGCAAAGCCAGCTACGGATGCTTTAGGCCCAATAAACGTCCTGATCACTCGAGGTGCTGGTATTACCGCGGCGGCTGACACCAGACTTGCCCACCCCTTATTCACCGGTGCTTTTAGGACCGGCAAAAGATTCCTTTAGCAGGAATCACTCGGACTAACCCAGTCGTGCTTTCGCACATTGCTAAGGTTTCTCGCCTGCTGCGCCCCATAGGGCCTGGGTCCGTGTCTCAGTACCCATCTCCGGGCTTCTCCTCTCAGAGCCCGTACCTGTAATAGTCTTGGTGGGCCATTACCTCACCAACAAACTGATAGGCCGCAGTCGCATCCTACGGCAGTAAACTATTTCGACCATGGGCCATTCCAGGCACCATGACCTATCGCGGTTTATTCTCAGTTTCCCGAGGTTATCCACGTCCATAGGTTAGCTTGACCACGTGTTACTGAGCCGTCTGCAGTGTATTGCTACACTTACTCGCATGGCTTAGTACCAATCCGATAGCAATCAGGTCCGGCAGGATCAACCGGATTCGTTTAATCGGTACTTGAGTCTTCTCAAGTACCTTGTCAAAGTACGACTTAATCACACATTATATTGGGAATTGGTGGATTCACACACTTTCTTCAAATTTCGGATAAAACCGTTCGGTCATACCCACATCTTGTATGCGTAACTGGAGGCCTGTGAATCATGCGATGGTACAACACCAAGTGTCATCACAAGCGCCGCCTTGCTGTTACGTATGCAAACAGGGGATCAAAGTGAAACAATATAAATCATGCAGAAAACGCCCTGCAAAACTGGAATTTTTGCGATCGATAATATGTGCCCCTATATACCACCCTACCATTGTCATCTGCCATCGACACATACAGGAAGAAAACCCGCCGATCGGCTAGGATTTTTGAAAGGTCAAAGAAATACCATGTAAACGGCGTAAGCCACAATATCCGGTTTTTCAAGCCATACCCATTTGTGACCAAGTCTGCCAAGGGTAGTTCCATTTACGATGTCGACGGAAACCGGTATACCGATTACTGGATGGGCCACTGGAGCCTCATCCTTGGCCATGCCGCCCCGCCTGTTGCAAGGCTGGTCGAAAAACAGCTGCCCTCATGCTGGATGCATGGCACGGTAAACGAGATGACCGTCCAATTCTCAGAGGTGGTCCAGAAGGCGGTCCCCGTTGCCGAAAAGATACGATATGTATCCACCGGCACCGAAGCTACCATGTATGCAGTGAGGACTGCCAGGGCATTTACAGGAAAAAAGATAATCGCAAAAATCGACGGCGGATGGCACGGGTACACCACTGACCTGCTCAAGTCGGTCAACTACCCCTTTGACAAGTCAGAAAGCCTAGGTTTGACGGACGAATCCCACATCATATCCATCCCGTACAACAATTTGGAAGAGTCCCTGAGGATACTCGAGTCAGTAAGGGAGGATCTTGCCGGCGTAATAATTGAGCCTGTACTTGGCGGCGGAGGATGCATCCCGGCAACGCGCGATTACCTCTCCGGAATCCAGGAGTTTGTCCACCGCAGCGGCGCGCTCTTCATGCTTGACGAGATTGTCACGGGTTTTAGGTTTTCGTTTGGATGCCTCTACCGCTCTATGGGCCTCGACCCGGACATTGTCACCCTTGGAAAAATTGTGGGCGGCGGGTTTCCAATCGGAGTGATCTGCGGAAAAGAAGACATAATGAGAATCTCGGACACCAGCACCCGCTCTAAAATTGACAGGGCGTATATTGGAGGCGGAACCTTTTCTGCAAACCCGATTACGATGACCTCCGGCAGGGCAATGCTTTCCCACCTCAAAAAAAATCCAGGCATTTACAAAAAAATTGGAAGGCTTGGAAACGTCGCAAGGAAGGAACTGGCAAAGGTGTTCGACGGCAAGGTCGCAATCACCGGGATGGGCTCCCTGTTCATGACACATTTCTTGTCAGATGGCGTGACAGAGATCAGAAGCGCGGCAGACGCCTCAAGGTGTAACGTGGAACTCTTGCAGCGATATCACTTTGAAATGATTGCAAAGGATGGAATTTTCTTCCTCCCAGGAAAGCTTGGTGCAATATCAAATGCCCACGGCGATAAGGACATCAGTCGCCTCATCCATGCCTCTGAAAAATTCTCCCAGACTATCCAATAAAACAAGACGCAAAATATGTATCCGAGCTCTTTTTTCATTCTATTTAAAATCACGGGTTATGTGTCAGAACCAAACAAACACACCATTTTATAGAAGATTCCGCATATTGAGTACGGTACTCAAGATGGAATCGCTCAAGACAACATTTCACACCAATCGAATAACTGTCAGGCTGCCAAACACACTGTTTGAGGAGCTTAGAAAGGAGGCAGATTCCAAGGACCTGCCTCTCAATTCCTACGTCACAAAGATTCTCAGCAAGCATGTAACATTTGACAGCCGTCTCGAGATGCTGCCAACGGTAATCACCTCCCAGATCCTGTTCTCTGCGATAATAGGCACCATGGATGAGGCATCCATAAATGACATATCAAAGATTGCCCCAAGGATGGCCAAAAAGTTCGCAGCCCTTGGAGGATGGGAGTACAATGTCGACAACCTGATAGAACATTATTTTTCCTTGGTCGGACGATACTGCGGCTGGTACCAGTTCAGGCACAAGGTAGACCGGGCAAATTACACCTTGATTTTTGAGACGGGCATGGGCCGCAAGTGGGCAAGGTTCGTCCTCAAATATGTCACCGCCATCCTGGAGTCCCTTAAGGTCCACATCACCGAAGAGTCCGTTGACGATGAGATTGCCATAGTCAGGTTTGTAAAGTTGATAGTCTGGCAGCCACAGACGGATTAGGGGAAGCCACGGCCCAAGTGCTTTGAAAAGTCAAGTGTTTGACAAGAGAGTAATTTTTAGCAATACCCAAACTTATTAACCAATTTTCCCAAGTTTTTCTTCGTGTACAAGATAGCCATAGCGGCGGCAGCAATAATTTTCCTCATACCATTTGCCTCAAATTCATTTGCCTCAAATATTGAGATAGACATACACACCGGGTCTGCAGACCCTAACCAGCACCTTACGTTTTACCCGCCATCGTCCTCGGCATATGTAGGCGATACGCTTGAGTTTGGAAACGCCGATACCGTGCCGCATGATATAGTTTCAGGAGCTCCCGACTCCGGACCCAGCGGAAAGTTCGACAGCGGGATGCTCAACCCCGGACAATACTATTCCTACAAGCTTACCGAGTATGACGTCGGCACTTTTAGTTTCTATGACAAGACATATCCCTGGATGACGGGAACCGTCCTAGTCCAAGAGACCCCAGGCGGATTCAAGGTTGTCCATAATGTGGGTGCAGATGCCGGAGACGGCAAGACCACCTTTGACGTTCAGTACCAGTCAGTAAAAAACATCATATCCACCAGCATCGGGGCCAAGGACAAGTCGCTCAACCTCGTCCTAGTCGGCCAGACTGACCAAAACAGCAACCTTGTCCTTCGCCTGCCCACGGGACTCATAACCCCGCCGTTCTTTGGCGTTCAGCTGGACGGCCAGTTCACAAAGAACTTTACGGTAACAGACGAGCAGGGGATAGAGGTTCTCACAATTCCAATTACACCGGTGACCGAGCAGGTGAGCATCGTAGGAACCCAGGTGGTCCCCGAGTTCGGACCGGTTGCCGCCATGGTGCTTGCGATATCAATAGTTGCAATCGTTGCCTGCACAAGAATCATGCCAGGCCATAGACAGGTATAGCCGCTCCCGTTATCGGCCTTGCATCATCAGAGGCAAGGAACATTATCACCTTTGCAATGTCCGACGGCTTTACCCATTTGGAATAGTCCGCGCCGGGCATCGCTATTCTGTTTTCTTGGGTGTCGATTATGCTCGGCAGTATGCAGTTCACGTTTATGCCCTTCCCCTTTACCTCTTCGGACAGGGACTCGACAAGCCTTATGACGCCTGCTTTTGATGCGACGTATGCTGCATCAAACCCGGTGCCCTTCAACCCCGGTCTTGCCGCAACGTGGATGATCTTTCCTCCCGACTGCTTCTCCATCTGGGAAACAACGTGCTTGCTCAGCAGGAATGCAGTCTTTAGGTTGAGCTCCATCATCTCGTCCCATTCCTTTTCATCAGTCTCCGTGACGGGCTTGCCTGCAATGTATCCTCCAATTACGTTTGCCAGAACGTCTATCTTTCCAAATCTCCGGACCACCTCGGAGACGAGAGTCTTGGCGTCCTCCTCCTTCTTAAAGTCGCCCCGCAACAGGAAGATGTTTCTTGACCCCTCGCAGACCTTCTGCAGCAGGGGTAGCGAGTTGTCGGAATAATACGTTAGGACAAGCGAGGCCCCTGATTTTAGGAACGCCTTTCCCACGTCCACTCCCAGGCCCCCACTGCTTCCCGTTACAAGGACAACCTTGCCTGAGAATCCAGACTCCTTCATATGTTAAACCGAGTACAAAGCCGATTAAAAAAGAATCTTTTTGACAGTGATCAAGTTTATCAGACAACGCTCCCTAGGATAATCATGTCAAAGACTAACAAACCAGACGACTGGGACACACTTTGGACGGAATACACAAAGGCCATGAAGAAATGGATGGAGAATTTCGAGGCAATTCAGAAGACGAGCACCGAGGTGCAGGAAAGATACAAGGAGGTCATGTCAAAGGCGATAAGCGAGTCAAGCCAGAAGACCATGAAGGAGTTTCAGGAAAACTGGCAGAAGACAATGACCCAGGCAGGTGCAGCCGCTTTCAAGCAGTTTGGAGAGAACTGGCAGAGGTCAATCAGCGAATCCGGCCTTGGCCAGCTCAGAACTTACGGCGAGATGATGAACAAGTTTGCTGAAACCTGGCAGAAAATGTGGAGACAGGAATAGTCCTATTTCGTAGATCCACCGCGCGTCTTGGATTCTACCTCGTCTGCCATGGCGTCAAGTTCCGACGTATCCCCGAGCTTCTTGTACGTGAGTTTTTCGAGCGTCTTGATTATGCTTTTTGCTGAGCGGTACTGCGGCAGTTTGGGCTCGTTCAGTTCTGCGTATAGGCCGATTCCCTGTATGCCGTTCATCTTTGCAAATCCCAGTATGAGGCCGTTGAATCCGGTAATGATGGAAGCCTCTGGCGTTGTAGCAATGCCTAGCTTCCTTACCTGGTCGGTCATCTCAAGCGATGTGGTGGTCACATAGGTTATTGGCTCCTTCCCAATTGGCTTTGTGGTGTGAAACCCGCCCAAAGTGTAGATGAACCTAGTGGAGTATTTCTTTGCTATATTTATGACGTCCTGGCATAGTATGTTGAGCTCCTCAGTCGAGGACGGTTGCCCCGAGCCACCGCCAAAGACAATCGTGTCCTTCCCAAACCTGTATTCCCATTTCTCCTCCGGGATGTCGATATACCCGCCGTTGTCTATCACATATGCAGGGTATGACGGCAGTACCTCGCGGAAGGCTCTCGTGTTCAGATTGGTATTGATGAAATCTATCACTATGCTGCCCACATCTCCCATGTCCTGCATTGCCGCAATCATGAGTGGTTTTTGCAGGTCCGGCTCCCTCAGCTGCGAGAATTTCACAGGGATACCTTCTCCCGTTTATCATTAATACCTTGCATTGAATCCTATTAGGATATAAGAGGAATTTTGAAAAACTCACCATGGGGAGATATGAAGTCCCGCCGCTTCCTTACAAATATGATGCCCTCGAGCCATTCATAGACGAGGAAACAATGCGCATACACCACATGGCGCACCACAAGGCGTATGCTGACGGCCTCAATGATGCACTGGCAAAGATCAATGCCTTGTCGCACAAAAACTACATCATCGGGATCCTGTCAGACCTTGGCGGAGTCCCGGCAGATGGAAGGGATGCGATAAATTTCCACGGAGGCGGATATGAGAACCACCGGATGTTTTGGGAAAGCATGATGCCTGCAGGAGGGGGTTCCCCGGGTGGAAGGCTTGCCGACGAGATTGATGTCTACTTTGGCAATTTTGACCAGTTCAAGAGAATGTTTTCAGAAGGCGCCGCTGCAATACAGGGCAGCGGGTGGGGCTGGCTTGTCTACAACCCAACGTATTCAAGGCTGGAGTTCCTGCCAACCCAAAACCAGACAAGCCCGTGGACCATGAAGAAGGTACCACTGCTTGGACTTGATGTCTGGGAGCATGCATACTATCTCAAGTACCAGAACAGGAGGTCCGACTATATCGATGCATGGTGGAATGTGGTAAATTGGGCCGAGGTAGAGGAGAGGTTCCTCAGGGTTGCTTCATGATGTCATTTAGAACCCTACAGATAAGGAGAAGGACGGTCATAATCGCAGTCGCGGCTTCCTTGTTGCTTGCAATCTACTTGCTAGCGGCAGTATTTTACTTCCCACATTTTTACCTCGCATTAGAACAAAGGTATCCAGTCCCCGAGGTTTCAAGCGTAAAAATTTCAAACCCCTCGATACCATTAGGCCAGTCATTTGAGGTAACCGTTGTTGGTACGAACACAGGAGTCACGTCCGACATGCAGACCCTTTCGATCTCATTTCCCAACATGACCGATTCTGGCAGCATTAGGATAACGGATGAGAACTTTACACAGCGGCCACTAGTCATAAACAAGGGACAGGAAATAGGCTCCCACTACCAGGGAACCCAGTTCCCCATCTATTCCCAATACCCCCTCGTTGAGGCCTACAACAGGCCGTGGGATGGCGGCACATCGCATGCAATCACCTTGGATGTAACCCCAGATGTTCCAGGAAAATTTGCCATATTTGTCAAGAGTGTCGTCCTGCCGAATTCCGACACGGTTCACTTTCCAAGGACCGGAGTCATTGACCAGCAGGGCGAATATGCCATCCCCTACTTTGTAAACGTGACAAAACATTAAGTAGGAAATGGGGCAAAAAAAAGTATTGGCCACCCTCAGCACAAAGGATGTTCAGAGACATGGTCTTGAAAGATTCTTTGTTGGATCCCTTCTTGTTTCAATAGGAATTTTGCTCACCACGACTGGCGGGAGCTGGGATATTACAAATCACCTCATCAACAAGCCCGAGACGTTCTTTTCAGTACCCCATACCGTCCTGTATTCCGGCGCAGCCGTTGCCATTGCTGGCTCGTTGACAATGCTCCGCGCAGGTACGAAGCAGGATCCTAGAAGGTCGCTGCCCACAAAGGTTGCGGTATTTGGCAGCCTCATACTAGTAGGCGCCGGCCCTGCAGATTTTGCATGGCATCAGGCATTCGGGCTTGACGGCCTTTTAAGCCCCACGCACCTGATGCTTGTGAGCGGAATGATACTTTCCAGCCTTGGCGGCCTGCTGGGAATCAGGCTCTCGGCCTCGTACGGTTCAAACCCAAAGCCGCTTTTTACAACCGTCCTTGCCATGCTGCCGTTCTGGCTTGCATCAGCAGGCCTTTTGCACATGTTGTCTCTCCCCTTTTCCAACACTGCCCACTTCAAGTTCAACCCCGACCCCACACTTGCCGCAATCCTTGTCACTATAGCCTTCCCGTTTCTTACCGCAATCATGCTAAAATCGATGTCAGTCATGTCTGAGAGGAGATTTGGCTACCTTTCCGCACTTGGTGCGAGCTTTGTTGTAGTGGCCATACTGACTACCATAATCCCTGACGAGAAAATCAGGATCTCGATTCCGTTTTTCCTGATAAACCTGATCCCAATAGTTGTTGCTGATGCGATACTTTCAAGTGCCAAGGGAAGGATATTTTCCCTCATTGCAGGGGCCATCTTGGGATTGAGCTTCTTTACGCTATACTTCCCCCTGATAACCCACGCATACAACGAGGTCCTGACAACAGCCCCCGTTTGGCCAAGCGCTATCATACCCACTTACTTTATCGATCTTGGTAGATTTTTTCCGCTAGTCACTGGGCCTGCCATCGCCTCAGGCATCTTTGGGATACTCGCTTGCCGAAAACTGTTTCACAGATAGGCCGCCCCACGCGTGCCCCTTCGCAGCATTCGATTGTCTGTAACAAAAAAGACATACAAATTCAGAATAGCGTTTGGGATCCTCATTCTGACAATGAACCTGAGAAACAATACCAAGGTTTCGCATTGGTTGACAGCAATCATTGCATCAGTTGTGATAGCCTCAGTCAGCTTGGTTGCCTTTAACGCATACGCAGACGAGTCAAACGGCACCAACCAGACTGGAGACGACCACCGCTTCAACATGACAAACGGCCAAACCCAGAAGGAAGGATATCCTTACCCACATGAATACAACATGACATATGGTTCAAAGGACGACCAAGGCTGGGGCGATGACAAAAATAAGACAGGCACGTCATCGACAGGAGCCAGTTGCGGAGGAGGCGAAGCAATCATCAACTACACCGGAACCGGTTCGACAAGTTCCACCCTTGTAAACCACAACTTGGGTGCCATGCCTAGAGTGATTTACATTCTTGACGTGACAGATTCTCCCGCTTCAAATGTTGACGGGATTACAACTGTCGTAAGCACTCCACAAATAGTATATGTGGAAAGTGGAAACGATGCCTATGCGCCGGTTTCAATGCCAAACCACAACATTGTCAATTCGACCTCAATTGATGTTGGGCAGCTCTACAACTTGATCACTGGGCAAGCATCAACGTCCAAGGCAATGAATGCGGCAGGTACAAACTACCAAATGATAGCTGTTAACTTTGGCACTTCGAGCTGTAGCAGCGGTACATCATCACACTATGGCGGCGATGATGACAATGACCAAGATCACAGCTAGAAATCCAGCAAAAGACACCCGGTGATTTTTTTCACACCCCCTAATTTTTATTTTAATACAAATTACATCCGGATTGCAAATCCACTTCTCCTAGATCAGGTACATTTTTTGTCCAAATGGAATTAAACTCCGAGTCCGTTCTTTTTGGTACATACATAGCGATAAGAAGACTCGGGTGACAGATTATTTCATGCCTACTGTGGGAAAACGCAGAGGATTAAGTTCTGTCATTACCTCCGCACTACTGCTAACCGCGGTAGGGGTACTTGGTACAAGCATGGTAACATGGTCAAACAGCAACCTGAAGGCGTACGAGATAACCCTTCAGAACACGACGGCTACCTATAGCAATAAGATAAGCGAGAATTTGAACATAGAAAATGTTGCGTTCTGTTCGACAAGCCCATCCTGCGACAATGGCCAGTCAAACCCCGGCGTCAATGTAACCCTGACAAACACAGGCGCCCTTCACGTAATGATAACAAAGATACAATTCAACAGTACCGACTATACCTCAAAGGCCATAAGCACCTCGGGAAGTTTCCCCTCGGTGAGCCTGCCAGCCGACATCCCACCAAAACAGTCCATACTGCTTGACATTTCGCCCCTTGCATGGCACAGCAAAAGCGTCAGCACTATAACAGTAACCACGGCAAGGGGTTCGATTTTTACTACACAGGTGGCGCCGCCATGAAAAGCCGCAGGGGTCTTAGCACCGTAGTTGGAACGGTATTTTCAATAATTGCCCTCACAACAACGGTGGCCTACATCTCTTACAGCATGAACACGTTGAACCAATACAATAACACAGTACTAACACAGAATCAAGAGCTGGGAAACACCGCAAGCGAGAGATTCCAGTTTGAGAACATAGGCGTTACCAACAACAAGCTCAACATAACAGTCGAAAACACGGGCGGGGTACCCATCAACTTTACTAAAATTTGGATCCAAAACACATCTGCAACCAACTGGATGGAAGGATACACTCCTACCCCACCAACAGATTTTGTTCCAGTAGGGGGTGTTTTGAAGAATCTTGGTCAAAATATCCCAGTCAGCATAAACCCTGCCAACTCCTACAGCGTAAAGCTTGTCACATCTAGGGGCACAAGTCAGGGATTCACCATGAATTCGCCCGGCTCCTCCCCCCTCAATATTCAGTTAATGTTCCTTCCCGACACTGTTGCCAGCGGATTCAAGACGAAACTCATAATGATAGTAACTAACAACAGCACTGGGACTCTCACGAATGTATACCCTTCTCCCCTCTCATCACCAACCTATACGGGCTCGGGGACAACATCTTGCTCGGCTGACTCTGTTTCCCCTGCAGAATATAGCACTCTATCACCAGGAAGTACCGCCATATTCACATGGGATGTAACTGTTTCTGGCTATGGCTCTGATACCTGCACATACACAATTACACAGCCACTTCAGAATGGGTATTTACAGACTTTGCAGGCAACAGCGACGGTGACGGTAGTCCAGCTAAGCGACAGCAACTATGCTCAGAATGCAGGGGTCATATCAGACACCTATACGTCGTTTCGTTGGACTCAGGGAGGAACCTGGAATACCGACTGGTCATTCCCCCATGGCACCACAACTGACTTTTCATTAACAATTTCAAATAATAACCAGACTGGAGGAGGATACAAGCTCTGGCTATCACAAAACACCCAGCTTTATTTGTTTAATACATATTTCCCGCCACAGGGAAAACTCGAGGCAACTCCATATTATCTAGTAAGCCCAATGCCAGCCAATCCATCCACACCTCCAACCCTATCTGGCTACAGTGACTATTCACAGGGAGTACCTAACCAAGGAGGTACAACCACGCTATATTTTGGTGCAGTTTCCCCTGGCACCAGTACACAACAAGCTACCACCAATCTTTACCCCGGAACCTACTTTGGCTTTGTGTTAATTTATGGAAAGTTTTCCACTAGTTCAACTGGTTCCGGCGGCATGTATGCGCAGGCAATTCCCTTCATGGCAGTAGTGGCCTCTTAATACTGGAGCAAGGGGTAACCAAATACCCACAGGAAACGCAATCCCACTAGTTAACATTGCAAACCCGCCCTCTGAAATAGGCACGGGCTGCCGCTGTCATGAAAATTTTTATAGGTTCCATGCTGCGTGGTGGTTACATTGGATGCATATCTTGAGGAGGAGTTATTCGATCTCATTGCAGCAAGCGTGCAGAATCCCGCCGACCCCGAAATCAAATCCAAGAAGGAGAGGGTGCAGGAGATTGGCCGCGAGCTCTTCAATGACGGCGGCGTGGACGCGATGATAAACATGTATTTTTCAATACAAAACAGGATAAAGGAAGAATACCAGAAAGATCCAAATCCCTACCGCTCGTGGTGGAACGGAATCACGGACGAATGGTCATACTAGCGGGCTGAAACTACCAAGGGCTCTTCTTCCGCCGGTTCTTGGCGCATCTCTTTTCGCGCCTTGGCAAGGGCCATCCTTAGATGTTCGATCTCAATCTCGTCCATCATTTCACACATGATGTTCATTATCACGCGCAGATACTTAAGGGCTCTGAAATTTCACGCTATGTTTCTAGAAGATCCATCCTCTTTTACGGCACGAAGGCCTGAGCAATACTCCTTCCATTGATGCGTAAAGAGAACCTCCCTGTCGCCCTGCACGTAGCATCCGAGAACTGACTTGTCACCGCTCTTTATGGGGATGTCAACTACAAACCTTTCCTGCTCGTTGATCTTTCTATGATATGTCGGCTTGAGCCCCATCGAGTATAGTTCTATTACAAATCCAAACGGGTTTTGGTGCTGCATCCTGTCCTTTGCCGATTCAAATGCAATGTACCGGGCCGCATATTTTGCGGCATCGCGTGCGGCATCTCTTGCGGTTTCTCCTGAAACATATCCTCCCCCGTACCATCCGTAATTGTTTCTGGCACTCTGACTTGATTCCTTCCATACGTAGTCCCACACCGAGTCCCAAACATTGCCAATTCCAGCCTTTGTCGCCGCTATCCTTGCAAGGTCCCACAAGGAGTCGCTTGCATCCTGAAGGGACGCCCCCTCCCTCCTCCACGGCTCGAGCGCCTTGGCATATCCTGAAACGATCTCCTCGACTTTTGGGATTATCAGGTTTGCCTCCTCAATTGTTCTGGCTGGCGTAAAAAATCGCAACGACTTGATCTTTGAGACCTGGTCATTTACCGAAAGGGGCTCGCTTGGCTGGGACAAATTCAACTTTCAAGCCCCTGTGAGTTTAATATTAACTTGTTTTTTCTTCCCCGTCTTGTCGCTTTTGCTTTTTTGCGTCCTTTGGGAGCCAAAGCCTCGCCACAGCCCCCATCATGAAGCCCCCTACGACTACGATAGCAATTCCGCTCACTATCAGGATGGCCGCCTTTACGAAGGACTTGAGGGATACCATGCAATAACTACTACAAGTCCCGTTAAATACGGATTGGTTGGGAAAAGAAATCAGGCGGCGGTTACAGCGGTTCAGCCGGAACCTTCGGCAACCTTGCCAAACTCTCCAATTACTTCCTCTACACTCTTTTCAATCTTGCCCTTTGCCATGAACCCCACGAGCTTGAGCTTGCCGGCAAGCTTAAAGTCGCCTTCGACCGTGACCTTGGTACCCTCAGGTACCGATGAATAAGTTGTAACAATGTGGCTGTCCTTCGCATCGCCCGAGAGAAGATACACCTCGTCGGCCTCCGGAGGGGTAAGTATGTGCTTGGTGTTCTGGTGGACCTCCCTTCCTGCCATTACGGCATGATCCTCGGTCGTCACAGTGTTTCCATCTCTTGATGTAACCTTTACCGACTTGAAGAACTGTGGAAACCTGCTTGGAAGGTTTTCAAAATCTGTCACAAGTTTGAAGATTTTTTCCCTGTCTGCCTTGATCGTTTTTTCAACCTTTATTTTTGGCATGCCTCTGTAAGGGTCCTCCAAGATTAAAAATTGTACCTTTTGACACTTGCTTTAAATTGAGTCCCCCTTCCTTCAACGCGTTGCAAGAAGACGCCATAAAACTTGTCAGGTCCCTGATTGATTCAAACAAGGGGGACGTGCCAAGGCTGCAAAGGATACTTGGGGACTTGGAGGACAGCAAGGTCCTCGACGAGGCAGACCAGATTTATATCAAGACTTTATCAGAAACGGACTCTCAGACAGATATGCCCCCAAGCCCTGCCGGGCCTGTTGAGAATGATCAGGATAGCGAGGGTTTGGCGCAGGCGCCTGCTGAAAATCAAGAGGAGCCAGAGGGAGAGGCGATTACCGAGACACGAAACATGCCGTCAAGGAAGCGGGTGATAACGATAGCGGCTATTATTGCTGCCGTCGTCGTAGCCTATGTCGGACTAGACACATATGCCGTAGGCCAGCTGCAGTTCAGGCCGCATTCGGGAAACCAATTCCAGATCTCCCCAACGGAAATATACATCCAGGCAGACGTTTGCAATCCCTCCTTCTTCCCAGCCACGTTTAACAAGTATGAGATAAGTGCGTTTTACAACTCAAACCTTATAGAAAAGGCCGAGATTGACGGGGCAACGGTCTCCCCAAAGGGGCTTTCAACCCTCAATGGCATATTTGCTCTAAACCCAGATGCCATAAACAAACTCAGGTACGAGAATGCAACGTTTGATCCATCTCGCGCCAAGATTACCACTTCCGTAGATGCCCCAATCTTTGGGACGATCCCGTTTTCCGTGGTAAAGGAATACACCGCAGAGCAATTCCAAGACGTGCTAAAAAACGGCCCCCCCGGATCCTTCAGCTGCCAGGGCGCCTAGGCCTTTCCTCTTTCCTTTAGCCTTTGCAGCATTCTCTTCTCGCCCTCTGCAAACCTCCGCTTGTCGTCATCTGTTTCCAGCAGGAGTGCGGGAACCTCGGTTGTCTTGCCGTTTGCGCCAAGCGCCACTACAGTCACAAAGGCCGTGTTGGTAAGTGTCCTGATACCTGTCATCAGGTCTTCTGCCTCCACTGTTATCTCAACCTCCATTGAGGAGCGGTGAACATAGTTTATCCTAGCATTTAGAATCAGGGCGTTGCCAACGTAGACAGGTTTTAGAAAGTTCACTCTGTCTATGCTTGCGGTTACCGTATTGGTCCTTGCGTGTCTTTGTGACACTAGGCCTGCTATCAGGTCTATCTGCTTGAGAATCTCGCCTCCAAAGACATTTCCGGCGGGGTTGGCGTCAGATGGAAACATCCTGACAGTCATCTCTGCCCGAGATTCGCTAGCACTCTTTGGCGGAAGAACCATTGGTTGTCAGAGATCTGCACGTGAATTTATGAGTTGTTCTTGCCCGGCTCCTCAGGAGGCTTTTCGTCGGGCTCATCATATGAGTAAAGCGAGTCATCCCTGACGTATGTCCCGTTGTCTGCAAACTTGCTTTTAGCGCCGCCGTTCTTTTTGTACCAAAACTTGACTATCACTGCAAGCGGGCCTCCTACTATCCCAATTAGGAGCGGAACAGTCCAGTCAATGAACATGCCCTTCCATATGCCGCCAACCATAAATATCTTAATTGCCACTTTTGGGCCAAAATCAGTCTTATATTGCAGACATGCAAAATTGGTTTCATGAGGTATTTCTGGTGGAGACTGGCAGACTACGCCACGGGGGTTTTTGTCGGAGGGGCCGTCGTATTCCTAATCTCCAAGTTCCTATGCAACAGGTGCCTTGGCCAGTACACCACCATCCTCTTCCTTGCATTATGGGTTGCTTTCATGTTACTCGTGAATTTCATGTTCCAGAGGCTCAAGCCAAGCACGGTGACAAGCTAGCATAGTTTGCAGTGTAGTGCAGTATATTCCTAGTCTTTATCATTTTCACCACGCATATTATGTCATGAAGGCAAAGCTTGTCATAGGCAGTTACGACCCCTTCAAGGTACGCTATGCCTTAGACAGGCTGCTGATAAACAGAAGCAATGAGTTCCGCGAGCTTGCATATTCCATAGGCTACCCCATTACCCAGCCCCGCTGGGAGGAATTCATTCTCAGGTTCTGCCTAGAGTTTGACGACTGCTTCAAGATGTGGTCAGACAGGGAGGAGGGCTCGGACCACAACAAGGTCCACAAGTGCATGACCATGATGAGGCAGCTTGCCGTTGGCAAGCCGAACATGACGGAGCTTACAAAGCTCCAAAATGCGGCCTACCGCATTGCGGAAGACTTTAAGATACTATATCAGAGGCTCAAGTGACTTTCAGAAAGCAAATATAGCTACGGACAATACCAATATTCAATGAATGTCTTTGAGGAATTTTGCAAGAATGTCGTCAACCTTGATCCCAAGATAAGGTTTGCAGGAATCGCAGATGGCGATGGAAAGCTAGAGGCAACGGCAGACAGGAATGGCCTCACACCTCTCCTGAATGCAGAGGAGAGGGCGCAGTATGCCATCACTGCGGCTACACGGCAGTACACCAGGCTGAGATGGGAGTACAGGCTTGGCAAGATACTGTATGCAAGCTCCCATTATACGAAGCTGATAAGGGCCACACTCCCGATAGCCGACGAAAACAGCAGGCTTGCACATGTGCTCTTGCTCTCCTTTGACGCGGATGCCGACAACTTTCACCACATCATCACAAAGAAGATAATACCTCTTGTTGCAAAGAGCATGACAAGTTTTCTCAAGGCCACTGAAAAATAGCCTGACAGTTCCGATTTGGTTATGCATGCCAGTATGGCAAAACCTGGCATTTGTTCCTAGAAAATTTTTAGCTAGCAATCTAACTCACCCCCGTGATAAGCGCGGCTTAATAGTTAAAATGCAATAATATCTCGGTGGCATGTACCATGAAAGAAAGGCTGGAAGAAGGACTGCCTGCCGATTGGCTCGACAGGTGCGAGGATATTCTGGTTAGGTTCTCCCTACTTGCGGCCTACCGCAAGGCGGCAAATGATGGCTGCAGGTTTAGGAAGAGTTCTGCTGACAGCATCATCCCCCGCAAAAATGGCTAGGCGCCGCCCATCCAATTTAATGGAAAACCAACTGTGGGCATGCAAGCATCCTGCCATATCTTCCCCAAAGTTTGCCAGTGAGCGCATAATGACCAGAACCAATAATTACCAATTAACGCCCTAACACGCTAGTGGATTCAACCAAGGACGGTCCTGCAAAGGATTTGGCCAGGGCCGAACCTGCCCCAATGCACCAACACCGGACACTGCAGCGGGAATTTTACCGCTTCTCAATCAAGGTCATAGTTGCCATTGCGTCCACATGGGCCGGACTCCACCTGTTTGAAACGTTCGTGGCGCCCCTAGTTGGAATCACACATCTCCACATCGAGATTGTTGGAATCTTGATGACTATTATCATATCGTTGTTGATAATTACTGCCACGAGGCGCCTCCTCAAGAGGTTTGAGGGAAGGATCCACCCCCAGTTTTCTGCAAGCCTTTCCTTTTTTGCCATAATTCTGATTTCCCTGACGGCCGCGCTCCTGATTTTGCACCAGCTTAACGTCAACGCCCAGGAGATCCTGATTAGCGGCGGTGTCGCCGCAATCATTGTAGGCATCGGGGTCTCGACAATAGTAGGCAACATACTTTCAAGCGGCCTGATACTCACCACATATCCCGCAAAGATTGGAGACCTAATCCATGTCGTAAACGACAACGTACATGGTAAGATTCAGGAGATCAACCTAATGTACACCACCATACAGACAAACGAGGGAAAGGAGTACATCGTGCCAAACAACGCAATAATACAGGGCAACATCCGACTGCTAAAGGACATCCCGTCAGGAGAGCTGTTACCCTATGCAGAGGGCGATGAGATAGAACTTGTAGGCTCCACTGACACGTATTCAGGGATGGTCATAAGGATCACCCCGCGTTTTACCACAGTGTTAAACAAAGAGCGTACGAAGGAGGTTGTGATTGCAAATCAGACAGTCTTACAGGGCGAGTTTACAATAATAAAGCACAGGCCAACGTAACGAGGCTCAGCTCCCCCCGCCACCATTCACGGCATTCCGCGCCATATCCCTGTGTTCAAGGTAAATCTGCACCCTCGAGTCGGCGCAGAAGGGATAGTTCTGCTCCTGCCCCTTGTTCTGGCTGCAGAATTTCGAGACCTGCAGCATTTCCTGATCACAGTCTGACGTCGGCGTGGTTATGCACGAGTCAATGTCGCTTGCTATGGCGCTTATCGTGTCAGGCGACTGGTCACTGCCTGAGATGGGCGAGTTTACGCCGTCCCCCGGCTGCTGACTGAAAAGTGGAAAGCCGATAAAGATGAAGAAGAAGACGGATGATACCGCAAGGGCAATGCCCGTTATCAGTCCGCTACGCCTGTTCATGATAAGATGGTCACTTCCCAAATTATAACATCTGTGGAACTAAGTTCTGCCAACATGTCAGGATTGGGGCCTTCCAAACTTGCCTTTGTGCACGGCGGCTCTTTTCCACAGATACCATCCGAAATGCAAGGTGCCGACATAATGGTACGTGGCAAGCCGCTAGGTAACCGATATCTTCATTGTCAGTGGTGGGGAAAGGGCATTCGGATTGTCTATTCCCGACCAGACAAATATCTGTGCCGTGTAATTCCCTGGCGCAGCCGGGGTCCATGACTGGGATGGGCTCAGGGACTGGCCCGCAGTGAGTGTTCCCGTGAGCCACGAAAGCTGGATTACTACGCCGTTCTGATCAAGCACCTGCACGATATAAGCAAAGGGCTGGTCCCTGCCAAGGCCGCTTGTCAGGTCGGCGGCAATCTGAACCTGCTTGTTCACATGAACCTGCCACGTGTCATCCTTCAATGTGGAGGCCACCTGTCCGTAGCTCTGGGCGTGGGCGGAAGGCACCGCCAGTAAAAGTACCGCAATCATAGCAAGAACCGATAGAACTTTCCTCATCCGTTATTCCTCTCCCCTACCTGCTTTTTAGGGTTTTTAGCCATCTAGCTCTTTCTGCGCTTGATTGAGAGGGTTTTCTGAACCTCGTTTATGCTGCTCAGGAATTTTTGCTTTGCCTCGTACTCGTCTGTAACCTTGATGACAATCTCAGAAGCGGAGAACATCACGTCCTTTACAAGGATTGGCGAGCTTAGGCCCAGCAGTTCGCTTAGGATGTCAAAAACGCTCTTGAACGTGCTACCGTTTTTGTAGGTAAAGCGCGTGTTGCCGTCCACAACTAGTGGGTTTGGCTCGATTGGTATTACAAGGTCAGTGGATGTGAATTCCGTTATGAAGGTAGACATGTCATCGTTTATCTTTGAGGCAAGTGTCTCCTTTTCCTTGAGCAGCCTTTCCTTTGCAGCCTCAAGTTCCTGCGTGGCATCAACATACTGCTCCCCTATCATTTTTGCAAAGTTTGACTCGGTCGATATCTTAAGTGGGATTTCATGAATCCTGAAATTTATTGTGGACAGCTCGTCCTCGACGTCGGTAAGCTGTTCCCTGTTGCGCTTAATCTGGATCGCGACCTGTTCTAGAAAGTTAAAGTCAGCCATGCCTATGCACTGAACTGGTGGACGACGTCCATTAGGCTCTGCTTGAACTCCTCGGTGGTAAGGCCCCACTTGCCGTACTCCTCCTTGTAACCGTCCCAAGATGCCTCGGCCTCGCTTGCAATCTCTAGAATCTTGGGCCCTATGGCTTTGGTGTTAACGAGTATGGTAACGTTGGCCTGCTCCGTGTCCAAGATAGGAATCTTGACAAATATCATCCTGGATTCTTCTATGTGGAATCTGTCCTTTATCATGTTCTTAAGGACGGCCCTTTCCTTTTCGTCAAACTCCCCTTTAATCTTCACAAGCGCAACACAGGAGTCACGCTGGCCTCCCTTGTCCCTTATGTCGTTCTCGTCAATGTCAAAAAGGACCGCATCATTCCTCTTGTTAATGTGCTCTACGATGGAGTCCATGGTGTTTCCCTTGCCTCCCGACATGAGGTCCGTTCCCCATTGTTTTTCCTCAGGGACTACCGGTATAACCCACGGGATGGCAAACCGCGGCTTCTTGGTTGCTAGCCAGGTCCTGTAGTTTGACATGTCCCATTCGGTCTCCCTTGCAAAGGATGCTATGAACATTGAGATTGCGTTTGCGGCAATGAGGTTCATCCCCTTGTAGTCTTTCCAGCCAATCTCGTGTTCCTTTGGAAGATCGTCTATTATAGATTGGAGTTTTTCGGTCTTTTTTTCGTGCTTGTGTGCAAGCTCCCTCAGTCTCTTGTTTGAAAACAGGATAGAGCAGTCGCTGTATTTTATCTGGTGCTCAAGGTTCATAACAATATTGATAGCAGCAGCCTCAAAGATTACCGGGTCCCATCCAAACTCAGGCAACAGGCCAAATGACGCAATTGTGGCATGTTCCTTGGTATCCTTCTTTATGTATTGCATGAAGGCGCTTGCAAACGAGCTTCCAGTTCCGCCCCCCATCGCAAAAGGAATGGTAAACCCTCTTACTGGTTCAGGCGAGAGTCCCGCAAGCTGTTTTTGCATGTCAAACTTTTTGGTAACCTCATTTAGGAACCTGCTGCGTCCCTCCGCCCAGTTTCTTGCGGCACCTCCTGCCCCATGGATGACGTGCTTGTCACGGAGTGCGAAAAGATCAGGATAAGATTGGAGAATGAGGTTTGCCGCCCTTGGATCAAGATCAACTAGGAGCGCCCGCGGTATAAGCGGAATCTCGCTTCCCCCATATGAATTTGGAAATCGCAGGATTGTACTTCCATACCTTTTCAAAACGCGTGACTCTTCCTTTTCTCCCTTTAATGTCGGCTTGAGCGGGTCTGCCCCCACGTCTATGAGAAGCCTACGGTATGCCTCCGCGCCAAGCCCTATTCCGCAGTGACCAAAGCATGTCATCAAGACGGGTGCAGGAGGAAGAGGAGCGTTTATGGTAGACAAATATATCCACCACTATATCGTGTGACTTGTCACTTTAATCGGAGAGTGTAAGATTGTAAAGCGCATGCTTGATTGTTGTAGACATGAAAAGGAAACAACGCCTGCAGGCTTCATCACATATAAAATGTGCAGTCTGGATTTAAGATTTGGGAAGAAATCATCCTCAATTAGAGGATTATCAGAATTCCAAAATCGTTTTCTTGAGGTCCCTGAATTGGTCAACCGTTATCCTGCCCTCGGCAAGCCTTATCCTTAGTATGCCAATTGGGTCTTCCAATTTTGCCTCCCTTGCCAAGTCACCGGTTTCTTTGGCAGTGGTACCAGATTCCACCGACAGCATGCTTTGTACATACTTGTAGTCAGACATGTATACTGGATTTCCCTGCCTTACTGATTCAAGGATCTCCCTAAACCTTGACGGATCCCCCTTGCCGGAGGCAAGTAGATTTTTTACGCTTTTTACAAAATCCTCTGACATTATTTCACAACTGCTTTGAATCGTAGGTCATCTTTTAACCTAATAAACGCAGAGTCCTTTATTGCCCATCCCTTGATCGTTTTTCCGTAGTATAGGATCGCCTGGGCAAGAAGCTCTAGGGCCTCCCCGTCTTGCCCAAGTTCTGCCTTGCTCCTTGCCTTTGAGTAGATAACGGTTCCGTTCTTTGGGCTATTCTTTAACACCCTGTCAAAGAGCATTATTGCATCCTCGTGCCTGCCGAGTTCAGCAAGGCTCGTAGCCTTGTAGAACATCGCCTCGAAGTTTTCAGGCTCCTTCTCAATAACCTTGTCAAAGCAGTCTAACGCCTCACGGTGCTTTTTCTGCTTTCCAAGCACAAGGCCCTCAAAGTAGACGGCTGCCATGTTTTCAGGCTCGATTGAAACGGCATGGCTGAAGCATTTCAGGGCCTCGTCGTATTTTCCTATTCCTATTTCTGCAATACCCTTGTTGTACATGGCAGCAACATTACCGGGATCTGCCTTTAGAGCCTTCTCGTAAAAGCCAATTGCAACCTCGAACTGCTGCTGTTCAGCATGAAGGTTCCCCAGGTTGTTTAGCGCCAGAACATGACTGGGATCCTTTTCAAGTATTTTTTCAAAGCATGTCATTGCATCCTTTGATTTCTTCATCTGGACCAGTGACAGGCCCTTGTTGTAAAGCGCGTCGGAACTTTGTGGATCTGCCTTGAGTGCCTTGTCAAAGAAAGAAATCGCCTCCTTGTGCTTGCCAAGTCTTGCATAGCTCATTCCCTCCGTCACCCTTTCAATGGATTCATTTCTATTTTGCGCCAATTTTTTCGATTTCTATTAATGCAAAATATTATTTTACAGGATTTAAGTTTAAGGCAAATTCCTTGTTCAATCGGACTCGGTTTCTTGTGTGGCATGATATCCATCCCATTAAAGGCCCCTTGATCCACCTTAATTTTGAAAAAGGATAGGAATAACACGGTTTTCCTGACCAGATTGTCTACGATCCAAGAGAAGGGCCGATAGGCGGCCTCAGGATGTAAACCCCCCATAAAGTCTCCAAGGTGTCAGAATCCTGCGAAAACATTTGCCATCTTCCCGGCCTTCCGCGTCCTGTCTTTGCGGCGCGACAAGAAGGTGCAGCTAGTTGCCGTATCCCTTGTAGGTAAACTCAAACACTATAATGCCGTCATGCTGGGACTCGTTGGTTATGACAACCTTTGCAGATTCCAGTATGGACTTGATGTAAAGCTTGAGGAATTGCACCCATTTTGGCGAGTTTGCGTCTGCGCAGAAGACCAGCCTGTACTTGTTATGTGTTACCTTGTGTGTGAACTCGAACCACTTGCAGTACTTGCCAATCACTGCAAAGTAGTTGTGGATGACATGGTCAACGTCATATTGCATTCCTATAACATTGAAGAGCTTTTTGACTACACCAGGCCCCCTGTCTGCAAGTTCCTTGATGTCTGACTCTTTGAGTTTGTCCACGATTAGAAGGAAGAAGTCGTGCGGAAAGACCACGTTGAGTATGGCATTGACATTTTCCTCGTAGGTGACGTTCTTGTTCAGCACCTTATTGATGAACGCGTTGAGGGTAAGGTCTGTCTTTGTCGCCTCTCGCTTCAATACTTCCAGCAGGTCGTTTTGCAGCCGGAGTGTTACCCTGTTAGTTGAAGTCCTGTCCAATATCTCCACTATTCATTCCCTTCCATATTGATATGTGCAGGTCTTAAAATTGTTAACGCATTTGTTATACTTACGGTACACATTCCAACCCCTTCCATCCAATCAGGACATTTATCATTGGTAATTGAAAATCTTACCGTGCCAGCCTGTGTCAGGCTGCGTCTACCTGCGTCAACCTGCGTCATTTTATTTCGGAAAACCGGATTTACAATACATAATTTCATTCCTGAATTTATGCTTGACTCCTTTCCCCCGGCATTTTTTTGCGAGATTGGCATTTTAGAAAACGATCGTCTTATACATATTAAAAATTGCGTAGGAATCCCCAGTAACCTTCCTGCCTAGCATCGGATATGACAAAACTGCGACCAAGATGGCCGTCTTATGGAAAAAGACCACTGCCCTGTGTGGGATAGGTGCCGCAAATTTGAACCCCCAAGGCACAGGAGTTGATCCTCAGGGGGACACTGCCTCAGGAAAAGTCCTTCGCATGTATCTTGAAAGCACCGGGTACTGCACTAGAAGCGACGAGAGTACTACGCCAAACGTTATTGGCTCCAGTATCTCCTTGAAGGTGCTCTCAGGGAGGGTTGCCACAAGTGCCACAGAAAGCGCCCCGCGCATTCCCCCTATCATAACGACATGCCTCCATGTGTTGGGCCATTTTTCCTTTGTGAACCTGTGGGTTGCGGCAAGGATTGGATATGTCGAGGCCGCTCTTGCTGCAAGTACTGCGCCAAAGGCCATTGCGATCAACGGCAGGTTCCTCCCCATACTTTGAATGTCCATACTGAGCCCAAGGTACAGGAATGCCACCGAGTTTGCAAAAAATGCAATCATGTCCCAAAAATGCGAGCTGTACATCCGAGCCTTCTCGCTCATTATCCCCTTTCCTTTCATGACCAAGTTACCAAAATATAGCCCAGATGCCGCCGCGGCGACAAGCCCCGACAGCTGCAATGCGTTTGCCACAACGACGGAGCCAAATAGGACGGCAACTGAAAGGGCCGTTTCAGGCAGCGGCTCGTCCATTAGCTTTATGAGCAGCCTTGCAGCCATTGCGAACCCAAGTCCTACCGCTATCCCGCCGAAAAAGACCAAGGCAAAGTGACCCAACTGGCCCAGAATGTCAAGGTGTATCTGTTCAAGCCCAGCTGGTGCACTAAGGGCGGATCCTTGCGCAAGTGCAATTGCCATTATGGATGAGAATACGACAATTCCCGTGGCGTCATTGAAGCTAGCCTCAGACTGCATCAGTGCTGTTAATGCCTGAGGCGCCTTGATCCTTTTGAATACCTCAATGACTATGGCAGCGTCAGTTGGTGCAATCAAGGCAGCAAAGGCAAATGCCACGATGGTCGGAAGCCCCGCCACATAAGACAGCAGAAAACCTCCCACTAACGTGGCAAGAACTACCCCCAGTGTTGAAAGAAGCAACGATGAAATCCTTATTGTCTTGAACTGTTCCCTGTCTATCTTCATCATCGCCTCAAAGATGAGCGGAGGCACTATGAAGTATAGGATCAGTTTCGGATCCACCTGAAACCTGGACTGGTCGATTGATCCTACGCCCGACACGTGTGCGAGTGAAACGGCTATCCCCACCCCCACAAGCACCATCGTATATGGTATCCTTATCTTGTTTGCCAGCAGCGAGGCAAGAAAAATCATTCCGAGGAAAATTGGAATAACCCACTCGGTCCTGAGGAGGGAGCCAATGCTTATGTCGACCATCCCGTAACCTTCATGGTAGATAATTATAAAAAGAGTTCCAAATTGTTGCCGGTCTTGCTATTTTTCTTTCCTTCTGAGGTTATCAGGATTGTTTTTTCTCAACTGCTTGAATCCAAGGAAAATGCCCAGCACCAGGTTGACAATCCCAAGGGCGGTGAGAGGAAAGCTCGGGTTTGCAAAATAAAACAACCCTATGGAAAGCCCCCATGCCCCGGCCACAAAGAACATTATAGTTATCACCCTAAGTTTTTGCGGGGATGGGTTTTTCATCAGCGTTGCTGATTTTATGACACTATTAAACATTGAGAAATTTTTTTGGGATGCTACTGTCCAAATTCTTTCCTTGCGTTTTCAAGGAATCTAGCATGGATCCTTATTCTTTCAAGGCTCTGGGCAAGCTTCATCTCGATTCCCGGGACACCATGCCTTGCAAAAAAGGCCCGTACCTCCCTTTCCTTTTCGAGGTCTGCCATGACAGAAACACTTCCCACTATTCTATTTAACAGCGGATTTCCAACCCCGAATTTCTTCACTAGAACCTTCCAGTTCGCCCGTATCCATGGCCATACCAGTTCCTTCCCATGGGGATTTGCAACCATTCTTGCCACAGGTACAAAGAGGTTCTGTGTCCTTACCTCCTTTGATAGCGCAAACGCAAGGGTCTTGACAAGCAGTCTCTTGTCCTTGAATGCTGCGAGTGATCCAAGAAGGCGCACCTTCTCTTCTTGCGTTTCTGCCTTGCGATACATTGTCAAAAGCTTCCGGTACGTCCCTGCATCCCCGTTCCATGCCACGGTTGAATACACCGCGCTTCTAAGGTCCGCGTTCAGGGTCCTGCGTCCTGACAGCCCAGAAAACCTATAGCGTGCCTCTTCAGAAACCTGCTTATCGTCGAGCCTTCCAAGCGACCCGATAAGCATATTTCGCAGCAGAGCCTTGGTCGGTCTTTCGCCTTTTACCGGATCCCATCCAATCCTTTGGAATATGACATTGAAGAAGAATTGGCTGAATTCCTTTATCTCGGCGCCGAATTCCTCCCCTGCAAACTGGAAATGGAGGAAATTTAGGAATCCGATTATATCTGACAGGACTACATAGTCATCCTCTTCCTCGTAATGCCTGACAAAATCAAGATAGTATTTCAACGGGTACTTTCCGGCAAGCACCATGGCGGACAGATCGTTGTGGATGGACCATCGGTCAAGGTTAGAAATCCTTTTCTCTGCCACCAAGTTGCCGATGCGGTCTAGCGAGGCCTCATCATACATGACCCTATAGAAGCCCTTCTGACCATCGTTTACCTTAAACCAGTTTCCCTTCAGCGGGATGGTGGTGGGACCTTGCAACATCGTTGTCACCTGCCCTCCTTCCATACGCACGGATACCGGAATCATCCAGGTTGCGCGCCGTTGCGCCCCCTTTTCCTCCAACAGGAATCTTTTCTGGGACAGCCTGATTTTCTTTCCCATACCAGATGCTTCCACCACCGGAAAACCGACTTGCTTTACCCAGCTGTTCATCATTACCCTCACCGGCTTTCTTGATGCGGAACCTAAAGAATTCCAAAGATCTTCGGTCGTAGCGTTCGAGTATTCGTGTTTTTTCAGATAGCTATGAAGTCCTTTTCTGAAGTTTTCTTCCCCGATAAAGTTTTCCAGCATCAGAAGGACGCTTCCACCCTTGTTGTAGCTTATCTCGTCAAATATCTGTCTGACTTCGGCAGGACTTTTCACGTCCACATCTATCGGGTGGGATGATTTCAACGAGTCCAAGCTAAGGCCACCGGTCATTTCAGAGATAAGAAACTGGTCCCAAAAGTCCCATTCAGGGTATACCGTGTCCACCGCCTTTGTGGCCATAAAGGTCGCGAAACTCTCGTTGAGCCACAGGTCGTTCCACCACTTCATTGTTACCAGGTTGCCAAACCACTGATGCGCCAGCTCGTGGGCCACGACTTCCGCTATGTGCTGCAGTGTATCGGTGGACGAAGTCTTTGGGTCATAAAGGAGTACGGTCTCACGGAACGTAATTGCCCCCCAGTTCTCCATTGCCCCAGAGGCAAAGTCTGGTATTGCAATCATGTCAAGCTTCGGCAAGGGATATGCAATCTTGAAGTACTTTTCAAAGTATGACAAGAACTGCTTGGTGAAAACCATCGCCTTTTTTCCAAGTTCTTTCTTGCCCCTCGTGGTGACGATCCTTACGAGTGTCCTTCCCGACCTGCTTTGGAGGAATTCAAAATCCCCCACTCCGAGATAAAGAAGGTACGTTGACATCACCGGAGTCTTACCAAACTTGTAAAGCACCTTGTTGCCCTTCCTTGTTTTTCCGACTACCGGCATGTTTGAAACGGCCGTCATTTGGCGGTCGACAAGCAGGGAAACATCAAAGGTCGCCTTTGCCTCGGGCTCGTCCCAGCAGGGGAAGGCCCTTCTCGCATCAGCAGCCTCAAACTGGGTAGTTGCCAGAAACCTCTCTTTCCCATTATGCTCGTACCTGCTCCTGTAAAATCCGACGAGCTTGTCATTTAGCGTGCCAACAAAGTTTATCAAAATCGACGCCTTGCCTGAGACCTTCTCGGGCAGGCTGATCACCATTTCCTCTCTTTTCTCGTCAAGACGCACCCTGGCCTTCATGGTTTTTGCGTTTGAAACTAGCGCACAGTCCCTGATTTCAAGCTCCGCCGCATTTAGTATGATCTGCCTTGTAGGGCTCGCGATTTTGACCGCAATCTCCGCCCTCCCCTTGAACTTGAACTTGGCAAAATCGGGCTCAAACTCCAGAGCATAGTTAATTGGTATGGCCTCTTTCACAGATTTTGGTTCTAAGGGACGAGTAATATAACTTTGGTCTAGTGCAAGAGCCGGAGGATCCAGTGCAGAAAATGGACGCTAAAGAATACAATTGCCATGGCCTTGACAACCTTGCCCGTTACCATTGCGATCGAATATTTTAGAATGTTATACCTTTTGGTACCGGCGATTACTGATACAATGTCTCCTATTATCGGAATCCAGGGCGAGAAGAAAATTACAGTGCTCCAGCCGTATTTTGACATTATGCTTACGCTTTTTTTTTCGTATTTCGGGGTTGATTTTCGAAATTTTCCAATCAGTCTCCCGTTGTAGCCAAGGTAGTAAGCGATGTATCCGCCTATTATGGAACCCGTCGTCAGTGCGAGAAAAACGTCATACGGGTTTGCGCCCCCCAGAAGCAGAGTGGAGGTGGTCAGTTCCGTTGGAATCGGTATGAATGACGAGAACATCCCGTTGAAAAAAAGTCCCAGAAGGCCATATTTGATGAAGAGTGCATCATGAAATATTTCATGGATTGTCTGCGCCAGCATCGCCTGACCTTGCCCCTAGCTTGTTTTAAATGAATTGGAGAATTTTTCGTCGTAGTCAAAAATTGCGACTGAAATCTTTTTGAGAAGTTTTCTTTTTGATCTTTGTGCCTTCGCGTCGTGACTGTAGTCTTTTTGTTCTAGAAGGTAGTGAAGACGTTCTAGTTGGGCCTTTGAAAGCGCGTGTATCCCCCTTGACATTACCGTGTCAAGCAGACTGACCCGCTCAAGATCATCGTTTGACATGCTAGTGCCACATCGAAGTTTAATATTTGCCTTGCAAATTCATGCATCATTGCTCTACAAGGTTTCGGTGACATTCCATAGAGACTATATCGAGGTGACGGGCGACAGGATTGAGATTGGGGTTGTCTCGAGGCCCCGCAAGGGCGAGGCAAATGCCGAGATAATTAGAAAAATTGCCAAATACTTCAAAGTGCCCAAGTCCAGCGTCAGTCTGGTCTCGGGCGGAAAATCAACAAGCAAGATCATTCACGTGGCAGAACCGTCTGACGAGAATAAGATATAACATGGTAAAAACTGCACTTTTTGTGTGAGAAAAAGCGTAAGAAAGCTTTTAGCTATCGGTTTTATGGCCGTTTTCGTAATTTCAACTGTAGCAGCAGTCGGGGCTGGTTTTTTCAGGCCTAACCAGCAGTCAAACCAAGTCCCCCTTACAAACACCCCAGAAGACAACTATGCTCCCGACAAGAGGACGACATTCTGTCAGAGCGAAAATGACACCAAATCCACAAAGTACATCACAGAGTATAAGATCCCAACGCTTTGCACTCAGCCACTTTCGATTACAACGGACCCCTCAGGCAACGTCTGGTTTACGGAAACCAATACTGGAAATTTGGCCATGTTCGATCCACAGACACATGCCTTCCAAGAATTTGACAATCCCCTCTGGCAGAAGGGTGAGAAATCAATGACATGGGGAATCTACTACGAACCGGACGGAAACATATGGTTCAGTGACTCCCAGCACAACCTCATCTGGGAATTTGACACGAAGACCAAAACCTATTCCAGTTTCGTCTTTCCAAAAACCCCAGGGCAGTCAGATGCCTTCCCCCAGATGATAAGGCCGGACGGATCTGACCTTGTAATTAATGACTTTGAAGGTAGAAAGATAGCAGTCTTTAGCACAAACCAAACGGGCCCAGACCTGAAGGCAATCAACATCAACTCACCTGGGAGTTATAACTTCACAAGCGATGTGACGGTTGATCCGACAGGAGACATTTGGTATACCGTGTGGACCTATCAGCTTGGAGGCTCACTCATAAAGTACGACCCGCAGACTTCCCAGTTTTCAAATTACACACTCCCGCAAGGGATCTTGGCGCCAAATGGAATTTCCGTTAGCTCAGGTGGCAAGCTGTGGATAACTGATACCGCAAGCAGCATGTTCATCAGTTTCGATCCCCAGACCCAGCAGTTTACCAAGTACATCACCTCGCCCCCACAAGTTTCGACGTATGGCAACGCGTCAGGACTCATAAAGACCCCAATTACAAGGCCTTATTGGAACCAGTTTGACGACCACGGAAGGCTTTGGTTTAACGAGCAGGTGGCAAACTCCTTGGCAGTTTTTGACCCCGCAAAAGGCACACTTGTGGAATATCTCGTACCGTCAAAGAACCCCAATTGGTCCGACTGCGGAAACCTTACGGATTGCGGCGTTGCCCAAGTCTTGGACTTTACTGTTGCCCATGACAAGGTATGGTTCCCAGAATGGGTGGAAAACAACATAGGCGAGCTAGACGCCAACGCGCCTCTACCATTATCCCTTGCGACATCCACTACGGACGTTACTCTCCACAGAGGCCAGAATGAAACAGTCAACGTCACCCTGAATCCAAATGATCAGCTAACCGCGCCCGTTGACATCATAACCCAACAGACCGCAAGCACCCAGGACCTCAGAGCAGTACTTTCAGACAAGGCAGTCACCCTTGACAAGCCGAAAACTATTTCATTGAACCTTGCAGCCGACGACTTTGCACTTTCAGGGACATACAAGGTGCTGGTCAGCGGAAGGTACCAAGACATCACCATCTCCCAGTTCATCACTGTCACCATACAGTAAGAAGTGGTTCCAAAGATAGACAAGATAATAGGAATCTCGGCCTACTGCACCAAAGGTATCGGAGCCGGCGGAACCATTCGTGTATCAGACGACCAGTTCTTTGTTTCAGAGGTTTTGCGCAAAACTGCGCTTGAAAAGATTTCTGATTCTGGAGGTTATGCAGTATACAAGCTAAAGAAATCAGGAATAGATACAAATCATGCCCTTGCAGATCTGCTCAAAAGACACGGAATAAGGCTGAAAGCCCTTGGTCTCAAGGATGCAAACGCTACTACAGAACAGTTTGTTTGTGACATGAGCACGTCCAACCGCCATGAGGACATTAAAACAAATCGCTACTCAATACAGAGGATAGGCTTCCTCAAGAAGCCCCTTACGAAAAAAGACATGGTTGGAAACCACTTTAGGATAAAGATAGAGGGGGCAGACTTTACACGCGTGTCGGCTTTTGACGGGTACAACAGTGTGCTCAATTTCTACGGATACCAGAGGTTTGGCAGCAGGAGGCCCGTGTCCCACCTCGTCGGAAGGTCAATCGTAAAGAGAGACTTTGAGCAGGCCGTAGGCGCCCTGCTTTCCGAGACCTCGGAATACGATCTTCCTGAGAACAACATGATCAGGGAAGAACTCAAGGACAGAGCCAAATATGCCAAGGTCCTGCCCCAAGTCCCGCCCAGGATGGACCTGGAGAGACTTGTCCTTAAGGAAATGGTTGAACACGGCAGTCCCCTTCGGGCCCTGCATTCCATACCCATCTCACTGCGGAGGTTTTTTGTGGAGGCTTACCAATCGTACATCTTCAACCGCACGGTAAGCATGGCATACGAGATGGGCGAGGATCTCACCAGGCCCCAGGCAAATGACGTATGTTACGACAGGGACGACAGCCTTGGAAGATACCAGAATGACCCGGAGCAGAGGCTCGCAGTCCCCCTAGTCGGGTATTCCTATTCAAAAAAGAACAGGTTCGAATACCAGATAGCAAAGGTGCTCGAGGAAGAGCAAACCACGGCCAAGGATTTTTTTATCAAGGAAATGCAGGAGGTGAGCTCTGAGGGAGGGTTCAGGCAATCAATCATCAAGTGCAGCGAGTTTGCCGCGGAAGAACCCTATCTCAGTTTCACGCTGTCCCGCGGCTCATATGCCACAATCATGCTCAGGGAAATAATGAAACCTGATGATCCCGTCGCAGCGGGCTTCTAGCGCATGCCAACAGCGCAGTAAAGCGATTCCTACCAGTGGAGGGCTTTTATTGCGAAGCCGCCCAAATGGATTCGTGTTTGACGGCTTTTATTCAAATATCACAAAAGCGCCAGATTTTCCTGCCGGCTTTGACTGGATAAACTCGAAGGAGCCCCTCTCCCTTGAAAAGTTGAGGGGGCATGTGGTCGTATTAGACTTTTGGACATATTGTTGCATAAACTGCATGCATACCCTCCCCGTTCTTGCAGAGCTTGAAGAAAAATTTTCCGACATGCCTGTGGTGTTCATAGGAATACACTCTGCCAAGTTTTCCAACGAACAAGACCGGAGGAACATAGAGCATGCAGTGAGGAGATACGAGATTTCCCACCCGGTCCTCGTGGACAGAAACATGACAGTCTGGCAGCGATATGACGTATCAGGGTGGCCCACTATTGTGATTATAGATCCCAGGGGAACCGTAGTGTACAAGCAGTCCGGTGAGGGCCAGAAGGAAATGGTCGAGGATACAATAGAGGTGCTGCTTGAAAAGCATGCAAAAAACAACACCCTATCTCCGGAGCCTTTGAAGATTTCAATGAAACCCTCCAAGGACGTGTCCATCCTTTCGTTTCCGGGCAAACTTTCCATATCCGAAGACATGATAGCAATCTCAGACTCGAACCACAACAGGGTACTTGTAACAGACATGTCTGGAAAAATCATGCACACAATCGGCATGGGCAGGAGAGGGTTTTGCGATGGCAATTTTAAAACCGCGATGTTCTTCAGGCCCCAAGGCATAGTGTGGAAGGACGGCATGCTTTATGTGGCAGATACGGAGAACCATGCGGTACGGAAGGTGGACATTTCCACCCAAACCGTTTCCACTGTCGCCGGGACTGGAAAGCAAGGTCCGTGGATGTCACCAGGAGGAAAGGGCCCTGAGACTTCGCTCTCCTCGCCATGGGATGTAGCGGTAAAGGATAACTTGGTTTTCATTGCAATGGCTGGGAACCACCAGTTGTGGGTCCTTGACACCGACACCGGTCTTGTGAGCCCGTTTGCAGGCTCGGGGCATGAAGACATTGTGGATGGCAGCAGGACGAGGGCAAGGCTTGCCCAGCCAAGCGGGCTTTCAGTCCATGACGACAGGGCATTCTTCGCTGACAGTGAAACCTCCTCCATCCGCTATGTCGACCTAAGTTCCGGAATGGTCAACACCCTTGCCGGACACGGTCTTTTCGTCTTCGGCCACAAGGACGGACCGCTTTCCGAGTCTTTGTTTCAGCACCCAATGGGCCTGTGTGCGTTACACGGTAGAATTTTAGTCGCCGACACATACAACTCCGCTATAAGAGAGATAGCCCTGGAGATGGGTACTGCCTCAACGTTGATCGGGAATCAAGGGATGCCGGGAATTTGCAAGGTAGGCCAAGGCGGCTGCGATTCCCTAGGGCTGTACGAGCCAGGCGATGTCAAAGCCTACAAGGAAAAACTGTACATCGCAGACACCAACAACCACCTCATACGCATCTACGACCAGAAAACAAACATCCTGAAGACCCTTGGTATCAGACCCTGATTTTTGCAAGTTATTCGAAGAAGTCTTTTTGTATTATTCCTTGGGACACCGCAAAGTCCATTGCCTGCTGGAAAGTAAAGGCTCCCTTCTTGTATTGATCCCAGACAAACTCCAGATATTCCACCCTTTCCAACCTTTCATTTTGTGGTACCTGCGGTGTCTGCTTTATCACGTCAGTGCAGAGTTTCTCAAGGTGCGGGTACTCGAACCTGTCAAAGAGGATCTTGAGCTTTTCCAAGTTTTCGTCCTTCTGTTTTGCCCTGCCAAAGAGTCCCATGCCTGTTTCTAAAATCAGGGCATTTAAAAACGCAGTTACTTGTTCCCTTCTGATTCTTCCCCGCCTGTCTGGAAGGGGGCATTCAAGTAAGGATTTAAAGCTGTGTCAACTAATTAGGACATGGAAAAGGCATACATTCTGATAGGATGCGAGCTTGGCGCAGAGGGAGAGATCGTAGAGAAAATAAAGATGATGGACAAGGTAAAAGACGCCAGGGTGGTCTACGGCGATTACGACATCGTGGTCGAGGCAGAAGCAAGTACCGACACGCAGCTTGACAACCTGATTACAAAGAAAATTAGGAAGATGGAAAAAGTAAGGTCCACTATGACTTTGGGCGTCGTAAGCTAACCACAATCCCTGCAACAACAATAATCCCTCCCGTGGCGGCGACATACATGCCGTATTGTATCCACCTAGGGTTGGAATACATGAAGGAGGAGGATGGCCCCACTATCGAGTTCCCCTGAAGGAAGAAAAGGATCCCAAATCCAATTACTGCTGCGCCCACAGCGGTTATCCCCTTCCATATTCGCATGGCTGTATTACAGCCCCCATCAAGATAAAGGCAGATTTAGTTGATTAATTAGGCAAAATCATTTGGATTTCTTTCTTTAATTCCCTTTCCAAAAACAACCACCAGAATTGGACGAGTGGGGACCAGACCTATTTGAAATAAGGCATAATCGAAGCTGGCTTGACATAAGCATCTTTGTGGGTGCCGCAGCCCTAGCCCTTGCCGTTTCCTTCCTTCTCGGACAGGAAATAAACAACGCGATAAAACAATCGCCCATAATCATTGATGCGATGTTCATTCCTTCATTCCTTGTCGGCCTGCTTTACGGCGTAAAGATGGCTGAAAGGGTCATGTCCCCGACAGCTCCAAGGAGTCCGCTTCGGCGAGGGGTAATCAAGATATTTCTCTTCATCTTCATGATGGGATCCATATTTACCTCAGTCTCATTTGCCCTACACGGCGGCGCTCATCCTCCTTCAGAATCCATCTTCAAGGAAGGTCCGATACAGTGGATTAATGACTTTGTCAAGGCAAACGGAGGCCTGACATTCCTGATAGTGTCAAGCATAACAATGATGGCAGCGGCCACCAAGCGGATAGTCGGCATGGATGGTTTTTTCAGCAAGATCTTTACCTTTGTCGGAACATACATCTTCTTCACAATGATCTCACTAAGCCTTACTCACAGTGATCCTACGCACTCCCAAGTCTACCTTTATGCCGCGTATCAGGCAGGAATAATCGGCGGGATTTTCTATCAGATAAACAAGTTTACCACGCGTTCAAACATGTGGGAAGACTACATGAACGGATATTATTAGATCTGCCTGTGTCTCAATGTAAGGAACAGCAGCCCAAATGATGCGGCCATTATTGCCGGCGCAATGCCTGAGAACTCAGGCAGGTATGTCGTTCCTGAAATGTCGGTCCGTAGGCTTCCAGTATCATTGGACTTGAGTATGACGGTCGTGAGGTTGCCATTCCTTAGCACGATTGGCGTGATCTGCTTTCCATCCTGGTAAATCGTGTAGTTGCCGCCAATCAGATTTGACGGGATTTCAATTTCTGCGATGTTTTCTGTGTGCGAGCTATTTCCAAGGAAGGTAAGTGTCTTCGCATCCTTGTTGAAGGTGACGTTTTGCATGTCATAGTTTGTGGTCGTGTTGACATTAAACGTATACTGGTCAGCCTTTACCGGCCACATCCACTTGATGCCAGGATGGTTAAGACCATGGAACTGGAATTGTCCAAGAGCCTGCGATGAGAACACCATCGATGACGCTACAACGACCATTACTAACGCCAGTATTGTGGAAGTTTTCAATTCCTCAGACCGGCTATCTTTCCACGCATTTCCTTGTCTTTTGATATCCTTGGATGTGACGGGTCAGCCAAGATTACCTCATACCACAAATAAACTCCATCCTGATAAAGATAGTACGAGCCGAGAAGTTTCAAGTTAGGGAACCTTTCAAGCACCCTGCGCTCAGCAACCCTTTGCATGCTTAGGTCTGGCTTTATCCTCAATACACCGAGATGTTTTGGTCTTCGTCCTGCGACAGGCCTCTTTTTGCGCATGTTACCTCTTCCGACCCTCATTCTTACCACCACAACGCCTTGTTTTGCCTTGTAGCCCAGCTGCCTTGCCTTCTGCAGCCTGCTAGGCCTCTCTATCCTTTCCAGAGCATGCTGTTTTCTCCATTCCACAGCCTTTGCCCTAAGCTCGGTAGAGTTTTCTTTCCACATTCTAAGCCATACTTGCTCTTGGTGGCTGTTCATATACCCCGCAATACCAAATTACCCCTTAATATTCTGTTAGAACAGACATGCCCAAGTTTCACCCTCTTGCGGATTTTGGTCAAGCATGGTGACCGAGTCCGCCCCTTGCGAATCATTCGCGGTGGATCCAAAGGCCAGACCTGGTTTGTCCCAACATCAAAACGCTATTATGAAATCAGCTTGTTCCACCGACATGGAAGGCTTGCTTGTTCCGCTGAGTCTGGTTTTGGCAGTATCACTGCTCACCCTTTTTGGGGCAGCGTCTGCGTCACCGGAAGTCCAGGTCTCCACTAGCAAGCAGATCTATCAGTATGGTGACAGCCTCTCACTTTCGATCTCGGTGTCAAACGTTACAGGAGGCATGGCCGTCCTAGAAATCGTCGACCAGTCAAACCAGTCGTCATCGCCAGTAAACATCCTGATAACAAAGCCAGTTTCTAACATCACTGCGCCCGTTCCATTCTACAAGACCACCTTTCCACCAGGCCCCTACCTTATCAAGCTCCAATACGCAGGCTCAAACGCCGTGGCAAGTTTCAGGCTTGTTGACACCCAAAACATAGCAATTCCTCCGCAATTCAAGGTTGTAGCAATCTCATGGGTGCAGAACCAGACTTCCAGCAGGTTGTTTGGCGAGCATATTGCAGAGCTTCTGAACACGGGCGTGATAAAAGTCGAAAACTACAAGGATCAGAACATGACAATCATCCCATATTGGTTCAAAAATGACGCCAAGTGGTGGTCAGAGGGCGAAATTTCGGATGATGATTTTGGCCATGTTGTAGAATTCCTCATCGAGTCCAACATAATGAAGGTCTAGCGCCGTTTCTGCAATACCTGGTTGTTCTTTCTTGCCACACTTGCAATTACGATTATTATAACGATGACTATTGCGCCTATCACGCCCATGTCGATATAGCTGAGGCTTAATGTTACATTTTGCAAATAAGGAACCCTGAAGAGAATGTTTTGCGTCATGTTAGGGACGGCATAGTTTTTAGCTGCGGCAACTTGGGTGGTTGGTTGTACGGCTGTTGTTGTCTGGTTGTTTTCCAAGCCGGATGTTACAGGACTGGGGGACTGAGAAGGCGATGTATGGTTAACTGCTGGAGCCGGACCCCCTTGGGTTCCAGATGGAGTCGCAGGAGGAGGGGCAGATCCCCCGGGTCCTGATATGGCCACATACGTCCCGATTATCTCAATCTGTTTGTTGTCAGGCGAGAGCGGGATAACTATTGTTCGTGTATCAGCAGTCGGGTTTTTTTCCTCAGCGTTTCCCAATGTCCCGTCTATTACCACAATGAAGGGAATGTCGCTGCTCCCCTGTTTGGAGTCAAGCAATGCACGGGGAATGGTAAGTTCAAGCGAGGCATTAGGGCTTGAAACCTGAACGGATGCGGTAAGTTCCTCATAGGTTGGATTAGTCTGGATACCCTGAACCGTTAGACCACTTGCAGTGTAGCCTACTTGGTATGTTTTCCCTGCAACCACCGACATTATTCCCGTATCTGCAAAAGCTGGCAGGATAGAGAAAACTACAAGGATCAGCAAGGAGAGTGCAAGGACTGGGCGTACCACGACTAGATTACGCCACGAAGAATCATTATTATCTTTTCTGCTATAACATTTGCAGCTAAAGCCTGAGCTTCTCTTGTCTGAGCGCCCATGTGCGGTGTGCATATAACGTTTTGAAGGGTAGTCAGTTTCTGGCCCACTGCGGGCTCCTTCTCAAAGACGTCCAGTGCTGCGCCGGCTATCCTGCCCTCCTTTAGAGCCCCGTAAAGGGCCTCCTCATCTATAATTTCCCCTCTCGAGGTGTTGATTATGTATGCAGTCTTTTTCATCTTGGAAAGCCTTTCCGCGTTTACAAGGTGATGCGTCTGTGGAGTGAACGGTACATGGAATGAGATGAAATCTGCACTTGAAAGCAGCGTGTCAAGGTCCGCCTTTACCAGGCCTACCTCCCGTGAGAACTCGTCCTGTATCGGAACTACGTCGTATCCAATGATATTCATATTGAGTGCCCTTGCGTGTCTTGCAAGTTTCTTGCCGATATTACCAAGTCCTACAATCCCAAGATATTTCCCAGAAAGCTCACTTCCCATCAACTCTTTCTTCAGCCACTTGCCGTTCCTAATTTCCCGGTCAGCGCGTGGAATCTCCCTTGCTAGCGAAAGCATGAGGCCCAAGACAAGTTCGGCAACGGCGTTCATTGCCCCCTCTACAGCATTGATAACTCGTATCCCCTTTGCCTTTGCAGCCTCCAGGTCAATGTTGTCAAGGCCCACACCTACCCTTGCGATTATCTTGCATTGCGACGCCCTGTCTATCATGTCTTTGGTAAGTTTAGTCCTGCTACGTACTATTACTATGTCAAAGGAGCCAATCTTTTCCCTGATCTGGTCTGGGGATATTTCAGGCTCGTATGTAATTTTTAATCCGTTTTTCTGGAGTATCTCATTCAATATCTTGTCAACCTGATCACAAATCAAAACTGACTTGTCCATGCTCATGCATCATGACCGATATGGACAGAATATAATCATTTGTGGTTTTTGAATAAAAAAGGAAAAAATGGAATTATTGGACCTATTGTCCAGTCATGTTTCCGAGTTGGGCAGCACGATCGTTGGTGCACTCACAGTGGACGAATGTCTGCTGTGGAATGCTTGTACCAGGTACGCTTGAGACTGGCGGAACAGCATCCGATGGGTTCGGAGCTGGGCTTGCCTGAGCTAGCTGTACTGTGGCTGCGCCAGAGAAGATTGCGGCATAGTCATGGTTGACTGCCACATATGCTCCTGGTTCGTCATACACGACATCAACGATTGCATCTTGCGAACCGCCGATGTTCCATGTCTGAGTTCCCATTGCTTGTACCACGTTGCCTTGTGTAACTCTGTCCATTTGTCCTCCCACAATGTGGAAGAACACTGGCATGTTACCTTGGTTCAATACGAAGTATCGTATGTGTTGACCAACTGGTACAATTAATGGAGCAGCTTCGTCATGACCACCAGCACCCTTCCACACCTTTGTTACAACTGGATCATAACCAAATGGCTTGCCGTTCACAACAGTCCAAGTTGTTTGGTGTTTGAACATTGCATCCTGGTTGTAGGATCCGTTGTCATCGATGTAGAGTTGGCTGTATTGCAAGGTAAACTCGTATGCAGCTGGGCTAACAAGTGTGTCGTTTAGAACCACTTGGCCGTTCTGTGTTGCAGTCCTCTGGATCAGGAGCTTGTGGTATCCATTGAGTGGGTCAACGATGGTCATTCCGTACATGCCGGAAAGAACATGCTGATCCATCCCTATAACACCCACACCTTCACAGTGATACTTGAAGGCTCCCGGAGTGTTTGCAATGTATGCATATGTGTTTGACTTGCCTGGCATCACAGGACCAAAGTTCGGAACTGCTGAGATCCTGCCAGCGTGCATATCAAGGCTGTGGCCTGTTGGTTCGCTTGCCGGTACATTTAGTGTAACCTCGATGACGTCACCTTGTGTTACCCTAATTGTTGGACCAGGAACCTGACCGTTAAAGGTCATTGCATGATACATCTTTCCACCTGGAATTGGCAGATCGACGCTCTGCGGGGTAAGTGTTATCTCATGGACGGTTCGACCAGCTGCCTTTTCGGCCGCTACCTGGTTTAGTGGAATTGCATCCGCTCCTACCATGTTGAACACAAGACCGCCGACGCTCGCGACATCTTCTGCAGTTGCAGAATCTATTGTCTGTGGTGTCACTTTGTCAATTGTCTCTGGTGTCACGCTCAATGCGCTACCAGCTACTACCTGTGTGTTTGAATATGTGCTACCGAACAGAATTCCCGCCACTGCTACAACTGCAGCAATGGACAGTATACTGTATCGTTTATTCATCATCTCGAATCTTTTTTATAAGTATATTAATCTATTGGGTTTTCACTCTAAATTACACGAAAGTTCTGATGTTGCCTGCGATATTTTTGTAATTTTTCAAATGGCAATGAATATTAGGAATTTTGGAGGAGGGTTGCACGTGGAGTACAGAACGGAAAGAGATTCTCTGGGCGAGGTAAAAATCCCAGCCGATGCCTATTACGGCGCCTTTACCTCAAGGGCAATAAACCAGTACCATGTAACGGGCCTCAGGCCCCACATCAACCTGATAATGGCCTTTGTCATGATAAAGAGATCCGCGGCCATCGCCAACATGCGGTCCAAGGCCATCGATGCCAAGCGTGGAAACGCCATAGTGAAGGCCTGCGACAGGATAATTTCTGGCAAGCACCTAGACCAGTTCCTTGTCGAGCCAATCAACTCTGGGGCTGGGACTGCTTTTAACATGAACACCAACGAGGTAGTCGCAAATATCGCACTGGAAATCCTCGGGGAAAAGAAGGGCAGCGAAAAGGTCTTGCACCCAAATGATCACGTAAACATGTCCCAATCATCAAACGACACCTTCCCCACTGCTATGCACATAGCCATACTTTTCAACATAAAACAGGTAATCCCAGTACTTGACGAATTGATTAAAACCATATCCAAAAAGGCAAAGGAGTTTGCAAGTTTTCAAAAGATTGGCAGGACACATTTGATGGACGCACTTCCTGTAACACTTGGCGGTGAATTTGCCGCGTATGCCACCGCAATTGCAAAAGCACGCGATGCCATTTTTTCTGCAAAAAAGGAGATGGAATACGTCGCATTGGGAGGAACAGCAGTGGGCAGCGGAGCAAACACTCCAAAGGGATACCGGTCAGTTGCGATATTAGAGCTCGCAAAGATAACAAAGATTCCACTAAAGCCCGAGCCCGACATGCAGTACGGCCTGCAGAGCAGATTTGCAGTCTCGAACCTCTCATCCACCTTGAGGAATCTTGCACTCGAACTTGGCAGGTTTTCAAATGATATCAGGTTGATGGCATCGGGACCGGTGGCAGGACTTTCAGAGTTGGGGATCCCCGCGGTCCATGCCGGCTCCTCCATCATGCCTGGCAAGGTCAACCCATCGCTTGCAGAATGCATGAACATGATTTGCTTCAACATTGTTGGGAACGATACGACCGTGGCTCTTGCCGCCCAGTCGGGCCAGTTCGAGCTAAATGTAATGTTGCCCGTCATGCTCAAGGCCGTCCTAGAGTCAACAGACATGATCAAGAACTTTGTGCCGATATTTTCTCGCAACTTGGTTTCAGGGCTTACGGCAAACAAGCAGAAGTTGCGCCAGTACATAGAAAATAGTCCAGTCATAGTGACCCTGCTGGCTCCAAAGCTCGGTTACTTGGCCTCTGCAGACCTCTACAAGGAATCACTCAAGACTGGAAAGACCATACGACAACTTGTGGTTTCAAAAGGATTGATGAGCGAGAAAGAGGTAAACTCGCTGCTGGGATAACATGGCAAAGATTTGGCTTGAAGCTTACGGGTGTTCTGCAAGTTTTGCAGACTCTGAGATGATAACAGGGCTCCTGATAAATGGCGGTCACACGCTAGCCGAGACTCCCTCCGATTCAGACCTTAACGTAATTGTTACCTGTTCCGTCAAGGATGCAACTGCGAACAAAATGGTGCACAGGATTAAGAAGCTCGGCAAAAAGCCCCTTGTAGTTGCAGGATGCCTTCCAAAGGCTGAGACTGCGACTGTTGAGAAATTCAGCCCTCGTGCCAGCCTCCTTGGGCCAAACTCAATTGGAAAAACACTAGAGGTGGTAGACTCTGCCCTTAGGGGACAAAGAAAAATTGCTCTTGAGGACTCGGATACCACCAAAGTGGGCATTCCCAAGGTACGCCTAAATCCTGCAGTAGGGATAGTCGAGATAGCAAGCGGGTGCATGAGCGAATGCACGTTCTGCCAGACAAAACTCTCAAAGGGCGAACTTCAGAGCTTCAGGGTCGGCGACATAGCAAGACAGGTCAGGCAGGAGTTGGATGACGGATGTTGCGAGGTATGGCTCACGTCCACTGATAATGGATGCTATGGCTTTGACATAGGGACAGACCTCCCAGGACTGGTCAAGGCTGTGTCCGAGATTGAGAATGATTTCATGATCAGAGTAGGCATGATGAACCCAATGTACATGCCCAGGATACGTGACGGCCTACTCACATCCTTTGAGAGCCCCAAGGTCTTCAAGTTCCTCCACATACCCGTCCAAAGCGGCAGCAACGTGGTTCTAAAGGACATGAAGCGCGGACATACTGCCGATGTCTTTAGGAAATCAAGTGCCTCATTTAGGTCAAAGTTTGGAAAATTCACTGTCTCTACCGACATTATTGTGGGCTTTCCCACCGAAACTGAGGACGACTTTGAACAAACGCTGGACCTAATTCGGGAAACCAGGCCTGACACAATAAATCTCTCAAGGTACAGCCCCAGGCCAGGAACCAAGGCGGCTGGCATGATGCAGATTCCCGTCTCAGAGGTAATGAAAAGAAGCAAACAGGTGTTTGATTTGGCAGGAAGGATTTCCCTAGAGAGAAACCTCGAGTGGATTGGCTGGGAAGGGCCGGTTTTATTTGATGAGAGTTCCGAGGGCGCCATAAAGGGCCGCAACTTCGCGTACAAGCCAGTAATGGTAAAAGAGAAGGTCGCATTGGGCCAGAGGGCAATGGTGAGGATTACCGATGCTTCAAGGCACGGTTTGTTCGGAGAGACTGTGAGCTAAATATTTTAGATCGAAGTTAGGACGAAAACTAAGCAACAAAGTTTTTTAATCATTTTTGTAAGCAAGAGAGAGTCATGGAGTTTCAGTTAAAGGATTCAATCCTAGTTGTCGGCTTGGGAGGCGCAGGAAGCAGGCTAGCAGGAGGAATGAAGCAAGTCCTAGGCTGCGACTCTTTAATAATTAGCCATGATCCAAAGGACCTTACCGCCGATTCTTCAAAGATTTTGATAAATACCAGCCCCGTCCTAAACCCCTCTGCCTACCTCATACGCGGTATCTCGTTTGGGGCTAAAAGCTCGATTGCCCAAAAACTAGAATCATATTCTACCATAATACTGGTGGCCAACCTTGCTGGCAAGTCCGGCGCCGCCCTTGCGCCCATCGTTTCACAGATTGCAAAGGAGGCAGGCAAGAACGTCCTTTCCTTTGGAATCATGCCCTTCAAGTTTGAAAAAGACCGAATCTTCTTCTCTGGGGTTTCACTCAAGAGACTCAAGGCAAATTCCGATTGCACCGTGATTATAGATAACGATGCCTTCCTTGAGAGCAATCCAGATCTTACGCCCGATTCATGCAATTCAATAACAAATGCAGCCCTCATGCACGTGGTTTCCACTTTGAAGAATTCATCTTTGCCCTCAAAGACAAGCATCCTTTCAACAAGCAAGGACATGCCAGATGTCGAAACCTCCCTGAGGGATTCAATAAAGATGCTTTACGAGGACGCCCCTCCGAACAGCATCAAAAGCGCTCTCCTCTACGTCGTAGGCGGAAATAAGGTCCCAATAGGCGTCCTAAACTCAATGGTGAGCACGATAAGCGGCATATTTAGCAACGACAGCACCCGCGTGAGCATGTCTGTTGCCAACGGCGACAAGTCGAAGGTGGTGCTTCTCTCGTCCATAGAAGGCGAAACAAGGTTTGACAGGTACGATCCGCTCGGCATCATCCCTAGAGAAAATACCCTCGACTGGGACGAACCCGATGCCAGCATAAAGATAGATCTTGAACTAGAACAGATAGAATAGGCCTTTATTCCTTTGACTTCTTGGATGGCTTGGACGGCTCAGCCTTCTTTTCCGCCTTGGCCTCGTCAGACTTTTTCTCTTTAGGTTTTTCCTCGGACTTCTTTTCTTCGGTCTTGTCTTCCTTCTTGGGCTTGGCCTCTGCCGCCTCCTCGGCCTTTGGCTTTTCCTCGGCCTTCTTTTCCTTTGGCTTTTCCTCGGCCTTCTTTGGCTTCTCTTCTGCTTTCTTTTCCTCCGTCTTCTTTTCAGTTTTCTTTGCCTTTTCTTCTATTTTCTTCTCTTCCTGATATTTTGAAACTATTATGTTGCCGTCGTCATCCTTTGACAGCTTTACTCTAATCTTTCTGGGCGGGTGCCTTATGCCGCGCTCCCAAACAAGGTGGCTTATCTCTTCCTCGATTTTCACGTTTTCGGATTTCATGTGCTTTACGGCAAATGATCTAATCATGTTTATTGCACGCTTGGCACGCTGGTTGTTTGGAGAAAGCAAAACCTTCCCTAGGTTGATTGTGTAGATTCTTTCCAACGTTTCCTCTGACAACTATCCTACCCCCACGTCCGTTCTGCGCCACTGTCTACGCTTCGGGTTAGTCCTAACCTTGCGCTTTGTCTTTACTATTACCCAAGCTGGAACGGCCGAGTTCTGCCTGATCTTACCCATCAGCCGGATTTTCCTTGGAGTTGACTTGCGGGCAGCCATAAAATTTTGAGAATCCTGACCTCTTTTTAAATGAATCTGAACCTCATATCAAACTGTTTGAGGAAAGGGACGCATAAATCTGATGAAGCATCCTTGCAGAGGCGCCCCAAATCAGGTGTCTTTGAAATTTGAAGGTGTACATTTCCATGATTGATTGGTGTGCCGGATCCTTGTCGTCTTCCAGAGTTTTTAAGAGAGGTATAAGCGGGATCCTCAGCACCGATTCTATCTCGGAATTCGGCTTTATCCGCGGTGATTCTTCTTCCACCGCCACGAATGGGTATATTGCAAACCCGGAATTCAGGGTGTTAACGGTCCGGAGCTGCCCAATTATTCTATCGCGCTCGATTGTAACCCCTATCTCCTCCCCCGTTTCCCTTACCGCGGTTTCAAGCATGTCCACATCGTTCTGCTGCCACGTGCCGCCGGGAAATGATATCTCTCCTGCATGGTGATGCATTGTTTTTGGCCTTTCAGTCATTATGATTGTGGGTTCAGGCCCGTGGATTATGACCATGACTGCAGCCAGTTTTTCCCGTCCCTTTCCCAGCGCTTGGGGTTCAACCGGTGAGGAAAGCGCCTCCCTTATCTTACCTAGTCTAGACATATGCCACCCTCCGGTCGTTGCTCAAAGGGCAAAGTATTCCGCCTCTGGATGGTGCACCACTATGGCTGCGGTTGACTGTTCAGGCATTATCTGACCAGATTCAGTCAGGGTCATGCCAGACTTTTCAGGTCCCAAAAGCTTCCACACTAGAAAGTGTTGTGCGACGTCTGGGCAGCTAGGATAACCCCAGCTGTACCGAAGTCCTCGCTTCTGCCCGATTTTTAGCTCATCCTTTACCTTCTGGTTTATCCATGCGGCCATTGCCTCCGCAGTTTCTACTGCAAGGCCATGTAGATAGTATGCGTCGGTATACCTGTTTTGCTTGTTCCACTCGTCGATTATCTCGGTCACCTTGTTTCCAACCGTAACCGCCTGAAAAGCAACAACGTCTTCATCGCCAAAATAATCGGCAAGACAAAGATGCTTTTGCCTTGTCGATCTAGGGAATTCAAACGATAGATTCTCCCCGTTTGGGCCGTCGACCGTCAGGATGCCATCTTTTCCGTGGCACTTGAAGTATCCATAAACTGCCTGTGGCTCAAAGAGTTTCTCCTCGAGTATTTTTTTCTTCCACTCCTCCAAGAGGACTTCGTGTTCCGCCTCGGATTCCTTGGCAGATTGGCCCCTGAGCCCCCAAGAAAGGACGAATAGAGACTTTTTGTCCAGGAATTTCCATACTTCATTCAAGTCTACATCTTTTGGTAAAAATCGTATTGCCTTGTTGATGTGTGGAGGAGACGGCGGTTGCACCGGTTTTATGTCGCTCCTCGCTCCCGGGTCTCCCCGTGTTGTTTCCACCACTGTTTCAGTCCACTTTTGGATTTTTTCATTCCATTGTTTTACGAATTTTTCCTTTTCTTCCGAAACAAGGCTGTCCATGGTTTTCAGTCCGTCAAACATTGTTTTGCAGTAAAAAACGCCTGGGGAGTATATACCCCCATCCTTTGCTATTCGGTTTATGTAGTTGCTGTTTATTGCAGCCCCACCGCACAAGACAGGGATTTGCAGGTCGCTCTTCCTCGCGTGTTCGACGAAAAACTGCATCTGCTTGGATGTCGAAACCAGTAATGCCGATAGCCCCACAGCGTCTGCCTTTACCTCCTCTATTTTTTCCAAGAATTTCTGCATGGGGACCTGTTTTCCCAAGTCATATACCGTATACCCGTTGTTTTCAAATATCGTCTTTACCAGATTCTTGCCTATGTCGTGAACGTCTCCATATACTGTTCCAAGGACCAGTTTTCCCTTGGAGCTTCCTTCCTCCTTTAGCAGATATTTCTCAAGTTCTGCCACAGCCGCCTTCATGCATTCTGCGGATTTGAGTACAAATGGAAGTATCAGTTCCCCTGCACCGAACTTGTCTCCTACCTCCTTCATGGCTGGCAATAGGTCTTCGTTAAGGGTTTGGATTGCGGCACTATGGGTCACCTCTTTTGGAGCATCAAGATTGATCACCCCATCCTTTTCTGAGAGCCCCTGCTTGTCAGCCATCTTTTCATAGATTGCCCCTATTACGTCTCGTTCAATCCCATCACGGAGCCTGTTTACAATCCTAAAGTTCGAGCGTTTGCCTGCGGGCCAGGACGGATCAACTTCCGTTTTCTTTGCAGCGGCGCTTATGGTTGTCCTAGCAGACTCGAAATGAGAAATAAAGTCGGCAAGCGCATTTTGGTGCCTGTTGAATATCAGGTCCTCTGCTAGGCTACGCTCTTTTTCTTCAATCTCAGTGTACGGGATTATGTCCTTTGGGTTTATTATCACGGTGTCGAGGCCTGATTTCACCGCATGATAAAGAAATACCGCATTGAGTATCTTCCTTGCCGCCGGTGCCAGGCCAAAGCTCACGTTGCTCAGGCCAAGGGTTGTAAATGCATTTGGAAACCGTTTCTTTACAAGGCTGATTCCCTCAAGGGTGTTCTTCCCAGCCTCTAGAAATTCTGCCTCTCCAGTAGCTAGCGTAAAGGTAAGCACGTCAAATACGAACTGCTCTTCCCGGAGCCCATATTTTTTTCCGGTTTCAAACAAAAGTTCCGCGGTTTCTAGTTTTTCCCTCGGAGTCTTCGCCATTCCCTTTGGCCCTATGCACATGGCTACGGCCGGGACTCCATACTTCATCATAAGAGGAGCAAGCGAATGGAATCGGCTTCCATCGCCCTCGAGGTTGATAGAGTTAATGATCGGTTTCCCCGGAATCTGCTCCAGTGCAGCCGCGATTACCTTGGGTTCGGTCGAGTCTATGACCAGAGGCGCCTCAATCTCAAGGCTTAGCATCTTCACCAACTTTTTCATGAATTCGAGTTCGTCCGACCGCTCTGTCGTCGCCACGCATACGTCTAGGCAGTGTGCACCGTCATCCACCTGGTCCCTTGCGATTTTTACAAGTTCCTCAAACTTGCCTCCTAGGACATATTCCTTGGCCTTTTTTGAGCCCTGGGCATTAAGCCTCTCCCCGATTATAAGCGGGGCTGGGTTCTGCCTCAGATCCACCGCCTTCAATGCCGAGCTTACTCTTGCGTCCTTCAACATATTACCATCCAAGTGCTTTTTCTAAATACCTAGCGCCTATTTTCCGGTTTCCTTTTCATCGATAATTTTTCGTAATAGTGCTATATGTTCAGCGTTAGTGCCGCAGCAGCCACCTATTATCCTCACCTTTTTGTATTGTGAGAGGAACTCCCCCATCACTCTTGCCATCTCTTCTGGATTCATCTTGTAAACAGCCCTGCCCCCCTGGTTCTCTGGCATCCCCGCGTTTGGGACTACAAGGAGAGGAAGGTCGTCCTGCTCATCCAGCCATTGAACGCTTGGGCTCATTTCTACAGGTCCTGTGGAACAGTTTAGCCCAAATGCAGTCACCCCCATTTCTGCAACAGTGGTATATGCTGCTTGGACGTTTGTCCCAAGCAACATCTTCCCGTACTTGTCAAGAGTGACGTTTGCAATGATCGGGATTTTTTTTCCAGTCTTGTTCATCGCGTTGTGGCATCCCTCTATTGCGAGCTTTACCTCTAGAATGTCCTGGCTTGTCTCGATGAGCAAGGCATCAACCCCTCCCAGTATCAGCCCTTCTGCCTGAATCTCAAAGGCCTCCCTTATTTGTTCAAGCGGGATCTGACCAAGGGATGGATCGTTGGAGCTTGGGAGGAATCCCGTAGGCCCCATCGAGCCAATAACATACCTAGGCCTGTCTTTGAACTCGTTTGCGACGCCGACAGCTAGCTCAGCAATTTTTTTGTTAAATTCAAGAGTCTCGTCCCCATATCCATATTCCTCGAGCTTGAGCTTGTTTGAACCAAAGGTGTTTGTCTCTATGCAGTCCGCGCCAGCCTTGAGATAGTTCCTATGGATGCCTTTTATCCATTCAGGCTTGGTGAAGGAAAGGCCATCATTGAAGCCGTCCTTACCGTCTGGAAAATCCTCTGGCTTTGGATTTAGTTTTTGAATTTCTGTGCCCATGGCACCATCAAATAGCAATACCTTTTGTCTCAATAATTCATCGATTGGAGTTTTTACTGTCAACAGCAACTCCTGTTTGTATCAATGTATTAATTTTCTTTTGGTTTGCGACTCGTTAATTGGCTTCAAAGGTTATAATCAAGTAGCCGTGACAATCCCTTATGACAATAATTTACGAGTTGAACCCCCCCAAGGTTATCAAGGACAGGATATTGTCTCATGACGAATTGCAGGAATCTGTAGAGAGATTTAAATCGAAATCAGCCTCCGTCGCGAATGTCTGCGATGGGATACATATGACAGATTCCGTCCTTGGAATCCCCAGAATATCTCCGATAACGGCCGGTTTTTTTGTGAGGAATTATAACAACTCTACTAGGATTTCCGCAAGCATAAGGGTAAGGGACAGGAACCACACATCCATGACGCAGGCGGTCTGCGACGCTATTCTCCTGAACCTAAACGGACTTCTGATAGTAAAGGGGGACCCTCCTCCCACCGGCCCAAAGGATTCCAAGCTAATTCCAAGTGAGGTGGTAAAACAATTCAACGAGCAGGGGTTTGGCGAAAAAATTGACTTTTACCTTTCAATATCGAGCAATCCCAATTTCGACAAGATCCAAAAAAAAGTGGAGGCCGAGCCAAAGGGGTTTGTGACTCAGGTGATTAGTTCCATAGACCAAGTGACAAGGATAGTCGACAGGCTCAAGCCCCAGGGTTTTGATGTCATACCCTGCGTAATTTTGGCCTCGGAGCGTAACAAGAAATCGGCGGAAATGCTCAGCCTTGACTGGTCAGCCTACAGCAACGACATGGTAGGCTTCCTAAGGCAGGTGCACAAAGTTGCAGGTAATGTTCTTCTGAGTTCGCCAAATGACTTCAACGGGGCACTAGAAGTCCTGAATAAAATATCATAGCGCTACAAGAAAACGTTAGGAGGTAGGCCCCCACCGGATCCTCACGGCCCTTTCGAGGCGTTTGAATACAAGACCGTCGACAGCGATTCCAATAAACATTATTACGATGAGAATAGATATCACCTGCGAAATATCACTGCTTTTCGTACCGATATTCATTAACGAACCAAGCCCCAAGACTGCAAAAATAACCTCGGCAGATATTACGCCGCGCCACGCATATGCCCACCCCTGCTTGAACCCCGAAATAAGATGTGGAAAGGAGGCTGGAATTATTACGTTTGTAACGAGCTGGATCCCGCTTGCCCCCATGTTTCTGCCTGCATCAATGAGGGATGCAGGCACATTTTTTATTCCGGAATGTGTATTCATTGCAACGGCGAACAAGGCGCCTATCACTGTCACAAATATTACTCCGCCGTCTGTTTTTCCAAACCATAGAAATGCCACTGGAACCCATGCGACAGACGGGATAGACTGCAAACCGAGCAAGAATGAGCCTGCCACCTGGTTCACGAATTCAAATCTGGCAATAAAAATTCCAAGCACCATGCCCGCCGCGATTGCAATTGCAAGTCCTGCCCCGAGTCTCCACATGCTCGTACCAATCCCAAACAGCAAGCTGCCGCTGGATATGCCGTGACCCAATGCAGCCCCTACCGAATAGGGTGAGGGGATCACCTGCTCAGGAGCAACATGCAGTGAAAAGACAAGTTGCCATACCGCCACGATTGCAACGTAAAATATCAACTTGTTTGCGAGTGTTCTGGCCTTCAAAATCAATCACCAGTTTTTTTCTGTTCGATGACCTCGCTTTTTAGTTCTTGAATGATTTCATGCTGGTATTTCAAGAGGTTCTCGTCCTCGGCCAGCCTCGGTCTTCGGTAATCTATGAGTATTTCTTTTTTTATCTTAGAGGGCCTGTGCTTGAATATCGCAACTCGGTTCCCCAGCACTACAGATTCGGCAATATTGTGGGTAACAAAGATGATGGTTTTTCTTGTCCTCTCCCAGATTAACTGTAGTTCTACCAAGAGCAAGTCTCTTGTCTGGGAATCTAGGGCCGCAAACGGCTCATCCATCAGGAGGATTTCAGGATCCAAGGCCAGCGCCCTGGCTATGGCAACCCTCTGTTTCATGCCTGTCGAAAGCTGATAGATATAAGATTGTGAGAATTTTGTAAGCTGCATCATGTCAAGATATCTTTCTGATATCTGTCTGCGTTCACCCTTTGGAATCCCAGCAATTTTTAGGCCGAATTCAACGTTATCAATCACCTTGAGCCACGGGAATAATGCACCCTCCTGAAATACCATGGTCCTGTCAGGGCCCGGCGTGGAGATCTCCTTGCCATTTAGAAGGATCTCACCAGAATCAGGTTTTTCCAATCCAGCTATTATGTTTAGAAATGTAGATTTGCCACATCCGGATGGTCCTACCAGGCATACAAAATCACCCTCCTCAACGTTCAGATTTATCCCGTCCAAGGCAACTACGGAGGTGCCGTTGTGATCAAAGCGCTTTACAATGTTTTTTGCCTGGAGTTTGGTCAAAGGTTCACGCTCCACTTGATCCAAAAATATAGAACATACCGTAGATATCCGAAAAGGCGACGAAATTCATATAACAGCGTTATAATACTGCGGTTAAATATTGATCGAATTTTAGCTTAGACTAACTTAACGATTTGAATTCGAAATTAGATTTCATCTTGCCAAAACAAAACGAAACGAGTTCTGATCATAAAAGATAAATGCGAAAATCTGAACACAGAAAACCTCAATGAAAGGAAAGGCGATTCTTGCTTTCTCCGGAGGGCTTGACACCTCCGTCGTAGTCAAGTATCTCCAAGAAAAGCATCACTTGGACGTTGTTACTGTAACGGTCGATGTGGGACAGGGTGATGATCTGAAAAAAATTTCAGCCAAGGCAAAGAAACTCGGCGTCATCCGGCATTACAACATAGACGCAAGGAAAGAATTCGCACAAGACTTCATCATCCCATCAATAAAGGCAAACGCCCTGTACCAGAAGAAATACTGTCTTGCGACGGCCCTTGCACGCCCCCTTATCGCTCAAAAGGTGGTAGAGATTGCCAAAAAAGAGAATGCAAAGGCACTCGCACATGGATGTACTGGCAAAGGAAACGACCAGGTACGATTCGACGTTACCATGCGATCGGGCTCCAGCCTTCCAATAGTTGCCCCAATCCGGGATCTCAACCTCACACGGGACGTTGAGCTAAAGTTCGCCCAGAGACACGGCATACAAATCGATACTGCCGCAAAAAGGTTCAGCATTGACCAGAATCTCTGGGGCAGAGCAATAGAAGGAGGGGAGCTGGAGGACGCCTATTCGGAACCTCCCGAGGATGCATTCATCTGGGTCAAGACCAAGAATCTTCCCGACAAGCCCCAATACCTGGAAATAAAGTTCGAGCAAGGAATCCCCGTAGCAGTAGATGGCAGGAACCTTGGCACTGTTCAGTTAATCGAGCATATCAACAAAAAGGCTGGCGCAGCCGGCGTCGGTATTGTCGATCATATAGAAGACAGGGTAGTCGGGATAAAATCCCGCGAGGTGTACGAGACTCCAGCCGCACTCTGCCTTATCGAGGCACACACCGATCTTGAAAAAATGGTTCTTACGAAACATGAACTGAAGTTCAAGACGATGGTCGACTCGGAATGGGCATGGCTTGCATATTCCGGTCTTTGGCAAGATCCCCTCAAAACTGATTTAGATATGTTTATCAATGCGTCGCAGAAGAGAGTTAGCGGAACTGTAAAACTGAAAATGTTCAAAGGAAGTCTACGAGTCGTTGGAAGGAAATCGGATTATTCTCTTTACAGCCATGATTTGGCAACCTACGGATCGGGTTCCACCTTTGATCAAACCCTTGCAAAGGGGTTCGTAGAATTATGGGGGCTTCAATCAACAGAAGCTAATAAATTACTAAAGAGGTGAAAAATCAAAGAATGAATTGCCCAGAATGTGATGCAACATTGAAAATTCCAGACGACGCCAGTGTTGGAGAAATCGTATCCTGTCCTGACTGTGGGGCGGATTTTGAGATTGCTTCAAAGAATGGCGCCGCGTACGAATTAAAACATGCGGAAAAAGTAGGCGAAGATTGGGGAGAGTAAATGCCCAAGATTCGCATCATGTTCGATAGAGTAAGACTAGAGGAGAAAATGCTCGAGGAAAAGGCAATCGAGCTTGGACATGATACGAAAATGGTGGACGCCAAAATAACCAACATAAGCACCGAGAACAAGAGGAGTGATTTTGACTTTGGTGATGTCGTCCTTGAAAGGTGTGTAAGCTACTTCAGGGGCTTGCACATTACGGCTTGCCTCGAATTTCTTGACATTCCGGTTTTTAACAGGTTCGAGGTTGCAAACAACTGTGGAAACAAGTTGCTCACTTCGTTACTTCTGAAGAAACATGGCGTCCCAACTCCTAAGACCTTCTTTTCCTTTTCATCCGAATCAGCCGCTGAAACGCTAGAAAGGGAAGGATACCCACTAGTCATAAAGCCCATCATAGGAAGCTGGGGGAGAGGCGTAATACTCCTAAAAGACAAAGACACTGCTGACGCAATCATAGAGGTTAGAGAACTAACAGACGGCCCACTCGACAGGATTTACTACCTGCAAGAGGCCGTTAAGAGGCCTCCTCGCGACATTCGTGCGATAGCCGTCGGAGACCAAGTAGTTGCAGCCATGTATAGGACTTCCTCAGGCGGATTTAAGACGAATATCGCACTAGGTGGAGAGCCCGTGCCCTGCGAGATAACAAAGGACTTGGAAGACATCTGCATGAAAGCCTCAAAGGCGGTAGGGGGAGGAATTCTTGGAATTGACATAATGGAAGATGACAAGCGAGGCTTTGTAGTGCACGAGGTAAACAATACGGTAGAATTCAAAGGACTTGCAAAGGTTGCTAAAAGAAACATCCCAAAAGAAATGATCGAATACGCGGTCAGAACTGCTCTGAAATAAATTGGAATTCCTGATTTTAGAGTTTAAATTATACCGTGTTATGCTAGGAGATTATCAATGAGGATAGGAGTTATAGGAGCATCTGGCTACGTAGGCGGAGAAATTCTCAGGCTGCTTGTAAGTCACCCAAAGGTCGAAATTTCCATGGTTACCTCAAGACAGTATGTAGGGGAATACATCTCAAGGGTACAACCAAGCCTAAAGGGATTCACCGACCTGACATTTTCTGAGCTAAATTACGACAAGTTGTCGGACAAATGCGACTTGGTGTTCACCTCGGTTCCCCACGGAACTGCGGTTGAGATAGTCAAGGAGCTGTACGACCGCGGGATGAAGATCATAGATTTGAGTGCAGACTACAGGTTGCACAATGCACAGGATTATGACAAGTGGTATGGTTGGAAACATACGCATCCAGATTACCTACCAAAGTCTGTGTTCGGCGTACCTGAGCTTCACAGGGAGGAAATCAAGAAATCCCAGCTTGTCTCATGCCCGGGATGCATGGCGGTAACCTCTATTCTGGCATTATATCCACTTGTAAAAAAAGGCATCATTGACACTGACCATATCATAGTGGATTCCAAGATAGGATCATCAGGCGCCGGAGCAGGTTCTGAGGCTGGCACCCACCACGCAATGAGGTCTGGCGTGATAAGGCCATACAAGCCAGCAAAACATCGACATACTGGAGAAATTGAGCAGGAGCTTAGCCAGGCCGCGGGAAAAAAGATCAAGGTTTCGATGAGTCCTCATGCTGTCGACATTGTAAGGGGCATCCTCTGTACCAACCACACGTTTCTCAACCAGCAGGTAAGTGAGATGGACCTATGGAAGATGTACCGTGAGCAATACCAGAATGAGAAGTTTATCAGACTAATCCGTGATAAAAAGGGCTTTTACAAGTTTCCAGATCCAAAGTTTGTGGTAGGTTCCAATTTCTGTGATGTTGGGTTTGACATCGACGAGGATAACAACAGATTGGTTGTCCTATCAGCCTCGGACAACCTGATGAAAGGAGCTGCAGGCTCTGCCATCCAGAACATGAATGTGATGGCAGGATTTGATGAGAGGGAAGGTCTCACATATTCTCCGCTAACTCCTGTGTGATAAGATGATTACAATTAAGATAGGAGGAAGTGTAGTAGACGGTCTACATCCCTCCACAATATCTGACCTGAAGAAGGTTGCAGAACATGAACAGGTAATACTGGTTCACGGCGGAGGAAAAGAGGTTACGAAAATCTCGGAGGCTTTGGGAAAGGAGCAAAAATTCATAGTTTCTCCCGGCGGCATCAAAAGCAGGTTTACCGACAAGGAGACCGCAGAGATTTTCACAATGGTTATGTCAGGTAAGATAAACAAGATGATTGTAAGCTTGTTGCAAAAAAATGGAATCAATGCAGTTGGACTTTCAGGAGTTGATGGCAGGATAATACAAGCCGAGCGAAAAAAGAAGCTAATCGTAGTCAATGAAAAGGGAAGAAAGATGATAATCGACGGTGGATACACAGGAAAAATACAGGATGTTAATTCAGGCTTGGTAAAGATAATTTTAGACAATGGCTATGTTCCGGTAATTTCACCCATTGCGATAAGCGAAGAATCAGATTTCCTCAATGTCGATGGCGATAGGGCTGCCGCATATGTAGCAGGCAAGATGGGCTCTGACAAGATTTTGTTCCTAACCAATGTTGATGGTCTTTTGATGGATGAAAAGTTGGTCACAAAACTCTCCCTTGCCGAAGCCAAGGCTATCATTCCCAAGATAGGATTTGGCATGGAAAAGAAGATACTTGCTGCAACAGAGGCAATCGAAATGGGCGTGAAACAGGCAATAGTGGCGAGTGGCCAAAGAGAAAACCCCATATCATCTGCCATCGCTAACGAAAAGTGCACGGTGATTTCGAAATGACAGAAGACCAATACATGGGCAACATATACCAAAGGTTCCCAGTAACAATAGAGAGGGGTTTGGGTTCGCATGTCTGGGACATCAACGGAAAGGAGTACGTGGATTTCATGGGCGGGTACGGCGTGGCGCTTGTGGGTCACTGTAACCCCCGTGTTGTAAAGGCCCTAAAGGCCCAGCTTGACAAGATAATCACCGTACATAGTTCCCTTTACAACAAGACGCGAGAGGAATTCCTTGAACGGCTCATCAAGGTTGCCCCTCCTGGCTTGACCCAAGTATACCTCAACAATAGCGGCACTGAGGCAGTAGAGGCCGCAATAAAGTTTGCCCGCAAATTCACAGGTAAAAAGGGCATGGTGGCAATGAACGGCTCTTATCACGGCAAATCCTTTGGCTCCCTATCGCTTACATTTAACCCAAAATACCGAAAAGCCTTCGAACCACTTCTTACTAATGTCTCATTCACTCCATTCGGAGATGCAGAGGCCCTACGATCTGCAGTTGGTCCAGACACTGCGCTAGTCATCATGGAACCCATCCAAGGAGAGAGCGGCATCCATGTAGCACCGGATGGCTTCCTGCAGGAAGCAAGGGAGATATGTAATGAGAAGGGCGCCGTACTGATTTTTGACGAGATCCAAGCGGGCCTTGGAAGGACAGGAAAATTGTGGGCAAGCCAGCATTGGGACACCGCTCCAGACATAATGTGCCTTGCAAAGGGAATAGCGGGCGGAGTTCCAATGGGTGCGACACTTGTTAAACCCGAAATACTTGCATCGATTGGAAAGGGCGAACAATCATCCACGTTTGGAGGAAACCCGCTCTCGTGCTCATCCGGAATAGCCACAATACAAGCATTGACGGAGGATGGCTTGGTTGAAAACGCCGCAAAGATGGGAAAAATACTACGCGAAGGTCTCGAGCGATTGAAGGAGAAGCACAAGATAATCCGAGAAATCAGAGGAAAGGGGCTCATGATAGGAATTGAGATGAAGTTTGAGATCAAAGACATACTCTTTGACGCCATCGCAAACAACTTGCTGCTCCTCTATTCCGGCAAAAACATCATTCGGCTACTTCCGCCACTTGTAATCTCCGAGTCTGACGTAAACAAAGCTTTAGAAACTCTAGACACCCTATTGTCAAAGGAGGAGCAAAGAAGGAATGTCTAGAGACAAGACCGACGAAACAATACTTGAAATGCTAAAAAAAGACTCTAGGCAGTCCTTCGTCGAGATTGGAGAGAAACTCGGGCTTTCAGAATCAGCGGTCAGAAGACGAGTGAAGAACCTCACAGATGGCGGCACAATAAAAAAATTCACCATCGAAACAGGCGATAGCAATTCAACAAGTGCAATCATCCTAATTTCGGTCGATTCCTCGACTGACACTTCAAAGGTTTCTGCCAGACTTTCAAAGCTTCAAGGAGTTCACACGGTTTACGAAATAACGGGGCAATACGACATAGCGACAATCATCAAGGCGCCTACCATTACAGAAATTAACAGCTGTATAGACGCATTGCGCAAGATTCCCGGTGTATTTGACACCAACACCGTCATCATATTAAGGACTGTAGCGTAAAACCGAAGTTCGGCTACAAACAGAGATTAATGACGAAATTCGTTATCAATCCAACCACTTCAGCCGAATTCTGTACAAATATGTTTATATTCGCAGATCTAGGTACTAAAGGAGCAATGGAAGACCCGAATTATCATGCATATAGATACAATGAGATGGGACAAAAGTCGAAGAAAATCCACATCCTTGACAGCACGCTGAGGGAAGGCGAACAGCATCCCGGTGTCACCTTCTCAAACAAGCAGAGAATTCAGATTGCGTGGATGCTCGATTATTTCGGTGTCGATCAAATAGAGATATCACCTGTAGTTTCACCCGACCACAAGGAAGCTACCAAGACAATCATCAAACAAGGTTTGAAGGCCGACATCGTGGCACATGTTAGGGCACTAAAGGAAGACGTTGACATTGCCCTGGAATGCGATGCCACTTGGATGGCTACCTACCTTGGTATTTCGGACATACACATGAAGGACAAACTCAGAATAACGCGAGAAGAGGCCATGAAGAGGGCGGTGGAGACGGTAGAGTATGCCAAATCCCACGGCTTAAAAATGAGGTTCACGGTTGAGGATGCCAGCAGGGCAGATCCCGAATTTCTCCTAAAGGTCTGCAAGGCGATTTCTGATGCTGGAGTAGACAGGATAAGCATACCCGATACAGTCGGCATAATGAGGCCAAGCGGCATGTACAATCTGGTAAAGACAGTACGCGAAAAAGTCAAGACTCCCTTGGATGTTCACTGCCATAACGACATTGGACTGGCACTCGCAAATGCGCTGGCAGGATGCGATGGGGGTGCTGATCAGATACACACCACAATAGACGGCGTCGGAGAAAGAACAGGAATTCCCGCTCTTGCAGAAACTGCAGTGGCATTGACATACCTCTATAGATCACCCAACAATTTCAGGCTAGACATGTTGATGGACCTCTCAAGGCTCATAGAACAATACACAAGCATAGTGCCCTATGATTCAAAGCCCATTGTGGGAGCTACAGCATACAAGCACAAGGCAGGAACCCACCTGGCTGCCATCCTTCGAAACCCAGCAGCCTACGAGCCGATCGAGCCAAAGATAGTAGGCAATAGGAGAAGGATTGTCTTTGGAGAACTTGCTGGCAAGAATGGTGCGGCATACTTGATGTCCCTGCTAGGGCTAGAACAGAACGACGAGCATGCCAAAAAGGTGGCCGCCGGCCTGAAAAACCTCAGGATGGGAGATTTGCTAGAGATCCCGCTTGACGAAAGGCTGGAAAAAAAGATAATTAATGACACCCAAATGAAGGTAAAGACAGGTAAATAATATGAAATGTTTAGAATGCGATGCAAACATCAATCCTCCAAAAGATTCGATGGAAGGCGAGATTGTGACTTGCCCCGACTGCGGTGCAAGCTTCGAGCTAACAAAGGGATCTTCAGGCTTTGAGTTGAAACCAGCACAAACTGTTGGTGAGGACTGGGGCCAGTGACCTCGGGCCTATCGATACTCTACGATACCATCAGGTGGGAAGAAAAAGCACTCTTTGATGCCGCAAAGAAAAAGGGCATCGAAGCCAAGATGGTCGACTGTAAGAGCCTATCAATCAGCCTAGACGAGAGCAGGGAAAATTTTGACACCGCCATTCAGCGGTGTGTGAGCTATTACAGGAGCCTGCATTCGACCGCTGCCCTCGAAGGGAAGGGCATCAATGTCATCAACAGCCTGAATACCAGCATACTGGCAGGAAACAAGCTGTTCACTCACATGCTGCTTGTAAAAAATGGCGTACCCACCCCCTTCAGTGCCGTTGCGTTCTCGGAGGAGGCGGCCCTTGACTATTTAGACAAGAATGGATATCCGATGGTGCTCAAGCCCACCGTCGGAAGTTGGGGAAGGATGATCGCCCTGCTAAAAGATCGAGATTCCGCCGAAGGGATAATGGAAACTCGCGAAAAGATGTACCCAATATACCAGGTGTACTACCTCGAGGAATTTGTCAACAGGCCTCCCCGTGACATCAGGGCAATAATGGTAGGAGACTCGATAGTGGCAGCAATATACCGATATTCTGGAGAGGGCCAGTGGAAGACAAACATGGCCCTCGGGGGCAAGGCAGAGCCCCTGAAGGTGACCAAGGAGATGGAAGACATCTGCATCAAGGCAAAAAATGCTGTCCAAGGTCAGATAGTAGGGATAGATCTCATGGAGAGCAAAGACCGAGGATTGGTCGTGCACGAAGTCAACAACACAACGGAATACAAAAATACCGTAAGGGTTACTGGCGTAGATATACCGGCCTTGATGATAGATTACGCCAAACAGTCGAGAAAATAAGAATTGGACTCCTCAATCACCATTACACCAAGATTTTCAGTAAAGATGCTAGAGAAGGCTCTGAGGCTGTACACGCCATCGCTTTCCGAGAAGCCCCTGGCAGAATTCCTGGCCGACAAGTGTGATGATCTAGGTTTCGAGAATATTCGCATTGACGAGGTGGGGAACCTGATTGCGACCAAGGGTTCCGGCTCTCCGAAGATATTGCTTTGCGGTCACATGGACACTGTCCCTGGTAAGATCAAGGTTAGGAACGAAAACGGCCACATCTACGGGAGGGGGGCTTCGGATGCCAAGGCCCCTCTCATGGCAATGCTTCTAGCAGCAGCATCGCTCCAAAACAACAATGGAACGGTGGTCTTTGCAGCAGTTGTCGATGAGGAAGGTAATGCCACCGGGATCAAAAGCCTCGTCAAACAAAAGCTGGATATCGATTATGCGATATTTGGAGAACCAAGCAGCATAAGAAACATCACCATTGCCTACAAGGGCAGGATTGCCATCAACCTCAAGGTAAACGTAGGCGACAGCGCACATGCCAGCGCTCCTTGGCTTGCAAAAAACGCAATAGAGGAATCATACGTATTCACCAAGGCCATCAAAGATGAGCTTGAGGGAAACCAAGAAACCAAGCCCAAAAGCATGATGCTCACGGCCGTCCTTACAGAGATAAAGGGAGGTACCAGCCACAATGTCACGGCCGTGGAATGCGACGCTGTAATGGACATCAGGATCCCAGTGGATATGAATTGCAAGATGGTGGGAGAGAAGATTGCCACCACGGTTCAGGATGTGGCCAAGAAACAGGGTGTAAATGCATTTTATTCAATCCTTGACGAGACAGAGCCCTTTGAAGCACCCCACAGTTCTCCCCTTGTAAGAGCCCTAACCCTTGGAATACTAGATGTCGAAAAATCAAGGCCGCAGCTGATTAGGAAGACCGGGACTGGCGACATGAACATAATTGGGAACTCGTTGAATATACCCGTTGTAACATATGGTCCTGGCGACCCCCATGCCTCCCATACCATAGACGAGCGTGTGTCGACTGACGAGTATCTGCGAAGCATCGAGGTATTGAAGAGGATGCTTTACCACCTGAAGCGGCTGCATGACGGCCAGAAGAAAGCCTAATCACATACAAAACGAACATCAAAATATTCATCAGAACTAGCGGCGCTATGTTATGGTTTATCGGCCTTGGAATCTCAGGCATCGAAGGGGTCAGTCCTAGCACATCGAAAATCCTGAAAAATGCAGACGTTGTCTATTTTGAAAACTTTACCAGTCCAATTCCAAAAAGCGACCAGCTCAAGATAAGAAAGATGGCAAGAAGTAGGCTCAGGCTTGCACCCAGATGGCTGGTAGAGGACGGCAAGGCAATCCTTGCCGAGGCGAAGAAGAAGACCGTCGTACTACTGGCATATGGAGACCCCTACATTGCCACCACCCATATCGAGCTACGGACTAGGGCGGAGCTTCAAGGGATCAGGACAAGGACGGTTCATGCAGCCTCCGCCATTCCGTCACTTGTTGGCGAATGCGGCCTCCAATACTACAAAATTGGACGCCCGGTCACCATTATGAGGGAACAGCAAACCTGGAATACAGTTTACTCTACCATATACGAGAACCTAGTGCGAGGATTGCACAGCATACTCATCTTAGAATACAATAGTGATGAGGGCTTCTTTTTTGACCCAAAGGATGCAATTGCAGGCCTCCTCGCCATCGAGGGCGAGCAAAGAAGGAACGTAATTCAAGGATCCATGTTTGGCATCATAGCATCAAGAATAGGCTCAAAAAGCCAAGGCATTACAGCTGGTAAACTTTCAAGCCTTGCCAAAACAGGATTTGGAAAACCACCGCATACCATAATCATCCCTGGAAGAATGCACTTTACTGAGACCGATGCCCTCAAGGTTTTTGCAGATTGCATTGACGAGCCTTTCAGCAATTCATCAATACAGAAAATCTCAGACCAGATGCTAGCAAAATACGTTCCAAAGGCAAGAAAGGCGCTGGAGGAGGTAATTCGGATGTTCGGAGATGACAGTACCCAAAAGGCAATAATCGAAAACGCGCAGCTTTACATAGATGACGCTGAGAAGTTCCAAAGAGACGGAAAGGAAGAGTTGGCCGTCCTAAGCATTGGCTATGCAGAAGGACTCATTGATGCTCTACGCCTCTCAAAGGGAATAGACCCGTGGACATAGATTAATCAAGTGGTACAACCTCAGCTCTTGTGATATAATTGGACGCATTTGACAAGGAATTGATTTCAGCGTGCTATGTATCCTCACTGTCAGGCGAGGATCCAGTCGAGATAATCAGGAAAAAGTTGTCGCTAAATTCCGATTTTGTGCTGACAAGAATCGATGCTCTTGTAAAAAATGGATTTGTCGAGAAGGATAGGAGGATGCTGACAGAGCTCGGGAGAGGCTCCATAAGGATCGTCCTTGCCGGCGGGGTTTTTGACATCATACATCCAGGCCACATACACACCCTAAGGGGTGCCAAGGCCCTAGGGAACGTACTCGTAGTGGTAGTAGCTACCGACATTACTGCACAAAAAATGAAAAACCGCATTCCCCTCCACAACATGGACCTGAGGAAGGATCTTGTTAATTCGCTTTCAATGGTAGACCATGCAATGGTGGGTCACGAGGGCGACATATTCAAGACGGTGGCGCTGGTGCGACCAAATATCATCGCCTTGGGTTATGATCAGATACACCAGGAGAAATTCATCATCGACGGCTGCAAAAAGATTGGAGTAAACGTTTCCATTGCAAGACTGCAGTCACCCGTACCCGACATCAAGAGCTCAAAGATAGAAAACGATTACGGCAAGTCCATTCACGGCCTCTAATATCATTGCGGGGGCTTCGAAGGAACCCTGACACGTATTGTTATCTGCGAACCCGTGGCAAGCTTGGTCATCTTTTTTATGTTCTCCTTCGAAATCAACTCGATCACAGAATCGTCATGGTGTGTCCTTTCCAGCAGTATTAGAGCAGCCTCTACGCTGTTATTTACCCTAGCAGGATAACACTTGACCCAGCCATAAGACCTCTTCCCGTCCGAGAATCCGCTAACCATTATCGCAGGGTATGCATCAAGCGACCTCTTTGCCTCGATAAACTCCTTGTCCTTTAGCTTTACGTTAAGCGTCCCAGGAAATGGAACGTATCCAAGCTTTGACTTGAATTGCCGCGCATATCCCTTCATTGACATGTAGTATGCTCCCTCCCCCATGCCGGAGACAATCGTACCCTTAAACTCCACAAAGGATGGCGACGTCTCAAGACTTGATTTTAGCACGGAGAAAATCTTTGACATCTCCACATGGCCCTTGGTTGTAATCCTCACAGAGACCCTTTTTCCCGACCGCAGTCTCTCAATGTAGCCGTCGGACTCCAGCTCCAAGAGATGTTTTGAGGCTGCCTGTTGCGACCTGTGGATACTTTTTCCGAGAGAAGAAGTCGTGATAGGAACAAAGTTGTATCGTGCCCCCTTGGCAAAAAGTTCTGCAAGTGTAAGTATGTGTTGGAGCTTTAGTTCAAGCATTGGCTTTATGCGACGCCGAGCTCTGTAAATGTTTTCAGTATCAGGCCGTCGGTTGACTTGAGGTTAGCCATCCTGTGACCGATGACACACTCTATTCCAGCCTGTTTGGCAGAGTCTATGAGCCTCTGTGTTATAATCCCATCAAGCACCAGATATTTTATTCCTGAGCCTGGTGAAAGTTTTGAAACTACCTCGCTCACGGGCACCTTAAACACGCTATTGAGGCGGTCGTCCAGCGCAATTGCTTCAAGAGACTCGTTCAGATCCGGGAACACTTTTTTCGCAACGTTTGCAATCGGTTCATCCTTGGGGTTTTGAAGTTTTGGCTTGGAGGTCTCCTTTTTCATTTCCTCTGCAGTCTCTTTGAGGGTGTCGGCTATCTGGATTGGTGTAAGTTCCTCCACTTCCACTCCCTCTGGAGCCCTGTGAACGACATCTATGTTTACCATGGATTTCAATTCCTTGAGAATGAACCCTCCTGCTCTGTCACCATCAAGGAATGCAACCACCTTCTGCTTGGAATCGCAAAGCGACTTGATTGATTCATCAATTCTTGCACCCTCTATCGCAAGGGCGTTGTCAAACCCCGCTCGTAGCAGGTTGATAACATCCGCACGCCCCTCTACAAGAATCACCCAAGGCGAATCGAATATCCCAGAACCGCAGGCAAGTTTTTCCTTACCGAACGTTGTCAGTTTGCCGGAAGACGTGACCTCTTGAACGTCCTTGAGCATTTCTTCGCCTTCGCTGATGGTCTTTGTAGACCATTTTTGGACGATCTGTTTTGCCCTGTCCACGATCTCCTTTTTTTTTGCGGATCGGACATCCTCTATCGCCTCTAGCTTAAAGTGTGCCTGAAACGGTCCTACCTTGTCAATGCTTTCTATGGCAGCAGCAATAAGGGCGGCCGTATTGATGTCAGTGCTCATTGGAATAAGGGCGTCACCCTTTGTTTGATTAGTCGTGGTCGTAGCGTTGACTTCGATTCTCCCTACTTTGGAGACCTTCTGAAGTTCATTTAGGTTCATCTCTGGCCCAAGCAGTCCCTCTGTTTGGCCGAAGATTGCGCCTATGATATCGGCTTTTTCAACGAGTCCATCGACGTCAAAGCTGAGCTTAACGTGATACTTGACAATTCCTGTATATGGCAAATCATTAACTCCTTAATTTTTGATCAAATAAGGTTCGAAATGGGCAGATATAAGTGCTTATTGATAGCTAGATTTGTACACAGACAGGTCCTCAACGTGCCGGATCTTGCCCCTTGTAATAGCAATCAGTTTCCTTCGATATGAGAGATCTATCGCTACCCGATGCTCAAGTTGAGAAATGATCCTCCTTGTAAGGTATGCCCCCTTCCTGTCAGAATCAAGAAGCAATATGATGCGCTTGTGCCTAGAGGCCCAGTCTGCGAACTTTGCCAAACCCTTGAATTTATGGAACTGGCAGATCTTGCCAGAGAACCCCAAGCCGGCAAGGGCAGCCTCATCTTTCTTCCCTTCCACCACCACTACGCTGTCTCTTTTGGAGTTGAGATTCTTGATAAAATCTCGTACCGCCGAGGCCTCCGATTCGTCAATATCCACACATGCCATGGGAATTAAACATATTAAGCAATTTTCAAAAAATCAGCCATGTCAGAAATCCTCGTGGTTCAGAACAATAGGAATGAGGGCATTGCCAGCCTGGGTAGGCTTTTTGAAACTGATGGGTTTAGGCTAACGACGGTTCTTGCCAGAAATGAGCCCATCCCAGAGAAAGATTCCGATGCAATAATAATCCTGGGCGCTCCGGAGAGTGCAAACGATGATCTTGCCTACTTGAAGGAAGAGATGAGAATAATCCGAAAAGCCGTGGAAAAAAATACACCTGTTCTTGGCATATGCCTTGGTTCCCAGCTCATAGCAAAGGCCTTCGGGGCACGCGTTTATAGAGGCCCAAAGAAGGAGATAGGATTCTACCACGACATCGAGTTTGACAACAGTTCCAGATCCGGGCTGTTTCAAGGCATAAGGGATCCCGCTACAGTGTTCCATTGGCATGGCGATACGTTTGATCTGCCTCCAGGTGCAACCAGACTTGCGCATTCGAAAACATATGAGAATCAGGCCATAAAGATAGGGAGTGCGGTGGGGATACAGTTTCATCTGGAAGTAGATGAAACGACCATAAGGTTGTGGCTTGAAAAGTCCAGAGACGACCTAATTTCGGCCCCTGACACATCCGCAGAAAAGATAATCGAGTGCATCCCAAAGAACATGGATATCATTCAAGAAAACATGCGCATCTTTTACCGAAATTTCAAGTCGGAATTTGGCCTGTGACGGAGAGCAGTTCCATCGCCGCTGGAACAATGCGTACTTTGGCCGAGATCCGTAGTATCCATATATTATTTTCATAGAAATTTTTCAAGAAAACAAATTTGCTAGTATTTTGTACCATTTTGCCAAAAGTTTAATATAATGACATCAAGACTCGGATCTCGTCATGAGCTCAGTTACAAAAGTTTTCGAACAAACGATAGCGACCGATCATAAGGTAATAACCGAAGATCTATCAAAAGCAGTCCTGAAAAAGTATGGAATCAAGGTTCCAGGCTACGCCCTAGTGAGTAATGCCAAAGAGGCAACAAAGGCCGCCAAGAAACTTGGATACCCACTTGTCATGAAGGTAGTTTCGCCCCAAATCCTCCACAAGACAGATGTTGGCGGAGTGAAGGTTGGCCTGCAAAATGAGAAGGAGGTAAAGAAGGCATTCACCGACATGCATTCAAGACTCTCGAAGAAAAAGGGAGTCCAACTCAAGGGGATCCTTCTTGAAAAAATGGTCCCACAGGGTGTTGAATTAATAGTAGGGTTACAAAACGACCCGCAGTTCGGCCCAGTCATAATGGTAGGCCTCGGTGGCGTGCTAACCGAGATTTTCAAGGACGTAGCATTCAGGATGCTTCCGATTACTGTAGACGATGCAAAATCTATGCTTGCAGAGCTGAAAGGATCCAAGATACTGCAGGGGTACAGGGGAAGCAAGCCCATAGACCTCACCATGCTTGCCAAAGCCCTTGTCCAGATAGGAAAGATAGGCGTGGACAATGCGGCATATTTTGACAGCGTGGACTTCAACCCAATCGTAGTATATCCAAAATCATACTATGTCGTTGATGCCAAAATAATACTCAGGAAGGAGATGAAAAAGGATGCAATCTCCAAGGTACAGCCCAACATCGAGTTTATGGAGACCTTCTTCACGCCCAATTCTGTGGCTCTAGTTGGAGCTTCTGCTACGCCTGGAAAAGTTGGAAATTCCGTCCTTGACAGCCTTGCAAAACACGACTACAAAGGCAAGGTCTATCCCATCAACCCAAAGGCTGAAGAGATCCTTGGGATCAAGTGCTACCCAAGCTTGGAGGCGATCCAGGATCCAATAGACCTGGTAGTTATTTGTGTAGACCTCTCTGTGACGCCCCCTGTCCTTGAAACGTGCGCTAAGAAAGGAATCCACAATGTTGTGATAGTGTCCGGAGGAGGAAAAGAACTTGGAGGAGAAAGGGCCGGATTTGAGGCTGAGATAAAGAGGTTGTCAGAGCAGAACAAGATCAGAATCATCGGTCCAAACTGCATAGGCATGTTCAACGCGGCAAACCGACTTGATTGTGCCTTCCAGGGCCAGGCAAGAATGATCCGCGCACGGCAGGGTCCAGTCGCGCTGCTTTCCCAGAGCGGTACAATGGGCATCAGCTTCCTTGAAACTGCCGACACGTTTGGCCTCTCCAAAATGGTAAGCTATGGCAACAGGTCGGATGTTGACGAAGCCGACATGATATGGTATCTTGCAAATGATCCGGAGACCAAAGTAATCGCTCTTTATGTAGAGGGGTTTGGCGATGGTCGCAAATTCATTGAGACCGCAAAACGGGTCATGAATGAAAAGAAAAAACCAGTGGTGATATGGAAGAGCGGGAGGACCGCTCTTGGAGCAAAACAGGCTGCCTCACATACAGGCTCACTTGGCGGTTCTAACGCCATAATCATGGGGGCATTCAAGCAGGCAGGCATAGTGTCCGTGGACAGCTATCAAGAATTGGCATCAGTAGTCAAGGCGCTTGCATGGCAACCCGCGGCTAGCGGCCCAAGAGTCGGGCTGGTAAGCAACGGGGCAGGACCCATGATAGGGGCAATCGACCAATTCGAAAGATATGGCTTGGAGCTAGGCAGAGTTTCCGAGGCTACCCTGAAGGAGATGAAGGAGCATTATCCCGCGACCTACGTAATAGGAACAGGCAATCCAGTCGATGTCACCGGGGGTGCAAATGCCGATGATTACAGGTATGCCATCCAGAAGTTCATGGATGATCCCAATATCGACATCGTGATGCCGTGGTTCGTGTTCCAAGACGATCCCTTGGAGGAGACAATCATCGACTACCTCGGCGAGTTCTCAAAGCAGGGCAAAAAGCCAGTGCTGGTCGGAGGAAACGGAGGCCCCTATACCCAGAAGGTGTCAGGTCTAATTGAGAAGCACAAGGTTCCAGTCTACGACGACATTAGAAACTGGGTGGCAGCAGGGGCATCACTCCACCAGTGGGGAAGACACAAGCCTGACAAGGTTTAAGTTTCGCATGGTTTTGGAGTGTCTACATGTCTCTTGTTAACGTCTCAAAATCTGACGGGATTTGCACTGTAAAGATCAACAGGCCTGACAAACTCAATGCAATGAATATCGAGGTTGCAAACGACATAATCAAGGTGTTCAAAGAAATAGAGTCGGATGACGCCGTAAAGGTCGTCGTCCTTACCGGCGAAGGTGACAAGGCATTTTCTGCCGGTGCCGACATCGCATACATGTCGACGATTTCGCCAATCGAGGCAGAAGCATATGCAAAGGTAGGCCACCTTCTGACCACAACAGTGGAAAACTGCAGCAAACCAACTATTGCGGCCATCAATGGCTTCGCACTTGGAGGCGGCTGCGAGCTAGCCCTAGCATGCGACATCAGGATTGCTGCAGATACCGCAAAAATAGGCCAGCCCGAGGTAACAATAGGCGTTTGTCCAGGCTGGGGCGGAACGCAAAGACTCCAGAGGATAATAGGGATATCACAGGCAAAGGACCTGATATACACTGGCCGAATGATAAAATCTGACGAGGCCAAGGAAATGGGCCTAGTAAACAAGGTGGTCGAGCTAGCAAAGCTTGCCGAGGAGACAACGAGTTTCGCCAAGATGATTGCACAGAATTCAGCAATGGCCGTAAGGATGTCCAAGGTTGCAATAAACAAAGGCAGGAACTCCGACATCGATACCGGACTTGCCTTGGAACTTTACACATGGGGCCTCTGCTTTACCCACCCGGACCGAACTGAACGCATGACGGCTTTTGTTAACAAGTCGAAAAAGTAGATCTCCGACCCGCCTTCAGCGGATTCCGATTATGCCAGATAGGAAAAGGTTATTATAATTTAAAGGTCGAACATTACGTATGAGCAATACACAGGCAACAAAGCTGATAACAATCACGCCAAAGGCTGCCGAGAAGGTAACTGCTTTCATGAAGGAAGAGGCCGAAAAGCCCGACTTTCTGAGAGTCTACGTACAAGGCGGCGGATGCTCCGGGTTGTCTTACGGAATGGGCTTTGAGAAAAAGGCCGAAGAGGATGACCTTGTGATTGAGGAAAACGGCGTAAAGATGCTGGTTGACAGTTACAGTGCCGACTACCTCAAGGGTGCAAGCATTGACTACATCGAGAGCCTAATGGGAGCAGGATTCAAGATAAACAACCCGAACGTGACCAAGTCATGTTCTTGTGGACACTCCTTTAGCACGTCTTAGATTCCTATTCTTTACTTTTTATTTTCCGAAGGGTACTGCAGAGTATCTAGACCGTTATCAGGGTCATGGTGGAGAGCACATGTGGAACCTTCCGTATGTATCCCGTTATGGTTTTCTCAAGGACTGCAGAGTCCCCGCTCTCTATCTCCACGATAATGTCGTAGAGACCTAGGACGCCCGTGACGTTCTTTATGTCAGGCAGATCACGGAGTTTTTTTATTATTTGGGATTCTTTGCCAGTTTCGCAATGTATGGCCACAAATGCTTTGGTCATGTCGCGCTGAAATTCGCTTTTTAGGGCCAGAGACCCCTTGCTTCGTAGGCTTCCAAAACCCTGCCTACAGCAAGGACCATGCTTGCCTTCCTCATGTCTACGTTGTGCTTCTTTGAAAGGGCGTAGGTGTCGTTGAACCCCTTTACAATGTGGTGTTCCATCTTGCCTGCCACTTCGTCAAACGACCAGTAGTATCGCTGGAGGTTTTGCACCCACTCTAGGTACGATATGCATACCCCGCCAGAGTTTGCCAGGATATCTGGAATCACCATTATCTTGTTTTTGTAAAGTATCTCGTCGGCTTCCGGAGTCGTAGGACCGTTTGCGGCTTCGGCAACAATTTTGCATTCCATATCCTTTGCGATGGCCGGAGTAATCTGGTTTTCTAGCGCTGCCGGCACCAGCACGTCGCATGGCGTGGTGAGAAGTTCCTCTGTCGATACCTTCTTGCTTCCAGGATACCCGACCACGCTACCAGTGCGGGTCTTGAATTCCAAGACCTTCTTAGAGTCCAGACCCTTTGGATTAATTATGGACCCTTTCGAGTCGCTTACTGCAATTATCTTTGCCCCCATCTTCTCTATGTATTCCGCAGCGAAGGTTCCAGCATTACCATACCCCTGAATTACGACCTTTGCGCCCTTTAGCCTAAGCCCAATCTTCTTTGCGCCTTCCCTTACACAATATGATACGCCAAGACCTGTTGCAACGTTTCTTGCCTGTGATCCTCCCACCGGGATAGGCTTGCCGGTAATAACTGCAGGTTCTGCCTGGCCGTGCATCATGCTATAAACATCCATTATCTGAGCCATCTCCTTGCCAGTAGTGTAAACATCCGGTGCCGGAATGTCCTTGCCCGGACCTATAATCTCCGAAATGGCGTACGCATACCTTCGTGTCAGCCTCTCTTTCTCGCCAGCGGAGAGCCTCTTCGGATCACAAATTATGCCCCCCTTTCCACCCCCAAAGGGGACATCCACAATGGAACACTTCCAAGTCATCCACATGGAGAGTGCCTTTACTTCCTCGATTGTAACATCTGGATGGTACCTGATACCTCCCTTGAACGGCCCCCTGAAATCATTATGTTGAGATCTAAATGCAGTGAAGACCTTGATTCTTCCGTCGTCCATTTTTACGGGGAGAGAAACCGTCAGAACCTTTTTTGGGCTTGCAAGCATTTCGTGTATCCCCGGGTCAAGCTTCAAAATTTTTGCCGCAGACGCGAGTTGCTTGAGCGCGTTCTGCCATGGATCTATCTTGGTCAAACCCTATCCATATGTCTCACTAGGTATTGTATTTAAATTTGTTGAGAAAGATCGCGGCCTATTTCGCAGGCTGTCCGGAACCCCGGCTGTTGTCGTTGCCTGAAAGTTTGGAAGATATCTGGCTTCGCAAATCATCGTCAGTCTTGTTGGCACAGTCAATGCCAAGGGTCTTGGCCATGATCTCAAGCTTCTGCCTCTCAGAGGTTGCAGGCCCATCAATTGGAATCGGGTTAAATTCACCCCGCGCCCTTTGTATCTCCCCTTGTACGGTGCTTTTCGTTTTGTTAAATTCCCCCACTATTTTCCCGAGCTTTCGAGACGCCTCAGGCATGCGCTTTGTTCCAAGAAGCATCACGATGGCAACAAACGCTATCACTATCCAGTCATTCCCCATAATGGTAAGGGCAAAGTCCGTCACAGGAGATTTTTGTCCATTTCCGAAATTAAAGGTTTAGACTACTTGTATGCGGCAATTATGACTGCGCCCCCAAGCATCCCCTTGTCAAACTCCACTCTTTCGAACCTTTCAAGGAGAAGCAAGTTTAGATCCTTGTTCTTAGGCCAGACCTTGTACGTGTCATATAGCGCGGCAAATTTTAAACCCAGCCTGCCCCCCACGATTACGGCAAGTATTGGCAGGACTGCCCGCAGATAGAACGAAACTCCGGCGCGAATTACCGGGTTGTCAGGCTTGCCAAGGTCCACTATCACAAACCTGCCGCCTTTTTTTAAAACCCTGTGTGCCTCAGATATGGCAATCCGGAGGCTAATTGCATCACGCAATGAATATCCGCAGAGCACGGCATCAAAGTGTCCCTCTCCGAAAGGCATGTGCTCGAAAACGCCACATGTAAGCGACGGTGCGGTAGAAAAAAGCCTGCCAGTGTTCTTCAGCATTGGCCTGAGAGGATCATACAGGAAGATTTCCACCTCGCCCTCGCAAATTTTCATGGCAGTCTTTGACATGTTTCCAAATCCCGAGCCCGCGTCTAGTACCTTGTCCCCCCGTTTCACCCTCCCCCGTATGCCCCGTTCCCTGAATTCCCTGTCCTTTCCAAGGGAGATGAACGAGTTTACCCTGTCGTAAACAGGGATTATTTGCTCAAGAATGTCAAGTACCTGACCCCAGTTGCTTCCAAGACCCACACCTATCAAAAAAATGTGGCATATTATATGTCAATCAGGACTGGATCTCCGACAGGGCAGCACCGATTCCTTCCCGATATGACTTGTACTTGAAATTGCATATCCCAGAAATCTTTGTGTTTGATGCCCTAGTCGAGGTGGTTAGCAACGTAACAAAATCCGAACCAAGTGCAGCCTTTGCAAGAAATGCAGGTATCGCACCCGGCGTGGCAAGCCCGAGTTTGGAGCAGGTAAAATCCACAAAATCCGAAAACATGGCAGGGTTGGAATCGGTTATTACAAATGACTGGCTTGTCTGGTTTTTTTCCCCAATCGCAACAAGCGCCGACACTACATCGTCAACATGCACAAAACTCCGGTAATACTTCCCAGAGCCTAGGATCCTAAACGAGTTCCTGCGGAGCCTCTCAACCATCATTGATTTGAACCACCCCCCATCTCCATAAACATCCCCCAGATATGCCACCGTGAATGGAATGCCATACTGCAAGCAGTTTTCCTCGAGGAATTTTTGCGCCTCAAGCCTTATCTTGGCATATTCTGTGTTGGGCCGCAGTTCCGTGCTTTCGTCTATCACCTTGTCCCTTGTGTCACCAAACACCCCTAGGCCTGACACGTAGACAAAAGATCTGGCCTTGTCCTTCAATTTGCTGAACAGGTTTACCGTCCCGTCAAAGTTTACCTTTTTCTGCAGCCTCCTATCCTTCTCTCCGGGCCACAGCGATGCCAGGTGGTAGACCACCTCATAAGACTCGTCGAAATCAAAGTCTGGATAGGTCAGATCACCTATGACCGATTTTGTGGCCGCGCTCTTACCGGAGCGTATCAGGGCAGTGACGTCCCTTCCATCCCCCACCAGCCTCTGCACAAGTCTTGTTCCGATAAACCCAGTCCCGCCGGTCACCAGTATTGCCAATAAAACAACTGAAAGATTCCTGCTTAAAGGCTTGCCCGCAAGCGGAGTTTTACTTGTGACCAAAAATTAAATCAGCCGTCGGACTCCTGCCACTTGTTGCAGACATGCCCCAAATGCAAGGCAAAGATCGAGGTCCAGAGGACTTTTAATCAAAAGATATTGTTTACCTGCAACAGATGCAGGATAGAGGACATCATAGACTCCAAGAAGAGCCTGGACGAGGCATACCTCGAGTTTCTGCTCAGGTTTGACAGCGGTGAAATCCAATCGGGGTCGGAATCCAAGGACTCGCTTGAAAGGGAGGGCCTCCTACAAAGCGAGGACGGGATAAAAAAGATGGTGGGCTCGGCAAAGATAAGCGAGCTTACAAAATCTGTACTATATTCAAAGCGACACTATGTTTCAGACTTTAGGCCAATCTCGGAACCCGAACCCGAAACGGGGATGAGTGTTGACGATTCGGGGCTACACGAAGGAATCACATCGGTCCTCAAGGCAAAAGGGATCTCCAACTTTTACAAGTTTCAAGAAAACGCCATTCATGAGATAATGTCTGGAAGGAACGTGGTGATAACGGCCCCCACGGCTTCAGGTAAGACGGAGGCATTTGTAATCCCCATACTGCAAAAGATAGCGGATTCCAAGGTTCAGGGTACCGCGGTGCAGGCGCTCTTTGTTTATCCCACCAAGTCACTGTCCAGGGACCAGATGCCAAAAATAAGTGAGATGGCTCACAAAATGGCGATTAGGATATCAGTTTTTGACGGGGACACGGGCGAGGCTGAAAGGAGGGAAATATTGGAATCCCCCCCGCAGGTACTGATTACCAACTTTGATGTCCTGCACTACCACCTATGGCACAGGACAAGGTTTGCCTCACTGCTTAATTCCGTAAGGTTTCTCGCAGTAGACGAGGCCCACGTCTACTCTGGAATCTTCGGGTCAAACGTACATTACATCATAAAGAGGCTAAAGAGGGTCTGCCCCAAGATACAGTTTGTTGCATCCTCGGCAACGCTTGAAAATGCGCTTGCATTCTGCCAGGATCTTTTTGGCACAAAGATGTACCAAGTTACCGGCTCCGGTAAAAAAGGCAGGATTGAATTTTGCATGCTCTTCCCCTCGCTTACCACCCAGCGGGCACTCATGATAGACATTTTGAAAAAACTCACAACAAAAAAACACAAGACTCTGGTCTTCAACAATTCCCACCTCAACTCTGAACTTTTGGCCCTGCAGGCAAGGCGGCAGAAGGTGGACATCAAGGTGCATCGGGCAGGCCTGATGGCAAACTACCGAAGGTCGGTTGAAAAACTTTTCAAGGAAGACAAGCTTTCCGCAATTTCCGCCACTCCTACACTTGAGCTTGGAATCGATGTCGGAAATGTCGACGGCGTGATCTCCTCCACCATCCCCGTAAACCGACTTGTTCAGAGGATAGGGAGGGCCGCACGAAAGGGCCAAGACGGGCACGCCTTCCTAGTGCTTGGAAACGATCCGATATCCCAATACTACAAGAACCACCCAGGCGACTACTTTGAAGATACCGAGAAGGTGTACATAGACCCGAAAAACCCGTTCGTTGAAGAGTCCCAGGTCCTAGCCATGGCCTGTGATAAACCCCTAGCAAGGCACGAAATGCCAGAGCATGCGGAGGTAATCCAGAGGCACCTTGAAAACGGAAACCTCGAAGTGTTTGAAAACAGATACGTCCCTAACCTTACCAAGGCCAGGGACATTCTAGAAGACTATAGCATCAGGGGGATAGGCAAGTCTATTGACATCTACCTTAACGGCAAGAAGGTCGGAGACAGGATACTGCCCATTGCGCTCGAGGAGTTGCACCCCTCAGCAGTCTATTTCCTTGCGGGCACAAGGTACCGCGTAAAGGAGATCGGCTATCCGGAAACCATGGTAGCCAAGCTTGAACCGCTTCCCCGCGATTATCCCTACTACACAAAGGCGCTCACTGAGGAATGGCCCACCATTGAGACAATCTATGAGAGGCGAACTGCAGGAGGCGTCGAGGTGGCTTTTTGCAAGATGCACGTCCAAAAGCGTGTTTATGGCTATGCCAACCTAGAGCTAGGTCAGGAGGCAGCGCAGGGCCAGAAGATAATCCTAGAGAGGCCGCTTGACTATGACTTTGTTACAAAGGGCATAATCTTCAAGGCGCCAAGACCGCTTGCAGAGATCACCAAGTCGGAAAACGAAGAATACACGGAAGCAAGCGGCTACCATGCCACTGAGCACGTGGTCATAGAGGGCAGCAACATGATAACCGGCGGTGTTTCACAAGATCTCGGCGGAATATCCCTTGGCACCTCCGGTTTGATCTTTGTATACGACTCCGCAATCGGAGGAAATGGAGCAAGCAAGGCGCTATACGACAGGCTGGAAAAGGCATTCGAGCGAAGCCTACATATCGTAAAGGAGTGCCCTTGCAAAAACGAATCCGGGTGCCCACGTTGCACATTTTCATACAGGTGCGGCAACAACAACGAATACCTTCACAAGGCAGCATCGGCGGAAGTCTTGCAAAGAATCATGGACGGCGAGAAGACGGAGATAACAGAGCCATCCGAAGGGGACAGGCCGCTAGTCTAGCGGTCCCGGTTAATCCCCAAAGGCCTTGCGTGTATGCAAATTTCCCAACCCCGGCAAATAAGTAGAAATTATTAATGCGGTTCAAGATTGACAGTTATGGAAAAGGTAGCCATTGTGACAGGAAGCTCAAGCGGCATCGGGTTTGAAACCGCACTTGCCCTGGCAAGGGAGGGATACCGCACCTACGCCACAATGCGCGACACCAAGAAGGGGGGAAGAATACTAGAGGTGGCAAAAAAGGAGAACTTGGTAATCGAGGTTCTCGAGATGGATGTTGACAGGGAGGACACCATCAGGAATGCCATAGGCAAGGTAATCCAGGAAGGAAAAAGGGTAGATGTCCTTGTCAACAACGCCGGGTACTTCCTCGTGGGCTGCCTAGAAGACCTCGCCATCAGCGAGATAAAAGCCCAGTTTGAAACGAATTTTTTCGGCATAGTGAGGACAATCCAGCAGGTCCTTCCCACCATGAGGTCGCAAAAGTCAGGGATCATCGTAAACATAAGTTCCGTGGCTGGCAGGATAGGCTTTCCCGTTACTCCAGCTTATATCAGCTCAAAATTTGCCCTTGAGGGCCTAAGCGAATCAATGAGGTACGAGCTTGCTCCGTTTGGGATCAGGACCATAATAATAGAGCCCGGCGTTGTTAAGACCAACCTGTTCGCATCCCTAAAGAAAGCCTCCAAGGCTGACTCGGTCTACAAGGAGATAACCGAAAAGGTACTCCAAGGGCTGAACATGATGTGTGAGATGGGGACACCGCCGCAGGAGGTCGCAAGGACCATCATCAATGCCATAAGGTCCGAAAACCCGCTTCCTCGCTATCCAGTAGGAAATGACGCGGTGATGTTCCTTGAGGCAAAAAAGGCCAAGACCGACATTGAGTTTGAAAATTACATAAAAAAGGAACTCTACGACTAAATCTTTTCCACATATAAGAGATTTCCGACTTCTTATTCATTATAAATTCAAATAATTTGAAGGATTTTTATATTATTTTTGAATAGATTGATATAAGTCGGAAAGTCAATTTTTGTCAAAGTCAACAGATTTAGGTTCAGAAAATGGGTGATATTGAAAATGAAGTGGAAGACATTACAACATAATGGCATAGCATTCCCACCTCCGTTTGAATCAAAGGGGATAGTTATCAAGATAAAGGGTGACAAGGTGCCCCTTAGCCTCGACGCCGAGGAGATGGCCTACCAGTGGGCAAAAAAGAAGGACACCCCGTACGTCAAGGATGCAGTCTTCCAGAAGAACTTCCATGAGGCCTTTGCAAAGGCGCTACCGGACAAGTACAGAAAAGTGAGTTTTTCCGAAATCGATTTTTCAGATGCGTTCAGGCTGGTAGACAAGGAGAATGACGCCAAGGTGCTGGTAACAAAGGAGGAAAAGAAGAAGATCGCAGCCACAAGGAAGGAAATGAAGGAGAAAATGAAGGCAATATACGGAAAGGCCATGATGGACGGAAAAGAGGTTGACGTCGCCAATTGGATGGCTGAGCCTCCGGGGCTCTTCATTGGACGGGGCGACCACCCATTAAGAGGAAGTTGGAAACCCAGAATCACCGAGAAGGATGTCACCTTAAACCTTGGCAAGGGGGCAAAGGTGCCTCCAGGCAACTGGGGGTCCATAATTCATGAGCAGGACTTTATGTGGTTGGCAAGCTGGGAGGACAAGCTTACCAGTAAGCGAAAGTACGTTTGGCTCTCAGACACGTCAGACCTGAAGCAGGCCCGTGACCGTATGAAATACGAAAAGGCCAACAAGGTATTGTCAGATATAGACGCGGTAATAGGCAAATTGCGTGCAAGATTATCAGACAAGGACGAAAAGGTCAGGAAGATGGCCACAGTGAGTTATTTGATTTACAAAACAGCCATGAGGGTGGGAGACGAAAAGGACAAGGATGAGGCGGACACTGTGGGTGCGACTACGCTCAGGGTGGAGCATGTAAAGCTAAAACCCAATGTGATGGAATTTGACTTCCTAGGAAAAGACAGCGTGAGGTGGCAGAAGCCTTTGCCCATCGGCGAGCAGGACAAGGTATTCTATGAAAACATCAGGAGGCTTTTAGAGAAGAAGAAGCCCGATGACAAAATATTTGACGAAATTACATCTAGACATGTCAATGAATTTCTCGGAAGCATAGTCAAGGGCCTTACTGCAAAGGTATTCAGGACATACCTTGCCACAACAGTGGTAAGAAATTACCTCAAGAAGGTCGAAGATCTAAATTCAAAGTCTGAGAACCTCAAGATATATCATGCCAGGCTTGCCAATTTGGAAGCCGCAGTAACATGCAACCACAAGCGGACGATACCCAAGAACTTCGAGGAATCCCTCCAGAAAAAGAAGGAGGCCCTCAAGAAGATAAGGGAGTCAACCACCAAGACTGACAAACAGGCGGAAAAACAGAAGTTGAGAGAGGAAAAAATGAAGCTTGCCATAGAGCTAGTCGAGAAGACCAGGGATTACAACTTGGGCACCTCCCTACGCAACTACATAGATCCAAGGGTGGTCAAAGCATGGTCTGACAGTGTTGGCCTAGACTGGCAGAAACTCTACACCAGCGCACTGCAGAAGAAATTCCAGTGGATGACAAAGGATCCCATCACATGGAAGGACATCTCAAAGCGATACTCAGGTGCACAGGCGTAGCCTGCGGCCTTTCCGCATATTGAATACGGGCTGACTGGATTATTCCAGATTGCAACTAACACCATGGCATACAATGACGCCTTTTTGATTCATTCAGAAAAACGCAGCACAAAGGTGTTTTTATTGAATTTCACTTCAATTTTTTTGTTGAATAACTCTTGGAATATGTATTCAAGCACGGTTTTGTTATACAACGACCAGTTTTTGCCAAGTTCGTGCTTCATGACATAGGTATGGACCCCATTGTCTGACATGTGGCTCACCTGTACTGAGGAGTTTACCATCTGTACCTCATACCAAGACATGAAGGAATCAGCGTCAACCTCGCCTTTCATGAACAATGCAACGTCACGTATCTCATCCTTACCCATTGTGCTTGCAATCTCTATGACTTCCTTTTCCTTCAGATTTTCAAAAATTTTAACAAATACCGATTTGTTCAGGCTGACCATGCCTATCCGTGGTTGGTAAATGTCCCATTCGAGGAATCTCTTCATGGCTTGGGTTGCAAGCGTGTTTGTGCTTACTTGGTGCTCTTTTGCCTCCGTTTGCAGTTTTTCTATGAGATCCTCATCAAAACGGAAGGTGATAGTTGCGGTCTTTTTTCTCGGAGCCTCGACATCATGCATGGATAAAATTGTACTTTTGAATATTTAAGAAATGATGAACTTGGTGCATCACAGGTTTGTCTTACATTGTATACCCAGATCCTTTATTGTTGAATCTCCAAATGGAAGTATGGTTGAAATCAAGGTCAAGGTGCAGATAGACGCACCCCTCGAAAAGGTGTGGGATGTAATATCCAATGTGAACGATGACCCCAAGTTCTGGACGCTTATGAAGGCCATCAGGAACACCTCGAAAAGCGAGAAGGAGGTAACTCGAGAGATCACATTAGGAAAAACGGAGAAATGTGCTCAGACCATAACCTTTTCACCAAGAGAATCAATGCGCGTTCTTTGGACAAAAGGCGTGATAAAAGGTACGAAGGATTTCGTCTTGACACCTTTGGGAAAGGGAACCCTGCTTGAAATAAACATGGATTATACCATCTCCGGTCCGGCGAAGTTCTTTCCAGGGAGGGTAACAGACGAGTTGCACATGGAAGCGGAGATAGCTGCGGACTTGATAAAAGAGAAGGCGGAAGGAAGGCCACACCAAATCCCCATGGAGGAAAGAAAGATGTGGGCCGACCTAATCCGTGGATAGGCTCTAATGTTTTGGCAGGGCCAACGCTTCAGAGTTAATTAATCTCACCGCTTGCATTATGGAAAATCATGCCAATTTCCAGATGGTGTTTTTTACGCTGGCATTTTTCAAGCTACATTTAATTGCATGTGGAATTTAGGCGTAACTTATGCCGGGGTAGCTCAGCCTGGCCTAGAGTGCCAGTCCACATAAAGGGTAATACTCATAATCTGGAGGTCGTGGGTTCGAAACCCACCCCCGGTATACATTTTTTTTAACTCGGCCATCCCAAACCTCAGTTCAGATTCAATAAATCCATCTCAAATGAGGTGAAAGAGCCCCACCATGCCGGTACCTAGATGGATGCGATATGGGGCGCCAAATTCTTTGCATGGTCTTTCATTTTCAACCTTTTTCCACAACCGAAAGCCGCCATGCAAGAAAGGGAGTATGCGCTCCTTTTCCGACACCCGGGCTCCGTTCTGGTGCGGATTTTTTGACATGGGTGATATTAGATGAAATTACATATAGAATACCATTCAAATTTTCAAAGCTAAAAATCAGGAATGAGAAAGGATCCAGATGTTAAATACAACTCCTTGGACTCCAGTTGCCCGCAGAATTTGCCTAAACAATGATTGCCCTTTTCTGTGTTCCACCATCTTCTCGACTAGATTATGGACAGATTATCATATTTGATAATCTTGAATTCCCTCTTATCTTTGTCTGCCCCTTCATATACCGCATGTCAATATCAAGGAGCCTTGAGTACAGGTTCGCCTCAGAGATATCCCTCATTGCCGGGTGTCTGATATTCATAGCTTCGCTGTTTTCATTCCGACACCTGACTTTCTTTCCAGACGTCAGATGGATGGTGGGTCCACAACTTATGGGTCATCTTTTCATCATGACAGTCCTGGGCCTTGCCAGCGGCATAATAATAATAGTAAGCGCAGTATTGATGTACGAACAACCCCAACACATTAGAAAATTGGGCGTGTTAATCTGGATTTTCTCAGGTCTTAGCTTTTTTGGAAGTGCTGGTTTTATCATAGGAGGAGTTCTCGGGGTAATAGGCGGATTCCTTGCCGTTACAAAGGGGATCACCTTTTTCGGTTCAAAATAGGGCTACTTTACTACAAGTACTGGAATCTTAGACCTATGCACAACCATGTTGGTAACGCTGCCGAGGAATGCCTCCTTAATCGCGCTCATGCCTCTTGAGCTCATTACAATGAGGTCAAATTTCTTATAAGAGGCAAATTCAGTTATCTCCCAAGCCTCGTTCCCATACAAGATTTTTTCATAGAACACAATACCATTTTGCGCAGAGATTGTTTTTGCGCGTAGCATGAATTTTTTTGCCTCCTTTTCACTCTCCTGTTTTAGCGATGTCAGAAGCCTCCCGAGATTAATGGTGTAAAGCGGTATCACGCACAAGCCGGTAACTGTAGCGTTACATTGTCTGGCCAAGTATATGGCCTCATTGAGACCTTTGAACGAATTCTTGGAGCCGTCAAGAGGGACAAGTATTTTTTTAATTTTAGTCTGCATCGCTGATACCTTCTGTGGTTTGTTTTTTCAAGTCTATAATGTTTTTCATATGTGCCATTTCCCAGCATATTCCTTAAAAACCCACATTTAGTTATCAGAAATGGAATTCAAAGTTCGCTTTAAATGAATTGACGATAATTTTTCACTGTGTTTGATCATATCATGGTACCCTATGATAAATCCGAGCCTGCAACCAGGGCATTAGAAATTGCGAAGGATTTGGCAAAAAAATACAGTTCAAAACTTAGCGTCATTACCTGCATTCCCCTGAATTTTGATTATTCCGGCGATGGAATACCGTATGTTGAAACCATAAAGCTTCTAAAGCAATCCGCGTCATATTCGCTCTCCAAGCTGGAAGAAGGAATGAGGGAAGAGAAGATCCCCTACGATTTGAAGGTGATAGAGGGGTTTTCCGTTATCGAAGCCCTCATTTCATACGCAGAAATGCACCATGTAGACCTAATAGTAATGGGATCTCGCGGCCTTGGAGGGTTTAAGAAATTGCTTCTTGGAAGCATCGCAAGCGGTGTATCACAGCATTCCAATTGTCCGCTTTTGATAGTAAAATAGGGAAGCGCCCTCGCGCATGGATTGTTATCATGAATGATATTCTACCTCCCGGATAAATTAAAAGGAAGAGTAATCTACTTTCATGCCCAGAAATCAAAAGATTTCTCCAGAGGATGCCAAGAATAGCAAGGGATTGACGGAAGCACCTCAGGTTATACTGCGGGTCGAAAATTTGACAAAGGTTTACCCATCTGTTTCTGGGAAGGTGTTGGCATTATCTAATATCAACCTCGTTGTGAGGGGAGGCGAGTTTGTTTCCATCCTAGGTCCCTCCGGAAGCGGCAAGTCTACTCTGCTTTACATGATAGGGGCGTTAGACAGGCCCACCACCGGCAAGGTATACATCAACGGCGTCGACATATTTTCACTCAGTGATTCTGAGATTGCAACCGTAAGGAACAGGATGATAGGTTATATCTTCCAGTCTTACAACCTCATAAACAGGTCTCCCGTCCTGAAGAACGTAGAAATGCCTGAGATAATAGCAGGCATGTCTCATGCCGAGGCGGATCTTAGGGCGTTGAGGATAATGAAGGCATTGGGAATTGACGAGAAGGCGCAGCAGAAGGCTGTAAACCTGAGTGGCGGGCAACAGCAAAGAGTTGCCATTGCAAGGGCCCTTTCAAACAATCCCTCCATAATTCTTGCGGACGAGCCCACTGGAAACCTCGATACAAAGACCGGTGGCGAGGTTTTTGACCTTCTAAGGCGTCTCTCACGGGAGTTTGGGAGGACAATAATAGTTGTGACTCACGATCCGGAACTTGCGGAAAGGACTGACAGGTCCATCTTCATAAGAGATGGAAGGGTTGAGAGGGAGACATACCACAGGCAAGATTCATCTAACTAGCATCACTGCAATCTTTGATTTCTGCAGTACATAGTTTGACACACTCCCAAGGAATATCTTTTTAAAAGTTCCAAGACCTCTAGCTCCTATCACAATCAGGTCTATGTTTCGCATATTTGAGTAATCCAAGATAGAGTGCCCGGGATCACCTTCCAAAATCCTACTGTGAAACTGGACACCGTTCCTTTCAGCAAGTTTTCTTGCCCGAAGGATGAAGGGAGGCTCTTTCCCTTCCTGTTTACGAGTTGTTCTCGGAGCCTTTTGATGGGAGTGGATTACATGAATTGCAGTAAGCGTCGCCTCATGCTCTCTTGCAAGATGGATGGCGGTATCCAAGCTCCGCTGTGAATTGCTAGAGCCGTCAAGCGGAGCCAGGATGTTCTTGATGGGTCTTTCGCTCATCTCAACATGTTATCCTTCCAAAAAAAGCAACCGTCTCACCATCTTTGTCACATCGCAATGGTTTTCCCGACTCTTCCTCGGGTGAAAGAGAATATACCACCTTCGGATGAAATTCTATGACATCTGGTTTCTTGTTCTGGCTTAGGCGCTCAAAAACCTTTGAGGAGGTCTTACCCGTTACTGAGCGAGATATTGATTCAGTTATCCTTTTTTTGCGTAACTCATCGGTTATGGTGCTTACCTTTCCCTTCATCTGGAAACCTAGCAGTTTTTCTTTGTCAAACACCGCCACGCTAATCCAAGGTATGACTTGAAAATTTCCCTGTGACTTGTGCTTGAAAAAGTCAAGCCAGTAGACTACATCGTCGGCGAAGTAAAAGGCAGTCCTTGGAGAGACATTTGCTACTCCATTTGGGTCGACTGATCCTATCACTATGAACTTTTGGTCTTTGAGCATCTTGCGTAAATCCTCTGGTATTGTTACCATGTTTTCCCTTCCAACCCTTTCAATTAAAACATAATGTGTGATTCTCTTGGTTGATAATCTTCATTTTTATTATATAAGATAGAATGGACTAGAATTATGTGAAAATAGTTTTAGCGATTCTGGTTACGTTTTTTACAATTTCTGCGCTCTGCAGTATTTCCTATGCAAGTGCTGCCTTTGACATGTCAGGCAGTGGTGCCGCGGTGACCGGCGGCAATTCTCCCCAAGTCTACCAATCCATCATGAGGTTGTCACTTGGGGGTACATCCACAATCGAAAGAGGGACGTTCCTCATCTATGGGAACGATACATTTCTCCACGCATTTATGGTGCCACAGCAGTGGTCTTTTTCTTACGGTCCCGACGGTTCCTTCCATGGCCAAGGTCCTATCAAAACGATGGGGGGACAGTACTTTAACTTGACACTTGACGGCAACAGGGCATACGCCACAAACACGTCATCCCTTTGGAAGGTCAGCGCCGACATGCAAGGCCCCAACGTAGACATGATACTCAATTACTTGGCAATTGGCAGGGATCCGCTTCCCACAGTTGATGTAACCCAAAATGCCACGGTAATCATCCCAAACGGCAACTCTGCCATTGCCAACAAGGCCTTCTACCTCCCGCTAAACTTGGAGGTTATGAGGGGGACCACCGTGACATGGCAAAACGAGGACAACATCGGCCATGTCATACAGAGTCAGGACGGGCACGGCAACCTTGTATCTCTCTACAATAGCGGGATACTGAATACTGGCGATACATTCAGCTACAAGTTCGTAAAACCCGGCACCTACTATTATTTCTGCACCATCCACCCCTGGAGAACGGGCGTGGTAACGGTTTCCTAGGAACTCTTTTCATGCCTTTTTCGAAAGTGAAAACATCCGCCCTGTATCCGTGGTCAGATTAGCCGAGTTCCATCACTGAAAATTAACTTTATCTAATATATGCAGTGACCATAGTAGTGGCTTTAGTTGTTCCTTAAGGCAGATATTCTAGGCATTGAATCGGGGGGAAAACCCATCGTATTCCTCAACAAGTCTGATGCTGACGAAATAGGGATAAGGGCATCAGGCAGAATTACCATAACCTTCAAGAAAAAACCGGTAACTTCCATAGTCAATACCACGACATCAGTCAAGCGTGGAATCATAGGGGTAAACGAGGAAGTAAGACAGACCCTGGGCATAAAGCAGAACTCCCTAGTGGATGTCGATATTGCGCCATTTCCAAAATCCCTGCAATACATACACAACAAATTGACCGGTAGAAGGCTTGGGTTTGACGAGATTTCCGAGATTGTGAGGGACGTCGTACAGGGAAACTTGAATGAGAATGAAATCTCGGCTTTTGTTACCGCACTCAGCATGCAAGGGCTTGACCTTGATGAGGCTACGGGGCTTGCCCTATCAATGGTTGATACCGGAAAACAGCTCAACCTAAGGAAGAAGATGATAGTCGACAAACACAGTATTGGGGGAGTACCGGGCGACAAAACCACGCTTTTAGTTGTTCCCATCATAGCATCACTAGGCCTTACGATCCCAAAAGTTTCATCTAGAGCGATTACTTCAGCCGGTGGAACAGCAGACAGGGCGGAAGCCCTGATGCCCGTAGATCTCAAAATATCAGAGATGGAACGCGTCGTCCGAAGGAGCAACGGATGCATAATCTGGGGAGGCTCACTTGAGCTCGCACCGGCAGACGACATTTTTGTTAGGAGTGAATATTCCCTCTACATAGACCCCTTATTACTGCCCTCCATCATGAGCAAAAAGAAGGCAGTCAACACTAAGCATCTTGTCATCGACATTCCAACTGGCAGGGGTGCCAAAATGCAGACGGTTGGAGAGTCGGACTTTCTGGCCAAGGAACTTATCGAAGTAGGAAGAAGGCTTGGGATTCACACCCAGTGCGTGCTAACAAATGGTGACAAGCCCATAGGATATGCAATCGGACCGTCGCTCGAGGCTAGGGAGGCATTGTCAGTGCTCATGAACCGCGCAGTTGTGCCTGATTTGACGGACAAGGTCTGCCACATTGCAGGTAGCATACTTGAGATGGCTGGGAGGAGGAATGGTTACCAACTAGCAAGAGAGGCCCTCCGCTCTGGAAGGGCCGAGGCAAAGATGCGAGAAATAATAGGATTGCAGGGAGGCAACACGAAGATAAGAATCGATGACTTTGCAATAGGCCAAGAACGGGAGAAGATCATGGCTGGAAAGACAGGACATGTCTTATGGATGGACAATGTTGCGTTGATTGAGCTTGCACGGGCTGCAGGGGCTCCCAAAGACAAGGGTGCAGGGATATTCTTCAACAAGAAGGTTGGCGACAAGGTAAGATCAGGTGATGTCATATACACCGTATTTTCGGAAAAGGCTCGCAAGTTGTCAAGGGCCCTAGAGATTGTCAAGGATTCAGCGCCCATTGGGATTGGCGAATATCATGAGATGTTCATTCACAAGGTAAAAGAACCTTCACCGGTGAAGAGATCCTTCGTGATGGAAAGGTAGTTTTTGATTGAAGACAATAGTGCAGATAACAGAGGATATAGAGAATTTTAAGGTTCAGGGGGCAAACCAGATCGCCCTTTACGGATTATCGTTCCTAAGGAAGGTAGCAGTCAGAGAGGGATTTGGTCCCAGGTTCTCCGCCGCGACCAAACGCCTTGAGAAGACAAGATCCACGGCAGTTGTCCTTCATAACTGCCTTGAGATCATCAAATCGTCCCCAAAAATTTCAACTATAGATTCGCTCATTGATACGCTAACGACTGCAGGTAAAAGGGAGTCGATATATTCGGATAAAATAATCAAGCCAGGTTCAAAAATCATGACATATTGTCATTCTGGGGAGGCAATGTCTTTTATCAAACATGCACGGACTGCCCATAAGAATAAGATCTCCGTGATTGCATGCAAGACAGAGCCCCTTGAACAGGGAGTCACTACCGCAAAAGAGTTGTCTGCAGTAGGCATACCCGTAACCCTGATTGATGACAACGCAGCGGGGTTTTTCATAAACGAGGTGGACATGGTCATAGTTGGCGCAGATGCCCTCAGAAGGGAGGGAGTAGTAAACAAGATAGGAACCTCGCTTCTTGCGCAGGCAGCGGCCGGAGCATCAACACCGCTATATGTTGTAGCAAATTCGCTCAAAATCGACCACAGAAGGTCGTTTAGAATAGAGGAAAGGCCTGCAACCGAGGTGCTGCCAAAGAAAGGACTGAGGAAGATAAAGGTACGAAACCCCGCCTTTGATATCACCCCATGGCAATTTGTAACGATGCTTGTAAATGAAAATGGTATTTTTACAGGAAAACAATTTGTGATCTTATTATGAAAACAGACTGGTATCGCGATTTTGTGGATTTGAAATACAGACCAAGCAGCACAGATCTTGTCTGCCTCTTCAGGTTTGAACCTTCCAATGTGTCGCGCACCGAGGCTGCAGGCAGGATAGCCTCCGAGAGCTCAGCAGGCACTTGGACGACCCTTTCCAAACTTCCGCGTAAGATTGAGGGCGTAATGGCAAGATCGTTTGAAATCATGGGAAACCATGTGAAGGTCGCGTACCCTCTAGAAATATGGGAGCCGGGGAATGTTCCCCAGTTGCTCAGCGGCATTGCTGGCAACATTTTTGGCATGAAGGCTCTCGAAAATCTGAGGCTTGTGGATGTATCGCTTCCTGCTAGATATACCAGCCACTTCAGGGGTCCGGAATTTGGCATAGAGGGACTACGAAGAATCCTGAAGGTGAGAAGAAGGCCGATAACAGGAGCGGTGGCAAAACCCAAGATAGGCTGGAGTGCCGAGGAGCACGCCAGAATTGCCTATGAGACATGGGTGGGAGGATTTGACCTAGTCAAGGACGACGAGAACCTTACCTCAGCGTCGTTTAACAGATTCGAAAACCGCGTAAGATTATGCTCCAGAATGCGCGACAGGGCCGAAAAGGAAACGGGTCTGAGAAAGTCCGCCCTCATAAACATAACGGGTGAAACGAATACAATGGTCGGCCGCGCCAGATTTCTCCATGATCATGGTTTTGAGTATGCCATGATAGACGTTGTTACGGTAGGATTTGCCGCACTGCAGACCTTGCGCGAAATATGCCATGATTACAAAATGGCAATACATGCCCACAGGGCGATGCATGCCGCTCTAGACAGAAACCCAGAGCATGGCGTCTCAATGTTAGTGCTTGCCAAGGTTTGTCGCATGATAGGCGTGGATCAGATCCATGTGGGGACCGTCCTAGGAAAACTTGTTGGAAGCCGGAAGGAGATCATAGACATTCGGGACGGAATTACTAGAACACGCATTTCTTCTCGTCGCAACGAGATACTGAAACAGAATTGGGGGATGACAAAGGCTACCTTACCCGTATCCTCTGGAGGGTTACATCCGGGTATTATTCCAGATGTCCTGAAAATAATGGGAAATGATATTGCGTTATTAGTAAGCGGCGGAATACATGGACATCCCAGTGGAACACGTGCAGGAGCAACGGCTGCGATGCAGGCCATCAATGCAACAATGCAAAACACACCATTAAGAGAATATGCCACAGCCCATAAAGAATTGAGGGAGGCTCTGGAAAAGTGGGGCAGGCTCAGGCCACAATGATTTCCCTCAAGATGGTACAGATCCCCCTAAAGAGGTTCCGAGAATGATTCGTTTACGAATTAATCCATATCCAAATGAAGTTCCAATTTGGACGCGGCGTCATATATCCTTCTTGCATTCTTGAGAAAATCCTGCTGATTCCCATATTTGGCGTTCTTCAGCATAACGTTCACAGTTTCTTTTATCACAAATATCTGCCTCTTCAAGAAATCCTTATCGGAGACAGATTTTTCCTTGTCCTTTCTTGGTTCGACATGTACCATGGGTTTACTCACCATTTTCAGATATTAAAAAAGACATTACGATTGTCAGTAATGAGAACATTTTAGGAAAAATGGTTTTGTTCCTAATTTTTCTGCTCTGAATTAGGAACTATTTCGACATCAAGTGTGCCATTTCCAAAACATGTTACAATGGACTTGACCTTAGCCTTGTACAGAAAGTACTTTTTTCCATCTTGGCTGATTGAACCTGAGATGCCAAGCAGCTTGTTGTGGTGCAGGAACTGTATCCTCCTATACGTGGTGCTTATCGGAATGCCGCATTCTGCGCTCAGATCGATTGTTGATTTTGGCATTTCAAGTGTTGACTCCAGTATGGCACGGGAATACTTGTCCGCAAGGACCTCGAGGAGGACGTCTTTTGCCGTATCTTCTTGTACGGGTCTTGTTTGTAGTAAGACTTGCATACCAGTAGTATCCAAGTGATTGTTATAACCAGTAGGAATACGTTGCACGGCAGTGCATGTGAATGGAGCCAGATTCGTGCCTGATGCCTTATTTTACGACCAAAACGTTGGTCCTTGACGTGTGCAGGACTCCCATGGAAATGCTGCCTAGCAACATTTCCCTGAAGGGGCCCAGCCCACGGGCTCCCATGACGACCAGGTCAAACCTTCCTTGCCTTATAGATTCGCCAATCACAGATTTTGGTTCCCCATAGACTATTTTTTTGTGGAACAATATGCCCCTTTTTGCGCAGGCACTCTCCGCCGTGTCCATCAGACTGTCGGCATCCTTAAACAGCCTAGTTTTAAGTGGGATAATCATCTCAGCAAGGGTCCTAGGATAGGCGGAAATGACATGCAGACCGGTTATCGTTGCATGGCATTGCCTGGCTAGCAAGATTGCCTCCTCTAGTGCCCTAAAGGACGATTTAGAACCATCGAATAGCACGAGAATTTTTTGGATTTTCTTCCTTGTCACACACCGTTTTGGTCTGCTATGGATTTAAGATTCTGCCACATTCCCATGCATGGTAACAAAACTCGTTCGCTGCCGGGTTTTCCTAATTAAGCATGGCGTAATTATCATGCCTAAAATTCACGGATTGTCTTTTATAGTGATGCCAACAAGAGGTACTGAGAAGAGTGTCAAGATGAGTTCAAGCCAAATAATGTATGAGAAGCTGAAAAATGTCAGAGAGGCAAAAATAAAATCAATTCTAAGACCTGCCGCTACCGTGGATCCCAGCTCGTCCATATCAAAAACTATTGACATGATGCTATCCACTAACTCCTATGACGTCTTTAGTTCGAAAGGAAAGGACGTGTTGACTGCAAATGCCAGGGACATGTTAAACGTAAGAGATGTTTCAAATCCCGTATCGGCCATGTTGTACAAAACCAGAAAAATATCGAGAAACGACACGGTAGGAAGTGCGGCCACAATCATATCACACTATAGAACTCGATCCGTCCCCGTAATAGAGGACGGCGAACTGGTAGGACAGGTATATGCAAAGGACATTGTTTCACTCTTAGGTAAACAGGAACTCGACTGGGTCGCTGCAAACAGCATCCTAGTACCGAATCCAATCACAGTTAAGAGTAGTGATCCCCTTGCCACCGCGAGGAAGACCATGATGACGATGAGAATCGACCACCTCCCAGTTGTACGCTCAGGAAAGGTTTCACAGGTATTGACCTCCATGCATCTCCTGCAAGCACTCAAACCCGGACAGAGGATCGGCATGGGCCTAAGGGGTCTCAACATCCTGAAAAGGTTTGAATCCCCCATAGGAAACCTCGGGAGTACACGCGTGCCCAACCTCGCAACGAATGCCCCTCTAAGTCAAGTGGTAGATAACATGCTTAAGGCGGATTCGACCTGCTGCCTACTGACCCTATGGGACGACCTCCATGGAATAATCACCTACAAGGATTTGGTGAACCTCCTCGAGATGAGGATCGAAAGCGAGGTTCCACTGTATTTCATCGGAATGCCAGAGGACATGCCAAATTCCAGCATTGTGAGATCAAAGTTCACAAAGATAATTCAAAACTTGAGGAAGGTATATCCTGAAGTCCAAGAGGCAAAGGCATCGATTAAAACCATACACAACCCCGTCAGTAACAGAAACCACTACCAGGTAATGGTAAGAATCATCACGCCTTACCACAGCCACAGCTACGTTGAACTTGGCTGGGATCTTTCCAAAGTGTTTGACACCCTCGGAAGCCGAATAGTGCGAAACCTGTCAAAACGAAGCAAGAAACGCTGGAAAACATCCATTCGAAAGCTCGACAAGCGTGAAATCTTCTAGCGCCATAGCCAAACCAAAAGTAAATACATCTTACTTTTTATAAAGCAGTGAAGAGCGAGACGCAAACATTACTGAAGAAATTTCCGAATCCAAAATGAACTGCTTTTCCGCGTTTATAACATGTCGGTAAATACCAACGATGATAATCACAGATAGTAATTTTCATCATGTTATTTTTAATGAGATGGCGAATAAGGGTCAATGATGAAAAGAAATTCAATCAAAAGCTCCAAAAGGATCCCAAGCAAGCCATCCGTTCTAATAATTGGCATCCCCGGACCAAGCCTCATAGGTACGCTTGCAGTTTCATACCTTGTTCATGCACTGGACATGGAGATTGTGGGCGAGATTGAAAACATGGAGGCCACGCCAGTAGTATTCATAGACAGCGGAGAGATTTTCGGACCCATCAGGATTTACAGGAGCGGGTCCACCTATGCCGTCCTTTCGGACCTACCCATAGACTATGAAATGGCGGTAAGCTTTTCCCAGTCTGTAATCGATTTTGCTGAAAAAAACGGAATTGATATGATATTGCTTCCCAATGGAATACAGGCGGTTTCAAAGGAGCCTGGAAACATCAAGACCTTCGGGCTTAGCACTGATGAGAAGCTAGACAGTGTGATGTACGAGAATGAAATCCCGAAGTTTCTTACAGGCATGATAGCAGGTCCGGATGCGACCATCCTCACAAACCTGAAAAACTCCACTGTCCCATCGCTAATCCTGCTCACACAGTGCAACTTCTTCTTCCCTGATCCTGAATCTGCAATGCAATCCATAAAGGTGATTTCTTCCATCATAAAACGCGATGTAGACCTTACTGAGTTTAAGACCCAGATGAACTACCTAAGGCTTCAGGGAAGACAGCTGATGGAGGATACGCTAAACATACTACAACAAGAGCGAGAGCCGCAAACGCCACCACAGATTTACAAGTGACATGGCCACCAATTTTATTCCCTCATTTAAAAAAGGCGGAAAACCCGTCGTAGAACACCATCCAGAGGATGATTTCTTGTTAAAGGAGCTTGTCCCTCTTTCCTGCCTTCTTGAAAAGAATTCCAAGTGGGTTCTGCAGATTGATCTTCCCGGCGTTGAGAAGCGCAACATAGAGGTAAACATAACACATGGCCACGTAATGATAAAGGCAAAACTCAAGGAAGCATATACCGTCTCAAATCACGGTCATGTCATAAGATTTGAGACCATGAAAAAAGTGGTCTCGATCCCACCCCACGCAGATATCAAGAGGGTTTCAGCCAAGTTCAGGGACGGAATACTTACCGTTACAATTCCAAGAACAGACGCTGGAAAGAGGATTCCAATAGGGTAGCCTCCCTTGCTCAGTTTTAGTCATCTATTTGTAATAGATATGTCGGAAAATACCACGTAGAGATCCAGCCTTGAATAACAAAAACACCTACGTCATAAAGTCCGACGGATCAAGAACCCCATTTGATTACCACAAAGTTATGCGGACATGCGTGAGAGCTGGAGCGTCAAGAAAGACTGCACGAATGATTGCAAATAGAATTTCAAAACAAATCCACCCCGAGATCAGGACCAGTGAAATATACAAGATGGTCCTCAAAGCGCTGTCCCTCGGTGAGGACGGACAGGCGGTCAGGCACAGGTACAGGTTGAAGGAGTCAATAATGCGCATGGGCCCGGCTGGATTTCTTTTTGAGGACTATGTCTCTCGAATACTTGAGAATACAGGCTACAAGGTGGACTCCCTGAGACTAAAAATTGATGGCAGGTGCGTCAGGCATGAGGTAGACATTTCCGCCCTCCACATAGGGGACAACAAGAGGTACATGGTAGAATGCAAATATCACAACATGGCAGGGATTGTTACAGGGATTAAGGACTCGCTCTATACCCATGCAAGATTTTTGGATCTAGGTCCCAATTTTGACGCCGAATTGCTAGTTACCAACACAAAAGTCTCCCAAGACGTGATAACTTACGCGGGATGCATAGGACAAAAAGTAATCTCATGGAGGTTCCCCGCCGACGGAAGTCTTGAGAGGCTTATCGAATCACGCGGTCTTTACCCCCTGACAATACTCCCCCTGTCCAAAAAAGAGATCGTCCTGCTCTACCATAACGGGATAGAGATGGCAAAAGATCTGCTGTTAAAGAACCCCCAGCAAATCTCAATGAATACTGGCATTCCCGAAAGACGGATACGGAATCTCCAGGACCTTACCAGGCAGATAATATCCTAGTGCACTATTGTGACAGGACATGGAGCATGTTCTGAGACGTACCTTGCCGTACTCCCCATACGCCTAATCGATGATAATCCAGTCATCCTCCTGCTTCCCATTATTATCAAATCCGCCTTGCCCCTTTTTGCTTCCTTTATGATAGCCTCTGAAACGTCATCGCTAACTACCTTGTAATTGGCCTTTACTCCTTCTTCCCTACACCTCTCCGTCACCTCTTCCACTTTCTTCTCCCCTTCTTCTTGGAGTCGGTTGAGCATCTTCCTGTAGTTTGACGCTGATACGCCGGAAAAAATCGAGTCGCTAATTGGGTAATAAACTGGGATCACCATCAAAATTGTTAGGTCTGCATTGAAATTACGTGTGATGTCCTTCCCCATTTCTAGTGCTTTCCTTGACAGTTTAGATCCATCGAAGGGAAGGAGAATCCTCTTGAGTATCATTTAGAACAGGCCTTTTACCTTTTCCCGGTATGGCTCCACTATCATGCCAAATTCGGCAAAATCCTTCTCGTTTGGGCTTTTCATACTCATGGCATGTTGTGAAAGGAAGGTTGACAACGCATTTCCTACCATGAGATTATAGCAAAACTCAGAAAGATTGGATACTGCCGGGAATGCTACCTTCAGAAATGGGCCATAGACCTTGGTCTGCGTCAGCATCAGGTCCATGTTTCTTTCAATCGCTTCTTTGATTTTAGGATCCATTATTTTCACCTTACAGATAGAAGCGTCTTGGGATCTATCTTCATGTGCAAAGGGCACAAAAATACCGTTCTTCCATTTATGACCCTAGCGGTAATGGTTGCCCCACTCTGCTCTTTTTTGCATATCATACATGTTAGCGACTTCACGGCTGAGTGGATAACTGCCTTATGGTTTGGCAAATAAACATCTTGGATAATAAATTGGTCCCCCATGTTCGATGAATAACTGGCTACCCTATTAAAGAATAAACCACATTCTCAGGATTGATTTCTACCTAATTATCACGCGTGATAATTTTGCCGGCATATTTTATATCAAACCAGACAACCTTCCACATGGCAACAGCACGCGACATCATGTCAAAAAAAGTTATCACCATAGAATCTGACGTCCCTGCATCGGACATCGCAAAACTAATGGATCGAAATAAGGTAAGTAGCATAATAGTTACAAAGGACAACAAACCTTTTGGCATAATCTCAGAGAGAGATATGGTGTCAAAGGTAGTGGCTCAGAACAAGAGGCCTGCTGAAATCAAGACCACGGAGCTAATGACTCATCCCGTTGTGATGGTAGGCCCGCATACGCCCATCGAGGAGGTGGCGGAAAAAATGATCCTGAACAAAGTAAGGAGGATAGTAGTAACGGACGACGCCCAAGCTCTAGGCATAGTGACAGTGACGGATTTCGTAAAACATTTCCATGCTCTTCTTGAGGCCGAGGAGGGAATCAATACAAAAGCTTACCAAGACATGATTGAAGACTGGGAATACTGGGCTTCATAAAATGGCGTTAGACCACACCCTTTTTCTAGACCCAGAGAATATCCTCCGTTTACTCGTGTCGCTTGCCCTGGGAGCCGTCATAGGTCTCGAAAGACAGATCAAAAGGAGGCCTGCGGGTTTGAGGACCCACATGTTGGTGAGCATGGGCTCCGCAGTTTTTACAATAGTTGGTCTTTCACTTGAACCAAATACATCAAGAATAGCAGAGGCGATTGTTACTGGGATAGGGTTCCTAGGAGCGGGGGCAATAATCGCCCAAGGCGGAAGGTTAAGAGGAATCACAAGTGCCGCCACCCTCTGGGTGGTTGCGGGCATTGGCCTCGTGGTGGGGATCGGCGACATATTAACAGCGGCGGTTATCACGGCCTTAGTTTTTGGCACCTTGCAGATCGACCGCATCAAAAGACTTTCGGAAAGCGGTACCTACTTTGGACAAGACCAAGAGTAGCAACCGAATGACAACATGGTGCTCTGGAGATCTCTTACTTGCCAACGCTTGCGATGGCTTTTACAATATCGGTCTTTGTCACAATGCCTACAAGCACCGAGTTCCTTACTACTGGCAGTCCACTGATGCCATTTCTTACCATGAGTAGGGAAGCCTCAGACACATCGTCCGTAGCAGCAACTGTGACAGGGTTTGGGGTCATGATGTCGGCCGCTATGAATGTGTTCAGGTAGCTCAACTGGTTGAGGCCCAGTTCTTGTGGTCTTTCCGCCATTCGGTATCGTTCCACCTCCCGGGCATCACCGGATTGTCTCAGCCACAAAGGGACTTTGGCAGGTATAAAATCTCGGTGAGTGATAATTCCCACGGGTTTTCCGTCCCTCTCCACTACGACCCTGGAGATCCTATTTCTCACAAGCACGTTTTCAACATACAGCAGCGAATCGGCGGGCTTTACTGTGATCACGCGCTTGGTCATTATCTTCGAGACTTGAAGAGGGGTGCTTGATTGCGTAAGGAAAACCGAGGCAAGGTCAGTTTTTGTTATGATTCCTGCAAGCCTTCCATCATTTTTAAGGATGATTATGGAGCTTATCTTGTTATCCAGCATCATCCTAGCACAGTCGTACAACGTGGCGGCCTCCGTTGCTGTGACTAGTCTAGTGGTCATCAGATCCGAGACCCTGACCCTGTCAATAGGCCTGTCTCCCAGGTTGTAGATCCCCTTTACGATATCTTTCTCGGTTATAATGCCAATGGGACGTTCATTCTCGGCAACAACCATCCTGCTGATTTTATAGCGAAGTATGATAGATCTGGCCTCTAGTAGGGTGGTCTTTTTCGGAACGGTTACCGTCTTTTTTATAATCTGGTCAAGCCCATAATTCCGTAATCTCAATTGACTATGCATTGAGCGGCGCCAAATAAGAAAGCTAGTTCAAATATCAAAGGTGATAACCACTTGCTTCCTCGGCTACACGTAGATTGTATATTTCCTGGGTCACGTCGTCATTTTTTGGAGGAACAAAATGGCCAGCATTGCCACTAATGACGCGCTCATAATTACTAGCGTAACACACCCCAATATGTTCGACAGCAGCCCGTTTGTTCTACTCCCAAGAATCCTCCTGTCATTTGAGATCTTGAGGATGACAAACAACATTGGGACTGTAACAATCCCGCTGATTACCGAGGCGTATACAAGCATCATGATTGGGTCCAAGTGGATGAGGTTTATCCACAGGCCTAATACGGTTGAGGCTACAATTACAAGATAGAACCCTTTTGCCTGCCCCGGTTTCTTGCTTAGTCCCTGCTTCCATCCCAAGCCTTCCGAAATTGCATATGCCGAGGAGCCTGCAAGTACCGGGATTGCCAGAAGACCAGTCCCTATTATACCCAGAGCGAAGAGCGCCTCGGCAATCTTTCCTGCGTTTGCAAAGTTGTGAACAAGCGGCTCAAGAGCTCTTGCGGCCTGGTCGGCGGTTTGTATCTCTAACACATTATTTGCATGAAGCGTGTTTGCCATGACTATTATTATGAACCACATTATCACCTGCGAAAAAACCATCCCAAGAACACTGTCTGCCCTCATCACTCGGATGTCGCGTTGTGTTATCCTTGGCCGTCCTGTGCCAATTTCTGGGATTTTTTTCTTGGCAAGGTCCTCCTCTGCCTCTTCCGATGCCTGCCAGAAGAACGCATACGGCGATATCGTCGCCCCAAAAAAGGCCAGAAACATTAGTAGAAAATTTTCATTGAACTCAAAGTGGGGGATGAGCGTAGAGAGCGCCACTTGGCTCCAGTCGGTGTTTACAGCAAAGGCGGCAGCAACGTATGCAAATAGCACCAGAGTGGTGTACTTGAGCATTCTCGCGTACCTGGCATATGAGAAGAAAACCTCCGTAAACAGGACGAATGCAGAAAATGCCACGGTGACAAGAACGGCTGGTATGCCAGGAAAAAAAATCTGAACCGAGGATCCCATGACGCCAAGATCAGCACCTATCGTTATGCAGTTTGATACCAAGAGAAGGCCCACGATTGGCAAAACTCCTTTTCTCGAATACTTTTTACCCACGGCACCGATAATCCCACCGCCCGTGGTCAGCCCTATTCTCCCACACATCTCCTGTATTGCAGTCATTAACGGCAACTGGAAAAGGGCAAGCCATGAGAGCCCCAGTCCGAATTGGGCTCCACCCTGGGCATACGTCCCTATTCCGGAGGGGTCATCATCTGAGGCACCGCTTATCAATCCCGGTCCCAAGAATCTAGAGAGATAGTCACGAATTTTCATGACGGGGCACCTTAGCCTTTGTTCAGGAACCGCCTGCCTTGTGGCCATATTGCCTAAGAATTTCCATTACCTGAATATCCTCGACCTGGTCAAATTCATTGTAAAATTCCCCCACCGCACTGAAAAATTCCGGAGCCTCCAGAACTACCACCTCCACCATCTGCGATAGCTTTTCAATCGTTTCTCTTGGCCCCACTGGGACTGCGGCTATCAGCTTTTTCGGGTGCTGCTTTTTGAGCCACATAATGGCGGCAAACATGGTAGCCCCTGTAGCGATGCCGTCATCCACCACTATGACAGTCTTGCCCTCCAAATCATATTTGATGTTTCCCCGGAATTTCATGAGGCGGCGCTCGATTTCCCTAAGTTCTGACTTGATTTCCGACTCGATGTACTGCTGGGGGACGTTCAACGCACTTATGATGTCAGTATTTGGAAAAAAACTTCCATCATGCATTACCGCGCCAATAGCTAGCTCCTTGTTGTATGGGGCTCCGATCTTCCGTGAAACGATAATGTCCAACTTGGCGCCGAGCTCTTTGGCAATGACATCCCCTGTTACCACCCCTCCCCGGGGGATTGCAAGTATGACGGGTTTTTCATCACGAATCGTTTCCAGCCTTTTCGCAAGCTTGTATGCAGCGTCAATCCTGTCCTGAAATGTCATTTCTTTTTTGGCCCCAAGTATTTCAAGAACCAATCGCAGGCATACCGCGCAACCTCCTCCAGTTTACCCCGTTCTTCAAAAAGATGGGTTGCTCCAGGCACAATCACCAGCTTCTTTTCAGAGGTGAGTATAGAAAGGGCATTCCTGTTCAATTCAATTACGGGTTCATCATTTCCGCCCACAATCAAAAGTGTGGGGCATCTTACCTTTGCCAGACTATCTCCTGCAAGGTCTGGTCTTCCCCCGCGAGAAACCACCGCCTTTACCACATCAGGCCTTTCCGAGGCGGCAACAAGTGCTGCCCCACCCCCTGTGCTTGCCCCAAAATATCCTATACCGAGTCCTGCAAGATCAGGGGCTTTGATTACCCAATCCGTCGCATCAGCCAGCCTTCTGGCAAGGAGCTGGATGTCGAACCTCAGGTAACCCGTCTCGGAATCTTGTGCTTCCTCCTCTAGAGTAAGGAGGTCGAAAAGTAGCGTTGCAATACCATTTTTGTTAAGCTCCTCGGCTACAAATCGGTTTCTTGGACTTTGCCTACTGCTTCCACTGCCATGGGCAAAAAGGACAATCCCGATGGCGCCCTCCGGTACGGCAATGTTTCCCGCCAATTCCACCCGTCCCGCCTTTATAGAGACGTTATCGGCGTTCCTTCGACTTCTTGTGTACGTCTCCATACCCTATCATTCCATCCAGAACCATATTGTGGTCATATTTTTTGCAACAAGTGCATCGAAGTTTGAGGCAGTCCCTTGCCAGGCCATGGTTGCAATTCTTGCAGGAACACACGGTGTCCCTGGATATCTCATCAAGCCCGCTAGTTTTGTCCGACATATTCCAAGCAAAAAACCCGCTCCACGGCCTTACAAAAACTATATCCACTCAAAAAAAACACGGTCATACAGAAAAAGGACCATGAAATTATTTTAATAGGGACTCCGATTATCAGCGGTGATAATCTACTGCCTAGCGCAGGATTATCAGTTTTGAGATTCAGGAGTTGTCTTAATTACGATTTCCCATAATCCCATAATAATGACAAATGACACCTACAGATCCCTGCTTGTTCCCTATGACGGCTCGGTTTTCTCACAACGAGCGTTAGTGAGAGCCAAGGATCTTGCAAAGTCATTTGGCTCCGTCCTTACCATAGCCTCAATTGTTGACATTAGCAGTGTTCCATCCCCGGGCCTGATACGATCCGGGGAGAGAAAGGCCCTTGAGAGGATAAGGCAATCTGTCATGCAGTCTGTAAGGGGCGCCTTGGAGAAAATCCAGAAAGGATGCATCGAAGAGGGGATCAAAACCAAGATTTTAGTCATGGAGGGGTCGGCCGCAGCCTCGTTATTGAAAATAATATCTGAAAACAAGATAGACATGGTCATAATTGGAAGCAGAGGTCTCTCTGGCATATCAAGAGTCAAGGCCTTAGGAAGCGTAAGCAGGAAAATTTCCGAGGTCGCCGATTGCCCTGTGATGATTATAAGGTAGGCTGGCGTCGCTTGCTTTCAGAGCCTTCGCCGCTGGATATTTCTCACGATGTCACATCCAACCATCATAGGGATCGAATTTCATGGGTGATAATCAGACCTGGAAATCTAAACCTGACTTAAAGTCCTTCAATCCCCCTGCCTTATCTAGGAGGAATCAATTTGGCATTGGATTTACAAGGCACGTTGAGCCTTGCCCAGACGATAGGCATCGTTGGATCGCTTGTGATTGCATTTTATTATTCCAGGATTGAAACAAACCACTTTTACCGCGAATTTCGAACCCATGTGATAAGTGAGCTTACTGAAAAGATGCACCGTATAGGGGAGATAATAATCGAGCATCCCGAGCTTGCCAAAATAGTAAATCAGGTAGATCCACCCGAGCAGGTTTTCGCAATTTACATCTTATCAGTATACAACCAAGCCTTTAACATGTACAGGAGGGACCTGCTAAATGAGGCGATTTGGTCTGGTTGGACCCAGATGATGAGAAGCAGCTTCCGCGATGGTACCATTGGAGATTACTGGAAAAAATTTAATGCAGATAGTAGGTTTAGCCCCGGGTTTAGGGAGTTTGTCAACAGCGTGATAATTGCAAGACAAGACCCATGACATCGTTTGCTGTTTCAGGAGAAATGGAACCATCTTGACCGTGGTTGGTCCTTTATTTCATGTTGATAAAGAAGCCATTTGTAAAATTATGATTACCGGCCGCAGGATTGACCGCCCGTTGATTCCTAGTTTAGACAGCCTTCATTCTTTTGAATGAGAATATTCCCGCCGCCCCAAGGATTATAGTGAAACCAAGCAAAATCAGGATGTCGACTTCAAAAGGTCGGTCTCCCACGCCCAACAATGCAGACCTCATCGCACTAACAGCGTAGGTGGCAGGGTCTATGGAAGTTAGTATCGAGAGCCATGCGGGCAACTTGTCAAGAGGAAACAGAGCACCGCTTAAGAAAAAGAGTGGAAACACGACGAAGCTTGCTATCATCTGAAAGCCTTCCAAACTCTGCATGTAGCTTCCCAAGGCAAGGCCCAACGATGTGAGGGTAAAGGAGAGAAGGATGACTATTACGGTGGCCTCAATCACTCCCACGAATGAATATGGGATGCCAATCAAGGCGCCCACACAAAGGAGGATTGCAGCCTGGATAAGGGAGCTTGTCATGCCTCCAAGGGCCTTCCCTACAAAGATTGTACCCCTGCTCACCGGGGCCACCATGACGCTTTTTAGAAAATCAAACTTTCTGTCCCATATTATGTAAGAGCCAAAAAATATGGAGGTAAAGATTACCGACATGCATACAATTCCTGGAAAGATGAATTTCTGGTATCCTACTGATTCCCCGCCAGGGAGCATTGCCACCGATCCGAAGCCAATTCCAATCACGAAAAGCCATAGAAGTGGCGTGAAAGTCGATGCAACAAGCCTGCTCCTTTCCCTCAGGAATACCTTGAATTCCCTCAGCCAAAGGGCATACATCTTTTCAAACAGAGTTATCCTACCTGCCATACTGCGCATACCTCTCCATATATCCCCCCTCACCCTGTTCCTTGATGGTTTTCGAGGCTAACTTTATGAAAACATCATTCAGGTCCGGCGACCTGAATTCTACAGAATCTGCGTCTACATGCCTTAAAATGTCCGGGATGTTTTCTCTGGCATTATCAACATACATCATTATTTCTCCCTCTACAAGTTCTATTCTCCTAATGTAGATCAATTTTCTCAGCGATTCCAAGTCTGGGAAAGACTTTGGCCGTAACTTGACAATGTCGCCCCCGATGGATTTCTTCAGGTTGCTCGGGGTATCAAGGGCTATTACCCTCCCCTCGTCTATTATCCCAATTCGGTTGCAGAGATGATCAGCTTCCTCCATGTAATGTGTTGTAAGTATCAGTGTTACCTCTTTTTCCTTGACAAGTTTTTTGATATAATCCCACATCATTCCTCGGCTGCTCGGATCAAGCCCCAATGTAGGCTCGTCAAGGAACATCACAGTTGGCTCGTGCAAGAGGCCTCTTGCGATTTCAAGCCTCCTCCTCATCCCTCCCGAGTATTTTTTTACCTGGTCGTGCTGCCTCTCGCCAAGCCCCACAAGATCCAACACGGATTGAATTCTTTTCTCCCTTTCAAATGATGGGACCCCATAGAGGAAGGCGTGGATCTTCAGGTTCTCGTACCCCGTAAGCATGTCATCGCTGCTAGGGGTCTGAAAAACAATGCCTATTGATGCCCTAACCTTTGCCGGCTGGGAGATTATATCATAGCCATTCACGATTGCGGTACCTGAGCTAGGCTTGAGCAGCGTGGCCAGCATGTGAATCACGGTAGTCTTTCCTGCGCCATTAGGACCAAGCAGTCCAAACACCTCGTTTTTACCAATTTCGAGATTCACGTTGTCGACCGCTAGAAGGTTCTCATACTTTTTTGTGAGATTACGTATCTTTATCAATTATATCAATTGGTACGCAGACGATATTATATTTTGGATGGTATTATCAGGACTGGATTTCGGTATCCGCCTTAAATGGCAGAAATTTGCAAAGGTGTCTCATCGACGGCCAGAAGCCTTCACAGAAATGAATACCTTCCTCGAGAGGAAACCAAATATCTACCGCTCGCAGGATTTGCACAAGGCGGAGGGAAGAGAGGATTAGCATCCCTATGCCAAAAATGATCTGGGAACTTCCCTTCCTATGAATTGAGGCGGTTTTGTTTCATTTAGCCAATTCTTCGAATATCAAACATGAGAAGCATCGTCGGGATTCGAGTCAATTTTCAATTCTGCGAAGAGGCATTCATCCGAACAGTGAGTAAGTTGTCCATCTTTGAGGCCTTGCCCACAGTAGCTACAAATTTTGGTCAACTTGTTCACCAGACTCCGTTTTCGGAAACCTGTTTCCTCTGTTTTCATAAAATTTTTCCCATTCGCATCGTTCGAATTCTGGCTGTGTCCCACTGCAGATGATGCCTTCCACATTCTCCTGATGTATGTCCCTCTTCCCGTTCAACTCGCCAGACTTTTTTTCCTACAGATTGCTTTAAAGCCAAAGTCTGATTATCAGAGTTGATAACAATCGTTTATTTTGCCTTCTGAATAGCATTTACAAGTTTTTCCTCGATTTCTAACCCCATATCGAAAAATTTCGGCGAGCCGGAGAGTGATAAGAGCGACGTAGGTTTGGCCAAGCTTATCCAGTTTTCTCCGTTTTTTTCATATACCGCTATGGTGCATGGCAGCAAGAGTCCGATTTCGGGCGAGGATTCCAAAACCTCCCTTGCCGCATTGGGATTGCAGACCTCAAGAAGCTTGTATTCCCCCCCAAGTGCAAGTCCTTTCTTATGCAAAATCTCCTTAAAATCCAGAGTCTCAATCACCCCGAATCCAGCCTCTTTTAGGCTTGTTGTCATATCCTCCAGTACTTGGCTGATTCCCTTTATGGTTCGTACAGAATAGCTGAAATTGGATGGCTCCACCTTTCGTTTCACTCCGGATTTTCCCTCATCATCATAAAGAGCATTAACATAAATTTAACAGACCTATGTGAATCCCACGAGTGATAATCGCGTCAGGTTAGCCCCGTTTTAAAATATACACGGTCACAGGCCCGTTCAAATATCAATGATGATAATCTCTGTTCACATTTATTAAAATGAGAAGCGGTAGATGGCACAGGAAGAAACTCCAAATGACTAATCCAGACCATAGGACTTTTCATGTAGACGAGGCGGACCGCGGTTTATGCTACTATTGTGGCAAGCCAGCATCATTCAAGGTGGGCTTGTGGTCCCAAGGATCAGAAGACTCTGATCAGGGCTGGCGGGCCATACTCATTTGTAAAAACTGCAATGAAAAACACAGGTGGGTGGATGAACAAGAATTACCAGATACTTATCTAGGATATTAGGAACTAAGATATCCAATGTCCAAATCAAGAATTTTTGGCGTAAAAAACGACCTAGGTTTAGGCATAAACGCGGTGAAAGTACTCCAACGGAGGTATCTCCTACAAAACGAAAAGGGCGAGATTCAGGAGACTCCGATGCAGCTTTTCCGGAGGGTTGCTCGATCAGTAGCCTCCGTTGAAACAAAGTACGGTAGCAGGCCAGAGGCAAAGAGGGTGGAAAATGACTTTTACAAGGCAATGTCACGGCTTGAGTTTCTACCCAATACTCCAACCCTGATGAATGCAGGAACCAAAATCGGTCAGCTGTCTGCATGCTTTGTGATCCCGGTGGAAGACTCTCTGGCAGGTATTTTCGAGGCTGTCAAATGGACCGCCATAATACACCAAAGTGGAGGGGGAACGGGGTTTGATTTCAGCCACCTGAGGCCTCAGGGGGATCCCGTCAAATCTACTGGAGGTGTCGCATCAGGACCTGTTAGATTTATGACGATTTTTGACAGGACGACCGAGGTCATAAGACAGGGCGGCAAGCGCAGGGGTGCAAACATGGGCATACTTCGAGTAGATCATCCGGACATCCTAGAATTTATCGTGTGCAAGTCAAATGAAGGGTTTCTTTCCAATTTTAACATCTCCGTGGCTGTAACCGAGGATTTTATGAAGGCGGTCAAGCGTAATCTCGACTATTGCCTTGTCAACCCGAGGAATAAGCAAGTTGTAAAAAAGGTCAATGCAAAAAAGGTGTTCGAACTTCTCATTGCAAATGCGTGGAAAACAGGCGACCCCGGAATAATTTTTATCGATGAAATAAATCGCCAAAACCCCACTCCGAACCAAGGCCATATTGAGGCCACCAACCCCTGCGGGGAACAGCCTCTTCTTCCATGGGAGGCCTGCAATCTGGGCTCAATCAACTTGTCAAAGGTGGTAAAGAACCGCACCGTAGATTGGGAAAAACTTCGATTTCTAGTACGTCTCGGCGTCAGATTCTTGGATAATGTGATAGATATAAACAAGTATCCAGCACCGCAGATAGAACGGATTACGCTAGCAAATAGGAAGATCGGGCTTGGAGTCATGGGGTACGCCGATGCCCTTATCAAACTGAAAATCCCTTACAACTCAGAAAAATCCCTCAATCTGGCTGAAAAGATAATGCGATTCATCCAAGTTGAGGGACACAAGATGTCCGAGGAGTTGGGGGCAGAAAGAGGAGACTTTCCCAACTTTGCCCAGAGCTTATTGAACAAAAAGTACAAAAACATGAGGAATGCCACGGTTACAACAATCGCCCCTACCGGGACAATCTCCATAATTGCCGGGTGCTCTTCGGGCATAGAGCCACTCTTTGCGGTATCCTATGTAAGAAACGTAATGGAGGGTATGAGGTTACTTGAATCGAATCCGGATTTCGTGAAGGCGGTGAAGGGGTTAGGAGTGCGTTCAGACGAATTAGTAAAGGAGATTTCAAAGACTGGCTCCGTGCAGAACATCGACCAAATTCCAAGGAGAATAAAAAAGATTTTTGTCACGGCACTTGATATTGCACCTGATTTTCACATACGCATGCAATCTGCCTTCCAGAAGTACACCGACAACGCCGTAAGCAAAACCGTCAACCTTCCACAGAGCGCAACTCCAGAGGATGTAAAATCAGCCTACCTGTTAGCCTACCGTCTCAGGTCTAAAGGCGTCACCGTTTATAGATACAACAGCAAGCCCCACCAGGTGCTGACAATAGAAATTCCTGAGAAAGGCTCGGATGAAAAGACCGTGGTTGCAGATTCGGAGTTTGGTGGCGGTTGTGAAGGGATAGTTTGCCCCCACTAAAAACTCCGTGTTACCTGATTTTGAGAGATTATCCTTGCAACCGGGAAAATGAGTCTTGACTTTTGTTCTTGTTGCAATACTACTCTCCGCCTCGCCAGACTAATTTGTTGCCTTGGGTTTTCGCCAGTCCCTCTTCCTATGCCAAGGAATTGTTTCGTCTTGTGAAAATGCACATTCCAGAAGCGAGGGCTACTTTCGGGTCAGCCCTTCAGAATTTGTTACGCATGCCAAGCGACGATGACCACAGGGGCGACAACATGGACAATTTTTACGCATCTTCCTGTTTAGATTATGAAATACCAGGTTTCCGTCTTTACTTTACGATTAGTACGGGAATCTTTGATTCGTGGAGAATTCCATTTGCTACGCTTCCCAGATATTCCGCGTGCGGAGATCCTTCTCCCCTGGAACCTATCACGATTACGTCGGACTTGCTTGATTTGGCAAAGGCAGATATTGTTTTTACAACGTCTCCTGACACGGCAATCTTTTCTGCGAATGAAATACCATGTCTTGCAGCGCTTGTTTCGGCCTGTAACATCATCTCTCGGGCCTTTTTCCCAATCTCCGCCCTATAGGATTTCAATATCCTTGCCACGGTTGGCGAGAAATTTGGCATCACGTGTATTCCTATTATAGTGCCCTCGCTCTGCCTTGCAAGAGATATGGCTTCGTTTAGGCCCCGTATAGAATTCAGAGACCCGTCCAGTGGGACTAGGATCTTCTTAAAACGGTTTTGCAGCATGCGTTCCCTAGCCACATGCCGTATATTACGGATGAGCCAGATTCTCAGTGTTGAAAAAAGGCAAATCATGATTCGGTTTTCTCAGTCGGTATGAAGGTGTTTTCCAAGCCTACATCTTGAGCATATGTATTTCCCGTCCTTGTCCACCTTGAAAAGTTGTGAGGTACACTCACATTCCGTGCACTGGCATTTCACGGTCACACTATATCAAACTCGCTATCCCTGCATTCCTCATAAGGTTTGTTCTTGTTTTTATTTCAGAATGTACGGGTTATCCTCCAAGCCTTATCCTTCAGCCAACCCGCCTACTATGTCCGATTTTGTGATAATTCCGACCAACAGATTGTTATTTACCACGGGAAGCCCGCTTATCTGATGACGAATCATCAGTAAAGCGGCTTTGAAAATGAATTCATTTTTGTTAATCACGACGGGGTTTGGCGTCATTATGTCCTCTGCCCGGAAGGTAAGACTGCGATCAAGCCTGCTTGCATTAAACTCGTTGGGCCTTGGCTGGTTTTTCAGTTCCGCCAAATCTTCTGTCTCGTAATACTCCTGTATCCAGTTTGGAGTTTTTGCGGGAAGAAAGTCCCTATATGTTATGATTCCAACAGGCTTCTTTTCCCTCGTCACCACTACCCTAGAAATCTTGTTGTTTATCAGGACGCTCTCTGCTACCAGCAGTAAATCCTTCGGATCGACTGTGACAACTTTACGGGTCATAAACTTTGACACTTCCTCGTTTGCCACCCCGTTAATCAGAAATGCGCCAACGAGATCCGTCTTGGTCACAATTCCCGTAAGTGATTTGTCCTCATTTAGCACAATTACCGAACTTATGTTATTGTTTTTCATCAGTTTAGCACACTCGGGGATGGTTCCATTCCTCTTGATGGTTACAAGATCCCCCGACATTACGTCCTTTACACTAATTTCTCCGATGTCGCGACCGTTAAAAACTGACGTGGCCCTAGCCATGTCTTTTTCCGTAACAATGCCCACCGGTACATTGCCGTCCCTAGTTACAACCAAACGCTTAATCCCATACCTTGCTAGCAGCCCAATGGCATCTACCAAGCTAGTCCTCGGTGTAACGCTAATGGGTTTCTTCAGGATGGAGGTCAAGAGAACCGGGTATTCTAATCGCATTGCCTTGCACTCCGCGGTTTCTCGATAAATACATCTATGAAGAATATCAGCCGTGATAATACCATCTTGGGAGATGCCCCTTTAGAATCCCCAGATTCCCTGCGGTTTCCTGCCTGCAAAACTCCCGATCTCACCAGTGATATTCATGTTTTGAGGTTAATACAGCTAAAGAACAACACGGATTTAGCCCTATTTGGGCTGCAAAATACAAATGGTTTGATCTGAAATGGGCATAAGAAATGACAAGAATCTTGTAATCTACCCCGATGAGTTTGGGTTAGCCACTGACTATTACGAACTCACTATGGCTGCGGCATACTTCAATTCAAAACAGGTTCAAAGAAGGGGGGTCTTCGAGCTGTTCGTCAGGAAACTACCTCGGAACAGAGCATACATGGTGGTTGCAGGTCTGGAACAGGCATTATCCTATCTTACAGACCTGAAATTCAGTGAGGACGTCATTTCTTTTTTGAGGAAAGAAAAATCTTTTTCGAAAATGGAGGATGATTTCTTTGAATATCTTAGAAGATTTGAATTTACGGGAGATGTATGGGCGGTACCAGAAGGGTCAATTCTTTTCCCTAACGAACCCCTCATAAGGGTTGAAGCGCCCATCATAGAGGCCCAGGTTGTTGAAACGTTCCTTTTGTCCACGATTAATTTTCAAAGCCTTATTGCTACAAAGGCATCCAGAATAACTGCCGCCGCGGGAAATAAGCAAGTCATCGAATTCGGGTTTAGAAGAGCCCATGGTCCTCAAGCAGCACTTCTTGGAGCTCGGGCAAGCTATATCGGCGGATGTGCCGGCACCTCAAATACACTCGCAGGCTACAAGATGGGGATTCCGATTTTTGGCACGATGGCGCATTCCTACATCATGAGCTTTGAAAGAGAGGCGGATGCATTTTTAGAATTTTCCAAGGTATTTCCTGAGGGAATGCTCCTAGTGGACACTTATGACACCTTAGACGCTGTGAGAAAGATAGCAAAATCCGGGCTTGAGACCAGTGGAATAAGGCTAGATAGCGGCGACCTTTACGCATTGAGCGTAGAATCCCGCAAGATTCTCGATGAGGCAGGTTATAGAGGCACCAAAATAATGGCCAGCGGTGATCTCAACGAATACATTGTTAACGATCTGGTACAACGCCATGCACCCATCGACGTGTTCGGCGTCGGGACGGAGCTTGCCACTTCAAGGGACGACCCGGCAATGAATGGAGTATACAAACTGGTCGCAGTAAAGGACCCTGCCGAGAATGGAAGTTACCGCATTATTTATAAGCTCAAGACCAGTCCCGGAAAAAAGACCTATGCAGGACCAAAACAGGTTTTTCGTTTTTATGAGGATGGTTTGGTAAATTTCGACATAATAGGTCTTGACAACGAATCCTTTAGCGATGGAATCCCCCTCATGAACATGGTCATGGAAAAAGGAGTGGTAAAATCTAGGCTTCCGACCCTAGATGAGATAAAGGGATTCCATGCCTCCCAGATGGAGACGCTGCCGTTGCAATTTAGGAAGATTGATCTTGTCCCTGAGAAATTCCCGGTAAAATACAGTGACAAATTGGAGAAAATTACGAGCACGTTTAGGCCGCAATGAAACCCCATGTGCTAGAATGCCTTTTTAACGACGGCGAGAAAGGTGCGTAATGGTCCGGCATCCCCTTCCAAAAGATACAAGGAGGGTTGCAAGGAAACGATATGCCATCCTAGTCGTAGACATGCTAAATGATTTTGTTTATGGCAAACTAAAATGCCCTAGCGCAAAAAAGATAATCCCCCAAATCCAAGCACTGCTCAAGACTGCCAAGGAAAGTGGAATGCCAGTTTTCTTCTGCAATGATGCACATCTCAGAGGAGACCACTACGAATTCAACCTGTGGGGGCCACACGCCCTAAAGGGGACAAAGGGCGCCAAGATAATAGACGATTTGAGGCCCTCGGATCACGATTACATCATACCCAAGCGTACCTACAGCGCATTTTATCAAACCAATCTCGAAGGCATGTTAGAGAAGGAATTTGGAAAGATGGGCCCTGACGGCATCATAATACTTGGAATTCACACAAACATCTGCGCAGAACATACTGCCTATGATGCTTTTGTGAGGGGTTTTGAGGTCATAATAGCGGAGGATGGGGTTACTGCCTTCACCAAAAAGGACCATGTGTCAGGATTGAATTACATGAGGCGTAACTACGGTGCAAAGGTTCTCAAGACGGGGCAAATAGCTCGCATGTTCCTTGACCCCAAGGGCTAGGACATCCCAACTCCTCTGTTTCCATGCCTATGGGATTTCCCCTCATTTCTTATCTTTTCGAGTATTTTCAGTAGCGACTTGCCGTCCCTTGCGATATAGTCCGCATATTTGACAGGCCAAGGGCTCGGGATTTTCCCTTCAGAGAAAAAGACGGTTCTTTTTCCGAGTTCCTTTGCAAAGTACATCTCCATAGCCGCTCCGAAACTTGGAGTGGCAAGGACGACCAGCACGTCGGATTTACTGACCAGCCCGAGGTCGTGCCGTACAATCGCGTTCGAAAGTTTTTTCTTACCTGCAAAGTCTCTGATTCTGGAGTAGTCCCTATCCCTTGAGCAAAACTGGTCAACCACCGAGAAGCCGTTTTTTACCAAGAATTGACTTACGTTCTTGATCCTCTCAATCCCCTTGTTTCCAATCGGCCCGCAGACCATCAGTTTCACGCAGTTCAGACAATCGAATTGGCTATAACGATTTCTTCAAGCCAGGTGCGGAGGCATAGCTTGCAATCCCCCAACGGCCAAAAATTAAAAAAAAGGACGCAAACGTTCCAAGATTCGGATCGTGGTGATCCTTTGGTCATCCGTTGTCCTGAAAACTAGAACCTCAAGGGCTCCGTTTTTTCCGGGTTCGCTTACGTCCGCTACTATTACCACTTCGTCTTATAAAAGAGCGCCATTGATTATCAGGGATGGTTGGCAGGTAAATGACTAGTATGCACTGTCGTGCAACGCAGTCCTGCCAGTTATATCATTCGGTAACGACATCAAAGACATGCAAGTACTACAGCAGGGAAGACCGGTTGAAGAGGAAGTTGCCAGGGATTTCCTTCTTGAGATCCAGGCAGACAGGTATTGCCGTGCAATCCTTGAATCTGCAAGCGACCTTCCAAAATCGGCAAAACAGATTAGCCATGAATGCGGAGTTCCAATAAGCACTGCCTACAGGAGAATACAGCAGATGCATGACCACAAACTCTTGTCCATCTCAGGCACAATAAACGAGGATGGAAAAAAGTTCTTCCTCTACAAGAGCAAGATAAGGGCTATTGTGTCCTTTTTTGACGCAGGAGTAGTAAAGGTAGAGATTGTCCCAAATACTGGAAAGCTAGATGTTTAGGACACCCTTTCCATTTTTCTAATATTTTTCCCGCCATAGTCTTGAACCTTAGGATTCCAGACAGAGACCCAAAAAAACGCCTCACAAGGAGGAAGAGATCTTATCATTCCTGATAATTTGGATTTTGTTTATTACGCAAGATTTCGATCATTTCTTGTTGGCAATCAAGACGACTTCGCTTCTAGTGGCCGATTACATGACGCCAAGGCCCATTACGGCAAAAAGCACGGATACATTAACAGACGCCGTTGCCCTAATGGCAGAGCGCGGGATAGGAAACCTAGTAGTTGAGAAGAGACGTAGGCCTGTCGGACTCGTGACAGAAAGGGAAATCCTCGCCAGTCTAGTTGGTCACACGAAGATCCAAAGCATCCCCCTCGGCGAAATAAAACTGAGCAAATTTGTGACCGTAGGCCTGCAAGACAGAGTAATAGATGCTGCAAAACTCATGATATCTCAAAAATCGAGACTGCTTGTTTTTGAGCCGGCCAATAGACTGGCAGGCATAATAACTGCCACAGACATGGTTCGGGCATTTCGGCGAACGGCAAACAATCCCGAACTAGGTAAAGTCATGAGCAAAAGGATCTATTCAGTAAAATATGACGACAGCATACTGCGGGCCTGCAAAGTAATGAACTCCAAAAGGATCGGAAGCGTAATAGTCGAAAGGGACGGGATCCCGTATGGGATATTCACCGAGCGGGATCTTCTAGTCAATGTTCTTCTAAATGATTCAGACGTACACAATCCAGTGGGTGGATATTGCACCTCGCCTCTGATTACCGCCAAAGCAGGAATAAAGGGGGGCGATGCTGCACGAATAATGTCTAAGAATAAAATCAAAAGGCTAGCTCTAACCAAGTCGGGAAGGTTGTTTGCCTTAATCACCGCAAGAGACATTGTCGATGCATTCCAGATGAGTTTTGGCGACGAGTTCTAAAGTATCCCCAGTCTAGAAATCCCCGAAGGCGGCAACTTAACAAGGCGCAACGGTGGAAAAGGCTGGTCCCGGCACGGTTTCGGCCCCATGCTTACTGATTCTCACCCATGATATTCTATTTTCACAGTAAAATAGTGGCCCCGCCATGTAGCTATATGGTCCTCGATGCAGTAAAACTCAAGGTTAGGGACTACATGACTCCTGACCCAATTTCCATCGACGAGACTGCCACCCTCTCAGACGCAGTGACCATAATGGCAAGAGAGAACATAGGTAACTTGGTAATAGAAAAGAGTGGAACGCCCTCAACCGTGCTGACCGAGCGCGAGATCTTGTCATATGTGGTGAAAGTAGGGGAAATTCCAGACATAAGAATGTCCGAGGTCCCTACCAAAAGATTTGCGAAAGTTACACCAGATGAACTCGTATTAGATGCGGCTAGATCCATGTTAGAAGCCAAAAGGCGCCTACTTGTTTTTGATGGCGAGAAACTGGCAGGCATCATTACTATCTCAGACATGCTACGCGGACTGCTTGCAACAGGTGGCAATCCCCCACTTGACGGCGTGATGAGAAAGAATGTCCACCGTTGCCAGCATCACGATTCTATTTTCAAAGGTGTAAAAACAATGTATTCTAAAAAGGCTGGCAGCGTATTATTGTCAAAAAACGGCGTTGACTCGGGGATTTTCACCGAGCGGGACCTCCTCACGCGAGTGCTTGCCAAGGGTATCGACCCGCAGGAAAAACTTTGGGATTATTCATCGGCGCCACTCATCACGGCACATTTTGGGATACGGGGCAACGATGCCGCGGAAACAATGTCGGTAAACAAGATAAAAAGGCTACCGCTCACAAAAGATGACAGGGTCATAGGGATCGTGACAGCACGCGACATAGTGGATGCGTTTAGGAGACTTTAGATCTTTCAAATTAACGGAATGACCCACAAGATATTCGTCGGGTATGCAAAGGGCGATGAGGCCGGCGCGGCTGAAGTCTTTAACGCTCTGAGGAGGATCAAGGGAGTCACCCCCTACATTCCAGGCCTGTTGGAAACAGCAGATGAGAATTTGCCCATAAAAATCAGGAATGGACTTCAAGAGTCTGATCTTGCCGTCTTTCTTATAACATTTAACAGTACCAACACCATCTGGTTGAACCAAGAAATCGGATATGCCAGTGCAAGACAAATACCGATTATTTCCATAGTAGAAAAGGGAATAGATGTAAGGGGATTCCTTGAGAAAAAAGAATACATGGTATTCCAGAGGGCTGACTTTGGTCACAACGTGTACCAGTTAATTTCGAAGATTCGTGAGGAATTTGCAAGGCTGGGGGATCCGTTGACACTGTTCCAAGTTACCTGTCCCTCCTGCGACACTATGTATCTGGAACCTCTGCCGAGCAAAAACATTGTTGATGAGGCAGTAGAAAGGCGCCAGCACCTGCGATATCAATGCCCATCATGCTCCCACCACTTCCTTGTTGACCCAAAGACGTTAGACGTCAAAGTCGATTCTTGATGCCACGGCTACGCCTGTCTCATGGTCTGGAGATATTTCTGCCTCTCCCCTGCCAGTTCGATGATGTCACTCTTGCTTATAACACCTAGAAGCCTTCCATCATCGCCGCAAACGAAAATTTTTCCAACTCTCTTCTGCACCATTTCCATAAGTGCCTTTTCCAAATCTGTGTCAGGGGATACTATGGCTAATGATTTAGGCGAGTGCATGACATTTCTAACGGTGGTTGTTCCCCTCTGGCTTTCCGGAATGCCCATTGTCTCCCTTAATGATATCATGCCGATGAGCCTCCCTTCCTCATCCGTCACGGGAAATTCGCTTTTCATGCTGGTAGCAAAATAGTTCCTCATTACAAGGTCAATCGGCAAGTCTTCCTTTACAGAAATAGTCCTAGTGTTCATTATTGTTCTTGCGACAATCCCCCTCAGCACTGCCATCAGATCAAACTGCGACATATATGACTGGGCCCCAGCATGCAGGAACCATCCCACCAGGACTATCCATATACCTCCCACGTAGTCCCCACCCAGAAGATAAAGAAAACCGAAACCCATGAAGATGTATGAAATTATTATTCCAATGTTTGTCGCAATCCGTGTTGCCTCCCGATAATCATGTTTCCACCTTACTAATGCCGCCCTAAGAACCCGACCCCCATCAAGTGGGAAGGCAGGAATTAGGTTAAAGGCACCAAGTGCCAAGTTAGCAATCAGGCCGTAGTACAATATTCCCTTTGCCTGCATGTAAACGAGACTGCCTGATCCAAAGCCGCTTACCGCCCAGAAGAAAAGGGCGATTACCGCAGATATGGCAAAACTGGACAGCGGTCCTGCAATCGACATCTTGAATTCCTGGTGAAAATCCTCTGGTTCTTTTGAAATATCCGACACTCCCCCGAAGATAAACAGGGTAATGCTTTTGACTGGAATGCGGTATCTCCTAGCAACTACGGAGTGGGAAAGCTCATGAAGCAGTATTGAGAAGAACAAAAGCCCCGTTCCAATTGAGCCCATCAGCCAATAGTCTATTTGGGAAAGCCCCTTGACATAGTCCGGCATGAAATAAGACGAGAGCGTCCAATCTATGAGAAAGAACGTGATTATCAGCGTGAAGTGCAGCCGTATGCTGATTCCCTTTATGTGGCCTACTTGAAGAGACATATCATCACTAACTCTGGCTCATGCGGCCCAGAATTTCCAATCAGGGCTTCGCCGCCTGAAACGCATCAACAAGGTCCCTTGCTGTAACGATCCCTGCAATGGAAACGCCCTCAGTCAGCCCGAGCCTCTTGATGCTTTGTGAAGCCATGATTGCCGCCGCCTCGGTTGCAGAGGTTCCCATCTTTGCCGTAACAAGGGGAAATGAGGAATACGTGCCAACCTGGTCTGAAAGGCGCGCATCCTTGGAAAGGGCCCTTACAAGGTCCCTCTGAGTGAAGATTCCAAACTCGGAATCCCTTTCCACCAGAATGCTTCCGATGTTTTTTTCTTCCATTAGCTTTGACGCATCCAGAATCGAGGTGTCATAGGGACAGTGGTAAACCTTTTTGCTTACCACATCCTCTAAAGGCGGTGATTTCTTGGTCTGACTGAACGCCTTGAGCATGTCAGATGCCGTAATTGTCCCGACTAGTTTATCCCCATCTGCAAAGACCAGGACCCTTGCCCTTTTTGAAATCATAAGTCTGGCAGCGCCTAATACGGTGGTGTCAGGCGTGACGGAGACGAATTGACGGAGTGTAATGTCCCCGATTTTCTTCCCCTTCCAGTCAGCCCCTGATGCGATCTGGTGCAGGATCTCCCTTTCAGTAAGTATTCCCAGGGGGGTTGTGCCTTCCTCTTCCATAACAATCAGCGTCGCAAACCTGTTATCCGCCATGAAGTCAATGGCCTCTTTGAGTGATACGTCTGGTTTTACAGATATCGGATATTCCGACATGTATTTGCCCACCAGTAGGTCTTCCATTTTTAATTCCATAGGATTGTTTTCAGAACTTGGTATTTTACTCTGGTAACTAGATATCAAGGATGATATTCAGCAACCTGTTTTAATAAATTAGCAACTATAGCATCTGCAATGTCGAATGAAAAATTCGCAAACATTGTTGTGGCAATAGACGGCTCGGATCTTTCAAAGAGGGCAGCAGATTACGCAATTTCCCTAGCCAAGGAACAGAACGCCAAAGTGTCAGCAGTGGCAGTAGTGAAATTTCACCAGACTGACGCGTTTCGGGGATCAACTGCCACCCTTGAAAAGTTCGTGAGAAAGCAGGCCGAAATTGCACAAAGGTGGCTTGACTCGGCAAGAAACAAGGCAGAAAAGGAGAACGTAAGGTTCGAGTCGCGAGTGATAAAAACAAGAACGAACATTCCAGAAGAGATCATCAAATATGCAATGGACAAAAGGTCAGACCTCATAATCATGGGAACAAGGGGCAGAACAGGCTTCAAGAAAGTCCTCCTAGGCAGCGTGGCCTCTGCGGTGGTCACCCATGCCGGATGCCCCGTAATGGTCATAAGATAGGTCTTTTACTTGGGGTCTGATCAAGTTTTGACCCACTTTTTTTCCTACTCGCCAATGACAGAAGTCAGCATGAGGCAGGCCCATAATGCCCAAACTTGCTAGCCTAGACAACGCCGCCCGGACCGTAGTTTTTGGCTCTTGGTTTGGATGGGCCCTTGACGGCTACGACCTAGTCCTAATGCTTTTTGTCATTTCATCAGTAAGCCAGCTTTTTTTCCCTGCATCTGACCAACGGCTGAGTCTCCTTGCGACCTTTGCCACTTATGCGGCAACCCTTGTAGTCAGACCCCTCGGCGGAGCCTTGTTCGGCGTCTTTGGGGACAAGGTGGGCAGGAAAAGGGCCATGCTGATTACTATCATCGGTTTCTCCTGTGCAACCTTTGCAACAGGTCTCCTTCCGACTTGGCAGTCTGTTGGAATTCTATCCCCAATAATGCTAGTATTCTTGAGGATTTCCCAAGGTCTTTTTGCTGGAGGAGAATGGGGTAGTGGCGCAGTAATATCCATGGAGTCTGTATCAAAACCACTTAGGGGGATCACGTCTGGGTTCATTCAGAGCGGGTTCCCATTCGGCTTCCTTATTGCCTCTTTGGCCTTCTGGGTGGTTTCAACATATTATCATGATAAATCATTTCTGGAAATCGGCTGGCGCATAATGTTTTTCACTGGGATTGTTCCTAGCCTCCTTGCCCTGATACTCCGCCTCAAGATGAACGAGTCCGGGCTTTGGAAGGAAAAGATGGTGCGTCAAGAGCTGGAAAGGGCGCCATTGAAAAAAATTGTAACTGGCGTAAACAGAAGGCCATTTTTTTGTCCCTCTTGGTAACATCGGGTTTGATGTATTCATATTACGCATCCATAGGGTTCATGCCTACCTTACTCTCACAGTACGTCGGTCTTGGAGAGTCAGAAACCGCGATCATAATGGCTGCATCAACATTCTCATCCATGATGGGCTATATCTTCTGCGGATGGCTCAGCCAAAAAATTGGCAGGATTCGTGCAATTGGCGTATTTTCCCTCGCATCGTTGATTCTTGCCCTTCCTTTGCTTGTTGGCCTTTTCCACGCATCATCTACTGCGGAGAGGGCAGTCTATTCGTCCGTGCTGATAATGGTGGCCACGAGCGGTTTTGGTCCCATACCGGCATTTTTGTCGGAACGTTTCCCAACAGCCATCAGGAATACCGCGTCAGGTTTTGTCTTTAATGGCGGATTGATTGTAGGTGCGTGGGCTCCTTTGCTAGCAGTAGAGGCGGCGTCCGGATCCGCCGCATTAGAGCCCGTATTGTTTGCCGCAAATCTGATGGCGGGGTGTCTTTTGACGATAACAGGCTTGAGGCTAAATCCTGAAACACGGAATGTTGATTTGCGGACAGGTTCGGCAGACTCCTGGTCCGCGGGTATTCTCGAACCTGACGTGGAAGTCTCAGGGCTTGTATCGCTCGGCTGGCTTGCAGATGTGATCACCGCAGATCTGCACAGCGGAGTGTCCCGCAGTGGTATGCACGTGTGCATAGCTCTCATCTATCTGCCATTGGCTTGATTCCTGCGCTCCATATGCAGACGCAAAGGCAAGAAGTGGCAACAGTGCCAAGGCGGCGTAAATCATTGGGTCCATACCACCAATATGCCCCCAGAGTTCTTTAAGACTGGGTTTGCTTACCAAGTGTGAGAATCATCTGCCCGTTACCAATCTTGATAATTAAAACCCGCTTTTTATGGATCTTTCATGTAAAAAGCTCATGGATGAATACTTTGCAAGGGACATTATGAAAGAGGATGTGATTACAATTGAACATTCGGCCGCTGTCACCGAGGCGGCAAGAAAGATGGCTGAAAAAGAGATTGGCTGCGTGATAGTAACTAATCAAGGCAGGCCTATCGGCATATTGACAGAAAGAGACATTGTGAGATTGGTGTCACTCAATAAAAGCCCCATGTCGTCAAGCGTATCGGAAGTCATGTCATCACCCCTCATATCCCTGAGCCCCGACGACTCAATCTGGGAGTTGGCGGAGGAGATGAAGATTAGGAAGATCCATAAAATGCCAATAGTCCATGAAAACAAGGTTGTCGGGATCGTAACGACATCTGATATTACCCGCCTATGCAGCATAGGCTCAGATTCAGAAATGCGGTTGGTATGCCAGCAGATATTGCAGAGACTAAACCAGCCTTGACAAACTTAACCTGACGCGGCCCGCCTTGACGATATCACTGGAGATTGCATCGACCTAGCAGACCAGGTTTTCTGAACGTAGGCCCATTACAACATCCCAAGGCGTTACCACTCCCCTCGGTAACAAGAGATATGGCGACTCCATCCCATAGAGGAGCCTGCACCCTTTTTCCAATGAATCCGTTTCAGAGGCCCTCATCGCCGTGTCCAGTTTAAATTGCCCTCCATCTGTCTCCAGAAAGTCGTCCACCCCATCGAGGCAGTTGAGATCACGAGATATCCTTTGGATGATTATTCTGTCGCTTATGAATTCCGATGTGCCTGACAACACGAGTTTTCTGGTCTTGTTTTCCAGCATGGATTTGATTATTTCCCTCACCTTCTGGCTTTTTGTGAAGGTAAGAATTCCCCCCCTAGAAACCTCCCCAATCTTCATGCTAGTTTTACAAGTCATGCCCACTTCGAGGAGCCTTCTGGCTGAAATCGCCGAGTAGCCATGATACTTATTCGGCAGTATCGCAAATGCCCTTCCCGTGTGCAACCACGTGTCTATCACCTCGCCCAATGTAGTTTCGGGATTCAAAATCACTAGGTTCCTCCGCATTATTTCCCCTATCCTTCGCTTTCCAAAAAAATTCTCCCGGGGGCGTTCCAGCAGCGTCTCAAGGATCTCCGACCCGCCTATAAGGCCTACTGGGACCTCGCCGCGTACGACTACAAGTGAATCGGTAAAGGTTTCAAGGTTGTGTGGGAGCAGGTTAACCGCCTCCTTGACCGGGTCATCCTCGGACACGGTTACAATCGGGGATGACAGCAGGGATGTTTTCAGCAGGATACTGAGAGGATATTGCAAAATCCCAGTCTTACGCCCCTGTCCAAGGTTTGAATTCCCCTCCACCAGCTTTAATTTTAAAAAATCTCAGTATATTTACACAGAGCCTGATTACCAACGGTGATTTTTGCGGGCAATTTGTCCCCTTACCGCATTTAAGGAGTACCCTTTGGTGAAAATCAACAGGCATGGTTATTAGTAAAATCCGAGCCTGAAAAGTGATGCAAAAGATAAAGAAGATACTTGTACCGCTTGACGGTTCCAAAAACTCGTTCAGGGCCCTAGACATGGCCATCACTCTGGCAAAGCAATTTGAATCGTCCATAGTCGGCCTCTGTGCCATACCTCTTGAGCCTCCCATCTACATGCCGGGCATGTCCAGCCACTTTAAGAAGAAGATCACTGAGGAGGCGGAGAAGTTCATGGAACAGGCGAGAAAGGTTGCGGAAGAAAATGGCGTGGACTTTAAGTATTATATTGCATACGAAAACCCCACAAAGTATATTTCCGAATTTGCGAACAATCGGGATTTCGACCTGATAGTTGTCGGCTCCCACGGGCACGGTGCCATAAGGGAGGTGCTTCTTGGAAGCGTTGCCCATTCAACGGTCCACAGGGCAAAGACTGCCGTGCTGGTTGTCAAGTAGGAACACCAAAATTTTTAACGTGATTTTTTTATCAATGTCGGCGGAATGGACGGATTTGAGGCCCTTTACTAGTTTTGATAATCATAATCTGCTCTTATATAATTTGCAGTGGAATGAATAGTGACGGAAACGCGGGGTAATCACCCTGGACGAGATGTACTTAGGTATGTAACGTTTACACGTTTCCGTCGTTTCTTTTTCTAAGTAGGTTCTTGACCTCCAAGTTAATTGTTAGAAAAAAAGTTCTAGGCAGCGATCCGCCTCAAGAGATCCTCAAACAAATTACAACGGCCTAGATCAAATCCAAGCGCGAAAAGTAAAGCATAGTTATTCGTGCGCCAAAAACCCTTGGCACTAGGGGACGAGTATTGCCCTGCCATCAATTTTGCCGTTTGCAAGTGTTTCTGTGGCCTTGTTGACTTCCATTAGGTTGAACTGGTTTATCGGAGTCTTCAGCTTTTGCTTCCGAGCAAGTGCTATTACCTCGGCCAATTCATTGTAGTTGCCCCACAGCGAGCCGATTACCTTATGCTCGTTAATCACAGACTGCATTATAGGGACATTGAGTGTCTCACCCATAAGGCCCACGAGTACCAGCGTGCCCTTCTTTCCAAGGCTTGCAAAGCCTACGTCCAGCGTATCTCTAGAGGCTACGATATCAAGGGAGACATCCACGCCCCGGTTTTCAGTTATTTTTCTAATGGCGGAAATTACATCCTCCGTCTTTGAGTTGATTACATGGTCTGCCCCCATCTCCCTTGCAAGCCTTGCCTTCCCTTCGTTTCTGACGACAGCTATCACGTTGGTGGGAGACATTAATTTCAGGTACTGTATCGCATAGCATCCAAGCCCCCCCACTCCAAACAATAGGGTGTAACTGCCAGGGTTGAGCATACGTCGAATCTTTTTTACTGCCCGGTAAGGCGTCAGGCCCGCATCAGTTAAAGGGGCCAGCATCTTTGGGTCCATCCCGTTTGCCCTAATTAGAAACCTGTATGATGGGATGTGCATGTATTCTGCATATCCCCCGTCGAATTGTGAAAGCCCCGGCCACCTGGCATGCATGCAGAGTTGCTCATCTCCCCCCTTACAGTTGATACAAACTCCGCATCCCCACCCCCCAAAGACCGCCACAACATCGCCCTTTGCAAGTCCCTTAACTGACTCGCCTACCTCTTCCACATAGCCCGCAGTCTCATGTCCTACCGTGAGGGGAAGCTTTACTGGGAGTGTTTTCTGCCATTCGCCATGCATGAAGTGGATATCGCTGTGGCATACTCCTGCTGCGCCCACTTTTATTATCACTTCCTCCCCTTTGGGTTTCGGCAAATTTACTTCATCAATTTGTAGCGGCTCACTGTACCTGTGCAATCGTGCTGCCTTCAAGATATCTCAGCATAACCAATATCCCACCAGTATTAAGGTCAGGTCCAGATTATCAGCACTGGAAACGCATCGAATCACAGAACAGGAACCGGGCAAATTTGCAAAAAAGTAGATGCCTAGTGCACGATCATTACAGCACATGGAGAGAGTTCAGACACCCTTCTGCTTACACTCCCAAGCACCTTGAGCTTGCCAAGGCCCCTCAAGCCCTGGCTGCCGATAACTATCAGGTCTGCCTTTTTGCCCCTTGCATATTTGAGTATCATTTCCACGGGCTTGCCCGATAAGATGTCATAAACCGCATCAACGCCTTCTGCCTTGCAGATTGCAACCTCTGCCAGCGCTTCTCTGCGCGCCTGGGTCTTTACTGCAGCCATAAACTTTGCAATTGATTCCTGTAAAACCCCGTCCTTTTGTAAAAGGCCAAGGAACATTCCCGGTGGAAATTCCTCAGGATCAACCACTATAATCACGTGTATTTTTGATTCCAGTCTCTTTGCCATCTTTATCGCATGAAAAAGTGCCTTCCTTGAAAATTTCGATCCGTCCGTGGGCACCAATATCTTTGAGAGTTTTGCCCCGTTGCTCATAGATAGGGTCGCCCTTTACAATACTTAAAACCGATTCATAAATTTCAGGCCTGATATTGAGTCATTTAGAGGATCGATTCTCAATCCTGGTAATCTGCAAAAGACTGTTAAATTATAATTAGTATCATAGCGCATGGATAAACCCAGAAAGCACGACATGCCAGACAGCCTTCCCGTACCGTTCTGGCGCCATGGCTGGACGGATATTGACAGGCTTTTCGACAACATGCGCAGGGATTTTGAGAGGTCACTTTCAACACTGCCAATGCTGCCTGTCCCACCATTCCACGTATCGCAGCTCTCATGCGACATAGTTGATGAGGGAGACAGATTTGTAGTGAGCGCGGAATTGCCCGGAGTTTCAAAGGAGGAGGTAAAAATCGAGGTTTCAGACAACCAGCTGGAAATCTCGGCAGAGCACGGGGAACGCGAGGAGGAAAAAGGGAAAAACTACGTACGAAAGGAACGGAGGTTCCTTTCTTACCACAGGACTCTCCCACTGCCCGAGAAGGTAGACTCGACCAAGACAAAGGCCACATTGAACAATGGCATTTTGGCACTTGAACTTCCCAAGATCAGCCCCACGCCAAAGCCAAAAACCACCAAAGTCCCAATCCAGTAATTCCCTCTTTTTTTTGAATTATGGCATTATCAGTCCTGAGAAACACCCCTAAAAATAAATCCAAATGGTGTTATCGTAAGACATGGCGCTAGAACTCCTCAATGAGCCGGTTTCAAGGTTTACCAACCCGAAAATGACCACTGTTGAGAGCAACCTTACCATCCAGGATACAGCGCAGGCAATGGTAGAGTCAAAGGTTGACAGCATATTGGTTTTTGAGAACAGCAAGATAATTGGGATTGTCACCGAAAAGGACATCCTCTATGACGTGGTGGCAAAGGGCCTTGATCCTACAAGGACCACGCTAAAGCAAATCACCAAGAGCCCCCTCATAACGATTCAAAAGAACGCCCCCGTGAGGGAGGCGCTGGATCTTATGAAAAAGCACGACATACGCAGGCTTGTTGTTATGGACAGGAGGCCAATCGGCCTCATAACCCAGAAGATGGTTTGCGGCAACTTGGAGGGGCACGACCTCCTCCTACCCGAGCTTGAGACTGGCGATAAGACGTTTTGTCCCTATTGCTCCATGCAGTTCAAGGACACAAGGCTTGTCTGCGAACACATAGACAAGGTGCATATAAAAAATGACTAGCAGGTTTCGTATAGTTATATAAGATAGCATACTGTCAGATAGTCATTCAATGGTAGTTAAGAGGAAGCCCCACCCCCCAAAACACGAGGATACCAGAAGCATAAGTTACAGGTTGCCTTCACACATAGTTACTGAGCTTGAAACAGAGGCTATGCAAAGGAAGATTTCTCAGAACGTGCTTGTAAGGCAGATTTTGGAAAAATACGTCAACTGGGACAGGTTTGCAGAAAACATCGGAATGGTTCCAGTACCGAAGGACATACTGAAGACCCTTGGCGAGGAGATGGAGGGTGACACCATCAACAGGATAATCGAGGTCATGATCCCCCTTGTAAAGGACTGGGTAATGTTCATGAAGGGCAACTATGACCTCAAGCGAGCGATCGAGGCCTTTGAGGACTACATGAAGGCCTCAGGGATGACATCTGACCACAGGATAGAAGGGGAGGTTCACCACTTCATCGTGCAACACAATTTGGGCATAAAATGGTCCCTTTTTACAGAAATGCTTCTAAAGCAGATATTCTACCAGTTTCTTCCAAACCTTGCAGTCAAGTCCCGCACAACCCCGAACACGGCAATTGTTAGCAGTGCCCTAGGGGCAGACTTTAGCGAGCACGAATATTAAGGGAAATTAAAAAAATGAGCTGTGCAGCCTAGTAGGACGCACAGGTTGCGAATCCTTCAATTCCTTCTATGTCAGGATCCTTTGACAGTTCCACGAGGTCGGAAAGGGATGCAAGGCCTACCGCCCTGATTCCGTGTTTACCCTCGAGGGCAACCATGTAATCTGCCTCCAGTTCGTACTTTTTCTTGGCCAGATTGGTGCCTTCCTTGTAGTGGATTTCCAGCTCAACCTTTGGTTCCACGTCTTGGAACTTCCTCTCATAGTACATCACGTCTGTAGCTAATTTGAGGTCTATCTTGCCAAGTTTGCTGAGGAGCTGTCCGATAAAACTGTCGTATTGTGTCTCCGCGCTTTGTGACATGAGAAGAAAAAGGGCCAATTTGTTATTTAAAACGAAAATAGCATTATCATCACTGGCAAAAAACCTCCTCGGACGCGCCTAAGTTGTATGCATTGCATGGCAATGCAGTCCTACTGGTTATATCAAAAAGGGCCGAATAGAAGCCATGCAAGTATTACAACACGGAAAACAAGTCCAAGAACAAACAACAAAGGACACCCTGCTTGAGATATTGGCTGACAAGTACTCACGCACAATACTCGAGTCCACGATCGATATGCCAAAGTCTGCAATCGATCTGAGTAACGAGTGCGGGATCCCCATCAGCACTGCCTACCGCCGAGTCCAGAGACTCCACGCTCACAAGCTTCTCGGCATTTCAGGATCCATAAGTCAAGACGGCAAAAAGTACTTCCTCTACAAGTCCAAGGTAAAATCCATAATGACCTGCTTCAACAACGGGTCAGTGGAGGTGGAAATCTTTCCTAATTCTGCACAATTGGAGAATTAGGAACTTCGAAATTTTTCTCTACAAAGATGATAATCATGAATGAAAATGGTATTTGCACTTTAAATCGAATAGTGAGCAAGATGATGCATGATGGCTAAGGTTCACCGCTTTACATCACCTGTAGTAACCCTTGGAATGGATGCAACAGTGTATGATGCATTGTTTCTGATGCAGAAAAATGACATCAAGAGGATCGTAGTCGTAAGAGAAAACTATCCAGTAGGCATCGTAACTGAACGGGATATTGGAAGGTTCCTAAAGGAGGACAGGACCACCAAACCGCTCGACAAGATACCCGTCCAGAATGTGATGACCAGAAACCTTGTAACCATCCCTGCAGACGACGAGGACATACCTACCCAGTCCGCCATCAGAATGGACACCTTCCAGATTAGTTCGGTCATAATTGTTGACAACGATGGCAAGCTGGTTGGCATAGTTACAAAATCCGACCTTGCGAGAAATTTCTCCGCCTTGTATAGCAGAGTCTACAGGGTTGAGGACTATATGACAAAGAAGATAATCACATGCCGCAAGTCGGATTCCCTCTATTTTGCCTTAGACATGTTAAACAAGAACAAGATCTCAAGGTTGGTTGTTACGGACAACGATGGAAAGCCTGTTGGTGTCATTACCTACGACACTTTCCTGAGAAACAGTGGCTTTTTCAAGGCGGGAAAGAGTACCCGTGACTACCTATTGCCCAGCAAAAACGCCAAGGACATGAAGGTTGGAGACCTCATTGCCAATGAGCTGCTTACAGTAGAGATGGAAGATGACTTGGCCGAGGCTGCAAAGATAATGACTCATTACAAGGTAAGCGGCATCCCAGTTGTCGACAGTAATGGCTCCCTAGAGGGAATAATAAGTGCCACCGATATCGCAAAGGCATATTCAGAGGTTGAGACCCACTTTCGCCTCATAAAAAAAGACACCCATTTTGCCTAAGTGTGGATCCCTGAGAGGTTTTTATTGAATTGGTTCAGAGAACAGGCATGATAAAACACATCATGGTTCCATATGACCAGTCGGAACCGGCAGGCCGCGCTTTTGAGTTTGCAATGGATCTTGCAAAAAAATACGGCGCCAGAATCAGCATTGTATCCTGCATCGTACCCCAGTCTCCCATGGATCCGACGTTTGCCACCGCCTACGGCGAGACCCTCATACTTATGCGCAAGGCCGCAACTGCAGCACTTGCAAAGCTGGAAGTCAAGATCAAGGAGGCGGGCATTCCTGACAAGGCAGATGTGCTCGAAGGCCTTTCAATAACAGATGAACTTATGTCGTATGCAGATGCCCACCAAGTCGACCTTATTGTCATGGGTTCGCGAGGCCTTGGGGGTTTCAGGAAACTGCTGCTTGGCAGTGTTGCTAGCGGAGTGATACAACATGCAAAATGCCCGGTACTGATAATTAAATAGACTTTCGGCCCCCGGGTAGACGTTCTTGCCAGACACGTTAAAGAAGATCTTCCTCCATGTACTACTGATACGAAGGACATAATTCCTCGGGGAAACATCGCAGTGCTGATTATTGCGACGTCCATTTCTGGGGCAAGCAATATCGCGCTGGCTTTCCTTCCCATCTATTTCACCTCGCTTGGCGGAACCGTCCTGCAGTACGGCGTAGTAATGACATTTACCACGTTGGTTGCCATGCCTGCAACGGTTGTGGGAGGTACCATGACTGGGAGATACGATCTCAAAAGGATTGCCGTACTTACCTCATGGATTGGGCCTGCCATACTTGCGGGCTATTACCTCTCGAACAGCTGGTCCGTGCTCACAATCCCATTACTCGCCGGTGGCTTGGGCTCCCTCGGCTCCATTGCGTGGAGACAGCTTGTTGCAGATGCGACTACAAACAGGAGTAGGACTGCTCAGCTCTCGGTTTACCAGACCCTCACCAGCATCCCTTCTATGCTTGCTCCTCTTGCCGGAGGGTTTCTTGTTCATGCATTTGGGATCATAGACGGGTTCAGGGACGGAATCCTAATTTCACTGGCACTATCGCCAATTTCCACGGTAATTTTAATCAGGCTGCTGCGTGAGAATGCTTCTGAACCTTTCCAGGAAGGCGTTGTACCAGACCAGCCTCATCCCAGCCATCGAATGTTCCGACAATTAAGGGAATTTGGTTCTAACATCACGTCTCTCCCAAGGACCCTCCTGCCGCTACTTCTGGCCTATGTCTTGGTTTCCCTTGCAAATTCCACTACAAACCCCTACATGATATTTTATGCCACAGCCATAGCGAAGCTTGACACATTCCAGTGGGGGATTATACTTAGCCTGCAGATGGTACTTGCAAACCTCATCAGGATCCCCCTTGGGGTTGTTTCAGACAGATTGGACAAACGGAAGGTGCTCCTTTTCTCTCTTGTCACAACGGCACCCCTTTCAACATTACTAGTCTTTGAGAGGTCCTTTCTTGCAATACTCGGAGTATTGCTTGCAATGGTTGCCACCGGAATTAATTACACTCCTACCCATGAGGCATTACAGATCGAGCTTACTCCAAGATCGAAGAGGCCGGCATTGTTTGCTGTTTATGACGTGCTGCGGGGCGCCTCCGCCTCCGCAGGAACTGCCATCGGGGCTTTTCTTTTCACATCAGGCTATGCACTCCCCTTTTTTGGATATACGGCGCTAGAAGCCTGCGCCTGCGCGATAATTGGCTTCCACTTCTTTCTAAAGCCTGGAAGAAATTCGCTGAGGATCCCCTCCCGATAGTTCCCTCCGTCAGGTTCCATACATCGATGGGATCTTCGTGTATAGATATCCAAGGTCGGAAATTGACGCCATGTCAAGGTTTCCCACCCTTCCCAATGCCCTCCTCCTTGAAAGGACGGCCTGCCACTGTTCAGTATACCTTTCGGTCACGTCCTCAATATTTTCGCTTGAGAAGCCCAAGATGTAGACATATTGCTTTTTCCAGTTGCGCTCATAGTAGTGCGGGTTGTCAAGAGAGTGTGGATACTGGAAGGTGGGATCCACGTGTACCCATCTTCCTCCAAGATGCGCCTCGTTCCAGCAATGGTCGAGATAGTCGTAGGCGATACGAGATTCGATTGAAAGTGAGTTCAACATGGCTCCAAAAAGTATGGACCACTCCCCGCACCTGCCGTATCTGGTCTCTGCAATTTTAAGAACGTCGCTGTACCTCGGGATTACCACTTCTGCGCCACACCTTCCACAGGTGTGAACCTCTGTCTTTCTTACCTGCCAGGACTTGCCCGTTATGACGCTTGCCTGCATAAAGCATGGGTTGCTTTTCATACTGCACCTTTCGCAGGCAACCTGGTTTGGAGTCCATGTCATGAATCCCTTGTACCACTTCAGGAGGTGTGGTATGACTTCACCCTCCAGAACTTCCTTTGGCACGAGCCTCCTTACCGTGTCGAGAACCTTCGGGTCCCGGTATTGGCTTGTTATGGTCTTGTAGAAGAGGAAAGAATTTTTGATTGCCTCAAAGTCTATTTGGTGATTCCCTTCCTGCATCACAGATAATTGTCATCACGGAAAGATATCCTTTTTCAGCATTAAACGGTGAACATGTCCTTGTTCGGCTTGGGCAGGATTGTAACCTGCTTGTTCATGAGTTCCTTTGTAGGGATGACGACGCTTTCGTTTTTCTCATTTGCGACTATGATATGAAGCAGTTCAACAGCGGTTATGGTTCCCGAGATGTCCCCCACGCGTATCTTTTGCCCAATCTTGAAAACTGTCTTTTGTGTAGACGCCCCTGCAATCGCAGAAGGCAGAACATCTTTGAGTGTAAACCCAAGGCCCACCGCTATCGCGGCGCCCACCGCTATCGCTATGCTCCATGAAAATGCCGATACGAGGGTCGGTATTACAGACTGCCCTATACCTATCTGCGTAAGCCCGACAGCAAAGACGATGCTGTAGACTACGGCCTTTACACCCACGCCGACGTACCTAGTACCGCCATAGTGCCTGACCATAAGTTCGTGGTTTACCCACTTTATCACGTAGTTCGCAATTATTGATCCTATAAGGACGATTATCACAAATGCCAAAAGGTTTGGGATCCAAAGCCACAACGAAGTCATTGCCGAGGTCAACTGTTCCAACTGGAGCGCGTTTATTGCCGCCACCACGAAGAAGAGGTAAACAAACCACTTTATTGTGGAGCCTATGAGTCGTACGGAATCAAACTTTCCTACAGTTTCCTCAACCATGTGTACTTCTGGAATGTTTTCTACGTTTGCCTTCTGAATGATTTTTCGTGCCGTCTTCTCTACAATTCTCCCCACTATTTTTCCGGCTATAAGACCCACTGCCAGCAGGACGCCTGCCGCGATTATTTTAGGAGCAGCGCTTGCAACCGAGTTTGCAAATGTGGTAATCGCAGTCTCCTCCGGAGTGTAAAACTTGTCAATTGAGGTGTCAGTCTGGGCATATGCGGAGTGCGCCCCGACCACAAACGTGATTACTAACAACATAACGATGCCGAAAACTGGCATTAATTTCGCCCTAGTCAACTGGTCTGAAACCAACGTTCTGTTTCATCAGAAGATGCCTATTTCTACATAGACGCAATGATACTCCTTACAGCCGACTAAAATCTTCTCAACCTTTCATTTTGGGCGTGATTTTTTGCAGATTTGGCAATGTATGTAGAGATTAAATCTGCTCCACCCACCTAGCTGAAAAAAATATTTTAACCTGATGGATTCCTTTAGAAAAATAATTCAATCGTCCAGTTTTATGGCAAATTTTTTATGAATGGTTTTTGGGCAGAAGACCCGAATTTCACACATTTTGCAAAAATTATTTTTGTTTTGGCGGCATTTTTTGAATTTTTACAGATTTTATCCCCTGAACCCCAGCCTAGAAGGTAAAACCGGGTCGAAGTTGCAGCGGAAATCAAACTGATGAGCACGGCAGGCTGGTTGGTCGGCTGGAAATTAGCAACCTTGGCTTCTAGGGTACGTTTGCCTAAAGGAAGGACGAGATGGTGCAGGCATACCCCATAGACAAACTCATCAAAATTCCAGGCGATGTAGTGAAGAGGCATTCGTAACGTCCCTTGGGTAACAAGGCGTGACAACTTAACTGTTAAATGGCTTTCTTCCCTCTAGTGTGAGATGGATGAGTTCGAGGAGTTTGCATTCGCCCTTTTGGACCAGATATCAGTAGAATTAGGCGAGGAGAAGACAATAACAGAGGCACGGGCCAAGGCATCGGAGGCTTTCGGAACAAGAATAACTTTTGACGACATCAGAACCATATCAGAGCAGGTCGCGCCAGAGAGCGCAAGGAATGCATCCAAGTTTACCGGCATAGCAGTGCCTCCAAGTAAGATGGAGTTTCCAGACCTTGCAGATTTTAAGCATCTAAAGGGTCGCAAGGTTTTTCCCGCAAAGGGTTCCGAGGGCTTTGTTGACGAGCTCTTCAGGGCATTAGCCCTGGAGGATGCAGGCAAGATAGCACAGCTTGCAAAATCCGACATTGGCAGGTTTCTGGTCTATTCGACCTATGCCAAGGGCTACATCTCGCAGATCTCCACCACATATGGCGATTTTTACGAATCCACGATATACCTAAACAGGTTTGTCCTTTCCAGCTACCCCCAGATAATCCTGCACAAGTTCGGCCCCCCTTACGAATCCAACTTTGGGCGCGTGAATTCTGGGTATCGAGGAGCTCTGAAAATGACAATCCTCGAGGAACAGGTTCATTCGATTCAAAAAAACCTCTATAGCATAAACAAGGCTGCCGTCACCCAGGTTAACGAAATAAACGAGGAACTTGCAAAGATAATCCTAGACCTGGACGTCACCAAGATAAATGGTCTTTACGAGTATCTCCAGATTCCTGCTGTGCCTGAGGATTACCCCGCCGCGCAGCGTGCAAACCTCTTTTTCACACTAAACCCTGACAACTTCATCGTAAGAGTCCTCGGCCCAGATGTCATGACGTTTACCAAAGTTACCGTGGATCCAAAGATACTGGATTTCGTTCCGGAGTTACTTGACATCTACCAGCGCTGGTTAAAACCAATCCAGTCCCACCACGCGGCCTTTACAACAATGGAGGGCATGGCAGAATTTGCGGTAAGGCACATGCTTAGGGATGATGCAGACTTCCACAACTATCTTGTTACCTTTGCCAATACGGACATTTCCACCTACCAGATAAGAAAGAGCATTGGAATGGATTTCACGGAGCATATCGTTTCAAAAATCGGCGGCAAGGCATATGGAACTATGATCGAAAATCCCCCAACTACCCGAGAGCTCAAAAATCCCGAGATTTACCTGAAAAGAATATGAGCGATTTTGATCCGTTTGTAGAAGAATGGGTCGCGTATGCAAGGAACCCCCGATACACTCTTGTTGAAAAATGCCTGAAACTTTCCCAGACCTTGGAAAATCCCGACCTTGTCCTTGACAAATATGTCGAGAAGATGAACTCCTTCGGGCGGGACTTGCGAGCCTCGGTGGCTGATGTAAAAAACCCAACCTACCGGATTTCCATGCTTAACGAATACATGTTTGAGACCCTCGGTTTTGAGGGAAATCGGGACGATTACTACAACCCGCAAAACAATTTCTTGGACAAGGTAATCGAGTCCAAGAAAGGCATTCCCATCACCCTTTCCATAATTTACATCCAGCTAGGGGGCTTCCTCGGCCTTGACCTCCGGCCAGTTGGATTTCCAGGCCACTTCCTTGTAAAACTGTCAGAGGAAATGATACTTGACCCGTTCAATGGTGGGAGGTTGGTGGGGGTAGAGGACCTGGATGAAATGCTTAGCGGTATCTATGGGCCGGGGTTTCCCTTCAGGCCGGAATTTCTCAACGAGATAGGGCCAGAAATGATCCTCATCAGGCTTGCAAGGAATTTGAAGAACTCATACATGCAATCTTTCAATTACAAAAAAGCCCTCCACTGCATAAACATGGTGCTAGGCCTTGTGCCTGACGAGCCTGACGAAGTCAGGGATACAGGCATCATAATGTCAAGGATGCTTCAAAACGACCGGGCCCTGCGGGCACTGGAGAGGTATCTCGAACTTGCCCCGGATGCAGATGATGTAGATAATGTTCTTGAGATGATAAGAGGCATAAAGGAAAAGTCTAGTCGATGATTGACTTGACATCGGTCCCCTTCTTGATTAGCTTGTGCTCGTATCTCACAATCTTGTTTCTCATGGTACCCTTCATTATATCGACCTCGTGGCGCAGCATGGCCACCTCATCCTCGAGTCTTGCGACCCGCTCATAGATGGATTCTTCCGCACCCTCAGCCATATACCCAATCTGCGCTAGATCTTACCTTAAAAATTTATGGTTCATTTTGTTGAGGGTTTTGTCAGTATTTGCTATAGGTCGAACTCGCCATTGCATGCTTGGCACTTGCCTTTCTCGCTGCCAATCATGCCTATAATCAGAATCTTCCCTATGGTGCCACATTTCGGGCACAGCCCCGTAGTGATGTTCTTTGGACCACTCGCTCTTGGCTTTACGGTTTTTCTCCTTACCATTAATGGAAAGAATCTCAAAGTCGGTTTATTAAGTCTAAGGGATCGGCTTTGCCTTCCAGAGGGTCGATCTATGCCACCCCAGACCGCCCGCTCTGCTTCCTGCAGATCGCCCGGGCTGACACCATGGCGCCAGGTATTTCGGGGTTTATTTTTAAAAAGAAAGAGAGGGGATCTGCTTACTGATAAGCAGCCGCGATGGATTGGTACAATGTTGAATAGGCTTGATCAATTGCCTGGTCCCTTGCAGCAGCCGCATTGCCCATTGCCGTTGTTAGGGCAGCATTGGCTTGCGATATAGAGCTGTCCTCCGTCTGGATGAGCGGTGCTACTGTTGACCAATACGTTTGCAGATCGGCGTTCCAAGTCTTGGCGTTGTTTGTGTAGCCATTGTCAAGCGTTACTCGAGCGTTGTCTTCCGCGGTAACATAGGTGGTTTCCGCAGTACCAACCGCCGAATCCCTTGTAACGGTCGCGTTTCCTGCCGCGTTTATCCTAGTCTGCCTTGCTTGCAGGATAGAGTTGTCCGCAGTCACATGGGCCTGGCCAATTGTCTGTGCCCTTGTTGCAAGGGTAGAGTTTCCAATTGCAGTATAGTACGCTGCCTGGGCAGTTCCATCTGCACCATCACGTGATGCAAGGGCTCCATAAACTGCAGTCTGGTGGGCATACCATGCTGAATACACCGCCTTGTCGTGTGCTACATCTGCCGTTACTGATGCATTTATCTTTGAAATCTGGGCATCGGCTATTGTCTTGTCCCTCGTAGCCATTGCCTGACTGATGATGCTTGCATTTCCGTGTACTCCCTTTACTGCGGCATTGTATGCTTCACGGGCCTGCTGTACTGCTTGGTTGTAGGCCGTAGTAGCATTCTGGACTGCCTGAGATTGTGCGGTATTGGCCGCCTGTACAGCCTGTTTGTAGGCATTATCTGCCTGCTGTACTGCCTGCGCATAGGCCTGCGCGTCTGCTTGGTCTGTCTGTCGTAGTGTTTGCCTTGCCTGCCTGGTTGCATTCTGTTCCTGCTGCAACGCCTGCCTGTACTGGTTTTGATCCTGCTGTATCTGCTGCTTCAACTGCTGCAGGTTGGGTTGATTGTTTGCGTTTGTAGAGTTGCCGTTGTCCGCCAAGGCTGGAACCATGATCATATGCCCAGCAAAGGCGCCAAGAAGGACTGCCACAATTGCAAATGTTCCGCCCGTCTTCGCCAATCTTTCCGTGCTTTTCATTGGTTTTGATGAGTAATTCATCTCAATTCTTGTGAGGGGTTGCACATTCTAGATATAATAGGTTACGAAACTTTGTGCCTTAACATTGTAGAGTGACTTTCCTGCGCGTCCCTTATATCGCAAAGGAAGTCTTAATTATCCCCAAGACTGCGCTCCCTCATGCAGGGCTTGGGTTTCAGAGTATTTGTCATGTCCGCCCTTATTCTTGCAGCCTCTGGCGTTATTTCTTCAAGCGATAATCTTTCAGGATTTTCTTTTCAAAATAACGCATATGCACAGTTACCCCCCGGTGCGAGTCCCGGTCCTGACATGGGGAATCCTGGTGACAACATGACAGGTCCCGGTAGTGTTCCAGGGGCTCCGGGTGCAGACTTGGGTCCGCCTGGAGACAACACGACGGATCTTGGCAGCCCCGGCGGCCTTGGCATTCCAAGCGACAATGCCACGGATCTTGGACCTGGACCCGATGTTGGAAACTCTACAGGCATTCCTGCCACAGGTGCTCCTGCCTCATCCACAGCCGGTCAGGCTTCAAATCCAGCATCCAGCACGGTTCCAGAGTTTGGATCATTGGCGTCTGCGATACTGGTGCTCTCAGTGACGTCAATCATAATACTTTCAGCAAAAACCAGAATCAGGTTTTAAACTAGATTTTTTCAACTGCAAAACTGGTAGCTAGTTTTTCTGCTTTCAAGTTTGCATGCAGTAGTTTGCACCACACCATCCCCCTAATGTTCAGCATTTCCTCACCAGGCCACAAAGGTTCCAAATCATTGCAGGTTGTCCTTTGCCTTGGCGTGGGAACAGGAAAAAGCGCGGGGAGTGGGATTTGAACCCACGGGTCCTTACGGACATGGGATTAGCAATCCCACGCCCTACCAGGCTAGGCGACCCCCGCACAGATGTTGCTGAAAATCGAACTGTTAATTAATCTTGGTCAGGCGATTTGCCTACATCTCATCAAACCGCTTGTAGTTTTCCACAAGATCCTTTAGAGGCATCCTTTCCCCACCCACTATCTTCAGGTCCACCTTTATCTTCCCTTTCTCTACGTTGATTATGTTGTAGGTGTTCTCAAATAGCCCTCTGACTCTTTCCGATGAGGCAGTTCCTGCGTTCGCGATAGTGAGGTGTCCAAAGTGCCAGAACCAGGGCCTGTGTTTGTGCCCGCATATGACAAGGTCTATCTTGCTTGCAAGGGCGGTACGGAGGACGTCTCCTGAATCAATCACCGTCACCCTGTCAGTGCCGGTATCAGGCACTCCTATGAGGTGGTGGTGCATGGCAAGGATCTTTATCCTGTCTTCGTATTTTTTCATGGTGCGTTCAAGCCAGAGGTTCTGCCTATAGCCAACCTCCCCTTCATCCCTGTCAGGCCTCGCTGTTCCTATTGTCACAAGAACGGTGTTCTCATCCAGTTCGTTTACCGAATCGATCGGGAAGAATTTTTTGAAGAGAAGATATCCCGTATTTCGGTAATCATGGTTGCCGCTGATGGCTATAATTTTGTCTGTATCAAATTCTGCGAATTTTTTCTTGCATTTTTCATATTCTTTTAGCAGTCCTTCATTTGTGAGATCCCCGGTGACAACAATTGCGGACGGCCTTAGTTCGTTAACCTCGCTGATTACCTGGTCGAATACCTCCTCCCTAAATTGTGCTCCAACGTGGATATCAGAAAGTTGTACTATTCTCACAGAGAAACCTTTGGAATGGATTTGTTTAAGGATTAGGATTTTCAAAGTTGGGTCTGAAAAATCCCAGTTAGAGTTAAATTACTGGATCTGAAAGCTCGCCTGTTTTGGCCAAAAAAGCTGCCGTGATAAGGGGGGATGGCATAGGACCCGAAATTGTGGATGCCATGTTATGCGTTTTAAAGGAGTGCAACACCCAGGCGGAGCTCATCTTGTGCGATGCTGGATCCGAACAGTGGGAAAAACATGGGGGCGAGACCTATATCCCCGAGTCTACGATGAGGATCTTAGAGGGGTCAGACGCCTGCTTCAAGGGTCCCACCACGACAATACCAAGACCGAATGCGCCAAGAAGCGTAGCCGTCACCCTAAGGCAAAAGTTTGAACTTTACTCCAACATCAGGCCCATCAAGACATACCAGAGGATAACCCCCAACAGGAACCTCGATTTTGTCTGCTTTAGGGAAGCCACGGAGGGACTTTACACCGGCATTGAATTCAAGATATCTGATGATGCTGCCATAGCAATCAGAAAGGTCACGAGGAAGGGATCCGGTAGGTTCATCAACTCAGCATTTGCTTGGGCTAAAAGGTACAAGATGGGCAAGGTGGTTGCAATAACAAAGCGAAACATACTCAAGGTAACTGACGGGATTTTCTGGGAGGAGGTAGAAAGGGCCTCAGGGGAAAACCCCGGGATAACGGCAGAGGAGATCTACATAGACAACATGACACAGCAGCTTGTCATAAGGCCCGAACAGTTCAATGGAGCGGTCCTTATCAGTACCAATCTTTTCATGGACATAATTTCGGAACTTGCCTCTGGAATCATAGGCTCAATAGGGCTGGTTTATTCAGCCAACATGGGAGACTCTTTTGCAATGTTCGAGGCAGCACATGGAAGTGCACCGTCCTTTAAGGGTCAGAACAAGGTAAACCCCACCGCCGCCATCCTCTCGGGTGCTTGGATGGCCGAGTACCTAGGGGAGACGCACATTAAGGAGGCCATCTTTGCCGCCACAGAACAAGTGATTAACGAGGGCAAGTATGTGACGTTTGACATAGGAGGAAACGCCACCACCACAAGGATGGCAGAGGCAATCTCCGAATTAGCAAAGCAGCATCTGCGAAAGTAGCTAGTCCATCCTTATTACTTTAGGCCTAATTGATAGTCCGATTACTGATGCCATTGAAAGTAACAGAGCTGCCATCACGGCACCGCCAAATTCCGGAACAGCAGAACTTGCGCCATTTATCTTGTAGTTGTTTTCTATTATCGGTTGAAGGCTCCCCGAGGTTGTGTTGGAAACGGTGATTAGGTCAGACGAAACCTCATTGTTCTCGTTCTCCTGTTTTGCAAGATTGTCGGCCTCAAAGTTCAGCACATATTTTCCCGGCAGCGGGCTGTCCCATGTAAAACTCTCCGTCGAGTTCTGCCTTGCCGGAACGCTTCCGGTGGCAATCTTGTCATAGAACAGGAAGCCGGTGGAATTGATAATCCTTAGCCTGAAGATCACCGAGCTGGCATCCGCGATTCCTGTGTTTTCGATCTGCTTTCTTACCACTAGTGCCTGCGAAGGGCCAGAGCCTTCCCTTGCGACAGAGAGCGAGCCTTCCACCCAGCCAATCTCCGCACGGGTCTGATTCTGGGTGCTGACCACCACAATACCAGAGGGCCACATGTCGACCTTGTCATAGTATGGAAATTTCCCGTTGGTTCCAAAAAACTGCGTGTACGATTGACCCGGGGGCACTGGCCCGCTGTCAAACATCCCAACCGGGCCATAGTTCGGCGTCCCAGCAGTCACGGTGTGTGTCCTATTGTCGTCGTTTACCCATGTAACAGTATCCCCGGGCCTCACATCCACCTCATATGGTTTGTAGCATGAAGGATATGGAAGGCAGTGGTTTGCTGATCCATTAACAATTACCACCTGCAAGTTTGCGGCATAGGCGGTAGTTCCGATTGAAAAGAGAAGGGCGGCAATTCCAAAACCACAGGCTAGGAGAGCCGACTTCATGATGCAACTTGGTTTCATTCCAGACATAAACACCTCTTAGTTTTCCTGCGCAATCTTTATCCCATCCTTTCGTGTTTTAGATTTTTACGCATTCGACTATCACCAGTTCCTCAAAAAACAGTTTCTTCCTTGACACAATTTTTGGCTCGAGTCCCATCTTCATCGTCCTCTTCATAAGCTCTTGGTAGTTTGCAAGCGACGATGTTAGGTATATGATCTTGCCATTTTTGCGTACTACCTTGCTTGCTGAATTCAGGATACCAGTAGTCACGCCAAGTCCCTCACGGAGCCCGTCCACTGTCCGGTCGAGGATTTCTTCTGATGGGAGGTATGGCAGGTTACATACCACTAGATCAAAAACTCCGTTTATCGCATCCGCAGAATTGCAGCAAACGCAATTTGGGACCAATTCATGCGCCTTTTTGAGGGCTCCAGAGCTGATATCGGTCGCGACTACGAATTCAAAATTGTTGGACAAGACATTTGCGAGAAACCCCGACCCCGTCCCAATATCAAGCGCAGAATAACCCTTCTCCTTCCCGATATGGTCCGCGAGAAAGAACGTGTCCTCAGCTGGCTGATAGTAATCATCGGATAATTTTCTTTGCAATCTCAATAATCTCCGAATCGGAAAGGTCCTCAAGCCTCTTGTCAGAATCTATGTCAATACCAAACTGCCTTGCAACACCCCTAACGGTCTTTCTGCGGTATGAAAAAAGCCTGTTGACTGCGGCCACCAAGTTTCCTGGGACGATGTTTTCCTGCTCAAGCAGCATCACGGTGGAATCCACCTTAGGCGTAGGCTGGAAACTGCCTTTCCCCACATCCATGAGCCTCTCCATATGCAGGCAATACCCCGCCAGCACCGATACCGCTTTCCTGTCCCGCCCCTTCTTGGCATGTAGTTTTTGGGCAAACTCCTTCTGAAACATTACTACGGCGCGAGAAAACTTCCTCTGGACTAGCCATTCAACGGCATTCCGGCTTTCGGAGTAAGGAAGGTTTGTGACAAGGACGTCAAAGTCAAAATCCATTCTAAAGGCATCCCCCTGTTCCAGTTCCAGGTTTTTGATGCCTGCAAATCTAGCCTTTGCCTTGTCATAGAGGTCCGGATCTTTCTCGATGGATATTACGGCCTTGGCCTTCTTGCACAGCAGGGGCGTCAGAATTCCCGTTCCGGTTCCAATCTCTAAGACAATGTCATTTTTTTTGATGTTTGCACAATCAACTATAGACTTCGCGATTTCAGTGGATTTTAGAAAATGTTGCCCAAGAGCCTGGCGTTTGCTCATTTTCTGACAAAGAGGTTCATCCTAGTTTCACCGGTAATCTCCTCGATAATCCTTTTCGCGATCTGCTTTGCCGGTTCCTTTAGCCCCACCCTATCTTGCAAGTCCTTGAAGTCAGAAAACTTTCTTTTTTCCCTCTCCTCTAGCATAGTCTTCATGTAGGTCTTCCCGATTCCCGGAATCAGTTCCAAGGCATGTATCCTTGGTGTCAGCGGTTGTGCATTGTTAAGATAGTCGACGAACCTTTGTTCGTTGTTTGTCACTATCTTTTCAACTACAGATGCCAACTCACTCTGAGCGGAAGAGGATGTCTGATTGAATTCCAGCCTGCCAAGCACTGAGAGAATTTTTGTCCTTCCTTCTTTTCCAATATATACCCGCTCACCTATCTCAAAAGTAGAATTCGGCATTGCGAGTAACTCAAGAATTGTAAGTCTTTCTTCTCCCAATGCGGTAACAATAATCCCATCTCGTCCCCGCACGGTAGTCGACTTGCCCCTAACTACAAAATCTAAAACGTATGCGTACTCTTCATACTTTCTAGTTTGAGCTCGCTCCAAGAAAACCCTGCTCCTAAGATCAGGCGTTCTCCTTGATAATCTTTAACATCTTTTCAAGCGTTTCTGCCAGAATCAATTTCTTCCAGCCAAAAGTAAACGCTCTAAGCTCCGCCTCAGTGGATGGCAAATTGTTAACAATTTCAACCGCTTCCTCGTCGGTTATGTTGCATTCCTTTACCAGTTGTTGTTTGAGCTTCTTTGCGGCCTTTGAGTCTATACTGGCAAACTTGGTAACATAGTCATATGTCCATCTTTGGATTTGATCCATAGATTCAGGATCAACCTTTTCCATGATTTCCTTAACTTCAGGAATAGAGATTGGTTGTTTCTTCTTAACTTCTTCCATATTTACACACCAAACGGTTTGATATGGTCTAACCTAGTGATTAAGGTTTTTGTCTTGTTGCCTAGTTTGACTGCCAGCTTTACCGTCCTTCTCCCCACCTCGTTTACGGTGCCCACTTTTCCGTGGTACCTGCGATGTGGCAGGCCTTTGTGTTGTGACGGGTCTATGATTACAAGAACCTTGTCTCCTACCTTGTACTCCCTCAGCAGGAAGGATACGCCCCTTTCTGCATCCTTTGTCATCACAGATCGTGCCTTGTGCATAAAGCCATGAGAACGACCCTTCGGCTTCTTGGTAGTCATTTCGTTGAGACTTTGCCCGTACCTAATTTAACACTTACTGGCTAAAAGACAAGAAAATATGGAATTTTTAGTAATTTTACAAAAATAAAGGAAAAGAGGTTTTAGAACCTATTCTTCAGGTTCTTCCTTCTTCTTCTTCTTTGTATCGTCTTCTGGATCCGCCACGCCCCCTTCAGTCACAGTGAAGAGTACTTCCTGTTCCGGGTGGTGCGGACTGTCAACCATTCTGGCAATCCTCTTCTTTCCGGATTTCTTCAAATAGACACGGTAGGTCGATGCATGTCCCACGATGTTTCCTCCTATCGGTCTTGTCGGATCTCCGAAGAATGTGTCAGGAGACGCCTGGACTTGGTTGGTAGCTATTATTGCGATGTTGTATGTTTCTGCGGTTCTCGAAAGCAGGTGCATGAATTTGTTCAGTCGTTGCTGTCTTACAGAAAGAGTTCCCCTGCCAAGATATTCCGATCGGAAGAGCCCTACTGCCGAGTCGACAACAATTAGTTTTATCTTGTTTTCCTCGATCACTGGACCTACCTCTTGCATAATCAGTTCTTGATGAGAACTATTGTATGCCTTGGCCACTATGATTCTATCAAGAGCTTTTTCCGGCTCTATGCCCTTTGCTTTTGCAATTGACACGATTCTTTCCGGCCTGAATGTTCCTTCAGTGTCAATATACAAGACGCCCCCGTCCAAGCCGCCTTCTTCCTTTGGTTTTTGAACGGTTACACATAGGGTATGGCAAAGCTGCGTCTTTCCAGATCCGAATTCTCCGTAGACTTCAGTCACCGCCTGCGTCTCGATCCCCCCGTCAAACAAGGTATCAAGCGAGTTAGTCCCAGTCGTAATCTTACCAATATCCTGTCTTCTTTTGTAGATCTCAGTAGCGCTGACAAATTCTTTCTGGAGTTGACCGCCTTCAACTAGTTGTTGTCTTGCCTTGTTTACTATTTTTATGGCCGTGTCTATATCCATTCCTGTGATCTCTGATATATCCACAGGACCTCGCACGACAAGATCCAGTATGTTATGCACTCCTGCATCACTAAGCTTCTTGGAAGTTACAGGGCCTACACCCTCGAGACTATCTAATCTTAAGTCATCCATCTTACCGTATGGTACGGTACCAGTACCTAATAAATGTGTTGATTGAGGGTTCTTTAACCTCTTCGGTTGTTTTAGTTGATGTATTTTTGACTGGAAAGATGTTTGACCAATCATAACCATGTGACCTGAGGTAGTCATGATAAAAATGCCAACTCCCAACCATTACCAAGTCGTCCTTTTTGATGCCTCTTACTACCTCCCCCGCTGACTTGACCGTTGAGTTTTTCCGCCTAGTTTTCACTGAGGCATATTTTCAAACTACTGCCACATGATACACAAAAGGTTTTGTCGGCCATTAATGGGCCATATCTGATTTTAGATCTTTTAAACCACCTGCAACCATTTGTAAGCATATGCGGATGCCGGAAAGGCCGGGCACAAATCCTAGATCAAACATCCCCCTATTAGGAGTTGTTTGTCTGTCCAGTACAAACTTAAACTAATATCCCATACCCCGGATAGAGGAACAAATGGAAATTAGGGCATTAGTGGTAGATGACAACAGGGACGTGAGAGGAGTCTTTACCGAACTTCTTCAGCTTGCAAAGATAAGCGTTGTAGGCACAGGCATCAATGGAAGGGAGGCAGCCAGCCTTTACGAAAGGTTGCACCCAGATATAGTGTTCATGGATGCCATGATGCCGGAATATGACGGTTTTTACGGTTTGGATAAGATAAGGGAGCATGATCCAGGCGCGGTCGTGGTCATCGTCAGCGGTTCTTTCAATGTAGAAGAAAGGCTGGATAAGTGCAACGCCTCGGCAATTCTTCCAAAACCAATAGACATGGGCAAGGTCATGGCGGTTGTAGACAGGTTATGCCTCGGCAAAAGGAAGGAGATTCCCTACTTGGCTTGACACGCTAAACAGGTCAGAACAAATTAAAAATCCAAAATTCAATGTCTGCCCATAGCAGAGAAGCATTTGCTTCATTCTACTTGCCTTTCCCCAAAGACACGGGAAATCAGGTCCTACGGGACCCTTTCACCCGTTCTGAGCCAGTGATGCAGGTTTTATTTCCACATCATCCCTGTTGTATAGAATCTTTTCATGGGTTATGGTAACGGTACAGTTTCTTTTGAACTTCATCTCCCTAGCATTTCCTATTGCATCCTTGAAGATGATCCTTGGCTCCTTGGTGGTATCCACGGCATATTGCTTTCCCAGTTTCGTCAACTTGGGATCCTGGCAGCCCTTTACCTCGATTAGCATGGAACAAGCTATAGAATTTGATTCCAATCCGGACATGGACTTTCCAATCTCTCCACTCTAAAAAAAGATTCGCTTATCACCAAATTGCAAAAGATTACTACGATACTCCAGTTTTGCTGGATTACCTGAAGAATTATTTCCTTCGTCTCTGACCCGGCTTGTTCTGGCCCGGAACGCGTTTGAGGATGAACCTTTTTCTAAAATTTTCTCGGTTTCTTGCGATGCCAATCTCCCCGTGTCTTTCCCTTGCTTGAACCTTCGGGGTTTGGCCTCTGACTTTGCCTGCTTTAGTAAGCGATCCGTGAGTTGGCACGAATTGTTTCGGAGTTTAATGCAATTTATGTATTTGGTTTTTCCTACCAATACTTGGCCTTGATGGTGTTAATGACGCGCTCATGTTCCGCGCCCTTCTTCCTTGCAAACTTTTCCATGGCGCTCAGCGGTACGCCTCCCAATGACTTTGCAAGTCCCGTAAACATCTTTTTCTTCAGCGGGCTGTTGTGGCCAGTCTTGTCCATGAATTTCTGAATTCCATATTTGAAGTTGTGTTGCCACGTCTTGTACATGACTCCCAGTTGTGCCGCTGTCATCTCATTGCCGATATCGAAAAATTCGGATTTTTCAAGAAGTCCGATTGGGACAAAGGTAAGCGGCGTCGTGGTAAACATGGATTCTGGTTGCTCCTTCTCAAGTTCACTGATAAGCCTGATGGTTTCCCACGCGTCCTCCTCAGTCTCTGCATTGTCTAGCCCCATGATTAGCGTAAATGCTGGAATCCAGTGGTACTCGTTTAGTGTTTTTACTCCCTCCTTTACCACCCAGTGCCACTCCTCTGGCTTGTAGGGTGAAAGTTTTCTATCGGCATACTTGCCTATCAATCTAAGGCTACCGGTTTCAAAGCCGCATTGGATACCAATCTTGTTGTCGGGTCCCGAGTGTATTATCTTTGAAATGTTCGGAATAAGTTTTTCATCAGCTATTGCTCCTGCAAGCGTGCCATGTGTTGGGTTGGTATGCACGATTCCGGTCGACATTACCGCACTGAAGAGCTCCTCCAATGCCTCCCTATTTGGCGCCATGTTCTTTGTCTTTCTCGGGTCCAGACCGTAGACAAATATATCATCGCTGTGAAGCCAAGCGTTTCGCTGCCCGCCCTTCTTTATGTTTACCTCAATTTCCTTCTTTACCTTCTCCGGAGGATAGTACCTCAGGGGGCGCAGCGTGACATCGCAAAACTTACAACCCCTGCCACAACCGCGCATGACCTCCACCATTCCGTGCATGCTGGGCTCAACAATATCCGGGATATCATCAACCTCTGGCTCGTCCCAATAGTGGATGAACCTTCCATGGAATTTGCTTTCGTCCTTGCCAAATTCTTTTACCTCAACCTTAAAGTCGCTCTTAACAAAAGGATTCATGTTCTCAAACTCGTTGTTTATCAGCTTGTCAAAGAAGAGTCCTGCATGACCGTCAATTTCAGGAGCAATGCCCCCAAGCTCTCCCTCGAGCACTGCATACAACCCATATTCCTGAATCTTCTTCGGATCATAGTTGTACTGCCAGGTTCCGGATGCTCCTACGATCACCTTGGCTTTGCTGCCGGTCTTTGCCTTCGCCTCTAGGATCTTTTTGTGCAGATAGGCGTTGTAGTATTCGTCATAGGATATCTGTTTCCTGCCGTAGGTGAAGGTCATGGTTACTGGTCCCATTCCAAGCGGGTCCATCTCATAAGTACCCACGACCTCTGTCTCCGGTCCTATGAATTTCTCAATATGGTCAGGATGGGCCACTACCACATCTTCCCTCTTGTAGCCGTCCCGGAGCAGAGCAGCCTCCACCTTTCTTAGACCGTACGGAGCATATGAGGCCACACCATTTGTGTGCTGGATTGGGTTACAGATAAAGTCGAAAAGTATCTTTGGTGTAACTTGGTTTCCTAGAAGGTAGTACCAGATGCTGTTTTTTGGCCTGTGGGGATCTATGGCTGGGGCACACCCAAAGAACGTTGCAAGTGATATCCCACGATAGGGAGACATTAATGTGCGATCTGCGCTTAATACAATTTTCGGATGACCCAATTTTCAATCTGAATGAATTGCTATTAGCATATTAAAGTTTCCAGTATTCCCTGTCTAATAGTTCTCTAAAATGCCGGATTTGCTTCTGTGAGTATGACCAAACTCTTTGTTTGTTAGCAAATATTGACCACTGAAAACAGTTCCATCTTTGCATGCAAGGACATCTCCAAAGCAGCAGCTTCCGCAAAGCCCCATTCCACACTTCATCATCCTTTCAATGCTGGCTTCAGCATAGATTTTACTTTCAATTGCCATCTGAATTACCTTGTACATCATCTTTTCTGGGCCGCATGTGTAAACGGCGTCATAGGTGTTTTGTTTTAGCAAATTCCCCATTACATCAGTCACCAAGCCAGCCTGGCCGTATGATCCATCCTCTGTTACCACAATAATTCTGTGACGACTGCGCTTCAGAATATCGCTTGCGTAGTCTTCGAAAAAGACCTCTTCCTTTGTCTTTGCACCCATGAGTATAGTTACCTCATCCGTTTCCTTGAGAAACGTAGCAAGCCTAACAAGAGGCACAAGCCCTGTACCACCCCCCACGAGCAGTAGCCTACCCTCCTTAATCGTGAAGGAATTACCATACGGACCCCTTACCCCAATCCTGTCCCCGATCCCGAGAGAGTGCAGGGCCGTAGAGGAGACCCCATGCTTTCGCACGGTAAAGGCGGCTTTGCCTTTTTCCTTCCTTACCATCACGCTCATTGGAAGTTCGTTTACGCCCGGAATCCAGACCATGGCAAACTGTCCCGGGAGGACCCCCGCCAGCAATTCGTCGGAGAATACAAGAGTCTTGACCGTAGGCGTCTCTTCTATGACATTTTCTATAGTTACGACCTTTATCGAGTCAGAATTTCTTTGCGATTCCAACCATATCACCAATCCTTTGGAAATTTTTTCTTTCCATGTAGCCCGAGATTCCTCGATTTATATCCCCAAATACACCGGTCCATCTTTCCGCCAGCGCGCTCCCTATCTGGATTGCAGATGCGCCAGCAAGCATAAACTCTACAGCATCCTCCCAGCTTGATACTCCGCCGCACCCGATTACAGGGATGTCAAACTTTGATGAAATTTCATATACGCATCTGACAGCAATGGGCTTTATCGGTGTGCCCGACAGCCCGCCTATTTTGTGGCTCAGAATGGGTCTAGTCGTTTCCACATCGATTGCCATCGCCCTCACGGTGTTGATTGCAGTTATTGCGTCAATCCCAGCCTCACAGGAGGCACGAACTGTTTCAAGATAATCCGAAGACCCCAGTCCCACCTTTGCAATTACTGGCGCCTTCGACTTTGATTTTACTTCCTTGACAATTTGGGTAACAAGATCGGGGTCGTCTCCAACCTCCAACCCAACCTTTTCAACGTGCGGGCAAGATAGGTTTAGTTCGTATGCAACAACCATTACATTTTCGAACTGATTTATCATAAAGGCAAAGTCTTCCGGGACCGAACCTACCAAGCTTACAATTATTGGGACGTCCCTGTTTGAGGAGATCATCTTTGCGAAGTATGAAGCCCCCGGATTTGATAGTCCGACCGCGTTGAGGAATCCGCTCTTTACGCCAACGACGGTAGGGTTTGGATATCCCTCCCAAGGCTCTTTGCTCAGTGATTTCGTTACAAGGGCGCCTGCTCCTTCCTTATATAAGCGGGCGAAAACGTCAAGCGATATGCCAAGAATACCAGAGGCAAGCATCGCTGGCCTTTCAAGTGAAATTGGCCCCACACTTGTTGATATGTCTGGAGTCACTCCTAATCATAAAAAATGTTTGTCTTATAACGGTTGATGTATTATTGGTCACTGTTACCTTTTTTAGTAAGACATGAAAACGCTCTGTATGCATTCTGTAATCCTGACAGAGCTTGGTATTGCGGTTTTTGACAACAACAAATGTGTCAAGTCTATTGCTTTTAGAAATCCAGCGAAAGAATATGTCGAATTAAAAAAAGAAAAGGCGGACATCGATGAGTTAGGAAGTTTTCTTAACAGTGCTAGGATCACAAGTGTGTCGGTCAATGACCATGGGCTCCTCAAGCTTTTGAAGAAAAAATCGTTCGATGCCGAACTCATGGAAGAGAACAAGGTTGAGACAATCCAGTCCTCCAAGATCAGAGTCTTGGTAGATTCTGGATTCGCTAGTGATGAGCACGATGCAAGGGCAAAGTTGAGAGACTTTGCAATGCAGCTTTCCTCAGCCAAGGTTACCGAGGTTTCGGAAAGTCCAGACTTGCACATAATTCAGGCGATAAATGCTCTAGATGAAACTGACAAGCTAATCAACCTCCTCAGCTCCAGGCTTCGAGAGTGGTATGGGCTTCATTTTCCCGAACTTGATAATCTCATTGACACCATAAGCGGCTATTCGAAAATAGTTTTAGCGGGAAGGCGTAGTGATCTGAACCAAAAGGTCTACAGTGACGCTGGCTTTCCTGAGGAAAAGGTAGAGATGCTTTCCCTATTACAGGAAAAGAGCAGGGGAGGGCAGATATCCAATGAAAACCTTGCCATCGTGCAAAGCTTGGCAAAGCAAATTCTCGAACTGTTTGAACTTAGGTCTACTCTTGAAAAGCATATAGAATCTCAAATGAAGGCCATCGCACCCAACCTATCAGGGATCTTGGGCACTTCTGTAGGAGCGAGGATACTTGGAAGGGCTGGAAGCCTCAAGAGGCTTGCCACCATGCCCGCAAGCACCATCCAAGTCCTTGGTGCGGAAAAGGCACTTTTCCGGGCCCTCAAAACAGGCGCCCAGCCTCCAAAACATGGCCTACTATTCCAACACACCCTTGTCCATGCCGCTCCCAAGTGGCAACGGGGAAAAATTGCCCGCGCTATCGCCGCAAAGGCCGCTCTTGCAGCAAGGGTTGACGTTTTTGGAGGAGGTAGGAACGACACCCTTTTCGAAAAGCTGAACGTGAGGATAGGCGAGATTGGAGAAAAATACAAAGAGCCGCCCGAAAGACCCCCCGTACCGGTACAGCAGCGTAGACCCTTTGAAAGAAGGGAACGAAGGCAGGGGGATTTCAGACAAAGAGAAAAAAAGAGCGACTGGAAGAAGTCAAAGCGAAGGAAATTTGGAAAACGAAGAAGGTAACATTTTCTGGGTAAAGGTGGAGGGCGAAAGAAGGCTTGCCACCTTAAACCTCGTGCCTGGAAATCAGGTATACAAGGAAAAGTTAGTAAAAATAAAGGACGAGGAGTTTAGGGCATGGGATCCTTACAGGAGCAAGCTTGGGGCAGCCATAATGAACGGCCTCCAGGTTCTACCCATAGTTAGAAAGTCTAGGGTTCTCTACCTAGGTGTTTCAACAGGTACCACTGCGAGCCATGTTTCGGATATCGTAGGTCCTTCTGGCGTTGTTTTTTGCGTAGAACACACCAGCAGGGTGGCCCGCGAATTCCTTGACAGGGTTGCATCATACAGGGCAAATATCGTGCCAATCCTCCAAGACGCTAGAAACCCAAAGGAGTATTTTGCAGTCTACGGCACAATCGATGTAGTCTACGTGGACATTGCCCAGCCAGACCAGACGGAAATTGCCATCCTTAATTGCAAGACCTTTCTCAAAAAAGGAGGACATCTGATGCTAGTGATAAAAACTAGGAGTATTGATGTTACAAGGGATCCGGCGGAGATAACTCGCGCGGAGGCAAAAAAGTTGCAGCATGACTTTGAGATAATCCAGGAAATCAACTTGGCGCCATACGAGAGAGACCACAGCATGATTATCGCAAAGTTACTATGATGCCTTTCCGAGGGATTCAAGCATGGATTTTACTGGCTTCCAGCTTGTTCTAACAAAGGGCGGAGTAGATCCTTTCGAAACAATGAATTCCCTTATGAACTTCATTGTCTTCGCGTCTGACGGATAGCCACTTCCCACATCCCAGTCCTTCCTTATCTTTGCAATCGCCCTATCCCTGCTAACTTTTGCTATTATGGAGGCCGCAGACACCACTGGAAACCTGCTGTCGGCATGGTGGCTAGAATGAACCTTGTCCACCTTGGAGAGTTTTGAAATCAACTGACCAAACCTTGCAGGGTTTACGTCGCACGAGTCTACATATGCCGAGTCTGGCCGCAGGCGGGCAATCACCTTTGCCATGTATCTGCCTTCCAGTTGGTTGAGATGGTTCTTTAGGACGCTTTTGTCTATCAGACGCGGAGGTATTCTAGCCACATAATAGTCATCAACTAGCTCTAGTATTTGCCCATACAAGGCGTCCCTTGCCTTGGGGCTGAGCTTTTTTGAGTCCTTGACGCCGATCGTAACAAGATGTCTTATCTTGTTGCGTTCGATCCTTATGCCAGCTATCACGAGTGGGCCTATTGCTGAACCCCTACCCGCATCATCGACGCCGCAGACAAACATTTGGCTATTCCTTTCGCTACGTGTATTAAATCGTTTTAGATTACAGGCTAGCGTTGGAATCAAGTCTTGTTGAGATTTTGGAGGGCGGGACAAAACTCCTCGTTCCAAAGGAATCCCTCGTTGACAAGTCTCCGCCACGGGAGCCGGCATTCTTTAACCCAAGAGCTAGGATTAACAGGGATTTTTCCATCCTTGCATATTCCACTTTCCTGCAGAATTTCAAGGGACCCAAAACCTTCCTTGATTCCCTTTCAGGCATAGGGGCACGAAGCATTAGGGTTGCACATGAATTGCCAGAGGTTGCTAAGGTTTTTGTAAATGACGTAAATCCCAAGGCGCTTGAAATTGCAAAGAGTATTGCCAGATTAAACAATGTGGCCAACTGCCACTTCTCCGAGAATGAGGCCTGCAGGTTTCTTAGCTTGCATTCGGTGAGGGAAGGAAGGGGAGCAATAGTGGACGTGGATCCGTTTGGTTCGCCGTCAAAGTATCTAGATTGTGCGATCCGGGCTACATATCACGGTGGCCTGTTGTCTGCCACGGCAACAGACCTCACCGTACTGCATGGTCTTTTCCCATCAGCCTGCAGGAGAAAATACTATGGTGTTCCCGTCAGGGTAGAATATGGCGATGAGATTGCTCTGAGGCTGATCCTTGGCTGCATCAACCTAGTCAGCGGGAGGCTTGATGTAAAAATTGTACCCCTTTTTGTGCAGAATAATATGCACTACTACAAGACATATGTCAAGGTTCTAGTAAGGACGGGAGATGATGAACAGATGGGTTACATCCTAAATTGCAAAAACTGTGGGAATAGGCACGTGGTGAAGGAGGTTGTCCACGTTTGCGATGTCTGCAATAACAGGGCAGAACTTGCCGGGCCCCTCTGGACAGGGAGACTTTATGACAGGGATTTTGTAAATGGGATGATTGCGAATGAGCCCAGATTCCAGGTAGACAAGTCTTGCAGGAAAATCCTAGAGAGATGCATCGAAGAGGTCGACATGCCGCCTACCTACTTTACCATCGATGAGATTGCACACATGAAACGGAGCCCTCCCGTGTCCCTTGCAAAGACGATTTCAAGGATCCAAAAGGCTGGTTTTAGGGCTACTCCAACGAGCCTAAATCCAGCGGCCTTCAGGACGGATGCCCGCGTGGACCAGATCCTGAATGCAGTCTAGGCTCCGAGGTATCCCAGGCAAACATGATACAGCTCACTGGCGGTCTTCCTGCTAGCCTTTGGCTTCTTTAACTGGACCTTGACAAATTTTTTCTTCAAATAGTCTCTAAACTCGTTAGAATATTCGCCGTCGAAGACCTTGAACAATGCATTGCCCTTCCTCGCCAAGACGTGATCCATTATCTTGCTTGCGGAATAATTTAGCGAGATCTGCCTTCCATGGTCTACCGACCATGTGCCTGTTACTTGTGGCGAAAGGTCGCATATTACCGCATTTACTTTTGTGCCAAAATAATCAAAGATTGATTCCACAACAGACTCGTCCTCGATGTCACCCCGTATTATGTGCGCGTTCGGAATTTCCTCCACAAATGACTTGTCAACTCCCATCACCTTCCCCCTGTTCCCCACCATTTCCAGCGCCACTTGTGTCCAGCCACCTGGCGAGCACCCCAAGTCAAGAACATTGAAGCCGGGGCCTATAATTCGGTAGGACTGGTTTAGCTCTTTTAGCTTGTATGCGGCCCTGCTCCTATACCCCTCTTGGTGGGCCAGTCTTCGGTACAAGTCACGTCTTGCATCTAATAACTTCATTTCTTTGACTTCTTTGAGTTTGCAAATTCGGTCAGTACCCACTGCTCAATTAGCGGGCAAGTCCTTGGGCTTACCTCTCCCTCTAGAGTACATTTTTGCTCCACTGGGCATATCAGGCATGGTGCTGATTCTATCGATTGCGTCCCCACAGGAACATGTGCAATCTTGAGCTTGTAGGTCCACCTACCATCCTCCAATATCTTTTCTCTTTTTATGAGGTGCTGCCTTTCGAGTTTTAGTGCTAGCCTTGAGCCATCCCTGCTAGAAAGTTTTAGCTTTTTCCATAAATCGCTTTGAAACATACCGTCATCACCGCGTTTTGCGACATGGTCAAGGACAGATGTTTTAAGTTTCTCCATGTCCAGGCCCTCAATTTCAAAATTTTCAATCTCCTTTTCGTCAATCTCCTCTAAATCCTCGTCGGTAGGTTCCGCCTGCTTTTTCTTGGCCTCAGCAATCTTCTTTTTGTCAGCCTTGGCAGCCTTCTTTTCCTCGGCCTTGGATACTTTTTTTTCCTCTTCTTTCTTTGCCTTCTTTTCCTCGGTTTTTTTCGTTTTTTCCGCTTTTTTAGCCATGACTATACCTCAGTAACAATAACTCCATCCCTGAAGATGGATTGTCCCTTGCAGTATAATAACATATTATTCAGGCTACTGGACGTTAAAGGTGGCTGTCACGTTTATGTCGTTTCGGTATGATTTGTCCTTCATGTCAGCCACAATTTGGTAGGTTCCGGTGCTGTTAATGAGAGGCAAGAATGCGTGGTGCATTGGGAGCGTGGAATTTGTCTGGGCAAAACACTGTGAAAAGTACGCGTTCTGGGCTACCGCTTGTTTTGGCTGCGTTCCGAGGTTGTATACGGTCATGTAAAGGTCACCGCAATCAAAGGCCGTGTCGTTCACCCTGACGGTAAAGCTAATGGGCGAGGACAGGGAGTAGGTGTTGTTTAGATTCAATATCCTGATGTCTGGGCTTCCAACCTGGGACGGCGGAGTTACGAATGTAATCTGCATGAAGTTTAGTTGCCTGTCGGGTTGTGCAAGGACGTTTGACAACACATATCCCCCGAGTATCACCGAAATTACCACGGGAAGTACAAAAACAACATAAGCAATTTTCCTTGCACCCATTTCGTAATCTAACCGCTTGAATTCCCTTATATCTATTTGGTCGAGGCATCAACGCACATGACAAATTTGACGAATAAGTTAAATCACAGACAAGGACAATAGCGCTAGATGCGACTTAGGAAGTTCAGGGTTAGAGCTTACAGATGTATTCATGATTCCGGGGAGATTAAAGTTGGGGACCTGGCCGCCTTTGTCGGGAGAAACGAGAGCGGCAAGACTACAATACTAGAAGCCCTCACTCTTCTCAACAAGGACCAGAAGACTTCTGAGCTGGACCTCTGCGATGAGATGACGGAGGAGCTCAAGTCGGAAATCAAGCTTGCCGAAGGAGAGTTTGAGCTCAACGAAAAAGAGACGGCCCTCATCAGGGAAAAGTTCCCAAACCTTCAGGACATAAGAAAGCTCAAGATATTCAGGACTAACAAGAACCTCAGGATACAATATGATTTTGGCGACATCAAGATAAGCGGAGAGGCAAGTAAAAGGCTGAATTCCTGGGAGAACTTTGTCGAGAGAATCCAAGACTTTGTCAATTCCATGCCAAATGAGATCCGCATCAGGATTGATACGAAATTCCTTTTGGCCCCTCCACCTAGAACGAGAGAATCCTTCATGAATACCATGGCCGAGTTCAACAACAACATCTATCTTATTGCCTCCGAGGATCCGCGCATTATATCCGATTGGAAAAGAATCTACCAGGATTTGGATTACATTTTTGACAACATGCTGGTAGGTACAACGGAAAGGTCTGCCCTAGAAAACTTCATCGAGGATAAGCTTCACCCCAGGTTCGTGTATTTTTCGGATTACAAGAAAATCCTCGGGAACATAGACCTCGAGGAATTCGTAAGGGAGACAAAGGGGATAAGGCCCAAAGGGCTGGAATATATCGAAGAGTTTGACAAGGCCGAAACCGTAATGAATTTGTTTTATCTAGCCGACTTGGATGCCCAGAAGCTTGAGGAGGCGCAGAACAGCCCCTCTAGACTGATAAAGCTGCTTCACACAGCAAGCAGAAAGCTCAGCGACAGGCTCAACCCCGCATGGAAAGGAGACCCAATTCACGTGGAGCTGAGGTGGAATCCAGGAAATATTTTGAGCGTGGTAATATCCGATGTCCACAAGGACGGCACCATTACGAATACGGGGCTGCTGAATAGGAGGGCGGAGGGTTTCAAGTGGACGTTTTCATTCATTGTGAACTTTGCCGCGGAAACCCAGAAGGCGGAGTTGAAGGAGGCCATACTCCTGCTAGACGAGCCCGCGAGAAACCTACATCCCGCACAGCAGAGAGGCATATCAGACCTGCTCAAGGGCCTAGCAGGGTCCAACCAGATACTGTATGCGACCCATTCCCCTTTCATGATATTTGACTATACGCCTGGAAACCTGCTGGTGGTAGAACTGGACAAGAGAAAACACCTTAGCCACATCTACTATGATTATTGGAATGCCGACGACCAGACACTCATCCCCATCTTATACGGTCTTTCCAGAGGTCTGACAGAGTCGATTACCGACAGGCAGATAGGGTTCAACTCAAGGCCGGTCATAATCGTAGAGACAATGTCTGACAGCATGTACCTCAACGCATTTGACAAATTCCTAAAGGATCCCAACCTATCCATGAATCCGCTCAATGTTGTTCCAGCATATAGTAAGAACTCCGTCATGGCCCTAGCAATTTTTTACAGGAATCATGGATACGACACCTTCGTCCTGCTTGACAATACAGAAGAGTCATCCCAAATTGCCTCCCAGCTGGAGACTAATCAATTCAAGAAAGTACAGATGATTTTCTTTGAACTTGGGGGGCAGACAAAACAGTTCCTAGAAGACCTCATAGCTGACGACGATTATCTCTATGCGGTAAACCAGACGTACGAGGTCAAGCTCCGAAAGGAGGGATACAAGGCCCTCACCAAGGAGGTAGTTTCTTCAAAGGGCAGGAAGAGCATAATTGACAACCTAAACGAGATCTGGAAGGAAAACCAGCACCTCGGGTGGGAGAAGTTTGACAGGGAGGAGATATGCAGGTACATCTGCGAGAAGATTGCAATCAACGAAACGGACTTTCTTACCGACAAGACCAAGGACCAGTTCAGGTCCCTCTACAGGCTGATAGCGGAGCGCATAAGACAAAACCAGAACCTTGTCTCACAGACAACCCTCCCATATTCCCGATGAGAAAGATTTGCGGTTTTTTGCCCCACCTTCCACATCCTGAAAAGGACGATTCATCATTAAGATTTAATTTAGAGGCGGATCGCTTCTTCCCTTGGATGGAATGCTGACAAAATCTAGATTATTTTTAGCTTTAGCAATAGGCATGGTTGTGGCTTTCTTGCCGGCGGCGCATGGATTGCCCCAGATGGCGACGGTCACCGCAACAACCGAAGGAGGCAAGACCATGCTTCAGCTAACGAACAGCCCGTCCAGCACCTCAGACATTTCCTCCTTCACCCTCGAGATAAAAAACGGCAATTTTGAGTCATTTACGCTTCAGAACGGCTGGGTGGGAAAAAAGACATCTCCGACCACCATAGCCTTTCTTTCCTCAAATCCGATAAAACCCGGGGAATCCACCACGTTTTACCTCACCACTGACCAGGCAGCTCCTGACCTAGCATGGACGGCCTCTGACCAAGACAACAACCAGGTTGGCCTAGGAGAGATAGGGGCTCCGACCCAGCAACCAAGCTCGCCCTCAAACCAGACAAGTCCGGGCAACCCCCCGCCAGGCGCGCCTCAGGAACAGCCAAAGCCAAATCCCGGAATACTCGACATGTCGACATTTAGGATAATTCCGTCCACGCCGGCCCCAGGTTTCGATGTCAGGGTAGTCGGGCAGAGCTTTGCATCAGCAACGCCCCTCAGCCTGTACCTTGGAGACCAGCAGATTGACACCTTTTCATCGGACAACAACGGAAATTTTGTTGTCACCGCCACAATTCCCCAGTCCCAGCAGACCGGAAGTGTAAATTTTGTTCTAAAGGACAGGGAAAACAACGAGAAGACATTTACCACAACCATACAGCCGGCTCCCCAGCCAAGGGGCGGGACTCCTCAATCCATCCCATTGACGGTAAATGTAGATCCTGTCCTACATCCCGGTGACACAGGTACGATAAGCGGGACCTCCGACGCTGGCAGTACAGTTACCATCTCCATCCTTGATTCTAACAGCACAAGTATAACGACCTTCACGGCCACAGCAGACAAGGACGGGAACTACATCGTGTCACAACCGATTCCAACTGACAGGCCCTTTGGCAAGTACACGGTTTCCGTGTCAAACGGCAAGGATCAGGTTTCAAAGGAATACTCCGTTACCTCATCCCATTCGCTAATCATACAAACATCCCAGAAGAGGTACAACCCTGGTGACACCGTAGTCATAAACGGCACCTCCATTTCCAACGAACCGGTATCCATAGTCGTGACAGATCAGACAGGAAACCAGGTCTATGCCAAGGACCTTAACGTCACAGCCAGCGGAAAAATTTCGACGTCATTCCCAATAAGCAATTCGGCAATCATAGGGACATACACCATCACAGCGTCGCAGGGAAGCGATCAGGTCAGCACCAACATTGGCGTGGGCGTAGACCCAGTCCAGATTCTGGTTGCCCATCTCGACAAGCTGAACTACCAAGTTACAGACAGGCCCCAGTTGAGCGTCTCTGGCACTCCGGGCTCGACGCTAAACTTGGTCATAATTGACCCGTCAGACAAGGAGAAATTCTCCGACACCGTCCTGCTTGGACAGGATGGTTTTGCGACATATTCCTTTAACCTGACATCGTACACCCCTGGAATCTACTCACTTGCACTTACAAGAGGTAATGACAAGGTGGTGAAGGACTTTGCGGTAGGTCTAGAAACTGGCTGTGGGCAGATAAGCCTCAGGACCGTCAAGGACACGTATTTTCCAGGCGACAACATACTTATTTTTGGGAATGCCAACCCTGACTGCATCATACAGATAGGATTGACCGATCCAACCGGCGTGCAGACCAAGTCTGAACAGGAATTTGTTGACAAGTCCGGAATATTCTCGGCATTTGACTTTAGGATTCCTGACAACGGGGCTGCAGGTACGTGGAAGCTTGATGCCACAAGCGGAATAGACCACAAAAGCATACCCATAGTTGTCAAGTCAGAGTCGGAACTTACAGTCCAGCTGGACAAGAGCCCACCAGTCTATAGCGCTGGTGACATTGTCAAGATCTCGGGAAGCGGGGCTGGACAGTCAGTAGGCGTCGTCATAGACCTCCTCGATGCAAGCAACAAGTCTCTGGAGACGTTCCAGATCCAGTCAACAAACAGGGGAGACTATAGCACGGAATGGCTGATCCCCAAGACCTTCAGTTCCGGAACCTTTTCAATACAGGTGTCATGCATAGCCGGCAAGGTTTCCACGCCCATCACGATCCAGTAACTTCAGAAATATTTTTTACATCCACAGATTGTGAAGCATTTGTGAACCTAAAGGAAAAGATCGCCGAGATTCCAGATTTCCCCAAGAAAGGGATACTTTTCAGGGACATTAGCCCCCTTTTGCGTGATCCGTCAGCCCTCTCGCTTGTAATTGACGAGTTTTCAAAGCGCATCCATCCCAAGGACGTAGACGTCTTTGTTGGAATAGAATCCAGAGGCTTCCCACTTGCCTGTGCCATGGCCCTCAAGTATAACAAGGGGATGGTGATGGTTAGGAAGCAAGGAAAGCTCCCAGGCTCTACCCACAAACTGACATACAACATCGAATATGGGACGGCGACAATGGAGATTCAAAAGGATGCCATAAAGAAAGGCGAAAAAGTGTTCATCTGTGACGACCTGCTGGCCACCGGAGGAACGGCAAAGGCTGCAGCCAAGCTAGTTGAGAAGATAGGAGGAACGGTCACAGGTTTTGCCTTCATCATTGAACTGACAGACCTCAAGGGGTCAAAGGCAATCAAGGACTACAGATACGAATCGCTGGTGAAATATTGACGGAACAGGCCGAGATCGGGATATTTGGGGGGACTGGGATTTATGATCCCGGACTACTAACAGAAAGCAAGGAAGTCACGATAGACACGCCCTTTGGAAAGACGTCGGATTCCATTACGGTCGGCATTTACAAGGGTAGGAGGGTCGCCTTCATGCCAAGGCATGGTCGAAAGCACACCATACCTCCACACATGATAAACTTCAGGGCAAACATCTGGGCTTTCAAGGAAATGGGCGTCAAAAGAATCATAGCCCCCTCCGCGGTGGGCAGCCTCCAAGAGAAGCTAAGGCCCGGGGATTTTGTAATCCCGATGCAGTTCATCGATTTTACCAAGTCAAGAAAATACACATTTTATGAGGACGGTAAGGTCATACACATTTCTGTTGCAGACCCCTTCTGTCCAGAGCTTCAAGCCTCCGTCTACAGTGCGGCAAAAAAGATAGACCTCCAGCTGCACAAGGACGCGACATACATATGCATAGAAGGCCCGAGGTTTTCCACTAGGGCCGAGTCACGGTTCTACAAGGATGTCATAGGGGCCGACATCATAGGAATGACCCTCGTACCCGAGTGCCAGCTTGCCAGGGAGGCTCAGATGTGCTATGTTTCAGTATCCACCGTCACAGATTATGACGTATGGGCGCAAAAGCCCGTGACGGCCAAGGAGGTGCTTGAGACGCTCTCAAAGAACGTCAGCACCACAAAGAACCTCCTAGGGGTGCTTCTTGAAATCATACCCGACGAAAGGGGATGTTCATGTTCCAGGGCCCTTGACGAAGCGGGGCTCTAGCTGTCCGCGAATGATTCCTTTTTCAGGCCTTCTGGAAGGGTAATGTCCCCACGAACCAGTCTTTGCTGTAGCTCGTTTATGACCTCGTCGACATCATATCCCATCTTTACAAGTTCCTTCTCTACCGCCTTTGAAATTTTTGCCCCTATGTTATGTCCGCCTATCCTTCCAAATGCGATAGCGCTGAACTTGAAGGAAGTGCCGTCTATGGTAAAAACTCCGGTAATCTTGGCTGCTATCTGGCTTCCATGAACGTTGTTTATTCGTACGTCAAGATTCATGCTAGATGCTATATCTCGATTGCCTTGTTTATCGAATTTTCAATTAAAAAGTTCCAGTGCTTGTCGTCCTCGACCTTAAAGTCCTTTACCTTTAGCGTTATGACCTTTTCTCCCAGACACTCGTGTTGGATTTCATCGTCCTTTTTTACCTTCACAAGTTTCCATTTTTCCTTGTGTTTTTTTAGGTTGCACAGTAGGACTGACCATTTTTGATCCGATGAAATTTTGGGCATTCCGACATAGTCTACTATGCTGTCAATCCCGAGTTGTTTTTCCTCACAGAATACCTTCTTGCACTTTACGCAGCGCCACGAATCAACCGAACCGATGGTTCTTTTTTCGTAATTTATGTTGGTGACTCCAAAGTAAACTATCTCATGTTTGCAGGTATCTTGATCCACAGACATTGTTCCTTTTCCACATTGGGTTCTATTTAGTCCTTGCATCATCGTACGGTTTTTCCAAAACTATTGAGATGTTGTCTACAAGAAGATTCTTTTTAAAAGGAATGTTTTCCCTTTGGCACATTCTCCGATACATGTTTACCACGGCAAACCTTGGATGCGTTGACTCGAATTGGGTCTCGGTTATGTCAATGAACCCGCCGAGTTCGACTAGACTACGGGCTACTTCGAGAGCGTGTGAGGCTGTCATTCCGAGGTCATGAGAGATTTCATTTGATGTCTTTTTCCCGCCCTTAACGACGAGGACGAAAACCTTAGCCTGTTCCGGCGTGAGTTTGAGTTCTGAGACCAGGTTTTGCTCAACGCTGTCCATGTTCACGCTCATATTTGCAGGAAAAGCTTTCGCCATAATTAAAGTGTCAAAAACTATGAAATTAAATAGCGAATAGGGATAGTCTCATCATGAGGATCGTGGTAGGCATTACCGGTAGCTCGGGAATAATATATGGTGTCAGAATGCTGGAGGTCCTCAAGCGTTTCAAGGTAGACACCCACCTCGTAATGACGGAATGGGCCAAGAAGTGCCTCGTTCTAGAAACAGACTTTGATTTGAAGTATGTCAAATCCCTTGCCAGCAGCGTGTCTGAAGATACTAACATGGCTGCTAGCGTCTCAAGTGGAACATACAAGACTGACGGGATGATAATAATTCCGTGCAGCATGAAAACTCTTTCAAGCATCGCCAATGGATATGAGGAAACCTTGGTTGCACGTGCAGCAGGGGTAACAATGAAGGAGGCACGAAAGCTGGTGATAGTTCCTAGGGAAACCCCATTGACCAGCATCCACCTCGAAAACATGCTGAAGTTGGCAAGACTAGGCGTGGTCATCCTTCCTGCTATGCCTGGTTTCTACAACAAGCCAAAGGGAATAGAAGATATGATAAACCATGTTGTAGGAAAGTGTCTCGACCAGTTTGGAGTAGAACACGATCTTTTCAAGAGATGGGGAGCAATCGAGTATCCTGTAGAGAACTAGTACATCAGAGGCTGCAGATAGTTTGGAAATTCAACGAGTGTTTATATTTGGATGGATGGTTGTCTATACAGAAACAGCGTGACCAGCTACAAGAGTCGATATTCTAACGACAAGTCTTTCGATTTCATAATACCCCTGATGGTCCTATTGTTCCTAGGAGTAGTTTACGTGATCTCGCTGAGAAACGACACTGGGTATGTCAGTTTCATACTGATAGGCATAACGGCAGCCATCATGATTTACTGGGTCAGGGTGCTCAAGAAGATGACAAAGGAGGTTCAGCCCCAGTACGCGCCCAAGGAATCAGAGACGAAAAACTGGGTATACGATCTCATCAAAGGGGAAAACGAGATTGTCTTTGTAGCAGAGGTGCCCGGTCCAGAAGACCAGGTAACAGTGAGGCTCATCGAGGGAGTCCTGTACGTGCGAGGATCAGGCCACTTCTCAAAAGAGGTGCCGATAGAGACCACCCCCGACATGGGAATCCACGATTTCAAATATAGGAACGGGGTACTGACTCTAAGGATAAAAAAACTAGAGGCTCTTTGATTCTTCCAGTTTGGCTGGAAGGTACTTGTCAGTAATGTTTGTCAGCCCATACTTGGAGAATGCTTCAAGTTCGGCCTTCCTCTTTAGTTTCAAAAAGACCTCAAGTTGCTTTTTCCAGTTTCCTTCCTGGTACCTCGGGTCTTTTTGCAGGTCATAAATTCTCTTTATGTCGGACTCTGTCATCGGGATGGTTGGCAGTTTGTACTTTTCAATGTCCGTTGCCCAAACTCCGAGCCATTTTGCATCCGGCACCGTGAGCTCCCTCAGGTGCGCGGCGTTGGCCGAACCCGACTTGATTACCATGGCAATGTGTTCGCCATAAACGTCCCCGTCTGCAAGTATTACCACCGGGAGGCCAAGTTCCTGGTTTAACCTTCGCAACAGACTCCTAGTGGACCTGGGTGCTTGTCCTGCCGTATCCACAATGATCGATTTGAATTTTTTATGGACATTCTCCTCGACAAACCTAGTAAAGAGACCACCCTTTTCAATGGCAATCACAAGCTCGGCGCTGGTATCAACAAGCTCGGCGCTACTGAGGCTTGGCCCTATCAGATATCCATCCGGATGGTCCGAGAGGTTTACCCTCTTGCCCTCGTAGCCTGGAACTGTGTATTCTATCGTCAGATCCCCAAACACGCTGCTTCTTTCCTCAGGGAAGATGTGAAATTCTTCACGGGGGCTTGAGGTAACGGCTTCAAGATCCACAATTATGTTGTCGGATTCTGGCTGATCCTCGAAATCGATGCTAAAGGCCTGTGATGAGTAGTAAATATCTCTGAGGGTCGACGACTTGCCTTCCCTTACAAGCCTATTGACAAAAAATGCCAGCCATGCAAGTTGGGTGTATGACCTAAGCTGGGACATATTTCTTGAGCTCCTCACTGCCCGGGCATTCCCAAGTATATACTGCCGTATCTTCTTGTCATACACGATATTGTTCACGGATCTGCTAGGAATGACAAACTGTGGGAATCGTCCCTGGTCTAGGTCGTTGTAAATGTTAATTCCGTGCTGCTGCAGGACCGAAAGGAGTTTCTCCTTTCTTGCCTCGGCGGTCTTTTGTCTATTGGATTTGTTCTTCAAGTTCACTACCCATCTTTATCAGTTGTTTATAATTTGGCTCTTTTTTCTTCCCGGAAAGTTCTGTGGCAAATTGCGATATCAGCGGTACATACTTTGCATAAAGATTGGCCCTCTTTTTTGCCATGTCTGCGGCACCCTGCCTAGACATGTGGACCGCCAGTTTTCTTGCCAAGTATTGTATTGCATTTTTTAGCTCCCGTTCAAGTTCCGGCCTGTCTGCGACATTTTCCTTACCGACTGTCTTGTATGGGATTCTCGTGGAACAAATGTGGGACACGATTACAAGCGGCGGATCTCCCTTTATCTTATACCTGCTCCAATCCATCTCATTGACGATTTTGAGGACTACGTCGCTTCCTTCGTCATAAAGCAACGGTATCCTATTAGCAAACCTATAGACTTTGAGGCCCGATGCTGGAATGTCCCCCCCATAAGCTACCCCCATCTCCACAATGAACGGAAATCCAGAATAGGCCGAGGCGCTGCGCTGTAAGACCGAGGCAAATTCAGGATTAAAAAATTTCATAATTCCTTTGGACAGGGGCTCCTCGCCAAGGGGTGCAAGACAGCTAGGGTCCGGTGCAAGAAAGTCTTCAAACTTTTGCAGTGCGTCCGCCAGCTTTACAAGTTCTTCGTTTGTCATGCTCCCTATCCTTCGCTCTGGCTTGAACTTGGCAAATTCACAGAATTTTTCAGCCGTAGTTGGTCCCACCCTTTGGAATCTTTTTGTCAAGAAAGTAACAAGCGTGTCCCCTTGTACGGTGTTTGAGAGTTGTTTGTAATACGGGCTCTCAGGATCCAAATCTACCGAATGTGTTTGCGATTCGCCGAAATCCCAGTAAGTTATCTTTTTGTTGGCAACATCGATGTCATCAATCCTAATCTTTTGCAGCCCTTCGAAATCTACGTTCAAAAACGACATTACCGCCAGAACTGTCCGGACTGGTCTTGAAAGGTCTGCCCACTTTTTCTGAGTTCTTTCCAAGATCTCCTTTGCCGAGACATTCTTCTTTTGACCCAACTCTTTCCTTATCTTTTCTATCATTTTGTTGTCAACCGGAGGAATCTGGTAGTGAGTATCCACTATCATCCTGCGCATTGTCTCAACGTCCACACCGTGAGGGTGCGGCTTGATTATGGTAGGAGGCGGGGGCATATCCTTAACTATTCTTGGATAGTGGAATTTTTCCCCTGACGGGTCCTCAAAAGTTATCGTAGCATAAGGCGTGATAAGCGAGGTCTGGGACACATAATCCCGGATCTTTGATCCAGCCTTGGAATAGTCACCCTCAAGTACTATGCTCACGGAGAGACCAGTCTTTGCAGCCTCCTTTACATGATGCTTTAAGATGACCGGTTTGTTTTTCTGGATGTCAAGCAACATCACAAATTCGTCGCTGGTTTTTCCGTCGGAGCTGCTTCTCACGGTAACCGGCTTGTTTGTAGTAATCTGACCGTAAAGTATGGCCATCGTCGCACCTAGACCAAACATGCCTCTTGCCTGTTTGAGACCAAACTTCGATCCATAAAGGACTGTCCCAAACGCGTGAGGCACGTGTTTTGGGTCTATTCCAGGGCCGTTATCCCTAACAGTCAAGACATAGTGCTTTGGGTCGGATTGCTCTGCATCGACTGCCTTGATAGAGAGATGTATGTCGGGCAGTATCTTTTTTTGGTCGCATGCATCCAGGGCGTTTTCTACAAATTCCCTTACAGAGGTGTAAAGCGACCGTGTGGGGTTGCTAAAACCTGCAAGATCACGGTTTCTATAGAAGAATTCGCTTGGTGAAATTTGGCTAAATGTTTCCTTACTCAAATACGCTTTCACCCTCCCATAGCTGTAGTTTTTCCATTTTCTGCCTCCTCCTTGATTCTTGGAGGTCATTGTAAACCTTGCCGTGAGTGCTCCCATTTGAAAGCGCAGTTATCGCTTGTACTGCTGAACGGAGTTGCTTACCCTCACCTATTATAGCGACCGTACGGCCGTAGACCGAAACGCTTGCACCGCTCAGGTCTTCGACGTTCTTTCTTACCCTTCCTCCCTCGCCAATTATTCTACCTTTGATTCTCTCGATTTGTGAGCTCGATTTTCCCACAAATTCCCGTAAATCTATTATGTGTAATGAATTTTCGCCTTGAAGGAGCCTCAGTGCTTTGTCAGGGGAAAAGCCACGGCCTATGGCAAGTACGATCTCCTCCGCTTTGAATGGCATCATGTTTTCGACATCACCGTTTCCTCTAATAATAATCTCTCCTGTTTGACTGTCTATTGTGAGCAAGACGGAGCAGATCTTTTCTATCTTAGCCTTCACCTTGCCCGACTTGCCTATTAAGGCTCCCACCCGCTCTTCTGGAATCAGTATGGTTTTTTCAAAAATCATCTAATTATCCTCTCTAGTATATCAGCTGGATTTGTAACGGTCAATCCCCTCTTAACAAAGAATTTGGTTATATTTTTAATGTCTCGTTCAAGGAACTCCATTGCATTCGGGTGCCGAGTGTCAACCGAAGATCCAAGGTCAAATACCACAAGACCCTTTTCAGTCTTGAATATGTTGTACTCTGAAAAGTCTGCATGGACTATCTTCGCTTTGTTGTACAAAACGTCAAGAATCGATATTGCTTCCTCATAATCCTTGTAATCCACCTCCGCCTCTACAAGCAATGGATCTGGAACCCCGTTTTTTCCCACAAATTCCATCACAAGGACATTTTTTACTACGGCGACTGGTTTGGCACATGGAATCCCCTCCCTGTGGCATTGAACAAGATTCGCATATTCCTTCTGAGCCCAGAGCTCGACAAGGTGTCTTGTCCCCTTCCTTATTTTTGTGAACCTTGGATCCCCGAGCAGATAGGGGTATCGTTTTTTGAAATTAGAAGTCGATACAAGATATATCTTTAATGCGAGGTCATTCCCCGTCGGGTCGACGGCCCAAAATGTCTTAGATTCTTTCCCCGATCCCACAGCTCCGTTCACGTATGAAATTATCCCTGAATTTTTCATACCTGATACGGTCATTGTTGTTGACTTGTCAAATACCTCATCAAGCGTCTTGTTTTTTCCAAACCCGTCCTTTTCTGATTTTTTTTCTCGATCTTTTTCCAGAAGCTTGCCATCTATCCGTTTTGCTAGGTTTTTCTGAAGTTCATCTGTCAACATTTCTAATTAAACGGCCATGGTAAAATCGATTACGTTGCTAGAAATCTTTTGGCAGGTATCCTTTTTCCTTCAACCAGTCTACCTGCGAGAGAGTATATCTCCAAGTAATGTCTCCCCTGTCATCCGCCTTGAAATCCCAGGGTGCTATGGTAACGATATCGTTGTCACGGATCCATATTTTGCGTTTAAGTTTACCGCGTATTCTGCCCATCCTTGTTTTGTCATCAGTACATTTTACCAGAACGTGATCACTTCCCAAAAGCTTGATTACTCTACCCAGCATCTCGCCTTCCTCAGGCAACTTCATTTCCTTTAATTCGCTTTCGCTTAACACTTTACGCTTGCCCAAAATTCTCTGCCTTCAGTCCTTTCAGAACGTATATAATTGTTGTATTTTAAAATTTGAAAACCAAAAGGCACGGCACCCCTCCAACCTTCTTTACCCCTTTCTGAGACCCTATCCCCATTTTAACGGCAAGGGCAATAGTTTCCTCGCCTACCATGTTGATAATGGATGAATTTTTCAACATTTGTGCCGCCTCTGCCTCGTCAACCATCCTCTCCGCAAAATAGCTCTGAGTCAAGTTCATCGTCAATTCGCCCTCTACCAGGGTACGCCCTACCAAGTTAGAGTCACAAATGTTGAGCATCCTATTACGCTGATAATTTACAATCCTTGTAGCAAACGGCATTACGCATATTGGCCCTTTAACGGTGATTTGGCGCCGCATGCCTCACAAACTAGGAAGTGAACCCGGTTTGATCTCTCAATCCTAGTGTCAGGACTCTTGCACATGGGGCACTCGACATATTCCTTCACATACCTGTTCAAGAGGGCAGTAAATTCGTGAGGTTCCTTCTTTCCTACAAAGACTGCCTTATCTCCGGCATATTGGGCAGGCGTTGCAAATTCCTTGGAAAGGTACTGGAGAATTTTTTCAGGCTCCCTACGTAAAACCTTTGGAAACTCGGGGAAGTTCCTGAAAAATGTCCTGTTTCCCTGCCACATGATATCGACCTTCGGCAGTTCAAACCTCGATGTAGAGTCCTTTCGGATTTCTGATACCTTGTCTTGAATTTTCTTTAGCAGTTTTTCATACTCGGTTTTAGTCAACTAGCTATTGTGCAATACTGCTACCTATATTGATTTAGTTTCAAAAAAGAAGAAAGTGGTCCCCTAAGGCTTTCCTATTCGAAAGACGTTAGTGCCACATTTCGGGCATTGGCCCTTTACCGCAGGACGTCCATTCTTTAGCTTAACTTCTTTTGGATTTGCGATCTCGACTTTCTTCCTGCATTTGACGCAGTACGCTTGAGTCATTTCATCTTCTTACGAAGGAGGTGGTATTTAGCAAGACGCTGTAAAATTTATTTCACTATACGCTGGAGGCTGTTAAATTTTTACAATGTCTTTCTCAGACAGCATGTGAAGAATTTATACAAATATTTCCACTTTTTTGATATTTCTTATATTGAAATGATCCATCTTGAAGAAAATAACGAATAGGTTGTCGAATCATCAAATTGTTACCCCCGAGTTATACTTTTAAACGCGTTAAAAAGAGTCTCTTGCGATTGGCGACTAGAAAAGGCATTATTGTTACTGCAATCATCTTGGGCGCAATCGCTGCTGGAAGCTCTGTCGTATGGCTGGTTCCGCAAAACAGGGCCTCACCCGTTGTGGTTTCAGACTATGGGAATGAGCTGGAGGGGGTTAAGGACAGACATGCCCTCATCATGGCTGCCATGGATTCCAACCTGAAAAGCATGCTAAACAAAACGATCTCACCTGATGATTTTGTGTCCATGGCCCAGACCTCGTCGTCACAGACGACATCACTCATCACTGAGCTCATCGAGAGCAATCCCCCACCGGAATGGAGACCGAGTTATCTCAACCTTGACGAGGCACTGAAGAAATACAACGACTATCTCACTGAGACAATCTCACTTGCCAACATGATGAAGAATGGCATCTCGCCCACAGACCTTTCAAACGAAATGTCAAAAATAGATTCCATGAGAAATGACACCGTTTCCTTCATTGAGAAGGCTAATGAGACAAGGCCCTAAGATTGCAGAAAATGCTCTCATGTGGCCAAAACCATCCTCAATTTTGACAAATTCTGGCACAAATTAGATTAATTAATAGGAAGTACGATTTTCGTATATTATGTCTGCAAAGGAGACGGTCATCCAGAAGGGGGATTCGGACACCAAGACCAGCAGACTCCTAGTAATATGCGTGGACAGGGACGACGACATAGGCAGCAAGGCTGGCGTTGCCACCCCAGTTGTTGGAAGGAACGCCTGTATCGATGCTGCCCAGCGCCTAGCGCTTGAAGATCCTGAGGATGCCGATTCCAACTCCATCTTTGCAGCGGTCAAGACATACGAAGACCTCGTAAGCAAGGGGTATCAGGCAGAAGTGGCCGTGGTATCAGGTACGGAAGACAAAGGGGTGCAGGGTGACGAAAAAATTGTAATGCAGGTCAAGAGCATAGTCCAAGCGTTTTCAGCAAATGGTGCTGTGATTGTATCTGATGGCGAAGATGACGAAAGTGTCATCCCTATAATTCAGAACGTGTTGCCGATCGTATCGGTCAAACGTGTGGTAATGCGGGTAAGCAGGACAGTGGAATATTCCTATGCAGTGCTTGGAAGGTACCTGAAAGCGATAGCATTTGATTCAAAATATTCAAAATTCTTTCTTGGCGTTCCAGGAATTCTTTTGGTGATAGGCGGGATTGCCACCGTCCTAGGTCTAACGACTCAGATTTTTGCAGTCATGATAAGCGTGCTCGGCGGCGCATTCCTAATTCGAGCTTTTGACATAGACAGGGCATGGTCCCACTGGACCAAGCCCACCCCCGCCGGGTTCATCAGAGTATTCACATTAGTGGCAGGAATCCTTTTCATATTGGCTTCAGTCACCGCTGGAGTCAGCACTGTCAGCCCGCAGATATCGTCTTCAAAGCCAGACGAGATACTCAAGCTTGTGGCCAACAAGCAGACCATTGGCATGATTGTTTCCGGCATGCTGCCTTTCCTCTGGATGGGGATAGGTTGCATATTTGGTGGATCGTTGCTAAGTAGCTGGTTCAAGGGAAGCATCAGATCGATAACCGACATCTTGAGGATAATCGTACTTCTGACACTCTATCCAATCATAGCACAATTTAACACGGTTGTGACAAGAGACGAGAGCCCCTTTACCCTAATTCCGCCCTTGCTCCTAGGTTTGGCAGTAATACTGATATCAGCATCACTACTCTTCCACAAATATAGAAAGAAGAAGGGCGGTGAGGAGTTATCGGAATAAAAGACAAGGCTATTGAGCTAGGCGGGTTTTACTCTCTTTATTCAAGGAAACTGGAGAAGGAGATAAGGTCAGGCGAGATTCCAAAGCACATAGCGATAATTCTTGACGGAAACAGAAGGTGGGCTAAAAGGAATCTTATCTTCAAGTTAAATGGCCACTTTAGGGGTGCAGATGCGGTAGAGAAGCTCCTAGACTGGTGTGAGGAGCTTAGCATTAAGATAATTACTCTCTATGTCCTCTCTGCAGAGAACTTGGCTCGAAATGATGATGAGCTTGAATACCTCTACAGCCTTATCAACCAGAGACTCGAGAAGCTGTACAATGACCCGAGGATTCACAAGAACCGCATGAGGGTAAAGGCGATAGGGCGCGTAGAATTGTTACCGGACTTTCTCAAGGATATCCTCAATAAGTTAGAGACGGAGACCAAGGATTACGATAACCACTATCTCAACATAGCAATAGCCTACGGCGGTCAGAACGAGCTTGTGGATGCCGTAAAGAAGATTGCTTCAAGGATAAAGGATGGATCCCTTGACGTAAACCAGATAGACAAGGATGTTATAGAATCATGCCTTTACACGTCTCACCTTCCCCAGTCATCTCCCGACATGATATTGAGGACGTCTGGCGAGAAAAGGCTCAGCGGATTTCTCATGTGGCAGAGTGCGTACAGCGAGCTCGTCTTCATGGATGTGTACTGGCCGGAATTCAGAAAGATAGATCTGATGAGGGCAATTAGGACATACCAGCAAAGAAGCCGCAGGCTCGGCAAGTAGAAAGGAAAAATACTAGTCTTCAAGTTACATGTACATGCTTGAAGAGAGATCCGCCGGAGCGATCTTGTTCCGCGACTCGCCAAGTGGCAGGCTTTACTTGCTCTTGAATTACCCCTCAGGCCACTGGGATTTTGTAAAGGGGAACATAGAGGATGGCGAGACCCTCAAACAGACGGTCCTGCGCGAGATACGGGAGGAGACGGCGATAACAGATGTCAGTTTCATAGACGGCTTTGAAGAAAAGGTGGAGTATCACTACCAACGTGACGGCAACCTAGTGCATAAGGAGGTGGTTTTCTTCTTGGCAAGGACGTCGTCGGAGCACGTCAAAATTTCTCACGAGCACCAGGGTTTCATATGGCTCAATTTCCCCGAGGCTATGGAGAGGCTGACCTACAAGAATGCCCAGAACCTCATGAAAAAAGTCCGCGAGTCAGGATTCGATATTTAGATTCTGGAGTCTTTCAGCTTCCGAAGCAGGATTTTCCGAATTTAGTATGGTCCTTCCAACTATGAGGTACCGAGTTCCCGCCTTCAATGCCTTTATCGCGTCACCTCCTTGGGTGCCCACACCGGGGGAGTAGATGTCGCATTTGTTTTTCACGGTCTTGCAGGTTTCGGCTATAATTTGTGGCACCGTAGCGCCTACAACAATACCATCAACCTTCGCGGCTAGTGACCATTTTAGGAATAGGTCGTGAAGCTTCTTCCTTCCCCTACCCTTCGGATCCCGAATTTCAACTCCGTAGCCAAGCTTCGCTGCTGGATGGCTCATGTGGACTAGGGTTATCACCCCATGGTTGTCCCGGTGGGCAGACATCACAAGCTCTTTGAGGTTTTCTGGCCCCATTATCGGGTTTGCTATTACAGCATCAAACCCGCACCTCCACAGCCTTTTTACTGCCATCATGTTCGTGTTCCCTATATCGTTGAGTTTGATGTCGGCTATTGTTTGCAAGCCCTTGCGGTGTGCAAGCCGGTTGATTCTTGAGAGGCTCGTTTCACTCAGAGGCAATATAACATGAAAATTAAATTTGATTGCACATAGGTTGTTGCCAAGCCGGTTGATGTTTGATATTGTCTTCTTCTCCAGGGCCCCGGTGTTTAAATCATCGAGATCGTTTGCCAGTATAATCCTGCTCTTTGCTGAGGCCTTTTCCATCCTTTTTCTGAAACATGTCATGCCTTTATCAGAGGATGCTTGCCCTTCAGCTTTATTACCTTAAGGTAAGAATAGCCGTGCTCGCTGAGCCCCCCAACAAATGAAGGTTCGATGCCGTCCTTGCTAGAGTATTTCAAAAATGGCTTGTTTGGCTCGTAATCAATCTTTACGTGGCAGAAATACGAGGTTTCATCAGATTCATTGAAGTTCATGAAAACCCCGACCTGCCACTTGGTTCCGTCCGGGAACGCAAACAGCGGGAAGGGTGACTCTTCGAATCCGTAGCTTAATTTCAAAAGACTTGCAAGATCCTCAAGCTCCAGTGGCTCGTAGGCGGGATCCGTTTCTGACGGGGGCGAGGGTTTCAAAGATTCTGGCAGGGACTTTACCCTTATGACTGGGGAGTATAGGTATGTCGGGTTGCCGATAGTGTTTACTATATCGCAGTCTTCCTTTCCAGTTTTGAACCCGTATGAAAGATAGTGTCCGTATTTGCTGTTCGGAATAAAGTAATTCACGGGCCTTTCCTTAATCAGGTCCATCTGGACAGAAACAACTTCCCTACCATCTAACATAAACGAAAAACATGTACGCGGTATCCTCTCAAGCGCGCAGACGAGCCTCGAAAACTCGGTCAGGTCTAAGAGCTCGACATAGAAGGGCCTTTTAGACATAGAATCCATCCTCAAACCACCCCATTAAAAGTCGTCGCTTGTTATTTCAGATCTCGGCGCGTCTGTCTATTGTGTCGTTAACGTCTGGTCCTGTGCCAATCAAAGTTACCGGGACTTTGAGGTTATCCTCTATGTTTTTTATGAAATATTTGGCGGGTGAACTTAGGTCCGAAAACGACTGCATGTGGGCGCATTCTGGGTAAACGACGTCAAGTTTGGTTACCGCGATCTGTGTCGCGCTGTTTAGCATAATGGCGCGTCTTGCGAGGTCAAAATCAAACTCGGCTGCACGCCTTGTCCTGCCGGTAACAGTGCCTACCTCCTTCCAGCCCTTTGCACTTGCCGTTTCCGCGTTTAGTTCATTCTTCAATGGCCCTTCGCCAACCCGGGTCACGTATGACTTGAAGACAACGATAACGTCATCGACGTTTTTCGGTCCAAGTCCAACGTCAGCACAGATGGCCGAAGCCGTAACATCCTTTGAAGTAACATACGGGTATGTTCCGTGCCATAACGAAAGAAATGTCCCCTGCGTTCCCTCAACCATGATATTTTCTTTCCTTTCCAGCGCAAAGTTCAAGGCGTTTGGAACGTCTTCCAAGTAGAGTGCCAGGGTGTCCACGTCCTTTGCAAGCTTGAGGGTCCTCATAGCCCTGTCTGCGTTGGCAGGCCCAGTACCCGTGCCTGTGCTGCCAATAGATTCCTTGAGCCTTCCTTGCGAATCTGTTGCTTTGTGAGAATCCTCTATCATACCGCACTGAAAATCGACATATGTCCTGTCTTGCACCCCAAATTCCGCAATCTCCTTTAGCAGGACTTCTTGGCTTACCACCACTCCGGGTCCTATGAGAAGCCTCGTTCCCACGTTTAGGAAGGCACTTGGAAGCATCCTGACCTTGTAGGTCTTGCCGTTGTGTTCTATGGTATGTCCCGCGTTGGGGCCTACACCGCCCCTCACTGCAATTGACGGATTATCCTTCATTGCAAGATAAGATACTATCTTTCCCTTACCTTCATCGCCGTAGAAACCACCAACTATAACCGTAGAAGGCATAAAGGATGAGGAAAGGGGGACATATTTAAGCCAAATTATATCAATACAATTTTAGCAAAGAATGTTTTTCCCACACTTTGCATGTCGGAACCAAACTATGCTGGAAACATCATAGTTTCCCTTGCCAACCTTCCGGAGTTTCTTCGCAAGCCAATACTTCAGAAAAGGCTTTCAGAGTTTTTCTCAATGCCGGAGGCAGACAAGAAGGAGATCATCAGTAATGCCCTGCAAGCCGGCCCTACCATCCAGTTTGACAGGTTTGCAACCCTCTTCAAGACGTGGCTCGAGGTGCTCTGCGAACTCACCGAAGAGCAAAGATCCACCATGTTCAGGGCATACATAGAGGAGATAACTTGCCATCCTGAAAAGATCATATCCTTCAACCTTGACGGCATTTTGTCTGTCTACCTAACATTGAACGAGGATCAAAAAACAGTGATTTCTTCCACCATTAGAAGGATCGTAGGCTCCCTAGATGGGGAATTAAAGAGAAGAATCGGCTTGCTCATCCCCCAGCGGGCCCGGGAAGAAATAGGGATCTAGAGGGGCTTGTCAGGTTTACGCTGGTTCTCGTCTGCAAAATTAATTACGTCGCCCTCAGGCGTCATCACACCGACAAAGACCTTTTCATACCTTTTTACCACCTTACGATGCTCCGGCATTGACATGTCCAGCCTCATTTCGTTCATTACCATGACCCTATATTGCTTCCATTCCTCCCAGCATGTGTTACAGCAGGGATATGCTGCAGCTATGGGATCGAGATCTGCGTTGTCAGGAATCTCCTTTTTACACTTGGTACAAACTCTTGCCATAGGAAGACACCGAGGATTTAGCAATTTAATTCTTTAATGAACAGGTCTGACCCCACACAGGGCCCGAGGAGGCAAACAAGGCCGTTTTGGAGGTAGATTTATGGATCGCCACAACAACCCTGGCAAACCCCGGAAGGGAGACAAAGGGCACTTTTGTTGGTGCCGCCACTGCCAAGGTTCCATGTAATGATATCTCGAATCAAAATCCTACGGTCCTGTACTGGGCAGGAGACTCGTTTGCCACAACCTTGTTTTGTGCAAGTTCGTTCTTTCCGCATGTCCGATTCATCTGTTTACAGTTATGAAAATCAGGTATCCAAAATAATGTGATATATGACGAAATCGATTCGGTTCCTTTTAAGAAGAGATATTAGGGAAAACGGAGCAACTATGGCATGAAGATCAAGTGCCCCAAGTGCGACGAGATAGCCGAACTGGGTGATGATTTTTCATACGTCAAATGTTCCAAATGCTCTTTAGACATGACCTATGGCGAGTATGTCAGGTTTATAGCATACAAGGATGCCAGGTATTCCGACATACTTGGCGATTATGCCGCAGATCCTGAGGGCGGGACGGCAGGAACTCTTGATGAATGGTAGGAAAATATTCTACTACAAGACTTAATTAATTTCAGATTCTAGTGCGATTAGTTGGCGCTCGTATCGGACTCGGAAGTTCTTGAGATTGCTTTAAACCTGTTGGGTTTTGTCGTTGGCCTCGCATTGGGGATTTTTTCATACATCGGCTTCAAAAATACCGGAAGTCCGACATTGTTTAGGCTGAACATTGCCTTCTTTTCCATTGGAATCGGTTTCGGGGTAGTCGGACTGGGCTTTATGATAGAGTTGTTCGCCCTCGGATACAGCAGCGTGGACGGTTGGATTCAGACGTTGGGGATTGGAATCCAAACGGTTGGATATTTTTTCATAGCATTCTCGCATGGAATCAAGTCATTCTTTCCAAAATCCAGGTATTTCAAATCCCTGGCCATGCCCCTTTTCATCATACCGGGCAATTCACTAGAGCATATTATAAGGTCAATTTCTTTTATCCTATTGGTATATGGCACAATTGAGACCATTATGTCTTATATGGAGAACCGGAAGAGCAGTACCATCTTTGTCGCCGCAGGCCTGGGCCTGCTTGCTCTCGGAGAATTCCTAGGTTGGTATTCAGTAATTTTCCCGAAATCCGTGCTCTATTTTGTTTCACTGTCAACAAAAATCGTAGGTCTTGGAGCGCTTTTTGTGCCAATTTCACAGGTTCCCTTGAGGGGAGGAATGAGGTTTGGCGGCAACGTATAGAACCCACATGAGCATTATTGGCGACATTCTCACTACCACTAGGGATGAGTCTCCTGACGAATCAGGATCAAGCGTAACATACCTTATCAGAAAGGCCAATGTTTCATACGGGCGGCTTGCAAAGATACTTGAAACCTTGGTGGAGCAGGGCCTCCTTGAACAAAGCTCCTCAGAGCGTGCTTGCAGGTACAGAATCAGCCCAAGAGGCAGGGAGTTTCTCCAAGCCTACCGCGGTTTTCGGGAGTTTGCCGATTCCTTCGGATTAAGGATTTAATCAGATTCAGTTTCATCGCTGTCATACTCGTCCTCCGCCTCATCTTCCCCCTCGTCTTCAAAGTCATCCTCAAAGTCATTTACATAGTCGTCGGACATGAGGTTAAAAGAAAATATTTTCCTATAAAAGACTTGGTACGGAACGTATCGGTTTTACACACACTCATGCGCTTGCTACCCATCCGCCGCACGAAACGCATATGTCCATGCCATCATCGTTGACATATGTCTCTCCGCCGGGAGGGCATTGGCATTGTGGTATTTCCTCGTCCATGGAAGATATAGGCAGTTCTGCCTTATATCGTTTCCAGAACAAGAGATATTGCCATCACATCTATCAAATAGAATATGATTGTAGCCTGCAACCACGAGGGAATTTTAGCCGCTTCGAAAGTGATAAAAAGAGGAGGAATCGTGGCGTTTCCCACGGACACCGTTTACGGAATAGGGTGCGATCCCTTCAACAAAAATGCAATCAAGAAAATATACAAGATAAAGGGAAGGGAAGAGTCAAAGCGCCTTCCTGTCCTTGGTTTTTCAATTTTTGAGATTTCAAAGATTGCCCTGTTTGATGAAATTTCAAGGAAACTTGCCTCAAAATTCTGGCCTGGTCCGCTGACGCTCATCCTTTCTGTCAGGGATGCAAAGATAGCAGACTCCCTTTGCCTTGATGGAAAGATAGCCGTTCGCATTCCCGCCCATCCGTGTGTGCTTTCACTGCTCCAAGAATGCAAACTGCTTGTGGGAACCAGTGCCAACCGTTCCGGCCAAAAGCCCTCTGCAGATGCGGCAGATCTGGCAGAGAACCTCTCGGGATACGACATCCTACTTGACGGGGGCAGGATTTCAAACCCAATAGAGTCCACCATTGTAGAACTGGTCGGGAATCGGTTTCACATTGTCAGGCAGGGCAAGATAAGCGAGAAGGAGATCGAGGCGTCGGTTTGAACCTGATTGTGACGTGTAGTAGGCACCTTGAGGAAGAGGCGTCCGAGGAGATTGCAAAAACCTTAGGCATGCTTGGAGATCCCGACCCCAAGACCAGCCATAGTAGATTTTCTGGTATTGTGATGGTGGACACTTCTCTGGATCCCTTCAAGGTGGTGGATGAGATTAGGACCAAGATCCTTGACGAGCCTTGGAGTATAAGATACTGCCACAGGTTCATACCGCTCCGAGAATCCACCACTACCACCATCGAGTCCATTGTAACATCGGTGAGAAATCATGTCGCTGTCATGCGACCTGAGGATTCCTATCGTATCACGGTGGAAAAGCGCGGTTCGGACTTGCCTACAAAAGACCTCATCGAGGCCGTCGCCGGCGTCGTTCCTAACAGGGTGTCCCTTGAGGAATATGATTGGAACATAGTCATAGAAATCCTCGGAAACATTGCAGGGATTTCAGTATTAAGGGAACGGGACATTCTGAGTACCCTCAAATTGAAGCGCGACACGCCAGAATAATCTAGTCAGATACTGACCTTATTACTTCGACATATGACTTGCCGCAGGCCACTTTTAGAATGGAACACAGGACGTCTGGATACTCACATAGGTACTCTATGTCGATATCAAGCTCCTCTATCTTCCGGTCTATTTCCTCCAAGGCTTTCTCGTCCAAGGAATCTAGGATCTTTCCTATACCAGTCCTTATCAGGCTATACTTGGTTCCATATCCATCATATTCAGACATGTTTTGATATAATACAAGAATATTGATAAGATTTGAGGAAATTTTGACAGGGTCATGATTCCATATTGGAATTTTCTGGATTCGATAGCAACAGGTCGCCGTGGGGTTTAAAACGGCTTTTCGTACCGGATGCGGTGGTTTAAGGATGAAAGTTATGAAGGCTCATTATGTTTTTTGCATACATAAATTTGCCCGAACCGAGATACAATGACTTTTTCCCTCCGAAGAGACGCCATTCCAAGCACCCTAGTGGAGTAACACTGCCGACCTTTCTACCAAGACATCCTCCAAAGGATTTTGAGAAATCAAACAGCCGAGTTCCTTTTTGGGAATGTTGAATTCTTTTTTTATGTAATTAGCATTGTTTGGATATGGTAATATTGGCTTGATGATCCCTCGCATTTCCGAAAAAAAGGTACGGGGCAGCAGCGAACGCCCTATCACTACCAGAATCGAGTCCTCGCCCCTCCGAAGCCCCGCCTTCTTTATCGCCTCACTTATCTGCCTGCTACCCGCAAACCGCATTAGCATATCAGTCTCTACCCTGTTGGAGAGCATGGTGCCAGACCTTTGTGCCGCCACCGATATCTCGACAATCCTGCTTGCGTGTTGGGTACCAAGTATGTATTTTGCCCGGATTCCCTGGATCACCTTCTTTGGAAACCGCTTCCGTAGACCCTCAAGAAATCCTATAGGATCATCGACTTTTTTTCCAATCCTTATCAATTCTACATTATATCCCAGCACTTTGAAGGAAATCCTCGATTTTCCTCCCCCATGCACAACGGGAATTATGCTGACAACATCTCCATCTTTGAGCATCGTCCTCCCCCCTTGCATGGCAGACGAATCAACGCCATTTACCGCAATCAGAACATTCTTGGCATCAAAGGCTGGCCTGCCCTCTTGAACCAACCTTTGCAAATAGGCCACCAAATCGGAAACAGCCATTCCCCTACTGTCCACCGAGATCTTGTCAGACAAGAAAGGCCGTTTGGCGCCTCCAAGAAGTCGTACAGTTATCATGATGGGGTTTGGGACAAGTACAATAAGGAATTTTTGGTTAACGGCAGTTACAATACAGAATGTTTAGCTTACCAGTTGTTCTTCCATGGCCTCGGTTTTCGTTATTGGTTCTTTTTCAGCCGCCATGGATTCTTTCTCTTTTTGTTCCTCAAGTTCTCTTCTAAGATGCGCTGTGATATAGCCGGCGATTTCATTTTTTAGTCCTTTGGATCTGACGATGGCAACCTCATCAAGAAGCTTTTTGTTCTGTTTAAAGTCAACGCCAAATTTCCCTTTATAAGTAGTCATTAGCTCGGTGGAAATTCGTCTGACTCTATTCACGTTATCCGGTTGGCACAAAGGGTATTTTATACCTATACGCCTAGATAGGCATTCGTATTTTTTCCCAGGATCTCGAGTGCTTCCTCATACGACTTGCCCATCAGTTCTGAAGCACAAAAAAGAACGCTTGGAAGGAATGTTACTTGAGCAGTTTTGTGTCCAAAACATCTAGAAAATTTTACCGGACCGTCGGTTTCCAACAAGATTCTGTCTTCCAGTGTCTCCGAAAACAGGACCTGTTTGTCTTGTGAGTAAACCATGGCAGGACCATAGGAAACAAAACATCCCATGTCCATGGCCGTTTTGAGTTGTTTCTTGCTTCCTGCAAACCAGTGCAGGAGGGACCCACCGAGCCTAAATGATGGCAAGATGGAAAAAATTTCATCCAGTGTCTTTCTCGAATGAATCGATACAGGTTTCCTGAATTTCTCAGCTAATGACAACATGGCTTCGAAGACACGTTTTTGCCGCCTGAAGCCCTCTTCGTCTGAAACATATGTCCTGTCAAGCCCTATCTCACCTATACCAGAAATCTTAGAGGAATTCGAGGTTATGAGAGTCGCAACTGATTCAGGATCGTTTTCCGCCTTTTCTGGATGGATTCCGATAAATGGTAGTATTAGGCTGCTCCTTCCTGCCAGAGCAAGGGTTGCACATGAGCTTGGATAATCCATTGACACGCAACAGGCCCTAAGATTCATCTTGGCCATGGCAGTTAAGATGTATGGCATATCGGACCTGAATTCCTCGTCTGAAAGGTGTATGTGGGCATCGGTAAGAAAGGTCATAACAAGATATCATGAAGATAATGCGTATAAATCGGTTCCCGGCTGGTTCTAAAAGTCTTTTATCAAGGATGTCCGGAGTTAGAACATGACTACATCTGAATTTGGGCTTTCCGTAATGTATAGAATCCTCAAGAAAGCTGGGGCCGACAGAGTAAGTGACGAGTCGGCAAACGAACTGCGAAGAATATTGGAGGAGGTTGGCACGGCGATTGCCAAAGGTGCAGTAGAAATGTCCACGCATGCGGGCAGAAAAACAATAAAGGCAGAGGACGTACGGCTAGCTGCAAAACAGTTTTCCAAATTCTAAAAGATTTAATTGTTCATAGGAAACCTGTTTGATTGCGGTGAGGTGGCAGAGCGGCTATGCGTTCGCCTGCAAAGCGAATCTATAGGGGTTCGAATCCCTTCCTCACCTTGATTATAATATAATAACCTACTTTTCTAAATATACCACTTTCTACACCCTTTAGGCTTGACCGACAGAAATAACGGATTACTGGAATACATCCCGGGTGCAAAACCGCCGCCTCAGCAGTCGTCCAACGGCCAGCCTCTTGAAGGATTTGTCCAGAACGTGCGCGACAGCATAAGGGAATATGCCGAGGGGGCCCAAAGCGAGGTTGAAAAAGGGCACAATTTTCTCCAGTGGGTTCTGACAAGGGTCTTTGAGGCAACTGAGGACGACGCAACCGATGCGATCATTGATGGTGCCAATGACCTAGGAATTGATGCTTATTTACCGGTAGATTTTTCGGAAGACAAAATCTATCTTTTCCAATCAAAATATGGAACGTCACATTCCATGGAGGCGATTGCAAAGTTCAAGCATGACGTACAAACCTTGCGCTTGAAAGACGTTGCAAGGATGCGCCCCGAGATTGCACACCTAGTGACGCAGATTCAGGAAAAAAACCTGAAGGTTGAGTGTGTTTATGTAACGGATCAGCCCGTTGAAGAGGAAGATTATGAGAATGTTGAGATTTACGACATAGATGTAATCGTTCAGAGACTCTGGGACAGAATAAAAAAACCAGCCGTGGGCAAAAAGGCGGCAATAAGGCTAGAAAGCAAGCTTAGATACCAAGATACCCTCCTCGGCATCCTGAAGCTCCGAGAACTCACCAATTTTGTCACGAAAAATCGGGACTATGTTTTCGAATCCAACATAAGGCAGTGGATGCAATTCAAGACAACGGTGAACAAGGGCCTCAGGGAAACCCTTCAGGAATCGCCCCACAAATTCTTCTATTATAACAATGGCATAACCATAGTTGTGAATGACTTTGAGGAACTCGAAGATAACTCCATACTCCTTCATGCTCCTCAGATAGTCAACGGTGCCCAAACGTCCAACTCCGTATTAGACCATGCCAAACGCACTCATAACCTAGAAGGAAGCATAACCGTCACAATAATCAAGGCGGCGGATGAGATGGATCAGAATAACATTACAAAGTACAGAAATTCACAGAATGCAGTTAGGGGCAAGGATCTGGTCTCCCTAATGGATTTTCACAGGTCAATCAAGTCTCAGATGGAATCCATCGGATACTTCTACGAGATTCAGGCCGGGTCCTTTGACAGCAAGACCAAGTCGCAGCAGACGGAATTTTTGGGAGATCCGACATACAGTAAGTACCTTCCCGAGAATCACAAGAAAGTAATAGTCGCCAAGGATGCGATACAAGCATTTGTTGCAGGAATTGAGCAGAGACCTACCGAGTCCTATAGTTCACCTGCACAGTTCCTACCCCGAGGAAGCAAATATGACGAAGTGTTCAATGAAAAGCTCAAGGACGACTATAGACTTTTGCTCTACCCATACCTGGTGAAGGAATACGCAAAGAAAGGCCTCAGTTACGGAAAGAAGGGCGGTCACAAGACAAAGAGATATGCAACTCTATTCTTCGTGGCAGTGTACTTCAAAATCCTTCACGAGAAGATAATTTTCACCAAAGGAGATTTCAAGGAAGACATTGCAAAGCTCGAGCCCATCTTCAAGAGTGTAAAACTTAATCAGAGGATCCTCAAGCTTACCGACACGGTTGTGACGAAATTCCTCGAGGATACTGTAGTAGACGACGAGATGACTGCTGCAAATACCTACCATAATTTCTTTTCCCACCACCTGTGGCTCGATTCCATGATACGGGTGATTGAAAAGAAGATAAAACAAGAAGAAGACGAGATAAGTGGCATACAGAAGATAGTACAGGATTTTTTCTAGAACCCAACTGAGGTAGCGGCAGAAGGCTGACCGATAGGTCTCTTGCAGGAGGTCCGCATCTGGCCATCCTTTCTACCGCTGTCTTATTGTACTAATTTGGTACTATTTAACATGATTTTTATATCGAGAAAAGGAGGTTTAAAAAACGTGGACGCACCAGTGGGCAAATGTGCCTTATGCAACGGCTCCCTCGATCACGTATACCAACCAATGGAAACGTGGAGCATAAAGGGATTATTGTGTAGCAAGTGTTACTCGAAAAAGATCGCCGAGCACTATCCAGGAACTCATGAGAGAGTTAACAAATCAAATTAAAAACCATCCAGTCTTTATTTGTTCCAGGTATGCAGAATCCCCGATGCCAGTGGCATATCTCCACACATACCTTTCCTCAGTGTACGTTCTTTCCTTTATCTTGATAAGAGATTCCGTTTCAGATTGTATGTTGCCATCTACGTAAGAACATGTTTCACAGAACTTACATTTTGCATCCAATGTTGGAGGGGAAGACTCCAGAAGCGGATAGGCCCTGCACGCAAGTGGCCTTTCTTCATATATTTTACACTTGTAGCCCCCGTTTGGAGACCTTTCGTTTCCTGCCGTGTCAAGGAATGGACAAGTGTTCCCATTAGGTTCTATGCCCATAAGCTGGTACGCGATTATATTTTCCGGCCCGTCATTTTTCTTCGACGTTCCAATCCGGGGTAGAATCACCGCCTTGACGGAATGCCTTTTTGCGAGCGACTCTATGCGGTGCTTTTCCTCTGGCATGATCAGAACACCGATCTTTCCGAACTCAATTGAGGGATAGTATTCCCTATCCACGCAGCATTTGGAGCATCCCTCCACGCAAGAAAAATCCAACAAATTACAATACCTCTAAGAGTTAAAAAATCCACTTTAACGCAGGAATATCATGTTTTTCGGATGAGAAAGTAGTAATACCCTTATATCACCTCGGCTTATAAGTACCGAATATGGTAGCGTATAGAACTAGCATGCAGATAGTGTGCGATCTTCTTACAGTTACTGAAGAGAGCGGTGCAAGCGGTATCAACGTAACAGCGCTCTTAACAAAGGCAAACCTATCACATTCAAGGCTGTCAAAATTCATTGAAAACCTCACCGGGGCTGGCCTTATAAACAAGATAGAGTTCGATGGCAAAAACACCTTTGTCATCACCTCAAAAGGCAGGCAGTATCTGGAAACATACACCAAGTTTCAAAACCTGGCAGACTCGTTCGGTCTCGAACTCTAGACATCACTTTCCTCAAACAACCAAGCTTTTTGATCCAATTTTTCTATTCCATGTTTGATAATTTTTTTCTTGTAAAATATGAACATCTGATAATTACACAAGAGAATGTTGCGGTGTGGAACTGCGAATCACCTCACCATCCTTCATACATGGGAAGAAAAGGATCAAAAAGGTTTAGTATAAAACAACCGACAGATCTATAAAGGCGTAGTTAGTCACATCTGAAGGGGAGTAGTGTGACAGAAGTTTTAGTGTGGTGGAAGGGACTTGCTAAAGAATTGGAATTAGATATTGAGGATTTACACGATTCGCAAAAGAAGGGCAAGGACTTTTAGTTTCAATCATAAGAATCGAGATTTCTGACGGTTTTATCTAGTTGAATGGTTTGCTTTACCGGGGCAGTTTGCCTTTTCGCCCCGCGAATTCATTTTTAACAATAAAATCATAGCCAGAGACCTGGGAACTGGAAAAATGAAAATTCAAGCCTCGAGCGGGATTTGATCCCGCGACCTAACGCTTACGAGGCGTTCGCTCTACCGGGCTGAGCTATCGAGGCATTGGTTCGGATTGCCATGAGAGTTTATAAAAAGCCTTTCTGCTTTTGACATATTGAAAGTCTCAATTTCTGGAGTACGGGGGATTTTTTCGGACGATCTCAACCTTAAAGATGTAATGCATTTTTGTCGGTGTTTCTCGCGTCTTATAAAATCAAAGGGATGCGTCCTTGCCAGAGACACCAGACCCTCAAGCGAAATCCTCTCCCAGGTGGCCTCTGCGTCATTGATGGAGAGGGGAGTAGACGTTTACAATTTGGGAATTGCCCCCACCCCCGTGGTCTTCAGGGAGGCAAGAAGGCACGGGAGTGGGCTCATAATAACATCTTCTCACAATCCCCTAGAATGGAACGGTCTCAAGTTCATCTTGGATGGACGTGGTATCAACGAAAGGGAACTGGAACGCCTTCTCGAAGAAAAGGAATTTCCGAAATCTGAGATTGGTTCCGAGTCGGAGATTCATTCAAGATATATCGATGAGGCCGTAAAATTAATCGGCGACCTCAAGTCAGGACCCAAGGTAGCGCTCGACGTCGGAGGCGGAGCAGCATTTCAAGTGGCGCCGCTCCTATTGAAAAAACTTGGATGCAGGGTAAGGCAGATCAACAACGCCCCTGGAAAATCTTCAAGGGGGCCTGATCCTACATACGATCCATTATCAGGGCTATCCAGGATATCCAGAACCAGCGAGATAGGATTTGCTTTTGACCTAGACGGGGATAGATTAGTAGTAGTAAAGGACGGAAAGAAACAGGCTCCAGACGTTACTCTCGGGCTTGGAGTTGCAAAGGCCCTCGAGATTGGATATAGAAGGTTTGTCTTGAGCATAGACACTAGCATAGCTATTGAAAAGTTCATTGTCAACGAGGGAGGCACGGTGAGAAGATCAAAGGTGGGCGAGGCGAACGTCGTAGAACTGATGCTTAAAACAAAGGCGCAGGCAGGCGGTGAGGGAAGTAGCGCCGGGTTTATCCTGCCAAGTTTCAACATGTGCAGAGACGGACTTCTTACAAGTGGATTCATCGCCTCCATGGTTGGAACAAAGAATTTTCAGAGTGTCATACAGTTCATGGAGGGCTACATTCAACAGAGAGGAAAAGTAAACGTTGATTCTAAGTTTCATAAAAAAACCATTCAGATACTGACCGATAAGATGAGAAAACGATTTAGCGAGGTTGTGACACTTGATGGCATAAAAGCGATAATAGATGAAGATAGCTGGGTCCTAGTAAGACAGTCTAATACCGAGCACATCATAAGGATCTCTACCGAATCAAATGACTTGAAGAAGGTAAAACGAATTGAAGGTGAGATTTCAGCCCTTGTCAACAAGAGTTATGAGGAAGCCCGACGAGCTGGAAATCATTAGGATATTTCAAAGAAGGTTTGGCCTTGGGGCAAGTTTTGTTCCCGAAGACTTGGAGGCCCTAGCCATGCCAAACGGGAAGTTTTTTGCAAAAGTCGACATGCTGGTCCAGAGTACAGATGTTCCAAAAGGAATGACCTTTGCAGAGATGGCTAGAAAGAGCATCGTTTCTTGCGTAAGTGATTTTGCATGTAAGGGTATCAAGCCAAAATATGCCATAATCTCAATTGCACTTCCCCGAGGGATTTCAAGGAAATCGGTAATCGGACTGGCAAATGGCTTCACCTCAGCCTCGAATGAATTTGGGGTAAAAATAGTCGGCGGTGACGTAAATCAGGGCAAGGAGGTAGTCATAGACGTTGCCATGTTCGGCGTGGGCGGCAAAATATCCAGGCGAGGAGGGGCAAGACCTGGGGATATTGTAATTGCCACAGGTCCTTTTGGATACACATCAGCAGGCCTGAAAATATTACTTGACGGCCTAAAGGCAGGCAAGGCGTTTTCCAGGAGGTGTAAAAGGCACGTGTATCTTCCAAAGCCCCGCTTGGCATTCGGCTTGAATGCTGCCAGATATTTTACCTCCTCAATGGATTCAAGTGATGGCCTTTCAGCAACCCTAAACGACATGAGCAAGACGAGCAAAAGAAAGTTTGTGATTGACCGAATTCCGACTGGAATAGACGTAGAGGACTTTTCAAGAAAAAATCGAGTCAGCCTCACGGACCTCGTCTTCTGCGGTGGAGAAGAATACGAAATTATTGCCACAGTCCCAAAAAAGAGCATTGGTGCCATCCGAAGGATTGCAAGCAATCTTGGCGTCCCCCTTTTCGAAATAGGTCTTGTCGCGGCCGGGCGAGGGGTGGTTTTGGACTCGTGTGGCACCCGTTTTGCCCTGAAAAGGTGCGGCTGGGTTCATTTAAGATCCTAATGTTTTTTAAACCCGTAAAAGAGTCCTGAAATGTTGTCTGAGCAGGAGACCAAGGAGAAATGGGGCATTGCGCACATTTACAGCAGTTATAACAATACAATAGTGCACATCACCGATGTGTCTGGTGGAGAGACCATCGCCATTAGTTCCGGTGGCAGACACGTCAACGCAGACAGATACGAGTCATCACCCTACGCAGCAATGAAATCCACCGCAGCAGTTGTAGAGGCTGCCCATGACAAAGGCTTTACCGGACTACATATCCGAGTGAGAGCGGTTGGGGGCGTCGGATCAAGAGTGCCGGGTCCAGGAGCTCAAGCTGCAATCAGGGCTCTCGCCAGGGGCGGCTTTAAAATAGGGAGAATTGATGATGTAACGCCAATTCCTCATGACACCACCCGCAAGAAGGGCGGTAAGCGGGGAAGAAGAGTCTAGACTTCAATAAATTTTACTTTTACCTTTGCACTGTTTTCCTCAAAGAAGTTCGTCATGAAGCTGACAAGTTTTTCCTCATATTTTTTCCCTTTTGATGTTTCGATCTGTTGCTCGAGCTTCAGAGGAATTGCAGACCACAGATTGCTTTTAAGAAGTATCTTGAAAAAAGTCCATCCAAATCTGTGCATGGGTTCGCTGATAAGAAATCCGTCAGTAACATCGCACATGGACTGGAGGGTTTTCATGGCCGACGAGATAAAGTCAATGTCTTTCTCATAGTTGGTTGTCGCGATTTCGAGCATTGTCGACCTGGCGCTCAATTGCAGGTCCCCCATTTGGTAACGAGAAATTCCATAGCCTTCCCTAGTTTGGTGTCATAATTATAAAATTTGAATTTTGCCATATTGTCTTTAGGTCGTTTCTTGGGATTCGCCCTTATCACCAGCATCCGATTCTCCCTTGAGCTTGTCCGACCATGATACCAACTTGCCGTCCTTCTCCACCTTTATTGAAGTCTGCATCTTTACCCGTATTCCCACTGACCTAAAAAGCGCCAGAAGTTTTCCGCCGTCTATGATTTCAGTCACTTCTCCCGACTGGATAAGTTCGGCCAGTTTTTCTATCACCATTTTGGTTTCAGAGGGAAATTGAGCTTCTGCGTTTTCAAGAACTTCAAGACCCCTATACCCTAGTTGCTTTACCACAAATTCCCGGGGAGACATGGAAGGAACCGCCGCCTGTTTTTTGGTCTTCATTTCCTCGATTTTTTGTTTCTGAGAAATATTTTTCTGCATTTCCAGCAATCGCTTTGCCTTTAGGAGTTCAAGTTCCTTGTCTTCCTCGCTCATCCCTTGATTACACCTATTGGTACAAGCTTTGCCACCTTCGTAGCTATGCCCAATTCATGAGAAACATTTGCCACCGCATCCACATCCTTGTATGCTTCTGGTGTCTCTTCTACTACTCCTTCCCTTGTAAGTGCTTTTATGAAAATCCCCTTGTCTCCCAGGGATTTTTGTACTTGGTTCTCGGTAAAGCTTCGCCTTGCGGCAGATCTTGACATCATCCTGCCTGCACCGTGCGCTGTTGAACCAAAGCTCAAATCCATAGAGGCGGGTTTTCCCAGAAGAATCCAACTTCCTGTTCCCATGGATCCAGGTATAAAGACGGGCTGACCCAAGTCCCTATATTTCTGCGGGATTTCCTCTCTCCCCTTTGGAAATGCCCTCGTCGCTCCCTTCCTGTGAACTACGACCGATCGAAGCTCCCCATCCACCTTGTGCTTTTCCACCTTTGCGATGTTGTGGGCAACGTCGTAGATTAGCTTCATGTCCAAGTCAGCCTCGGTCTGCCCAAAAACCCTCTCAAATGATTTCCGTGTCCAGTGGGTAATCATCTGCCTGTTGCTCCATGCAAAATTCAGCGCAGCAAACATCGCTTTCCTATATGATTCCCCTTCCTCGGAAGAGTTTGGAACGCATGCAAGTTCTCTGTCTACTAGATTTATCTTGTATTTTTGGAGCGCATGCTCTGATGTTCTGAGATAATCGCTGCATACCTGATGACCGAATCCCCTTGAACCGCAATGTATGAGGACGGTAATTTGCCCCTCGAAGATTCCCATCCTCTTAGCGGCCTCTTCATCATGAACCTTTTCCACCTTTTGGATTTCAAGAAAGTGATTCCCAGACCCAAGGCTGCCAAGTTGAGGCGAACCCCTTTTTCGCGCGGTCGGTGAAACCTTTCCTGGGTCTGCATTTTTTATCTGCCCATTCTCCTCGCACACGTCCGCGTCATCTTTCGAACCATACCCATGGTCCACTGCCCACTGCACGCCCCGCACGAGTACCTCGTCGAGGTCCGATGGGCTCAGCTTCACAGCCCCTTTTGAGCCGACCCCAGAAGGGATCGATTTGAAAAGATCAAGAACTAGATCCTTGAGTTTTGGCCTTGCCTCCTTCTCTGTAAGGTTTGTACGAATAAGTCTCACCCCGCAGTTAATGTCATACCCTACGCCTCCGGGGCTTATCATTCCCTCCTCAGCATCCATTGCCGCAACCCCTCCCACTGGAAAGCCGTATCCCTCATGCCCGTCGGGAAGAACCACTACGTGTTTTACCACTCCCGGCAAGGTAGATACGTTCACCGCCTGGGTAATGGTCCTGTCAGTTAACATTTTTTGTAAAAGATTTTCATCGGCGTAAATCGTTACCGGTACCCTCATCCCTCTCGAAGGGTCGACCTCTATGCGATATTCCATATTCCCTACCTTTTTCGGAACGAGCGAAGCCATCTCTTTGCGAAAGAGGACATTCGAACACAATTTAAATGGTTCTCCCAAACTTGGTGTGGCATCGCAAGTCATCAAGCCACGACTCGCGAAGAGCCCACACCACGCGCGTTTTACTTTATTAGTTTTGCAGTATGACGGTAAAGATCATGAAGTCCCTTGCCGTCAAGGACATGTTCCCCTTCCCCATCCTTAATGATGTCTTCAACATCCTTCCTCTTTTCCTTATTCCCTTCAACCACAAGATCTCTCCCTTACGTAAGTATAAAAAATTAGTGACGAAATGTGCTTAAAATCCATTCAAGTAGATTTATTTTCCTAGTATAGTTTCCATCAGGTATGCCTATCCTTCCAATCGATTCAGGTCGCTATGGAACAGACGCCATGAAGGAAATTTTCAACGATCAGAAAAAGGTGTCGTATCAGTTAGAGATAGAGGCCGCGGTGGCCTTGTCGCAGGCAGAGATAGGCATGATACCAAAGAAAGCCGCGAGAAATATTTCCCAATCTGCAAAGTCAGGTAAGATTACTGTAAAAAGAATAAAGCAGCTCGAAGCAAAAAGCGACCACGATACGGCTGCACTTGTAGAGGCATTAAGTGAGAGGTGTAGCAAATCCTCGAGGCCTTGGATACACTATGGTCTGACGAGTAATGACCTTGTAGACACCAGTAATTCATTACAAATCAGAGATGCGCTCCGGATAATTGAACCTAAGATTGCAAGGATGGCAACCATCCTTGCCGAAAAGGCAATGAAATACAGCGGAATCCCGGCAGTGGGGAGGACACATGGGCAGCATGCAAGTATAATCTCTTTTGGCCTGAAATTTGCAAATTCAGCCTTAGAAATGGCAAAACATATCGAAAGAATCCAAGAGGTAAAGAAGAGGATTTTGATCTGTAAGACCTTGGGCGTGGTAGGTACCGGATCCCTTATGGGTGCGAGGGCACTTGACGTTCAGCGCAGAGTGGCAAAAAAACTAGAGCTCTTCCCTGCCGATGTCACAACCCAAGTGGTGCCACGTGAAAGATACGCAGAATTTGTATTTTTGATGGCTTTGGTTGGCTCATCACTTGAAAAGTTAGCAGTGGAAATCAGGAACCTTCAGAGGACGGAAATTGGAGAGGTGGCTGAGCCATTCAGGAGCGGCCAGATGGGCAGCAGCGCGGTCCCTGTCAAGAGAAACCCCGTGAAAAGCGAGCGGGTCACATCCCTTTCAAAATTGCTACGCAGTCAGGTTTCAGTCACGTTTGAAAACATCCCCCTTTGGCATGAGCGCGACCTTTCAAACTCGGCAAATGAGAGGTTCATCCTACCAACAACAGCCATACTGCTTGACGAGATGCTCGAAGCGATGACACGAATTCTAAAGGAATTACATGTAAATGAGGAACAAATAAGAAAAAACTTGGAGGTTACACGGGGTCAGATCTTCGCAGAGTTTGTCCTGGAAGCCCTAATAAAGAAAGGAGTCCCAAGATTCGAGGCCTATCGCGATATCCAGAGGGTGGCTTTTCGCGCCTCCGAAGACAAGGCCGACTTTAGGGACGCGGTAAAGGCTGACTCTGCAATCGCGTCGAACTTGACATGGGAAGAAATAGATGCGATATTTGTTCCAGAAAACCACCTTGGGGCATCGGGCCAGATAATCAAGAATGTTTACGACATAGTAAGAAGAACATGCTCTAAGTTTTCCTGACAGCCATCAAATTTTTATGGATTAGGGATCCGTACTGCAGTGCCTTTTTCCTTTTTAGTGCAGACTCGCTTGGTACCCCTACCGCCAGCGCAAGGTCTCTAATCGCGTGCTTTCTGAGCATGTCGTCTCTGCCTTTTATCTTCACTGCCAGCGGAAGCGGTTTTGCAAAGTCTATAAACCTTTCAGAGAGGAAGGGTTGGAGAATTTTAACGCCAAACTTTGATGATATCATGTTTATCGCCTTCATCATCTCGATTTCATTTTCCAGTTTGGAATCCATAAGGTCAAAGACAGCTCTTTCTCCCCCCTCCACTACCAGCCGGTAGGCATTATACCCACAAAAAAGCTCGTCTATGCCATTTGAGGTAAGGACTGTGTCGATATTGTTTTCCGCTGCGAGTTTTGAAACATAGTGAAACGCTATGCAGTTCTCGTTCCAAGAGAGGTTGTCTGTCCCTATTTGATCCCGGATTTCGTTCGAGACTTGTTGGAACGACTCCTTTGAAATTTCCGAGATAACGTGCCTTAAATTTAACAAAGTTGCAATTTTTTTTGAGAACTCCACGTCATGGGAGTTTGCAAACCCAATGGTCAGCAGTGTTATATCATATCCTAGATCGGAGCACACTTTTGCCAGAAGCGAACTGTCGACGCCTCCCGAAAAGGCAATGCCAACCGCGTGTTGATTTGAGGTGTGCTTTATGGCAAGCTTTACTTGCTCGTGTAAGTTTGTTACGAGGTTTTCCATCTTGTTTCGGATCGATTTTTTCGATTGAGAGTTAAATATAAGGTTCGCTAGGAAACAGCATGGCACCTACCAGACTCGATGAGGAACAGATTAGGAAAGAATTGTCAGGCCTGCAAGGATGGAGTGTTGCAAATGGCAAGCTTCACAAGGAGTTCGTTTTCTCAGATTTTGTTGAAGCCTTTGGTTTTATGACCAGGGCCGCAATGCATATCGAAAGGATGAACCACCACCCCGAATGGTCTAATGTTTACAACAAGATAACGGTAGAACTTGTAACCCATGATGCCGGCGGCATAACCCAGAATGACGTTAGCCTTGCCAGAACGCTAGACTCCTTGGAAAGGTAGGACCAAAGCCCACCTGTACAGAATTTATATACGGTCAAGCCAAAATTTTTCAAATGCCAAGTGGTTCGGCAATTCTTGATTCGGATTTTCGGTATGTAGACAAAAAGGGAAATCTCCTGAGGAGCAGGACAGAGCTTTCCATAGCAGAAATGCTTTCGTTTTTGAATATTGAGTATGAATATGACCATCCCATCACGTTGAGCAAAGGCAAAACCATCCGGGTCGATTTTAAAACCGAGAATGGTCTGATAGAGGTAATCGACGACGAGGCAGACATTAAAAAATTCAAGGAACTGAAAGAGGAAAACCAAGCGGGAAGAATAATTGCGATAGGACATCCCAAGCTTGCCGCCCAGCTCAAGGAACTTGACGACATTGTGCTTTACAAAACCAAGGAGGTACAAACCGGATCCATTTTCATAGAGGATCCCTCCTTTGCCTTTGATTATGCACACATATTACCACTAGTAGAAAAGTGTTCGATCCTTCATGGCCACACCTCATCTGTCATGGTAGAGCTTGTAGGCGAAATGAAAAACAATTTACTTGTCGACTTCGGGGAAGCAAAAAAGATAATCAAGGAGGTCATTTCCATCCTAGATCATAAATTCTTCATCAACCAGAAGTATCTTGTAAAGGATGACGGCATACACTGCAAAATTGCGTTTGACGGTCCTAAAGGAAAATTCGACCTTCAAATGCCCAAAAACACCACGTATCTCCTAGAAGGCGAGGCAACTGTGGAAAACCTATCCACTGAAATAATCCGGCTCCTAGTCCCAAAGATGCCAAAAAACATAGAAGCGGTTGGAGTATACATTTACGAAGGCTACAACAAGGGAGCCCACATCATCTCACAGATCTCAAGGCCCTAAAGACATGGATCCAAAGATACAGGAAACAGCTTGGAATCCCGAGATTGAAAAGCAGATACTGAAACAATGGGAAGATTCCAAGGTCTACGAGTTTCTGCCAGAAGGCGATGTGTTTGTCATCGACACGCCTCCCCCGTATCCTTCGGGCAGGCCTTGGCACATAGGTGCCGCAGCCCACTATGCCCAGATAGACATGATTGCAAGGACTGCACGAATGGGGGGTAAAAATGTCCTCTTCCCCATAGGAATCGACAGAAACGGCCTTCCGGTAGAGATGTACACGGAGAAAAAGCACAACATCAGGATGCATGAGACCGACAGGGCGGAGTTCCTGAAGTTGTGCGCCACCGCCCTAGATGACCTTGAGGCAGAGATGATCCAAATAATGAAGGGCCTAGGACTTTCAGGCGACTTTTCAGGTTACTACAGGACTGATTCCGAGCAATACCGTTCACTTACCCAATCTACCTTCATAGAACTCTGGAAAAAGGGACTTGTCTACATAGCAAACAGGCCCAACAATTTTGATTGGGTTACCGGAACCACCATTGCTGATGCCGAGATAGCTTACGAGGATATCCCCACCAAGCTTGTCTACATGAGATTCAGGATAAAAGGATCCGACGTGGTACTCACGATAGCAAGTACGAGGCCCGAACTTTTGTGCGCGTGTCAAACCATTATTGTGAATCCTGACGACGAAAGGTACGAGGACCTTGTCGGTAAGAGCGCCATAATTCCAATTTTTAACAGGGAAGTAGAGATAAGGACCCATCCCTCCGCGGAAAAAGAGTTCGGGTCTGGTGCGGTGATGGTTTGCAGCTATGGAGACCACAACGATGTAGCACTGTTCAGGGAGCTTGGGCTTGAGGAAATCGTCGCCATAGGCAGAAATGGAAGGCTCACGGACGCGGCCGGTCCATATGCCGGACTCAAGGTGAAGCAGGCAAGGGAGAAGATAATCGAGGATCTTCAGAACCAACAAGTCCTAGAAAAAATCGAGAACATAAACCACAGGACTCCGATTTCTGAGAGGAGCAAGATACCTATCGAAATAATCCCCATGGAGGAATATTACCTAAAACAGAAGGAATCCGTGCAAAAGATAAGGGAGTCTGGCTCCAAGATAGTTTTCCACCCCACCATGCACAAGCAGATACTCATGAACTGGCTTGATTCCATAACTATAGATTGGCCCATATCACGCCGAAGGTTTTACGGGACCGAGATTCCCATATGGTATTGCAAAAAGTGCTCAGAGCCCCACGTGCCAGAGCCAGGGAAATATTATAGGCCGTGGCGTGATGCCTGCCCAATTCCCAAGTGCGCAAAATGCGGTACTGCCGAATTTGTCGGAGAGGAGAGGACGTTTGACACGTGGATGGATTCCAGCGTTTCACCACTCTACATATCAAAGTATGCCACCGATGGAGAGTTTTTCAAAAAGACCTACCCCGCCACTATCCGGCCCCAGTCAAAGGATATCGTAAGGACTTGGCTGTACTATACCATCCTGAGGTGTGAGCAGCTCACGGGGAAGACGCCGTGGAGCGAGGCATGGATTATGGGATACGGCGTGGATGAACACGGAGCAAAGATGAGCAAGAGCAAGGGGAATGTGGTAGACCCCCTCCCAATAATACAGAAGTTTGGTGCCGACACCTTTAGGTTTTGGAGCGCAAGCGAGATAAACCTAGGATATGATTTCAGGTGCTCCGAGCAAAAAATCGATGCCACGAAAAAGTTCCTGAGCAAGTTGTGGAATGTTTCAAGATTCCTCTCGGCCTTGCCCATAGTAAAATCCTCATCCCCCACCCAAACTGACATGTGGATACTGTCCGAGCTTGACAGGGTAGTAGCAGAATGCAGGAAGGGTTTTGAGGATTACAACTTTTTTGTCCCCGCAACCAGCCTCCGCGAATTTACCTGGAACCTTTTTGCCGCTCACTATATCGAGATGGTGAAGGGAAGGGCGTATGGAACCGGCTTTACGGAAGAAGAAAGAGATGCCGCCATCTTTACCCTGCACCGGGTTCTCTCCACCGTACTTTTGCTTCTCGCGCCCATAACCCCCTTTATCACGGACTATCTTTGGAAGACAATCTATGCCGACAGGTCAATCCACAGGGAAAGGTTTCCGCAGCCTGGGAACCACGAGGATATGACACATTTTACAAAGATAATTACGGAGTTCAACTCAAGAGTATGGAACAAGAAAAAAGAACAGAACTTGTCGCTAAAGGACATGGTGGAAATTGAAATTCCAGAGGAACTCCAGCCTTTTGCAAAGGATCTGAAGGCAATGCACAACCTCAAGTAGCGCTGCGTGCCACCATCTACTGCAGATCACATCTTTAATAGTGATTTTTTTCTAGTAGACAGAGTGCACGCAGTAGCAATCCGAAAACATGGCGGACCGGAGGTGCTTTCGTATGAGGAGATCCCCGACCCACAATCAAGCGGAGGACATGCCATAGTGAGGGTTGGGTACTGTGCAGTAAACCACCTAGATATATGGGTCAGAAACGGCATAGCGGGCAAAAAGGTAGCATTCCCACACGTGCTTGGCTGCGACATCTCTGGAACCCTTGTGGAAGGTTTTGGCAAGTTCAAGAAGGATGAGAAGGTCGTGGTCTATCCCGCCATAAAAAGCGGGTTGCCAAGGGTTTCTTTTTCTATCATAGGAGGATTTGGGAAGTATCATGGCGGATACGCCGAGATGGTGATGGTGCCAAAGGAGAACATCATAAGGCAACCACCCTGGCTAAGTGATGTCGAGGCATGCTCCCTAAACGTATCATACCTTACAGCGTGGAACATGCTTCAGAAATCTGGCTGCAAGAGGGGTGATACAATCCTCATCTGGGGGGCAAACAGCGGCGTGGGTTCTGCCGGGATTCTGCTTGCAAGAGCCATGGGCTTGAGAATCATAACGGTGGTTTCGACCAAGGGCAATACACCTATTGCAAAAAAACTTGGGGCGGATCTTGTAATAAACAGGACAAAATCTGATGTGACTGCAGAGGTCCTCAGCTACACCGGTGAGGGGGGTGTTGATGCGGTAATAGACCATGTTGGAGCAAAGACATGGCCAATAAGTTTGGAGATCCTAAAGGTTGGTGGGAAAATGGTTGCATGCGGTACGACTACTGGCGGCGAGGGCTCCGTGAACATACGGGAGTTTTACAGCAAGGAGGCCACCATCCATGGCGCGTACCTGGGAACAAGATCGCAGCTTGCCGCACTTCACAATTTTATGAGGTCAAAGAGAATAAGACCCATAATCGACAGGGTCTTTGACCTAAAGGATGCCAGTAAAGCCCATCAGAGAATGGAATCAGGCTCCCAGTTTGGAAAGATTGTCCTTAGGGTGCTCAGGTGACAAATTCCCTGCACTCACAGTCAAGAATGAGGCATGTTTCCTTCGTACGGATGTGGTCGTCCATGGAATGTCCGCATTTTACGTTTTTGCACATGCGCCTTGCCTTTTCCCTTTGAACCACCTTCTGGGCGATCTGATTTGCCGTTACCTTGGAATATCCCTTCTTGTCAATGTAGTAATGAACCACTCTGTTATACAACTCGTTTGGGTCAAACGTGTGGCTCATCATGGGTATAATATCGTCATCAAAACATTTTAACTTGCTGAAGAATACTGCGACTGGGTTAATGCCACTAGTGCTATGGCGGCCGCTTTTGCTCCTTGGCAGAATGACGCGCGGTATTGCACTGGTTAAAGGTTTGAGTTTCCCTAGTGCAGGAGGTTTTCCTTTTCGCGCAAAATGTTGAGGGCAGACCCCGCCTCAAACCACTTTATTTGGAACTTGTTATACGAGTGGTTGAGAGGGATTTCCTCCTTGGTTCCGTCCTGATGGACTATAACGCCATGCAGTTGGACGCCCGGCTTCATCTCCGACAGGCCGGTTATGCTTATCCGGTCAGTTTCCCTTACCTTGTCATAATCCTGCGGATTGGCAAAGGTAAGCGCAAGCACGCCCTGCTTTTTCAGGTTGGTTTCGTGAATCCTTGCAAAACTTCTAACGATTACTGCGGCGCATCCAAGGTACCGGGGGGACATGGCCGCATGTTCCCTGCTGCTTCCCTCACCATAGTTGTTGTCTCCTATTACCACCCACTTCAAGCCCTTGCTCTTGTACTGCCTTGCTATGGACGGGAAGGGCTCGATGTTTCCGTTGAGAAGGTTCTTTCCCTTCCCCACCTCGTTATTGTACGCGTTTACTGCCCCAAGGAAGATATTATCGCTAATTTTGTCAAGGTGGCCCCTATACCTAAGCCAGGAACCTGCGGGCGAGATGTGGTCCGTGGTACACTTGCCCTTTGCCTTTAGCAGAATTGGTAGGTCCACAAAGTCCTTGCCGTCCCATTTTTGGAAAGGCTCAAGCTTTTGAAGCCTGTCGCTGTTTCCGGGAATCGCTATAGCGACAAGATCCGGCATCTCTGACGGGGGCACATAGACATCCTTTACCCTCTGAAAGCCACCCAAGGGAACCTCAGGCGCTTTTTCCGGAGGATGAAGTCTGAACTTTTTGCCATCGGGCAAGATTATCTCATCCTTTAATGGATTGAATGAGAGTTTGCCCCCAAGGGCCAGCGCCACGATTAGTTCAGGACTCCCGATGAAGTTCATTGTTTCGCGCCGCCCGTCGTTCCTTCCCGGAAAATTCCTGTTAAATGACGTTACTATTGTGTTTGGTTCTCCCGCCTTTAGTTCAGGTCTCTGCCACTGTCCGATACAAGGTCCGCATGCGTTAGCCAGAACTGTGGCGCCAATACCTACAAGGATCTCCATCTGGCCATCCCTTTCTATCGTGGCCCGAATCTGCTCCGATCCAGGGGTCACCAAAAGCGGTATCCTTACCTTTAGTCCCCTCTCTTTTGCCTGCTGGGCGACATTTGCAGCCCTTGTCATGTCCTCATAAGACGAATTTGTGCAGCTGCCGATTAGTGCAACGGATATGGTATCAAGATAGTTGTTTTTCTCTACATCCTCGGCAAGTTTCGATATAGGCCTTGCAAGATCCGGTGTGTGAGGTCCCACCACATACGGCTCGAGGGTGGATAAGTCTATCTCAATCACCCTGTCAAAGTATTTTTCAGGGTGTTGTTCAATGTCCGAATCTGCAACAAGCAAGTCTTGGTGGGCTTTGGCAAGGTCTGCAATCTTTTCGCGTCCCGTGGCCCTGAGATAAGAATCCATCTTTTCATCATACTCAAAGACCGAGCATGTCGCACCGATCTCTGCCCCCATATTTGTTATCGTGGCCTTGCCGGTGCAGCTGATTGTCCTTGCTCCGGGACCAAAGTATTCTATTATCGCATTTGTCCCTCCCGACACGGTAAGCTTTGATGCAACATACAATATGATGTCTTTAGGCGCAGTCCAGCCGTTTAGCTCCCCCTTTAGGTGGATTCCAATCCTTTTCGGATACAGGAGTTCCCAGGAAAATCCAGCCATCACCTCAGCGGCATCCAAGCCGCCAACCCCCACTGCCAACATCCCAAGGCCGCCGGCATTTGGGGTGTGGGAGTCTGTACCAATCATCAATCCCCCAGGGAATGCATAGTTTTCCAATACCACCTGATGGATAATTCCCGCCCCCGGGCGCCAAAATCCCATGCCAAACTTTCTTGAGGAAGATTCAAGGAACTTGTAAACCTCGCTGTTTTCATCCAGAGCCAGCTTGGTATCCTCATCGCTGCCCACTTTGGCTCGTATAAGGTGATCACAGTGGACCGTTGTCGGAAGAGATACACGCTTTAGGCCCGACTGCATAAATTGCAAAATTACCATTTGGCCTGTGACATCCTGCAGTGCAACCCTGTCAGGCCTGAGAAGGACATAAGATTTGGAAGGCTCGAGCGTTCCTGCCGAATCGATGTCCTCAAGGTGTCCTACTAGGATCTTTTCTGCAAGGGTGAGGGGCCTGTTCACAAGTTTTCTGTACTTTGAGATGTTTTCGCCTAGTTTTTTGTAAACGCCAGAAACAAGATCAGGAGTAGTCTCTATATCCATGACAGGTAACTATGATTACAATCATAATTTAATATAAACGGTATTGGATTCTACTTGAAAAGTGCTAACCTTTCTTTTGCACCAGAGTAAGGAAGTACTTGTGCAGGGAAAGATCTTCTGTAAGTTCCGGATGAAAAGAAGTGCCTATGATGTTTCCTTGTTTTACAGCCACTATTTTTTCATCAATCTTTGATAGGACTTCTACGTTTTTTCCCGCCTCCAAAACGGATGGCGCCCGAATAAAAACACCACGGAACGCCGGTATTCCTATCTTTTCAAGGGAGATCTCTGCTTCAAAGGAGTCTTTCTGCCTCCCAAAGGCATTCCTTTCAATCCTTATGTCAAGATAGTCCAGAAGGGGCTGCTCCATTTCTCCCACCACCTTGTCCTTGGCCTTCTTTGACAGAAGGATCATGCCGGCACATGTTCCCAAGACAGGCATTCCCGAGGCAATCTTTTCCTTTATTTTTTTCAGGGATCCGTTTACAAGTGAGAGTGTTCCGATCACGGTGCTCTCGCCACCAGGAATAACAAGGCCGTCAAGGTCAGCAATCTGGTCGGGACTTTTCACCTCGCTTACGATGCCCTCAATTCCAAGCTCGTCCATCGCCATCCTCGTGGCAGAAACATTCTCCGCCACATCACCTTGGACCGCGAGGATGCCTATGTTGACACCTTTCATGCGGTGCTTCCCCTTTCCTGCATCCTAAGTTCAAGGTTCTTGGTGTCAAGTCCCAGCATGGATTGTCTCTCATCAACCATCTTTTGGGCCTCCTTTACCTTCTCGGGATCCTCCCAGAAGGTGGTTGCAAGAACCACTGCCTGTGCCCGCTCTTTTGCATCATCTGACTTGAATATTCCCGAGCCCACAAAAATTCCGTCGCAGCCAAGAGTCATAAGATATGCGGCATCTGCCGGGGTCGATATTCCTCCCGCCGCAAAATTAACAACAGGCAGCCTTCCCAGGGCGGCAGTTTCCTCAACAAGTGAGAATGAAACCTTGAGCTCACGCGCGAGACTTACGAGATCCTGCTCATCGCCCGCATCGTAGATTGATTTCAACCTTCGCAGTTCAGTGTTCACGTTTTTTATGTGGAGTACCGCCTCCGCCACATTTCCTGTGCCAGGTTCTCCCTTGGTCCTAATCATCGCTGCACCTTCCTCAATCCTTCGGAGAGCCTCACCGAGGTTTCTTGCCCCATTGACAAACGGCGTGGTGAAATCCCATTTCCATATGTGATGGAACTCGTCTGCAGGTGTTAACACCTCAGACTCGTCAATCATATCAACATCTGTTGTTTCCAGTACTTTTGCTTCGTAGACATGTCCGATTCTGCATTTTGCCATCACTGGTATTGTAACAGAATCCATTATTTCCTCGATTATTCTAATGCTTGCGGTCCTTGCCACCCCACCGGCCTTCCTTACATCTGCAGGAAGTTTGTCTAGGACCATAACTGCAACCGCTCCAGCGTCTTCTGCAATCTGAGCCTGCTCCACAGTAGTGACATCCATTACGACTCCGTTTTTCAGCATGTGCGCAAAACCGCGTTTAAGGGTGGATGTACCCCTCTTGGTTTCAGATGGGCCGACCTTGTCTCGTAATATCCCTTTTGCGTTTGCAATGTCACCTGAGAGCGGTATCATACAGTCTGATCGCTCAGGGCGCCTATTTTATTATTTCCGAGGTCATATTGTCAAGAGTCGACTGCATCTGGGTAACAATTGGCGGTACGAACTCCTGGCTTGCATTCTGGTCCGCCCATTGAAGGTTGACGGTCTTTCCATTTAGTGTAACCTGCAGGCCGTACTTTTCGTAGTTGTTGGCATCTGGCTTTACTTGGTAAACCGTGTCAGGGATTCCCACAAAGCCAGTCTCTTTTACGAGCCCCTTTAGCTTTGTAAATTCGTCCTTTGAGAGTTGAAATTTTACGTCAGGTTCTGAATAGCCGTTTTTTGTAAGGCTGTACACTCCAGAACCGTCACTCTGAATCGTCAAGACTTCAGCCGTATCAGCCCCTATGCTCTGGGTCATGCCAAAAGAGACCTTTTCAAGGTGTTCCTTCGTGTACTGTAACGACAGCACGTCCTCGGAATTGACCCCTGAGCTTGAAATCTGGGGTCTTGTTAACGCAGGGACCACTATGAAAATGGCTGCAAGAATCGGAATTGCGGCCAGTATCAACACTATCGGTTTTGCCATGCCTTCACTCCCCATTTTGCGCCTCGGCCGGCATCTTGAGGAGCCCTACAAGATTTGGCTTGTGCATTACATGACTAGTTTGTCATGTCTGCAATAAATCTTCATAACGTAAATTAAAATTCAAGTGCATTTATTGACCAAACGTGGGGTCGTAGCCTAGCCAGGCATGGCGACAGGATACATCACATGATCACCGCTAAGGGCTCCAGTGGTTCAACTAGCTTCACTGACGAAAGGATGATGTACAGTTTGGAGCTGTAGTGACCCGTGTGTCGCCGGTTCAACTCCGGTCGGCCCCACCATTTTTTAGATCGGTTGATTTTAGAGAACAGTTATAAGGAAAAAGCAACAATAAAGAACGTTCACGATGGGGATGATTTGTAGCGTTTACAATTGTAGGGGGAGAGAATGTTGAATCGTGGCAACTTCCCAACTTTTGGCGCTTCCAAAACCGGAACGTATGTTTCCACCCTGAAGAATTACAACCTGCCTCCGTTTATTCTTGAAAAGATAGCCTGGGACTGCAAGTCCGAGCTGGTCAAGAAGGGAAGGATTGAAGAACGGCTGCAAAGCATGAATGATGCTGCCCTTGAACTCCTGCACAAGGTTTTTGTCGATTGCGAGGAGAATTCTGACGGTTCTTTTGCCGATTACCGCTTTTTTGCATACATGTCAAGCATGTTCCACAAGTGCGAGATCCTTCTGAATGAAAAGATTCCCGGCCAGTCCGGCAAGGCACACAAGGTTCCAATCGCCGTAAAGAACAACGGCATGTATATTGCCGTTGGCTTTAACAAGTCAAGTGGAGGCCCCATATCAAAGAGAGAGGCAGTCAAGTTCTACGAAATCATTGACGATATCAAGAAGGGCGAGCACGGAAACCAGCTTTCCGAGGGAGTCTACGGTTCTTCAGTAGGATTCGATGGCGAGGCTCTTGTCACACTAGAGAAGCTCAGCAAGTCTCGCAAGAAGGACCCCCAGAACAAAATAGATTTTAAAACTGCTAGTTTCGAAAATAGGATTTATTCTGTCACCAAGTGCTAGTGCTTCTTCTTAGCAGGACAGAATTTTGCGTGGACCTGTTTTTCCACAGTCAGGGTTGTTTCGTTTTCGTGAAATAGCTTATGGCCGCAATCTGGACAAATGAATTCGGGCATGAAAAAACTCTAAGCCACTTACTTATAGTCTTTTAGAACGGTTACCGATGTTTAAAATGATTAGTAGGAAAGCTACGCAACATATTTCAATAATCGACAGGAAATCCACATAAAATTATGGTAATGGAAGCAATAGAGGCCACGGAGAGGACCCATGGATGGTTCTATTACAAGAGGGGAAGGTATTTCGGCGTAGTAAAGAACCACTATCTCCCCCCTGGCAAGTGGCAGACGCTCTGCGGCAACCACACAGTAGAGCCATCGGACATACCACATGTTCGCTTTACAGAGATTGATCAGCTCTTCAAGCAGAAGCTTTGCAAGAGCTGTGCTAACCTGCTTGTCTCCAAATCCACGGTCTAGCGATCTGCGGCTGCGTTTTAGGTCTTGAGGCTAGAGGTGTCAAGGGTTGCAAAAAGCGCATCATTTTCCGATCTTTTGTAACTCGCATCATAATGTTCGAAGGGCTGGGATGCAAAGAGATGCTTGTCCCAGATCTCGTGCACAATCTCCTTGTAATTTTTGAATTTGGCCATCCTGAGGAATTCGTGGGCGAGCTCGTGTGAAACCTTTGTGCAGTTTTTTTCTCGTAGAAATTCAATGTCTCCCTTTTTGGGACTTTTCTGCCACCAAATCATTCCAAAATTTTCAGCAAAATAGCCCTCACATGTGCAGTCAGTCCAGAGTGGCCTGAAATAAGCCAAGTAGAAATGAAAAATCTGCTCTCCCCGACTTGAATGGTCATCCAACAGGATCGGGGTGTCCATAATCAAAGGTCTGTTTCCGGAACGTACGATCATCTCGTCTGACTGGACATCAACCTTCTTGGAGAACACCCTTTCTATCCATGATTTGTAAAAACCCGCCATCTTTTCGACATACTGGAATTCCCACTTTCGTTCCTCCAGCTCTTCCTCCTTTACAAGAAATATGAAGTGAAGAAGCACATCTGCTCAGGATATCCTACAATTAAAAGGTCTTTGCATAAAAAACACATCTGCCTTGAAATTAGCGGGATGCGTGAGAAATTAGGGGCTTAACTTTGGCCTTCTATTCCCATCAAGGTCAGCGTGGATCGAATCTTCTCAATTTTTCGTATCTTCCAAGTGATTATCTCACGGAGGGCTTCCACTGTTGGAGATTCAATTTTGGCCAAGATGTCATAGGCTCCGAACGTGCCATGAACTTCTTTTACGCCATTGATTGCTTTCAGCTGCGAAATAATTGCTTCTTCCGAGCCAAGCTCGCAATTTATTAGCACATATGCAGTTGCCATGTTATATCTACACAGGGCAAATATATCAATAGATCTATCAGTTGCTCTTTTCGGCATTTGTTGAAGTTCTGATGATGAAACCCGGGATTTTGTACCCAAAGATACAAAAATAATCCCGATTGTCGATATTTTTCAAAAAATTAAATAAATGTTCCCCGGTTCTGACTCACATAGAATCATTGGTAATTTTAGCCTAAACCCTCATCTTGTTCTCATACCGGGGTGCCCATGTCGCACGGCTGGGTGGACCAAAAATCATATTTTATCCTCATAGTCCGTCTGCGTGCATTTGGGGCGTAGTATGTAAACCCCTAGTCAAATATTAATCCAGTGAGTTTTATCTCAAAGGCTGCAATAGGCACCCTCATCTTGAAGTTGGCTGACACCTCAGGGGAGACCTCTCCCACGATGCCCACCTTTTTCCCGCCTATTATAATGTCCGCAGTCCTTCCGTCGACAAACATCGGATCCTGCGAGATTTTCGTGGTACACGTTATGTCGAACCCAGACTTGAGAAATGATTGCAGGACAGATTTCATCTCAGTGAATCCCACGTCGTTATGTGCGCTGACGCAGGCAAGGTGGATTTCCTCTGAGACGGGGCTTGCCTTCTTGAAAACCGTCCCAGTCTCGAAAATCTTTTGTGGATAGGGTTCATGGATGTTTCTTGAAAGCGTTTCAATCAGCCCCGGAAGCAAAAGGTCGCGCAGGATTTGGTGTTCCTGACTCTTCGAGTCCGCAACCGAGAGGATGTCCGAGGAATTCCTTTTTGTGAAATCATACAGAGTCTGCCTTCCCACAAGCCCGAAGTTCATGACTTCCAGGTAACCGAGACCCACCATTGTCTCCCTTGCCCCCTCCATTGCAACGGTAACCGGGTTCTTTTGGCCCGCTACGCCTGCTGGAGGCACCGTAGGCTGGAGGTTTGGTATGCCATACCCTAGTGCCACCTCCTCAGCAAGATCAACGGGGCCAAAGATATCAGTCCTATAACGGGGTATGGTGCAGAGTATTTGTTTGCCCCTAGCCCTTGCGTCGAGTCTGTTCTTCCTTAGAGAATTTACCATTTGGGCCTTTGAAAGGTCAAGCCCAAGCACTCCATTCACAAGCGAGGGGTCAAGAATCATTTTTCTTGACTTGAACCTCGGAGTTGAATTCCGGAAACCCGTAATGCGGACGGATAAAATTTTGAACCCAGCGTTCTGCAACGCCTGAGCCATGACGGCAAGAGTGTCTTCTGCAGCCTCCCTGTCACTTGCAGTCACCTCTACGAAGAGATTCTTGCTGCCAGTTGTAACCTCCGTAAGCTTCGAGTTGATTATCGGGGGAAATGAGATGGTCTTTCCCAGGGAGTCCATGATCACAGGCACCTTCTTGTTACCAAGGAGAAGGTTGCCGTACGCCATACCCGTTTCTGTCCCTTCAAGGATTTCTGAAACCGACATTTCCTGAGGTGAGCCAAGCGGGACGAATCTGTGTTTTCTATCCACTGCCTTGTAAACAAGTGGTAATTTTATTTTGTCAAGATCATGCATTCCGATTGAGACTTTCTTTCTCCTTCTCCCAAGGCCGTTGTGGAGATCCTCCTGCATTGCAATCATCTGTCTTATTGTCTCATCGTCCAATCTCCCTCCCCTGGCCTCCACTGCCACAAGGAATGGCCTGATTTTCGCAACGGAGCGGTCAACCCGGACAACGGCGGATCCTTTTCCTATCCTGAGGGGCTGGATGCCCGTCTTTATCCCCAAAAGCCCTTGTAGAGCCAAGGCTATACCATAGTCCGTGGAAAAGTCAGGCCTGTTTGGACTGTATTCCACGTTGATATGGTCCTTGCCCTCCTCCTCTATGTCCAGTCCAAGGAATGGAAGGGTAGAAACGATCTTTTCCTTAGATACCTTTCTCCCCAAAAGTTTGCCAAGCCTGTCATAGTATATTGTAACTACAGGCATTTCGGCACGCTCCTTAGCCAATTGAATCGATTGTTGTAAAGCTCCCGGACATCGTCAAGCCCGAACTTTAGCATGGCTATTCTTTCTATTCCCCCACCCCATGCAAGCACCGGGTGTTTTATCCCCAGGGGCCTGGTTACCTCTGGCCGGAAGATTCCCATGCCGAAGAGTTCGACCCATTTTCCCAGCCTATCATTGTAAATCATCGATTGCAGGGACGGCTCAGTATACGGGAAGAAGGTGGGCCAGAACTTGGCTTTTTTAATCCCCATCTTTCTGTAAAACTCCATTTGCAGGCCCATCAGATCCCTCAGGGTAACGCTTTTTCCCACCACTACTCCTTCCACCTGGTTGAATTCAACGAGGTGCTTGTAGCTGACCTTCTCGTTTCTATACACACGTCCTATAGAGAACAGCCTTGCTTCCTCGTGCCCTCCTTCAGCAAGTTCCCTTATTGTAACGCATGTGGTATGGGTTCTTAGCACCATCTTCCTTGCGGCCTCCAGCTGCCAGTCGTAGTGCCACCCATTCTTGTGGGCAAGAGATACCTCCCGGATCTGCTTTTGGGATGCAGGGGCCTTGGCATTGGAATCCTTCAGGAAGAAGGTGTCCTGCATTTCCCTTGCAGGATGGCCCTGAGGTATGAATAATGCGTCAAAATTCCAAAAGCTTGACTGGGCGCTGTTTCCCACAAGCTCAGAAAAGCCGAGGCTGACAAATATCTCTCTCACCTCGTCTATGACATCAGCAAGAGGGTGGCTTTTTGCGGCAAATATCACCGGAGCTGGAGCCTCCACGTCTATAGCCCTCGTCAGGGCATTATCTTCCCCTACCCCCATGTTACTTACTGTTTCGGCTCCCTTTTCCGTGATGTTTACCACCGAGTGCTTTGTAGACGTGACGCTGAGAAAATCAGGTCTCTTCCTGAGCGATTCAAATGCATCCCTGTCCTGAACCTCTTCGAGCGTCAGCGGTTCTTGCCCCTTTGATTGTATCAATTTGATTATTTTCTCTTCCGGCGTGGCATCATGATAACCTCGTAGCATTATCCTGTTGTCGTGGACCTCAACCCATCCGTTTTTCTTTGCATTGGCAATTGCTGGCCCGAATTCCTCCTTCAGATGGTCTCTTGCCTGCCCCATTTCGCATGAAGACACGGCTATTGACCTTAGGAAGTTCACAAGCCGTCTCTCAGGCAGGCCTCTTTCCGAGGCTTCGCTGCCCCTCTTTGCAAGTTTGACAAAGGTTTTTTCCGATTCGTTTACTTGTACCAGTTCCTTGAATTTGAGCCACTCTATCCCCCGCCTCACTTGGTCTATCGACAGGTGAGTTTTTTCTGAAAGTTCGTCAGGTGTCAGGCACTGCGCCTCACCCAACGCTCGCAGGATCTTCTGCTCTATTGGGTGCAAAACTTGGGACATTATGACAGACTACCAAAAAGACTTTTTAAACGTTAACCTATCTGAAACATGATTGTCTACTGAGGACTTTACGGTGACTCCTTGGAGTGTGGAGGGAGACATTGATTATGACAAGCTCATTCAAAAGTTTGGCACAGAGAAAATTTCCGACCAGTTGATTTCTAGGATTCAGAAGATAACCGGCGAGGTCCATCCCATGATAAAGCTTGGATACTTCTTTAGTCATCGCGATTTCGACAAGATTCTCAACGAATATGAAAAAGGGAATAAATTTTACCTGTATACAGGCAGGGGTCCCTCCGGCGCAATCCACATGGGGCACCTCCTTCCTTGGATGTTTACCAAGTACCTCCAAGAAAAATTCGGGGCAAATCTGATTTTCCAGATTACCGACGACGAAAAATTCCTCTACAACGATGACAAGTCCTTTCAGGACGTGTCTAGGTATACAAAGGAGAATATTTACGACATCATAGCAGTGGGTTTTGACCCGAAAAAGACCAAGATTTTAATCGATACGAAGGATATCAAGAGAATCTACCCAATAGCTCTTGAAATTTCAAAACGGATCACCTTTTCCACCGTCAAGGCCGTATTCGGCTTCCAGAATTCTACAAACATAGGCATGATAGGCTTCCCGCCCATCCAGGCGGCACCGTGTTTTCTTCCATCCGTGATGGAAGGAAAGCCCACACCTGTGCTGATACCAGCCGCGATAGACCAGGATCCTTACTGGCGCGTGACAAGGGACATAGCGGAAAAGATAGGATTCCCAAAACCGACGCAGATCCATTCCAAGTTCCTACCCGGACTTGGTATGCAGGGAAAGATGTCTTCCTCCATGCCCGAGACTGCGATATTTACCACCGACACAGAGGAGGCAATAGACAAGAAGATATCAAGCACCTTTACAGGAGGTCAGCCTACTGTTGACCTGCAGCGGAAACTTGGGGCAAACTTCAGCATATGCCCCGTCTTCTGGTACCTCAGATACTTCTTCGATACGGAGAAAGAGTCAGACGAGCGAGCAAGAAAATGCAGGGCAGGCGAGCTCCTTTGCGGCGAATGCAAGTGCAACCTAAAGGACGCCACCAAGCCCTTTATCACCGAGTTTAAGAAGAGAAGGGAGAAGGCAAAGGACCGGGTGGAAGAATTTCTGTTCGATTGACATGAAGAAGAAAATTGCATGCGAGGACGGCTATGAGGCTCAGAAGCTTGCAAGCCTCATCTACATAAAAGACGATAGGGAGACGTTCATCACAGGCATTCTTGAGATCTATGACAACGAGCTTGTGATTTCGCTCAAGGACAAGTCTGCCCACAGCATACTGCTCAAGGACAGATCCGAGGCCGAGTCATTTGCGGACTTTATCCAGTCCGTGGTGGAAAGCAAGGACAGGCTTCTTGACACGGAGGTTGTTGGGAACGTAGTTGAGATAACAAAGGCAGGGGCCTCAAACTAGCGCCTTATCCATTTCCTGGGAAACTATTTCCTGTACCTTTAGGAAGTAGAGCTTGGTAGAATATGGCATCTCGTCTAGGTTGTCAGATATCGCCATCATGAGATACCTCACAGCCCGCTTTGAAATGTCCAGGTTGAACTTGAGGCAGAGTATCGGGTCCTGCTTGACGTTTATCTTGTCTACCAGCCATGGCGGAGCCATCTCCCGCGCCTCCGCAATCACCTTTTTGTACCAGAAGGCGATGTTTTCCGGATCAAGGCCCTCCTTTAGGGTGGTAATGTCGGAGGACATTTTGTTTAACATTGCTTCGGTTAGTTCCTTCAACAATCTTTGGAGGCTTTTTAGAGTTTTAGGGCAATTACTCAAATATAGAGAAGTTATTTGTCAACGCCCAGAATATTTCCCTCCGCGTCGATCTCCAGGTTACGGACCCTCGTAGTCGAAATCTTCTTGCCATCCATTGCCAGGGCCATAGGGACTATTACTATTTCCACCTCGGGACAGTTCCCCATCTTGCGCAGGCGGTTCAGCTCTTTCCCTTGGAATGCCGTTTCCTCGCTTACTACAAGGGCTTCCACCCCCTTTTCCAAGACGGCAGGTCCAAAGTCGTTTTCCAGCTTGCTAATGTCATAACGCGCACCAGGAAAATTTTTTCTTATCACTCCCTCCAGGGTGCGGTGTCGCTGTTCGTAGTTGTAGGTCGGTATCTTCCCCCTCTTACGTGCAAACTCGTCGCTTGTGAGGCCTATTACCACCCTTGAAGAGATTTCAAATCCCTTCCTGAGAAGTTCAAGATGCCCCCTGTGAATCAGGTCGAATGTACCTCCAAGTGCGACGAGAGCGAATTTTTTCATTCCCTTACAGACATTGGTTGCCAGACGGTATTATTATTTCACGAGTGCTATGTTTATGGTGGTGCCGGCAGACGATATGGGTACGCTGTCGGAGTTCCAGACATAGGTTTCCACATAATATGGACCAGGTTCCGTCGGTGTCCATGAAACCGACTCGGTATGCTCGACATCGCTCCCTCCAAGAAAGACACCTGTGGCATTTCCGATGAATGCAACCTGCCCCCCGAACTTCTTTACTTGTACGTAGTATACGTACGATTGCGGACTGTTTAGAAGATATTTCAGATCGCTGCTGATTTTGACCGGGGCTTCCACTGGAATCGAGGAGTATGAGCTTCCCGATGGGTTCGTTATGGCCGTGCTCACTATCATTACAGGTAGAGATGCCACGATATTTGTAACATCGGTTATCTTGGATTGGTACGAGTCAGACTCGGCCACGATTTCAAAGGTTTTTGCCCGGCTGCTGTGATCCGAGGTTATGGTGAAGTTTTCCACCCCTCCTGCAGGTATGTCAGGCACCGCGAGGGACCCGATTGCCACCACCCTCTGGAAGGGGTCGTAGGAAAGCAGGTACATCCTCGTATTGGCTGATGTTGACGCCCCAGCGTTCTTAATCGTTCCCTGCAGTTTCAGGCTGTCCGAAATCTGGAGGGCTCCCGGGTTTATTGCCAAAACCTCCGGCCTAGGCGACGCGGAGGTAAAACCTGCGAGGTTTACCGATACCTGAGTAATGGCTGGGTCTGCCTTGGTTGAGGAGATGGAAAATGGTGCCACCGAGTTTGGTTGAACTACCTGGAGCAATGTCGGCCCGGTCTTGTACTCCAGTACATTGTTGTTTGCATCCTCAAAGGTAACCCCGACCTTTACCCCGGTTATTGGAAAGGCGTTGTTGTTCTGAATCTCCCCCAGGACCGCTGTTGTGCCATCCGGAGCTTTGTAGCTATACGACGAACAGACTAGCACCTGAATCGAGCTCGGATTCGGGAGATTTTCTCCGCCCGGTGCCGGGGCCGGTACGCAGGGTTGCTGTGCCGAACCTTCAGCAGTGGACAGGAACAGACCCGTAGGTAAAACCATCATAATAAGAAAGCCAGATAAAATTGCAATTCTCATACGCGATATTTGTGCGAAGGTCATTAATCATGTGCAATATATCATAATCTATACAACGTGGATTGGAAGCTTTTACCAAAGTCCACTAGGACTAACAAAAAGAAGAATAAAAGAATGGTAATTTTACTTGTGTTTCTTCATTGCTGTGATTACACACCAGTAAACGAATCCCGGGATTAATCCGACCGCCAATGGTATGTACACACCTGCTTGACTCCAATCTTGCATTTCTTAATTACCTAGCTAATCACAAACTTATTACTATTTAAATCCATCTTTCAGGAGCGTGCCTCAAAAAAGAATGATCTTCTAGAAAGATCGTCCCTCTTAAATAACGCTAGGTAAGGAATTCAGATTAGGTTTGGAGATCACGATAGAACCTTGGAAGGAGCTCGTCATCCACGAGGTGCTTGAACTAAAGTTTGATGACTGGATAACACAGGTGATCGCTACCGCGCGTTCTGCAGGAGGCGGGATACCCACAATCTTCTGGGCAGGCGGCATGGCATTTCATTTCTCCACGTTTCCCGACACAGAGACAATCGTGCAGGAAAAGCTCAAAGGCAAGATCCATTACTCCTCGGTAACATTTTCAATTAAGGAAAAATTCGAGCGCCAGGTCATAAAGGAAGGAGGGGCCGTGAATTTTACCGATGTGAGCCATAACGAGATCTTCAGCAAACTTGCAGAAAGGCTCAAGACCGGCTCAAAATTTAGGGCCTGACTATTTCTTCTTCACCTTGCGAAAAACCAGGCCAAAGCCCGCACCCGCAAGTATTATGCCTATTACCAGGAGGTACGGCGGATTGGACTCCATTGGTGCCATGAAAAACCCCACGGTTATCATTGCCAGGTAGACCAGCATCTCAAGGTCAAAGTCCCATGCCATCTACAGAAACCTGCCAAAGTTCATGATATTCTGGCTTCCTGCCTCATCTAGATAAAAATCCTAGGCAAACTTCTCTGTCAGGACCCCGGCATGCGCCCTTGATAAGGTCCTTTTACCTATGCAACAGCCTTGGCATCCAATATGAGGTAACCCACTCTGTTCCTTTCCTTGCACCTTGGGCACTTGGAAAGGCCCTCATTTCCAACGGAACCTGACTGCTGGTAGGCAATTACCCTGTACTCATATTTGCAGTCTTCACAAAAGACCATCAGCTTCATAGGTACCTAACACATTCCCGACAGATAACAATTGCCCTAGGCGGGAGCAAATGTCGTCCCGTTTTGCCAAAACCTGGCAATCCCCTCGGTGCGGACCTTCTGGTGCAGGCCCGGGACTAAATGGGGCTCCCGCTAGTGTGAATCCTGCCGCATGCTAGTGAAACTTGGCATCAGAGCTGTGCCAATATGCTGTCAAGTTTGGTGTTGACCTGCTTTAATTGGTCGAGTATCTGCTGCAACAGTGTCACTGTTCCGTTCCCTGGGTTGCTCATGTACCTTAACGCATGATTATTTTGCTAATAAAGTGCAAGTAACAATCTTCTAGTCCAAACGGAGGGCTTGCAGGCGGTTCAGCCCCATCCGTCCACCGAATCATTTGGTACAGATCGGATTCCCGACGCATTGGAGGTTTGCACCTGCCAGTGTTGCGCCCGAAAGGTTTGCATTTGTCAGGTTTGCCCCAGTGAGGTCGGCACCTCCCAGGTCCGCATGTCCCAGATATGCACCGTAAAGGTTTGCCCCCCTCAGGAGGGCAAATCCTAGTCCCGCATTCTGAAGATTTGCCTTTGAGAGAACGGCGCCTGTCAAGTTGGCTCCGGAAAGGTCGGCATCCGTGAAATCCGCCCCCGATGCGTTTGTGCCAGTAAAGTTGACATCGACCATAAGCGATTCTTCAAAATTTGAGTTCCTCAGATCCGAGCCAGACAAATCAGCCCCAAGGAATTCCGAATGGTTTAGATCCGAATCCGAAAGGGTGACGTTTTTCATTATCGACCAGTTGGCAGAAGTGCTCCTCATGTGAGAATCTGTCAGGTTGGATCCCGTCAGGTTAGCAAACCTCAGGTCAAGAAAGGGCCCAAAGACTCCCACAAGCTGCGAATGCATGAGCGATGCCCCTGGAAGGTCGGCATTTGTCAGGTCCGCATAGTTGAGGACCGACTGGTCAAGGTGCGCATTTACGAGATAGGCCTTTTGGAGATTGGCACCTGCCAGGTTTATTCCCGTGAGATTTGAATCATGAAGATCATAATGGTTGAGATTAAGCCCAGAAAAGTCGCAGTATGACCAGTTCACCATTGGAAAGTTGGCGTCCCGGCAGTTTGCCTGCTGGCCTGCGAGGACTATTTCATCAGACGGCGTTAGGGTTCCGGCTATGGCTTCCTGCTGCTCACTCTTTGGCTCTATTTGGAAAAGGCCCTGCTGTATGGCATACCTGTATGCGTCAAGAAATGTTTGCTGGCTAATCTTTCCTTCCGTGTACCACCTTGCCGTATTATCGAGCCAAGACGGCATGTTATAATTTTCACCTGACTCTTCCTCCTGGGCAAATACTCGGCATGCTCCTGCGAGGACTGAAAGAATGATCACAAGTGACAAAATTGCAACCATCGCGGTCTGGCCTTTTTCTGGCAAATCCTGATCAAGATATGTTCCGCCCGATAATCCATATTAAGATGGCCGAGATATTCATCGGTGATTATCATGTATGAGAACACACACTGATTTCCTCTCGGGCGGTCAATTTCCTTTAAAGCGGTTCTGGCATTTTTTGTCAAGGACAATCTGCTCGAATTAGACGGTCCCTAATTTGCAAAGATTCCCGATATGGTCGAATTCTGGATGTTTGATGGCGCGTAGATTGAGGCATGAAGGGTGCCGTAGATTGCGTTTTCAATTGTCATCTCAATCATGTGCGGAGTGTTAGGGATGTCGTTTACCTGGGTATGGAATTGAGACGAGTAGAATGTTCCAGAGAAAAGCACCCGTTGGGAGTTTTTCATAACAACGGTAACCTGTATGGTTTTTCCTGTCGTGTCGTCGTAGGATAGGACCGCGTTTGATCCATCATTGACCGCGGTTAACTGGACCGTCTGGAAGTATGGGGGCGAAGGGGGATATGATGTCTGGTTGGTCGAGGCGGTTTGGTTGCCCGAACCTGGCGCGGCGGGACTTGAGCTCCCATCGTTGTTAGGGTTGGAATAGGGCACTACCTGAATCTCGTTTCCCTGATCGGTGGACTGGGTATAGTTTTGCTGGGGCACCGTGGATGTCACCTGTACCGGTTGGTTTGCCGGGATATTGCAATCCGGAACCTGAATGACGTGCGTGAGCTCCGGTTGTCCGTTTATGGTTTGGGCCATGCCTGGAACCGAGACCTGGCAGGTGCCGTTTGCATTTTCAAAGACCTGCCCCGTATAGGTCTCCTTGACAACCGGCGGCATGGGCCTTGCGGTATCTGCCTGCCCCCCCCGATGCGCCCCCGGAGTCTTGCTGATTCTTGGAATCGTTTCCTGATCCTGCGCCTGCAAGGACTCCCCCCAATCCTATAGAGCTTGTCCCCCTTAATTGGTCGTGCGTGGCATTGTCCACGCGGTTCTTTATTGCCTCAAGCTCAGCAGCATGCGGACTCCCCTTTAGAAAACTGGGTGCTATGACTATTATCGCTGCAACTGCTATTCCTAGCAATATTAATTTCCCTATCAATCATCCTACGGTTTTGCGTTTTTGTTAAAAGACTTGGAATGCATACAAATTGAGCAACTGTAGCAAAAAATTCCAGTCTTATCAATGCCATCCGAAGGGACCTCTGATAACTGCGTCCCAAATGTGGCGGAATCACGCCTGCATGACCCTACCAGTATGCGCTCTCGCTTTCCGCATCAGGTTCCTTCCGGTCCATTCTTGCGTATTCTCTTACACCTTCTATGTCTTGGAATATTCCCTCAGGTGCAAAGACCGATGGAGCTCGGGTTGTAGGAAGGTCGCCGCAGCAGCTCTCAGCGAATTTCCTCATGTCGTATTCCACATATTCAATCCCCCTTTCTTTCAAAAGCATGACAGCTTTCCGGGAATTCTCAGACCCGTCCACCAAGAGAACGGGTTTACGCCTTGCCATGAGGCTTGAGAGGTTTTACAAAAACTTAAGGCTTGCGGGAGTTTTATTTTGACGTCTGGATGTGGTCGTCAAATCTTAGGAAGCTGTCATACCACCTAAGGGGTTCCCTGTTGCCCAGGGACGTGGTGATATCACTGTGCCGTTCATTCCAGTGTTGGATGAATAGTTCCTTTGTCCTCTCCAGATGCGCGAACTTGTTTTGTATAAAATGTGATTCAAAGTCCAGGCTGAATTTGTTGCACTCGTGGCAGTCATCGACATATTTTGACGACATGCCGTAGGCCTCACCCACCACGCACCTTCCTTTATCATGAAGGTCCAGGTACCATTTTATTTTAGTCGGAAGCTGTACAGGGAGCATGCAAAGTCTCCTGCTCCACGTTGGAGATATCATGTCAAGGCCAATCACTTTGACTTCCGAGAGCATGGGAGAGTTTGATGTCTTGGCTATAGTCACGTACAATTGTGCATTTCCAATTATTTAACTTCAGATCACCATTCCCACCCTCAGTGTAATCTCAAGATCCTTTAATAATTAGAATGAGAACATTAACCCAATGACGAAAGGAACAGTTCCTAACATAGTTGCAATCGAGGTACTGAAAAAGAACGGTGTGAATGTCGAGAAGTTGAAGGAACTCCTCACCAAAGGTGTTGGAGCGGAATTTACGACATACTACTACTACACAATACTTCGAATGCACTGCACCGGACTTGATGGAGAAGGCATCAAGGAAATAGTAGAGGATGCCAGGATCGAGGACCGAAACCACTTTGAAGCAATGGTTCCCCGACTGTACGAGTTGGGCGGCAGTCTGCCAAGGGACATAAGGAAGTTTGCTGATCAGGCAGGTTGTCCTGATGCCTACCTTCCTGACAATTGGGAGGACATCAATTCCATCCTCAAGGTCCTATTGGAAGCAGAGCAGTGCGCGATTCGTTCTTGGGGAGAAGTCTGCGACATGACTGCGGGTAAAGACCCTAGAACGTACGACATTGCCCAGAGAATAATGCAGGAAGAGGTGGAACACGAGGCGTGGTTCATCGAGCTATTGTCAAAGAGACCTTCTGGCCACTTTAGAAGAAAGTTTGCCGGCCAATCCCCACACACTGGCGCGCAGGGCAGCCTGATTCACCTCTAAAAATTAAATATTTTCCTATTTTTTTGATCTCTAGGCATCATGAAAGATCCTAACGGCGCGGAATTGCGCCCAGTCTGCAAAAGCGACGACCTTCTGGAGGGTGCCATGATGAAGGTAACCGTCGGTTCGGAAGACATCCTAGTTGGAAGAAAGGGAGGAAAGCTGTTTGCGTGCAACAATTCCTGCCCTCACAAGGGAGCTTCCCTCTCAAAAGGACACATGGACGGCGAAAACATCGTGTGCTACATGCACGGATACGAGTATAACGTTTTCACGGGGAAACTAGAAAAGATGATGTCTTGGAAGAAGGAAGATACATGGATTGAACAGGATCCCGAGTGGAGAAAGTCTGGACCTCTGGTCCTATACCCCATCTCGGAAGAGGACGGGATGGTCTATGTCGGCCTAAAAAGCAACCCCGATTCCTGAGCCATTTGCACATGCGAACAAACGGGTTTTAGCCAAGGGAGCCAGTTCTTGTTCACAAATTTTCGGTTCGCGTGGAAGGATGCGAGACATAACCCCCAATAGGCATGTCTGAGATTTTAAGAACAAATTTTCTAGCTTTTAGATCTTCGCGTTAGGCATTCTACGCATTACCAGGTAGAAAACACCCATTACTATGATTACTAATGGGATTCCACCTAGTGGAAATTCTGGGAAGTTTGGTGGAACGATTGTAAATGCCGCCAAAGCAGTGTTGTCCGAATTTGCGATTTCCTGTATGCCCCCAGCGTCAAAGGCGGCTACAAACACCTGCCCCCTGGCAGAGTCGTATGCTATCCCCTGCGGAAGGCCCACATGTGCTGTTGCAACCACGGTATCGTTGTTGTCAGAGATTATTGATACCGTGTCATAATTCTCGTTTGACACAAACATCCTCCCATTGCTAGGGTCATATGCCCCAGCATAGGGAGCAGTTCCTACGGTTACCGTTGCGACCACGGCATTTGTGCTGTCGGATATCACGGATACGGTGTTATTTCCGGTATTTTCCACAAACATCTCGCCCTTGGCAGGATCGTACGTTATGCCCTGCGGTTCGCTTCCAACGGCTATATTTGCAACCAGCGTGTTGTTAATGTCAGAAATCACAGATACCGTTCTGGCAACCCCATTTGCCACAAAGATCTCCCCCTTGGCAGAGTCGTATGCTGCAGCAAGAGGTTGATCAGGAGAGGGCAGAGATATTGTCGCGTTTATGACATTACTGCTATCGGATACCACGTAGACTCTACCGGCATTTCCAACACATACAAAGACCTCGTTTTTACCCGAGTCATACGCCAAACCTGAGGGTTCATAGCTTGAAGTAAAATTTACTGTCGCAACTACGGTATTGGTGGCATCAGATATTATTGAAACTGAGTTTGAACCATGATTGGCCACAAAGATCTCCCCCTTGGCAGAGTCGTATGCGATGGCCATGGGTTCAGCACCTACATTTATTGTTGCACTTACCGAGTTTCCGTTGTCAGGTAAGACGGCTACATTGTTGCTGGCCTCGTTTGTCATAAACATCTCTTCCTTGGTCGGGTCATATACGAGGTTATCAGGGGCAGCGAGTCCTACCCATACTGTTGCAACTACGGTATTGGTGGTGTCAGATGCTACTGAGACCGAGTTGGATATTTGGTTTGCCACAAAGATCTCCCCCTTGGCAGAGTCGTATGCCGCTCCAACGGGTTGGCTGCCTACATAGAAATGTGTTGCCACGGTATTGGTACTGTCAGATATCACATAGACAGAGTTATCGACATCTATTGCAAACACCTTCCCTTTGGCAGAGTCGTATACTATCCCCTCGGGCCCTGTGCCCACTGTCACTGTCGCAACTACGGTATTGGTGGTGTCAGAGATTACGGAAACGTTACCAGAAACAGCATTTGCCACAAATACTTCCCCTTTGGAGGAATCATAAGTAGCGGCATAAGGTTGTCCTCCCACAGAGATTGTTGTAGAGACAGTATTGCTGCTGTCAGAGATCACAGACACATTGTTATTGTACCTGTTTGTCACAAAAACCTCCCCCTTGGCAGAGTCGTATGCCATGCCGGTGGGAACACTGCCTACTGTGATTGTTGCAACTACGGTATTGGTGGTGTCAGAGATCACTGACACGGTATTGGAATTCTCGTTTGTCACGAAGATCTCGCCCTTGGCAGAATCGTATGCTATGCCGATTGGAAGACTACCGACTGTGATTGTTGCAACTACGGTATTGGTGGTGTCAGAAATCACTGACACGGTATTGGAATTCTCGTTTGTCACGAAGATCTCGCCCTTGGCAGAATCGTAAACTGGGTTTTGAGGATTGGCGCCCACATTTATCGTAGAAACTATTGAATTGCCGCTGTCAGAGATCACAGACACTGTATTTGACAGCTCATTTGTCACAAAGATCTCGCCCTTGGCAGAATCGTATGCCATGCCGGTGGGATTGCTGCTTACAATTACCGTTGAATTGACCGAGTTTTGGGCCGTGTCTGTGGCCTGAACTGATACTGTACCCAGAGCAGAATTTGGGACATCAAATGTCACCCCCGCCGGAATATCGCCCGAAGAGTTTGTAGTAACAGGGGCAGTAGTTGTCGCTACTGCTGTGCCATTAAATTTTAACGAGATGGTAGAACTTGGTGCAAACCCAGACCCTGAAACCGTGACAGTATCTCCGACAGAACCTATGGATGGCGAGAGAGAGAGCGACGAGGCCGACGCGTAATGGAAGGAAGCAAGGGCCAAAAAGCCAAGAACGACCGCAAAACCTGCAAACGTGTCGAGCCTCAATAACAAGCCGGCAGGTCTTGGCAGTTTGCTACTGGGCATTGTTCGATCTTTTTTCAACAAGGTCCTACAGGATAAAAATGTGATTAATGACAAGATCAGGACATCGCAGCTCCTGCCTGTCTGCTTGGCAATATATTATTAGAGCCGCATGGAAACTGGAGTATGGCAGATTCCTTAAGATCGCACCGCCGAACAGTAGCATTTTACGGAATTTCATTAATGGCGTCTGCCTTTGTGTTGTATCTTTTGTACCAGTCAGGTGGTGGCAAGTTGCTATTTCTCCCACCCATCGGAATAGGATTATTCATTTTTGGATTTTACCTTAGCTTTTCGGGGGCAAGTTTTTACAGCAGATTTCGCGGCATGATGCTTTTCATGGCGCTTGCGGTTTTTATGTCATGGATGGCATGGGATACAGGGCTGCATGACTACATCGTAAATTCCTCATATGGTACATTTCTTGCAGGGGTTACGATAAAATTTTCTGTGCTTTTTCTAAATGCGGCTGGATATCACGTAACAAATATCGGAAACCAGATAACATTTCTTGGAAACTCAAAGATCCAATCATTTGATGTAATAAACTCATGTAGCGGTGCCGACACCACCATACTGTTTCTTGCTGCATTTGTCCTCATGTTAGTTGATCAGGGACGTCGTGCATCGAAACAAAAGCTTGCAGTCTGTTTTGTTCTCGGGGGAATAGGCACGTATCTCGTATCTATGATGAGAGTACCACTGCTTGGAATAGTTGGATACTACGACGGGTATGGCACATTGGAGGCATACCACATGTATTCCGGGTACCTCATCTTTCTTGGTTCCATTGTAACTTTCTGGTACCTCTCGCTGCGGTGGATAAACAAGAGGCCTGCGCTTGCTGTGGCAGGCCGCCTGCCTGACTGATGGTCTGAAGACCCCCGGGCATCTTATCATCGCAGCTGCCGACGCAAGGACCACCGGTAGTGCCATTCCGCCTGCCGGAAATTCCGACATTGGGATTATATCCTCTTGTTTATTCCGTTCGCGTGTTCCTGCCAGATTCAAATGAGGGTCAAGCCCAAGGCATTTGCAATATTTTACAATCATATTTTTTGGCTCGGATCCTTTCACGTCCGAGCAATTGAAAGTTTGGTTCCGATTAGACGCAAATTCTTATTACCTGAATTAGCCTATTTGAGGCAAAGCGCAAGTAATTTATCGAATCAAACATGCTATTGCTGTAGACCTAGTATTCCGACGGGATGATGTAGATAGTATGGCAATCCTCTGACTGTCTGTGATACTACGGTCACTCTTTTAATTAGAATCATCATTATAGATTTTCACAGGTCCGAAACACTGTGAATCTACCTATATATGATAACTGATGATATCTAACGAAGTGGAATCAGTTTGGCGGTATCTTCCAGCTATTTTCATAACTACTATACTGATATCACATACAGCATATGCCGAGTCTGTGCAAACAACTAACTCATCAATTCCGCAATGGATTAAGAACAATGCAAAGTGGTGGTCAGACGGGGCTATTGGTGACTCGGATTTTGTCAAGGGCATTCAATATCTGGTCCAGAATAGCGTCATCAAGGTTCCACCATTACCGGGAGGATACTTGCAGAATTCAAAGTAGATTCCAGCATGGATCAAGAATACTGCTGGGTGGTGGGCAAAAGGAACAATTGACGACTCGGAATTTCTAAAAGGGATTCAATATCTTGTACAATCAGGCGTAATTCAGGTCAGCATAGTAACACCGGTAAACCAGACAGAAAACATGACTTCCCAAGATAATCAAACACCTCAATCTTCAGATATAGTACCAACTTCATGTAATGCTCTTGATGATGGCATTTTTCCTGATCCAACTTGTACTCCCGGTGCGGCAGATCCAAATGTAACCCAAGATAACATCGATTCTACGATCTGCGTTAGTGGATATTCATCATCTGTAAGACCTCCAGTATCATATACTGAACCATTAAAGTTCAAACTCATGGATGCATATGGATATACTGATTCAGCAAAAAACTATGAGCTGGACCATCTAATCCCTCTTGAGATAGGAGGCTCTCCTACAGATGTAAGAAATCTATGGCCAGAACCTCATTACACAACTCCCAATTCCTATGATAAGGATAGATTTGAGAACTATCTTCATGAGCAAGTGTGTTCAGGTACTATTGATTTGAAGACTGCACAAAATGAGATTGCAACAAACTGGGTTAGACATTGGGAAGATGCCGGAACACCGTGATTGTAGTCAATAAGCCTAATTTGAAGACGGATTTTGCGTCTGTTTGAATCCTTACATGTCTGAATACACAGAGAGGATGGACTGGTGGGGTTCCGACCCTGTATAGTTCATTTTCACATTCCACAGGATGCTCTAATCCCTAGTTGACTGCCATTAGCGGGCTAAATGCGAATTTTTGTCTTATAAAATACAATTAGTGATGTAAAACCAATCAGTAAGATTGGAATCACAAAAGGAAATTCTGGAACTGCTACATTTTGACTTGTAAGGGTTTGATTCTGTTCTTTCATGTTAATGTTAAAACTGAATTGGGGCATAGTGCTTTCGTCAAAAAGGTTACGATCGTAATCTATCGAATCCATTTCGATTTTCAGATGATACATAGAATTGGTATTGTTAAAAACAGGTGCGTATACAATAACAGGTTCGTCGTTACTATGTGGAACCCATGCGTGTAAGATCGGTTCCCTATCGGCAATGACTGTCCCATTAAATGGTGTATCAATAGAAATTATCTGTAGCATAATGGTTCCCGTATGGGTATGAAATGTGTCTCTCAACAGTGTATCATTTACAGTAAGAAAGAAAGACACATGTTGAATTGTCTGATTGGTATTTGCATCAAAGAATCTTAACCAAAGGTAGTGTGTATTACTTGGCGTTGTAGAATTCGAATAGAGTTTCAAAGCAAGATCTAATGTTCGGTTTCCTACTGTCGCTGGAGGAAGTGGATAAAAGCCACCAACGCCTTGTGCAGGAGTTAAAAATGAATCAAGATAAAAAATCATGATGAGAGTAAAAATTATTGCAATATTCAGAGTTTTCATTTTTTGATAGTTGTTTTCTGTTTTAGATAGATAGCAGATAGTAAATCAATAGCAACCACAGTGGGAATTATGCTTATTCCAATATTGGCAAACTGAATTACTCCATTACCAACGCCAAATCCACGTATTGTACAAAGATCGTGGAAAGATGCGTAATTTTGACTCTCATAATCTGTTTTGCATATCAACCCTTCATTTACTGGTTGAGAACATACTACTTTGCCATTACATTTCCAAGGACTTGGACGCTGGTTCATCCAATATAGATAACTCATATAATCTTGCATGATGAAAAATAACGGGATAAACGAAACGGCGAATGGGATTAAAATTACTAAAAACAGTTTTTTATTCACATTTTCAAGCTAATCTTCAAACTTTAAAAAACTGACGTAGATTCCCGCAGTAAGAATCTTCTAACACATCTTATGTTTCAGCTTTTTTCATTGATAGAAATCAATGGACTGGTGGGGATTCGCTACCATATAGTTCATTTCCACATTCCATAAATGGCTAAAGCAGTGTATTCAATGTATGATTATGAATGAAAGTTACACATAGTTTTAATTATTCTAGAGCACTATAACATAGTGTAGTATGCAAAGAGCTGCAAAGCCGAAGAAGTCAAAAACAGACGATCTCTCCCCTGAAGAGATAGTAGACATTAAAGAATATTCATCCAGTAAAGAAAAACCCAAACACTTCAAAAATGTTAAAGAACTCATAAAAGATTTAGAAGCAGATTAACGTGTGGGAATTTGACAGAAAAAGCAAATTCAAAAAGCAGTTCAAACTATTAGGTTCTGTAAGACAGGACAGAGTAAAAGAAGCACTAACACAATTGGGCAATTCTGAAAGGCCTGATTCTCTAGGAGTCTATAAGCAATCAATGAAAGTATATGCATATGAAGTCGGACATGGCGATAGGATAATTTACACAGTTGATTATGAAAGACATACGATTGTATTGGTCAGGGTAGAAGATCACAAAATGGTTTATGGTAAGGATTAATTGCATCTACTTCAACGCCGATATTGTATAGTTCATTTCCACATTCCACAACATAATACATTCTAGATTATAACTATCGAAGCCTTAAGGGAAAATGCCCCCATCCTCTCTCTGACAAAGTTTGCGCGGTGTAAGGATAGACACAAGCAGGAGAGCCGTCTTTTGATTTAAGAATAAGTTGAAACCCAGACCAGTCGCATCTAACGTTTTGTGGTTGTATTCCCTCTTCTACTTGCTTTAAGGGCATGATGACATCTTGTGGAATGGCTGTTGACATATTGGGACTGATTATTGTCTGGTTCCTGTCCCCCAATATTATAGAGAATTTTTTATCTACAATTATGCTTTGGTTGGTTACTGAATCTTTGAATGATGCTGTAATAACATAATCGCCGGTCTGGTTTATGTTTGACTGAACTGCAGGCAAGTCGAACTTGAAATTTTTAAGCATTGTAGTGACACATGATGACGAGGACATGTAACCCAGAGATTTGTATTGGGGATCGTTTACTTTTGTGAATATTGCTTTTGAGTCACCGCAGCCTGAGCCATATCCATCTACTGTTAGAAAAAAGTAAATCGGCTTTCCTAGCGTATAGATTTCCTTTCCACTAATTGACATATTGACATAAGTTTGTGGTTGATTGAGTTTATTCTCACACATTCCCAAACCGCCATTACAAATTGGTTTTTCTATTGGATTAAACAGAATATAGATACTCACCATAACTAGTGATGATATAGATACTGCTGTAATCACGGTAAGAGATGAAGTCTTCAAAATACATCGTTCATTCAAACAACAAAACCATAAAAAACTGACGTATATTGCCACCGTAAAAATCCTCTAACATACTATGTTTCGACCTTGCTTTTTTCATTGAAAGAAATCAATGGACTGGTGGGGTTCCGACCCTGTATAGTTCATTCCTAGGTTCCACAAATCAATGTCTTATGTTTCTAGTCAACTGCAACGCGGTGGTCTAAATTCAAATTGTGTTAACAACCTAAAAGACTTTTTAAAGTATGCTTTTTGTGGTTTAAAAAAGAATTACAAAGTTTTCATTTCTTAGTCCTACATTATGGATGAGGAATATTTGGAGATACACAAGTAGTTTTGACCCACCCTGTACCTTTTGTCCAATACCCGCAACCAAATCCATTTGGAGGATGGCTAAATCTGGTATCAGATGTTAATGACGTATTGCTGTTTTTAGCCCATCCTCTTTCAATCAACTTTTGGGCAGTATCAGGTTTTACACATGCGGGAGAGCCATCTTCTGCTTTGATAATCAGTGTAAGACCATTAACACATACTACATTCTTTGTTGCAATTCCTGATTTGAATTGTTGCAGCGGAGACATATGATTTGAAGTTGCCACATCTGGCTTGACAGAAAATTCAGTATAAGAGGTATCTGTTGTGTTACCACCTTCTTTTGTGGTAATTGCCATTGTATAGTCGCCTTCTTTTGGAGTAAACTCCCAATCTGCAGACGCCATCCACTCACATGGTTTTGATTCAGCATGGATTTGTTTGCTAAAAACAGGCTCTGTACTTTGACCTACAACCTTTGATATACCAACTAGAACGTCAAAGCTTTTTCCGAAAAGTGTACCCATATCTTTGTCATATAGAAACTGGATTGGTTTGTTTGCTGTAAAATTCCCATAATCGACTTGAATGCCATTTTGAGTCACATTAAACTCATTACCGCCCTCTGGTCTTTTTTGTGTTATAACGTCTTTTGCCTTGCAAAATGTTGGAATTATGAATGATTCTGGAGAATAGGTGTTATTTCCATCGAGCTTTTCGACATAGAACAATACATGATCTCCTGTCTTGAATTCATCTATTCCACCAGAGCCGTGCACTATATCGACGGTCGGTTGACTTACTGTCATTTTCGTTGAATTTTGTGGATTTTTCAAATATTCTTCTACATTTACGGTGTATTCATCAAGGTTTAGCGTATAATTTCCTGTAATAGTTTTGTCAGTACCGTTTTCATTTACAAGAGATGACCATTGTTTTTCAAATTGCAAAACTTTCACAGATGTTATGTTACCTACAAAGATTGTTTTGCTCTGTTCTAGCAGTTCTTTTTGAGATAATGGAACCCACATAGCATATACTTGATTTTCAAATGGAAAAATCCCCAGCGATAGTACCGAGATTAGAACCATTACAATTATGGATGAAGTTTTCAATTTACTCATGCTTATTTTCAAACCTTAAAAAACTGGCGCAGATTTCCGCTGTAAGATTCCTCTAACACGCTTCTGTTTTCAGCTCTTTTTGGCGGTTGAAAGAGATCAATGGACTGGTGGGGATTCGCTACCATATAGTTCATTTTCACATTCCACAAACCAATGTCTTAGTGTTTTTTAGTCAACTGCAATACGGTGGTCTAAATTCAAATTGTGTTAACAACCTAAAAGACTTTTTAAAGTATACTTTTTGTGGTTTAAAATAATAAAATTATGGTTTTGTACGTTGTTGTCATCTAACTACATTTTAGGGCATGAGACATTGTATTCTGTTTGATTTGCTAGGACATGAAGATCAAACATTCCTGCATCACATTGACCCTCAGCTGACCGCGATGATACTGTATTTCCGGTGTATTTTGATGGAGGAGGCGGTACCTTGTAGTCATAAATTATAGTAACATGGTAAGAAAGATTGTTTGATAGAGTTGTTGAGTAAGAACCTGATTCCACATTAACAGATTTTGTACCCACACTAGTAGAAAATAACACAAAACGTGGCATTGTAGTGGAATTTGTTTTTACTGTTCCATTTACCTGAATTATGTTAAAGGATATTTCATAGTCTAGTCGGGTTATTAAAACAAAAAGAACCCCCGAAACTGCAACTATGATTACTCCAATAATTATTGAGAGATGTAGAGTTTTCAAAATATACCCATATTCAAATTTCAAACTTTAAAAAACTGGCGTAGATTCTCCCTGTAAAATTCTTCTAATATGCTAGTTTCAGCCTTTTTTGCAGTTGATAAAAATCAATGGACTGGTGGGGATTTGAACCCCAGACCCCGCGCGTGCAAGGCGCGTATTCTACCGCTGAACTACCAGCCCGTTGTATGGATTCAAAGGCGTGTAGATTTTAATTGTTCTCTTTAGGACTGGTAAAGATTTTATTGATATTGTTGGAGAGAAGATGCATGGTCCTGCTAAAATCCGAGGTCGTATTAAAGACGGGAGACAAGGCTCCGGATTTCAACCTGCTCGGGACCGACGACAGGCAACACTCCCTATCCGAATACAAGGACTTTCAAGCAACACTAGTGGTCTTCATGTGCAACCATTGCCCGTACGTTCAAGCAAAGGTTTCCGCACTAAATGAGATTTATGAGAAGTTTGAAGGAAGGATAGCAATGGTAGGCATAAACAGCAATGACCCGACCAACTATCCAGACGACAGCTTTGAAAACATGAAAAAATTCGCACAGGAAAAGCGGATCCGCTTTACCTATCTTGTTGATGAGACCCAAGAGGTGGCAAAGAGGTATGGTGCAGTATGCACTCCTGATCCGTTCCTCTTTAACAAAGAGATGAAACTGGTTTTCCACGGAAGGATAGACAATGCCATGAAGCCCGAGGACAAACCCACTGAGAAGACCATGATTGCCAACATAGAGAAGGTCCTTTCCGGCAAAAAGATAGAGAAGGATTTCGACCCTTCAATTGGATGCTCCATCAAGTGGAAAAGCCAGCAGACTTAAATGACAGATTAATCGGAAAATTTCTTGGGCCGATAGCTCAGCTTGGTTGCCGACGACATGCATTTCTAGCACTGCAAAAAACTTCCACAAGACAGTAAGCTATCGGAGCGGCTACAAAGCTCCTTTCCTCAATTTTTTATTAAATTTGGATTTAATGAGAAGACCGTGGCCACCCCACTAACAACATTAAAGCTTTTATTATTTACCTCTCCTTTAGTCGACGGAAAAGAAAAAACCCGCAGCTAGCTACTACCGAGATGCCAAAGCCTGCCAGTACCCAACCGTTTTCAAACCAGGGCCGTACTGCCACGCAACAGAAGCTACCGGGAAGCTCACCAGTTTTGGTAAAAACGGCGCTGCTTGCTTGATAGCTTATCGTGCCCTGATTCAGGGCTGTGACGTTTCCAAACGTTTTTCCATAATCGTTGCTTGCCTCAAAGAACGCCCCCACTCCGGGAAGCTCAGGTTCCCATCCCAGGTATACATTGTTTTCAGCTGACGATATAGTCGAGGCCCAATTGTAAAGGGTAGAATTGAAAAGCAGGCGTGGCGGGCCAAAGTCTAGGCCTCCGTCGGAACTTTTGAGTAGGAAGGCTGACGAGCCGTTTCGTGTGTTATTCGTCATTGCCATGTAGACGTTGTCACCCGAGACTGCAAGCCCATCCCACTGCGAAGAAAATGAGCCTCGGTCTATCCCCCCGCTGAGGTTTACCGGAGGCATAAAATCATTGCCGCCGTCGATGCTTCTGACAAGATTGACACCCATCGCCTTCATTCTTGTCTCATTGTACGGGCCAAGATCTTGGTATCGAAACGTCATGTAGATGTTTTTTCCATCAAGAGTGATGTGTGGATCCCTCGAGTCTCCAGCATACTTGCTAATCATTACAGGCGTGGTGAAATCAGTGCCGCCATCATCACTCTTGGAGAAGAAAAGATCGTTGCTATAGTGTATGTTTTCTCGAATGTCGGCCTGCTGCCATGTCACATACACACTGTCTCCATCAGCTTGGATGTCCCCAGCAAAGGTAAGGTGGGATGCTCCAGCAAGGTTGACAGGCATTGTAAATGTGCTGCCATAGTCGTCGCTTTTTGTAAAATACAGCCAAGAGCCGTTGTAGTTGTTATTCCATATCAGGTAGACGTGGTTTTTGCTTGCAGCAATAATGGGGAATTGGGACCAAGGTTCGCCGACAGAAAGGTCAACATGTGGGCCAAACGTTTTGCCTCCATCTGAGCTCCTTGAAAAGTATACCTCATGCCCATCCCCCATCGCCAGGTATACGTAGTTGCCTATTGCAGCAACCTCGACTCCCACAGGATGCGAAAAGGCATAAAGCGGCATGGTCTCAAACTTAGCTCCACCCTCTGAGCTTCTTCCAAAATACACCATGTCTGTCCCGTTCTCAAGTTCGGACCAGCCAAGGTACACATTATTTCCAACCGCAGCCATTGAGGAGGTAAGATATCCGGTAGAGTTGGCAAATCTGATTATAGGGCCAAAGGTATGGCCATAATCATTGCTCACCCTAAAGTAGGAGGAGCTGTTTCCATAGTTGGTCTCGGAAAAGAGAACGTAGACATTACTCCCCTGCGGTATTATCTTTGAGATGAAGTACCTTGCCATAATCATCGGTCCGGTTGATACGCCATGGCTCAAGGCATGCGGAAGCGGAATAAGAAAGAATATGCAGATTGAGGAGATTACAAACAATATTTTCAAGTTGATCTTGGTGAATTTCAGGATTTTAAAAGACTGGCGTATCTTTGTTCCAGTAACTCAATACTCATTACGACTATGGTTACAGAGGGCACACTTGATTCAATGATCCGGGCTTGGTTCAATTTTTTAAACCCTTGATGAGTTACGAAAAATGCATGGCAGTGACATGATTAAAGGTACGATATTAAACAAGGTTTTCCTTCGTTTAAATTTGAATTGTACCGATATTTTGTGCGGGCTTGAGATGCTATTTGGAAGCACCCCAATAAATCAAAGTGGTATCATTGAAAAACACAGATTCATCACATATTGACTCGGATTAGGTGATGATGTGCCGACATGTCCACCACATGATACATGGCTTTCGACAATTTTGTCATTATGATCAAAATATACTGAAAAATCAAGTTGCCTAGTTTCTTCCTGTGGCTGAAGGATCCTCGTGACAGAATATTCTACCATGTTCCTCACATCCAACGGTATTCCATTAAATTCTGACGAGTTGCTGGACCTAGATAATACACTTACGGTCACATCAGGATATCTTTGGAGAATCTCGTGTATCTGGAATAAATTCTTTGTAAGATTAATTAATTTTTCACCCTCATAAGAATCGACAATCGATGAGTTTGCATTGTCCGCATTATTCGTGGTTATGGTCTGATTTTGCAATGATAATGCTGGGAGCCCTACCGGGGGAATTCTGGCCCATCCCCTCATGATCAGGATCTTAGCCGTATCAGGTTTTACGCAGGCGGGAGAACCGTCTTCGTGTTTAAAGATCAACTCGAGTCCACCTCTACATTTTACATCCGGAGCAAAAATTCCTGATTTGAATTGGTCTAATGGGGGCTCGTATTGCACCTGTTGAATCAGTTTCTGATACACGGGCGTATTTTGCGGCTGATTGTAAAACAATATGGTACTTGACGAATATCGTGAGCCTATGGTGTATTCTAATTTTGGCGTTTCAGTCAATGGAAACTGTGAGTGATCGTTATCCATAGAATAAATCGATGTCTGAATTCGATAACTTGCATAGCTGCTATTGAAAAAGGAATCCGAATGTATGGTAATAGTGTCGCCACCATTGGCAGATTCAAAGCCGTCAAAGATAGGTTCGATGGTCGCGTTTACTACAAGCCAGTGCTGCTTGGAGCCAAAGTATTGGGTTTGCTCCATTGGACTTGCGTAGTTTCCAGCCACACTATTGGTTGATTTGGTCTCGTTTGCAACCATTGGTTCAACCTTTAGGATTAGGTTCCCAGAATCGGTATGAAATGGTTCTGCCAAAAGTATTTTGTCATTGCTGGTTATGTTTACAAAGACTCCAACATGATATATGGTCTGGTTTGCATGATTGTCGAAAAACCTGAACTGAAGAAACTTGGTCTTGTTTTCATCAAGATGGTAATCAATTGATACGGCAAGCTGCCTGTTTCCAATTTTAGGTATCAGGAGGTTCTCCTGCACATATTGTGCTGATGCATGGGAAAACAAAATCCCAAGTACTAGCAATGCGATAAAACCTATTGCAAGATGCAGAGTTTTCATTTTCTAACCCCCGCAATGCATGCCTGGCCCTCCAGTGCATACGCCCGTTAGTTCTTTTGCCAGTGTGCTGATTACATTGAACTCTTTTTCAACAGTCTGGTGGTTGTATCTTGCCTCCACCATGTAGGATCCAGTCTCGTTTAAAATCAAAGGTCCTCCCAAGCTTGCAAGGTCAAAGGTCCTGTCATAATCCCGTAATTCGGGAGCACAGCATAGGACAAGCTGTTGTGGTTCTTGCCATACTACTGTTCCATCCACCCTTGTTATGTTGATGTCAGGTGTCGCACCATAGTTATAGTAATCAAATCCGCTAGCACTTATTTTGAAATCTATTGGTCTTCCCGGCGCGTATGTATCGTTTAACCCCGCGATACTAATCTCAGATTGTATCTTGGGCCAGTTTACAAGCAGCTGTATCTTTCCGTTGTGAAGGGTAAACCCTGCCTGCGGGTTGGTGTGACTGGTAAGTACGGTGGTGAAATTATACTTTGGATGAAGCGGGATTGCCGGTATTCCTGCCTCCAGCACATATTGGGATGGATCTTCCTGAAACTTTACAAGAACCCGGTATGCTATGCCATCAGGAAAGGTTACTGGGGCATGACCGTTAGGAAATGTAAAATTCACACCGTACCAGTAGACCCAAAAAGGCCTCGTATCGTTTCTAAATGCAGCACTTAAAGTTGTAACATGAAAGGTCTGGTTCTGTATGGTCACTGTTCCAAAGTCCTTGTCAACTCCAGCATATGGTTCATGAATTACATACGAGTAGGTTTTGGCAGATTGGCTAAAAATTGCCGGATTTGTGATAACCAGAGTGCCTAGGAAAACAAAAGAGGCAATAGATGCAATTGTGATAATCGTAAGATGCGGGGTTTTCATTTTGTGACATCATTCTCCTTAAGATACCTAAAGATGACAAACAAACAGCCCACTACAGATCCTACAACACCAAGCGTTATCATGGTGCTATCAAACGAAAAGAAAGTTATGCAAGGTGTCATGGGATCCTTTGAGCTTAGTGGAAGGAGTTCCTCACATATGGCAGATGCAGGTCTGATAACAGATACAAGTAGAATACCTACGGCGCTTATCGCAAGGTAGAGGGTTTTCATTTTCTAGCTCCAACTCTGTAAATGATTATTATAGCTGTTACGGCAATTAGCAAAACTGGCATTACACCGTAGAATTCTGGTACGTCTGAAATGCTGTTCTGGTCCAAGTCAATTTGGGGGCTGAACGAGTTTCCCCCGTCGGTGCTGCTGGAAAACATGATGTGGTTGCCGTCTTTGAAGGCATAATCAGGACCTGCTATGTAGACACGGCTGCCGTCTGAAACAAGGATGTGTTCGGGATTTGAGATTTCTATCGTGCGTGTCAGATCGGTTATCTGGTCAAATGTCTGACCTCCGTCGCTGCTTGTCCTAATGAATGCACCCTGATGAACTGGGTCAAGGCCGGTGTGGCCAAGCCACGATGCATAATATCGGCTGCCTGAGGCTGATATCTGTCTTGAAAGCAGGTCCGGTCCGTTGCCTGTATTGCCTGTATCGTTTGCATCAACTGCATTTATCCTGCCAAAACTATCTCCCCCGTCGGAGCTTGCAGCCATGATAACATCCGCGCCCCTTTGCTGGCTGTGAAAGTCATACCAAGTAACATAGACAAACCTCCCAGAGGCGTCAACCGTCAGGTCGTTGATGTGGTCCGTAGACTCGTCATATGTACCAAGGCTGGTCATGTTGTCAAACGTCTTTCCACCGTCCGGGCTTTTCAAGAAGACAATAGTCTGATTCCCTATGGGCGGGAAATCCATCTTCATGCCGTTCTCTATCTTATACGGCGTATAGCTCTTTGACATGACGCCAGCAACGTAGACGTTACTACCAGATGCGGCAAGTGCGGGTGTCATAGAACCAAGGTCTGCAACCTTGCCTACCAGAAAGTCGTTTTTTACATCAATTGTAGTGAAATATGCGTGCAGGGTACAGGGATGCCTGCCACTGTTACAACTGCCAAACGAGGACCAGATAACATAGGCCTTGCCGCCCTGCTGCACCACCTTGGGACCAAACGAGTCTCCAGTAGTCGCACTAAGATCCACGGGACTGCCAAAGACCCTTCCGCCATCGGTGCTCTCGCTCAGAAAGACTGCGCGCTCACCCTGTCGTGGTATTCCAGTCCAGATTATCCCGACGTTGTCTGCCGATACTACGATGTCCGACAAGTTACTTTGTACTGTTCCGTTCGTTCCAACCTCCATCATTTTGCCAAAAGTAGTGCCGTTGTCAGCGCTTGCTTTCAAGAACAGCTCTTGCGGTGATCCGTACTTTATCCATGACACAAACAGCCTTCCATTCCCGGCAGCCATGGCAGCCGGGCTTCCAGCAAAGGAAGAGGTTGCAAGGATCATCCTGCTGGAAAAACTTGTTCCGCCATCTTGGCTTTTGTCAAAGATGAGGATCCTCTCCCCACAATCATAAAAATAGTTCCATGACACGTATACATTGTCACCATATGTTGCAATCTGTGGGTGCCAGCCTCCTTCTATGGGAGGACAGCCGTATTGTGCGTATGCGGTACCGATGCTTGGAATTATAATGCCAGAAAGTACTATGATTGAAATTCTAAGGACTTTCATGTTTGATATGGACGGTACGATTATTGCTTAAAAAACTGGCGTAACATTGATACAGTTTGCGTAAATATCAATATGGGATTGCACAGGACATTTGGGTTCAAATCCAGTCATTCCGTTGATTCCTATTGACCTCGAAAAGGTTGAAACATGACAAGTGTGTCGAGGATTGTTACGGTAGGAATCTACGCCAGTTTTAAGTTATTGAAGCAAAAAAATACCTTGAATTTGAAAAACAGTTTTCATTTCTGCCTAACACAAGTGATTTAAAAAAATGACCCTTTCGTTCGATAAAAAATTGGTAATAGGATTAATTTGCATTACTGGAGTCGCACTCTTTTTCATTACTGGTGGTTTGTGGACGGTAGTCCAGACTTTTACCTACAGCCAATGCATTCCTGCCGTGGTAGCCTTGAGTAGCAAATCAAACGTGGCACTACATATTTATCCGCTGTTTACGGTTAGGGCTGACAAGAGTACATATCCGAGTGGATCGAGTGTAGAAATCTCGGGTCAAGTTTGTAACCAACCAGTAAGAAACGATACGGTGCGACTCCAAGTCTATGACCCATATGGAAAAATCTACAAATCTAGTTTGACATGCATATCCTGGGATTACACTGGAACGAGCGGTGCATACTCCTACGAGTTTTCCTTTGACAACAGCAGCACGATAGGGGATTACTATGTAACAGCATCATACTATGGCAATGAAAAATCAGGAACTCTAATTACTTATCTAAAGAGCAACCCAAACCTGTTACCTTCTGCCATCTATGATATCAAATCAGCCAGCAAGAGTTGGCCTGTTTCTTATGCGATAACCAGTGGTAGCAACATGACTGGCATGTTTTTGGAAAGAGGTACACCGTTGTTTCATGTCGGTTTTAACTCTGAATCCGATGGCGGTCAGATTACGATTGTCTTGCCTCGAAGTTTGATTGACTCAAAGGAGGGTAATAATGACAAGAATTTCTTTGTCTCTATAATCTCTGGCGGAGGAGGTGCGCTACTAACACAGGATGCACACTTTCAAGAAATTAGTAGTTCTGACCAAAATAGAACACTTGTTATTGCACTAGAAAAAGGGTCACACGCAATATGGATTTACGGCACAAAAGAGGCATCTTAAAAATTGCCTTGGTCATTAGGTTCTGTACCATCTACTAGAAGCCCATGTAACTAGTCATTGAAGACTAACCCCTTTTGTCAGTCTAGCTTGCATTAACCATAGCATGCTCAACCAGTCCTGCAACTGCGGCCAGGATTACCGCAAGGATGATGTCTGCCTGGGTAAAAATATTCTCAAGCTTGGAAAAACGCCTCTGCCTAATTGAGATCACAAGTATAAGGCTCCGGGTCATTCCGAGGTAGTACGCGAACAACTTGATAGATATTGCCAGGATAAAATACAGCAGGAAAAGGCCTGATGCATTTGCGTGAACTGGAACTGCCAGTACTGCGTGGTCTTCAAACCCGAAAATAAAATTGCCAAGCGCACCCCAGGCAAGGCCAAAGCCTGGTATGAAAAGCGGTAGTGAGAAGAGCGGCTCATGCACAATTGCTGCAAAATAGTGCGAGTTGGCATGCATAAACTGGTCTGAGACTGACTTGGAGTCTCCCTGCCATGCCTCGACCTGATATCCCACAAGAGACGAGATGGCAATTGCGATAATTATCAACAAACGGCTCTTCTTGCTCAAGTATACGACAGGAAGTCTTCCGCGTTTTGCATGCGGAGTATCATTGCGCGGTTTTTCCTCAGATGTCTTCAAGGCAAGATCGTAGGCAAAGCGCCTCTTTTCGTCTGAGAGAACCTCATAGGCATGGCTTATTGATACCATTGCGTCATTTGCAATAGATGATTTTTCCCTGTCTGGATGAAACTTTAGGACAAGTGCCTTGTATCTTGCCTTGATCTCATCGGCTGATGCATCATGAGTGACGCCAAGTATTTCGTAATAACTTGGTTCCTCTGATCTTTTCTGATATGCTCTCTGCCTACTCAATCCGTATGCGCCTTCCTAATCTCAATTCAGGTCGTCATCCTCCGTGGCCCACAAGTCATTTTGTTCTGGGTTGGACCTGCGCCACAGCTCGGCAAAGGCAAGTGCTTCCACAGTCAATTCGGCTGCATCAAATGCCGCATAAGCTGTTTCTGCAATCTTTCGTCCTGATTTTTGGAGGTATTTGGCAAGTATTGTGCCAAGTATCTGTGTCTCTGACGCAATCTCTGCAACGCCCTTGACAAAACCTGTCTCCCGCTTGAGGTCTACTGCTGTCTTTACAAGCTGGTTTACAAGATCATCGGAGAATTTCTCGCTTGATGTCATATCTTAACATATCTATGGATATCCTAATATATAGATATATCCATAGATATTTTAAGCAAGCTAAGCAAACCGATTACAGCGTGAAGAAATTCCTCCAGACGCTTGACGAGGTAGTCTACACTAAATTGGAGAAGCTTGCAAAGAAAAGAGGTATAACCGTACAGGAGCTTGTGAGGGCCGTCATAATACCCGGATGGCTAGAGGAACAGAAAGAATAGCATCTGAAAGTTCTTTTTAAATTTCTAGGATTCTGTCGAATTACATGGTGTTTATTTTGGTTGGTGACGTATGGTTGGTGATGAGAGAGAAAGTAGCTGGTTTATTAGGACATAAACAAGGTTATTCTTGGCATGCAGAAGGACGAAAAGAGTATTCATCTAGATGTTCCGGCTTATCGTCAAACAAAGAATTACACCTGTGTCCCGAGTTGTTGCAAAATGGTGCTTGACTACGCCAACGCTGTGCTATTAACAAGACCCGAATCAGATTTTAGCGAAGATGATATTGCCGACGCAATGAATACAAGCATAGTTGGAACACATTTCACTAACATTGAGAAAGTCAATAGAATGTTGACCGCGTCAAACCCATCAATTGAATTTGTAGTTGAATTCAAAGTTCATACTTTGAACGAAATTAAGAAGGAACTTGAGAATGGATTACCAGTTTCGGTATGGATCATAACTAACGATGGTGCTAATGACTACGTCCATTCAATTGTTATTACTGGTATAGATGACAACAAGAAAGAAATTTGTTATAACGATCCTACTTACGGAGAAGAATACACGATCAGCCAGAGTAAATTTATGTCTGTGTGGGAGCAACATGGTGCCCGTATGATAAAGACAAAAATAGGACGGATCAGCAGGGACACGTTAGAGAAATACATGCCGCAGAGGTCTAACCATGAGTAGCGATCTTGAGTACTCAATAAAGAAGTACACTATAGATAACTATGGAGATCTTATAGTTCCTGACAAACCTAGTTTTGATAAAAAGACGAAAACATGGTCAACTCAACTTCGTTCGACTTATCCTCGTATAATAGAGGATGAAGAATCGAAAGAGATAGTTGTAAAATTCCTTAATCTTATGGATTTAGGCACAATCACCATGAATGAAGAATTTCAAGTGATAAAAGCAACAACTAGTGATAATTGTGAAGACCAACTACTTCTAAGGTTAGATCTTTGGAAAAAAATGTCGGAAACAATAGTTGTAACTGCTTCTTCAAACGTATTTGCTGAAATAGCCGAGGGCATTCATGTTCTCTATCCTCTTGTGTTAATTTTGGACAAGATTACGTCATTGAAAGATAGTGATAATTTTAAAATCCTTGAAAGTGACGTTGACGAACAACGCAGACCTGAAAGAATTAGACAGTATTTAGATTTGTTGGAAGAGCTAGACATAGTTAGAAAGGTAAATGACGGGTATGTTTACGGCAATGTTTACGTGGGAATATTAGAAAAATTAAAGATGAATTCAAAAAAATTCAAAACCACTTTGTTATCATATGTTATCAAACACAAATACTCCACATTACGCCAAGTTTTTGATATAAGGCAGCTTGAACCATTCGTACATTTGGCAAATGCATACTATTGGCCATCTTTGGATGCAGAAAAACTTGTACATATGAGCCGTGCACATCTATATCAAAGATACCAAGATTATTACGATAAAATCACAACTTGGGACTTTGAATCCAGAGTTTCAGAGCTTACCGACCACGGCGCTCTTCAATTAGAGCATGGGTATTTGATAGGAAACAAAGATCGATTTGAAGAAATGTTAGAGTTAAAACATAAAGTCCAACTAAATCCATAAAAAGGAAATCTATTGTTTTAATGCTAATTCTACAATATTCGGACCTGTTGAAACCAATCTCATGTATGTGTTATATCTGTCTAAAGTAAATTTCCACAGTACTGAACCAAGACACCAAATCGGGGTGGGGATTTACACCATACTTCGAAACCCTCTCTCGGTTCAGAAGAAAGCTGCGTGTAGGTATCATTTTCTTAAAATCTGCCTCTACCAGAACAGATGAGATACCAGCAGGCAAGAGATGTTGCGCGTACTATGTAATGGACCTCATCTGGGGTTGAAGCAATCCCCAGAGTTTAGATAATTGACTACGTCACTGGTCGTGCCAGAGATGGGGCCTCCGCAGGTAACAGTTACGTCCCTCACACTCTCATCTGGGCTCAGCGCGATATCCAATTCGAGAGTTCGTATGCCATCCCAATCCCTATGAGGATAGACAAGCTTTGCTACCTCGTATTCCACCTGATCATAATATCCGTGGTTTACGTGCACATATGCCTCAGGATATTTTGACAAAAACAGCTTGACATCATACAGGTCCTTTGTCGCGTTGATTATCTCCTTATCTTGTTCCTGTGTAGGATCGATAACTCGAATTCCGCCCGTATTACTTGCGTTTAGCTTGTCAAAATAGTCGTAATACCCAGGAGCAAGCGAAGAAGTATCTAGTAGAAACCTTTCCATGGGAAGTATAGGTCCAGAATCAAACGTTCCATTTACGCTCGTTATCGTATGTGGTGCGTTGTCAATGTTCTGCCAAGAAACCATATCCCCTTTGTAAACCGAAATCCTGTCATTAGAATACGAGTGAGGCCTGCCTTGCAAATGCGTATTTATCTGCAGTTCAGTTATTGTCCCAGTCGGCCTCACTACTGTAACGGTCCCGTGCGGGCCTGTGCCGACACTGTATGTATAGATACCCGGATCCTGAAAATTGAACTGGAAATAGTCTCCGGGTTTTATTGTGTTGGAGTGATACACGGGTACGGGTGGAAAATCAAAACGTGTAGTAAAGTAAAAATCGCTATTGTCTGCAATATTATCTTCTATCGTATGCACAATACTGTCCTGGTTTATCCATCTGACAGTACTGTTTATTCCGACCTGGACCGAGATGGAAGATGGGACAAACGTCTTGTTCTTTCCAAATCCATCTGGGATAACAACACTGGAGACTTTGGGTTCAAGCCAGAATTGCTTTGTCGTTACCTGGTCACCAAAAATTGCAACCATCGTGTAAATGGTGGCATAATCGTGCAGTCTCAGATCTCCCAGTTGCCCTGACTGCCATGTCATGTTCATATACGTTGGCGTGATTGACGGGTAACATGACAAGTCGAGTTCTTTGCCAGACCAGACTATCTTGCCGTCAGGTTCCGTAACAAATACCCTTGGATAGTCATTGCAATACGGAAAATTTCCATTGAACCGTATGGTAAATGGTATCTTCTGGTCTACCGCATACGAATCATTCAAGCCCTCAATTGAAAGTATGGTAGATTTGGAATTATGATTGACAAGCAGTTGCAATCCTAGTCCCCTTGATTGTAACTCTTCTATGTGGCCATATCTTACACAGAGTGGACTCTGCTGGTAATACGTCATGACAGGTATCAAGTTATGGTCACATTTTATGTCATAGAGTGAGACCCCCGACTCAAACTGTTTCAATGGAGGCATTACCGTTTCACCTTGCGCAGTGGGGCACGAATATCCTGCAGCACACAAGATAAAGAGTACAGTTATTGAAAGGTAAAAGATTTTCACGGCTACAAGATCCGGTACGAATATGGCTTAAAAAACTGCCGCACCTTTGTTCTGGGTAGTTTTAGTCCCATCCGCAGTCTATATCTTTGAAATCAACCAAAGATCTCTGAGGTTGAGATAAAAAATGTGGGTTTTGCGTCACACATCCTTGGGGAAGAAATATGCACAATTCGTAACACAGGTAGGGTACCCACTACCTACCAAGATGCAAGATATAATGACTTGGTAATAAAATCGTTGTAAGACTGTTCTATTATATCAATACAGTTCAGAAAATCTCCGTCATTTTTTTAAATGATTAAAGTACCGTCCATATCAAGTTTGAAAATTCCATATCTTTCATTCATTCTCACCATGATTGTCTTTTTATTTCTCGGTTTTGGTCAGGCTCACGCAGACAAAGACGTATACGTACAAAATATCAAGGTACAACCATCTGCTGTTAAACTAGGAGACACATTCACTGTCACGGCAACACTTGTAAACAATTCTACCGGTCCAATATGGGTGGTGGGAGGCAAATGCTCCGTTAAAGATACAGAGGCAGAACTTTTGACTGTAACTTTTGATAACCATGCCAAAATAAAAACAAAAAGCGGGCTATTTTGTGCCGGGGTAGGCTGGTACCAAAAATTAGACCCCGGGCAGAACCTCACTACGACCACACCTGATTATACTTCTTCTTTCGTAGCAACGGAATCTGGAACAGCCAATGGAAAAATAAAATTTTCATATCACATCTTTAACCTGACTGATCCTACCCAGCCAGGCTATGATGGAAGCATATCGCAATCATTTCAGTTTGCAATCTCAGATCAATCTGGATCCAAATCTGAAAATGTCTATGGCGGCGGTGGTCCTGTTGTTAGGATTACTTTGGATCCTCTACAGCAATCCAAAACAGGAGTTGCACCAAAGGATGTCAAGTGCAACGAAGGTTTCCAACTAGTTATCAAAGCAAAGGATGGGTCTCCTGCCTGCCTAAAACCTGATGCTGCGGACATACTCCTCAACCATGGATGGGCAAAAGGGTTCACACAATCTGTGATGGCTACAAATCAGTCTACATGTGACGGAACCAAAGTACCATCAAGAGATTTCAGAGATAACACCTTCCCTGTTCTTGTGATGAGGCCAAACTCTACCGCAACAGTTTGTGTTACATACAATTTCATGTCCGATTGGCAGAAGTATCATAACAAGGATGTCTATACGCGTGGGATTTTGGAAACTTGGCACTTTGTTAACATGGGAGGATACTACAATCCAGCCCTATCAAACAAGTTTGAGATCATGGCAAATCCTCCGCTGTTTAACGTTACTGGCGTTACCAATGGATCAAAGGTCAGTGTAACATACAAGATATACGCCAAGCCTGATTCTAAGGGATTCTACGACACTTCTGTTCCTTTTGATGGATGTGATTCATATCCCATGGCAGTAGGATATGGACTTTCTGAGATAAACGCATCAAAATTTCATAACACCTTTGACATTCCTTGCTTCGCTTTTATTGAAAATGTTGATTCTGTCAAGATCATATCTGGTATAAACTACACTATGGTGGATTTTCACTGAGGAAAAATGAAAACCCTGCACCTTGCAATAATTGGAATTGTTGCTGTAACCGCATTCTCTAGTGCAAACTATGCGTTTGCACAGTACGGCTGTACTCCAATAACAGGCGGATGGAGTCCACAGGTAATAACAAATGACAACAATGTCTTTGTATTTTGGAATTATTTTTACGACTGCGGAAAACGAATTCTTTTCATGGATAAAAGCGACAACGGCGGCAATACGTTTGGACCTCCTGTAATGATTGCAGGTTCATCGCAAGCAGGAAGCGTGCCTGCGGTTTCTGCCTCGGGCGACAATGTCCACGTTGCCTGGATAAGGTATTATCCAATACCTACAACGCTTTTCATGAGGACAAGTGATGATAACGGAACGACTTTTGGAGATGCAAAAACAATTGATTCCAACGGTGCAGGGCAAAATGATGTTCAGAAGATCCTAGTATCAGGAAATAACGTCGGTATAATCTGGACAGGAACGCAAGGCATACGCATAGTATACCTAAGCGAGAGCTTTGATGGCGGCAAGTCCTTTGGCAAGCCAATAGACCTCAGTGACGCAACAGGCGATTCATTTTCTCCCCAGGTAGTTCAGGCAGGCTCCAAGGCGTATCTTCTCTGGTCGTCATTTGGAGATTGCAATCAAAGCCTGCAGGCCTGTACGCCCGTGGTTCATTTTACCACAATCGATCTCAAGAATGGTTTTTTGGTAGGAAAGCGCTTTGACCTTGATTATTTCGATTTGTCAAGGATTGCAGTTTCTGGAAACAATGTCTATGTTGCCGGCACTACAGGCTCCTCCTCTGGTCTGGGTGTAGGACAGACAGGGGTCTCTTTTATGAGAAGCACGGATGGCGGTCTCTCATTTGATCCTCCCATGCAGATTGCAGCATATCCGGTAGGTCCAAACTACCTAAATGACCTGGCGCTTGATTCGTCAGGGAATAACCTCTACGTTACCTGGTATGACTTTCACAGCCAGCAAATTGGCGCCGAGATCCTAATGGCTGCAAGCTCTGACTATGGAGAAACTTTTGACAAAACTCACGTAGTTGACGGCAATGACACGAGCATTGTTGGAAACGGCCCCGGCCTTCTAAGCCCAGGAGTTACTGCCTCGGGGGATGCATATTATGCATCATGGCTTGGAACCTCAAGCTTGGACCCCAATCAACAGGTAGTTTTTCTGAGAAAAAGCATGGATGGCGGCAAAACATTTGACAATGCAACAGACCTGTGGGCAGAGGTACCAATATCAAATCCCGGGCATGAAATCGTTTCAAGTGGCAGTGACGTCTTTATTGCAGGTCCAAGTTATGACTTTAAGGACGGCAACCACATTTTATTTTCCCATAGTTCTGACGGTGGTGACTCATTTGCCCACTCGATAGATCTTGACAAGGACAGCATCTCTGCCGTTCCAGAATTTCCATTTGCAATTCCAATTTTACTTCTTAGCATTACATCATTTATTGTATTTTACAGGACGAAAATAATAAAATGAAACACACGATAACAATAGACTGCGCAGGTGACAAAGAAATTGCACTTGAGCTTGAAAACCACCTGAAAAATCTTGGAATCAATGTAGAGGTAGAAGAATCTTTTGTGAATGTAGACAAGCTGGATGTGGAAAAGGCTCTAAATCTTTTTCTCAAGGAATCTGGAAGAACAAACTACAAGATACGCAAGCTTGATTCTGAAAACTTTCTGCTGTCAAAAGAAGTATCAATTGAGGATCTGGACCTGCTAAGGTGCGAATTGTGCGGGTTTGTCCTTCCAAACGAGTATGAGCTCATGAACCACAGGCGCGCACACGGGTTGGTGTGATTATTCCTTTAGCATCTTGACAACTATCGGTATCATGACTGCAGCCGCGCCTGCTATTGCCCATCCCACCCAAGGGTTAAGCTCAAGCCAGTTCTGGGGTGGAATCAGATCGCCAGCGGGCATAGAGGGATTTGGCGGCGGGCATGTGTTGCAGGTCAGTATCTCCCATAATGTGTAAAATGTAAAGAGAAGACTCATCTGATGCTATCTTGTCAAGCTTGGGTTTTAGGATTTGTGTGGATTGAATAGACCACTGGTTGCAAATGAGTGCTGACAAATCCAGAAAAATGTTACGTCAATTTTTTAATCAGGTACACTTTAGATTTCATGAAGATTGAAGATATTCCTTATTCTTGCCATCGTGCTACTCCTAGGTGGCGCGGTTCCGCACTCTTTCAGTCAACCTACAATGACTCCCCATATTGTTACCTTGATTCATGATTCTGTGTTCTCTCCTGCCAGTTTTGTTCCAAAAGTTCCGCCACACAGAGACATGGAGGTTGCATCATCTGGCCAATACACATACTTGCTGACCACGGTTGTAACCCAAAATCAGAGCAGTCTCTCTTTTAGGCGAAGCCTGGACGGAGGCTATACGTTTGGAAATCCTGCAAATATTGCCAATCTCACCATTGTAGAAAACCCACGCATCTTTGCAAGCGGCAATAACGCCTATGTAACTTGGACAGGCTTCGACGGTGGAAAACCGGTGCTACTCTTGCGCCAGAGTACAGATGACGGAGAAACCTTTGGCAATACCGTTCCTATATCCTCCAACTCTACTGCAGGCGCAGTACTTGGAGTTCAAACATCTGCAAATGCGTTAAAGATTGTCTGGGTTGGACAGATAGAGAACAGCAAAGTCTCGCAAATATTTTCAAGTAAGAGCATAGACGGGGGACGTTCATTTGAGTCACCTGTATCTCTCAGTGATCCCCACGCCAACTCCATGGTTCAAGGGATAGCCTACTCCGGAAATTCCCTGTATGTGTTGTGGGCGACAATAGAGAGCTGCCAGTCGATATTCATACAAGACTGTACAAAGGACTATTTCCTAAGGCAAGTCAGCGGCGAGAGTGACGGCAGCATAATCCCTCTCGATAAATTGTCTGGCAGCGATTTTGTGTCAGCTACCGCATCGGGAAATACGATATATGTAGAAGGTCTAAGGCACAACTATCTTAACGGAACATTTGAGAACACATCAATTCTCTTGTTGAGGAGCTACGATGGGGGCGGAACATTTACCAGTACCACCAAAAATTATACTGTAAATATTGACGATGCAAGCATTGCTGTTGCAGGGTCAAGCCTGTATCAGTTCTGGACAGTATCAAGCAAGGCAGGCTTGCAGACACTCTATTATGCAAAGAGTGTTGAGGGCGGAAACAGTTTTGGCAATCCAGTCAACCTCAGCGGCGACTCGGACCTAGAGTTTGTAAACATGCAGATGGGTATGACCACATATGACAACAACGTCTACCTTGCATGGCAGGGAATCGATAGTACCGATTCAAACCATGTCTATCTTGGTGTCTTTGGACCAGCTTCTGTCAAGACATCCATTGTCAATAATATCCATCCTGCAATAGGTCTGCAGCCTGTAGTGTCAGGCTCTGCAGCATATCTTACCTTTGGCTACATGGACAACCTCTTCCTTGAGCGTGTTGACAGCTCAGGGCCTGCATTTACTAGGGATTTTGATTGCAGTACGAATTCCAATCCAAAGGCAGGCGATATAGCAATAACTAGCCCTATCGTACAGATGGACACCAATCCTGACAGGCTAATACACTTTGAGGCATATCACTCTAGAATATCGCAGCCACAGGTACAGATGAAGCAGGAGAATGTTACCAGCATACTTGCCGGATGGAAGACTGCCATAAGATATACGGCAAACAATACCGCAGGCGAGGACATTGGAGTTGTCTACAACATCAATGTATTCAAGGACGGTCTTGTTTCATGGCATGCATCGCAAAACGGACTGCTTGTTTGCAATAAGTCAGAGATTCGGACATTTTACTGGTCTCCGCGGAGCCAGGGAGATTACACAATACAGGCCTCCGTCTACGGCCAAAATGGGCAGGTGCTTGCAGTCTCAAACCAAACCTTCGTAGCTGCAAAACCAAATCCTGACCTGCAAGACTATACAGACAAGAACCTGATAGATTTTACAACAAACAGCACTCTTCTGCATCTTAACCAGGGAGGGTCTGTCACATTTCCTGTCGTGATAAGATCAACTTCGCCAAACTATGCAATTGGAAACACCATGCTTCTGCTAGACGCACCGCAAGACATGCAGGCATGGTTTAGCAGGGGCCAGATTCCAATCAGTACGACTCCCCAAACTCTCAACGTTACAGTCTATGCAGGGTCCGGTGTCTCCCCCGGCTTGTACAAGTTAAAGATTTTAGGACAAGGAAATGCAATCGACCTTGTCAAGGGCGAGCCTATCACCATAGGTGACCCCTATGGAGGTTTTAGCGCAGCAGTTGGTCATTATGATACATATGCCAAGTATCTAAGTTCCCACGGTGGAGGCCTCAACGACACCCTGGATGTCACAGTACTGCCCTCAGGCAATCAAGTCCCATACGTTTCGATAGGTCCCGTCCACAGTTATCAGTCTACCATATGTCAGCCCCAAGAAATCATGACATACATGAAAAGCTGCAGCACCTCTACAGAATATCAAGATATTTCCCTGAAGATCTACTCTTCCACATCACAGAACGTAACCTTGCATGCAGTCAACTATCCTGATGGCACCTATCTGAGGTTCATACCTGATACAGTCTATGCGACGCCTTCAGGTACTGATGCAAGGATGCTCCTTGCAGGCTCGGGAAGACTTTTCATCCCAAACCCGATATCAGGAAAGGTTGTCTCAATTGAGGCAATCTCCAATAACGGTACCGGCGTGACATATCTTCCGATGGAAAGGGGAGTGCAGATCCAGCTGATAAACTCTACAGGCCCTATAGATCTCATACCTACTCACCATTTCAACAACGGTACATCGGTTTATGCAATCGAGTGGACATACAATCCTCCAGAGGGACAAAATCCTACTCTGCCAATCAAGCTTACAGTCCTTGGAATATTTGGCAATGATAGCAAGGTCCAGCCCCTGCCTGACTGGCTTGCCGTAAACATCACCCAGCCGTCCTTTGTCCTAAATGCAACCCAGCCGCACCACTTTGAGATGGAGATAACTTCCCCGTTTCCTCCTGCAAGAAATGTAACCCTTGCTATAAGCGAGGACGAAGGCGGCAAGGTGTTTGTTGGCAGGGCGCCAGTGATAATCCAGAGTCCCATAATATCAAACCCAAGCCTTGAACACCAGCTTGCACTTGCAAGAGAAAGAATAATGCACGCAGTGCCAGCAGGTACTGCTCATTCAGGATGGACATCGACGGTGAGAAGGTAGAAAAATGAACAAATCTTTTCGTGTCTTGGTACCAGATTCAAATTGGACATCTTTATCCCTTGTAATTCTAGTTTTTAGTTTCGCATTTGCTTCAAGTCTTGCTTATGCGCAAAATGAGACAAATTCCACAATTCCTAAAAATGCAATCCGAACACCAAATGGCGGATGGATTACACCACTGCAAACAACTGACATGAATGGAAACAAACTTACAATTCATTATGAGACGGGAACTGGCGCATCCGGAAATGTTCTACCACCTTCCGACTCATCACCAAGCATTGAGATTTCGAGCATGAAAACGAGCCCATCCATAATAAAGGTTGGAGACACGTTCACTGTTAGTGCAAAAATCGAAAGCAATTCTTCAAGAGCAATTTATCTGCTGCAACACAATTGCAGCCTGTTCTCTGCTAAATTTGATTCAAACGTCAGATTTGAAACAAACCGAGCCTGTAGCTATCCCGATCTAGTGCAGCTTATCACATCTGGCGCAACAATTGGCGAGCCACTTCCCCAAGGTGTTTACAGGGCAACAGGTGCTGGACTGGTAAACGCCACAGTTACCTTCCTGTACCTTCCACAAAACGAGTCTGGTACCAATCTTGTAGATATTGCACGGCCTGTCTCAAAACCATTCCAGTTTAGAATTTACGACAACAACACAAATGTGTTAATGATTCATCCACCTCCACTAAAGCAAGTCCAGTCCGGAGCACTGCCAAAGGACGTCCAGTGTGACAAGCTAGTTCTTGCCTTCAAAAGGGAGGATGGAACACCGGCATGTGTAATGCCAGACAATCTTGCAACACTTGTACTCCGAGGATGGGCCAAAGACCCAATGTCTGGTCTGCTTGACGAAGGCTATTCTACACAGGAGCAGCAAGATGCCTTCTTCTACAAGATAATGAATCTGGCACCACTCAGGGAGTGGTCACAGACAGGCTGGAGGTTTATTGGGGGAAATTATATTGGCGATGAAAAGTATGACGTACATTTCTCTCAGCTTGGCCTCTTCCTTCCCCCAAACACAGGAGATCCAAAAGCACCTTGCCCAAATGGCTGGTATGCCTCAGTCGCAATAGACACAAGAAAACTTGTGATACTAAACGAGAGCTATCCGTCAGTTGGTGACTGTGACAAGATGGGAGGGGAACAAATGATGCCGCCTGCTCCTGTTCTATGTGACCAAGCATGCAGCAAAGAGCAGGAAGCAAGAGGAATGCTGTGTTACCAGATTGATTCTGATGGCAACTATTATTGTATTCAAAGGGAAAGTAACGTGACACAAGTTCTGATACCTCCTGAAATCATGCCATTTGGGCGCCACATTACACCACAAGAGGTTAGAGTACAGATTGGTACAAACAATACGGTACAGTGGTTCAATGCAGAAGATTTTCCATACCAGATACGAGCTAACAATGGACAGTTCCAGTCAGTTTCCATCATGCCAAACCAGACATGGGAGCATACATTTGACAAGCCAGGAGAATATGGATATCATTATTTTGGGACCGGCCCTGGTCTGCCTGCTAAGATAACCGTAGTCCCTGCAAACAACCAGACAGGGTGATATGATGAAAACCCTCCATTTAGCTATCACCGCAATTGTCATTCTAATGATTGCAAACGTCACTGCTGTATTTGGCCAAGACCAGAACACCAAACAAATTGTCCATATAATAATTCCAAGCGGAGCCCTCAGCCCGCACTGCGGTCCTATGTGCTTCATCCCAGAGGATGTCACAGTAGCAAGAGGTACTGTCGTAGACTGGGTAAACAAGGATCTTGTTCCACACAATATCTCAAGCGGACAGGCAAGCGACAACCAAACAGGAACTGTATTTGACAGCGGCCTGATCCAGCCGGGTCACGACTTTGAGCACAAGTTTGACAAGGCTGGAACCTACAAGTATTTTGATCATGTGCATCCCTGGAACACCGGAGTAGTACGAGTAAGCGACACAATTTTTTCAAACAAGATTCCTGACGTGATCACCGCAAGGACAGACAGGGATTCCTATCACGGGGGAGACACTATAACAATTACAGGTACCACAAACGTATACATCCAAAACCCTGATGTGGTAATTACAGTAATAGATCCCGCGAAAAATGTCATACTTACAAGCAATGCATCTCTGCAACAAGACAACAATTCTTACCTCACCACAATCATTGCAGACAAGAAGTTTGCCAAATCTGGCACATATGAGATTGAAGCAAAGTATGGCGACGCACAGTATCAAACCTATTTTGATTTCAGTCCCACATCGCCAACGCAGAAGATAATTCAGGTTGCAGGAGTTGGAAATGATCTGAATATAGAACTAGTTCAAGGCCAATCTACACAGCTAGCTGTCAACTTTGATCTAAACAAGGGTTACGGTATGGAATCAGTTGAGCTCTCACTTACTGGCATGCCACAGGGAGTGCAGGCATGGATAAACCCGCAGCAGCTGTACACTGCAATCAACTCAAACTATACGCAAGGTGCACAGATTCCAATCTATGTAGACTCGGGAGCTGCGCCTGGCAATTATTCAATCAATATTGTAGGCAACGGCAACATACTAAACAAGACGTCAAACAACGATATCCCATTCAACTACCAGAGGATGGCGTCAATTAACCTTACAATCAAGCCTTCTGCAAACCCAATCTCAGTTGATATCGGCCAGCCAGCATACGCAAGTGCCCAGTTTTGCACCGATACTGAAACAACAGGTCACATGTGCGAGAGCTTTGTTGGAAGCGAAGAGTTTCCAGTCGCCGTTTACTCAAAGACTCCGACTACAGTCAAACTTGACGCCCAAGTACCAGCCGGGGGATACCTCAAGTTCATACCTGATACTCTGGAGGCAGAAAGCAACGGCTCTAGATCCAAAATGGTAATAGCCGGCATAATGGAGCCTTTCATAATCAATCCGCTTGATACGTATCCTATGGAGATCAAGGCAACATCATCAGATGGAAGCAATGCCGTGGCCTATCTTCCAATAATTCATTTTGAAAACGTTACGGTTCTGAAGTCGGCTGCTCCAATACAACCTGTGAGCAAGGATCTTCTAAGCAGCGGATCTCAGACTGCGATAATTCCTTTTGGCGTAGTGTATGAGCCACAGGCAGATTCTAGTGCGGCCCTTCCGGTAAGACTCGAAGCCCTTGGATTGGTAAATGGAACCAACATAGTCCCCTTTACCCCGTCATTTAGCGTCAAGATTCCGCAAGACTCTTTTGTCCTAAACGCATCTTCGCCATACCACTTTATGGTAGAAGCAATATCGCACTCGCTTCCATCCAGGAGCATAACCTTTGCACTGGGCGAGCATGTTGGCAGTCAGCGTTTTGTGCAAAACGTCACGCTGAGTATATCAAATGTCCGGTTTGGCGGTCTTGGAGGGTCGCAAATCATGGTCTCTCCACCGTCTTCCCAACAAAATGATGCAACAAATCCAATGTTCACAACAGTATGGATAGGAGGAATTGTGGGAACAGGGGCTGGCACAATCTCGTTTTTTGTTCTTCGGAGGAAACCGAACTAGATTGAATACTCTACATCTTGCGATGATTTCGTTTCTTCTCATCGCTCTGTTATCGGGTACCATGTCACAGAATTATGCAGGTGCTGATTTTCCTTCTCCGGTGCAACAGGCAAAGCAGGGCGTGCCTTTAAACCAGATAAAATGCAACCAAGGATTTGTAAATATTTTCAAAAAAGCAGGAGGCTCTCCTGCTTGCGTAAGATTAGAAACTGCTCTGAAACTAGTTAACCGTAACTGGGGATTAATGGAGAACAAGACAACGTGGTTCTCGTATAAAATAGTCGGAAACGAGATTCCATGGTCTAACACAACAATACCTTATTTCAATAATAATGTGGGATCATGTGCCTTGGGAACCACAGTTACACAGTATCTCAAAAATCAGGGAATCAATTATTTTGATGCAAGGTTTGATCAATATGGCAGTCCGAATGGACCCCTTAGTACAGGCCTTGCCTTTATTGTGCCTCAAAATGAAAGCTCTAAAATGATAAGATTGGGCATGAATCCGGTAAATCTTGATCCATCTGTATCTAACTATGACTATTTTGGAGAGATCCTGCCCTGTGTGAATCAAGGACAGGCAGGAGAACGCTATCCACCTGCTAACCCACTTGTATCTGGAATCCATCTCTCAAACACAAATTCCATCCGTGATACATCTTTCATCAATCTGTCTCTTGCAACAAACTCTACTACAATTAGGCAGGGTCAGGCAGTAGGTGTCGATATTTGGATTAGCAATACCTCCGGCAACAATCTGACGATGAACTATAATGACAACTGGCCATGGAAGAAACTGGATCTGTATCCGTGCATAGTTGGCATGCCGTTTGGTGTGGCGTTGTTGGAAGGAGATTATTCCTTGCAAAATCTTACAGAGGCAAAACAATTGTCACTATATCAGAATGGGACCTATTACTGCCCGATGGAAAGATACGACCAAGTCAATGCCTATGTCTTTGAGCCGTCAAGCGACAACGCAACGCTTGAGACACCTGATGGGAATTTCACAAGCGAACTAAGACAGGACCTTTCAGTCAACGGGTTCTATGATCCTGCCAATGATTTTCATGCTCTAGCAGACGGCCAATATACCATAGTAGCAGGCGATGAGTGGCGCCACATCTCATTGCAGCATTTCACGGTATCAAACTTCACCCAGGATGTAGCCGTCGCATCAATCAAAATGATTCCCCCATTCACTCCTGGCGGGCCAATAATTCAACTAACACTGGAGAATGTAGGTGCAAAACCCATAACCAACATCAAAGCTGTGCTTGAACTTGACAACAACTATACATTTGACTTTACAAATGTGGCATCTTCCTCTCCGCTCATTCCAGGCAGTTATGCATCAAATGCGACCATGCTGATAGGCGGAGGATTTGAGTCTGGTATAGCATATCCTCTTGTCATTAGTGGAATGGAAGGAAATGCGTCTTTCGTGTATCCGATGAAGGTTCAAATCCAAGGATAAATGTCAGAAAATGAAAACTCTATCCAAATCCACAATCATTGCTCTCACTTGCTTTTGCGCAATCGATCTTGTCTTCATCCAATCGGGCTTTTTCCTGTCATGTGAATGGCAGCCAAGGAATTACATCATGCTTCACCCAATATGTGAAAACCTGAATTCCATGACATCCCTCTTTAGTACGGTTGCAAGTTTTTGTGTTGCAGCCATCGTTGGAATATCTGCGTTCTCCGGACCCAAGAAAAGCGCAATCATCATTATTGCACTCGCAGGCCTGTACCTGTTGTATATCGTATTATCCCATATGTACATGCTCTCCCTTGATGCAGCGAGCGCGACAAACTCAAATCTAAGAATCATGCGTCCGATGACAAACGCCGAATGGACAATGCACAATATAGTCAGAAGCCCATTGTGGATGGCCGTACCTGATGCAGGAATAATCAGTGTAATTACTTGGGTATCTGTCGTATCACGAACAAGGATTCGGAGATTACTGGAATGAAAATCCTGCATGTTGCGATATTTGCAATACTACTTTTTGGCACCGCTCCTGCCTGGGGAGTGGAAGACCTTGTTGCCTACCTTCCGATCTCAGGAGAGCCGGTAACGCCACAGTTCAAGTTCTCAAAGGAGATAACCCTTGATTACCCAAATGGTGGCAAGCTAAAGGACGCGCTTGAAGGAAGGAACTTGTCAATATCATTTGAGGAAAATTCCTACAGTAACCAGTCTGTAAAGGGCCTGATGGAGGAGATCAACTCCGGCCTGCAGGGCCCGACCAGGATAACATACCTTGTACTAAACTATTCATTTGTGCTCGCAGGCAGAAAAAGTTCAGCGTCCCTTGATTATACCATAACGCTGACCCCGATGATATCAGGTTATGTCATAAGCAACGGCACACAAGCCAATCCAACCGTTCTTGACGCATCATGGATTGATTTTGACATCAAAGACCCCGTTGTAATAGACTCGCAAAAGTATGACGATATGGAAATCAACCATCCAAGTGACATTCTCAAGGGCTCGCTTCCAGATGCCTATGCCATAATAGCAGGCACTGGTGCAGAAGGCGTCTTTGACAAGAACATGGTTTCATCTGGCCTCTTCTCCTCCATGCCCCTTGACAGGTGGGACAAGTTGTTCGATCCTGCCTATACGCTGGGGGACAGTGCAGGACTTGACAGCAAGGGTTTGAAGGTACCAGTCACAACCTTTTCCGCAGGTGTCGGCACCCTGCCCAGTGGGGTACTGGCCCTCTATGAGGTTGACGAGGATTTCACAGGTTCCGACGGGATGAAATATCATGTATCGCTACTTGGTGGTGCTGACGCAGCAACAGTCAACGTGCAAGGGCATGCATCCCCCTACCTTTCGAACGGAAACTGGGCCTTTGCAACCGTGCCATCAGCATACGGCCCTTCCTGCTGTGTTCAGCCTTGGGATGAGACACCGGTGGTTTGGGTGGGAATTATATCTGCGGCAGTGGCCGGATTTTTTGTTCTATATTTCAGGCGGTTCAAGGAATGAAAATGAAAACTCTCCATCTTGCAATTTTCTCAGTATCTTTTTCCCTACTCCTTATTGTAAAATCCGCTTATGGATGCGGCGGCGGATTTTGTATGGGAGTTAATTGCCCTGCAGAATCCCCCTGCCTGCCCCCTGCCGAAAGTTTGGCAGTAGATTTGCTTGTCGCATCTGCAGTAATAGGCTGCTGCTACTTTTTGTTTCGCCGCTACAAGGATAAATAGAAAATGAAAACTATGCCTATCGCAATAACTGCAGCTTTGTTAATCTTCCTTGTCAATACACAAGAGCCATTAGCACAACGGTCCTATTCCAGCCCAGCAGGTAACACCACAGAGATCATGGTATCTGACCTGACAATGGACAAGAAAATAGATGCAAACGGGCATTTGCAATTTCATTTCAAGATCGCTGATAGTCTTGGAAATATTGTTCCTGGTGCAGGTGCAGAAGCAAGCTTGGATTACCAGTCATGTGTCATAGGGAGATATGGACTTCCGACCCAAATCTCCCACTCACCAGACTATGCCGAAAGCGGGATCATGGACGGGTACATTACTATGCTCCATGACGTCATACCGGGAAACTATACAATGTACATATTTGCCCTAGGCCCGCAAGGCTCATCTTACAAGGGACAGACAATTCAGGTACAATTCCAATACCTTAACGACTCGTCAGTAAATCTCTCCGACTGGAGTACTTATCCATACGACAATCTTGTTCATCCAACACAGGCAACACGCTCTAGTCTTGACATTGATGGGTATACAGTAAACTTGGATTCTGACAATAGGGTTTGCAACTGGAGTTTTAACCCATCCGAGAGGAAGCTGGACCTTGATGTTTCCGCAACCGAGTGGCATCACTTCATGAATGTTACAATTCCAAAAGGCCTTCTTGATGGAAACTTTACCGTAGAACTGATGGGAGGATACGACATTCCATACGCACTAACCACGGCAGGAAACTATACCACCCTGTCTATGAGGTACGTGAGCTGCAATCTAGACATGTATCGCACTTGCAACCTTGACGTTATTGGAACGTCCGTAGGACAATCACTTGCACCTGCCACCTCCATTACATCAAAAACACCGAAGAATGAAACCTGGGACGCAAATCCGTATGACAGGACACGGTTGCTGATATACTGCTCAAGGCAGCTTAGTGTATCAAACAGCAATGAGACTGCGATTAACTTGGCTGAAAATTCTGATCAGTTCAGGTCCAAAGTCCAGGGCTACTCATACAAGTTTAACAGCATTGCCAACATACTCAGTGGATGCAGTCTTACAACTGTAAATGTGATATTCACCCTTACTGATAGCAACGGTAACTTTGTGAAAAACCTGGTAATTACTGAAGACCCATCCCTTACCAAAATATTGAACGTAACTGAACAACAAGGGGCACAATATGAAGGAAATCCGGGCGCTCCGATGGAAAAATCCAAAAACTCTTCAGGATTTGTACCTCTCACACTTGACGGGTCCAGATCTAATCTACCATTCCAGCAACCAGCTGCATCTTCTTCCTGCTGTCCTATGACATGGTACGAAACTCCAGTTTTTTTGATTGGCGTAATAGCTGCCGCAGCCACTGGAATCTTTGTTTTCTGTTTCAAGCACTTTAGGGGAGTATAAAAATGAAAACAATACACCTTGCAACAATAATCATAATATTTGGCACAACAATCTTGTTTGCATTTTCAATTTCAAACCGAATAGACATAAATGAAAATCAACTCTCAAAAGAACAGTGCATGGGCGGCAATGAATGTCCTGGTGCACCCCAGATGCCATCGGCATCGGTAGGGAACAGGACTATAGAGATTGCCATAAAACTATACTCAAGCAACACCACCCCAACCGGTATTCACGACATCTGGTTCAGGTTCTTTGACGCAAACACAAATCAGACTATACATCATGTCTCCTTCTTTTTCACCATAACGAAAGAAGGCAAGGTGCTGTTCCGCGAACTTCTTCATACCCATACGGGCATCCTAAACGCAAAGGTCTCCCATGCCACAGGTACAACTTGGAGTGTCGAGGGAGATCACGAACCAATCCTAAACGGGTGGGTGCCATACAATGGCAGCGATTCAATAGTGATGCACGTGCCCCTCTTCAACGAGACCGGCTCTACATATCACCTCAGCGTGCAGATGTTTTCAATAGACCGTGACAACAATATTTTTGATAATACAGACAATCCCTACAGCGTACCTAACTTCGCTCTTACATTTGATACAAATGTGCAAAATCGGACAATCGTATTGAAATCCTTCCCGCCGCTTCCCATCAGTGTAGGGTATTTCCAGCTCGTTACGAACAGTTACCCTGTTGACGGATATCTCTGGCTGGGTCCAACGCTGTTTGTGCAGACTGATGCAGAAAACATCTCTCCGCAGTGGCAAAACTTTACCTACATCACGGAGGTTTTCGATGACAAGGGGCGTGTCGAGGGCATCCAGTGGCATAACATGCAGCTTGATCCGATGAAAAGCGCTACTCTCTCAAACAGGTGGACCCCCTCCAAGGCAGGAAATTATACCGTTGACGAGTTTGTTTGGGCCAACTTTACGGGCCATCCTGTACCCGTTGCCGACTCGCTGAAAACATCCGTGGAGGTTAGAAAGTGAAAACTCTGTATCTTCCAATAATTGCAATACTCTTTCTAGGCATTATTTTCAATAATCCGACTATGATACAAGGTCAGATACTGAACTTGTCTCCATTAACACAATTCAAACAAGGCACACCAGCTCAAGATATCAAGTGTAATACAGATTTACAATTGATCCTAAAGGCAGAAGATGAATCCCCTGCGTGCGTCAATCCAAGAGATGTTGCAAAACTTGTGGAGCGAGGATGGGCATTAAATTACACGAACATGACAGGCATGGAATCGCTCAGCCTACTGGCCTATCAGGGAACATCTATCGAAACTTTTTACAACAACGGTACAGTGGCTTCAAATTTTACTATCAATGTTAACATAAACAATTTCAGACCGTCAAACGCTTCGCTTGTTTTACACGTTTACTATAATGATGGAGTACTATACAAAACAATCAACGTATCGTCAGATATGATACAACCAGATGGCTTTTACAAGTATCAACTAATTGCCAAGTCAGATAAAAATCACCCTCCCCCGTTCAAAATAGTTGCAATTTATAATAATGAAACTGCTATAGCTTATGCCCCAGTCTTCGCTCATCCATAAAAACTAAAATTATGTATCTAGTCGAGGGGAACCTTAAACTCCCATGGTCCTGAGAGTACTGAGACTCCAAGCGGTCTCACAGGAGTCATTACGTGTTTTAGGTTGGATTCTTGTATTCGCGTCTTTTCCTTTGATTCTTTTCCCTCCAAGCTTTGTCTGACTGGTGGAGGAAAGTGGTGTGGCATTGGATGTTTTTGCCAGAAAAATTCCAAGACTTGGATCTTTAGCTCCTTTACTTCTTTGCCTATTGGGGGCCAAAATGCATATGATATTGTATTTCTGCTGAAAAATTCCCAGTCCGGGGAAGACGAGGGAAAGGAGGCTCCTCCGCCATGTCCTTCGGCTCTCATGTAATAATAGGAATTTCCAAGGTCGTCTGAGATCTTCATGTTTGCAGTGGGCAGGCCGCCCACCTTTTGGGCAGGACGCTTCATCTCGTTACCGTTAACATTGACGGTCTCTATCTTGTGAATTCGCTCGGTTAGGTAGAAGAAGATCTTGGAGCCGTTCTCATATATCTCCAAAAAAGGCACGGTCAGCTTCAAATCCTCCATGATGTCCATCTTTTTTACAATTGGAACAACCCTGCTCAAATCTGTCAATCTCCACGCCTCGGCATTTGCCACGTACGACCCTGGTCTAGCAACCTCTCTTGTCTCAAATCGAGTATCGTTCTGTACTGTCCATATTCCATGGTCACTTGGGGGTTCAACATCTAAAATTACGGAGGAAAGATGTTGCCGTCTCTCAGAATCTGAGATGGGAAGAAACATCATATCACCCCTTGATATTACATTGCCGAAATATTTTGTAAAGTCAATCCTTTTTTCATAATCTTCTCCATAAGTGGTTTTAGCTTCCCTTGCAGTAGAGAACACGACCTTGAGTGCTTTTGCTATTCTTTCATCTGGTGAGAGTTTGGATATCCCAACAAGACTTCCCATGCCGCCAAGAATCCTGGCGTTTGAGAGGACGGTGTTTGCAAGCCTTACTGTCGGATATCTTTCTTGGAATTTGTTTAGATATTCCAAATTAGAGCCCTCCGGTTCTATATGGTCGGGATCTCTGGCATGACATGTTGCTGCCGTCGTAGCATTTCCAGAAACCCTGACAACCTCCCCTTCCTTGATTCCATGTTTTTCCATGTCATGTTTTTCCATCCTGATTACCGTTTTTCCAAAATCCTCGGTGTGGGATGGCATGACCCTGCAGGTAAATGAGGTGTGACTCACATCAGAGGATGACCCAAATGAGATTTAGGTGTTGCCAAGTTTGGGTTTTAGGATTTGCGTGGATTGAATGGACTATCTGGTTGCAACCGAGTGCTGACAGATCCAGAAGAATGTTCCGCCACTTTTTTAAATGATGATTGTACCGCACGTATCAAGCATGAGAATCAAATATGCCTTATTGACAATAGGCCTTTGTGCACTGGCATTTGCTCTACACTCAACTGTATATGCACAGTCCCAATCCCAGTGCATGAGCATGGCAGATCTTCAAAAGGCGACTCTAAGGCCTCCGCATGGACCGCCACTATATCCCAAGGGTTACACCATGCAGTGTGCAACAAAGGTCGGCTCTGCAATATATGAAAACTATGTACCAAACGGAACTCTTGCACCAAACCTGCCGCAAGAAGAAATTCCATCAGAAATAAAATCCCCGCTTCGAGTCATTCCATATTTGGGAAGTTTGGATGTTGAGGCAAAAGCCGGTCAGTCCATTCAAATTCCTGTAAAGATAGGTGTGGACCCACATTACAGCCTGGGTTACGTACAATTCTCTGTGGAGAATGTTCCATCCCATGTCCAATCGTGGATAGACCCAACTGACTCTGACTTTCTCAAGCACCTACCTGCAAACCAGAGCGAGTCAAACGGAACAATATACATCTATGTTGATTCTGCAGCAAAGGCAGGCTCTTACGACCTCTTGGTTGATGCCCATGGTTCTTTAAAGAACGAAACTGGCAACGAGACAGACTTTGACAAGACACCAATTGGAATCATGCATCTGACGATATCTGAGAATGCAACCACGTGGATTGATGTCGGGTTGCCTGATATTCATCGTGCCACCACGTGTTTCCAGAATGGTCCTGGACGCTCCTGCTCAGGTTTTGTGGCATATGAGGAATATCCCCTTACAATTTACGGGAAAAACGAGCAGGTAACAATGACAGTTCCTGATCTTCCTTCCGGCAAGTTCCTACGATTCATTCCAAACCAGACTGTTGCGACACCAACCGGCGCTGCAATAAAGATGATGACTTCTGGAATAGTAACACCGGGAGTTCCAAATGCACTATTTACTCCAGTCATTACCATAGTTGCCAAGAATGCAGACGGAACAAACGCGTCAAGCTACATACCAATTGCAAGGACTGAGAATATGAGCATAATAAATTCACCGCAGAAGATAGATCTTGATGGCAGGTTTGGTGGTAACGGGCACTCGGGTTCCGGAATTTTTGGTGTAATATACAGCCCGCAGGACTATACAAGCAATCCGATTCCTGTAAAATTGTCCGTACTTGGATTGCAAAACGGGACCAGGATAGTTCCGCTTCCTAGCTGGCTGTCAGTCTCGATTCCTGATTCATCCTTTGACCTTACTCCTTTGGTTCCTTACTTTTTTACAGTAAACTTTACCGAAGTCAACGGCAGCTTGGGCACCTATCCTGTTGCAATTGGGGAAAATGTGGACGGCTCCAATTTTGTGGGGTATGTACCGATAACAATCTACAATCCGCCTGTCTTTGGCGGCATGCTTCCTAGTACTGGAAATATCCACACTGCATCACCCACAGAACCTCCACTGAAACAATTCAAGTCAGGCATACCAGCAAGCAAGGTTGCATGCAAGCAAGGGTTTCAATTAATCATGAAAAAAGAGGATCATTCACCTGCATGCATAAATCCAAAGGATGTTACAACATTGGTGTCACAGCGCGGCTGGGGTCTTGCCATAAACTGAGATTGGAAATGAAAACACTACATCTTGCCTTAATTTTTGGTGTGAGTATTACAGTGATTGTAGTATTTGCATCAGTTATGTTACAGATGACCGTCTCACAGCATGTTGCAGTACAAAAGCTGAACGAATCAAGCGTAAATCCGCTTTCAAGAGAGCCCTTCATAAGTCAACGCTGGGGTGACGAAATAAAAGTAAACAATGAAACGGAGGCGTCCCAAACGGCAGGCTATCTTGTAAAGTTCCCAACGAAACTACCTGACAACTACAAGTTGCAATTGTCAGTGGTAGATCCATTAACGCCAGCAAACAAATACGTTTACCTCTTCTATTCAAAATCACCAATAACTGATACGATGCGTTGGCATGATTTCCTCAATGCAGGCGGTATAACGATGAACATACATCACGATCGATACCAAGACCCAAGTCCTGATCCTTTTGGGGTACTGCTCATAGGCTTACAGCACATGGGTTACCAAGATGCTCATGAAATAACCGTTAACGGTTACAAAGGATGGGCTGGGAGCAATCATACTAGGAACTTTAACGGATGGGTTATAGAAGATCCTTCTGAAGTAGAATACCTTGCAAACGGTACCGATGTGCAAATTGCAGGAGATCTTCCAGTTGATGAGTTGATAGACACTGCGCAGTCAATGTACCAGAATCAGGACCAATTGAAATAAAATGAAGACCCTGCATGTAAGATCATTATTTTTTCTTGTGCCATCTGCAATCTTTATTGGATTTGGGTTGTGGATTCTTGTAATAAACGCTGTACATTATCAAGCGGGCGTAAATGCGATTAACAACAGCAAACAAATTTGCGATGGTAAGCATTGTTACTGCAACAACGTGAGATGCGGTACAGTTGATGATCTCTACCATCATTATGCAAGTTATTTTGAATGGTCAATTGGATTTTTAACTGCAGGTGGAATTATTGTAATAGTTTCTAGAAAGTGGTGAAAATGAAAACGCTGCACCTTGCAATATTTGTGGTTTCCCTGGCCGGCTTACTTTGGATTCAAGACAGGACAACCCAGGCAGACAGTGTCGATAACATTTCAATCCAAAACATTCAGGTCTTTCCAACTACCGTCAAGGCAGGAGAGATGTTTGTAGTAAATGCAACACTTGTCAACGACTCGCCATATACCGTATACGTCGAGCATGGAGCTTGCGAGGCCCCATTTTCTGTGGCATTTGACAGCCATGTCCATGTCATAGAAAACGATGTGACTTGTACGACCCAGATGGTACTGCAAAAACTTGATCCCGGACAAGGAATTGCCGCAACAAGCCCATACATTGACCAAGCTTTCAAGGCTCAAGAGGGCGGAAAATCAGTTGCCAATGCAACTTTCTCATATTCCAAGTGGAATCCTGCAACAAAGTCAAACATTGAGAATACCGTATCGAGATCCTTCTCCTTTACAATATACAGCAACAAGAGCGCAGACGACTTGGGTCCGGTAATAGCCGTGAACATGGATAGACTAAGTTATGCACAGATCGATATGCCGACAATCAAGATTATAGGGCCACCATCTTCCATAATGAACCTCACAATAACAGATTCCTCGGGAGAAGAAAGGCTTGCCGACATAATAACTACAGATGGTGCTGGATTTGCGACTTACTCTTTTGGCTTGGCATCCTATACACCGGGTACATATCATGTCACAATCAGCAAGGGAGATATCGAATCGGAGGTGGAGTTTGGCGTTGGCCTCTCGCTTGACTGCATACCTACCAACCTTCTGACTACAAAGGACTTGTATCATCCAGGCGATTTCATAATACTCTTTGGAAAGACAGGACCTGATTGCCTCTTGCAGCTTAGCATGACAGATCCCAATGGTACGCAAACAAGATCCGAGCAGACGATTTCAGACAAGCAAGGCCGCTTTGCCGCATTTAATTTCAACATACCGTTGGCCGGGCCAACTGGAACATGGACCTTGGAGGCGCAGAGCGAGTCTTACCATATATCCACAAAGATTGCTGTGCAGTCCAGGGTGTCATCCCCACTAGAACAATTCAAGTCAGGAATTGCACCAGAGGATGTGGCATGCCAAGAGGGCCTACGGCTGATAATCAAGGCAGAGGACGGTTCTCCTGCTTGTGTTAGTGATCAGACGGCAAGAGTCTTGATTACTAGAGGATGGGCAGCCAATATTGTAAACCATGGCACACCATTGAAACCTGCCGGGCATATGGTTCCACCCTATGAAAATGCCACAGGCATGACCTTTCAACCACTAGTCCCACCCCCCATACCGCCTCCACCTCCAGGAAACCTTCCTATCAATTACAGCGCGTTGGAATATGCAAAGATACCAAACTGGAATGCAAAGTTTGAATGTGAGAAGTATCCAGGAGGTTCCATACAAATAACTGGAACAATCTCAAACGCACTGAATTTCTCAGCGCTAGTGACAGATCCAAAAGGAGTGATTCATGAGATAGCACCTGTTAAATTGAATAACACGCAAATGCAAGTCAGGTTCTCTGCGCCACTTTATTATCCTGATGGAAATTATGTCACTGCGTTCAAGGTCGTAAACGGGTCAGACACTTCCAATGTAAATTACTTTTGTGAGGGCAGCATGATTGAGAATGGTACTATCTCTCCCGCACTTCATCCAGTACCACCATGATACCTGCCAGAATAGGTTCCAGCCTATGATAAAGCCAGAACAATGATACGGCAGTTTTTTAAGAATTTGAGATTAGAGAAGACTCTATGCAGTATGCAACATGTGGAAAATGTCACCATTTGATGGAAAATCACACTGATAAGAGAGAAGGTGGCGTAATAGTCGAAGTTGGACGATGCAAGGAAGAGATGTGCGATTGTATTGGTTACGGCAGGGTGCCTCATGCAAAGATAAGAATAGATGGTCTCAAAGAAGAATACAAAACTGGCGAGGATATTGCATTTTCCATCCACGTTAGAGGCTATGGCTCAACATCAGGCCTACCAGATATATGGCTGAAGCAGATAGACATCACAAAAAGGGAACAAGACAAAAAGAATGCGCCAAAACACGAATTGTCACACCTTTTGACATCAACACCTCAGGTTATTCGTGTAATATGGAAAAGATTGTCAAGTCCCAAAGTTACCAATCAATTTTCTGATTTTGAAAGGACCATCAAAGTTCCTTCAGATGCTGAACCTCCCATATCTATCAACGAAGGTGGTCACTATGAATTGGATGTAATTGTATATCCTCACTCCCTAAAAAAAGAATTTGAGGTAAAATGAAAGATCTATATTTTGTCATTTCGATAGTGCTGCTACTCGGCCTGTGCACTCAAGGTCAGTCGTTTGGAGAAGCCGCAAGCAACCAAGTACTTGTAGTCCACTATCAATTTTCAAAAATGATAACCTCGGGAAAAAACGTCTATGTCTTTTACCAGCAAAACGGACCGCTGCATAATTATCTAAGAGAGAGTTACGATGGAGGCAAGAACTTTGGCCCTGCGATAGATCTGGGTTCAAGCATTCAACCCGTCGTTGCCGTGTCTGGAAGCAACGTCTACATGGCTTGGGATACTGGCTTTACTGGATGGCCGCCATCCCATGTCATGTTTGCAAAAAGCACAGATTTTGGCAAGACCTTCAGTAAGCCGCAAAGTCTTTACAATGACACTAATTCAAGCGGTATTGTGACCCAGTTGCTAGCAGATGGAAGCCATGTCTTTGCAGTAATTGACGAGCTCGGGGAGATAGAGCCGTACAAAGCAGACGTCTATCTTAGAGCAAGCAGTGACAACGGAACTACTTGGGCAAAGGAGGTCGAGCTGTTGCCTGCCCCTATCAACAATGGAAATCCTCTGGGCTTTGACGTGTCGATCCAAAAGTCAGGGAATGACATCTTTGTTGCAGGCGAGTACCCTCTTTTCCGGAAAAGCACAGATCTGGGCATGACATTTGGTGCAACAAGAGATGTCATAAGAGCATCAAACCCGAGTGACCTTCAGATGGTAGCATCAGGAGATAATGTCTACCTTACTTATACGGCACTTGCACAATATGGTCAGGCGGTATTTTTGACATCAAGTAATGATGGAGGGGACACGTTTGGACTTCCCAAGAGACTGAGTCAGGAAATGGGAGAAGCCGAAGACCCGCAAATAACTGCCGACGGAAACAACCTATATGCAATGTGGAAGTTTGACAACTCAAACGTGTTGAAAGGGATAAAGTCTTCAGGAGGTCCCCCTTTCTCACCGGTATCAGGGATATTTTTTGCAAAGAGTGTCGATGGCGGAAAGACATTCTCGATACCTTTCAAGATAGCAGGAGATGTCAGTGCCTCTTCCTGCCGCGTGTTATCATGCGGTCAAACTGCTTGTACGAGTTTATCGTATTTGGTATAAAGCCGCTTGATACCAGACGGTAGAAGATCTGCCTTACTGTTAGCTTGAAATCATACTCTTCTATGACCTCGTTTGTTGCCTTGACGTATTCCTCGTATTTCAAGAGAGTAAGATATTGGTGACTAGACGCTTATTCTTGGCGTTACATTTGCATGAACCGATAGTCCAGTACATTGTTACGGTACATTTGGAACCATATCTCGTTTAAGATCTGAAAAAACCCCCTTTTAAGCAAGGTACTGTACTTGTTGTGGTGAGTATCTCTTGCTCTCTGTATATATGTGAAGGACAACTCCTTTTAGGAGGCCGTAAATTCACATGACAACTGACTGTATCTTCTGTAACCAAGATAAGAAAGGGACAAATACCATGTCTGGGAGCTGTGGCAGTGATGAGGACTGCTTGCACAAAGCAAGCGGGCAGTCTGATATGGGAAACAATAAACATCAAAACTACCAAGCAACAACTGTCAGACAATCAAAGAAATCAAAACTGCTGGCCAACACAGAGATAAGGAGATGGTACGAGAATCTCTCAAGGGGAAGCAAGATAACAGCTGATCTGAGACTTCAGAAGATGTCAAAATTCTGTGATCAACATCAGATGACCCCTTTGGAACTTGCTGAATTGGGCACCAAGGACAAGAGAACAATGACTAACATGATGGAAGATTTTGTGACATCGATGAAGGACAGAAACATGGCACCAAGCTACATCCAGTCCATACTAACAGCTGTGAAGAGCTGGCTTGAGCACTTTGAGATCAGGATAGAGAGGAGGATAAAGGTTGGCGATGTGAATTCGACGCCAACTCTGCAAGACGAAAAGGTACCAGAACCCGATGAGCTTGCAGAGATGTTCAGCAGAGCAAACTTGAGAGTGGCTGCAATCGAATCTCTTCTCTCCAAAGCCGGTCTTCGACCGCAGGTTTTAGGAAATGATGACGCAACTGACGGTCTCATGATGAAGGATCTGCCGGACATTGTAATACAGCAAGGTGTGGTAAAATGTCTGCAAAACCCAACCATGGTTACAGTCAGGAAAAACCTCTCAAAGGCAAGGCACCAATACTTTACCTTTCTTACTCCATCTGGTACTCAGAGACTAGTTGCCTATCTCAATGACAGGCTAGTCAAAGGCGATGTGCTAAATGCAGAGTCGGCTGTTATTGCTCCGGACAGAGATCACAGATATGGAAGATGCAATAACAAGGACAAAAAATTCCTGCCAACAAAGCAGATTACAGACCTTGTAAGAGAGTCTTTCAGGCCAAGATTTAGCTGGCGACCCTATGTCCTTAGAGCCTACTTTGACACGCAACTTCTCATTGCCGAGTCCAAGGGAAAGATAGCGCATGACTTTAGGGCTTTCTTCATGGGCCACAAGGGAAGCATCGAGGCCAAGTACACTACAAACAAGCAGAGGCTTCCAGAATCTCTACTAAACGAGATGCTAGAATCCTTCAAAAGGTGCGAGGAATTTTTGGACATAGAAGTCAAGAAACATGATACCATACTTGACAGGAAAGAACAGCTTCACCAGATAATTTCAAACGCTACTCCTGAAAAGGTGCAAGAGATGCTAAGAGTTCTTGGCGTCTGCAATACCTAAGACAGAGAGTAGCTACAAGCGAGGAAGCAGAGGTTCTGATTTTGCAGGGTTGGTTGTTTGTCGGCACTTTACCAAACGGCAAGGTAATCTTGCAAAGGTAAGAATTATTATGACCCCGAGCTAGCGTCCACATGGGCCGATAGCTCAGCTTGGCTGGAGCGTTCGACTGATAAAATTATTCAGATATCGAAAGGTCGTGGGTTCAAATCCCATTCGGCCCACTTCTTATCACTTTTTCATCGCCAAACCCACCAGAGATCTCGATAAATAGTTGTGAATGCCATAGAGTCTCTGTTGCCTCTAGTCCATGATTCCAAGGATTGTCAAGGCAGCGGGAGTCCAACGCATGGATTATGAGAAGGTGTGCAGAAAGGTGATGGACCTTGATCCCAAGATTAGGTTTGTCGGCATGGTAAATGAGAAGGGCAGGCTTGTGGCAGGCGGAATGCGCCAGGGCCTAAAGTCGCTTGAGGAGACAAGGGATGGCGAAATGCTGTACATGGAGCTTGTACTGAGGGCAAAGATGAGGCGTGATTTTGACAAGGTCCTCGGACCGGTGCAGTTTGCCTTGTCCTACCGGGAGAAGGTTATCATCATGAGTTTTCCCACAGATGACAATGTCCTGCTGCTGTCTGCTGAGAAGGGGGCAAACTTTGCAGAAATGCCCTTTGAGGTATTGAAGATTTTGGCTCACTGATTCTGCGAGCTCTCGAAAACTGTCTGAGACCACTGCAGTAACTTTTCCATGTCATCCGAGGCAAAATCCGCTCCCACCTTGGATTTTTTGGCTGACTTGCTGTACAGTGCTAGGTAGAGGTTCCTGCCAAATTTTGTCCTGCTTGCTTCCACGGCTTGGGAGAAGAACTTGGTTGGGCCTTCCTCGGAAGAGAAGAGTGCGATAACCATTACCCCTTCCCTCTTGGGCCACACCTTGTTTAGGAACCTCTGCAGATCAATATCGAACATTACGTCTATTGCAGATGACATATCACCAAGAAGCGAAACTCTCCACTCCTGCGACTGAAAGGCCGCGGAGGCACACAGTCCAAGGAGGGAGTTCTGGTAGTCGGTCGAGATTATTACCACGTTTTTCTTCTCATCGATTTCCCGCTCGGAGAGCTTTATGAGATAAAGCGATGACGATATTACCTCATCAAGAAAGTTCTTCTCAGATTTCCCCGTCTTGCCATTCCTATACGAATTTTCCACCGCCTCAAGTGCAGGAACAATTACCTCCCCTACCAGTTTGGAAGGATTTGCTCCTGAATAAAGGGATGTCCTGATGAGATTATGAGCAGCCTGCACCGAGGCGGAAAGGACATACTCCATGTAGCGGTTTTTCACCTGGAACAGGTCGGCCGGAAAGCTGAGCTGGTCGACACCCTTTTCTATAAACCAGAGGCTGACGTTCCCGATGTTCTTTTGCTTGATGAGGCTCTCTGCAGCAAAAACTTTCAGGTATTTTGCCATGGTGACACGGTTGACGTGGAGTTTACCCGCAATCTCCATTCCAGTTAGGCCCGTCTTTGACTGGCTTAGGACATCAATCAACTTCTCCCGTATCTGCTCAGAGTCATATCCACGTGTCAATGCACTCTAGTCTGGCATGCGGGTATTTAGAACTATAAATCAGCAGGAACCTGAAAGTCAGGTTCCTGCCGACAGGTACTTTGGTATGGTCTGATGGTCCAAGTGCGTGGTATGGTTTTACCCAAATTGCGAGCGCACTATTGACTGAGGTTATGCAAAAAAAGTTATTAAAAAAAGCGTATCATTGATACCAAACGCTTAAGTTTGATCAAAGATCTTTTTCGCAAAAAAGGCATCGACCATGCTAAGATAGTCATTGCCTGCCGCGGAATTATCCCTCTTGCAAACTAAAACCTTACCATAATCCAGCCCGACAAGTCTCCATTGGTAGACATCAAGTTAGCTTTGGGTCACAAAATTTGTGTTCACAAACGTTAAATATCAGTACTTTAAAGTACGGTATAGGTACATAAAATGCCAAAGGCCGGTTTCAAATCAATAACTGTCTCGGAGGAAGTCTACAACAGGTTCCATGACGTGTACAGGAAGAACAAGCAAGACCTTGCGATGAAGGGGATCAACAGCTTTGCAGGATACATCACCTTCATGATGGAAGACCTCATGCAGAAAGACGAGACCTTTGCAAGGTATGCACCCAAGCTTGAGAAAATTTCAGCCGACGATGACAGGGTTGTAATCAAAGACAACATAAAAAATAGAATCGCAGAGGTTGCAGTCCAGAACGGCGAGCTTTACTGCCTCCTATGTGAGGAGAAGGATTGCGTACATGTCGGATTTGTGTTCTCGCTTTCCGAGGTATACGAAGTACTGAATGCCAAGGGAATAAAGCACCAGAGATAAAAAGTGCAGGAGGTGGGATTTGAACCCACGAACCCCTAAGAGACGGGATCACCCATTTTTATGATCTTAAGTCCCGCGCGTCCAAAGGCCAACAGCCTTCTTTGGCCAGGCTCGGCGACTCCTGCGTTTTATTAGCACGGGCGTGGAGGAATTAACTTTTTGGGGAGGGTTGGCGTTTTCATACGCCCCAGTCCCGTGTTTTTGTGAAAAATTTTTTTCGAGGCAAGTAAGATTAATAAGGATTTGTAAGGTCGAGCATCTCATGCTTCGATAGCTCAGCCTGGTAGAGCGTTACCTTGGTAAGGTAAAGGTCGCGGGATCGAATCCCGTTCGAAGCTTACGATGTTTTTTCATAATTCCAACCGGTTGCAGGGTGGGGCTTATGATCATTGGCGGAAGAGGCCTCACTTGGCAAACTCCAGGATAGATATCACCAGGTCCAGGAACTGCTGTGCCCTGTTCTTTGCGCCCTCTAGCACCTGATCAATCTCCTGCTTGTGGATTTTTGCCTCATGAATTCGGATGTTTTTTGAGGGGTAGTCCATCCCATGCTCGGCTATGAACCTGTTGAACTTTTCCAAGAATTGGGCCCCTATGACCACTTGGCTGCTGTTTTCAAGATCCCCTATAGAATGATACACGGTGGATTTGCCGAAAAGGTCAAGGATGTCTGCGGGAAGAGAAACCGCGTTTCCATAAAGATCATAAAACTTCCACGCCGTCTTCCTATAGTCCGGAAGGCTGTCATAAAGCTGGTCCCTTGTCTTGTACTTTACAAGGTATCCATTCAGTTCCAGGTCAATCCACGAAGTCTCGTCGGAGATTTTGAGGGATCTTGCAATGTTTCTACACTCCTCAAGTATTTCATGCAGGGACTTTTTTTCCTCTAGGAGGTCCACGCTTGCAGACTCGGCAAGCCGCAAGATTTCTTCCATTCCGACGCCTTCCATGCCAGTGAAAACTGTAAGGCAACTTTGATTTTACCTTATCTGACGGCCTTCAGCCTAGTAGTTCTTTATGAGGAGCTCCGTATGGCCTGTTCTTCGCTGCGATACTGAGTTTATGAATCGGTTTGCGTTTATCTCTATTATCCCATCCGAGTATTCTTTGAAAAGTTCCGTTATCGCCGAGGATTTCGAGTTGGAAAGGAGTACCTTCACGCCCTTTCGGTCAAGGGCCTTGAACTTGGAATAGAGCCTTTCCTGATCATCGTATCCGAAGTTGCTGTTCGTATAGCTAGTAAAGTTTGCAGTCTCACTTACCGGCTGGTATGGAGGATCAAGGTAGACAAAGTCACCGCTTGAAGCTCCTTTGAGCGCAGCCTCGAAATCTTGGCATTTTATCGAAATGTCCTTTGACTGGAGCACCATGCTTACTGCCAGGAGGTTCTCCTTGTTGACGATGTTTGGGTTCACGTACTTGCCCAGCGGCACGTTAAACTTGCCCTTGCTGTTTACCCTGTAAAGTCCGTTGAAGCAGGTCTTGTTGAGAAAGACAAGCCTTGAGACCTTTTCGATCTGGCCCCTCGGTTCGCTCGCCCTGATTTTGTAATAATACGAGCTTTGATTCTTGGAATAATTTTCAGAATGGTTCTCAAGCGCCAAGACAAGATCGTCAACCCCGTCCCGAATTGTCACGTATGATAGCACTAGGTCAGAATTTAGATCAGACAGCATCCACTTGGAGTGCCTTCGCTGCGAGATGAGGCTGAAAAACACGGCTCCCCCGCCAAGAAACGGCTCAAAGTACCTCTCAAATTTGTGCGGAACATGGTTTGTAATCACGGGTAAAAGCTGCCTCTTTCCACCTGCCCACTTGACAAAGGGTTTTGGCGCGGATGTGATAAGCCTGTATTCCTGCTTCAATAGGTAATAATTTCAAAATAGAATTTCCTCTACGATGGTAAGAAAAGATCACACAATGTGTAGCTTTTTTTAATCAAAAATAGTCGGGTACATCTCACGATACGGAGCAACAAAATAAAGTAAAAGGAAAAGGGGGGTTAGTCCCACTTGGACCAAGCGGCCATCCATCTGTAAGTCCAGGTCGTCAGTTTGCAGCCCAACGCAGTCATTGTAACTGTAAGAACTGCACCGGCGCCTGCACCTAGTGCTACAGGACTGTCGTAGAACTTACCTACTTGGGGTTCTATCGGCGTCATGTATGGTGGCAACGTGGTTCTTGGATACTTGAAGGCAGTCTCTAGCGGATCGTCAATCGTCAACAAGTTGATCATGTTGAACATCGACATCGACATTCCACACAGCACACCTCCTACCAAGATCAACATGTGCTTGTTTCTCTTGGTAGCCCAATATGCAAGATCCATCAGCATAGCCGACGGTATCCATATTGGTACAACGATGAAGCTGTACGGATATCCGAGGGAGAACCATGCACCTTTTGCAATCCACGTATACACTGTCATTATCAGTGCATAGTAGGTTGCTGTTCCTGGAACGCCGGTGAACGTAAGATAATACGCCGCACCGACAGCGAGCATCAGGGATTGTGATAGTGTGAATATCACATATGATGTCCACATCCAGTCAGTATAGAAGATGTAGTCTCCCGCGTTGATTGTCAACAAGGTCGAGTTGACTGCCACCACTACTATGAATAAGTAGTGAGTACATCGTCTTAGCCAGACCATTAGCTACTAATGATATGGGTGATGTATATAAAATTTTATGAGCTGCGAGATCAGGCGCAGCCAACGCTGAGGACCGAATTTAATAAAATAAAGGAAAAATGGATATTTCTATCCGCCGAAGAAGAAGCAGTCAGTCAGTATTGTTGATACTGAGATTGCCGCTATCACACCTGCAATAAGGCCGTTGTACGTCTTTGCCTTGTCTGTGCCCTCTGTGGCCACCTTTACACATAGCATGTACCCGATAGCCTCGATGATCGTAAGCACAGTTAACGCATAGTGTGCGCTCGGCGGTGGATACGCCCATGGATAGTATGTGACTGCAACAGCGACTCCTCCCCAGGTACCAAGCCAGCACCCGACAAAGACTCCTGTGATCACTCCTATGTAGTTCTCAATGCGCTTGCCAATCATCTTGGAAACGTCGGAACTAGAGGCTCCGCCACCTGAACCGAATCCTTTTGGTAAGGTCATGTGGATTTCTTAGAAAGGCATTTGCTTTTAAGTTTTTCCTGAACCGGAAGTCAGAATCAGCATCCGCTGATCTCTAATAATAAGAAAAAAGGCGCAATTTGCGCTTGTTTATGGGATGGATCTGCTGTACAATTTGCCTTCGAGGGCCATCTTGTACATCTCTGCAACGTATGGGTTCTCACCTGGTGTTTCTGCGCCAAGTTCGACTAGACGTGCGTAGACTCTTACAACATAGGCAAGAGCGCCCATGAATGCTACCACGACACCCATGTTGAACATCCAGTGGTTTGGAACTGCAAAGATTTCCTCTACATACCAGAAGTGCCACAGCTCGTTTACACCGATTGTGAACATTGTTGCAAGATAACCAAGTATTGTCATCTTGAGACCGGTGTTCATCGAGTTGTTTGGACCTCTCAGGATTGGTACCTTTCTGTCATACATGGCTATCGAAGCCCAACCTAAGGGCAATGCGATAAAGTGGCTGTATAACCACCAGTGTGCTGGTGTGAAGGCACTGTCTCTGATTGATGTCTGGTGTAGAGATCCATCTACAAAGTTGTCAACCTCTACGGATGCAGCGATCGATCCCAGTGCGATGATGACCATCCAGATCTTCTTCAGTCTCTGGATCTCAACTTCTTTTGGAATCAGTGCTGGCATTTGTGCCATGTACTCAAGGTCTATTCTTGAATATTTAAAGTATCAGTTACAAAATCCATGCATTTTTGTATAATCGTCACATACTTTATGATATTACTTTACGAATTTTACAATTTAACTGCCTATTAATTCCATTAATTATATGCCAATTTTTTTACCACGTGATGTTAAACATCGATGTTAATCATAATTCGCCTCATGCCCCGACACGATCGCCCGCAAATAGGGCAAAACATATATCATTGTTGTTTGTCAGTTGGATTAGTTAAGCGATATGGTCGATAAGAAGTTTATTGTAGCTGCAATCAGTGTGGTAGTAGCACTTGGAGCAGTTGGACCATCATTTGCACAAATGTTCCAACACGCAGAGGCACACGGTGTACAGGCACAACTTCAGAGCCGTTTCGTGAGGATAGACGACGAGACTTGGTCTAAGCAGTCTGTCCAGACAGGAGACACTCTGACAGTTTCAGGTAAGTTTACGAGCCTCGTAGACAGAGACCTGAGAGGCTGGTATACTGTATACGGTGACTCTCCAAACGCAGGTAACAGATGGGAGGTTGTAGCAAGAGACCCACCAGGAAACGTCATAACGATTCCAGCAAACGGTGTGGTGCCATACAAGCTCACAATCCGAGCACTCGAACCAGCTGTTTACCACATGCACACGCAGCTTAACATCGCAAGCATCGGTCCAGGTCTTGGTCCAGGACAGACAATAGTCGTAACTGGCAACCCAATCGTAAAACCAATCCCATACACAAACGTTGTGTACCAATCAATAATCATTGGAGCGGGATACGGAGTTACTTTTGCGACAAGACCGTGGCAAGTGATTTAAAAAATCACTCCCTCTCTTTTCATTTTATACAAAGCCCCAGTCCAAGACTTAGAACAATCCCCTAGGGGCCCGATTATACTCCAAAGTCCACTTGCGAACATAGTAGGCAGGTATTCCCACCGTCAGGGGCAGTGAGATCATCATCCCGGCAGGCCAGGATATCACTAGCTGTATTATCATGTCGATGAAAAAGATGACGACCTCTATTATGATGCCTGAAAGCAGTTTTTTAATCCTGTAGAAGGCAATTATCTGCGAGACAAAGCTTGGGATGAGGGCAAGCACCATCTGGACCCTAAGGGAGACGCGCTCGGGCTCATCCTTTTTTGAACTCACACCGATCCTCAAACCTGCCTATACAAATTCTTGACGGTCAGATCAAAGAAAGGAGAGGTACACAGAACAAAAAAATAGGTTTGGGTTTATCCCAGTCTCTTTATGACGTCCTTGTAGTTGTTGATTGGCACAATCTTTACTGTACTGGTAGCAGAGATGCCCACATCCATGCAGAGTTTCTCTATGTCGTGCGCGTTTTTTGCATCTAGGATGATTATCCACTCATGCTCAAGCACAGACATGTAAAACGCGTGTATCTTCAATATGTTGTGCTTTTTTGTGCTGCTCTTCATTTTCTCGTGGATGGATAGGAAAAGCCTCTTGCTTTTCGGATTGTTGAGAGGGCATGATTCCGGACTGTGCACGGCAAATACGCCAAACAGCATGTGGTAAATTTCCTGTGGTTCTGTAAATAAACTTAATTTTTTCAGGCGATCCGGAATTTGCTAATATTCTATCTTGAGATCGTCAAAATATGCCTCGGTGTCATCCTTCGTCCAGACCCCAACCTGCCCAGTCTGGTAATACTCGTTGTTGGCCTTGATTATCTCGTTGCCGTCATACCATCCCCCTATCCCCTCGGAGGATATCGTGGCCTCAAGGGTGTGCCATTGACCCGTGCTTATCTGTGCAGATGTCTCGTAGTTGCACACCACGAACTGGATGTCAGCCTTGCAGAGGGAGATCCGGTTGTGCTGAGGGTCGGCCATGAGGACAAAATAGTGGCTTGGATCTATGAACCTCACTATGAGGCCAGCCTGTTCCACACTGTGTCCCGGCATTATCTTGAATTTTACGCTCACCTTGGCATCTGATGTATTTGGCGAGTCAGGCATGATCTGGATGTGATAGCCAGAGCTGTTCCCAGCCGGCAGGGCTGCAAGCACGTTGGGCTTGGACGGGGCCGAAACATCAGACTTTACCATCCACATCCCCGAGGGGGAGTTTGACTCAAAAGCGCCAAAGTCCCCAGGCGTAGTGTCCGCCTGGGACGAGTCAAAATTCCATTCCTTTGAGTGCCCGTAGTTGAAGCTAATCAGGGCATTTGAGAGCGCAACTGCGACACCTATTGCGGTAATTACGCCAAAAATTGCATATCGTTGCTTTCTTGACAAGCGAAACGATTTCTCTTCAGACAAGCAGGATCTCAGTTTTACTCGGAAAAGCGGTTGATATAAACAAACCTGATCCGAGCAGGGGTATTTTGGAAATTGTTTCCGCCGTTTTATCGTCGCTTCCTAGGTTTCTGTTTCGACTTCCACCGGTCATATCCCCACCGTGTGATCGCAAAAACACCCAGAGAGAAGAAGAATCCCCCGATGTACATGAAGATCAAGTTGTAATGATGTGGATCTGTTCGCGCTGCAAATCCCCAGTAAAAGCCCAGCGCCGCGCTTAGGAACTGCGTGGCGCAAAACACCAGCCACTTGTCTACCATGCTTGAGTCAAATCCACCATGCTTTTTACCTTTTCTAAGCCAGCTTCATGTCTTTTCATGAATTAAAAATAAACAGAAAAATGAGGGGTCTGAAGCACTACTCCGCAAACTGCGAGTAAGCTCTTTCTCCTACTTGCGACAAGTCTAGGCCTATCTCTTCTTCTTTTGGAGTTACTCTTACACCACCAGGCCAGATTGCGTCCTGGATTCTCCATATGATGTAGGTAATTCCAAACGACCATGCAGCTCCAAAGCCTGCGCCCTCACAGTTTATGACAAACTGCATCGGGTTTCCGAAGAACAGCCCATTGTGGCCATATGGATTGATTCGTGTTTCGCTGAATGCTCCCGTCAAGAGTGCACCAGTAACACCACCCATACCGTGGACACCCCATGTGTCCAGCGCGTCGTCTATCCTAGCCCTGTTCTTTATGAGAACACAGTAGAAGCAGACGGTCGCGCATGCGAAACCTACAATTATTGACGCCCAAGTGCCAATGAATCCTGACGCTGGCGTAATTGCTACAAGTCCCGCCACTGCCCCGTTGCAAGCACCAATGGCGCTTGCCTTTCCGGTATGAGCCCAAGCCAGAAACAGCCACCATATTGCTGCAACTGCTGTCGCAACGTTTGTGTTTTGGAATGCTTGAGTTTCTAGGAAGCCAGCAAATCCTGCACTACCAGGGTTGAATCCGAACCAGCCAAACCACAGTATGGTTGCACCTAGGATAATCAGCGGAATCGAATGAGGTTCAAATGGAGCCTTTCCATAACCTATTCTACGTCCTAGGAACATGGCTGCAGCAAGTCCAGCAAATCCTGAAGTGATGTGGATGACCGTTCCTCCCGCAAAGTCTTCCGTCCCTATTTTTGCCAACCAGCCCACTGCCGTACCTTGGCTCCCAAGCGACCAGTTCGCATGACCCACAAAGTCATAGACGAAGGTGGTCCAAAGGACTACGTGAATCAGGAACGCGCTCATCTTTACCCTATCAGCATATCCTGCGATTGCAAGAGCCGGCGTGATAGCGGCGAACATGAGCTGGAACATCACATAGGCCAGGTGTGGAATTGTTGGTGCATAAACGTCTGCCGGTGCATTATGGAAGACGTTGTTTAGTCCAAACCAGTCCAGATTCCCAATGAATCCGTACGGGCCTGCAGACGGACCGAACATTATTGCATATCCCCAAAGGACCCACTGAACGCTGACAATGGAGTACACCATGAAGTTCTGCAGGATTACTGTCAGGGCCTGCTTTCTTCTGGACAAGCCTCCATACAGGAAACCCACACCACCCGGAGTCATTATCATGACGAAGACTGCTGCTGCGTACATGAACGTCGTATCTCCGGTGTCGATGCATGGCGCCTCGCTGCCGCCAAAGGTTCCGTTTCCTGGCGGCGTCATTGCCTGACCACAGTGGATCTCGTTGGTCTTCTGCGGATTTGCGAGATTTCCAATCGGCCCAAATTGCGCCTGCGCATCCTGCATAGCAGTGAAACCTGACGTTGTTACAACCAAAGCTGCTACGGCAAAGATGAGCGGCCATTTGTGCTTAGATATTGTCTGTAATGGCATTCTCGAGATTGTTTCCGACATCTTTTCGTAGAGATGATTCCCGTCTATAAAAGGTATTTTATCCTAGAATGATTTTTTTATGATACTATTGGGCTCCGGCGATGAATTATTGAAACCATGGTATCATAAAATTTCAAAAATTCTTAAAAAAAATTATTATACAAGCGACAGGGTATCACCAACATGGCAGAAGCAGACATAACAATTTTCATTGCGACTGCGGTCACTCTTGGTATGACCATTGCCATTTACTTTGGCGAGAGGGCCTACCGATACAAGAGGATCAAGGAAGGAAAACACGCTGGTACTTATGGTATGCAATACGAAGGCGAGGGCCATCCATAAAACCCCACGCTATTTTTAATACGCAACTAACAAAGATTGAATTACTATCCCGCCATTGAGCTTCTCATTGAAGATAAACCTTGATGACGAGGAGAACATAATAGCCTCGCTTCCCAAGATTTGGGGGATAGCACTGGGGTTTGCAGGGTTCTTCCACAAAAGCAAGGAGGGTGTTCTTGCGCTGACAAACAAAAACCTGATTTTTGTCCCCCACTACCTCTACATAACACCAAAGGAGAGGGAGAGGTATTTTGGTGACGACAAGGCCAGGGTTGGAAAGCTTGCCAACTATACGGAGGCGGATCTTGACGAGGATATTTCAAAGAACTCCAAGAGCTGGATCATCCCCTTGAATTCCATCATTAATGTGGAAAGTGTCACTACAAGGAAGGTGAACTTTTTGCGGATAACCTTCAAGGGCGAGAAAAACAAGGAGAAAAAATACGAGTTTGGCATAACAAAATCCGTAATAAACTATCCCCAGAGACAGCCCCTCATGTATTACAGCTTGGACTGGACCGAGTGGGTGAACCTGATAAAATCACATATCTAAGTGGCGCCGGCCTCTATGGTCCCTTCATGCCGCGGATTTTTTCCATGGCCCTTGCCAAGATAGGATCCTGTGCCGCTTCGGATTCTTGGATGAATTTGACGTCGGTGAGCCTTTTTTGGTGCTTGAAAATCTCAAGCTCATTTGTGTCCTTCTTTTTTATATACAGTGCCAGTTTGAGGACGGCCGCACCATCATAATCTTCTTTGAATTGCCTGTAATGTTCTGACTGGGTAAGAGACTTGAGGAAGACCCAGGTGCCCTGAAGAATGCGTGACTCGCAATAGAGGACAAATTCATACTTTGAGTCCAACTCGATAAATCGCGCCTTGATTTCATCGTCAGGAAAATACTTTAAAATTTTGTTCCAGATTGACGCCACCTTCCTCCGCTCATCAAGCAGGATGAAAACCACCGGTCTTACATCATAGAGGTGGTACCCCAGTCCGAGAAAATCATCAAACCAGTCTATTTTTGCATCGGTCATGTAGTGGTTCCAAATCAACAATCGTATTTAACGTTAGACATGGAAGTCGTCATGGCAGGCGCAAAACACGTTAAATACAAGAATCAGATTCCAACAGGCATTGGACCAGGGCAGAAAAAAGATCGACGAGATTCTTGCAATGTCGCAAAACGAACTTGTGCAGTACTTGAAGGACACTGACAAATCATTACAGCCTGGAGATTCCGTAAATGTGTCGCCATTTGAACATGGCATAAAGGCGATGTACTTCCACCGGGATTCTCCAAAGCCCTTCAAGACCAGAGTATTCCTGAAGAACATCGAAGGTTCAGAGGGACTAGAATAAGCTACAGAATGGAATAAACGCCATGTCGTGATAATTAACACGTGGCTGAGGCAAACTATGCGGAGGACAGGTGGCTTTTCATAGACAGGATACAGGAGTGGTTCCTGCAGAAGGACAAATTCTGGCTCATGGTTAGCATTTTATCATTTTGTGCAGTCCTTGTCCTCCAGATCTTTTTGATCCTTGTGTCACAGGCCAGTCAAGGGGCATGGCGGCAGTCAGAATTCCTTGTCCTTCCCCTGCTGTCTCTGTTCGTGGCAGGCATTTTTTGGAGGAGTATTTTCCAGATATTCCTCTCCTTTGCCGGCGCCTCGATGACCTATGGGGGGATCTTTTTATTCCACACAAAGGAGGTTGCCTTACAAATTGTCGCGCCATTCGTGGCCAATCGCCTCGGATATGGCATAAAGCATTTTTCGGTCGCCTCCCCAGACGCGATGGCTGAAGGATATTTTGTAGTTGGAATGTTTGCTCTTGCCTTCTGTCTTGCCATGGCCATAAGGCCTGGTTTCTTCAAATCCAAGGATCCTGACGATTTGCCCTATCCAGTATGGAGGAACAACGGAGGCCAAGAGTTGGATGTTGGAGCAGGCCCGGCAAGGGTGATCCCGCTATCTGCTCTCCTAACGTATGAGGAAAACCACCTGGTTGCAAGATACAAGTACGTTGTTGTTATAATTTCTGGGACAAGGTTTCTTGTTACGCCGTATGACTGGATACCAGAGGGCTCGGAACTTGTAAGGGATGGGCCAACAAATTCCTTTATCGGAGTCTTGTAAAATAAAATTAGAATAAAAAGTGTAGTTATAGGATGCTGTCTTTTGGCTTGAGTTCGCGCCACTTGCCGCGAGCCCAGAATCCCCACTTTTGTTTGTCCTCTGATGCGTAGTAGCACTTTTCGTTGTGCGGACATCCTTGGCATCTCTCGGACGGCTCAATTGCAGGAGCTATGTTGTTTTTCAGCAGTGTGTTGAGTATTCGCGCTCTGCGCTTTGTTTCTCCCATGAGGCGCTCGCTTTTTGGAACTTGGAATTCCATCTCGTTTCCTTCCCTGTCGAAGTAGACAATCACGCCTTCGGGTTTGTCAAACATGTGCAGATAGGAGTTCAGTTGTATGAAATGTTCCGGATGCGGCATTTCAGGCAATTCCTCCACGGCCTTGAACACCATTGCCACGTCATCCTCCACTCTCTCAGCTCTACCGACAAGTTTCACTCCGGAGCCTGCATCGAGTTGGCCCTCGACGGGTTTTTCCATGATGCTCAGTGCGCTCTTTTGCATAATCTTTGTCAGCATTTGCTTGTGGGTTTGTTCAGACGGGTCCTTTCTGTCCAGATACGAAGCCCTGAGGCATCCGCTTACTTCATCGACTGTCACCTTGCTTTCGTCGGCAACTGTCGGGTTGATTGCTGCAAATACCTCTTCTATCACATCGTAGACATCAAATTTCGGTGCTGCATCGCTTGCTGCTCTGTAATTATCGATTCCTTGCTTTAACTTCTCCTGAACTTTTTCCACTATTCGAACCTTGTTCGTTTTAGATTCGGTCATTCTTTGGAAAAGCGGTCTTTGCTCTATAAAAGGTATTTTATCCCAAAATAGTTTTTCTATGATATTATTCCTTCTTTTCTATACTTGTAAACAATAATTTTAATAAAAGCATCCCATAGTTGCACTGAATTCAAGCCATGAAAAAAATCGAAGCTGTAATTCCAGAAGACAAGTTGGATCCAGTATTCAGTGCGTTGACGCAACTAGACATCGGTGGCTTTACGTATTTCACAGCGAAAGGCAGAGGCAAGAGGCCGAGGGAATTGGTAGCATCAGGAAGGGGTGGAAGATTCCAGTCTGCCTACAATGTCAATGTGAACATCTACGTGGTGGTACATGATAATATGGTGGACAAAGTCGTTGATGCAATAACATCTCATGCGAGTACTGGTATGGCAGGGGAAGGCAAAATATTCATCTACAATGTAGATGACGCCATTGACGTTGGAACAAAGAAACGTGGCGAGTCTTCACTCTAAATTTCTTTTACTATTTTCTAAGAACCCGACCTAGCGTGGGCAATTGTCAATGTATATAACTCGAGCTGCCTAAGCAACCGTATGATCTGGCCAGGGATGGGAGATCCCTCCAAGCGAAGAAAGACGATTAGATACCTAGCGATAACTGCTGCGATAGGAATAGGCGTGGCTTTGGCCAACACCCTCATCGTGCAAAAGATAGTAAAGGCAGACGATCCTCTCTACCAGTGCATAAACGGCCGCGACATAACATATCAGTTGTCGGCCACCCTGGAAATCTACATAGACGGCGTCAAGCAACCCATTCCAGCCAATGTCGGGATGACAAAGGACTGTCAACGGTCTTTGTATACTCTCTCCGATGATGGCGTAATCCATGCTGCTTGGACAAAACAATACCCATTTGAAGTGGGGCACTTTTTGTGGCTCATGGGTTTTGACATACGAGATATGGACGAGTCAAAGTCCAAGATTTATGAAAACGGCGTCGAGTCTCCCAACTTCATACACACGCTCCTAAAAGACGGGGCCCATTACAGAGCAGACTTTGTGTCAAAGAACAGCACTCAAGGCGGAGCACCAAGCTTCACACCGCCAAGCTAGGCACAACTTAGCCGTACAGGTTGTAGGCCATGGATGGACGACCCTACTTGGCTTTAGATAATTAAAAAGAAGGAAAAAGGATGGAGTCTTACCAGTACTTTCCGTTGTCTGGTATCAGACCAATACCTTCTCTCTCAAAGTGCTTGTCAAGTTCAGCGACCCACCTTTCTCGGATTGCACCTGAACCCATACCGTGTGCTCTGAGCCAGAAAGCGATGACGCCGAGTAGGAATACTGCGAACATGATGGTTGCAAATATGTAGGTCATCACGTCGTAGAATAACGGGTCATAGTTTGGACCTATTTGACCTGCAAAATTTGACAGTACGCCTACGAGCATAGCAAATATCGCGCTCATCATTATTCAGAACAATTTATGTACGATATATACATTTCTGTGAGATTTGGCAAAGTGGGATCTGAGTGTAGGATAATAAAATAAGAAAAGGAAAAGAGATCTAGCGTTGTTTTCTTGCCTTTTCCACTTGCTTTGCTCTTACGACGAAAGCTATGAAGATTCCGCCGAAGATAGCGCCAGATATGATGGTAGCACCGATGACACCGTTGGCGTCAAGATATGGTGTACCAGATCCAGCATGTGGATTTGCTTGTACGTCGGCAATTCTCGAGCGTGCTAGTTTTAGCTGGTCTTCCAATGTGATTTGGCCACCGCCACCCACACCTGCGTACTGTGCCGCAGCGAGTGGAGCAAACGATGAAGCTACAAAGAGACCAAGTAGTGCGGCTCCAATAATTATTGGTTTGTTCATTTTAGCACCTATCTCAAAATGATTTTCGTTAGTATTTAACTCTTATGCAAATTGGGGCGCCCGATCGTCAAGTAACATTTATGTTTGCTCAGAAAACATGCCGTTCGTGGGTCGACTCCATTCACACAGACACGGAAAGTCTCATTCCATTAGGCCCGTCACACCCAGTGCACCGACATGGGTAAAGCAGAGCCCTGAGGAAATTGAGGAGCTAATCGTAAAGTATGCAAAAGAGGGCCTCAAGCCAAGCGAGATAGGAGTAAAGCTGCGCGATCAGTACGCCGTACCCCTGACCAAGCTGATTGTAAAGAAATCCGTGGTTCAGATTTTGAAGGAGAAGGGGATCAATCCCGACATGCCTGAGGACCTTAACAACCTGGTAACCAAGGCACTAGGGCTGCAAAAGCACCTTCGGGCAAACAAGTCCGACAGGAGGAACGTTCGATCCCTTGAGCTGCTAGAAGCCAAGGTTCACAGACTTTCGTCCTATTACAAACAGATAGGTCGCATCCCTAAGACTTGGAAATATAAGGCAGTCATTGCCCAACTGGAATAATGGGCAGTCGCGATCAGGCATTATCATATTTTCACGACAAGGTTACAGAATGCATCAAGTCTGGAAGAAACATCTCTGTCATCACGCATCTTGACTGCGACGGCATAACATCGGGAAGCATAGTCACAAAATCACTAATCAGGGCGGGTGCAAAGTGTACCGTAAGGACAGTAAATGAGTTCAGCAAGGGTCTGATTGACAAGCTAAAAAACGATTCGAGGCAGTTTCACATCATTACAGATCTCGGAGGCGGATTTGCGAAGGAACTTGATTCCGCACTTGACGACAAGTGGATAGTAGTGGACCACCACCAAATCCCTCAGGAGGAATTTGACAACGATAGAGTCATCAACGCCTGGAAATACGGACTGGACGGAGGACTTGATGTGTCTGCAGGCGGAATGGCTTACCTAGTTTCCAAGGCTTTGCACAAGGAAAACACTGACCTTGCCTGGATAGCGGTTGTTGCAGCACTCGGCGACAGGCAGGACATGGGAGAGAAAAAATCATTCACAGGCGTAAACGTCGAGATTGCAGCCGAGGCAAAAAAGAACTACCAGGTAGAAATAGACCTAGACATACTGCTTGTTGGAAGGGAGACAAGACCACTCCCCGATGCCCTTGCTTTCACCTCCCAGCCCTTCATAGAAGGTCTGACATGGAATAGGGATGCATGTCTTTCGCTCTTAAACTCCTCCGGAATCAAGCTTAAGGATGGGGGGAGGTGGAGAGTGCCGGCAGAACTGAGCGAGGAGGAAAAGAGGATCCTGCTTCAGACAATTTCAAAATTTATTCCCAACAAGAATGCCAGCGACATCATAGACGAACTAGTAGGATATACCTATACTCTCTCTGGCGAGGACAAGCGCAGCTTCCTCAGGGATGCAAGGGAGTTTTCCACCATGCTGAACTCCTGCGGAAGAATTCGCAAGGCCGGAGTTGGAGTTGCCATATGCATGGGTGACAGGACCAAGATGCTGCAGGAAGGCGAGAACATCCTAGTCGAATACAGGACTTTTCTAAGGACCTACATGAACACCCTCTCAAACGAGAGATGGCGTATTACCGACAACGGCTCCTACCTCCTGGTAAATGGAGAAGGCCTAGTCCCGGAAAACATGACTGGTGCAGTGTCGTCGCTTCTCGGGGGATCTCAGAAGAATACAGGCAAGATAATCATATTGAGGACGAACGGGGACGAGGGGACGATAAAATTCTCGTCACGCAAGTCTACAGGTTGCAAATCCGAGGTGAATCTGGGCCTCCTCATGAGAGAATGCGCTTCCAAGGTGTCAGGGGTTGGGGGCGGCCATGATGCGGCGGCGGGGGCAAGGATTACCAAGGATAAATTAGACGAGTTTCTGGACTACCTAGAAGAAAATGTCTCTAGAATGCAGAGTGCGAGTGTTTCTAAATAACATCGAGGAAAAAAAGGCCGAGGCAATACGCAGTGCGCTTGAGCCAGACAATGTTGATTTTCCCGAAGACCTAGCGTTTAGAATTGAAAAGGAAGGAGGGTCGGTTGTTTTTACATTTGAAGGCAAAGGAAATATACGAACATTGATCTCTACAATTGATGAAGTTCTTGAACAGACGCAGGTTATTCTCAAAGTGACTGGCTGATGCTTGACCCAAAACTCATCAGAGACCATCCGGACAAAATAAGGGAGATGCTGAAAGCTCGCGCCCTAGATTTTCCATTTGATGACTTTCTCAAGTTGGACAGGGAGAGGAGAGACCTCATCATAAAAACAGACGAGATTAGAAAGACAAAGAATCAGATTTCGCTTGAGATAGCAAGGAAGAAAAAGTCGAACGAGGACGCCTCAAAGCTAATCGAACAAATGCAATCAACCTCGCACGAGCTACAGAGGCTCGAGGAGGCACAAAAAAAAGCCGAAGAGGATTACAAAAAACTCTCACTCACCATCCCGAATCTAGTCCATGACTCAGTTCCCATAGGCAAGGATGAGACAGCAAGCTTGGAGCTAAGGAAATGGGGCAACATACCCGTTTTTGATTTTAAAGTACGCGACCACATAGACCTGACCCAGAACCTGGACCTGGTAGACCTTGAAAGGGCTGCAAAGGTATCTGGTGCGAGGTTCTACTACCTCAAGAATCAGCTTGTTAGATTGAACCAAGGTCTGCTCCAGTTTGCACTGGATTTTCTGTCGGAGAGGAACTACACACCCATTCAGACTCCATACATGATCAACCGGAACTCCATGGAGGGCGCTGTGATAGCAGCAGATTTCGAGGACGTGATTTACAAGGTGGAGGGCGAGGATCTTTATCTAATCGGGACCTCGGAGCATGCCTTGGCCTCCATGCATTCTGACGAGATAATAGAGGGCAAGTCACTGCCCCTCAGGTATGCAGGAGTAAGCCCGTGTTTTAGGAAGGAAGCGGGGGCGCATGGCAGGGATCAGAAGGGAATATTCCGCGTCCACCAGTTTGACAAGGTAGAACAATTTGTTTTTTCGAGGCCCGAGGACTCTTGGAAGGAGCATGAAAAATTGCTTGCAAACGTGGAAGAATTTTACCAGAAGATAGAGGTGCCGTACAGGGTTATGCTCCTATCAAGCGGAGACATGGGAAAGGTTTCCGCAAAGACCTACGACTTGGAGGCTTGGATGGCAGGCCAGAACAGCTACAGGGAGGTCGCGTCATGTTCCAACTGCCTTGATTTTCAGGCAAGGAGGCTCAAGATAAGGTTCCGAGACAGGACTGACGAGCAACCGCAATACCTGCATACACTCAACAGCACCCTTGTTGCGACGACTAGGACAATGGTCGCAATACTTGAAAACTTCCAGTCAAAGGACGGTCACATATCCATCCCAAAGGCTTTGCAGAAATACGTCGGTGCCAGCACGATCTAACGGGACGGCCTAGGTACAAAAAGTATTGACATAACTTATATTTTGGCTCAAGAGGTTGATTTTAGTTGGCACGCCAAAAGACCGCAAGGACCAAGGACAAGTGGAGAGAGAAGAAATGGGTGACAGTACTTGCCCCCGCAGCGTTCAATAGCGTACCGATTGCCTACATACCAATAACTGACGACGAGAGCGCCATAGGAAGGGTTGTCGAAGTCACATTATTTGACATTGTAAAGGGGGATCCCTCCCAACACCAGTTCAAGCTATACTTCCAGATAAGCAAGGTAGAGGGCGAGACTGCAACCTCGATCTTCAAACGATATGAATATGCAAAGGAGTTCCTAAGAAGCCTTGTAAGGCGCGGATCATCGCTTATCAATTTCATCGGTGACGTAAGGACAAAGGATGGATACCTGTTCCGAATCAAGATCATCGCGCTCACCCAGAAGAAGCTCAATACATCACGAAAGCATGCGCTGAGACTGATAGCAAAGGACGTTATGACCAAGACCATTCCGGAGATGACGATAGACCAGTTCATACAGGCAACCGCCTTTGGCAAGATAAATTCCGACGTCATGGCTGCGGTCAAGAAGGTTATCCATGTGAGGCACATAGGCATAGAAAAGGCAAAGCTCATCAGGACTGCCGAGGCCGAGACAGTGCTCTTGCAGGCCAAATAGTTTAACCGGCAAACCCGAACAATAATTCCAATGGCAAACCACGTCGAAGTCGGCATAGAGATAATATTTCATGCAACGGAGGATACCAGGAAGGTCTTCGAACCCATCTCAGACATCTTCAAGATAGGCAAGGACGAATTTGTGTTGGAAAAAGTTACCGGTCATCATGGAAATCCAATCCTCTTTTTTAGGGTCACACTTTCAAAGAGGAGGGCTGAAGACTTTGTGAGGACGCTAGTTTCAAAAATTTCTCCGTCCCAGCTTGGTGAGGTGATTGAGAACATAGAGATGTATTTTGAGGACTCATCCCTATTTCTCAGAATAGGAAAGGGCGAGATTGTCAGCAGGATGGTAAGCCTTAAGCAAAATAATGCAATAAAGATTAGGATTAAAGTCCCAATTTACAAAAAAGACGAGATTGTAAGAACATATACTGAATTATTGAGACCGTAAGATACAAAATCCGTCCGCTTGAGGATGGTTTAATAATATTTGATGACTAGATACGAAGGGAATGAGGTAATATTTTTGCCGCTCCAGTCTGAGCAAACGCTGTGAGGAAGCCGCGACGAACCGACCCAAAAACCTGATCCGTATCTATACGGTTCTTTTAAATATAGTAGATCCTGTTTTTTGGCTGTGAAACCGGATTACGACATAATTGTGGCGGGAGGAGGCCTTGCGGGAATGATCTCCGCACAGTCAGCCGCATTCTATTCTAAGCAGAAATTATCAATTCTTGTAATTGACAGGAACCAAGAGCCAACCTTGGGTAAGAAGACCATAAACGGTTGGATTTGCGGCGATGCGGTCGGAAAGAACACGGTGGACTACATGACGGAGAGGATAAAGATAAGCTGGGGAAACCCTGAGATCGAACACCCTGTAAAGGGCGTCATGGCATTTTCACCCGACCGAGAAACCTCGATTCCATTTGATGGCGACGGTTATATGCTAAACAGGCAGCAGCTTCCAAAACGCCAGCTTGCAGACGCAAAGAAGATGGGCATCAACATCCAATATTCCGTGGCGCTAAGGAACCTCGTATATGAGCAGGGCACGGTTGTCGGCGTGGAAGGAACCAACCTAGTAACGAACGAGCCATATCGGAAGACTGCCAAGATAGTGATTGATGCAACCGGTGTTACCTCAATGTTGCGAAACGGCCTCTCGATAAACTCGAAAATTGAGAGGAAGATTGACCGCGACGACCTTGAATCCACAGGCAGGCACATAATGAAGTTTGACAGCGGGGTTGCTGACAAGAAAGAGTTCGACCCTGACTATTGCATCATACACCTGGACCAAGACATTGCACCGGGGGGATACGGGTGGGTCTTTCCCAAGGGCCAGAACAAGGTGAACATCGGACTCGGAGTGCAGCAAAAAGAGCTCCAGAAAAGGAACCAGAGACTTGGCAAGAACGACGATGTGACCAAGCTGATTAACGATTATGTAAAGATCAACAAGGCAATGAAGAATCCGAGACTATCCGACGACCCAAGCGACTCGGCAAACGTAAGCGGGAACTGGCAGGTCTCCGTCAGAAGACAGAATGACTGCCTTGTCGCGAACGGATACATGCTGGTAGGCGACGCGGCATGGATGCCAAAGCCCCTTGATGCGGGCGGGATAGGACCTGCCATCGTGGCCGCAACAATTATCGGCAGAAACGCCGTAGAGGCAATAGAGGGCGGCGACGTCAGCGAGGCGGGATTATGGAAATACAACATTGACTTCATCAACGATTACGGGTACAAGACAGCCGGGCTTGAGATTTTCAGGCGGTTGCTTCAGACCCTGACCAACGACCAGATAAACTACGGCATGAAGCACTTTTTGTCCAAGATGGATGTAGAGGCGATAAGCAAGGGAGAGCACCCAGACTTTGGGACAGTCGGGAAGCTGGGCATGATGATAAGGGGCGCGCTGAACAAGAAACTTGCCGACGGACTCAGGTTCACGGCACAGCAGAACAAGGCACTTACAGAACACTACCGAAACTTCCCGAAAAAGCCAGACGGGTATGAAGGCTGGCACAAGACCCTCCACAAGATTCTCGACGAATCTTATGCAAAGCTTGGAAACTGATTAGGTAAGAGTGCAACAATCTAAGACAGTCTTAAATTAAGGAATCTACACCTAATAGTCGTGCTGGCCGAATCATTGTACATAGACTGGAACAATTCCTTTGAAATTTTGGACAAGGCATACGAATCTGGACTTTTTGTTCTCATAATCGGTCCGAAGGGAACTGGCAAGACAACCCTCGTAAGGGAATTTGCAGATCGCATGGGGAAGAAGCTAGAGTCGATAAACTTCAGCCTGAGAACCAGGGAAAGCCACCTTGTTGGTTCAAAGACTCTGGAAAGCGGTGCGGTTGGATTTGAGGAGGGCATATTGGTCAAGTCCATGAAGGAGGGCAACATGCTATATCTTGACGAGATAAATTCCGCAGAAGCGGACGTGCTACTCAGGCTTGATGAGGCGCTCGACGACAGGAGGCAGCTTGTACTCAAGGAGGCCGGAGGGGAACTGGTCGAAGCTGCAAAGGGATGGTTTGTAATTGCCACCATCAACCCGCTGTCACATGTGGGGACAAAAGAACTTCCGCCCCAGCTCCTAAGCAGGTTTCCAGTAAGGATAAGGCTGGATTATCCGCCGGAGGACATTGAACTGCAGGTGGTAAAGAAACATGTCAGAGGATCCCATGAAAACGAGCTTGTGCAAGGAATAAGGCTTGCAAACACCCTCAGACAGGCCGCAGCAGTGGAGGAGCTTTACTACTCGCCCAGCTTGCGAGAAACAATAGCGTTTGGAAAGATACTTGATTCCGGAATGAAGCCTAGACAGGCTGCCGACATTGTATTTGCTAATGTTTACGCCCAGTGGGGCAATGTCGAATACCAGAAAGTAAATGACATCATAACATCGATGTTTGGAAATTGATGCAATCATTACGGCTACGAAATGACACGCTGCTAGAAATAGGAACATTCCTTGTAAGGCGTTGGTCTGGAAAGGAGGAGGTTGTCCTAAGCATAAAGGACCAGAAGGAAATCCAGACCAAGATGCGGGAAAACAAGATAGTCGTTTTTCCGCTGGACAAGTTCCAGGGCACTGATTTTCAGAAGTACCGTCAGTTCAGGACAGCCCTATGGTATGAATCCATGAGGATTAGGCATTCAAGCAAGATCCTAAGCAATGATCATGCATTTGGCTTCATACTAAACACCCTTGAAACCAGGAGGATAGAGACCATCGGGCGGGTCTACTGGCAGGGCATGGACGAGGAGATAATATTCAACTATGGGTTTTCATGGCTATACAGGCCGCTTCTGAATTCGCTTTATGGGCACAACAGGGTTGTGGAGGGATTTGCCCAGTACTTCCTCCTCGGGGACATAAAGGGGGAGCTGCAGCCAAGCACCTTTGAAAAGATCCAGAAGGCTGCAGCCGCTGCAAATGAAGCGGTCAAGGAGGCGGTTGCGAAGGACTACGGGACGGATTGGCTGGAAAAGAAGGTTTCCGAGATAATCAAGATCCTGGAGATCGACCCGCTCTTCACGATTCCCGTTTCCTTGCCTAAGCTTAGCGGCGGCGTTGCAATGACCGAGCAGGACTTCATGAGAACCCTCAGCAAGGTCTCCAAGTTCCGTGAAAGCGATTTTGGCGAGATGGACCCCACAAAGATAGCGGAAGGAAAGCAGGTATTCGAGGAATTCAAGGTGCTGCTGGAGGAGGCCAAGAGGAGCGAGAACAAGGGACTCATAACCGACGTGGCAGGCGTCATCATCCCCGCCATTACCAACGTGGACGAGACCAAGATCTTTGACATGGACTTGATAAACAACCTCAAGGCCAAGTTCAAAGATTGGAAGTCAGGCTGGAAGGAGCAACACGTCCACGCAGGAGACGAGTTTGACCAGGAAACCTACATGGAGGGGCACAAGCCCTTCATCACCGATAAAAAGATAGCAATCAAGACGAGAATCTTCATCCTGCTTGACCATTCCTCGAGCATAGCGGAGGAGGAAACCCAGTACAAAAAGGCAACACTTGCCCTATGCGAGGTGCTTGACTTCCTCAAGGTTAGGTTTTCGGTATATGCCTTTAACACCGAACAGAAGCAGGTTACGTGCTGGCTTATCAAGCCAGAAAACCTCCAGTGGAACAACTCCTCAGCAAAAAGGCTGGCGCAGATAAAGGCAAACGGAAGCACCCCTCTTGCCGAGGTTTACAACTTGCTCCTTCCCACCCTACGGTCCAAGAAGCCAGACATATTCCTCACGCTTACCGACGGCGAGCCTTCCGACCCAGACGCGGTACGTTCGGTAATGAGAGATCTCAAGCTGCTTGGCATAAAGATGGTGGCAATCGGAGTGGGTCCAAGTACCGGGGGTGCGATTACCATTGCCAACAATCTAAGGAGGCTTGGCTACGAGCGCACCCTTGCCGTAAGCAGGCTGAACGAGATCCCAAAACGGGTCCTAAACGTGCTAGGGAACGACTGAGATGAGGTGCCTCTCAGTCTCGCAGCCTTATGCGGATCTGATAATCAAGGGCAGGAAAACAATCGAGTTAAGGAAATGGAACACCAAATTCAGGGGGGAGTTTCTAGTACATGCTCCCAAAAAGATAAAGCTGGACGCCTGCAAAAGGCTCGACATCAGCCCGGAGGGCCTCCGGACCGGCGTCATAATCGGCAGGGTCGAACTCTATGACGTCAAGACGTACAAGACCTCCGCAGAGCTGAAGTCCGACTATTCAAGACACCTTGCAGGAAACGACTATTCAGACAACAAGTATGGTTTCCTCCTGAAGAACCCAAAGGAGCTCCGGATACCTATACCCTACAAGGGGAGCCTTGGCTTTTTTGATGCAAGACTTTCGTCCATGATAAGCGAAAACGAGATCAAGGCCACGCTATTTGACGAGGAGCACCGGTACCAATGGATTGGAAAGCACTGAGCGCGTGCCGCGCCTATATCCTTATGCTTGGATTTTCCTTTTTGAGTTTTTCCCAGTCTGCCAGAAAGTTCTTCAGGCCTATGTCGGTAAGGGGGTGCTTGAGCATCTTGCCCAGAACGTCAGGCGGCAATGTTACCACGTCGGCTCCTATTTTTGCAGACTCGACCACATGCATAGGGTGCCTTACACTTGCCACAAGGATCTGTGTCCCGAACTTGTAATTTTGGAAGACCTCGTGAATCTCTCGTATCAAGTGTATGCCGTCCTGCCCGTTGTCGTCAAGCCTACCTATGAAAGGGCTGATGTATTTTGCACCAGCCTTTGCGGCAAGTATGGCTTGGTTAACTGAGAAGCAAAGGGTAACGTTCACTGGGATGCCCTCCGATGTGAGTGCCTTGCAGGCCTTCAGGCCTTCTGGTGTCAGCGGGCATTTTACAACAACGTTCGCACCGTATTTTCTGAGTCTTTTTCCCTCCTCGATCATACCGGAGGTCTCCGTGCTTACAACCTCCAAGCTCACATCGCCTTTTATTATCCGGACAATCTCTTCCATGGTTTTTTGCGGGTCGCCTCCCTCCTTTGCCAAAAGCGAGGGGTTTGTGGTGATCCCATCTACGAGTCCCATGTCATTGTACATTTTAATCGAAGCAAGATTTGCGGTATCAAGGAATATTTTCATGGCTTCTTACTCCTGATATCCTTAACAGCATTAGATATATGAACTGATGTTATACCGTGCTTTTCCAACAACATGGGAACCTCGCTGTCCCTGGCAGACTCTCCAAACTGGTCCCTTGCCCCTATTCTTCTCATCGGCACGGGATAGACCTCCGACACTACTTCAGCAACCGCAGAGCCAAAACCCGCCATGATGTTGTGCTCCTCGCACGTAACAATTCCCCCGGTCTCTCGGGCAGCTTTTTCGAGCATTTGGGAATCTATCGGCTTTATTGAAAACAAGTCAATCACCCTGCAGGAAATTCCCTCCTGCTTTAACGCGTCTGCCGCGTCGAGGGCCATCGGTACCGTTATCCCGCACGCCGCAATGGTGCAGTCGGAGCCGTCCCTCAGGAGAATGCCCTTTCCCACCTGAAAGTCCTGGGACGGAGGATGGATAATCGGGGTTTTTGACCTGGCCATCCGCATGTAGAATGGACCGTGGACCTCCGAGATCTGGCGGACGAGTTTTTCCACGGCTACCGTGTCGGCCGGGATCAGGACCTTGACGTTTGGAATCGAACGCATAATCGCAATGTCCTCAATCTGTTGGTGCGACCCGCCGTCGGCCCCTACGCTGAGGCCCCCGTGTGAAACAACCATCTTGACATTGAGTCCCCCCCTCCCGTTCCGTGTTGGGTATGCCACGGAGTTCCTAATTTGGTCTACACAACGGCCTGGAAGGAAGGCTGCATAGGTGCTAGCGAACGGGATCTTCCCCTCGTTGGCAAGCCCCGCTGCAATTGTTATGAGGTTACCCTCTGCAATCCCTACGTTGAAGAAGCGGTTAGGAAACTTTTTGCCAAAGGGTTTTGTTTTCAGCGAATCCGTGGTGTCCGCACCTACAACGACGATCTTTGGGTTCTCCTCCCCTAACTTTACCAGTGTTTCCCCGTAGACAGTTCTCATGTCGGCGTACTCTGTCATAGAAACCCAGACTCCTTTGCAATTTGGAGCAGTTCTGTCTTTTTCTTTCCGACCTCGTGTAGGTCAATCCAGCGGTTTACTAGATCAGCCCCGCCGAGGGAATGGGCCTTGTTTATCAAGAGCCGCCTCCTTGCGTGCATCAGGTGCCTCCTAAACTCGGAGATTACAAGGCGCACGTCCTTTTGTCCTATTATGGCACTGCCACCAACGAAAACCCTTGCCCCGTCCAGAAAGCAGGACTCTACGTTTGAAAGATCCACCCCGCCGTCGGCCTCTATCAGACCCTGGAAGTTCCTTTCTGCAAGGAACCTTGAGATTCTCTGAGTTTTTTCGTGTGTAGACTCGATGTATTTTTGGCCCGATTTGCCCGGGATAACCGACATTATTATCAACTGGTCCAAATCTGGGATGAATTTTTCAGCCCAAGCCGGAATTTCGGTATCGGGGTTTATGGCGAGGCCTAGGCTGACCTCATTTGAACGCAGCACGTCATGAATTTCTCCGAAGCTTGACTCGTCGCATACCTCCGCATGGACAGTAATGATGTCGCTTCCGGCGTTTACATAGTCTCGGACGTGCTTTGCAGGCGCATTTATCATCAGGTGGGTATCAAATGGTATTGGCGTTATCGGTCGCAACTGCTTTACCTTCTCGTGATCGAACGTCTTGTTTGGCACAAACTGCCCATCCATCACGTCGAGGTGGACAAAGTCAGCCCTCCCGTGCGATGTCCTCTTTACCTCGTTTTCGAGGTTCGTCATGTCTCCAGCAATTATGGAAGGTGAGATAAGGAATTGGCAGTCGATTTCAAGCTCGATCATAGGCGCAATGGCAGGACTTGGTGCCACGCCGTGCCATTTTGGGTTGTCCTCCATGTGTTCCACGGACTTGCCCTTTGTCGTGCGGGCCACTATTATGGAGGGTGTTCCCCTAGTCTGCAGGGCGGAGTTGACTGCCTTTTCTATCTGTTCTATCCTGTGGCCGTCTATCTCCAAGACATTCCACCCAAATGACCTCCACTTGTCCCCCACTTTCCACCTAGCTGCGTTTTTCCACATTTCCGAGATGTCGTCGCCTATCAGCTCCTCATCGAGAGGCATGACCCTTTCCGTGTAATCATCCTGTTGGATAAAGTTCCTGTCTAGAAATACCGTGAGGTTGTCAAGCCGGAATTTGGAGCCTGCCATAGCGGCCTCCCATACCTGTCCCTCGTCAGATTCGCCATCCCCTATTATAGTATAAACGTGGTGCGATTTTCCATCCACCCTAGATGCAAGCGCCATTCCAATGGAAAATGAAAGTCCGAGGCCTAGTGAACCGCCGCAGAATTCAACTCCGGGACATTTGAAATCCGGGTGCCCCTGCAGCTTGCTGCCGAACTTTCTGAGGGTTTCCATTTCGGATTTGTCAAAGTATCCGGCAACGGCAAGGTTGGAGAAGAGCCCCGGCGAGGCATGACCCTTGGACAGGACCAGCCTGTCCCTGTCTTCCCAGAGAGGATTCTTTGGGTCGTATCTGAGGAATTTGGAATACATGCACCCCATGATTTCCGCCATGGAAAATGATCCGCCTGGATGACCGGATCCTGCTGCCGTTATCCCCTTTATGACTAGTTTTCGCGCTTCCCTTACTCTTTTCAGAATGCGATAATAATTTAGGCCCATGTCCGTAGGAAAATTTGAATTACCATACCCCTGCTGTACCTGCTCAAATTCATGATTTTTAGCGCATTTGGAGCCAATAAAAAGTTATTTTCAAGAGAGCGTAGATCTCAGGTCAAGTGCGACAAAATTTTAATCCAGATAAAACAATTAAAGGCATGGACATACGCGGGCTCCTGCCCATTCTGATTTACGACGACAGGTGTTACCATTGTTCAAAATTTGCGGCCATGGTAAAGTCCCTTGCGGGAAAAAACATCTTCATAATAGGCCATTATACCGACATTGGAAGGCAGATAAAGTCGGAGATCTTTCCAAAAGACTATGATTCCACTCGAATGTTCTGGTTTGTCAGCGACAAGATGGCATACGGGGGAAGGGCGGGCGTCTTGCCGCTATTGTTTACAATACTGGCAAGGAGGGCCAAGAGGTCACCAGTCAGGGATGTTCCTTTGGTATATGGAGATGACTGCAAGACTCCAAGCGCATTTTTTTTGAGGATCAGGACGCTGCTTTCAAACAGCCAAAAGATACCGCTGAAACAAAGGCCGCCAGTCTGAGGGCTGCTAGTAGCCGCGGCTGTTCCTGTCAGGGGTTCCTACGCTTGGGTTCCTAAAACCGTGCTTTTCCATCATGTGGTTCAGAAACCTTATGTCATCTGCAAATTTCTCACCACAAACTGCGCAGCTTGCCATCAAATCTTGTGGGCAAGCATGATCTTTTTAGGCTTTGTTTGTGTATAGATTAGGCATGGTAAGGACGCAGCGGTTACCTAGGCTAACTTTTACCATAACCCCAAACGCCAACGGATACGTGATAGGGTGCAGCGAGATACCATACCTCTTTACTGACATATCATCCGTGGAAAGGGTGGATCAAAGGATAAGGGCACTAATATCGGAATACGTAGACAGTTTCCCCGACGACGCCCAAAAAAGGGGAATAGACAAGGACATCCCGACCCATACAGTCTGGAAGGGATCCCCAAACTCGGTTGCTTTAGAATAGAAAAGGCGCCAGCACTACTGCTTCCCAAGGGCTCTCGCACCTTAGTAGCACAGTAGCGACATTGGGTTTGACTTCCGGGTTCGGAATGGGACCGGGTCGGACCCCAACGCTATGGCCGGCTTGTTAATTCACCAAATAATGATCTGTATTAATCTTGCTTGATAGAGATATAAATTAAGGAAAACGTGATTAGCCATGACCCACCGAGTCGCCGTTCTTGACAAGGAAGCCTGCCAGCCAAAAAAATGCGGCCTTGAATGCATCAAGTACTGCCCCGTCAACAAGTCGGGGGCAGACTGCATAATAATGAACCAGGAGATAGGCAAGGCCCAGATCGACGAGAACATCTGCAACGGGTGCGGCATCTGCGTCAAGGTTTGCCCCTTTGATGCCATAACAATTGTAAATCTTGCAGAGGAGTTGAAGACGGACAAGATCCACCAGTACGGGGTCAACTCGTTTAGGCTGTATCGCATACCCACCCTGAAGAAGGGCCAGGTGATGGGGCTTCTTGGACGAAACGGGATAGGAAAGAGTACTGTAGTCGGCATACTATCCGGGAGCCTCAAGCCTAACCTGGGCAGATACGAGTCCCCTCCCGAGTGGAGCGAGATCCTGAAGCATTTTCATGGAACCGAGCTTAAGATGCATTTTGAGAAGATTGCGAACAAGGACCTGAAGGCATCCATAAAACCACAGCAGGTTTACAACCTTGCCAAGGTGTTTGATGGCACAGCGAAGGATCTCCTCGAAAAATATGACGAACGGAACAAGATTCCCGAACTTGTTCATGATCTAGGCCTGCAAAATGCCCTCGATACTAGGCTTCCAGATTTGAGCGGGGGTGAACTTCAAAGGATCGCGGTCGCGGTAGCCGCCTCAAAGGAATCTGATTTCTACTTTTTTGACGAGCCCTCCTCATACAACGATGTCTTCCAGCGGATGGGGGTTGCAAGGGTTATCCAAAACCTTGCCAAGATAGGAAAAAGCGTCATGGTAGTGGAACACGACCTCACCCTACTAGATTATCTTAGCGACTTTATCGAGATCATCTACGGCGAGCCTGCCGCCTATGGAATAGTTGCCAACGTCCTGTCTACCAAGGTCGGGATAAACGTCTTTTTGGACGGATACCTGCCCAACGAGAATGTAAGATTCAGGGACGCGGCGTTCAGGTTCGATGCATCCACCTCCTCGGACGAGTTTGTCATGACAGAAAACATCATAGAGTATCCATCCCTTGCAAAGAAATATGCCAACTTTTCACTGACTGTGGACGCAGGCAGAGTGCGAAAAAGCGAGGTACTCGGCATCGTGGGCGCAAATGCTCTAGGCAAGACAACAATGATGAAGATGATTGCAAGCGCCGAAACGCCGGATTCTGGCACTATCGATACCAAGATCAAGATTGCCTACAAGCCACAGTACCTTTCAAACGACTACGACGTTGAGGTAATCTCACTGTTGGAAAAGGCAAACAACGGTGGGCTGGAGGGGACTACCGAGGAGGAGGTAATACTCAACCCCATGAAGATAAGAAAACTCTACAACAAGTCGGTCAGGAACCTATCAGGGGGTGAGCTCCAGAAGGTGGCGATTGCTGCCTGCCTCCTGCAAAAGGTTGACCTTTACGCCCTTGACGAGCCATCGGCCTTCCTTGATGTCGAGGACAGGATTGCCATGGCAAAGTTGATCCAGAGGTTTGTGCGCTCCTATGGCAAGTCGGCAATAATAATCGATCACGACATACAGCTAATGGATCTGATTTCAGACTCGCTTGTCATATTCCATGGAAACCCGGGAAGGGAGGGCCATGCCACCGCCCCCATGCCAAAGGCGGACGGCATGAACCAGTTCCTCAAGTCACTTGACATCACCTACCGCAGGGACGAGACTAGCATGAGGCCCAGGGTCAACAAGTCGGAAAGCAGGCTGGACAGGGAACAGAAACAGACAGGACATTACTACTACAGAAATTGACCAAGATGCTAAAGCAGGCAATGGCAAGCATATTGACCCCAGAGGAAACTGAGGAGCTTTACGGTGCATTTGACCAGATAGGTACCAAGATCATATTGAGGATTCCAGACTCGCTTCTTCACAAAAGGAAGATTATCGGAGAGGTCCTTCTTTCAAAGGTAAAGACCGCCGATTCCATCTTTTACCAGTCGTCACCGGTGGCAGGCGACTACCGCATAAGGCAGCTGGAACTCCTTGCTGGCAAGGAGGGGACGGTGACAGAGTACAAAGAACATGGATGCAGGTTCAAAGTCGATATAGAAAAGACATTCTTCTCCCCCAGGCTATCAACCGAACGCCTAAGAATAGCCGATCATGTAGGCGAAGGCGAGACGATAATCAACATGTTTGGCGGCGTCGGAATGTTTTCCATCGTGGCGGCAAAGAAGAAGAGATGCCATGTCTACAACATAGACATTAACCCCGATGCGGCGAGACTTTGTACTGAGAATGTTTCTATGAACAAACTCAAGGGTACAGTTGAATCAATAGAGGGGGATGCGTCGGATGTAATAGACAAGAGGCTTTCAGGCGCAGGGGACAGGGTGTTGATGCTGCTTCCCGAGCGGTCTGATGAGTTTCTGGAGTCTGCGATAAAGAGCCTGAAGCAGAAGGGGATCCTGCACTACTACTGCCATGTACATTCCGACAAAAAGAGCCAAGTTGGGGCGGTTGCCACGGATCATTTCAACTCGGTCATAGGAGTGAAGGCAGAGGTGCTGGAGGCAAAGTTGGTGAGGCCCGTGGGACCTAGGTTTTATCAGGCAGTCGTAGACGCCGCGATAACAAAGTAGCTATTTTTTGTCGTCCGATATGAAGGAGGGCGGCGGCGGTCTGGAGGTGGCCATGTTATACCCAATCCACGAGATCACTCCAAGGATCCCCCCAACTGCCATAAGGACTGAGAGCTGGAGGACTATGGGGCTCCACTCTGACAACATTAGAAGGTAGGCATATACGAAAAAGCCCCCTATTGACAATACAAAAATCATAATGCCAACGGTGCGACGCTTTGTCATATCGCTAAACACTTTTCCAGACTTATTTATTTCAAGCTAGTAAGAGAACTCGATTGCCATTAGATAGGCATCCTCACCGTCTCTATAGTACGCCTTTAGCCTCTGCTTTGCCCCAAAGCCCAGTTTTTCATACAGCCTTATTGCCTCGGTATTGCTGCACCTTACCTCAAGGTAGAGCTCATCGGCTTTTTTCAGTTTCACGCCCGCTATGGACTCCTCTACAAGGGCCCGGCCAATTCCCTTTTGCCTATATTCAGGCAGGACTGCCACAGAGACCACGTGCCCTTTCTTAACAAACCCGAGTTTTTTAAAGTTAGAAAATCCGTACTCGATTTTGCACATTATGTATCCTACAAGCCTTTTTTCAACCTCTGCCACGATGAACGCCTCCGGCAACTCTGCTAGGAGGCTTTCATAAAAATAATCAGAATAATGTTCTGGTAGAGTTTTGAGATTTATCTCCATTACAGGAATGATGTCGGATGGATCACACCTTCTGATTATACAGTTGCCAATCTCCCGTAGTGCCACTTGCATTACCAGAATACTGGAATTATTAATTATATAACTTTAAAGAAAATAAAGGAATTAATGTAATTGGGTTTCATTAATACCGTTTGAGCATCCCTACGACGGATGAGGTCATTAACATCGTTTCAGGTTTTTTTGCCATAAGGGGAATTAACCAGACTTTGAATTGTCTCGAAATTCAGATAGACGATAATTACCTCGCCGCAAAGTTCAAGGATATGGCCCAGAAGATGGAGGAAATGAACCTCATTGCAAGGCTTGAAAAGAATTCACGGGGAACCTTCGTTTTGGTTTACAGGTTCAGGCCGCCATCTCCAAAACGGGCCTGGATTCCCAGGGTACTTTTTGGTGGCACTATTGTCACGGTGCTTGTAGACGGATACTACCGCGCCGTTGCAACCAACTCCATCGCAAAGGTCGGGGATCCGATGTACATTGCCATCCTCTACACCGTCTCTCTCATGGGAATCCTTGGCATACATGAGCTAGGCCACATCATTGCCTCAAAGAAACACGGGCTCAAGATAAGCTGGCCTTACTTTATCCCAGGAATCCCCATAATTGGATTCATCCCCACGTTTGGTGCCTTGATTATGTCACGAGGCCTAATCATAAACAAGAACATCCTTTTCGACGTTGGCATATCAGGGCCCATTGCAGGGCTCATCGTTGCAGTAATTGTCTCGGCATACGGTGCATCGACGTCACCGCTTGTTCCAGATGCCATGGTGCATGACCTCACCAAGACTCAGGGACTTGTCGAGGTACATTCTAGCATTCTAATGGACGCAACCATCGCGCTAGAGGGAAAGCACATCCCGGGCAAAGAGATAATCATGACCCCCGTTCTGCTTGCAGCATGGTTTGGATTCCTCATCACATTCCTGAACCTGCTTCCAGCCTGGCAGCTTGACGGTGGCCACGTCGCACGATCCACATTTGGCATAAAATGGCACAGGATCCTGACCTATGCGAGCATAGGCGTGCTTGCCGCAACTGGTTATTTCATAATGGCGGTGTTTGTGCTGGCCTTCAGCATGAAAAGCATGGATGTAAAGCCGCTTGACGATCTATCCCCTCTCTCTCCTGTCAGAAGGAAAATGTTCCCCCTAGTCATGGCCCTCGCATTCCTTTGCGCCCCGCTGCCTTTTTCGATACTACCTCAGTAGGACACGGGCACCGTCTGAAACTATCACGGCTTTCTGCCTTTCCCCATAGGTTTTCAGGACGTAGTCTAGGGATTCCTTTGTTCCGCCAAACGGCATCATCCCGAGCTTGTCCTTGGTGTAAAAGTTAGGAAGAACGGAGACAATTCCTATCTTGAATTGCTTCTGCAACTCGGTCAGAAAAAGGAGATTTTCCATTCCGTCTAGATATTTCGCTGGGCTCTTCAGCCTGTCAAGTGTCATCCTTCCCTCTACAAACTGGTGGAGGGCGTCTGAACCCAGGCCGTTCTTGCATTCCGCCAGCAGTATCGCAAACCCCTCCTCCTTTACCGCTCCGGCTGTGTTCCATAGCGCGGAAAGCGACTTGTCGAGGGTTTCGTTGCTTGACTCCTTGCCTGTGCTTACAAACAATACTCTGTGTTTTCCTATCTCATTTGTTGCAGACGACAAGAGGGACTTGGAAATAGAAATCGTTGATGACGGGTGACCCGAGGCAATATCAACCACCCCGGAAGAATTTGCAGCCACCTCCAGAGCCGAGATCTCAAATCCATCGGTGAATTTTTTTGCGACCTCCGTTGCCTGCACCTCCTCGCCAGGATGAGGCAGGCTTCCATTTCTCTTCTCATATGCCTCGAGCATCTGCTCCCTTCCGAATTTTCGAAGCAGTTTTGTCGAGACGGTATCAAATCCGAACAGGCCGTCAAACCCGGCCTCGCCTACAAACATGAGGTTGGTATTTGTTAGCTGCGTGTTATCAAACTCAGATACCGTTATCGACGGGTCGGAAAACATGTTCTTGGCAAGATGCAGGTTAGACCTTTCCACAAGGATCTTAGGTTTTGTGATGGCTTTCTGTTCGCAGGCTGCAAGAAGCGAGGAAACCACGCTGTGGACGGCCCTTGTGGACTCTAAGATCACGATCTCCGTCGGTTTTGTGAGATCCACGGTCTCTAGCTTTGAAGCAATTTCGGGGCCGCTCAGAGTTTTCCCTGAGGAGATCACCTCCCTCTCGAGGTTTTCTGCCTTTATATCTAGAACAACTTCCGTTGGCCCGTAGCTGAGCCAAATCTCTGGCATACAATACCGATGGGACAGTTAAAATAAATCTAGTTCAGTAAATTTTCCTGTGGATTTTGTCAAAGAATTTGCAATATTTTTGCAGGAGACCGGCGCGATAAAATTTGGAAACTTCAAACTGTCCAGCGGAAAGGAGAGCGCCTATTATGTCGATCTCAGGATTGTGCCAAGCTTCCCTCACCAGTTCCGAAGGATGATAAAGCACCTTCAAGGCGACATTTCCGAAAAAGTTGGGCTTGACAGCTTTGACTTTATTGCCTCCGTTCCTACCTCGGGACTAGTGATCGCCTCCGCCCTTGCCATCGAAACAGTCAAGCCTCTTGCATACATCAGGCAGAAACCCAAGGAATACGGAACATCTAGCCTAATCGAGGGAAAGATGCGCGAAGGCTCCAAAGTCCTTCTTGTAGATGATGTCGGGACAACAGGCCAGTCCATCATAAAGGCAGTCAGGGCCCTAAAGGAAGCCAAGATGTCAGTTGTCGATGCGTTTGTCGTAATCAACAGGCTCGAGGGCGCCTCAGAGGCCCTAGCTGCCGATGGGGTGAGGCTGCACGAGGTTACCGACGTGATGAAGATTTCAAGTGCCCTATATGGAGAAGGAATGCTGGATGAAGGCACCTTTGACCGCATAAAGAAGCAGATGGCTGCACCTTAGACTTCAGCCTAGCTTTCGTAAATCATGAGTTCTTTTTCCTCAAGGAGCGTGTGAAGGTTGTGCACGGCCCTGTAGACCTCGGATTCTTTTTTTGCACCGGTACAGACCAGCTTTCCGGACGCAAAAAGGAGAATCACGGTCTTTGGGTCTAGCATCCTATGGATTAGTCCCGGGAACTGTTCCGGCTCGTACATGCTTCTTGGCAGCCCTCTTGCAGCCTGTTCTAGGTGTATCTTCCCTCCCAAGCTTGCGGAGGCCACGATGTTCTGAATTACTATCACCGCGTCCTTTTTTATCTTGATGCCGCCCTTTCTCAGCTTCTGAACAACGCTTTGCACTGCCTTTATCGATTGGTCCTCTGATTTTGCGCCGGTGCAGACCATTTTTCCTGAGCTGAAAATCAGCGTGGCAGTCTTTGGAGATTTTAGTCTGAAGACGAGCCCCGGAAACTGGTCAGGGTGGTACTCGACGTCTGGAAAAGTCTGAGTAATTACGTTAAGGTCGATTCTTTGATCAACCGATGCCGAAGCCACAACATTTTCAATGCTGACAATGGGCTTGGTCTGGGGCATCCTGCTGCTTATATATGTGCTTTATATATACTCTGTAACGTTTCATGTTGATGTTCTTTATGTCAAATTTAGCAGATCATTTGTAGAATTTCGGCAGCTCAGACAAATGCCTTCACATCACCAGTTCAGCCATAACTCTGATTCCTCATTGCAGCCAAATCAAGATAGTTGCCTGATTATTTTAAAATTGGTTTTGTCTGGGCCTGCGGCCGGGATGATGATCCGAGTGGTTTTTCGAAATCAGGAAATTAATTGAATAGTGGGCCCAAAGGGCTTCGATCCCTTGGCTCACCGGTTATGAGCCGGTTACTCTACCAAGCTGAGTTATGGGCCCAACGACAAAACAAGTTGGCTGGCGGTATAAAATGGTATAGAGCTAACAGTATGCCTCGTAGCAACTGTCAAGCAGCAGGTTTTGAGCTGCCAGCGACTTGGCGGCAGCCTGCACGAGCTCGTCCTTACCTGTCTTGGAGTTTTCAAGGACCTTTCTCCACAGCGCGGCATGCCTGATGTCTGCTTCTGTATGAAGCCTGAAGTATTCTATTGCCTCGTCATCGGCCACGCCGTAGAACTTCCTCAAGCCGTCAATTTTTGAAAGGCTTATCTTCGGAATTTCCTGCTCCAGAGCATACATTGCGGCAGCCCCGCTCTCAAAGGAGCCCATGAGGCCTGCGAGTTCGGAAACAGCGAGTCTTGTTTTGCCAAGGCCGTGATAGTTCTCTATTTCTTTTCGACCTACTCCGAGGGCTGTAGCGAACTTTATCCATGGTTCTAGATGCTCGCTCTCCTCTTTTTGGTTGGCAGCCATGCTGGCTTGGAGTTCAGATGGGCCGTTTTGCATTACTGCCCCCACATAGGAAGGTACGGCCTTCACCAGCTGGAAGTATTCCTTTGAATACCCGCTAAGAGATTCTAGGGAAAGCTTGCCCTCGCTCCACATGACGTAGAACTTGTGTTTTAGTAAACTTTGATCCTCGATAATTTTGTCAATCTCTGCAATCAGGGAATTCATGCGATTTATCAAATTCGGCACTAAAAAAATCTTTTGAATAGCTTCAAAAGGATTTTATGGATAAGACCCCGGATGCAATTTCGGGCTCCAGTGGTGTAGACCGGTCAAGCATATCGGCCTTTCAAGCCGGGGATCCCGGGTTCAAATTCTTTGTGATGAAAATCCCGGCTGGAGCACCTACAAAAGCATTAATATTCATAGAATTGCCTACGCAGGCTAGTGCGACTTTTTGGATAGAAAAAACTTTGAGATAAACCCACTAATCAAAGACTACAAAAACTACATCGATTTGATAAATCAGGCGCTTAAGAAGGAACTAGACTTGTACTCCGCATCGGAGTTTTTCGAGCCCCTCCAGTATGCCTTGGAGGGCGGCAAAAGGATCAGGCCGATAATACTCATTCTTGCAGCTGAGAGCGTGGGCAAGTGCGACGAGAATGCCTTCGTCGCATCCTGCGCCGTGGAGCTGCTTCACACAGAGTCAGTAATCCACGACGACATAATCGACAACGAGATACTCAGGAGGAGGAAGGATCCGTTCCACATCAAGTACGGTTACAACACCAGCATCATAACAGGAGACTTTGTTTTAGGACTTATTCTTAACATCATCTCCCGCCTTGACAACCCGCGGATTGCAAGGGAGCTTGCCAACACTGCAATGATGATGAGCGACGGAGAGATGATCGAGACTAGACTCGAGTCAAGTGAAGACATCACGTTTGACGACTACCTGAAGGTAATCGAATACAAAACTGCCACGGCCTTCGAGGCGGCGACCAAGATTGGAGCCATCCTTGGAGGCGGTAACGAAGAGCAGATAATGGCCTTTGCAGAATACGGCAAGAACATGGGCATTGCCTACCAGATCCGCGACGACCTTCAGGACTGGAACAACGAGGACAAGTTGTTCAACATCTTGATAAAGAAGAGTTCTGACCCCCGTGACGTTTTCGACCACATGGAAATGCTACTAAACGGTTACTCGAAAAAGGCAAAGGGTGCGCTTAGAAAAATAGATGAAGGCCCGGCAATACGAAGGCTGGAAAGCCTGATTGATCTTACGATGCTTAATGTATCGTAGAAAGTGTTGTCAGTGCGGGTACTGCTGATTTTGCAAACTGGATAAACGGATCCGGATATACTCCGACTCCAACCATGAATATTATCGAGAATATCATGACAGCTACAATCGCCCTGGGTTCCTTTACTCTCTTTTCTGATTCGCCCTCTTCAAAGTACATCTTTCGTATGAGCCAACCGTAGTACGCAAGGGAAAGCGCGCTGTTAAGCACCCCTGCAACTGCAAGATACGGAGCCCATGAAACGGTACTGCCGGCATCTATCGCGGCTCCAAACAGCATAAGCTTGCTCCAAAATCCGTTCAATGGTGGAACACCCGCCAGAGCAAGTAGCGAAATGACAAGCCCGAGCGACGTAATTGGCATCCTCTTTCCCAGGCCCTTTAGCTTGTCGACATGCGATATTGCAAGCGTTGTCATTATTCCTGCGACCGCAATGAAAGCAGCGGCCTTCATTACTGCGTGGTTGAATATGTGGAAAAGCGCACCGGCAGCGCCTAATGCTGAGAACGGGGCAATGCTAAGGCCTATGAGTATGTACCCTGCATGGCCGATGCTAGAGTATGCAAGCATCCTTGGAAGGTTCTTTTGCCTTATGGCTGCCAGGTTTCCAAATGTCATTGTGATTATCGCGATTACGGCAAGAGCTAGCGACCAGTTCATGTTGAGGGCTATTGCGCCCATTATTATGACTCTGAGCGCTGCCGCAAAGCCAGCCTTTTTCGTGCCTGCTGCAAGCAGTGCAGATATGGTTGGCGGTGCTCCCTCGTACGTGTCAGGAAGCCACATGTGGAAGGGTACAAGCCCTATCTTGAAACCAAAACCTGCAATGAACATGCCTACTGCGAGGATGGCAAGAGGCATGAGGTCTGGGCTGAGGTGCGAGAACCCCGCTATTACCTGCTCCAAGTTGGTCGAGCCTGTTAGACCGTAGGCAAGCGAGATTCCCCATATTATTATTCCAGAGGAGAGGGCGCCGAACAGGAAGTATTTGATTGCCGCCTCATTTGATGTGGGGTCTTTTTTCATGTAGCCTGCCAGCACGTATGTCGGGATGCTCATCAGTTCCCAGGCTACAAAAAGCATGACAAGATCGGTGGAATAGGCAATGAGCACCATCCCTATAGACGAAAGAACTATCAGCGAATAGTAGACGGCAGGATTTGAGCGGCCCCTCATGTAGCTGAAGGAACCTACCGTTGTCATTATTCCGACAATAAGCATTGCAATGGCAAAGAAGGACCCGAACATGTCGTTTGACAGGACTCCCTTTGAGAAGACTGCCCCCGGGAGGACGTTTTTGGATATTATCTGGTATGCCACAAATCCGATGGCTGCGACTAGTGCGCCAAACGCTATCCCGCCGTAGAGTGAATCGTTCTTTTCCTTCCTTGCGACGCTGATGACCGGTATTATCACACCGACTGCGCCCAGCATCAGTGTCAGGATTATTGGTGTTGAGGTAAAGTCAAGCATCATCATTTTTCACCTAAATGAACAGCAGCAGCAGCACTATCAGTATGCCTGCCCCAAATATGTAGAGGTACGACTGCGAGATTCCGGTCTGCGTTGCCTGCATTATCCTTGCTCCGCCTGCCATGGTTTTCTCTGGCACCAGATTGAATCCTTCGAATACCTTGTCCTCAAAGTAGCGATAAACACCTCTTGCGAGATAAAGCGGACCTACCACGAAGGTCCAGTTGATAAGCGCGTCAAGATACCACCGGTTAAGGAAGAACTTGTGCATGGCGTAGAATACGATGTTGGAATTGACGAACTTTGCAGGATCGGCAAACCTGCCTATGTAGAAGACGTAGCCAAGGCCGAAACCTATTGCAAAGGCTGCAAGTGATGCGGTAAGAGCGATTGGGTTGATGCCCGCAAGGAACCCACCAAGCAACTGTTGTGATTCGGTAGCCACGGCCTGTGCCTGTGACTGGATACCAAATGTCGATGAAAGATAATTGGAAAGCACGTCGTGTATCTTGTGTTCAAACACGAGGCCTAAAATCCCAATTCCAACCGTAAGTGCTGCCAGTATGCCATATGGGACCCACATGACAGGGCTTGCTTCGTGAACGTGGTATCCTTCCTTTTCCAGGTGCTCGACGTGTTTGCTCTTGTTGCCAAAGAATACCATTCCAATCATCCTGGTTGTATAGAATGTCGTCATGACCGCAGTGATTACCGCCATGATGAATATTGGCATGGCCCAGGTATTGCCTGACTGGTAAACGGCCCCAAAGATTGCATCCTTGCTCCAGAAGCCTGTTGAGATGAACGGAGCTCCCATAAGACCAAGTCCAGCAGCCCACATGAAGATGTATGTCTTGGGCATGAGCTTTCTCAGACCGCCCATATCGGTCATGTACCTCGATCCCACAATGTGGAGCAGCGAACCCGCCGCCATGAAGAGCGATGCCTTGAACATTGCGTGCGAGATTAGGTGGAAGAAGCCTGCCGTATAACCATCTGCAAACTGCCGCGAAAGTCCTGCCACTCCTAGGGCCATCATCATGTAGCCGATTTGCGAGCCGGTGGAATACGCGAGGACCTTCTTAATTTCTGTATGTACCATTCCTTGGGTTGCAAGAAGGAATGCGGTGATGGCTCCCACCCACGCAACCACTTCGAAGAACTGGTCCATGTTAAAACCTGCAGCGGCAAGTACAAAGAAGAGCGGGGCAAGCCTTGCAACCAAAAACACACCTGCCTTGACCATCGTTGCCGCATGTATCAGTGCGGAAACAGAAGTAGGTCCAGTCATTGCCTCAAGCAACCATTCATTTAGCGGGAATTGGGCGGATTTTCCAATAGCGCCTCCAAAGAGGAGTATTGCGGCGGGGACAAGCAGGTTCTGTGACGACATGGCTGCAGCCCAGCTGGTGTTTGATGCAAGTTCCTTAAACCCGAACGTGCCGGCAAATGCAAAGATGAGGAACATCCCTGCAAGCATCATGACATCTCCCACCTTTGTCATGATGAAGGCCTTCATGCCTGCCTGGGTTGGCGAATAATAGTCCAGCAGCCCAAGAACCGTCCTGCCTTCCGTTCCGACGTGGTCCTTCTTCTTGTCCCTGTACCAGAATCCTACAAGCGCATACGAGGCAAGACCTACGCCTTCCCAACCAAAGAAGAGTTGTAGGAAATTGTCGGAAAGAACGATTAGCTGCATCGAGCCTATGAAAAACGACATCCAGAAGAAGAACCTCATGAGGTCCTTGTCTCCCTTCATGTACCCCAAGCTGTATACAAAAATCAGAAATGAGATCCACGCAACAATGTTTGACATCAGTGCTGCGAGCGGGTCGGCCAAGATTCCAGCCTTGAGCCCAATTGACGAGATCCACGGGATTTGGCTGTGGATTTCCTGGTTGTGGAGGGCTAGCGGTAGAAGAGTCACAGCCGAAACTGCGCTTGCAAGTGCAAATGCAACTGCGACATATCCTGAAGATTTCTTTGAAACCCTAGCAGCGGCCGGGATTATAAGAGCTCCAATGAAGGGCAGTATCCAGATGGCCCATACGTTTGCCGCACTTGCTGTTAAACCGAGAGATCCAAAGTCCATTTTTTATGCCCCCACCAATCCCTTCATGAACGGAATTATCTTGTTGAAGAATATGTCAGGATAAATCCCGATGACAATTGTGAATCCTGCCAGAACCATCATAGGTCCCGTAACATACCAGCTTGCCTCCTTTGTGCCCTCCAGATGTTCCGGGAGTTTTCCAAAGAAGACCCTCTTCATCATCCAGAGGGAGTATGCCATGGTTAGTACGGTAGCAATAAGCCCCAAGGCAAACGCGATCATCCTTACCACCGAACCAGTCTGGACTGCAGTCTGCAAGGCGCCGTTGAACATGGTCCACTCCGCCATAAAACCACTGGTTGGCGGCACACCAGATATCGTAAGCACCCCTATCATCGCACATGTCGCGGTAATTGGCATGTTTGCGGCAAGTCCGCCCATCTTTGTAATACTCCTTGTCTTAACCTGAAGAATTATTGCTCCCACCATAAGGAAAAGGATGACCTTGCCTAGGCTGTGCGATATAAACAGCATCTCCGACCCCGCAAGCCCCAGTGAGGACACGGTGCCGATGCCGAACAGAATGTATCCCATTTGGCTGATACTTGAATATGCAAAGAATTTCTTGATGTCGTCTTGGACCAGCGCCATTATTCCGCCGTAAAGCATTGTTGCAACACCCCACAAGTTAAGGAACAGTGCAAAATGCGCATATTCCCCGGGAAGCAGTGTTGCAAGCAGCCTGAAGAATCCGTAGGCACCAACTCCTAACATTGCGCCGGAGGAGAGTGCATTAAGTGGCGTAGGGGCTGCCCTGTAGGTATGCGGCAGCCATATGTGAACCACAAATGCTGCCATCTTCACACCTAGCCCGATGATAATTCCTACCGCCGCAAGGGCGAGAATTCGATGCGGGATGGCGCTCTCATGAATGTCGGCATAGTTGAAGCTTCCAACACTTAGCCCGATGGCAAGGAACCCAAGTAGGAGAATCACTGCGCCAACATGTGTCCAGAAGAAGAAGAGCAGTGCAACCCTTCTTTTTGCCTCATAACCCCAAAATGCGATCATGAAGAAGCCCGGAATGAGCATCACCTCAAAGAACACATAGAATTCAATCAGGTTCGTTGCAAGCACTGAGCCAAGCATCCCCATAGCCATGACGAGGAATAGGGCATAGTAGACGCCGATTTGCTGGTTCACGTAAGCCTTCAGTCCCGAGGATTCCACCATTGCGGTTGGGCCGTCTCCCACCACTTGCTTTTCAGCGTTCATCTTTTCCTCGTACTGGGCTGTGAACTTGGCCACCATGTACGGTTTTGAGAATACTGCAACCACTGTAGATATGACGTAGATTATTATTGCAAACGGCGATGACAGTCCGTCTAGCACAAGGCCAAATTCGCCAAATTCTTGCGTCCACGGGTAATGCTCGCTGTAGGTGCCATCCACCGCTGCAAGGGTCATTATGGCCGTGCTATATGCCAAGATTCCAAAACTGAACCACGTGGCAGCATTTGGTCCTGACTTTTTGCCTAGATAATATGCCAACGGGGAAAGAAGGAGCGGCAGGAAAATTGCCTGGAGTAATACGTACTGCATCATCCCTTCAGGCTCCTAAAGTCCTCTATGTCAATGTTCTTGTACATCCTGTACGCTACGATTACGAGCGCGAGGCCAACTGCAACCTCGGCTGCAGCAATTGCGATCGAAAAGAGCGCAAGCGTTTGGCCCTGGCTGTTTGGGATAAACCTAGCAAATGCCACAAGATTGAGGTTTGCAGAATTTATTATCATCTCCACACCAAAAAGCATCCTTATCGCGTTTCGTTTCACAGACAGCCCGTAAATCCCAATGGCTAGGAGGGCCACCGAGACGAGGACGAAATCAATCAGCCCGTTGGTCATTTGTTATATCCTCCCTTCTTGCCAAAGTAAGCGCGCCTACCACGGAAGCAGCTAAAACCAACGCCATTACCACCAGAGCAGGCGAGTAGTATGTGAGAAAGTCCTCGCCTATTTTCCTATAATCCACTGATGGTGAATTTGTTTCCATTGATTTCATCCCAGATCCAATTATTATCATTCCGATACCAAGCATTAGGGCCAGCATGAGTCCTATCCCTGCGTATCTTCTCCTCTTGTCCTCAATCTTGTTGAATATTAACTCACGTCTTACCAGCATGACTGTAAATAGGATAAGCACTGCAATCGAACCCACATAGACCGAAAGCTGGAACATTGCCACAAAGGGCGCGTCAAGCAGCAGGAAAAACCCGGCAACGCCCGAGAGGGTAAGCATCAGGGCTATCGAGCCGTAAATCAGAGATCTTATCTCAAGGGCAACAATGGCACTGCCTATTGTCAGGACGGAAAGCGCTAGAAATACCGCGTCAACCATGCGTGGCACCCCTGTCGTCTACTTTGATTTCTACGTCTTGTGAGATTTTTGGCTTGATGGCAAGCTGGGCAGGGGTGTAAATCAAGGCGGATTTTGTAAAGGATGAGAGTTCATAGTCATTTGTCATGTACAAAGCATAGAATGGACAGGCATCCACACAAAGACCACAAAACACGCACTTGCCATAATCGATCTGAGGCATTATTGCTTTCTTGTTCTGTTTCCATGTTTCGTTCACCTTTACCATACCTATGGCTTCTGCAATCCCTTCACATGCCACCGAACAGAGCTGACACCCTGTACAGTGCTCGTGATACAGAATGTGTCGTCCTCTAAGCCCTGCTATCCCAACTCCTGTCTCTGGATTAAACTGGAACCCATCGCCTACAAACTTTAATTTCTGCTCAGGATAGCGCAATGTAAATCTCCTAATTGCAAGGTGTTTTACTCCGGAGTTCAATGCCCTTATGATTCCGCCTGCAGTACTCATTGAATCAAACCTCCGGGTCCCAAGACACCTGCGTATAGCAAGCCTAGAGCTATAAAGATGTTAATGAAGGCAAGTCCTATCAGTTTGTACCAACCAGTGTGAAGCAGCATGTCTATCCTTATCCTTGGGAACACACCACGTGGGAGAAGGATTAGCAGAATAACTCCGACGGTCTTTATTACAAACCAGAGGATTCCATTGAGCATAGCCTGGTCAAAGAGCGGAAGTCCGGCTATCTTTGCAGTAATAGGGCCTATTGTAATCCCGTTAGTAATGATGTCTGCCGGGAATGCCGGCCAGACCGACGGGCCGTTCCAGCCGCCGAGGAAAAGCACGGTAAACAGTCCTGCAAACGCGTAAAGTTTTAGGTACGTGCCAAGTTGGATGAGGCCATACATCATTCCCGAGAACTCGGTAAGCCACCCGGCGACAATCTCGCTTTCTGCCTCTGGAAGGTCGAACGGGATCCTTTCAAGCTCGGCAAGTATGCATATGAAGAACACTATGGCGCTTATCGGTGCAAAGATAATCCACCAGTAGTGTTGTTGTGATTCGGCAATCTGTGAAAGGTTAAGGGTTCCTGTCAGGATTACTATTGGAAGGAGCGAGAGGATGAGAGGTATTTCAAATGCAATCATCTGGTGGAGTGCCCTCAGGCCTCCGATGAATGTCCATTTGTTGTTGGCGGCCCATGCTGTAAGGACGGATATTATTGGAAAGAACCCTATCGTGGCAAAGACCGCCAGTAGTCCTACGGCCGGATTTGCCACCACCCACCCGCCAGTTACAGGAATAAGCGATACAAAGGCGCCGGCAGTACCAACGAAAAGTAGAGGTCCCACCCAGAAGATCGGCTTGTCTGCCTTGGCTGGAATGATAATTTCCTTTGAGATTAGTTTGAGGCCGTCGCCCATGAGCTGGAGTATCCCTTCTATCCTTCCGCAATAAAGCGGTCCCACCCTTAGCTGGATCTTGGCAAGGAACTTTCGCTCAACGTATATGGTAGCGGCCGATAGCAGTGCCGCAAACCCGAATCCTGGGAATGCAAGCACGTGGAACAAGGTGGTATGCATGAAGGACTTGATTATTGGCAATGTACGTGAAGGATCTGCCATCCAAGTCATGGCAAGATAGGGCGTAAGCATTTGTCCGTTGACGACTGGCATCTTGATATAAAATAGGACAATAAACACCAATGGCAGCCCTACAAGCGAGAAGATTAGCAGGACCCAGAAAATTATGTCAAAGAGCGATGCTATGAACCGGCTGAGCCTAAACTGGGGTGCGATTGTTGACATCCTATCTGTCAGCCTCCACTGGCCAATAGTTAAGGCTCCAATAAACTGAAGGCATGTTTCCGAGCAGTTCGCCTTTCAGCAGATATGGCATGCATATGAGGTTCCTGAAGGAACCTACGCTGATCTTTACCCTGTACGGTTCTGGCCTGTTGTTTGAAACTATGTAGTATCCAAGCGCTCCCCTTCCGGACTCGACCCTTTTGTACACCTCATCATTTCCACCCTTGGGGTTTGGTTTTAGCTTTGTTCGGACCGAGCCTGACTTTGGCATCTTCCTTAACGCGTCCCTGATTATCCTGCAGCTCTCAAACATTTCGAGGTATGGTACGTAGGATCTAGCGTAGGAATCACCTTCCTTCATTACTACAGTTTCAAAATCCAGATTTTCGTATACATCGTATGGCTCTTTCTTTCGTATGTCAAAGTCTACGCCAGATGCCCGAAGGACTGAGCCTGTGGTGCCCAGCCTTATCGCGTCCGTCTTTGACAGGATGCCCGTGCCCTCCGTCCTGCTTATCAGAAGCGGGTTCTTGTAGAAAACTGCCAAGTACTCTTTGAGTCGTTTTTCGAAATAGTCAACCTGCCTCAGGCACCTCTCCTCAAAATTTGCTGGCAGGTCGTTGCGAACGCCTCCCGGTACAAGGTATGCATGCGTTACGCGAGCACCAGACATTGCCTCAAGCAGGTCAATGAAAAGTTCGCGGTCTCCCGCGGGCCACATGAACATTGTCGAGTGGCCAAGGAAGATGCCGTAGATTGCAAGCCAGTAAAGTGTATAGATGCACCTGTTAAGCTCGGCTGCGATTACTCGGACGTACTTTGCCCTTTCTGGAACCTCGATCCCCAGCAGTTCCTCGACCGCAAGGCAGTAGGGATAGAGTATGTTTGACGAGTCGTGTATTACGGGCCTTTCAAGATGCGGTATGTTTTGTATGTAGTTTCGGTATTCCGCCATCTTCTCCTCTCCCCGGTGGACGTATCCTGGATCCGGGTCGCAGGAAACTATGTAGTCGCCGTCTACTTTTATTATGAGTCTCATGTGGCCTGACCCAGGGTGTTGCGGACCTACGTTTAGTGTCATGATCCTGTCGTCTATCTTTTCGAGCTGTATACCAGGAGGAAGTTGTGTGGACATCTTATCTCCCCTTTATCTTGAAATCCTTCCTGAAGGGTGGAATGTCTGCCCAGTCCTCAGGCAGCAGCAGTCGTCTGTTATCTGGATGACCCTCAAAGTATACCCCGAACATTTCAAAGCATTCTCTCTCGTGGAATTCAACACTGTAGAAGACCTCCCTTAAGGATGTCATTCTTGAGCTGTCCTTGCCAGGATTTGGAATTTCTTCGCGCGGCACTCGTGTGGCAAGCGTCAGAACCTGCGTGGCAAGCTTTTCATCAGTATAGGAACCCAAGTGGTACACAACCTCGATTTCTTTCGAATCAGGATAGTCAACGCCTGAAACCGATTCGGCATGGTCATACCCCAGCTCGTCCCGGATGAATTGCGCGACATCTAGGATGTCTTCCTTCTTTGTGGAGACCCTGATCCTTCCAGCACGGACATAATCGACGGTTACCTTGGAACCAAATTTTGATGAAACCCTGTCAGAGATCGACTTTTCAAATTGTGGGATGGGTTTTGGTTTGACTGGAACGTCGGGCGAAAAGTCTATGCCCTTTTCCTCGTAAAATTTTTTGGCGTCTTCTTTTGATAGTGACTTTGAATCTTCGGAGGACCCTGCTGAAGTCCCACTGGGCTGCCCATCCTTGTCGTTTTCCGAGCTCATTGTTATGCGCCTTTCATCCGTTTGATTTTTTCTTGAAGTAGCATGCAGCCTTGAATCAGAGTTTCAGGCCTTGGTGGACAGCCCGGAACGTAGACGTCTACCGGAAGGACGCCATCTATGCCGGGAAGCACGTTGTATGAGTCAAAGTATAATCCGCCAGTGATTGCGCAAGCGCCCATGGCTACCACATATTTTGGATCAGGCATTTGGTCGTACACCATTCTTAGCCTGGGCGCCATCTTTCTCGTGATTGTCCCCATAACAACTATCAGATCGCATTGTCTGAGGGAACCGAATGCCTCAATAATTCCAAATCTTTCAACGTCGTATCTCGGGCTTGACGCAGCCCCAAACTCCACGCTGCAACAGGCGGTCTCAAGATGGACCGGCCACAATGACCACAGCCTGCCCCAGTTTATTGCATAGTCAAGGGGTTTCCCGACAGCCCTAACCAGTACCTCGCCCAGCTTGCCGACAAGGACGTTGGTTGCGTGAGGCGCCGTATCTTGGTTAAAGAACTCCTTTAGCAATACTCTTCCCTACCTCGAAGTTTTCCAATATTTGATTTAAAAGTTACCAAATGTTTTTCCTCCCAGCCTGATATAACGCGTAGGCAAATGCTGCAAACATCACGCCAAGAAACGCGATTATTGGCAAAGTCGCCGTTTTTGGCAAACCTAGTATGCTGCTTCCCCATGCGTATAGAAAGATCGACATGACATCAAAAACCACGAACATGAGCACATAGGAATAGTATTGCATCATGAAATGGGTACGGCCTTCCTCCTTTGGAACCTGGCCTGACTCCATTGGAAGGAACTTGACAGGACTGCTGGTTTTTCTTGGAGCGATCATTCTGGAGAGAATTAGAGCGGGTCCAGTGGCTACCACTGCAAAACCGAACATTAGTAAAACTGGACTAAAACTACTTGCAGCTTCTCCTACCAAAGTAGCTAACAAGCTAATCGGAGAGTATAAAAATCTATGTGCATTCTGCGATCATTATTTTAACTTAAAAGTAATTTTTCATCAATTTTCTCGAAACTATTAAAATTACTTTGTGATTGTTCTCTATGAATTTTCCAACAAAATCGCACAAGTTCTCCCATTTTTTTAAAAATGATTGATATATGACCGAACATTACCAATCCTATGGTAAACGTAGGAGAGAAGGCTCCGCCATTTACTTTGGTGGACACGGATCTCAAAATGCGAAGTTTGGATGAGTTCAAAGGCAAGAAAGTGGTTCTCTCTTTTTTCGTTGCTGCAAGCTCGCCGGTTTGCACGAAGGAAATGTGCACCTTCAGGGATAGTTGGGGCGAGATTTCAAAGCTTGGCGCACAAGTGATAGGAATTAGCAATGATGGGCCATTTGCCAATAAGGCTTTTGCCGAGGCGCACCACCTAAACTTCCCCGTACTTGGGGACTACAAGAGTCAGACCATCCGGGACTACGGTGTCCTGATGCCTGACCTGCTCCATGTCAAGGGGTATGACGCAGCCAAGCGTTCCGTCTTCATAGTGGATGAGAATGGCACGGTGACCTACAAGTGGGTGTCAGACAACCCCTTGATCGAACCAAACTATCAAGAGATCACCAATTTCCTCAAGCAAGGAAAATAACCCTCCCTAAAATTTTTCTAAATTCGACTTACTCTATTTCCGCGAGGATGTCGTTTTTGGCAACGGATGCCCCTTGCTTTATTTTCAAAGACTTTACAGTTCCATCCTTGTGCGATTTGATTGAAACCTGCATCTTCATCGATTCCAAGACGCAGATGACGTCGCCTTTCTTTACCCCGTCTCCTTCAGAGACGTTTATCGACACAACACGTCCAGGAATCTGGCTCTTGAGGTTTGTTTGTGAGTCAACGCTTGATTCCATGCCAGAGTTTTTGTAAACTATTTTGTCCATTTCAGGGCGCTTGTTGAAGGTAAGCTTGACCCCGTCCACCACCAAGGTAATTCTTGACGTGATGTTTTCGATGTATTTTGCAGAATGGAAAGAGTTGTCCAGCATGAATTCTATCCTGTCCTGGCTCATGCCTAGAATCTTCAGGTTCCTTTCGTGGTTTCTCACCTTAATCAGGAACTCGTTGTGGCCAAGAGGCTTTACAAAAGCCCCGTCCAGCATTTCGTCTGTATTCTCTAGTTTGAACTTCATATTCAATTCCTATCCAGCTGTGCCTTCCATCGAAGGCTTTGTTCCTTGTGTGCCTTAACCCTGCTTTTGAGGAACTCCGAGTGAACTAGTGTAGCGGCAAGGGCGGCGTCCGACTTTTGCGATGCCTCCTTTTTGAGGTCGTCGCGAAGCCTGTCAAGGATCTTGAATCTTTCGAGAAAGTCGGTAGAAAGGTCGCCCGTGACGAATTCTTTAGTGCCAAGTATTGTCCTATAGAGAGGGATCGCCGTTTCCACACCCTCAATGTAAAAGTCTCCAAGAGACATCTGCATCCTCTGTCTTGCCTCCTCAAAGTTTTGCCCCCATGTGATTAGTTTTGCCATGAGGGAGTCGTAGTATGGAGAGACACTGCATCCCGGAAACAGGTAGGTGTCAACCCTCACTCCTGGCCCCGACGGAATATCCACGTCATATATCCTTCCGGTAGATGGTGCAAAGTCAAGGAAGGTGTCTTCCGCGTTAATCCTGCATTCTATTGCACAGCCGTTTACTTTGAGATCCTTTTGTTTGAACGGAATCTCCAAGCCGTTAGCAATGTCAATTTGAAGCTTTACGAGGTCCAAGCCGGATACCAGTTCTGTTACCGGATGTTCCACCTGGAGCCTTGCATTTATCTCAATGAAGTAAAATGTCCCGTCATCAAGCCTTAGAAATTCTGCGGTTCCAGCGTTAAGATAATCTACTGCTATTGCTGCGTTTACCGCAAGTTGTCCTACTTCATCCCTCGTTTTTTGGTCTACGACTGGAGATGGGGACATTTCGATCAATTTTTGGTGTCGCCTCTGTATGGAACACTCTCTTTCAAAAATATGTACCGCGTTCCCATGCTTGTCCCTTGCCAGCTGGAATTCAATGTGCCTTATCTTTGGTAGGAATTTTTCCACAAATAGGGCAGACTTGCCAAAGGCCGCCTTGGATTCTCCGGAGGCCAGATCAAATGCCTGTCTTAGCTCTTTCTCGTTGTTGACAAGTCTAATTCCCCTTCCGCCTCCGCCAAACACTGATTTGAGCAATACCGGGTATCCAATCTGGTTCGCGATGTCTAGCGCTTTTTCAACCTCCTCTACGATTCCCGGGCTTCCCGGCACCGTTGGTACCTTTGCCTTTGCCATTGCCGCCTTGCAGAGCATCTTGTCCCCGCAAAGCCTCATCGACTTGCCCGAAGGACCAATGAAGTTTAGCTTGTTCTTTTCACATAGGTCTGCAAAGTCGGCGTTCTCAGAGAGGAACCCGTATCCCGGATGGATGGCGTCAGCGCCTGATTTGACCGCTGCCTCCATTATGTTCTGCATGTTGAGATAGCTTTGAGAGGGAGCCGCGGCTCCGATATGGTACGATTCTGATGCCATCTTGACATGCTTTGAATTCACGTCCTCATCGGAATAGACCGCCACCGACTTGAGGCCAAGGGCGTTGCATGATTTGATGACGCGTATGGCGATTTCACCCCTATTTGCGATAAGAATTTTTTTGATCATGTCCAATCAGAGGTTTATGTTCCCATGTTTGCGTGGTATGCGTCTCTCCCTTTTGTTTGAAAGCGACTCCAATGCCCGGATGATTGCCGGTCTCGTTTCTGCCGGGTCGATTACTGTATCAACGGTACCATAGGATGCTGCCACATAGGGGTTTGCGAATTTTTCAGTGAAATTATCAACGAGTTGTTTTTTCAGAGCCACTGGGTCCTTTGCAGCCTCGAGCTCCTTTCGGTTCATAATCCTTACTGCCGCCTCGGATCCCAACACTGCAATTTGTGCGGTAGGCCAGGCAAAGTTCATGTCCGTACCCAAGTTTTTACTGCCCATGGCAATGTATGCGCCACCGTAAGCTTTTCCAATTATGATCGTGATTTTCGGAACTGTTGCCTCGCAGTAAGCATAGAGAAGCTTGCTGCCGTGTCGGATTATTCCCCCGTGCTCCTGCTGTGTTCCAGGCATGTATCCCGGGGTATCGACAAGTGTGAGCACCGGTATGTTGTAACAATCGCAGAACCTAACAAACCTTGACGCCTTGTTTGACGAGTCTATATCCAGCGCTCCCGCAAGCACCATAGGCTGGTTGGCTACTATGCCAACAGTCCTTCCGTGGAATCTTCCGAACCCCACAATTACGTTCTGTGCAAACAGCTCGTGGATTTCAAAGAACTGGTGGTTATCCACAATGGAATGAATTATCTCCTTCATATCATATGGTTGCAGCGGATTTTCAGGTACTATGTTTATCAGGTTGTTGTCAAGCCTGTTAGGATCATCTCCGTTCTCTACGACGGGAGGCTCTTCTGTGCTGTTCTGCGGTATGTATGAGAGGAGAGATTTGACCACGTCCATGCATTGATATTCATTTTTGGCCACAAAGTGGGAGACCCCGCTTATTTTTCCATGAGACATTGCACCGCCAAGCTCGTCAAATGATACCTCCTCTCCAAGGACCGTTTTGACCACTTCTGGTCCAGTCACAAACATTGTTGCCAGCTTGTCCACCATTATTACAAAGTCGGTCATCGCAGGCGAGTATACGGCGCCTCCCGCCGACGGGCCTATGCTACATGTAATTTGTGGAACAACGCCTGAGGCAAGTTGGTTGTGGAAGAATATGCTTGCAAAACCATCAAGGCTAAGTATTCCCTCCTGTATTCTTGCGCCTCCGGAGTCTATTATTCCGATTATCGGGCAGCCCACGCGCGTAGCGTGCTCCATCACCTTGGTTATCTTCTTCGCCCCCATTTCGCTCAATGTCCCTCCAAGGACTGTGAAATCATAGGCAAAAAGGAAAACCCTGCGTCCATTTATCGTCCCATAGCCGCTGATGACACCGTCGCCAAAGATTTTCTTGTTCTGCATCTCAAACTCATAATAGTGATGTGTTGCCAGGGCGTCTATCTCTGTAAAACTGCCCTCATCGAGCAGGAGATCGATCCTCTCCCTCGCTGTAAGTTTACCCTTTTCATGCTGGGCGACGATTTTTTCCTCGCCCCCGCCCTGCTCTGCCTGTCGTTTCTTATGTAGAAAGTTTTTTAGCTTGTCAGAGTGCATGGTTCGAATTAGAAGCGATTCCTAACCTATATTAATTTACTCAGGTTTGACTTCGCGGATACCGTCACGCCCCCCTTTTGCGTTTCTAAAAACATTCATTCCTATGTGGTAGTTTTCCCAGAGGGATTCTAGCACCTGCAAATTCTGAGTTGCGTCCTGAAGGGTTTCCTGGGTCGTGTGGGGATCGGCTTGTAGTTTCTTGACCTTTTCTCTGGCCTCTGCAAGCAAAGACTCGAGGCCCACCTCGTAGTTTGATTCCCCGTGAAAAGAGGGATCTAGTGGGGCTATCGAAGTATCGCCTTTCATCAGTCTCACTCGGTTAATGGTTAAATTTTAACTTTTTTTGATGGGTTTGCTAGGGGTTCAGGATCGGAGACTGCTTCAGGACTGCTTTTTGGTAGAGACTAAACGAGTCCTTGGTCTCGTAGCACTTTTTACATATGCACAGTTGCGAGACCTTGGACCTGTCGCAGTCCTCCATGAACTCGCATTGCTGGCATCCGGCAGGACCCCCGCATACTGCGCAATTCAATTCCAAGACCTCGGCACAGGCTTGGTGTTTGACCCCAAGACCCTTGGCCCAAAGGGCTGTCTCGTTTACCTCAATTTTCTTCTTGCATACTATGCAAGTGCCGGGGAATTTCATTGGGATGGCCCTCCAGCTCATTTTATCAATGCCATCTCCTTTTGCAGGATCTCAGACTCGGTCGCGTTGAATCCCATATCCACCGTCTTGTGCTTTAGGCACATAAGGAGAAAGGGCAGGTAGAAGGTCGCAAAACTGCTTCGGGAAACATGCATTTGCCTTGCCAGCCCTGATTCCAGTTCCTTGATGGCCTTCCCGTCCCACCTGAGGCGGGTTATCAGTGGCCAGGGAAGGTTGTATTGCGAGTATCGCACGGGAGTGTCCTTCCTGTATAGCCTAGAAAGTATGGCATCGAGATAGCGGAGAAGCCTCCATTGCTGTTCACGCATTATTTTTCCGTATAGCATGTCTGCCTCAGATATCACATCCAGCATGTAGCTCATGTCTTCCTTTGAGAGGTGGCTTGTAATCACGCTGGAATAAAAGGCGTTTATTTTCTCCTGCGGATCAATTCTTAACGAATAGAGGATTCCAGTAGCCTCCTCCTTTGATTTTGCCTTGAAGAAGGCGTTAACTGCAAATTCTACATCTGTTATCTCTACCGTCTTCTCTGTCTGCGGTTCAAAACCGGATACAAGCACCTGTGCCGAGTTTAGGAGCGACCGGATGTCGCCGTGCGAGTCAAGTACAAGCTTTATCAGGGTGCCGATTTTTATCGACTCCCCCTCCTTTTTCAGGATGGATTCGAGGTAAAGGCGCATTAGCCGTGGGGGCAAGGGCCTCATCCTTATTGTGGTAGTCGCCTTCTTGATGTCCTTCATTTTGTCGGAGGCGTCTGTATTTGCAGCAAGAACTATTGGAACAGTCGGTTCTTTAAGAATCTCCAAAAGTGCACCTGCACCTCCAAAGTCGGACCTGCCATGGATGCCGTCCACCTCATCGACAAAAATCATCATCTTTCCCAGCAGACCCAGGTTTCCCATCACAGGATTGAGTATCTCCTGGATGCGCTGCTTGTTTCTTACATCACTTGCGTTAAGGCTTATCAGGTCATATCCAAACTGCTTGGCGCCAAGATATGCCATGGTTGTCTTTCCAATTCCGGGAGGGCCCACCAAGAGAAGCGGTTTTGTCCCCTTCATCCATTTGGTCATCCATTTGACAAAGGATTCCTTTGCCTCCTCATTGCCTACCATTTCGGCGAGATTTTTTGGCCTATATTTTTCAGACCACATCATTTTGCATTACCTGGGGAGTTTGGAGTTAAAATCAGACCAAAGCTTTTGTTTCTGAAGTTGGTTAAACCAGAAGGAGTTGTAGTGTTCCACAGTAAGGAACAGGAATTCGAGAAAGTCCCTGTGCGAAAATTCCTCAGGTAGAAGCTCGAGGGCAAGCCGTGCCTCTCCCAGATACATCTCCGCCTTTTTCATTGTAAACTCAAATCCTTTCTGGACGTCGTTTGTAAGCATTGTATAGTATAGGGGCCATGATGGCACCTTGACAAACTTGTTTTTAATCGAGTCCTCTATCTCGTTGCCGCAACCCACGGATTCTGCCGCCTTTGCCATACCTAGGTAGAAGATTTCCCCCAGCGGAAGACGGGCAAGGGCCATATTTTTTCCCGCAGTTCCCATTACCGCCCTGTATTTTTTGTAACATTCAATCATTGCTTCCTCTGTAATGTCTTTTGGTTTCATCTTCAGTTTGAAATCAACATACTGCCCCACCCTTGCATCCTTGAAGCCCCGCTCAAATTCCGCCAAAACATCCTCCCCGCCGATTGCAATCTTGGCTCGTGCGATCTGCAAGATGTACGGATTCATCAATTTGTAGTCGTCTAGGTATTCCACGTCCTCGTCCTTGTCCATTATCCTGTCCATCGGTTCGCTAAGGTCTATTGCAATGATGTGGCCATCAATAAGGTCCGTTTTTCTTTTTGCGTCCTGTGTGTCTCCAAAGTGTTGGGAAGACGCATCATACAAAGCGCTGAAAACTGGGAAGGTCATTTTGACAAAGTTGGAGTTTAAGATTCGCGTCACCCTGTCAAGGAGTACGTTGTAATCCTCAAGCCTTTTTTTTACTGTTGCTATCTGCGACCTTTCCAGCACGATCTCGGTCGATCCCACTTCTGTTGCAAACTTTTCTTGCGTTTCCGCGGGATTGTTGTCCGACTTTATTTGCTTGAAGAGATCCTCCGCAAATCTCTTCGTGAATTTCGGCAGTTCTTCCTCCGCCTCCTTTTTGTACTTGTCAAACTGTTTGTAACCCTTACTCTTGAATAGTGCCTGCTTTACGATGTCCTTGCCAGGTTTGGTGGACATGAGAGACTCCTTGCTAAAAATTGACTCGTCCTTGCTACTCACATAATGGCACATCTTCTTTTGCTATTTATGCATTGAGATGGTCTCGCAATTACTTGAAATAAATTAGGAATTAAAATAAAAATTCCGTGAAAAAGATCGAGGTCCTCGAAGAAGCCGCAAGAAGGGTTTACAACAGCGTCAAACACCTTCCCGGAACCAAAGAGTCTGCTGGAGATTTCGGAAGGGGGGCTGGTGGTGACATTTCAAGGAGGATCGACATCTTGGCTGAAAAGGCCGTTTTGGATTACCTCAGGGAGATCAAATTTTCTTGTATTGTGCTCGGCGAAGAATGCGGGAGAATCGAGATCTCAGACAATCCCGATGGGATTGTAATAATGGATGCGGTCGATGGTTCCACAAACGCGGTACGAGGCATACCGTTTTCCTGCTGCTCTCTTGCGTTTGCATCAGGCGACAGGCTAAGTTCCGTTACCGATGCGGTAATCATAGACCTCTACAATGGCGACCTCTATTCGGCGTCCAAAGGCAGCGGTGCCTTCCTGAACGGGAACAGAATTACGGTTCACAAGGAAACACCCCTATATTTTGTGGTGGGACTTGACCTGTCGGGAATTTCACCAGATTCCCTGCAAAAACTCTCTCCAATCATCTCTGCCTCTAACCACATCAGGCATTTTGGGGCCGTTGCTCTTGAACTTGCAATTTTTTCCCGTGGGCTGGTAGACCTTTTCGTGGACCTCAGGGAGAAGCTGAGGATCACGGATGTTGCAGCTGGTTACCTGATGGTTCTAGAGGCCGGTGGACTGATCGTTGACAGGAATTCACGGCCTCTTGACTCTGATATCGGATACGAAAAAAAAATCTCATTCATAGCCGCGGCAAACAAGAAGATTCTGGACGAGACCATCGAGAAACTTGGACTTCGAGAGTGAGGCTCGCCGGAGCCAGCCTTGCAGAAGAAAAATGTAAGCGCCCTTGGCGGGATTTGAACTCGCGTCGAGGCCGTGACAGGGCCCCATTCTAGACCGGGTTATACAAGGATTGGATTTACCCAAACCTCTCTATACTACAAGGGCGTGAAGTACTGTGCAGAAAATTCTGAGTTTAAAGCTTTCTATCAGCCGGTCACATGGTCCAGCGTAGGTCGGCTCGGGCATTACTGAAGCAGAAAGACAGAGGCACCGTGCTGCAATCTATAGAACCATCCTCAAAAGATCGGGTAGTTCTGCCTGCGACCCCCAGGCTGCCCAAAACATGGGCTTGGCAGGCCCTTCCACGGATAACCCTCCTGCCCTCCCATCGAGGTTCCCCCCAGACCTGAATCCATCTCTCGATTTTGGCAATACAGCAAGTTACCAAGACTCTGTAAGCGCCTAAAAGACTAAATTATACACACCTATGACCTTTCGCTATGGGTTCGTAGCTCAGCCAGGTAGAGTACCGGACTTTTAATCCGGCTGTCCGGGGTCCGAATCCCCGCGAACCCGCTTTTGTAGGAACTCCATTTAGGGCATTTTGTCCATTTGAACCTAACTGGATTCCCTAGTTTCGAAAAGTCATAGGGTTAACGCAGTTCGTGGTAATCCTCGGTCCGGAGGGTGGAAATGCGCCGTTAAAAGTTATCACTAAAGTTCCTTGTGTGCGCGTCGACCTCATCCTGAGGGGAGGGTGACTTGTTCTCGTGCTTGTGCTCGCTCTTGTGTATGCGGTGTTCCATCTTTTCCTGGTGCTCCTTTCTTGCGTGGTGCAGCCTGTCTGCCTCGTGGATGAATTCTTGTCCACATTCTGTACATTTGACCACTGGGTGGTGGTGGACATGGCGGGCATGGCTTATCAGGTCCTCCTGGGTTTTGAACTCTTCCTTGCATTGCTCACATTGGAATTTTTTGGCAAACAGCTTCATGGAATTGGTTGTATAACGGTCGGATAAAAAAGTTCCACTTTCTGGCATTCTTTTGGCAGGGCCCAGAAAGTAGAGGTATTAGCGTGATAATCAAAAAAATATTCTTATCATCGTAGTGGTTCCTTATCTTATGTCAGAAAACAAGGGTCTAAGGACTGCAGACATAATAGTAGAGGGGCTTATTCGATGGGGGGTCGAGGTTATTTTTGGCCTACCAGGAGACGGGATTAACGGTGTCATAGAGGCGCTGCGGAGGAGGAAAGACCGCATAAAATTCGTGCTGGTAAGGCATGAGGAGTCGGCAGCCTTCATGGCTTGCGCTTATGCCAAGTACACCGGAAAACTTGGAGCCTGTGTGGTGACATCGGGTCCTGGCGCTACCCATCTCATAACTGGCCTGTATGATGCAAAGGCAGACAGCGCGCCAGTGATTGCCATTACAGGAAATACCTATTCTGACATGATTGGTTCCAAGTACCAGCAGGATGTCAACCTCTTACAGGTTTTTTCTGACGTTGCAGTATACAACAACATGATAAACAGTCCCGAGCATGCCGAAGCGGTAATCGACATGGCGTGCCGAAACGCGCTTGCACTGAGAGGTGTAAGCCACATCACAATTCCCATCGACACGCAGGAAAGAAAACTTACAGGACAGTACACCAGGCACAATGTAGGAGCCCATACTGCACATCTCTTGTCTCCGAACACGGCAAACAGGGTCCCTGACAACGTCCTAATCGAAAAGGCGGCCTCAATACTCAACTCGGGCAAAAAGATTGTTATGCTTGTGGGTCAGGGCGCACTGGATTCAGGTGACGAGGTGCTTGCGACCGCCAATAGGCTTTCTGCCCCAATAGTGAAGGCGCTGCTTGGAAAAGCGGTCATACCCGACGATGATCCGCATAACATAGGCGGCCTTGGACTCCTTGGAACGGAGCCTGCAAGCGACGCAATGTCGGAGGCAGACACACTACTGATGGTCGGGACCTCGTTCCCCTACATCGAGTACCTTCCAAAGCCAGGCAAGGCGCGCGGCGTTCAGATAGACATCTTCCCCGACAGGATAGGACTGAGGTATCCTGTTGAAGTCGGCCTGGTAGGTGACGCAAGGCTTACCCTTTCAAAATTATTACCACTATTGCATCAAAAGGATGACAAGTTTCTCAAGTCCAAGCAGGAGGAAATGAAAAAATGGAACAAAATGATGCGCTCAGCAGACCCTGCTGCCAAACCAATCAAGCCGCAGATAGTAGCATCCGCAGTATCCGACGAATTGAGAAACGATGCAATAATTTCGGTGGACAGCGGAACCAATACCATATGGGCTGCACGGCACATCTCCCTCAAGAAAGGGATGAAGTTTTCATTATCCGGTACACTCGCAACAATGGCCTGCGGACTGCCATATTCAATAGCGGCACAAATAGCCTTTCCAGAGAGACAATCAGTGGCATTCGTGGGCGACGGCGGATTTACCATGTTGATGGGGGAATTTGCGACCGCTGTAAAATACAACCTCCCGATCAAGGTAATCATAATAAAAAACGACGTGCTAGGCATGATACGGTGGGAACAGATGGCTTTTCTCGGAAACCCGGAATACGGCATAGAGTTGTCAAGCATCGATTTTGCGAAATTTGCCGAAGCCTGCGGTGGGAAAGGATACACCATAAAGGAGCCTGGCGATGTCAAAAGGGTCATCCGCGAGGCAATGTCACAGACCGGTCCTACTATAGTTGAGGTTTATGTGGATCCCTTTGAACCACCAATGCCCCCCAAGACTGACCTAAAGCTAGTCGCAAAGATGGCAGAGTCGTTCGCAAAGGGACAGCCCCATGCAGGAAGGATAGGGCTTACGATATTTCGGGACCAAGTCCATGAAAAGATAGGCAAGGCCCAGCCCAAGGATGAGGATGAACAGTCTTCTTGATATAACGTAATCCGCCATAGGATTTCCTGAATTTCTTAATACTTCGGTCTCCCTAGCCCTAGCTTTTTACCATGTGCTGCATGTAGCGCCTGAGATGGAAAATACTGTAAATAGATACCCTAAGAATTGCCAGAATCACAAAAAAAGGAAAAAAGGGAAAGTGAGTTGTTGGTTTGCTAGTCTACTGTACGTTGATTGTCGTGCTCAACGGCGGGCTCAGTGCGTTTGGATTGTCAATGCTCTGCCATACAAAGATTTGAGCAG